>Ga0308157_10000075_pt1 | contig 425278 bp, 355 predicted proteins | sample PhyBR1_FD_201035 | JGI IMG/M metagenome (GOLD analysis project Ga0308157, IMG submission 201035) | Phyllosphere microbial communities from UC Gill Tract Community Farm, Albany, California, United States - DLSLB.R1 | ecosystem: Host-associated > Plants > Phyllosphere > Unclassified | place...
TTATAGAGGTCGAAATTTACATTTTTAAAACCGTAACAGAATATTTTTTCATAAATCAGCCAACGCAAAATCAATCCCTAATATTTGCTGCATAAAAAAGGCTGCCCTTTTCGGACAGCCTCTTTTTATTATAATGATCGGATTATTTAGCTTTTACAACTAATCTAAATCCTTCACCGTGAATGTTTAAAATCTCAACATCCTCGTCTTGTTTTAAATACTTTCTTAGTTTAGCGATGTAAACATCCATACTTCTAGATGTAAAATAGTTATCGTCTCTCCAGATTTTTGTCAAGGCTAACTCTCTTGGCATCAAGTCATTTTCATGAAGAATTAACATTTTAAGCAATTCATTCTCTTTTGGAGATAACTTAATAGGCTCTTCATCTTTGAATGTCAAGAAACGAAGTTTTGAATTCAGGTGAAATTTACCAACATTAAACTCAAATTGAACTACTTCTGTTTTCACATCAGATGCCTTTCTTTGAATAATGGCTTTAATTTTCATCAATAAAACTTCAGAATCAAAAGGTTTATTCAAATAATCATCAGCTCCTGCTTTATATCCTTTTAAAACATCCTCTTTCATAGATTTTGCCGTAAGGAAAATAATAGGCACATCATTGTTTTTTTCTCTTATCTCTTTGGCCAAAGTATAACCGTCCTTGTATGGCATCATCACGTCAAGGATGCATAAATCATAAGTATCCTTTTTGAATTTTTCAAATCCTTCCATACCATTTTTAGCCAAAACAACTTCAAAATCATTCAGCATTAAATAGTCTTTTAGAACTGCACCAAAATTAAGGTCATCTTCTACTAATAGTATTTTTTTATTTGTGTTTTCCATACTCTAATTTATTAAAGGTAATTTTATAATGAAGGTACTTCCTTTTCCCTTTTCACTTTCTACATATATTTGACCATTATGATCGTCAACAATTCTTTTTACATACGCCAAACCTAATCCGTGGCCTTTTACATTATGGATATCACCAGTATGTTCCCTGTAAAATTTTTCAAAAATTCTTTTTTGGGCCACTTTACTCATTCCAACGCCGTTATCTTTTATTTTAATAAGAACCATGTCCTTAATATTTTCTGTATAAATTTCAATTTTAGGAATGTCTGGAGTGTACTTTATTGCATTTTCCAAAACATTGACTATTACATTCGTAAAATGGACATCATTCAATAAAACTATTTTTCTGATTGCTCCAAAATGAGTTGTAACAGTACCTCCTCTATCTTCCAAAATCAAATTAACATGTTCGATAGCGTCATTGATAACTTCCTCGATATCACTTGATTCCTTAATAATATTAAGTTCTTTCTTCTCTAATTTTGAAATCCTTAATACGTTTTCAACTTGGGCATGCATTCGCTTATTTTCGTCCCTGATCATTTCCAGATACTTAAACACCTTGTCTTTGTCTTCAATAATTTTAGGGTTTCGGATGGCATCCAAAGCTAAATTTATCGTTGCAATTGGTGTTTTAAATTCATGCGTCATATTATTAATAAAATCATTCTTGATTTCAGAAATCTGTCTTTGACGTATCAATTGATTTAATGCTGACGTGTAAGCAATTATAATAATCAGTGTAAATATGATGGACAATATCGTAATACTAACCAATTGTGATAATAAGAACTTCTTTTTATGCGGAAAAGCAACAAACAATTTATATTTTTCATTCCCTTCATTATCTGTAAAAACAGGAATAGAATAAGTTAAGTCTTTATCGTATATGAAATTATTCGATTTTATTTTGGTAACTATTCCATTACTTAAAATACCAAACTCGAATTTGGTTCTTACACCATACTCTTCTAATTCTTTCTTAATTAATTTATTTAGCTCCTCATTAGACACTCTTTCATCAAGAGGCATTGCAGACAAAATATCCTTATTTGAAATATCAAAAATAAATTTATCCAGAATCTTTAAATTTCCTATTTTTTCAATTTTAACATCAGGCACCAAACTCTGATTAACTGCGGAATTATCAATAGAATTACTATTAAAAATCTGCGTTATCCTGCTAGAACTAAAGCTTTTAAACTTATTATTGTCATTTTTTTTATCAAATGACGGTAATGATATATTATATTTTTTTGATTTGACATTATTGGAATAAACTATTGACTGACCTGTTAAGGGATTTTTTTGGACATAATAAAAAGACATTAAATCCTCTTCTTTGGGAACTGCTCCCGTACTGTCAATTTTTTTGTTTATTTTATTGTAAAAACTGTAAATTTCATGTTGTTCCAATTTTTGAGCAACATTACCTAAAACCTGTTTAACATGAAAGCCAAACTGCTCATCATTATTCCTAAATGAAGTATTAAACCAGTATACTTGAACAAGAATTATCCCAATCAAGGACAAACTCATTAACATTACAAGTAATCTAAAAAATAATTTATTCATTCAAGCAAAATTAATATTTTAACAATATAATAAATAATGCATTAACCAAAGATTAACATTTAAGAGTTCATTTGTTTAATTCCTAAAAAATTAAGAATTTTAACAATTTCCAACTTTAAAGCCTCCATACTTAAGTTTTCAATAATAAAATCACTTTTTGATGATTTTTCCTCATCATTCCATTGATTTTTCATTCTTTCCAAAACTCTTTCACGTGTCGTTTTATCTCTTTCAATAACTCTTTGAATCCTAATTTCAAGAGGAGCAACTACATTAATAATAAAATCACAATCCTTATAACTCCCACTTTCAAATAAAATTGCACTTTCGTAAACAATGTATGGCACATTTTGATATCCTAAAAGCCATTCCTTGAAATGTTTCCTTACTTCTGGATGGACAATGGCATTAAGTGCAGTCAATCTTTCAGGGTTATTAAAAACGATCTCTGACAATCGTTCTCTAATCAACACATCGTTTTCAAAAACAGCTTCACCAAATTCAGCTCGAATCTGTCTCAATACAATATCTGATTGCATTATTTTCCTTGCTTCTTGATCTGTTATGTAAACTGGTATTCCATGTGAAGCAAATTCGTTGGCAACAGTTGTTTTGCCACTTCCTATTCCACCCGTCAATCCAATTATTTTTGTCATATTAGATTTTAAAAAACAATTCAGGGAAAGCTTTTTTTGGTTCCTGTTTTAATATGATTACCTTAATGTAAGATTTTAGAAATCCCATTCCGTAACCATAAAACTGTTTCCAAACTGCAATTAATGACAAATAGCCAATTTTAATACTCTTATTCTGTATTGAGGATAACAAAAACAATGCCACGAAATAACCAAAATAAATTTTAAGAAGAATATCTTGACTAAAAATCAATAATACTAAAGATACAAAAAATCCTATTATAAAAACAGTAGGAAAGAAAAAAGTTAATTTATTGTATTGCGGATACCAACTATTGAGTATTGGTCTGGCTTTACCGAATTTACTTACTTGAATTGTAAATTTGTCCCAATCGATCCTTCTCTTGTGATATACGAATGCATTTGTAAAAAGTCGGGTCTCATATCCCATTTCCCATAAGCGAATGGACAAATCAGGATCTTCACCCGGATGAATATTTCCAAAACCACCGGAAGCCTTAAACGCTTTATTAGACAAACCCATATTAAAACTCCTTGGCTGAAACTTTCCAATTTTTTCAGATCCTCCTCTAATTCCTCCTGTCGTCAAAAAGGAAGTCATGGTAAAATTAATTGCCTTTTGAATATCCGAAAAACTATCCAATGCCTTATCCGGTCCACCAAAACAATCCACGTAATCTTCCTTTAAAGCTTTTTCAACTTCTTTCAGATAATTACTTGGGATAATACAATCAGAGTCGAAAATTAAAAAATAATCCCCCCTAGCCTTTTTCATTCCATAATTTCTGGAATCCCCAGGTCCTGAATTTTCTTTGTAGTAATATGAAATATCAAGTCTGTCACCATACTTTTGAGCCACATCTTGACATCGAATTGTAGAGCCATCTTCAATTAGCACGATTTCGAATATTTCATCGTAAGTTGATTTTGTTAAACTTTCTAATAATTCATCAACTTCATCAGGACGATTATAAACAGGAATGATCAATGAAAACAACATAATAGTATTGAGTTATTATTTTTTTATTTAAATTTTGGCAAAGGTACTTCTTTATCAACAAAAAAACCATCATAAACAATGATGGTTTTATATAACAAGTGCCATAATTTCACTATTCAAACATCTCCATAACCTCCTGACTTACCCCCATATTGGAGAAACCACCATCGTGTAATAGATTTTGGAGCGTTACTTTTCGAGTTAAATCAGAAAACATAACAACAATATAATCTGCACATTCAGCAGCTGTAGCATTCCCTAATGGAGACATTTTATCAGCAAAGGCAATAAAACCTCCAAACCCTTTAACTCCTTGTCCTGCCCTAGTCGCTGTTGGAGATTGCGAAATGGTATTAACCCTAACTTTTTTATCCCTTCCGAAGAAATACCCAAAGCTTCTGGCAATAGATTCCAAATACGCTTTATTGTCTGCCATATCATTATAATCTGGAAAAACACGCTGTGCAGCCATATATGACAATGCGATAATACTTCCCCATTCATTCATAGCGTCTTTTTTGTACAATACCTGCATCAGTTTATGAAAAGAAACTGCTGAAACATTCCAGCCTTTCTCGGTGAATTCATAATTCTGATTTGTATAATGATTTCCTTTTCGAACATTAACAGACATCCCTATTGAATGTAAAACAAAATCGATTTTACCGCCTAGAATTTCTACTGCCTTATCTACCAATAGTTCTAAATCAGAAACCGAAGTAGCGTCGGCTGGAATAATTTGACATCCTATTTTTTCTGCCAAGGAGTCAATACTACCCAATCGCATCGCAGCTGGGGCATTTGTCAGAACAAAAATGCCTCCTTCATCATGAATACGTTCTGCTGTTTTCCAGGCGATTGAATTTTCGTCCAAAGCCCCGAAAATAATTCCTCTTTTTCCTTTCAATAAATTATACATAAAATGATATTTTAAAATGATATTATAAACCTGAGATTATTTTTTTTGACAGCAAAAAAGCAATTTCTCTCCCCTTAGCCCCGATTGCAGTGAAAATCCTCCCGATTTTTCTTCGGGAGATTGCAACGGAAAGCGGGACAATGTTTCCAAAAACACCAAATCTTTCTGCTCCAAAATTAACTAATTGAACTCCGTCCATAAAAAAACACCTTACTCTTATGATTGTAAACCATCAAGAAATAAGGTGTTTTGAGAATTATAAATAGTATTTACTAATTATCCAATACTTGGGACTTTTACTAATTCGTTTGTGTCCGCTTTGTAATCTACTCCATCAAAACCAAAACCAAACAAGTTATAGAAATCATTTCTGTATCCTTCTAAATCTCCAATTTCGGCAAGATTATCAGTTGTAGCCTGCTCCCAAAGTGCAGCCACTTGTGATTGAACATCCTCACGCATTTCCCAATCGTCGATACGGATTCTGCCTTTTTCATCAGTAATCATTGGTTCTCCAGTATAAAGTCTTTGTTCATATAAACGCTGAATCTGCTCAATGCATCCTTCGTGAATTCCTTTTTCCTTCATTATTTTATACAACAGGGAAATATACAATGGAATTACCGGAATTGCAGAACTAGCTTGAGTCACCAAAGCTTTGTTCACTGAAACATAGGCTTTCCCGTTAATATCCGCCAAACTGTCTGAAATTGTAAATGCTGTTGCTTCCAAGTGATCTTTGGCACGACCAATAGTTCCTTTTCTATAAACAGCCTCAGTCAATGATGGCCCGATATATGAATAAGCAACAGTTATTGCTCCATCAGCCAATAGATTTTCGGCTTTCAAAGCATCAATCCACATTGCCCAATCTTCACCTCCCATTACGGCAACTGTATTGGTAATATCCTCTTCGCTACAAGGCTCAATAGAAACTTCTGAAACCTTTCCTGTGTGAAAATCTACAGTTTTATTAGTGAATGTTTGTCCGATTGGTTTTAAGGTAGAACGGTGTAAAACTCCTGTATTTGGATTTAAACGCACTGGAGAAGCAAGACTGTATATGATCAAATCAACTTGACCCAAATCAGCTTTGATAAGATCTAATGTTTGTCTTTTTACTTCATTTGAAAAAGCATCTCCATTGATACTTTTTGCATACAAACCAGCTTTATGAGCTTCATTTTCAAAAGCAGCCGAATTGTACCAACCTGGAGAAGCCGTTTTCCCTTCAGCAGGTTCTTTTTCAAAAAAGACTCCTATTGTTGCTGCATCAGATCCAAAAGCACTTGTTATTCTAGAAGCCAAACCAAAACCAGTTGAAGCTCCAATAACCAATACTTTTTTAGCTCCTGCAATACTTCCTTTTGATTTTACATATTCAATTTGATTTTTGACACTTTGTTCGCTTCCTTTTGGTTGGGCAGTCAAACAAATAAATCCTCTCATTCTTGGTTCTATAATCATAATCCTTTGTACGTTAATTTATATTGTAATTCTTTTAAATTAATTGAATCTTATTAAATTTTTAAAATTTAATGAGCAAATATAGCCCATTTATTTAGTTCAACAAGGCTTTTGCGTGATTTAAGGCAGAATCGGAAATGACTGTTCCCGACAGCATTTGTGCAATTTCCACTACTCTTTCTTCATTGGTCAATAATTTTAATTCAGATTGAGTGTCTTCACCGACAGTCGATTTGAACACCTTGAAATGTTCCGTTCCCTTGGCTGCAATCTGAGGCAAATGTGTTATTGCGAATATTTGCATCTGTGTACTCATTTCTTTCATAATTTCGCCCATTTTATTGGCAATTTCTCCGGAAACTCCTGTGTCAATTTCATCAAAAATTAATGTTGGCAGTTTTGAATATTGTGCCAAAATAGCTTTTACAGCCAACATAATTCGGGACATTTCACCACCAGAAGCCACTTTCTTTAACAAGCCAAAATCTGTTCCTTTGTTAGTCGAAATTAAAAACTGCAATTCGTCTTTTCCATTTTCAAGATAAGCAGACGAAGGGGATAATTCCATTTTAAAGCGGACATTCGGCATTCCTAAAGTTTCTAATATTGTAATTAATTTTTGCGACAGCAAAGGAATTGCTTGCAGCCTGTTATTATGTATAGTCTCGCAAATTTGATCCAATTGTTTTGTTGCATCATCAACCAATACCGTTAATTTGGCAATCTCTTCATCAATATTTCCCAATTCTAATACTGAATTTTCCAATGTACCTTGAATAGCAATTAACTCGTCAACAGTACTTACTTGATGTTTCTTTTGCAAATTATAAATCAGCTGTAATTTTTGATTAATCAAATTTAATTGCTCCGGATCATTGATTAATTTTTCAGAACAGCGATTTAATTCGATTGCGATATCTTCAAAATCAATTTTCAAGCTTGTAATTCTTTCAAATAACAAATTATAGTCAGTAGAATAAGTGGCAATTTTTTGAATAGTGTTTTTTATTTCATTCAAATTATGCAACACTCCTATTTGTTCTTCATTGGCTATAGCCAAAGACTTATCCAGAGATTCCTTAATAATTTCCACATTGTTCAGTTGCTCATAATCTTCTTCAAGAACTTCTTGCTCGCCAGATTTCAGTTTTGCCACAACCAATTCCTCCAAAAGAAAAGCATTGTATTCCTGTTCCTTGGACGCTTCGGTTTTTCTTTTGATTAAGGCATTTAACTTGCTTTTATCAGCCTTATATTTTTTTAATTCCGATTGATATACATTAATAATATCCAAATTATTAGCGATAGCGTCAATTATCTTAAATTGTACTTCTTCATCGGATAGTTCCTGAGTTTGTTGTTGCGAATGAATATCAATCAAATATAGTCCAAGTTCTTGCAGTTCTTGTAAGTTTACAGGGCTGTCATTAACAAAAGCTCTTGACTTTCCGGAAGGTAAAATTTCTCTACGGATAATAGTTTCCGGTTCATAATCCAAGTCATTTTCTTCAAAAAAAGGAAGCAAATTGTATTTGGAGATTTCAAAATGCGCTTCAATAACACATTTTTCCTCTTTGTTTTTAAGCGAAGTTAAGTCGGCTCGTTTTCCTAATGCCAAACCTAAAGCCCCAAGTATTATCGATTTTCCAGCTCCAGTTTCTCCCGTAATTATCGAAAAACCTTTCGAAAAATCGATTGTTAATTTCTCAATTAACGCATAGTTTTTTATAGCTAGTGAAGTTATCATTAATTAAATGTATAAATATGGATTGGTTTTAAAAGAATAGCAATAATAAGAAACTAGTATTTTAATGATTGCCATTTACCTGAATTTGAAGCAGATGTTCTATTCAGACTATCTACCAAATCGTTGATTGTAATGCTCGGACCACCCGTAAATATGGAAACAATTTCATCGGATTTTGAATCCATAAAAACACGCAACAAATAGGAATTGGGTTTGGTTTCATTCAATTTAGCCAAGTTCATTAAAGAACTCTTGATCGTTTCTTTTGCCTTTTTCAAATCTTGGGTCATTGTGTCGAGGCCTGAATAGTATAATTGACTAGATTGTCTGATATCCGAATAAGTGGGAGACATCAAATCATTAATTAAAAAATACCTACTCATTGTTCCATCTGATTGACTCCAACCTTTATACCCTCCTTGTTGTGCCAAATTTGCAATATTAAGAGCTTCCTTAAAATAGCGGTCACCAATAAATGGTACAAAAGTATCAGCATCCATTCCTAAAATAATATAAGAATAAAATGCCAAAACAGAAATCAAATTAGAATCAAAACTTGTTGGAACATAAGTTAAATTCTCAAATTCGGTGTAATTAAAAATAAAATCTTTGTCATTGATATTCAAAACAGGGGAAGAATACGTAGAATTGTAAATATTCCGTGAAGATTGAACTTGGATATTGGTAACAAATTGATCTGAGCTATAACTAGATATTGTAATGTACATTGAGCAATTTATTCTTTCCTTTTGCGAAAGCATTTGTCCTGTCCAATCGGTTTTATTTACAAATTCATTTATGGCTGTTTCTAATGTTTTAAAAATTTGCTGATTGGCGTTATTGACTTTTTGGGTATTTAAAGTTACAGTACAATTCAACTGCTGGGCTTGTACTAAGCCACACCACAAAAAGAAAAACAAGACAAGTCTAACCATAAAAATGTGCTATTACTTTGTTTAAAATATCATCTGCTACAGCTTCCTTAGATTTTAGTTCCAAAGACTCTATTCTAAACTCATTATCAATAAATGTAACCTTATTTGTTGGTTTACCAAAACCGGCTCCTTTATCTTGCAACGAATTTAGAACTATCAAATCTAAGTTTTTTTTCTGAATTTTTGCTTTGGCATTCTCAATTTCATTTTCTGTTTCCAATGCAAAGCCAATTAAAAATTGATTTTTCTTGAATTCTCCAAAAGAAGCTAAAATATCTTTGGTTTTTTCCAACTCAATTATAAGGCTATCATCTGCTTTTTTAATCTTTTGCAATGCAACATTTTTAGGCCTATAATCTGCAACGGCAGCGGCAGCTATTGCAACATCAACATCCTTATAATACTGATGGCAACTATCATACATCTCCTGAGCAGATACAACTGGAACAACCTGAACCAAAGGATGGTTAATATTACAATGTGTAGGTCCTGAAACAAGAACAACTGTTGCTCCTAAATTTGCGGCACTCTGAGCAATATCAAATCCCATTTTACCCGAAGAATGATTTCCAATAAAACGCACAGGATCGATAGCTTCGTATGTAGGACCGGCAGTAATTAGTATTTTTTTTCCTTTTAAAGGAAGTTTGCCTTCAAGATCAGCTTCTATAAAAGAAATAATATTTTCGGGTTCAGCCATACGCCCTTCTCCAGACAAACCACTGGCCAATTCGCCATTTTCAGCTGGTATCATTATATTGCCAAAAGTTTTTAATGTAGTAAAACTTTCAACAGTAGAGGGATGAATATACATATCCAAGTCCATAGCCGGTGCAAAATACACAGGACATTTGGCCGATAAGTAACATGCAATTAACAGATTGTCACACAATCCATTTGCCATTTTGGATAAAGTATTGGCAGTAGCTGGTGCTATGACCATCATATCTGCCCAAAGACCTAGTTCTACATGACTATTCCATTCCTCATTTTTTTCGTCTTTATTGTAAAATTCTGAAAAAACGGGATTTTTGGATAATGTAGATAAGGTAAGTGGAGTTATAAAATCCTTAGAAGCAGGTGTCATTATCACTTGGACATGTGCACCTGCTTTTATAAAGAGTCTAACTAATGAGGCCGTTTTATATGCAGCAATTCCGCCAGAAATCCCTAGCAAAATCTTTTTTCCGCTTAAAACTGACATTAGTCCGATTATTTATTTGAATCTCTGTGGTAAATTTTGCCATCTAACCATTCTTGAACGGCTAAAGCGTGTGGTTTTGGCAGTTTTTCATAAAATTTAGAAACTTCAATTTGTTCCTTGTTTTCAAAAACTTCTTCTAAACTATCATTGTAGGTTGCAAATTCTTCCAATTTCTCAGTCAATTCTTTTTTGATTTCAGAATTGATTTGATTTGCTCTTTTAGCCATAATTGTTATCGCCTCATACACATTTCCAGTAGGTTCTTCAATAACTGTTTTATTGTAAGTTATTGTATTTACTGGAGCATTTGTCTTTTTTAAATCCATGACTTTATTTATTTATTAAATTTTTGTAACTCAATATCAATTTTAGCTAACATTTCGTCTGCCTTACTTTTGTACTCGGTATTTGGTTTGAATTTAATCAAACTATTGTAACAGGCCTTGGCAGTAACCAATCGTTCTTCCATCTTTGTATAAATACTATTTATTGCCAATAAATAAGCGGAATCCAGTTTATAATACAGTGCTTTTTCCTTATACTGTGTCCCAGGATAATCTGATATAAAATTATCAAATGCAATTAATGCCGATTTATAATTAGAGATTCTATTGTATTCCAATGCATTTTCATAAACTTTACGTTCAATTTTGTCATTAAGTTTTTTTGATGTTGCATTAGCCTCAGCTATATATTGAGAATTCGGATAACGGTCAATGAAATTTTGAACTTTTTCAATAGCCTTAAAAGTATCTGTTTGATCTATGCTGTAAACTGGTGACAACATAGCATAACTCTGAGCCCCCAAGTAAAGACATTCTTCCGTTTTTTCACTTCTCGGATAACCTGATACAAAACTATCAAATTGATATCCCGCCAAATAGTACTGCTTGGTTTTATATAAAGATTGTGAATACATGTAAAACAGCTTTTCTCCTTGCGGTTTTCCTCTATATGTTGGCGCTAATTGTTCGAAAAGACGAATTGCTTTTGAATATTTGCCTGCTTCATATAATTTTGAACCAACTTCAAACTTTACGGCTACATCTTCATTCTTTAAGGCATCTTGATATTCGCTACAAGAACTAAAAAAGAAAACAACAAGCAAAACAGATATTATTTTTTTCATTTTATCCACTGATTTTAATTTTATTGCTTGTGTATATACGCAATAAAAGCCACCAAAGTTAGGTGGCAAATTTAGTTATTAATTTAGCTATTACAAAATATTTCTTTAGTTAAAAAAAACAGCCGGATTTTAAGAATTTTTTACCATTTTCTTCACAAAAACGCTCAATCGGCTTGATAGTGATTCATCTACGCAAACCAATGGTAATCGTAGTACATTCTCAGATATTCCAAGGATTTTAAACACTTCTTTTATTCCTGCAGGGTTTCCTTGCTCAAAGATCATATCAATACAATCCGATAATAAATATTGAAGTTTAAAAGCATCGTCTACTTTTCTATTTAATCCCAAACGGATCATTTCAGAAAATTCCTTTGGAAAACCTTGACCGATTACTGATATAACTCCTGCTCCACCTGCCAAAACAATTGGCAATGCAATCATATCATCACCCGAAATCACCAAGAAATCATTAGGTTTATCTTTTATAAGTTGCATCGCTTGAACTAAATCTCCTGCAGCTTCTTTTATAGCAACAACATTATCAAAATCATTTGCCAATCTAATAACCGTTGATGGCAACATATTACTAGATGTTCTTCCAGGTACATTATACAGAATTACAGGTTTTGGAGAAGCTTGGGCAATCGCCTTGAAATGTTGGTATATTCCTTCCTGAGATGGCTTGTTATAATAAGGAGAAACAGATAAAATAGCTTCAAAAGCAGATAAATCCCTTGTACGCAACTCCTCTACAATCTGCAATGTATTATTCCCTCCTACTCCAAGTACCAATGGCAATCTACCAGCATTTACTTCAATCACAGTAGCTATAACCAGTTCCTTTTCGTTTTCTGACAATGTAGCATTTTCTGCTGTTGTACCAAGTATTACAAGATATTCAACTCCACCGTCTATTGAAAAACTCACTATTCTTCTTAGAGCTTCAACATCAACTGTAAAATCGTTTTTAAACGGTGTTACTAAGGCAACTCCTGTTCCTATTAATGATTGCATAATTTAAATTATATTTTGTTTAATATTTTTAAGTACCGAAATAACTCATGAATAAAGCCTTTGTAATCTTCTGACACAATATTTATCAATAAATGATTTAGTCTTTTATCTACAGTTGAAAAACCAACCTTAAATTTTGCTCTCGAATTATTTGTCAAAAGCAACAAAAATGGCTTTTCCTCATCATAATAATTAATCAATAAATCAAAATCCTCCGAAATAAAATCATTTATTTCCTGACTCAAGAATTCATTCTTTATATTCAAATCTTTCAAGCCAAATGTTGGTGCCAAATAAGTTTCCTTATCTCTCAAAACATCACGATACGCAATAATTTTGATATTATCTTCGGCTATTCCGTTGGAAATAATTTCTTGCTTTAATGCTTTTGTTTCTACAAAGGAACTTTCATCGACAACCAAACCAACCCTAGCTACGGGACGTTTTAAAGACTCCTCCTTAACATTGCGCAACTGTTTTTTCAAGTTTTTTTTTAATAAAAAGCTCTTTATATTATTTAAAAACATAACACTTTACATGATTACAAATTTACTTATTTCAGTCACAATTGAGTTTGTAAAACTAAAAAACTAAGTTGACTTTTTAAAACTTTTTGTTATATTCTTAACACACGCTTTTTTAGATAATTTCAAAAAAAAAAAAGTATACTATCCAAGCCTATCCAACTAAATTTCAATGATATTCAATTTGCTTTTTTTTTTGCAAAAGGAGATTTAGCGAATTTGTAGATTTTTTTGCAGATAAAATTTCAATCACCGTGTTGCAAAAACAAATAAAAAACCACGGTTATAATGAGTATTTAAAGATAGTGTTCGATTTTGGTAAATAAAAAAATCAATCAACACATATATCATCAATTGCCTTATCTCTTTCCAAAAAGTAATTCACCATAAAGAAATAAGACAGAAACTGAGTGATTAAACTAACCAAGGTAAAGACGTAGTTATAAAAATAAAACTTATATAAAACAAAAAATATATCCGTTATAATAAAACTAAGACTCATTAACATCCCATTAAAAAAAAAATGATTTTCGCTTTTGATATAGTTTATAATAGAGACGACACCCAAAGAACTCAAAATTACACCAAAAAAAACATACAAGGAAAAGTCAAGTTCCAAGTTCTCCAACTTTAAATTCAAGACAGAAAAACAAATTGCCCCCATTCCAAGGATTAAGATAGAAATCGAAATCGTATCCCTATAATCAAATTTGAATCCCTTAAATTCCTTCAGAGCAATATACAACAACAATACATAAACGAACAAAACACATAAAAAAGCTCCCATGGCTGACTCGCTTACCTGCAATGTATTAAAAACATCCCTAATAAAAAAAGCCAAGAAAATAACCGCTTTCAAAGATGATATTTTATAATTATTGCAAACCAGGTAATAAATAAACAAAGATGGAATTATCATTGACTTGGTATAAAGCACCAATATATCATGATTCAATAATTTAAATATAATGGCCAAAATTGAAGTGACAAAAAACAAAATAAGTGACGGGGTACTAGCTTTCATGTAACATTTCTATAAATTTATCCTCAGAAATTATTGAAACGTTTAACTTTGTAGCTTTTTCCAATTTTGCAGGTCCCATATTATCACCGGCAACAACAAAATCAGTTTTGGCCGATATAGAACTTCCAACTTTTCCACCATTGTCCTCGATAACTTTTTTAAGCTCATCTCTTGAATAAGTCGAAAAAACACCCGAAACCACAAATGTCTTTCCTAAGAATTTCTCGGTTGCATTTGGATTTACTTTTTCGATAATCTCAAATTGCACGCCATAACTTTTTAATCGTTCAATTATTTTCCTGTTTTCTTCATTCTCAAAAAACTCGATTACACTTTTCGCAATTCGTTCACCAATTTCATCAACCAGAATCAAATCCATAAGAGTCGCCTGCTGTAATGCATCAATACTTTTATAATGCTTCGCCAGTTTCTTGGCAACAGTTTCTCCTACAAAACGGATTCCGAGTGCAAATAGAACACTCTCAAACGGTATTTCTTTTGATTTTTCAACACCATTAACCAGATTCTCAGCCGATTTTTGCGCCATTCTTTCCAAATGCAAAATATCATCAACCTTTAATTCATACAAATCGGCATAATTGTGAACTAAATCATTTTTATAAAGCAAGGCAACCGTTTCACCGCCAAGACCTTCAATATCCATTGCTTTTCGTGAAATATAATGCTGAATTCTACCAATAATCTGCGGTGGGCAACCGTAAAAATTAGGACAATAATGATTCGCTTCTCCTTCGCTGCGAACTAATTCAGTTTCGCATTCCGGACAATGGGTAATGTATTTTGTAGCTTCTGAATCATCAGGACGCTTATCCAAATCTACCGCAATAATTTTCGGGATAATTTCCCCGCCTTTTTCTACAAAAACAGTATCATTTATTCTGATGTCCAATTTTTCAATTTGATCGGCATTATGCAACGAAGCACGTTTTACAATAGTTCCAGCCAATTGTACCGGCTTGAGATTGGCAACCGGTGTAATGGAACCAGTTCGCCCCACTTGATAAGAAATAGAATTTAATTTTGTAGAAACCTGTTCTGATTTAAATTTATAGGCAATGGCCCAGCGCGGCGATTTTGCAGTATAACCTAATTCCTGCTGATGCAGAATACTGTTTACTTTTACAACTACACCATCTGTTTCATACGGCAGATTATGACGGTGTACATCCCAATAATCAATAAAATCAAAAACCTCTTGTATGTTGTTAGCCAATTTGGCTTCATTCGGCACTTTAAAACCCCATTTTCTTGCAGATTCCAATCCTTCGATTTGTGAAGAAAAAGGCAAATTATTACTTGTCACCGAATACAACAGACACTCCAAGGGACGTTTGGCAACTTCGGCACTGTCCTGCAGTTTTAAACTTCCAGATGCTGTATTTCTCGGGTTTGAATAAGGTGTTTCACCAATTTCAATTAATTCCTGATTCATTTTTTCAAACCCTTTTAATGGCAGAATAATTTCGCCACGAATATCGAATTTATCAGGATAATTACCCTTTAATTGCAAAGGAACTGATTTGATAGTTTTAATATTATTAGTTACATCATCTCCTTGAAAACCATCACCTCGGGTTAAAGCTTGAGCTAGTTTTCCCTTTTCGTATGTAATACTGATTGAAGCTCCGTCGTATTTTAATTCGCAAGTATACTGCAAATCGACGTTTCCTAATCCTCTTTGAATACGTGCTTCCCAATCCAATAAATCTTCTTTAGAATAAGAATTATCCAAAGAATACATACGATATTCATGCGGAATAGTTTTGAAGTTTTTAGTAACCGTACCTCCTACTCTTTGAGTTGGCGAATTGCTATCAAAAAATTCAGGATGTTTGTTTTCTAAATCCTGAAGTTCTTTTAATTTCATATCAAACTCATAATCAGATAATGTTGGATTATCCAGCACATAATAATTATGATTGTGAAGATTAAGTTCTTCTCTAAGTGTTTGAATGGTATCCTGTATATTCATAAACAAAAAATGGCTATTCTAGTCGATTTAATAATCTACCAAAATAACCATTTTAAAGTTTAAAAATCAAATTTATGATTCAATAATTGTATTAATTTGATTATATAATTGACCATCACTCAAAATAGATCCCTGCTGAATCAATTGAAAAATAGAAAGATTACGCTCCTCGGTAAATTCTTTTTTACCTACTTTCATTTCAATGGTATCCGTAAACATATTATCACTCAGCCATTGCAAACCTTCTTTGGTCAAGAAATCAACATCAGGAACCAATGATTTTAAAACAATAGATTTTACATAGGTATCAAAACAATGAAATAAAAAAATATGATTTTTGGAGAAAAATTCCAAATAAGTCGCTCTGGTCAAAACTCCTTCCCAAACTAAATCTGAAAAAACATCCAATTCTTGTTCCGCAACTTCTGGTTTTTCGGCTTTTATCTGATCCCATTCTGCTTTGTCAATCGCTTGGGTAGCTAAAAAATTAGTGAACTCCTGCGTTAATTCTTCAAACTGTTCTTTTGTTAATCTATTGTATTTCATTTTTGATGTATAAAACGCTTTGTTTTTTTTTAAAGTTGTGCAAAGTTATCATTTTGAAAGTTAATCAAATGCCTTTCTTGAGAAAAAGACTTCTCTTATTGAAATAATATTTAATGGAAACTCAACAATAACATGAAACAAACTTAAAAAATACAATGCCAGAACGCCAATTTTATAACTATAGACATACAAACCTATTGATGCTAACCATAAAATTAAAATGAATGCTAAATACGATTTAGACCTATTTTTATTCCACCCAATTATCGATGTTTTAGAAAACCAATTCAAATAATGATATGTATATGAAAAAGCAATAAATGTTTGAATTTTAATAATTACAACAGAATTAAAATTAAAAAATGAAATCGAAGTATCATTTAAAATTTGATTTACAGATACAATAACATTTTTAAATCTAGTCTGCAAAAAAACATCTTTCACATATTCTGAAGTTTGAAATGCAACTAAAAAGGGGTTATAAAAAATAAATAAAGGAACTAAAATCAGAACAACAATGGCAATTACTCCATAAACCGAACGATTTTTTAATGTTCCAAAAACCATAAATAATAGCGTAAAAAAATACACATGAATAATAGTCGGCAAAAAAACACCAATAATTAAAAAAGAAAAAGGGAAAAATTTCAAGAACAATAATCCAAATATAAAAGCAAAAATCAAAGTCAAAAAAATCTTTTTAGATTCCTTAAACAATACCAATCCAATGGAAAACAACAAACTAGTAACAAGCAAAACATTGATTAATAACTTGGAATACTTACTTAAATGATTTAAAAATATTGATTCAAATTTTAAATACCTAAAAAGCACCAAGGAAGTTATTGCGATAGTAAATAGTATCAAAATCCAGACATACTTTCGCTCTCGGATAAAATAATTCTTTTGATGAAGCCAATTAATTTCAGTCAAGTAATGCAATGGACCTAAAACCGCATAAGAAAAAAGAAAAAGTTCAAATGGCAGTATTAGAGATAGAAATAAAGATATGAAAATCAAAATAATGTTCCATTTTTCAATTTTATTTACTGTAGCCATATTTACTATTTATAAAACATAAATATATAAAAAAATCCCGATTTCGTTTTTTTGAACGAATCGGGATTTTAAAATTTATACAGTTAAAATTATGCTTTTTCAGCGATAATTTCGTATGCTAATTCAACGATTACATCTCTGTGTAATCTAACTGAAGCAGTATATTTACCAGTACGTTTAACGATACCAGAAGTGATAAATTTTCTATCAATTTCTTGACCTGCGTTAGCTAAAGCTGCAGCAATATCAATGTTTGTAATTGAACCAAATAATTTTTCACCACCTGCTTTAGCAGAAATTTTAATTTCGATAGCTTTCAAAGCTTCTGCCAATGCTTTTGCATCTGCTACAACTTTAGCTTCTTTGTGAGCTCTTTGTTTAAGGTTTTCAGCCAATACTTTCTTTGCAGAAGAAGTAGCCAAATGAGCAAATCCTTGTGGGATTAAAAAGTTACGACCGTATCCGTTTTTTACAGTTACTACATCATCTTTAAATCCTAAATTCTGAACGTCTTTTCTTAAAATAAGTTCCATGTTGTTGTCCTTTGTTTGAGAAGTTAGGTTTCTATTCTAGAAAACCAACAACTGTTAATTTTTAATTATTTTAATAAATCGGCCACGTATGGCATTAAAGCTAAGTGACGCGCTCTTTTTACAGCTACAGACACTTTTCTTTGGTATTTTAATGAAGTTCCTGTTAAACGACGAGGAAGAATTTTTCCTTGCTCATTAACGAATTTCAATAAGAAATCAGCATCTTTATAATCGATATATTTGATACCTGATTTTTTGAAACGACAATATTTTTTAGTCTTGTTAGTTTCTATGTTCAAAGGCGTAAGATATCTGATATCCCCGTCTTTTTTTCCTGAAGCAGATTGTTGTAATGTTGCCATGATAATTAAGCTTTTTGAGATTTAAGTTTTGCTCTTCTTCTTTCAGCCCAAGAGATAGCATGTTTGTCAAGACTTACAGTTAAGAAACGCATAACTCTTTCGTCACGTCTGAATTCAGTTTCAAAAGCGATAAGAACTTCTCCTGATACTTTAAATTCGAACAAATGGTAAAAACCACTTTTCTTGTTTTGGATTTCGTAAGCCATCTTTTTAAGACCCCAGTCTTCTTTAGATACCATTTCTGCTCCTCTACTAGTAAGAAAATCTTCAAATTTGCTTACTGTTTCCTTTACCTGAACTTCAGATAAAACGGGATTTAAAATGAAAACAGTTTCATAATGATTCATAAAAAATTTATTTATTTGTTAAATTGGGTGCAAAAGTAATCTTTTTTTTCGAACAAACAAGTTCTAAACAACTATAATCGATGAACGGAGAAAAAAAAATCCAATTTTTAAAATTAAATCAAAAAATAAACTATTTTTACTTCACCAAATCAAAAACCTGATACTATGAAGCTAAACTGTGTTGTTGTTGATGATAGTTCAATACAAAGGATGATTATTGCAAAACTGGTTAATAATCATACCAATTTAAATTTGATCGGAGATTTTTCGAATGCAATTGAGGCAAAAAGCTGCATGACGGTTCATACTGTTGATTTGATATTCCTTGACATTGAAATGCCGGTAATCAGCGGTTTTGATTTTCTTGATGGCTTAAAAACAAAACCTCAGATTATTTTTATTACTTCAAAAGCAGAATATGCAATGAAAGCATTTGATTATGATGCGACCGATTATTTACAAAAACCAATTTCTATTGAACGTTTTAATGCCTCTGTCCGCAGGGCAATTGACCACTTTCTCCTTAAAAAAGAAAACAAGGAAGACGAAGGAGAACATATTTTCATTAAGAGTAACCTAAAGAAACTGAAGATATTTACTTCTAAAATCAAATGGATTGAAGCCTTTGGTGATTATGTAAAAGTCGTAACCGAAGATGACAGCAATCTTGTCCTTTCCACGATGAAATCTTTTGAAAATGATTTATCCAAAGAAAAATTTATCAGGGTACACAAATCATATATAGTAAACATTGATAAAATTGACCGTTTCAACAGCAAATTTGCCGAAATTGGTGTAACAAAAATACCTTTGAGCCGAAATAAAAAAGAAGATTTAGTAAAAGCACTTGCCTATTCCTAAAATTATACCTTAATAGAAATCTACATTTACAGTAACCTTAATGGATCTGTATTGAGAAACAGCTTCAAAACTATTCAGTATCTTCTGAATAGTTTTTTTTGTTCCTCCAATAGAATTATTTTGAGGAATTTTAATGATTATAGTCCTTATATATTCATTTCGGATCCTACTGATTGCAGGTTCTTCGGGGCCTAAAACCGGCATGGCTAGATTTTGGCTCAACACTTGATACAACCACATTGCACCTTCCTTTAACTTATCGAAATCACGCTGTTTCAATGTTAGTTTTATAATCCTGAAATAAGGCGGGTACTTATAAATCTGTCTGTCATACAACTGTTCCTTGTACATTCCTATATAATTGGAGTGAGTAACCTGCTGTATTGTATTGTGATTGGGATTATAAGTCTGAATAATTACTTTTCCTTTTTTATCAGAGCGTCCGGCACGTCCCGAAACCTGGGTCATCATTTGAAAACTTCTCTCGAAAGCCCTGAAATCAGGATGATACAGCATCGTATCGGCATTCATGATTCCAACCAAATTGACATTATCAAAATCTAAACCCTTGGCAAGCATCTGAGTACCAACCAAAATATCAAACTCCCGATTTTTAAAACTGTCTATTATTTTTTCGAAGCCAAATTTCCCACGGGTTGTGTCCTGATCCATTCTTCCGATTTTGGCATTTGGAAAAATAGTAATCAGTTCCTGTTCTATCTGTTCGGTTCCTAATCCTTTTGTAGTCAAATCTACACTATGGCAAGCGTGACAATGTGTTGGGTTTGCGATAGAATAACCGCAATAATGACAACGAAGCTGATTTTTATGTTTATGATAGGTCAGACTTACATCGCAGGACTGACAATGAGGAACATGTCCGCAGGTAATACATTCTATAATCGGTGAATATCCCCTTCTATTTTGAAATAAAATCACCTGCTCCCCCACTGATAAAGATGCCGTAATTTCTTCTACCAAAACGTCACTGAAATGACCGTTCATTTTTTTTCGAAAGTACTTGTCTTTCAAATCTACCAACAATACTTCGGGTAAAGTTGAATTCCCATAACGTTTCAATATTTCAACAAATCCAAACTTACCCGATTTAGCATTATAATACGTTTCAAGACTGGGTGTCGCTGAACCCAAAAGCACTTTCGCCTTATAAGCATTAGCCAAGACAATAGCCGAATCACGGGCATGAAATCTAGGAGCAGGATCCGACTGCTTAAAAGTCTGTTCGTGCTCTTCGTCAATAATTATAAATCCTAAATCATGGAAAGGTAAAAATAAAGCTGATCTGGCACCAATAACAATTTGTGCTTTTGGCGCATTCAACAAAACCTGATTCCAAACCTCTACTCTTTCATTGTTACTATATTTCGAATGAAAAACTGCTACCTTATTTCCAAAATGCGCTCTGATTCTGGAAACCAATTGAGCCGTCAAGACAATTTCTGGCAACAAATACAGCACCTGTTTTCCTGTGGCCAGATATTCTTCAATAAGTTTAATGTATATTTCAGTCTTTCCGCTTGAAGTAATTCCGTGTAAAAGACATACCGATTTTTCCTGAAAACTTTCTTTTATCGAATCAAAAGCTTTTTGCTGGTCTGAACTCAACTGCAGTTCATCTTCTCTGCCTTTTCCTGAAAAATTGATTCGGTCTTCCTGCAAATAATATTCCTCAAAAATTTCTTTTTCGATCAATGCCTTTACAATCGGGGGAGAAGACTGAGCTGTTTCCACCAGTTTTTTAACGGTAATCGGCTTTTTTTCGGAAGCGCTTAATTGGAAATAATTTAAAACTATTTCCTTTTGTTTATTGGCACTTTTTAAAATTTCAAGCAAGTTTTTTAAACCATCATTAGAATCGTACTTCGAATGCAATCTCACATATCTAACTAATTTTGGCTTGTACGTTTCCTGCAATTCTTCCTGCAGTACCAAAATATTTTTATCAATCAGTTTTTGAATAACAGGAAAAATATTCTTCTTATTCAAGATCGAAATAATATCCTGTATTTTTAACGAACTCTGTTGCTGTAAGGCTTCATAGATTAAATATTCATCATCCGAAAGCAAACTTTCATCAACGGACAAATCATTTTTTTTTGTGATTAACGTTTCACTCTCCAATAACAAAGCGCTTGGCATGGCATTACGATACACATCGCCTATGGCGCACATATAATAATCGGCAATCCATAACCAATGATTGATTTGAAACTCGGTTACCAAAGGACTTGTATCTAGAATTTGATGAATTTCCTTGGCCTCATATAAAGTTGGTGCATTATTATGAATTTCAACAACCAGAGCCGTATAGATTTTGTTTTTTCCAAAAGGTACCGTAACCCTCATTCCCTTTTTTATAAAAAGAAATTCAGCCTCCGAAACTCTGTATGTAAAAGTCTTGGCAAGAGAAAGCGGTAAAACAACTTCTACGAAATGCATTAATAATTTTAGATTTAGATTGTCTATTTGGAGTTTTTTGGTATTATAAACCCAAATAATATTATTTCACTCGATACCAATATTGAGTTCTTCCAAATAAGGAAACACCAATAAATCCTCTGACTTTTAGTTTGTCTTTTCCATCAAGTGTAATGAAGCATTTATACTCTTCCCCTTTTAAAGGATCCAAAATTTTCCCGCCATTGTATTCATCCCCATCTTTCACAAGACCTTTAATAATTATTAATCCTAAAATTGGAGCATTTTTATCCTCTCCCGAACATTTTACACAAAGGTCTTTTCTCTTTTGAGGATTTATTATGTCAACAATCTTTCCGTAAATTTTCCCTGATTTTTCATAAATTTCGACAATGGATTTGGCCTGACCTGTCTCGTCATCAACGGTTTTCCATTTTCCCAAAACAGTCTGGCTTTGAGCATTAAAAATCATCAAAAAATACAAAACCAAACCAAAGACGATACTTTTTTTCATTTTTTATTGAATTATTGAAGCAAACATTTTATTATTCGAAATTTAACTCCTCAATTTCTACTTGAATACTGTTGGCAAGAATACAAAATTCAACTTAAACAACACTTGTATTGTTGAACTTTAACTCTCCAATTTGCTCTTTTTTAATTTACGAATTGTTGCATTCAATTCAAATCCCAATAACAAAATCATACAGTTAATCCAGATGTAAAACATCATAATCAACAATGTTCCGATCGAACCGTACAATTCATTATACTTTGAAAACCGCAATACCCAAATTCCAAAAAAATAGGATGAAATAACTATAAGTACCGTAGTAAAAACCGAACCTACACTTATAAATGGTGGCTTATGTGATTGTTTTGTTCCATATCGTAACAAAACAGAACATGTAATCAAAATCATTAATATTACAAGAAGGTATCTTGCCAAAATTATCAAAGGGATTTTGTCATTCAAGACATCTTGTATTGCTGTACTTTGTATCAAAACCTCAAAAACAACTATAATTGCAACCGTTAGAAGCAAAAGAATAGAAAGCAGTAATGAGATTCCCAAAGCAACAAAATACTGATTTAAAAAACCTCTTTTCTCCAAAACATGGCGGGAAGATTCAAATCCGCCCAGGATTCCGTTTATACCATTCGCCATCAGGAAAATAGACAGGAAAAATCCCGAAGACACTAATCCTGTATGACTGTTATTAAGAATATCGTTTACAATATTAGCAATTGCATCATAGGTATTTGGCGGAACTCCTTCTCTAACAAACTCTAAAAAATCGTTTTGAAAACCTTCAATAGGGATATAAGGTATTAAGTTTAAGATAAATAAGGCAAACGGAAACAATGCCATAAAAAAACTAAATGCAACTGCACTGGCATGATAAGAAAATGCTCCATCGATAATACCTTCAAAATACAATTCTAGTAAATCATAAAAAGAAAATCCTCCCAAACCTGGCATTTTAATCTTCTTCAAGATATACATCAGATTTCTGATAATTGGGATTTTTTCGATTTTTGACTCGATCTTTAATGTCATGACTCTAAATTGCTTTCAAGCTTAAATCCATGTTATAAACAGAATGTGTCAATGCACCCGAAGAAATATAATTAACACCACATTCCGCGTAATTACGCATTGTTGTTTCATTAATATTTCCCGAAGATTCGGTTTGGCATTTGTTACCAATTAAGGAAACAGCTGTCCGCGTATCTTCATAATTGAAATTATCAATCAATATTCTGTGCACTCCATCATTTTTTAAAATCTCTTCAATTTCAGAAAGATCTCTGGCTTCAACAATAATTTTTAAGTCTAAATTATTTTCTTTCAGATACGCTTGTGTTTTGGCTATTGCCAATGTTATACCTCCTGCAAAATCAATATGATTATCTTTTAGCATTACCATGTCATACAGTGCAAAACGATGATTCTCGCCACCTCCAATTGTAACAGCCCATTTTTCGGCTACGCGAAAACCTGGCGTTGTTTTCCTTGTATCCAGTATTTTTGTATCTGTTCCTTTTAACAGCTCTACATAACTATTTGTTTTGGTTGCAATGGCACTCATTCTTTGCATCGAATTCAGAACCACTCTTTCGGATTTTAAAATCGATTGAGAACTGCCCGAAACATGAAAAACCACATCTCCTTTTTTGACTGGAGTTCCGTCTTGAATGAAGGTTTCGATCTGCATATTTGGATCCACGTATTCAAATATCATTTTGGCAAAAGCTACTCCGGCGATAATACCATCTTCTTTTACCAATAATTTGGCTTTACCCATTGCATTTTCCGGGATACAAGCCAATGAACTATAATCTCCGGTTCCTACATCCTCTCTAATAGCATTTGCAATCAATACTTTTAGTTCGTTTTGAAACTGCTCTTCAGTAATCATCTTTTTATTCTTTAATTATAGAATGCTAAAATAGGATTTATTTTGTGCAATAAAAAGTAAGTGAGTTTGAAAAATTAAGGTTTTTACATTTATTACAACCAAATAATCAAATTCCTTGGTTGATTTAAAACACAAAAAAAGCTCCTGAAATACAGAAGCTTTTGTTTGAACCTTTTATTACTCTTTTTTAATTAAGTAGTTTATATACCTGATTTGCTATTTCTATTTCTTCATCCGTTGGAATAACCAGAATTTTGGTTTTCGATTGTGGCAAATTAATTTCTCTAATTTCTTTGGAACGAATTTCGTTTTTGTCATTATCCAATTCGATTCCGAAAAACTCCATATTGGTACATACCAGCTTTCTAATGTAAGCCGAATTTTCTCCAATACCCGCCGTGAAAACAATAGCATCCAAACCGTTCAAAGCTGCAGTGTAGGAACCAATATACTTCTTGATTCTATAAGCATTCATATCCAAAGCCAATTGACAATCCTTATTTCCCTTTTCAGCATTTGATTGAATGTCCCTTAAATCACTAAAACCAGTCAATCCAAGCATTCCACTTTGTTTTTGTAGCATTGTATTTACCTCATCCAAAGTGTAGCCTAACGTTTTTACCAAATAAAAAATCAATGATTGATCAACATCTCCACAACGGGTTCCCATAATCAATCCGTTTAATGGTCCAAATCCCATCGATGTATCTATGCTTTTTCCGTCTTTAATCGCTGCTATGCTACAACCATTACCTAAGTGTATTGTAATTATTTTGGAGCTTTTTTCTAAATACTTAATAGCTTTTTCTGAAACATATTTATGACTTGTACCATGAAAACCGTAAGAACGTATTTTATTTTCAGTCAATAAATAATTTGGAATCGCATATTTATAAGCTTCGACGGGCATCGTTTGATGAAATGCTGTGTCAAAAACAGCAATTTGTTTGGCTGCCGCAAAAATTTCCTCGGCAACAACAATCCCCTCAAAATTAGCAGGATTATGCAATGGAGCCAACTCAAACAATTGCTTTATCTTTTCTTTTACTTCTGCATTAATAATAGCCGTATCAGAAAAACTGCTTCCTCCATGCACCACACGATGACCTACTGCAGCAATTTCATTTGTGCTCTTAATCACCCCCACTTTTTCATCCATTAATAATTGAGCAATCTTTTGCAACCCTATTTTATGGTTCGAAATAGGCAAAACTTCCTCTATTTTATTGACACTTGTAACATAACTAAAATTAGACGTATCCAAGCCTATTCTGTCAATCATTCCAGAACAAATGACTTCGCCAGCAGGCATTTCGATTAATTGATATTTTATAGATGAACTCCCCGAGTTTATAATTACTATTTTCATGTTTTTATTTTTTAAGGATTCTAAGTTCCTATGTTTCTTAGAATCAGGGTTTTTATTTTGAAAATATTGCATTTTTCATTTTCATTTCTTAGCAACTTTTTTTCATTACAATCCTTGCGCTTGAATTGCCGTAATAACAACCGTATTTATAATATCATCAACAGTACAGCCTCTACTTAAATCGTTTACAGGTTTGTTTAATCCTTGTAACATAGGGCCAATTGCCAATGCTCCTGTTTCTCTTTGAACCGCTTTATAGGTATTGTTTCCAGTATTCAAATCAGGAAAAACCAAAACACTAGCATATCCGGCCACTTCTGAACCTGGCATTTTGCTTTGTCCCACTGCAGGATCTACGGCAGCATCATACTGAATAGGACCTTCAATTTTAAGATCTGGACGCTTTTGTTTAACAATTTCAGTGGCTGCCCTAACTTTGTCCACCTCATCACCTTTTCCAGAAGATCCTGATGAATAGGATAACATTGCAATTTTAGGCTCGATTCCAAAGGCTAAACTTGATTCTGCAGATGAAATAGCAATTTCTGCCAATTGCTCCGCTGTCGGATTTGGATTAATGGCACAATCACCAAAAATCGAAACGCGATCCTCCAAGCACATAAAAAAGATAGACGAAACTATCGAACAATTGGGTTTTGTTTTTATGAATTGTAACGCTGGTAAAATAGTGTGTTGTGTTGTATGTGCTGCCCCCGAAACCATTCCGTCTGCGTGACCTTTATACACCATCATCGTTCCGTAATAAGCGCCGTCTTCCATTAAATCCCTTGCTATTTCGAGAGTCATTTTCTTCTCTTTTCGCAACTCATAATAAGTATTCACATAATCATCGTATTCCTTAGAATTTCTTGGATTAATAATGGTAACCTTAGAAAAATCGAAATTTATACCTAACTCGGCCACCTTGCCTTCAATTTGTTTTTTATCTCCAATAATTGAAATATCAACTACATCCATTGTTAACAATCTAGCGGCAGCAATAATAACCCTGTCGTCATTTCCCTCAGGCAAGACGATATGTTTCCTGTGTTTTTTTGCTCTTGTTACCAAATTGTATTGGAACATTTTTGGAGTTATTCCCTCTGCTTCAAACTTGATAAATTTTTCGGTCAAGCTATCTAGATCTACGTAATTATCGAAGGTATTAATTGAGGTTAAAATCTTCTCTTTGTTATTGGCGTAAATTTTAGATTTAATAGATCCGATTTTATTGGTAATATGATAAGTCCCTCCATCTACGGCAATAATTGGCACAATAGTAGAAAGTCCTTCTATAAGTTTCAATATACTATCCTCGGGCACTATATTACCTGTCAAAACAATTCCGGAAATAGCAGGATAATTAGCCGACTCGTTAGCTTGTAAGGCTCCCAAAATAATGTCTGCCCTATCACCAGGCGTAATCACCAATCCATTTTCCTTTAGATTCAACAAATAGTTGCGTAACTGCATTGCCCCTACACTAAAACTACCTACCTGATTGTTTAAAAATGATTCCCCAAACAAAACAGTGGCATCCAATTCTTTTACAATTTCCTGAATAGTCGGATTATTCAAACTTGAAATTATCGGAATAGAATTAATCATTACCTCAGCTGGCAAGTTTTTTTTCAAGCCAGATGTGACCAATTCTAAATTTTCGGGCTGCACCATATTGGCGATAACAGCCAATACTTCAACATCTTTTGTCTTGAAAGAATCGTATGCCAAATAAAGGCTATCAATTAATTCCTCCAATGTTTTTCCGACTCCTGATCCTACTATAATTGTTGGAATACCCAGATTTTTGGCAATAAGAACATTGGTGTCCAATTCGATAACCGTTCCTTCGCCTGTAAAACTGGTTCCTTCGACTAATACAAAATCAAATCGCTCTTCAAGACGTTTGTATTTTTCGATAATCAAATCGATTACATCCCCTATTTTTCCTTGATTTTTTTTCTTGATTAATTTACTTTTAGTAATGGCGTAAGCATCATTGTAAGAAATATCCAAACCAAAATGATTGATAACAGTTTCGATGTGATTATCCATTTTACCTTCTTCAAAGTCCTCGACAATAGGCCTAAAATATCCCACTTTGGCCGTTCTGCCCATAAGCATACTCATTAATCCTAAAGTGATAATCGATTTACCACTACTTTCTTCGCTGGTAGCGATATAAATTGCTTTATTCATTGTTTTGTTTTTATAAGCTTATACAAAATTACCTATTACATCCCTTTCTAAATATGACAAAAATCAGTCAAATGATAAAAGTTGCACATTTAAATAAAATTAAAACCATTTTCTCTTTTTAAAGTAAATGACCATTCCAATTACCGTCAAAAACATAAAACCAATTACTAAAAAATAGCCATTTGGCTCTCGAAGTTCAGGCATATTGTCAAAATTCATTCCGTAAACTCCCACAATAAAAGTTAAGGGTATAAATATGACCGAAATAATAGTCAAAGTTTTCATGATTTCGTTCATCTTATGTGCCTGAGCTGCAAAAAAGAAATTGGATGCACTCTCCAAAGCTCCCATATCCGATTCTATCTGTTCCAAAAGCTCTAAACATTTTTGATGCAGGCGGGTAAAAAAACTGAAATTCTCATGCTCTATTTCATTAAATACATCATCTTCCTGAATACTTTTGATATCATATAAAGAATCCCTAAGCGGAATAATTGATCGTCTTAGAAAATTAAAATTGTCTCTGTGTTTTTCTATTTTCTCTAAAATAATGGGATCTGCGCTATTCTTGGTCAGGTCAATCAAATCCTCAATTTTGTCTTCTTCGTTTTCAATTGTTATGTAAAAATTACCAATAATGGCATCCAGCAGAATGTACAATAAATAATCCGCTTTCTTGGTGCGCACAATTCCAGAATTGGTTCTTATGCGTTCGCGTATGTGTGTAAAAAAGTCGCTCCTCTTTTCCTGAAATGAAATCAGAATTCCCTTCTTTATCAAAAAACTAATCTGTTCTACTCGAATATCATCAGAATCTTCTGTTGGCAGCATTGATTTTATGTTAAAAAAAACAACCTCTTTTTCTTCTTCAAGTTTGGTTCTTTTGGTTGTATTTAAAATATCAGCCAGCATAAAATCATTGATATCAAAATAATTTGCAATTTCCTTGAGCAGATACACATCATTCAATCCATGTATATTCAGCCAATTATTCTTGTTCAAATCTATATGCTTTCCCAAATTAGCGATAGTACCATTCTCGTATTCATTTACCGTACAATCATCATACACAAACAACTGCATTTCTACCTCTTTGTTTTTATGCAAACCGGTATATTCGAGTGTATAAGGCTGTAAACGCTTTCCTTTCTTGTATTTGATTTTTCTCATAAAATAATTTGTATAGTAATATTACAAAAAAAACTGCAACGTCTGACTTTAAAACACAAAAAAACCGAGCCATTTCTGACTCGGTTTTATATCATTCGTAAAGATGGACTGCAGTCCGTCTCTACCGGAATAAATTATTTTACTTCTTCAAATTCAACGTCTTCAACATTGTCTCCTTGCGATTGAGCTTGTGGCTCAGCAGCTTGACCTTGTTCTCCTTGAGCGTACATTGCTTCAGTAGCTGTTTTCCAAGCTGCGTTCACATTGTCCAATCCTTTTTGGATCGCTTCAAGATCTTGAGATTGGTGAGCCATTCTCAATTCAGTTAAAGCATACTCGATAGCTGTTTTGTTTGTGTCAGAAATTTTATCTCCCAATTCTTTCAATTGACTTTCAGTTTGGAAAATAGTACTGTCAGCTTCATTCAATTTTTCAGCTCTTTCTCTTGCGATTTTGTCAGACTCAGCGTTAGCTTCAGCATCTTGTTTCATTCTTTCGATTTCTTCAGAAGTTAATCCAGAAGAAGCTTCGATACGAATATCGTGAGATTTACCAGTTCCTTTGTCAGTAGCAGTTACTTTGATGATACCATTAGCATCAATATCAAAAGCAACTTCGATTTGAGGAACTCCTCTTGGTGCTGGCGGGATACCGTCTAAGTGGAAACGACCAATAGTTTTGTTATCAGCAGCCATTGCTCTAGCCCCTTGCAATACGTGAAGTTCAACAGATGGCTGAGAATCAGATGCAGTAGAGAAAACTTGAGATTTTTTAGTTGGGATAGTAGTGTTAGCTTCAATTAATGTAGTCATAACTCCACCCATAGTTTCGATACCTAAAGATAAAGGTGTAACGTCAAGTAACAATACATCTTTTACATCTCCAGAAAGAACTCCACCTTGAATAGCTGCTCCAATTGCAACAACCTCATCAGGGTTAACTCCTTTAGATGCTTTTTTACCGAAGAATTTTTCAACTTCCTCAACGATTTTCGGGATACGAGTAGAACCTCCTACCAAGATAACTTCGTCGATATCAGAAACAGATAAACCAGCATTTTTCAACGCTTTGGCAACTGGTGCCATAGAACGTTTCACTAATGAATCAGTTAATTGCTCAAATTTAGCTCTAGATAATTTTTTTACTAAGTGTTTTGGTCCAGAAGCAGTAGCAGTTACGTATGGCAAGTTGATTTCAGTTTCAGCACCAGAAGACAATTCAATTTTAGCTTTCTCAGCAGCTTCTTTGATACGTTGCAATGACATTGGGTCAAGACGCAAATCGATACCTTCTTCAGCTTTAAATTCGTCAGCTAACCAGTCAATAATTTCGTGGTCAAAATCATCTCCTCCTAAGTGAGTATCTCCATCAGTAGACAATACTTCAAAAACTCCATCTCCTAATTCAAGAACTGAGATATCAAAAGTACCTCCACCCAAATCGTAAACAGCAATTTTTTGATCAGTTCCTTTTTTGTCCAATCCATAAGCAAGTGCAGCTGCAGTTGGCTCGTTGATGATACGCATAACTTTAAGACCAGCGATTTCACCAGCTTCTTTAGTAGCTTGACGTTGTGCATCGTTAAAGTAAGCAGGAACAGTAATAACCGCTTCAGTTACAGTTTGACCTAAATAGTCTTCAGCAGTTTTTTTCATTTTTTGAAGTGTCATTGCTGACAATTCTTGTGCAGTGTATAAACGACCGTCAATATCAACACGTGGTGTATTGTTGTCACCTTTTACTACAGAATAAGGAACTCTTTTTGCTTCTTCAGTGATTTCAGCAAAAGTATGTCCCATAAAACGTTTAACAGAAGCAATAGTCTTAGTTGGATTAGTTACTGCTTGTCTTTTAGCAGGATCACCCACTTTAATTTCTCCACCTTCAACAAAAGCGATGATAGATGGTGTAGTTCTTTTTCCTTCCGCATTAGGAATAACAACTGCTTCGTTACCTTCCATTACAGAAACGCAAGAGTTTGTAGTACCTAAATCAATTCCGATTATTTTACCCATTTTTAATATATTTAATTTTTATTATATACTCGTTTTAATAACTCGAAGACTCAAAAGCAATGACTGTGCCAATATAAAAAACTAAGTAAATTGTCAGTTTATAATAAAATTGGCATAAAACAATATGACAAACTGACATTTTTAATATTATACATTTAGTCATGGTGTCAACACTTATTTGGCAAGACTTATTATGAAATCGGATTAACAATGAAATCACAATACATTGCATTTTTAAATGCACAATTAGGATTTAAAAAAATTTTGGAACTTATCCTTTAAATTTGGAAATCAAAATAGTATCTGTGTTTAAGCAGGATACTCAAAAAAAAAGACATTTATATATTTGCTTAGTTCTCAAAAAGAGCAACTAAGATATTTCAGCATTTATACAATTAACTAAACCAGACTATTAATGAAGCAAATAATAAAATCTTTAATTTTAGTATTCTTTCTTTTTTCCTTTATTAAAATTACTGCTGCGAATCCAAATGCACCTTTTAATTTAAGAAGTTTTGACAAACAAAATCCTATTGGAACAAATGACAAACCTTATTTTGGATGGTATGTAAACGATCCTGATACAAACGAAATACAATCGGCATATCAAATAATCGTTTCTTCGAGTTTACTCAACCTCAAAGCAAACAAAGGGGATGTTTGGGATAGCAATAAAACTAATTCCAGAAAGCAAAATTACATTTATTTAGAAAAAAATACTTTACAGTCATTAACTACCTATTATTGGAAAGTTCGTTGTTGGGATAAAGACGGAAATGTAAGTGCATATTCAAGTCCGGCAAATTTCACAACAGGCTTATTAAACAACAAGGATTGGGCATCGGCACAATGGATTAAGAGAGATTCCAAAGACAACGATGACTACACTTACTTCAGAAAAAAAACAAATCTTCCCAATAAGACCATCAAAAAAGCAATTGTTTATCTATCTTCCTGTCACAGCTATGAATTATATGTTAACGGAAAATTTGTTGGAAAAGGCTTCAATCACCATTATCCGCAATACAGTTATTACAATGCTTGGGATATAACTGCTTTGTTAAATAAAAATTCCGAAAATCTGCTAGCATGTCTTACGCACTGGTATGGAGGCGGTCAAGGGCGCGCAACTGGTAGCCGTGGCATGATTCTAAAAACTATTGTCGAATATAATGATGGCACTCAAACCATTATTGGATCTGATAAATCCTGGAAACAAACACGAGCAACCCAATGGCTTCTTGGTCAGCCGCAACGAGGCGGCGAAGGAGTAGGAAGAGTCGAATCTATTGACAGCCGAAAAAATATTGCCAATTGGAATACGGCAAAACTGGATGATTCCAATTGGAACAATGCTGTAGAAATTGGCTCCCACCCTATTACTCCATGGACAGGGACTTTACAATCCGACTTAACTCGAATTATTGAAAAGGAAATCAAACCTAAAACTATTCAAAATTTAGGAAATGGTAAATATATTATTGATTTGGGCAAAATATATGCTGGCAGTTTTAAAATAACTTTTAAGGAACGATTTCCAGGAGATACCATCAAAATGTTAGGCGGATTTGCTCTAGCTGAAGATGGAACCGTTTCACCTAAGTTTAACCAATCTACTAATCTTGCCTTTAAGTATATTCCGAATGGGAATAATTCTGTTTTTAATCCTAATGTTTATTTTGGGATGCGTTATTTACAGGTGGACAATTCGCCAAGTGAACTGAATCTAAACAATGTCAGTTTTATTAGCCGTCATTTTGAGTTGGATCCTTCCAAATCATCATTCGAATCTTCAAATGAAATGCTGAATAAGACATGGGAATTAATGGCGCATACGCTTGTTTTGGGTGCGCAGGAAGATTTTGTTGATACGCCAACAAGAGAAAAAGGCGGTTTTTTATTGGACAGCTGGTCGCAGGCAGTTCCTTGTATGAGCGTGATGTATGATCGAACAATGAATATGCGTACGTTAAACGAATTTTTGGAATCTCAGGATCAATATTGGCCTGACGGAAGATTAAATGCTGTTTATCCAAATGTTGACGGCGGAAGAGACATTCCTGATTTTACACAAGCCTATCTTTTATGGGTTTGGGATTATTATACTCAAACGGCGAATCTTGAGTTCTTAAAATCCAATTATTCTCGTTTGAAAAAAATTGCCGACTACGTTGACACCTATAGAAATGACAGTACAGGATTAATTCACCAACTAAAAGGCGGAAAAGGTCCTTATGAATTTGGAATTATCGATTGGCCTGCCACCATGCGTTATGGCTACGACATGACCGTTGAATCCAGAACTGTCATTGATGCATATGCTTATGAGGATTTCAATATTCTCTCAAAAATTGCCGAAGCTATAGGCAATTCTGCCGATAAAACACTTTACTCAGACAAAGCCGAAGCCATCAAAAAAGCCATTAACACCCAACTTATTAATCAGGATGGTGTTTATATTGATGGAATTCACAATGACAAAAATGTGAGTTCTCACGTATCTCAACACGCTAATATTCTTCCTTATGCTTTGAATATTGTACCCGAGGCAAATAAAAAACAAGTCATTGACGAAATTAAAAAACAAAAAATGAACATCGGAATGGTATGTTTGCGCTGGTTACCTGAATCATTGGGCTTGGCTGACGAGGGACAACACCTTATCGATTTATATACAAATCCAGAATGGGAAGGTTGGGCAAAAACCATTCGTCTTGGAGGAACCGCAACTTGGGAATCTTGGGATGCCAATACCACAGGTCAAAGTCTGTCTCATCCATGGGGAGCAGTAGGTATATTGGCTCTGCAAAATTATATTTTGGGTATAAAAGCAGTAACTCCGCAACATGAAAAAATTCAGATAAAACCATTATGGTTCGGAGACAAACTTACTTATGCAAAAGGAACTTACCCCACGGATAAAGGCGACATCAAAGTTGATTGGAACTATTCAAACAATAATTATAGTTTAAAAATTAGTGTTCCTAACAATGCTACCGCAAAAGTTTATATCCCTAAATGTGGCAAAACAGGAAACAAAATTAAACTCAACAACAAAGAAATAATTGCCACCGAGGAAGGAAACTATCTTTATCTGGATAATATCGGATCTGGAGAGCATTACTTTGAGAGATAATCCTTTTGACAGGAACAAATAAAAAGAGTATTTTAAAATTTGAAACAATCCCTGAATTATTTTTTGTTTCATACAACACAATTTTTATAAAAATGAAAAAAACAGGCATACTATCCATCTTATTCATTATTTCACTAGTTACATTCTCATTTGTCAAACCCAAGCAAACAAATATCTGGTTAATTGGTGACTCCACCATGGCAGCAAAAAAACCAGAAAGATTACCAGAATCTGGCTGGGGTGTAGCTTTGGCAGAATTTGTGACTCACAAAGCAGTAGTACATAACCATGCCGCCAGTGGCAGAAGCACATTGAGCTTTATATCCGAAGGCAGATGGAAATCCGTTGCAGATAGTTTACAAAAAGGGGATTATGTTATCATCCAATTTGGACACAATGACGAAAAAGCGGATGCAAAACTACATACAGAACCTTTTGGATCTTTTAAAACCAATCTAAAAAAATTCATAGATGAATCAAGAGAAAAAGGAGCCAATCCAATTATCTGCTCCTCCATTGTTAGGCGTCATTTTGATGGCAAAGGAAATTTAATAGATACTCATGGAGATTATATAAAGGCCGCCATGGAAATTGCCATGGAAACAAAAACACCTTATATTAACATGGAAGCTGCTACACGAAAATTAGTTTCTGAGATGGGTCCCGACAAGTCCAAGGAAATCTTCACTTTCACAAACCGTAAACAGGATTCAACTCATGTAAATGTGAAAGGAGCAAGTGTTATTGCCAAATTATTTGTAAATGAAGCTAAAGCGGAGTCCCTTTCAATTGCCAAGCTATTAAAATAAAATTTTAACCTATGAGACTGTTTCTATTTCTTTTCTTTTTTAGCATAAGCATGCAATCGCAAGAATTCATTCCGCTATGGCCTTCTGAAAAAATGCCTAATAGCAAAGGAATGCATTTGGAACATATAGAAGAAAGGGAAAGAATAACCCAAGTTGCCAAACCGGGAATTTATACTTTTTTTACTTCAAAAGAAGAAAATACGGGAAGTGCAGTATTAATTTGCCCGCCAGGCGGATATGCCAAATTAACCTATTCCATTGCTGGGTTTCAGTTTGCCAAATGGTTAAATACAATGGGGATAAATGCTTTTGTATTAATTCATCGTTTACCAAATTCCCCAGATTTGATCGAAAGAGAAAAAGGACCGATACAAGATGCCCAAAGAGCAATGAAAATCATTCGGTCAAATGCGGCCACTTGGGGTATTAACCCTTCTAAAATTGGAGTAATGGGAGCATCGGCAGGAGGTCACTTGGCTACAACATTAGGAACACATTCAGAAGATTATTCTGTTATAAAAGATACAATAGACCAATTTTCGTTCCAAGCCAATTTCATGATCTTAATTTCTCCGGTCATCACTATGGGCGAATATGCTCATAAAGGCAGTTTGAACAATTTCTTGGGAAACAAACCTGCGCAGCAACATATTGATTATTTTTCAAATGAAAAACATGTAACCGAAACTACTCCTCCTACTTTTATTGTTCTAGCTCAAAATGATCCCGTTGTAAATCCCATTAACAGTATTCTCTTTTATCAAGCCATGTTAGAACATAATGTTTCTGGAAGTTTACATGTTTTTCCCGAGGGAGGGCACTCCATTGCGTTAAAAAACAATCCCAAATCCATTAATCTTTGGACTAATTTATGTGAAGAATGGTTCACTGATTTAAGTATATTGGATAAAACCAAACCCGAAATTACTCCAAACAAAAATAAACTTTTAAAATCCGGCCGGTTTTAAAAACTGATTTAATAAAATTTACTTCATCAAAATAAAAAACAAAGCACTAAAAACCAATAAGTTAAAACTTTATATATTTATTCATAACTTATCCTAAAATAAATTTAACAAAAAATTAATTCAAACATTTGTATATACAAATATAAAAAGTGTTACATTTGTATCAACAAATAAGATATGTCGCCATGAAGATTGAAGATGAATTAAAAAGCACGGTTGAATATAGCAAATCAAAACAAATCGTTTTGAATATAATGTATACGGTAAACGTAATTACGGAACGTTTTAACGATATCATAAAACCTTATGATATTTCTGGAGAGCAATTTAATGTGCTGCGAATATTAAGAGGACAAAAAGGATGTCCTGCCAATATGTGTATCATACAAGAAAGAATGCTTGCCAAAACAAGTAATACAACGCGATTAGTAGACAAACTATTGTTAAAAGATTTGGTCACTCGAAACGTTTGCCCAGATAATCGAAGAAAAATTGAAGTTTTAATCACTCAAAAAGGACTGGATTTATTAACGGAACTCGATCCTCAAGTAAAGGAACACGAAGAGTTTTTTGCCAAAAATTTAAATGATGATGAATTAGAGCAACTAAATAACTTATTAGAAAAATACCGAACTAAATAAAACAAATATAATATGAGCAATTTTTTAAATAACCAAAATTGGAGATATGCAACAAAGAAATTTGATGCTACCAAAAAAGTTTCAGCAGAAGACTTAAACACATTGAAGGAAGCTATTCGATTGAGTTCTTCTTCATACGGATTACAACCCTACAAAGTGCTAATTATAGAAAATCCAGAATTAAGAGCTCAGCTTCAGCCTGCTGCTTGGGGACAATCACAAATAGTAGACGCTTCACATTTATTCATTTTTGCAAATGATACAAATATTGGAGACGAAGCCATTGACCAGTTCTTAAATGCCATTAGTGTAGAAAGAGAAACTCCTCTTGAATCATTGGCAGGTTATGGGGATTTCATGAAATCTAAAATCTCGACATTGGAACCAGCAATTAAAAACACTTGGGCTTCAAAACAAACCTACTTGGCACTAGGAAACTTGCTAAATGCCGCAGCCGAACTAAAAATTGACGTAACACCAATGGAAGGTTTTGTTCCCGCTCAAGTAAACGAAATATTAGGACTAGACAAACTTAACCTTAATGCTTCACTTATTGCAACTATTGGATACCGTCATGATGAAGATGCTACTCAATTTTACAAAAAAGTCAGAAAATCACAGGAAGAATTATTTATCACTTTATAATAACAATAATTACTAATTCAATTTAAATCAATTTAAACAAATTTTAAAAACTATGAAAAATTTAAAAACTATTGCCTTGGCATTCGTAGTAGCATTGTCTACATTAACAGTAACTGCACAAACTAAAAAAATTGATGTTGCAAAAAGTAACATTAACTGGGTTGGAAAAAAAGTAACAGGTCAACACAATGGAACTGTTGCCTTTAAAAGTGGTGCATTGGTATTCAAAAAAAATGTATTAAAAGGAGGAACTTTCACTGTTGACATGACTTCATTGACAGCTACAGATCTTACAGGTGAATACCAAGGAAAATTAAACGGTCACTTGAAAGCTGATGACTTTTTTGGAACTGATAAATTCCCAACATCAACATTGGTTTTCAAAACTATCGCTTCAAAAGGAAATAATGTTTATACTGTTACAGCTGATTTGACTATCAAAGGAATAACAAAACCGGTTACTTTCGATATCACTGTAAAAGGAAATACTGCCACTACTACTTTCAACGTAGACCGTACTAAATACGATATTAAATACAATTCTAAATCATTTTTCGAAAGCATTGGAGACAAAGCAATCTATGACGATTTTGAATTAACAGTTAATTTGAACTTTTAATTTTAGAATTTAATTGTGGAAGTACCCTCAGCATTTTTGCTGGGGGTATTTTTTTTATATATTAATCAGACCAAAATTTATTTTAAAGTAAAATACCTAAAGAATTCTATCCAAACAAAACACCGTTAACTTAAAAATCATGAACAGGTAACATTTAGAAAATATCCCAAAAACATTGTAATGGTAATTTTGAAATACAAAACTAAAACATCAAAAACCCTACAATTATTAGTGTCATGAAAACAAAATCACTTATAGTCATTATCCTTTTATCATCTATTTTCTCATTAAATGCACAACAAATAAGAGGAATTAGTGGCGATACAAACTGGTTTAGTCATTGGACAAATTTCACTCCGGCTACTACAACTTATAAAGATGCCAACCAAATTTTAACTGGCGTAATAGACAAGGACTTAAAATTAACCAAAAACAATACTTATAAATTAATTGGAACCGTTTATGTAACCAATAAAGCTGTTTTAACAATTGAACCTGGAACGGTTATTAGGGGAGACAAAGAATCTTGTGGTACTCTTGTAATTACTAAAGGCTGTAAAATTATAGCAGAAGGCACTGTTGCAGAACCAATTGTTTTCACTTCAAACAGTTCCAATTTAATGAGAAAACCAGGCGATTGGGGAGGTATTATTATATTGGGTGAAGCCCCAATTAATAAAATTGGAGGCATAAGCTTTTTAGATTTTAATTTGGATCCGGCAGTTAGTTATTACGGAGGAGAAAATCCAAACAGCAATTCGGGTATTCTAAAATATGTACGTATCGAATATTCAGGACACAAAATAAATGCGCTTAAGGAGCTGAATGGATTATCATTGGGAGGTGTAGGAAACGGCACTAAGTTTGACTTCATACAGATTAGTTTTTCAAATGATGATTCATTCGAATCCTATGGAGGCGATGTAAATTTTAATCACTTGATATCCTATAGAGCGACTGACGATGATTTTGATTTCACTCAAGGTGTTCAATGCACTATTTCAAATAGTATTGCTATCCGTAATCCATTTTCATCGGACATATCTGGTTCTCGATGCTTTGAAATTGATTCGTATGACAAATTAGAAAATACGGATATAACCAAAAAATTAACAAAAATCACTGCCAACAACATGACGATGATAAATACCGAAGATAACAATCAAGGATTGGTTAGAGAAGCGGTTTATATCAAGGAAAAAAGCTATTTCAATATCAATAACAGTATCATTGACGGTTTTAGCAGCTGTGTTTTGCTTGAAAATAAAATAGGGGCATTTCCGGCTAATTTGGCAAAAATAAATATTCAAGGCGTACAGGTAAACCGATGTGCAGGAATAGTTTTGAGCGAAAGTCCAAACTATAACTCGGAATTGAGCGCGTGGTACAATAGTGACACTTTTTCATTGGAACTTACAAAATCCAATAGCTCTGAATTGTTCATACAAACCGATGTCAAAAATTCACCTGATTTTAGAACCAAAAGCACAAATCCGATAGTAAGCCTAAAATAAGCAAGTTTCATTAAAAAAGCATAAAGCCTGACATTATCCATCAGGCTTTTTTTGGCTCCATATCATATTGCAAAAATGTTCAAATTGGTTATATAAATTTTATCAATATTAAAAATATAGCTACAAAATAAAAGACCAAAAACAGCTGATTTTCAAAATTTTAAACTAACTTTATAGGACATTTATTGCGAGTCCCTTATTACTTTTTGCATTATTTCAAATCGATTCATTATTGCTTTTGTCAAAAATGAATTCAGCCTACATTCAATTAGTCTTTTATTAATTTAATTTAGAGAAAATATGAAAAATTTAAAATCACTTAGCATTGTTATTTTACTAATCTTCTTCGCTTTCGGCAAAGGAAATGCACAAACATCCAAAATTGATGTTTCAAAGAGCAATATTCACTGGATAGGAAAAAAAATAACTGGTGAACATGAAGGAAGCATCAAGTTTAAGGATGGTTATCTTGTTTTTAAAAATAAAAAATTAGCCGGAGGAAGTTTTACCGCAGACATGACAACCTTGTCGAATGATGACCAAACAGGTTCTTCAAAACAAAAACTGGAAGGCCATTTAAAATCCGAAGATTTTTTTAGCACAGCGGCTTACAAAACTTCAACCTTGACATTTAAAAGTATTGCCAGCAAAGGAAACAACACTTACCTTGTCACAGGCGATTTGACTATTAAAGGAAATACAAACTCCATACAATTTGATCTGGTTATTGTTGGAAAAAACAAGGCAACAGCTACCTTGATTGTCAATAGAACCAAATACGATATCAAGTATGGATCAGGAAGTTATTTTGACGATTTAGGAGACAAAACAATTTATGATGATTTTGAGTTAAACGTAGTTTTGGTATACTAATTTAAACGATTTAACAAAAAATAAAAAAAAATATCTTTTTTTTTAATCCAATGTTTTTGTCAGTTCAAATATGATTTTTATATTTGCAATCAACAAAACAAAACATGAAAACAGTAACAAACAATACTTGGTGGTGGAATAATTTACGTCAAACGTCGTGAACTAAGCTCCTATAGTATTATTTGAACTATAAATATAAAAGGCTTGTCATCACGACAGGCCTTTTTTTTATTCCGAAAACAAACAACAAGTATTTACAACATATGAAAACATATACACTTCAAACCAACTACAAACAAATTCTGGCCGACATCGTAACGCCAGTGAGCATTTATTTCAAAATAAGGGATAAATTTCCAAACAGTCTTCTTTTGGAAAGTAGCGATTATCACGGAAACGACAACAGTTTTTCATATATCTGCTGTAATCCGATTGCTTCAATAAAAATTGAAAACGAAACCATTTTCAAAAACTTTCCTGATGGAACTTCTGAAACAATTACCATTGATGCAAACACCAATATTCCTGAAGTTATCCAGCAGTTTTCAGGACAATTCCAGTCTGATAAAAATGATTTTAAATTCATCAATAATGGATTGTTTGGTTACATTTCTTATGACGCCGTTCGTTATTTTGAAAAAGTAACCATCGCCAAAAAAGAAAACAGCAATACCATCCCAGATGTGTATTATGCGGTGTACCAAAACATCATCGCCATCAATCACTTCAAAAACGAAGCCTATATATTCTGCCATAGCCTTGACGGAAGAAACAACATTTCAGAAATTGAGCAATTATTGCAATCCCGAAACATTGCTTCCTATAAATTTTCAAGAGAGGGCGAAGGTTTTTCAAACCTAACCGACGAAGAATTCAAACAAAATGTAGCTTTGGCAAAAAAGCATTGTTTCCGCGGTGATGTGTTCCAATTGGTTTTATCCAGAAGATTCACCCAAGGTTTCAAAGGTGACGAATTCAATGTTTACAGAGCCTTAAGAAGTATAAACCCATCCCCTTACCTATTCTTTTTCGATTATGGCGATTTCAAGATATTTGGTTCTTCACCCGAAGCTCAAATTATCGTCAAAAACCGAAAAGCCGAAATCCATCCCATCGCAGGAACTTTCAGAAGAACCGGCGACGACGAAAAAGATGCCGATTTAGCCAAAAAATTGTCTGAAGACAAAAAAGAAAATAGCGAACACGTGATGTTGGTCGATTTGGCCAGAAATGATTTAAGCCGTCACGGACATGCTGTAGAAGTGGAAAAATACAGAGAAGTTCAGTTTTTCTCCCACGTAATCCACTTGGTTTCCAAAGTAACAGGACATTTGCACGAAAAAGCAACAACAATGCAAGTCGTAGCCGATACTTTTCCGGCTGGAACCCTAAGCGGAGCTCCAAAACACAGAGCGATGCAACTGATCGAAGATTACGAAAAAACTAACCGTAATTTTTATGGCGGTGCTATCGGTTTTATGGATTTTGAAGGCAATTTTAATCACGCTATCATGATTCGAACTTTCCTTTCCAAAAATCATCAACTTCATTGCCAAGCCGGTGCCGGAATTGTCGCAAGTTCAGACGAAGAAAGCGAAATGCAGGAAGTTTACAATAAATTATTGGCTTTGAACAAAGCATTAGATTTAGCAGAAACGATATAAAATTCAAAAAATGGGACAGATCAAAATATTTGGAATCAAAAAAGAACTTCATTCAATAAGGGAAAAAATTTCCGAAATTCTTAGCGAATGTATGTTCGAAGCTTTTCACTTTCCAAAGGAAAAGAAAGCTCACCGATTTATTTATATTGATGAAGACAGCTTTTTTTATTTTGAAGGAAGAACATCAAAACATACAATTATTGAAATAAACGCTTTTGAAGGAAGAAGCATCGAAGCCAAGAAAAAGTTATATCAGCTTATTTTTGACAAATTCGAAAGAGAATTACAAATTTCGCCGATGGATGTTGAAATCACAATATTTGAAACACCAATGCACAATTGGGGAATTCGAGGAAAAAGCGGAGATGAATTAATGTTGAATTACAAAGTTAATATTTAGACAAAATGAAAAAAATACTAGTTATAGACAATTACGATAGTTTCACTTACAATTTGGTTCATTATCTTGAAGATTTGGATTGTGAAGTTACCGTTTACAGAAACGATGAATTTGATATTGATGAAATTTCAGGTTTCGAAAAAATATTGCTTTCACCCGGTCCCGGAATTCCTGACGAGGCAGGTTTACTGAAAGCGGTTATTGCAAAATATGCATCAACAAAAAGTATCCTTGGCGTATGTCTTGGCCAACAGGCCATTGGAGAAGTTTTTGGAGGAACCCTTTCAAATTTGGACAAAGTGTATCACGGAGTGGCTACACTTGTAAAAAAATCGGTAAACGATGAACTTTTATTTGATGGATTGGAAAACGAATTTGAAGTGGGACGCTACCATTCATGGGTTGTTGATGCTAATTTACCGGATGTTTTGGAAGCCACTTCCTTTGACGAAAACGGACAAGTAATGTCTTTGCGACACAAAACGTTCGATGTTCGAGGCGTGCAGTTTCATCCGGAAAGTGTGTTGACACCAAATGGGAAAAAGATTTTGGAGAATTGGTTGAAAAATTAGTATTCAAACCTAACAGGTGTCTCTAAATGACATACAAATGAAAACAGTCAAAATCTATCTTATTCTGTCTTTTCTTATTTTTTGTTTCCTTTCCTGCAATCAACAGAAGGAACAAAAAATAGAGCAAATCACTATCAACCAACCCGAAATGGAAATGGATTTAGTGGCTTTACAGGCAAAAAACAAGCTCGGAAAAGATACCGTTATCACTGTCATTAATGATCCCGTTTATCATAAAACAAAGAAGTATCAGGCTGTAGATGCTTTGCTTCTTTTGAAAAAGGAAATTGATTTATCAAAAGTTGATATTAAGAACACACTGATTGTTTTCGAATGCATCGACGGTTACAAACCCGAAATGCCTCTTGAATTATTTTTGGAAGCAAAATCATTTTTGGCGTTCAAAGATGTGGATGCACCAGAAGGTTCCAATTGGGAAAAGATTGTCAAAAACGGAAACGAGATGAATGCCGATCCTTTTTATTTGGTTTACACTTCAGTTCCTGCGGGCAGTGAAGAATACAAATGGCCTTATAACGTGATTAAATTTCATTTGGAATCGAAGAACAAAAACATCGAAGCCTTACAGCCAAAAGATGATGAAACGGCAATGAAGGGTTTTGCTTTGTATCAAAAACACTGTATTACCTGTCATGCGATAAACGGAATCGGAGGCGAAATGGGACCGGAACTGAACTATCCCAAAAGCGTAACCGAATATTGGAAAGAAAATGAATTGATCGATTATATCGTAAATCCGGCTTCTTTCAGAAACAAAGTGAAAATGCCGGCACTCGGAATCACAAAACAGGAATCACAGGAAATTGTTGAATATTTGAAATACATGTCTGAACATAAAAAAAGTGATTAGTGAATAGTTCTTAGTGATTAGCATAAAAAACTTAGCAACTCAGATTCTTAGCAACTTAGTATCTTAAAAAAAATGAACATAACTATTTCCGAAACAAGAGACATAGATCTCGATGACATATTGGTCTTGTACAAAGCAAATGGCTGGAGTTCTGCAGAGAAACCAACTCAGCTTTATAATGGTTTATTGAATTCCGAAACACTAATTACAGCTTGGGAAGACAAAAAACTAATCGGACTTGGGAATGCTATTTCAGACGGGCATTTAACGGTTTATTATCCGCATTTATTAGTGCTTCCGGATTATCAGGGAAAAGGAATTGGCAAAATGATTGTTGATAAAATGCAGGAGAAATACAGCCACTTCCACATGCAAATGCTAACCGCCGACGGAAAAGCAGTCGAATTTTATAAAAAAAATGGTTTTGAACGAGCCGGAAACACAGAACCCATGTGGATTTATCAAGGAAATGAACATTAATAAAAAGTAAGCAGTTTTCAGAATTTAGTATTCAGTCAATAATAAACTTAAAAACTTAGTTACTTAGAATCTTAGCAACTTAACAAAAATGAAAAATATATTAAACAGATTAATCAATCACGAAATACTCACGAAAGAAGAAGCTAAAAACGTATTGGTAAATATCTCCAGCGGAAGTTACAATCCTAGCCAAATTTCGGCATTTTTGACCGTGTATATGATGCGAAGCATTAGCATTGAGGAATTGGCTGGTTTTCGTGAAGCCTTATTAGAATTGTGTGTTCGTGTAGATTTATCAGCATATAATACCATTGATTTAGTTGGTACAGGAGGAGACGGAAAAGACACTTTTAATATTTCGACTTTAGCATCATTTATTACTGCAGGAACTGGAGTAAAAGTTGCAAAGCATGGAAATTATGGTGTTTCTTCCATTTCAGGTTCTAGTAATGTGATGGAAAACTTAGGAGTAAAATTCAGTAATGATCACGATTTTATAGAAAAATGTATCGATCAGGCTGGAATTACAATTTTACACGCTCCTTTATTTCACCCAGCTATGAAAAATGTGGGCCCCATTCGAAAAGAATTGGGAGTTAAAACCTTTTTCAATATGTTGGGGCCTTTGGTAAACCCTTCTTTTCCAAAAAATCAATTGTTGGGAGTTTTCAATCTTGAAATGGCTAGAATGTATGGCTATTTATATCAAAATACAGACATCAATTATATTATTTTACATGCGCTTGACGGATATGACGAAGTATCGCTGACAAGTCCAACAAAAATAATCAGCAGCACAAAAGAAGGTATGCTCAATCCTTCTGATTTTGGAGTTAGACAATTGTTGCAAAGCGAAATTGAAGGCGGAAAAACCATCGAAGAATCAGCAGAAATGTTTCTGAATATCATTTCTGGAAAAGGAACCGAAGGTCAAAACAATGTAGTTTGTGCCAATGCTGCAATGGCCATTTCTACTGTAAACGGAACTTCTCTTTTAGAAAGTTTTGAACTGGCCAAAGAGAGTTTATTTTCTGGAAAAGGTCTAAAAGCCTTGAATAAATTACAAGAATTAAGTAAATAAAAATTGGTTTAAAGTTTAAGGTTTAAAGTTGTGGGATAAGACGATTCTGAATAATGGACAGCTTTAAACTTTAAACAAAGAAAACTTTAAAGAAATACAAAATGAACATACTAGATAGAATCATAATCGACAAAAAAAGAGAAGTTGTTTTAAAGAAATCCATCATTCCCGTTTCGCAATTGGAAGCTTCAGTTTTCTTTGGCAAACAAACCATTTCTTTAAGCGAAAATTTAAGAAATAGCAATTCTGGTATCATCGCCGAACACAAACGCCGTTCACCTTCTAAATCAATAATTAACCAATCATTTACGGTTGAAGAAGTAGTCAAAGGTTACGAAAGTGCCGGTGCCTGCGGGATTTCTGTTTTGACGGACGGAAAGTATTTTGGCGGTTCTTTGGATGATTTGCTTTTAGCGAGAGCTTCTGTCAACATTCCGCTGTTGCGAAAAGAATTTATTGTGGATGAATACCAAATATTGGAAGCCAAAGCCCACGGAGCTGATTTAATTTTACTAATCGCGGCGGTTTTAACTCGTGAGGAAATCAAATCACTATCCGAGTTTGCCAAAAAACTAGGACTGGAAGTATTATTGGAAGTTCACAATCTCGAGGAATTAGAAAAATCGATTATGCCAACTTTGGACATGATTGGCGTAAATAACAGAAATCTAAAAACATTCGAAGTTAGCCTTGATTTCAGCAAAGAATTAGCAGACAAAATTCCGAATGAATTTGTGAAAGTTTCAGAAAGTGGAATTTCGTCAATTGAAGCTATCAACGAATTAAAACCTTATGGATACAAAGGATTTTTAATCGGTGAGAATTTTATGAAAACTGATAATGCAGGAAAAGCGGCAACGGAATTTATCGCACAATTATAATTTCATCCGTACGGACTTTAAAAACTTTATGACTTTCAAACTTTAGACTTATTAATATGAAAATCAAAATCTGCGGTATGAAATATCCCGACAATATACTCGAAGTAGGTTCGCTCCTGCCCGATTATATGGGATTTATATTTTGGCCAAAATCAGCTCGCTTTTTTGACGGAGAAATGCCGGATTTGTCAAAATCCATAAAGAAAACAGGTGTTTTTGTAAATGAAAGTATTCAGGGGATAGAAGAAAAAGTAACCAAATATGATTTGCAGGCGGTTCAATTACATGGTCAGGAATCAGTTGCATTTTGTTCGGAAATAAAAACTAAATTTGGTGCTTCCGTTGAAATTATCAAAGTCTTTTCGGCAGACGAGAATTTTGATTTCAGCGTTTTGGAACCATACGAATCCGTTTGTGACTATTTCCTTTTTGATACCAAAGGAAAATTACCTGGCGGTAACGGAACTACTTTCGACTGGAGAATATTAGAAAATTATCCATCTACAAAACCATTCTTCCTTAGTGGTGGCATTGGGATTGAAGAATTGGATTCGGTAAAAGAAATTTTGAAAACGAATTTACCGATTTATGCCATCGATGTAAACAGTAAATTTGAAATTGAACCGGGATTAAAAAACACAAAATTATGTAAAGATGCACTGCAGTGCATCTCCACAATTAAAACAAAATAAAATGTCATACAACGTCAACGAAAAAGGATATTACGGAGAATTTGGAGGAGCCTATATTCCCGAAATGTTATATCCAAATGTAGAAGAATTACGCCAGAAATATTTAGAAATCACAGCCGAACCAGAATTTAAAGCTGAATTTGACCAACTGCTGAAAGATTACGTAGGCCGTCCAAGTCCGCTGTATTTTGCAAAAAGACTTTCTGAGAAATACAATACTAAAATCTATCTCAAAAGAGAAGACTTGAATCATACAGGTGCACATAAGGTAAATAATACTATTGGACAGATTTTAGTAGCCAAAAAACTAGGTAAAAAACGTATCATTGCCGAAACTGGCGCAGGCCAGCATGGAGTTGCCACTGCAACAGTTTGCGCCCTGATGGGATTGGAATGCATCGTTTACATGGGTGAAATCGACATTGCGCGTCAGGCGCCGAATGTTGCCCGTATGAAAATGCTGGGCGCCGAAGTTCGTCCTGCACTTTCTGGATCAAGAACACTAAAAGATGCTACTAACGAAGCCATTCGTGATTGGATTAACAATCCGGTTGACACCCATTATATCATTGGATCAGCCATCGGGCCACATCCTTATCCAGACATGGTAACTCGTTTTCAAAGCATCATTTCCGAAGAAATCAAATGGCAATTAAAAGAGAAAGAAGGGCGTGAAAATCCAGATTATGTAGTCGCTTGTATTGGTGGCGGAAGCAACGCTGCGGGAACTTATTATCACTTTTTGCACGAGCCGGAAGTTGGAATTATCGCTGTAGAAGCTGCCGGAAAAGGCGTAAACAGTGGTCATAGTGCTGCAACCAGCAAACTGGGAAAAGTTGGTATCATTCACGGTTGCAAAACATTATTGATGCAAACTCCTGATGGTCAAATTACAGAGCCTTACTCGATTTCGGCAGGTCTCGATTATCCGGGAGTTGGCCCTATGCATGCGCACTTGGCTCAAACGGGTCGTGCAGAATTCTATTCGGTTACCGATGATGATGCCATGCAGGCCGGACTGGAACTATGCAAACTCGAAGGGATTATTCCTGCTATCGAATCTTCGCATGCCTTGGCAGTGCTGAATGATAAAAAATTCAAGCCAACCGATATTGTAGTCATCTCTCTTTCGGGACGTGGCGATAAGGATTTAAACACTTATATTGATCATTTTAAATTGTAATATTTGAAGGTCACTAAGATGCTGCGTTATTAGAAGTATCGTATTCTTTTTTAAAATTAGGATCTTAGTGATCAGAAATATAAATGCAGATTTTTAGTTTTTCTTGGAGGATGATGGCAAAAAAGCAATAATGTTGACCTTTAGCCCCGATGGGAGTGAAAATCCTTATGTGCCGGGGTTCGGCACATAAGATTGAAACAGACAGCGGGACCAATCTTTACTGAAAAAGCCAAATCTTTCAGCTCCGAAAAATAGCAAAACTCAGTTAATACTAAATGATATAACATTTCCAAAAATTGAATCTATGCAAAAATTATTCGCTTACGGAACTTTACAAGATGTTGATGTACAACAAGACCTTTTTGGACGTATTCTTGAGGGAACACCAGAAACATTGGTAGGTTATGAACTAAATGAAATTCAGATTGAAGAAGAGTTTGGAATAGTCCACTATCCTATTATTAAAGAAACTAATGATTCAAACGATACCATTAGCGGTACTTTATATGAAGTGTCTCAAAGTGAACTCCGCCAAACTGATTTGTATGAGGGACTTCATTACAAACGCGTGGAAGTACATTTGCAATCCAACCAAAAAGCATGGGCTTATAGTGCTGCGATTTAGTAAATCAAATAGTAAACTACGCATTGCTTCAATAAAAAACACAACTACAGGATTTTAAATCCACGATAAAATATTTAAAAAAATGAACCGAATTAGTCAAAAATTACAAGAAGACAAAAAGATACTTTCCATCTACTTTTCGGCTGGATACCCAAACTTGAATGATACTGTTCAAATCATTCAGGATTTGGAAAAAAACGGTATAGACATGATCGAAATAGGATTGCCATTTAGTGATCCATTGGCAGACGGGCCAACAATCCAAGCCAGTTCTACAACCGCTTTACAAAACGGAATGACTACTCAAATTTTATTTGACCAGTTAAAAGACATTCGTAAAAGCGTTTCTATTCCGCTGGTAATTATGGGATATTTCAATCCGATGTTGCAATACGGGGTGGAGAATTTCTGCAAGAAATGTGCCGAAATTGGTATTGATGGCTTAATCATCCCGGATCTTCCGGTAGATGTTTATGCCGAGGAATACAAGGCTACTTTCGATAAATATGGATTAATCAACGTATTCCTGATTACACCGCAAACTTCAGACGAGCGTATTCGTTTTATCGACAGTGTTTCCAGCGGATTTATCTATATGGTGAGTTCAGCGAGTGTAACGGGTTCGCAATCTGGTTTTGGAAATACACAGGAAGAATATTTTGAACGCATTGCCAACATGAATTTGAAAAACCCACAGGTAATTGGCTTCGGAATCAACAATGCCGAGACTTTCAACCAAGCTACCCGATATGCCAAGGGAGCTATTATTGGTAGTGCATTTATCAAACATTTATCAGAAGAAGGAACAGGTAAAATTGGGGAGTTTGTGAAAGCCATTCGATAAATCATATTGTTTGCGAGTATACAAAAAGACAAATCTCTCCTTCCTATAATCTAAAATTATCCCTTTATTTTAAAGGGATTTTTTGTTTAAGATTTTCAACATAAAAATCTACATAATTACTAATCAATGCAAATTATATAAATATCCATCAATTTTGTATAATAGAATATTTCCATTATGGTGTTAAATTTCGTAAGAAATACGGATTCTGTTTAACAAAAAAACATCCATAATGAAAAGTAAAAAACAAGCTCAGAATAGTGCATTTGAAAAATTTGCTTCTAAAGTTTCAAAAGCAGCCGGAAGCACTGCTGCTTTTACATCCGCTTTTTTAATTGTTGTCGTTTGGGCAATCTCAGGACCTTTTTTTGATTATTCTGAAACTTGGCAATTGGTTATTAATACTGGAACAACCATTATTACTTTTTTGATGGTATTTTTAATCCAAAAAGCCCAAAACAAAGACTCACTTGCCATTCAACTGAAACTAAATGAATTGGTAGCTTCAAATGAATACTCCAGTAACAGCCTCGTGGATATTGAAAGTATGACTGAAGAAGAAATGATAATTGTTCAAAAATATTATCACCGACTTAGTGAACTTGCCAAAAAAGACGAAAGCATTAGAACGTCGCATTCAATTGGAGAAGCACATCAGCAACACGAAAAAAAAGGCCAAAACAGAAGCAAAATGCGTTCTAAGAGCAATTCAAAAAAATAAAATAGCATCATGCTTGTTACCACACTCTTTTATATTTCCTCTCTATTCATAAATTGATCTGATGTGAAATAGATTGGGCATTCAATACAGTACTCATGTATTAATTTCATACAACACTGCTTGATAAAACAATATCATATCCTAAATATAGTGTTTTGCATGAACAATAAAATCCAGATTCAGTATTGATCCGGATTGAAGAATTAAAAATATTTTCCTCAAGACTTATACCCTCATTTCCCTTTCTCATGGCTTAATACCAAGGCCTAGTGTTATTTTTTTTAAATCCAATAAATCAATTCATCAATTTTGAATTGCTAACAATGTTGCTCAAAGCTATTATAAAAGACATTGATTTCCGCCCACATCAAGACAACGGAAATTCAAAGCCAACAAACGTAAATTACAATAGCCAAGAAAGCGTGTAAAACAGTATTCACGCAACTAAACTAAACGCTATTTTATAATTAAGAAACTAACAAACTAAGCTACCAAAAACTTCAAATCCTAACTATGAAAAACTCTGTAATTTTTTTTCTAAATGGTAAATCCGTTACAATAGAAAATCCATCTCCAGATTTACTTTTAATTGATTATTTACGATCGCCCGAAGTAGGTCTTTCGGGACCCAAAAAGCCATGCGGTCAAGGAGGATGTGGTGGTTGCACAGTAATAGTATCTGAATGGAATAATAAAGAGAATAAAGCAGATCATCTTGCCATAAACTCTTGTCTTAGACCAGTATGTGCGATAGGCGGGCTTTCCGTTACAACAATTGAAGGAACTGGTGCCGCACGTAAGCCTGACCCAAAATTTTTATTGCAAAAATCCAGTTCTACACGTGCTTTTGTTCCTATCGATGAAGACAATTCTCCTGTATTGGATGTAGCAATGAAAGAAGCAGGCGAAAAACTTGTTGCCGTTCAAGAAAAAATCTCCGAAAGCCTTCAAAATGGAGTCAATTCTGCAGAGGTAAAAATCATAGACGATGTTTCGGAATATCCTTCGGAACAGTCCCATTTGGGTATAAATCCAGTGGCTTACCAATTAGCATTGAACAATGGAAGCCAGTGCGGGTATTGCAGCGTAGGATTTGTAATGAACATGTCTGAATTCATACACAATAAGCCGGAAGCAACCAAAAAGGAAATCGAAGAAGCATTCGATGGAAACTTATGCCGTTGCACAGGTTACCGTTCTATCCTTACCGGAATGAAAACTTTTGCCTCCGATTGGAGTGCCCTCGATGAAAAAAATAGAATGCCCTGTAAATTGGATCCTGTTACCAAAGCCCAGCTTCCTGCCAATGTTGAAATACCATTCCCTGTTGAAGCACAACAGCCGGCTTCTGGTGTTACAACAAACCGTTGGACAACTCCAAAATCATTGGTAGAACTAGCCGAAATTTTTAAAAAGAACAAAAACGTTCGACTCGTACATGCTAATACCTCCTATGGGATTTATAAAGACGAATATTTAGACACAACTTTTTATGTTGATATTCGATTTATCCCAGAATTAAATACAGGCCATGAATTAACCGATGATTATCTTAAAATAGCTGCCAGCACCACCTACAGTGACCTTATTGAAATTTTGTCACAAGGTATTGACAAACTAAAGCACATCAATAGAAAAACATCCTTATCGGATATTTCAATCTTGGAGTCGTTAAATTATATGACCCGCCGAACTGCTGGACGTATTGTTCGTAATGCGGCAACAATTGGTGGCAATACGATGTTGGTACTTAAACATATTCCAATACATACCGGAGAACCATTTCCTTCAGATCTTTTTACCGCTTTATTTGCTGTAGATGCAAAGATTAATTATTTCCAATTAGACAAAAATGGCAATTTCGAGGAGCGTAGAAAAACAACCGAAGCCCTTGTTGAAGCAGTTAAAAATGATCCGAAATTGGCTGATGAAATAGTACTTTCTTCCTATGAAATCACTTTGAAGGGAACAAATGATCTTCTAGTGGCTCAAAAAGTGGCCCTCCGCGAAGTGAACGCTCATAGTATTGTAAATTCAACTATCAATTTCGATATTAATGATGAATGCATTGTCAAGTCGGCGGTACTTGTATTTGGTGGTATCGCTCCCTATCCATGGAGAGCGACTGAAGCCGAAGCAGCAATGAAGGGTAAAAAACTAAACTTGAGTGATGCCGAAAATCTTTCGGCAATCTTGGCAAAGGAAGTCTCCAAAGAACTTGATGCCCAGAAAAAAAGAATGGAAGAAGTTCCTAATGAGGATTTCACTTCAGCATATCGCACACAGTTGTCAGTTTCCTTTTTCTATAAGGCTATTGTAAACGCATTGAAAGTTAAGGACGTTCCGATACCTGACAATCTGGTTTCGGCCGCTGAAGTAAAATGGGGCAATTGGCCTGTCAGTGACGGAATACAAACTTACAAGACACAAGATTTTAAAGCTCCTGTTGCACAACCTTATATCAAGGTCACGGCTATGTACCAAACATCTGGGCAAACCACTTACACACACGAATTGGCCGTACCTCCACTTACCTTAAACGGTGCATTTGTACAAAGTCAAAGCGCGTTAATGAACTACAATTTTGCGATTAATGACAATGTGGCAACAATAGCGGAATTACGAGTATTCCTCAAAAGTATTTTCCCAACTTTTACCGACATCATTACGGCAGAAAACATCAAAAACGGTGGCCGTAATTATCAGGGAATGGGAAGTGACCAACCACTTTTTGCAGAACAGTTAGTTAGCTATGTAGGACAATCAATTGCCATGGTACTTGCGCCAACAGAGCAAGATGCCATTAAGATTGCTGCATTTGTATCTACTAAATGTATTCAATATTCAAAACCGGGCAGCCCATGGACAGAACAATGGAGCGAACCAATTATAGATCTGTTTGACGCTATTAAAAAAGGAAGTGTTTTTCCCGATGCACCAGTATCTGCTTCTTTTGCATCCCATATTTGGAAAATAACCCGCCCGGGAAGTCAATTTGACTGGACTACAAATAATTCTAATGTTCTTTTGCGAGATCAAAATATAGACACCAAGGAAGTTACTGTTGATAGTGTACCTTGTACAGTCGTAAGCTCTTCACAGCTTTGCGGTGGACAGGCTCATTTTTATATGGAGCCTCAAGCCTGTATTGTTACACCAATGGATGAACACCGTATGAAAGTACAGCCATCCGTACAGAGTCCTGGAGGTATGCATGACACAGTTGCTTCGGCACTGGGAATGTATCATCATCAAATCGAAGTTGAAGTACCACCTGTAGGTGGAGGATTTGGAGGAAAAACGGAACAAACCCGCTTTATTGCCGGACCAACAGCAGTTGCCGCAAAAGCCACCAAAAGACCTGTTCGTCTTGCAGTTCCTCGTGACGAGGACACTGCAATGATTGGAAAACGTCATGCCTATTATGGTGAATACCAAATTGCAGTCGATGCTGGATTACACAATGAAAATAACAAGGGAATTATCCACGGATTTCAATTGAAAATGTGGGGCGATGGCGGAGCTTTCTATGACTGTTCTTTTATCGTGTCCAATTGTATCCAGCTACGAACAGACAATGCATACAAAATCAAAAACTTTGAAAGCCAGATTGATGTATGTCGAACCAATACGGCTCCAAGTACCGCAATGCGTGCCTTTGGTGATGTACAAGGTAAAAACATTGTTGAAAATGCCATTGATGATGCTGCTGTATCATTAGGCATGAGACCTGAAGATTTACGCGAAAAAAATCTATACGACCGTGGTGATGTAACTCCTTTCGGTCAGGCACTCACCTATTGTTATATGAAACAAGTGTGGGCTTACGCCAAAAAGGTTTCCAATTTCGAAGCCAAATATCTGGAGGTTCAAAAATTCAACAAGGAAAACAAATGGCATAAAAGAGGTATTTCAATGATACCTGTAAAATATGGCTCAGGATACAATTTGCTTGCATTGGAACAATCAGCTGCTATCGTGGTCATAAATCCAAGTGACGGAACAGTTGTTATTCATCAGGGAGGTGTTGAAATCGGTCAAGGTTTGGTTACACAGGCTCAACAAGTGGCAGCCTATGTTTTGGGAATACCAATGGAAATGATATTCATTGACAATGTAAACACTAGCGTTACTCCAAATCCAACAAGTACGGGAGGTTCAACGGGAACACCTTATTCTTGTGAAGCCGTAAAACAAACCTGTGAGGAAATGCGCGCCAGACTTATGGAGTTTGGCTACCAAATGTTAAAAGAAAACGGTGAAGAATGGTGCAAAAGCAAGAATATCGATTTTTGGAACTATGGTGCAGGAGAAAATAAAGGTTGGGCAAAAAAAATAAAGGTTAGCCAAGGAAATGAATTAATGATATGGCAACATCTCATCAGTTTGGCGGCATCACAAAGGGTAAATCTTATTGCTTCCTTCAATGCTAAAATAAAAGGTGGAGAAACACAAATACCAGCCATGACATTCAAAACCGAAGCTGATCAGCCTAATATTCCGGGTGTAAAACGTATCGAAAATGCTCCACTTGGTGGCGGTGTCGATTCATTTGTTGGCTTCACTTATTCGGCAGCATGTTCAGTTACCGAAGTTGATATTCTTACCGGAGAAGTTAAAATTATTAGTTCGGATATTATTTATGACATGGGATGGAGTATGAATCCAGCCATCGATATTGGACAAGTGGAAGGTGCTTTCGTTCAGGGTATCGGATACCTTCTAACTGAAAAATTAGTATCAGAAACGGAAGGTGTCAATAAGGGACGATTAAATTCAACCAACACCTGGCGTTACAAAATTCCAGCCGTTACAACCATTCCTTTGGAAATAAACACTTTTCTTTTCCCTAGAGACGAGGAGTCGGTAAAAAGTATTCCCGACGATCCTAACCAGATATTCTCGGCAAAAGAGGTTGGTGAGCCACCATTGGTATTGGCTAACAGCGTTTTCTTCGCCATAAAAGATGCCATACGTGCTTCCAGAATAGAACGCAACCTATCCCCTCTTTTCAGATTGGATGCTCCGGCAACAGTTCAGGAAGTTCGCAGAGCTTGTGAGGTAACCGTAAAAAACCTTGGAGAATAACAAACAATAAAAACAAATATTAATCAAATAACTACCTAATGAAACTTTTAAAAATTTCTATTATCGCATCCTCCATTTTTTTCGCTTCCTGTGACAAAAAAAAGGAGAATTCAGTTGCCGAAAAAAACACAGGTCCTTTGACTGAATTGGAAAAACAAAATTATGAGGAAAACGGGTTTCCCGATTTTGGCTACATGGTAACCCCGAAAGAATACAGAGAAAAATATGCTGATCAGCCTATATTTCGTCTAAAAACAGATTTTCCAACAGAAATGCCTGAGGAAATGCCTAAATTTCTTGATATCGATTTCAAAAAAGACCCTTTAAAATACATTGAAGCCGTTCGTGATTATGGTTTTGAAGGAAATACGGAAGACTGGAATCCATACGAAAATAAAATTCGTGACTGGTATCATATTCCGTGGTTGCATCCAAGTGTTGAAGGTGAAGGAGCCTATCCTCCAAATGGTGGTACCGAAGGTTTCCACGGTCTTATTAAGGAAGCTCCTCTAGGACCTCTCCAATTAGGACCCGGACTTAAAGGAATCGAGGGTGATTATTCAGTATATGCAATTACCTTAATTAATGATAAGGCCGCTTATGCAATGGGCAAAATGTGGAAAGATCCTCAGCACCCCAATCTTAAGGTATTGGATAAACGTTATGATAATGGCGGATTTCCAACTGGAACTGTTTTCGTAAAATTATTATTTACTGATGCGCCAAAAGGAACGGACTTCGTAGACTATCTTGTAAATCCATTGACATGGAAAGCATATATCACTGAAAACTTCTGGAAATCAAGTACAAGGGTCGTTTCTGATGTACACCTTTTACAAATGGATATCTCCGTTCGTGATCCAAGAGCAGATAGAAGCCCTACCAATCCTGAAGGAACAGGCTGGGTATTCGGAACTTTTTGCTACAACGGAAAACTGAACAAGAAAAACAAATTGATGAATCTTGTACCAGTTGGACTTACCTGGGGGAACGATCCTCAAAACAAAATCAACAAAACATCACCATATCCGCCAATTAAAACAGAAGTTAACAAAGACCTTAAAGAAACAGTTATTTTCGAAAGTCCCAACCTTCCTCCTCAGCATCTTGGATGGAATGGTAGATTAGATGGGCCAGCCGATTTAAATACCGTTTCTTGTATGTCGTGTCATAATGCGGCACAATATCCTGCAGTTACTTCACTTGTTCCGCCTAATGCGGCACCAGATGGCGGTCAGGCTCCTCCTGTAGGCGGTGGTGGCCATGAGTGGATGAAATGGTTTCAAAACATAGACTGTGGTACCTCAATGGATCCTACAGTATATTCTACAGATTTCTCTTTTCAGGTAGCTATTGCCCTGGAAAACTTTTTTACTGCCAAGGAAGCTGCGGAGAAAGGAAGTTTTGCTTCACAGTACAAGGCTGTTCAAGTACCTATACGACGCGGAGATATAGCTCCTAACAAATAATTCACAGCAGAAATTATTAATTCATAGTTAAAAACCGATTCAAGTCGTCAAAAACTTGAATCGGAAAACTGTACTTGGTATTATTAAAAACTTTAAAAATATAAAATGGCTAATACAATTTCTGCATTAGATGAAAGTGGCTGCCCTGTAGATTGGTGGTTTGCCTATAAAGTTCCAAAACTTGGCAAAACAGCAAACGAACCTACTGCCACCGGTTACGAATACATTTATTATGATCCTAATATAAAAAAGGTTGTTCAGTCACCTAACCTGCTTACGGATGGAAAAGGAGCGCTGGATCTTACACTGAAAGCTATTTTTGATAACCCATCGCCGACTACCGGATGGATTCTTTACAATGACGAAATGCCTGCCGATGCGAATAGAACAGACAGCAGCACATTTGGTCATACCAAAGGAGTTCTAGCTTTTGACACCGATACAAAAACCGCTTTATGGCTGCTTCATTCATGGCCTAAATATGCAGATCCCGGAGCAACATCAATGCCAACTCCAGAATATGGACAAACCTTTCTTTGCATCTCCATAGATATTGAAACTGCAAGTAAAATTGCGGCTCAAATGGCAAACCATCAGGTGCCGCAAGTATATTTGCCTCACATACCGGAATCCTTGGACAAAAATGATCCGCTGTATATTCTTAGTCAGCCACTAAACCCAAATCCCGCAGGAGATTCGGATGTATTGGCTTATAAATCAAGAGGAGGATTTGATTTCAAAGTTATTGCAAAAAATCAAAAATGGAACAAAGATTTCTGGAATGATTTAGTGGGCCCTGCACTTGGAACGGACATTGATGTCGAAACCTGGATTAGAGGTAAAATTCCGCCTACATTAGACAGTGACGGTATTCACAAAACTTTCGACGTCAAATACATTGATTTGAGTCCACTTGGAGTGCCATGGAACTGGCCGGAAACACACGACCATGCCAAGTGGGCTGTTACTGTTGACTCTGACTGGGTTTGTGTTGGTGATATCAATCGTATGGTTTCTCAGGAAAAACGCGGAGGCGGTACTATTGCATTTCAAGATAATGCCTTATGGGCTGCCTTGACCAAAACAGATCTTATTGTTGCACCGCCAGGACATTCAAGAGTTGATGCTCAGAACTTAATAAAAGCAACGCAGTAAATACCCCTAACACATTCGTCTCCAATAAACCAACCAAAACAAATTTGAAATAAAGATGAACCAATACCTAACACCAAATACAGAAAAACTACAAAATACAATTAAGCATATCGTGGTGCTAATGTTGGAGAACCGATCTTTTGACAATTTATTGGGCTGGTTATACAGCGATGAAAAACCACCTTATAACCAGCAATTTGAAGGACTAACAAAAGATTTGTGGAATCCGCTCAATAATATTGATTCGGATGGGATTCCTTTCATCGAAAAAGTAACGGTCGAAAAAAACGGCCAGCCCAAAAAGCGCAGAGGGGAACTTATTCCAAATCCTGTCGATTTTACGCTTCCAAACCCAGATCCGGGAGAAGGTTTTAAAGATACCAATCATCAACTGTTTTCAAAATACAATGTTGCACAGCAATATGCACCGCCAGCGATTAATATGGGTTTTGTCCAAAATTATCAAAATGCGATGTTATACGGAGCTTTCAGCTTTGGTGATGATCCAACGAACCCTCGTGATATAATGAAATGTTATACTCCCGAGCAGACTCCGGTACTAAGTGAGTTGGCGAAAAGTTTTGCGGTCTGTGATCATTATCATTGTTCCGTTCCCAGTCAGACCATTCCAAATCGTGACTTTGTACATGCTGCGACTTCAACTGGTCATGTCAATAACAATCCGGTTGCCCAATGTGATGCAAAAACAATCTTTAACCAGATACAGGATGCTATTGATGGAGGCAGACAAGATCTTAGTTGGGGAATTTTCGGCAACAATGATTTCGCTAATTCCAAAGATAAGGACGGTGAATTTGGAAACAATCATTTTTCGCTCACAAGGCTTATCATGACGCAATTGCATGATTCAAAATTCAATAACAATTTTGGAACACTATCCGATTTTGAAGCCAAATGCAAAGAAGGCAATCTGCCGAGTTATTCGTTCCTGGAGCCAAACTATGGCGGAGAAGGACAAAACGATCAGCATCCACCAACAGATATTCGGGCTGGTGAAAAGCTTATCGCCGATATCTACAACATGATCAAATCGTCACCGGTTTTTGACAGCACCATGTTTATTATCACTTATGATGAACATGGCGGTACTTATGATCATGTCCCTCCTCCTACCGGAGCCAAAAATCCTTATACGGATGAAAGAGCGGGTCAGGATGGATTTCTTTTCAACCGATTTGGTGTGCGTGTGCCTTGTGTGGTCATTAATCCATACATAAAAAAAGGACTGATCGCAAGACCGGATGGTTACACACCATTTGATCATTCGTCCATTATCAAAACGGTTCAAATTTGTTTTAACCTTGAAGGCTCTCTTACCGAAAGAGATAAAGCAGCACCTGATTTTTCGTCATTGCTGGAACTGGAATACGCCCGTAAAGATGATATTCCAGAGGTAAAACCATTGGAATGGAATCTGAAAGCGGGTGAATTGCATGTAAACGACCTGCATCACCTCATAGCAGATGTTTTGGAAGATATGACAGGTAATGCCAAACCTTCATCAAGTGAGATTTTGGAATATATTCAATTGAACTATAAAAATCTTTTCGGGAATAATTAAGCATTCCCAAAAAGCTTAAATCATAGCACGATGACGCACGAATTTTTGAAAATAATAGAGTCTTACAAAAGAGCCAGCCAAAAGAACATACGAACTGTCCTGGCTACGATTGTTCATGTTGAAGGTTCTTCTTATCGAAAGGAAGGCACTCAAATGTTGATTGATGAATATGAAAATATAACCGGAGCATTAAGTGGCGGCTGTGTAGAACAGGAAGTTATACGACAATCTATCAGTGTGTTTTCTTCAAGTTGTCCGAAGGTTTTCAAATACGATGGTCGTTTTCGATTGGGCTGTGAAGGAAGCATTTATATTTTAATAGAAATGTTCCTGCCTGACAACGAATTATTGAATCTAATAGAACAGTCGATTGAGCAAAGACAGCCTTTTTCATTGTCCAGTTCTTTTCTGGCCGATGAAATAAGCAGATCCAATTTTGGAACTTCTTTTGAGTTTAAAGACATTCCTTTTTATCATTCCAATTATGAAAAAGGGTCCGATAATCTGGTTTTCAAACAGCAAATTCAACCACTAAACCGATTGTGCATTTTTGGAATCGAACATGATGCGGAGAAATTAAGTCAAATGGCGTCGTTCTTAGGCTGGGAAGTTATCGTTATAGGTTCTGAATACAGTGCAGTAAATGACAGTGATTTTCCATTTGCAAAATCAGTCTTAACGATGAAACCGGAAGATTTGGATTCCAATTTATTTTGCAAAAACACTGCTGTTGTGGTGATGAGCCATAATTTTTCTAAAGACCTGCGTTTCCTACTGACGATGATTACTTCCAAAGTCAAATACATTGGTCTTCTTGGACCCGCACACCGCAGGGAAAAATTACTGAATGCCATTCTTGATACGGATCTGTTTATTGATGATGAAACTTTTGATAAAATTCATGGTCCGGCTGGCTTGGCTATTGGAAGTAAAACTCCAGAAGAAATTGCATTATCGATAATGGCAGAAATTATTGGTATTTTTAAACAAACGGAAAACAAAAAAGATAGGCTAATTTTACAGACTGAAGGCTTGGAAGATCAGGAATAAAGTCTTTAAAATCACTTATTTTCTTAACATAGATCAGCATTAATGAGTAATTGCCAATTGATTGTCACTTGAACATGAAAAATTCCTATAACAAATAATTATGAATAATCAAGATTCAAAATACGATGTAAAAAAAATTTTAGAAAGTCAAATGCCATATTTGATTAAATTATTAAATGGACAAAATATTTCCTGGACTAAGATTAACAGAAATCTTAAAAAACAACATCAATTTAGAAAAAATAATTATACGAATGGTGAATTAGTAGATGTAAATATTTTTTCAATAATAATTGAATTCATTTTTGAAAATAAAAATACATTTGGGATGTTTGACTTTTATAATTCAACATTTGAACAACTGTTTTATAGATTGACAGCTAAAGAATTAAAATTTACTCATAAAATGATTAAAGGCATATTAACCAATTTGGATTATAAATATTTAAATTTTATTGGTGAAGTAGCTACTTTAAATGCATATATGTCAAGTGGTGATTTTGAATTATTGAACATTGAAGAAAAAATTTATGACCACAAAAATATTCAAGCAGATTTATTCCTTAAAAGGAAAAAAGATGGAGTTAAATTCTTAGTTGAAGTAATAAACATTCATATTGAAGATAAAGAGTTTACAAACACTGATGAAATAGAACTTTTTATTAGTGGAAAATTCAAAGAAAAGTATGAAAAGACTTTTTTTGACGATCCTTCTTTTAATTTAACCATACAACCAGTTATCTGGACAAAAACTATTGAACAAATAAAACTCCTTGAAAAAGCTTTCAAAAAACATCAGAAAAATGTAAAAAACATTCGTATTCCTATGTGTTATTTAACATATGAAGATACTAATGGAAATTATGAACATCGTTTTGAATATGTAACAACAATATTACATGATACATAATGTCTCGTCTTAAAATAAACTTAGATATTATCTCAATCTAATTTAGAAAAACAAAAATTCATAGTAAAAATTTAAAACTTCTAATTTTACAAAAGATTTCTATCTTTGATAACAACAATAAATAAATCATGCCCAACACAATAAGAACAACAGCAGAAAACAAAGACTTTCAAAAACTAGTCGTTTTACTTGATGGGTTTCTAGCAAAATTAGACGGTGAAGACTATGCTTTTTATGCCCAATTCGACAAATTGGATAAAATCAATAATGTTGTAGTCTGCTACCAAGATAATGTTGCTATTGGATGCGGTGCTTTCAAGGAATTTGATACTGATACAGTCGAAATAAAAAGAATGTTTGTCCATCCTGATTTTCGGGGAAAAGGAATTGCCAGCGTAATTTTAAAAGAATTGGAACTTTGGGCAGGTGAAAACAATTATTGCAGCTATGTTCTGGAAACTGGAACAAATAATCCAAGTGCTGTATCATTATACCGAAAATCCGGTTATGAGACAATTCCTAACTACGGTCAATATGAAAATGTTGAAACCAGTGTCTGCCTAAAAAAACAACTATAAAAAAAGAGCAGCAACCATAGACAAAAAGTCCAATGTTACTGCTCTTTAAAAATATATAAACTCTAAGGAATATTACTAGCTGACTAGCTTAAACCCAACGAAAAACAGCATAATTGCAATAGCATTTCTCAGTAATAAATCCGGCATTTTTCCGCTTAACATACTTCCTATATAAATCCCTGGAAGTGATCCCATCAATAATTGACCAAGTAATGCAAGGTCTAAATTCCCCATTGAGGCATGTCCCAATCCGGCAACAAGAGTCAAAGGAACAGCATGAGCAATTTCGGTGCCAACCAAACGAGGCGTTGGTAAAAGCGGATATAAGAAAAACAATGTAACCGTTCCAAGCGCTCCTGCTCCAATAGATGTCAGCGTTACTGTTGCGCCCAATAAGACACCAATTGCGATAGTTAATAAATTTTGAGTTCTGCTTTCATTGTGAAATTTATCTCCAGCATGTTTTTGAGATAAGGTCAAAAGTTTCTTTTTGAACAAAATTGCAACCGAAGTAAAAACCAAGGCCCAACCCAAGCTATATTTTATAACATTATTCAAAGCTGTCGTATCAGCATGCAAAGTATGTAGAATCCATAACGTAATCAAGGCCGCAGGTACACTTCCCAAAGAAAGCCAGCCTGTAATAGTCCAATTGATATTCTTTTTTTTGTTATGGACCAAAACACCTCCAGATTTAGTAATCGCAGCATATAACAAGTCGGTTCCAACTGCGGTGGATGGTGGGATCCCAAACCACAATAAAATAGGTGTCATCAAGGAACCTCCCCCTACTCCTGTCATACCTACAATAAAACCAACTAATAATCCTGCAACAATTAAGCCTATCTGAAAATCCATAAAATTGAAATTTTTTTTGGCAAAAATAGAAAAAACTCCTTTAACATAAGCATTATGTAGCTTCTCGACATCCTCTTCAATCGTTCAAATTCATCACTTTAGTCTTAAAACAGCATCATTCCCAAATAAGATTATCACCTATAAAACAAATTTGTTGCAAAAATCCCTTTATATCCGACTAAAACCATAGAAATTAAATACTTTTCATGTGTTTTTTTTGTCAATTTAATAATAATCCTATCGGTTTAATAGATTAAGATGAAATTAACATAAAATAAATATTTTTCTTACACGAAAAAATTGTTTTTATTTGAAAATAAATTTTCAACACTATAAAATTTGGATTTGAAATTGAATTAAACCGCAAAGGAAACATCAAAAGTATCGTTAAGAAGAAATTACCATAAATCGAAACACAAATTGCTTTTTTGTAACTTCGCCTTTTCAAAAATAAAACATGAACATCAAACTTATAGCCATAGGCAAAACTGACAATAAATCATTGCAAACCTTAATTGATGATTATACCAAAAGATTGTCGTTTTATATCAAATTTGATTTAGAGATTATTTCAGATATCAAAAACGTCAAAAACTTGTCTGAAAGCCAGCAGAAAGAAAAAGAAGGTGAACTTATTTTGTCCAAAATAACGCCTACAGACCAACTTATTTTATTGGACGAAAATGGAAAGAGTTTTTCGAGTGTTGCTTTTTCAACTGAATTGCAAAAAAAAATGAACTCGGGTGTAAAAACACTGGTTTTTGTTATTGGAGGACCTTATGGTTTTTCGGATACAGTTTATGCCAAGGCAAATGGGAAAATTTCGCTTTCGCCAATGACTTTCTCCCATCAGATGGTTCGTTTATTTTTTATTGAGCAATTGTACCGAGGTTTTACTATTTTGAGAAACGAGCCTTATCATCATCAGTAGAACAGTTAGCAGTAAACAATTTTAGTAAGGCAGTTATATGAATTTAATAGATGAATTCCTGATTTGATATGAATTTCCATTCAATACTCCTTAGAAATATTTTTAAATTAATATAACTATCAAACCCCATGTTCTTGTCAAAACAGTAGAAAACATCATTATCGGAACTATTTTGCTTGATATATTTTTCCAAATCTTCTTTATTAATCACCTTGTCATTAACTAGTATTTTATTGTTTTTGTCAAAATAAACAATAACCCCAAGAGTTGGTTTCCCCATTTTATAATTCACCATCGTAAAAGGCAGAAAAGCCAAATTTTTGCCAATGGAATCCGCATAGGAATAATAGTTTTGAGCGGTTTCATTTTTGTGGGCACTGTCTCCATTTTTTTTCGCTTGAAGTTTTATTACTTCGGGAATTACCAATCGCAACGGCAAACGCTTGTCAATATTCAATATCCAATTGGTTGTACCAATACTGTTATTTCTGTTAACTTCTGCCAAAGTATCTTTTTCATTTACTCTAAAAAAAATATAAATAGGCGAAAGATCTGCCACTTCTTTTACAATAGTTTTATCCGCTTTTGGCAATAAAATATCTTCCTTATTGCCACAGGAAAAACAAAACAGCAATACAATTCCAAACAAATATTTCATTCTTCTTAATTTATTTTATTAAATAATCGAATACATTCCATAGCTTCTTTCACATCATGAACCCTTAATATCTTTGCTCCTTTTGTCAGGGCAATTGTATTCAAAACAGTAGTTCCATTCAATGCCATTTCAGCGTTAGTATCTAATTCTTTGTAAATCATTGATTTTCTTGAAATTCCAATCAACAAAGGCAATTCCAGCATTTGAAACAATTCCATTTTTTGCATTACGGTATAATTTTGTTCCAATGTTTTGGCAAAACCAAAGCCGGGGTCAATAATTAAATCATTAATTCCAAAAGTTCTCGCAGTGGCAATTCGTTCCGAAAAATAAAACAGCATCTCTTTAACAATATCATCATACTGTGTAAGAGTCTGCATGGTTTGCGGCGTTCCCTTCATGTGCATCATAATGAAAGGAACCTGAAACTTTGCAATGGTTTCCAGCATTTTATCGTCGAGCATTCCAGCGGATATATCATTGATAATGGCTGCTCCGTTTTCGATACAAACCTTTGCCACTCCGGCACGAAAAGTATCTATGGACAATATAATATCCTTAAAATGTTTCTGTAGCAGATTCACAACTGGAACTATTCGCGAAATTTCCTCTTCTTCAGAAACAAACTCCGCATTGGGTTTGCTGGAATAAGCGCCTACATCTATAAATGATGCCCCTTCGTTGAGCATTTTACCTACTCGTTCCAGCAGTTCACCTTCATTTTTATATTTTCCCCCATCAAAAAAAGAATTTGGAGTTATGTTCAAAATCCCCATTACTTTTGGAGTAGAGAGATCAATAAGTTGCCCTTTACAATTCATTTTGTGTTATGTTTAAAGTTTATTTTGTTTAAAGTTTAAAGTTGCCCAAAAGCTTCGAACAACAATTTTAAACTTTAAACCTTAAACTTTTTTTTCTTATTTTTGAAGCAATTTTATACAAATATACATCAATAATGAAGAATACTTCACAAGAATATGACGGCGTAATCACTGTTTGTCGCACACTTTTTATCAATAAAATGAAAGATTACGGCAGTGCGTGGCGTATTTTGAGACTTCCTTCCCTAACTGATCAAATCTTCATCAAGGCACAAAGAATAAGAAGTTTGCAGGAAAATGAAATCCGAAAAATTGACGAAGACGAAAGCGGGGAATTCATCGGTATTATCAATTATTCGATTATGGCTTTAATCCAATTGGAATTAGGCGTAGTGGATCAGCCTGATTTGGAAACCGAAAAAGCAACAAAGTTGTATGATGCCAAGGTAGCCTTGACCAAAGAATTGATGGAAAACAAAAACCACGATTATGGAGAGGCTTGGCGCGAAATGCGCGTGAGTTCACTTACCGATTTGATTTTGCAAAAATTATTGCGTGTCAAACAAATTGAAGACAATAAAGGAAAAACAATCGTATCCGAAGGAATTGATGCCAATTATCAGGATATGATTAATTATTCGGTTTTTGCGTTAATTTTAATGAAGACGAAATAATTCAGAAAACCTGTGTAAAATACCCCAAACTAAACAAAACCTAAAATGAAAAACATCATCACCCAATTCTCCCGAATTTTTGTCGGAGTATTGTTTATAATCTCAGGATTGATAAAACTAAATGATCCCGTTGGTTTCTCGTATAAACTGGCCGAATATTTTAGTGAACCCGTTTTCAACATGCCGTTTTTTGTACCATTTTCCTTGGCCATAGCTTTATTTATAGTAATCTTGGAAGTGGTTTTGGGCGTAATGCTCCTTATTGGCTTCAAATCAAGATTGACTATTTGGCTTTTATTGCTTTTGATCATTAAGTTTACATTCCTAACTTTTTATTCAGCCTATTTTAATGTAGTAAAGGATTGCGGTTGTTTTGGCGACGCATTGCACCTTACACCTTGGCAATCATTCACAAAAGACGTTATTTTATTGTTTTTCATATTGATACTTTTTATTAATATGAATTTAGTAAAGCCTCTTTTCTCTACCAAAATTCAAAATAGCTTGGCAATCTTATCTGTTGTTTTATGCTGTTTTATGGGATATTGGGTTATCAACCATTTGCCATTAAAAGATTTTCGTGCTTTCAAGGTTGGAAATAACATTCAAAAAGGGATGGAAATTCCCGAAGGTGCTCCAAAATCAGTTGTGGAAATGATTTTTATCTACAAGGTAAATGGTGTTGACAAGGAATTTACGGAGAAAGATCTAGCCAATATTCCAGCTGGAGCTACTTTTGTAGATAGAAAAGACAAAATAATTACCGAAGGATATGTCCCTCCTATTCATGATTTTGTAATGGAAAAAGATGGTTCGGATTATAAGGAAGAACTACTTCAGGAGCCTAAATTGTTAATGATTGTTGCCTATGATTTGGCTCTTGCCAATGTTGATGGCCTTTCAAAAATTGAGTTAGTCCATAAAAAAGCTGCTGCAAAAGGATACAAGGTAATTGGAATGACGGCTTCGGCACTAGAGGAAATTGAAAAAATCAAAAAACAATACGGAATCACTTTTGATTTTTATTTCTGTGATGCAATCCCTTTAAAAACAATCGAAAGAGCCAATCCAAGTTTTGTCATTCTTGAAAAAGGAACGGTAAAACAAAAAGTGCATTATAATGACACCGAAGATTTAGTATTCTAGTTTTAAATTTTTATCATAAAAAACCTTGCAGCAATTTTATTTTCCTGCAAGGTTTTTTTTTGGATGTAATTGATAAAATCAAATCACTTACAAAAAAATATTAACTATAACGATATTGTAATTATTTATGCAGTTTTTTAACGTAAAATTCCAAAAACAGCCTACCTAATTTACAATTCTTTAGCTAACTTTGTGAAAATTTAATTTAAAATGAAAAAAATTGCTCTCTTGATTTTTGCTTTCGTTACATTTTCCTGTACTCAAGCCCAGAAAGCCCCTAAAGCAGAATTCTCTGAAAAAGCACTTTCTGAATCTTTATTGGCTCCTGATGGCAACCAAATTAAATTTCAAGACATTTTAAAAAAGCAAAAAGGAAAAACTACCGTAATAGAAATTTGGGCTTCTTGGTGTGGTGATTGCGTAAAGGCAATGCCAAAACTAAAAGAACTGCAAGTCAACAATCCAAAAGTTTCCTATGTTTTTGTTTCCATGGATAAAACAGCCGACAAATGGAAAGAAGGAATTGAAAAACACCAATTAAAGGGATTGCATTTTATGGCAAATGATGGTATGAAAGGCACCTTTGGAACAGCAATTGATCTGGATTGGATTCCGAGATATATCATTATCGACAAAACAGGGAAAATCGCCTTATATCGTGCTATCGAAACTGACTTTGTACAAATTGATGAAACACTAAAAAAATTGCAATAAAAATTGCAACTCTAATTTAATTACACAAAACTATAAATACTACAAAAATGAGAAAGAAGATTGTTGCAGGAAACTGGAAAATGCATAAAAATGCTGCACAAACAAAAGAGTTATTGAACGAACTATTAACTCAAATTCCAGCTGAAACCTCTGCACAAGTAATTGTTGCACCAACGTTTATAAACTTGGCTTCGGCAGTAGATAATTTAACACATTCCAATATAGCAGTTGCTGCACAAAATTTACACCAAGCAGAAAGCGGTGCTTTTACTGGCGAAATATCTGCAGACATGATTAAAAGCATAGGTGTTAACAACGTAATTTTGGGGCACTCAGAGCGTAGAGCAATTTTCCACGAAACTGATGCACTTATCGCAAGCAAGGTAAACACAGCCTTAAAACACGATTTGACAGTAATTTTCTGTTTTGGTGAAGAATTAAAAGACCGTCAATCTGGAAATCACTTCAATATCGTTGAAAACCAATTGAAAGATGGTTTATTCCATATCGAAGCAAAAGACTGGGAAAAAATCGTCTTGGCCTATGAGCCAGTTTGGGCTATTGGAACAGGAGAAACAGCTTCGCCAGAACAAGCGCAAGAAATGCACGAATTCATTAGAGAAACAGTTCGCAAAGCTTTTGGAAGCGATATCGCCGAAGATTTGACTATCCTTTACGGAGGAAGTGTAAAACCGGATAATGCAAAGGAAATCTTCTCTAAACCTGACGTAGACGGTGGTCTTATCGGTGGAGCGGCGCTTAATGCAAAAGATTTCATTGCAATTGTAACGTCTATCTAAAAACATAATTTTTCAACTCTTTCAGTTGAATTATTCAAAACTAAAAGGCTATTTCAAATTCATTTTGGAATAGCTTTTTTTTTTTTGTTATTTGGTTCCAACATTTTCAATTTAAAAGAAAAAAATCAATTAAGTAACATTGCGTTAAAATATTTTAAATTTCAAAAAAGGAATGAACAGTATATGTTACCTTTGCAAAAAATTTAAGCATGTCAAACATTTACATAGGGTATCATTTTACCATCAAACCAAAAGACTCGAGCGATAGCGAACAGGTGAAGCAATTGGGATCTGAAATATTAATAGCCGAATTAGGAGAAAAAGCTTTTGAAAGCTTTACGGAAACAGAGACAGGAATTTCAGCTTTTGTACAAAAAGATCTTTGGGATGAAATGATTCTGGAAGACATTCGAATATTACAATCAGACGAATTTAAAATCGATTATAGTTACGAAGAAATTGAACAGGTAAATTGGAACGAAGAATGGGAAAAAAACTTTGAACCAATTGATGTTGAAGGAAACTGCCATGTACGCGCACCATTTCACCCAAAAACGGATGCCGAATATGATATCTTGATTGAGCCAAAAATGAGTTTTGGAACCGGACATCACGAAACAACTCACATGATGATTCAACATTTGCTAGAAACAGATGTTACCGGAATGAAAACATTGGATATGGGTTGCGGAACAGCAATTTTGGCCATACTTGCCGAAATGAAAGGAGCTCAGCCTATAGACGCCATCGATATTGACAATTGGTGTTATCTGAACTCCATCGAAAATGCAGAACGCAATAATTGCAAACACATTACCGTTTATGAAGGAGATGCAACATTGCTAAAAGACAAGAAATATGATTTGATTATAGCTAATATAAATAGGAATATTTTACTGAATGATATGCAAAGCTATGTAGACTGTTTAAACCCAAATGGAACTATATTATTTAGTGGCTTTTACGAAGAAGACATACCATATATAGACGCTTCTTGTACAGAAAAAGGGTTAACTTATGTAAAAAAGTTTCAAAAAAACAACTGGGTATCATTAAAATACGTAAATTAGTACAATTCTTTAAAACAACGATGTACAAAAAACTATAAAAATGAGTACAATAGAGAAAGTAAAAGAAAAAAGAAGAGAAAAGGAAATTACTACTATGAACAATGAAATCATAGTATATAATGATGATGTAAATACTTTTGATCATGTTATTGATACCTTGGTTCGTGTGTGTGACCACACGCCTATTCAAGCTGAACAGTGTTCGCTCATAGTTCATTTTAACGGAAAATGTACTGTAAAAACGGGCGAATATGACAAATTAAAAATACAATGCACCGGATTATTAGAAGCTGGCTTAAGTGCAGAAATAATCTAGTTAAAATACCAATAACCATTTCCAAAAATGAGTTTTCACGAGGCCTATTTAAGAAGTACAAACTTAAATAGGCTTTTTTATTGTTTTCAAATTACGGTTTAAGAACAATCGTCAGAAGGATTACAATTTACAAGGCAAAACATTAATACTTCATTATTAATGAGGCAATTTACTTTTTAAGGCACCATAAATCACAGTTCCAATCAATGCTCCAATAAGTACAATTATTACAGGAAAAAATCCTGCCCCTATCAATATAAAAATGGGACCCGGACAGGAACCAACCAACGCCCAACCCAAACCGAAGGAAATTCCGCCAATATAATATCTTGCATTATCCTTGGGCTTTTCCTGGATTTCAATAGGCAGACCTTTGATGTCCTTTATATTGTTTCTTTTAATAATTTGGATTCCTATAATTCCGGTCGTAACGGCAACTCCAATGATTCCATACATATGGAAAGACTGAAATTGAAACATTTCGTAAATACGATACCAAGAAACCGCTTCGGACTTGGTTAGTACAATTCCAAAAAGAAATCCTACCAGCAAATATTTCAATACATTCATGATCTAAAAAATAAGGGTAATAAAAAATGTGCCATAATCAAACCTCCAATAAAGAAACCTATTACCGCTTTCAAGGAAGGTAACTGTAAATTACTCAATCCGGAAATAGCATGACCAGAGGTACAACCGCCCGCATACCGAGTTCCGAAACCAATCAAGATTCCACCGCCAAGAAGAATCAAAATACTTTTTGAAGATTGCCAAATTTGATCTCCAAACAAGGCATTTGGCATTAATTGTCCATTTGGAGCATCAATTCCGAGTTGAGAAAGCTGAGCAATTGTTTCCGGATTAATTGATACATTCGAAGGATCACTCATAAAATGTACCGCAACAAAACCTCCGATCATAGCTCCTAAAACCACTACAAAATTCCAACGATTGGCTTTCCAATCAAAATCAAAATAAGCAATACGCTTCCCTAATCCTGTCATGGAACACAAGGACTGAAGATTGGTCGACATACCAAAATTCTTTCCAAAATAGATTAGCGTCAGCATAACGATCCCTATTAAAAACCCTGAAACATACCAAGGCCATGTTTGAAAAAGTATATCCATAATTTATTTGTTTTGATTACAAATATAAAAGGATTTTGGCAAATGTATTCATCCACCATTTTTTGACAATTTTATGAGGTTTCTCACATGGTTTTTTAATAATCAAATAAAGTTCTTTTTATATTTGTAGTAAGAATTTCAACATTTTAAAATCCAAAACCTCAAAATGAAAAAAAAGATCTTATTTATTGCTTTAGTCTTAGTTATTGCTTCATGTGGAAGTATCAAATCTTCTTTAAAAAATGTTGATGACAAAGCACCTGTCCCTGTTGTTAAAAATGACGCTTTTATAATTACAAATTACAGTAAGGACAAAAAATATGGTTACAATAAAGATTACCCAATCAATATTTATTACAGAGGCACCAGTAACGATACAATCAATCAAAAATATTTCCTGAATGCTTTGGCAGGTCCAAAGGGTGAAAAAATCACTTACACCAAATTAGAAGATTGTTGTCCATTTCCAACCAAAACCAGCGATATGGGTGCTGGTTTTCTTAATGTATATCAATTAAGTTGGAAAGGTTTAAAAAAACCAATCATTTTGTATTTGAACATTTATGAAAGAGGTCAATTAATGGTTCCGCTAGGTCTTAGTTTGAAGAAAATGTAATCAAAATGCCTAATACCTGGTATTCCAAGCTTTTGAGCATAGATATTGGCCAATAACAAAGAAGAGCCAAACAAATTGGCCAGGTAAATAGCTTCAAATTTTAACTTTGATACCTCTAAAATAATCCCTCAAACTAAATCGGAAATCGCAAATTCAAACTACCTTTGCACTTTCAAAAAAAAACACGCTATGAACATACAAAACATTCCTCATATCAAACATACTGAGAGCGGTAACTTCTTTTTACTGGCTGGTCCGTGTGCTATTGAAGGTGAAGAAATGGCCATGCGAATCGCCGAGCGATTAGTTGGTATTACTGATAAATTACAAATTCCTTATGTTTTCAAGGGATCTTTCAAAAAAGCTAATCGTTCCAGAATTGACAGTTTCTCTGGAATTGGTGACGAAAAAGCACTTAAAATCCTGGAAAAAGTATCTAAAACCTTTGGTATTCCAACGGTTACGGATATTCACACCAATGAAGATGCGGCAATGGCTGCTGAATATGTAGATGTTTTACAAATTCCTGCATTCTTGGTTCGTCAAACCGATTTAGTTGTAGCTGCTGCCGAAACTGGAAAAGTGGTAAACTTGAAAAAAGGACAATTCATGAGTCCAGAAAGCATGAAACATGCTGTACAAAAAGTTTTGGATTGCAACAATCAGAATGTAGTGGTAACCGATCGTGGGACCATGTTTGGCTATCAAGATATGATCGTTGATTACCGCGGTATCCCTACAATGCAACAATATGCAACTACAGTTTTGGATGTTACACATTCCTTGCAACAACCCAATCAAACTGCTGGAGTTACTGGCGGAAGACCTGATATGATCGAGACAGTCGCAAAAGCAGGTATTGCCGTTGGTGTAGACGGTATTTTTATCGAAACTCATTTTGATCCTGCCAATGCCAAAAGCGATGGAGCAAATATGCTGCATTTGGATTACTTTGAACCTTTGATGAATAAATTGGTTGCCATCAGAAAAACCATTAATCAATTTTAATTAACATAGAATACCGATACATTGAAAACATTTTTACAAACAACGTTCTTAACTTTATTTATTTCCTTGAATACATTCGCACAGGATAACTCTATAAAAAAGGAAAGATATACAGCTCACAACAAAGGTAAATTCTTCATTTCGTGGGGTGGAAACAGAGAGAGTTATACTAAATCTGATGTAAACTTCAGAGGAAAAGATTACAACTTTACAGTTGATAATATGGATGCTCACGACAAACCAAAAGGATGGCATATTGATTACGTGAATCCAGCCAGAATGACAATTCCGCAGACTAATTTTAGAATGGGGTATTTTATTAATGATCATTACAGTGTTGCTATTGGTTGGGATCACATGAAATATGTAATGACACAAACCCAAACTGCTAACGTAACAGGTTATATTGATTTGCCTGCTGACCAATCTGGATCTCATTACAACGGAGTTTATAATAATACCCCTGTAGATATGTCTCAAAATGGTGCCCAAGAAGGTGGTTTTGAGAAAGGTACTGTTCAGGAAGGTATTCCTGCTTTTTTAATGTACGAACATACAGATGGTTTGAACTATGTTAATACGGAGATTTCCAGACATGACGATATTTCGAAAATATTTGGATTGCCAAATACAGATAAAGTTCAGATTAACTTAACAGAAGGCTTGGGAGCAGGAGTTTTATACCCAAAAACAAATACTACTTTGTTAGGAATGCCTCGTCATGATGATTTTCATATTTCTGGATATGGTTTATCTGCAAAAGCGGGTATTAACTTTACGTTTTTCAAATATTTCTATGTACAAGGTGAGGTAAAAACGGGTTACATCAACATGAAAGATATTAGAACAACAACAAGTAGTGATGATAAGGCTTCACAAAATTTCTTCTTTTTTCAAAGAATTATTGCTGTTGGAGGTATTTTTAGATTATAAAATTTTCTCATATAAAATCAAAATCTCCTTCGGGAGATTTTTAGTATAAAATAGATTTTAATAAAAATTGTAAATCAAATTTAAAGACATTGAAAACAAAAATTTTACACACTGCTTTTTTAATTGTTTTCTTTACTGTTAGTACCTTTGCACAAGATAATACTCCAATGACAGAAAGATACACCGCACACAACAAGGGAAAATTCTTTGGACATATGGGAGGAAACAGAGCTTATTACACTACTTCCGATATTCATTTTGAAGGAGAAGGATACAATTTCACCGTAGAAAATGCACAATCCCATGATTTGCCAAAAGGCTGGAATATTGATTATATTACGCCTGGAAAATTAACTACATCACAAACCAACTGGAAAGCGGGTTATTTTTTTCATGATAAATTCAATGTTTCCATTGGCGTTGATCACATGAAATATGTAATGACCCAAGATCAAACTGCCATGATCAATGGTAGTATTAATTTACCTGCAAGCGAAATTGGTTCTGAATTTAATGGGGTATACAATAACAAACCGGTAGATTTAACTGATGGTAAATTTTTAAAATTTGAACATACCAATGGTTTGAATTATGTCTTTACCGAAGTCGCTCATTATGTCGATATCTCTTCTATTTTTGGCATAAAAAGTACGGATATTTTCCAACTAAATTTTACACAAGGCGTTGGTTTAGGACTATTATTTCCTCGCACGGATGCTACTGTTTTAGGAAAACAAAGACATGATGAATTCCATATTTCGGGTTATGGATTTTCTACTGATGCGGGCTTGAATTTCACTTTCTTTAAGCATTTTTACATGCAAACCGAATTGAAGGGTGGCTATATCAATATGACCGATGTAAGAACCACTTATACAGATGATCATGCACAGCACCATTTTTGGTATGGAGAAACAATTGTTTCTTTTGGAGGCATCTTCAGAATATAAATAATCCTACAACAAAAAATAAAATCTCCTTCGGGAGATTTTTTTATGCATATAAGGCAATCGCTTCTTTTATGACTTCCTTCAATATATCATTATCAATTTCTTCCAAATGATAGTATCTAAGCGATTTGACTGTATTTCTTTTTTCGCCTACCAGAAAATCCAGATTTCTTTTTAATTCAAATCCTCTTGCAAAACCGGCATCCACAAAACCTTTTTTGGAATTAACATTCAGGTAGCAAAACATTCTTTTTTTATAATATAAATAAGGCATACCCCATTTAAAATGCATATCTAAATCTGGGATTTCCTGTTTAAAAACACTAATTAAATGCAACAATATCGCTTGGTACTTTTGGGGTTGGCGGTAGATGTATTCGTCTGTCAACTTCATTTTATAAAAATAATCAAAAATAGTATTGCATATCATAAATTTTATTATTTACTTTGTATTTCAAAGTACTTTATATATGGAAGATAAATATTTACAAGACATTAGCGACATCAAAAACATGATGAATAAATCCTCACAGTTTATTTCTTTGAGTGGTTTGTCTGGAATTTTGGCTGGCATATACGCTTTGATAGGTGCCTATATTGGTAACCAATTGATTCATAATCACAAGAGTTACAACAATAACGACATTATTACCTTAGAAAGCACAACATTCAAATGGGTCATTATAACCGCATTGATTGTATTGATTTTATCTGTTGGTACAGCCTTCTTATTAACGATTGGCAAGGCAAAAAGAGAAGAGGAAACCATCTGGAACAGCGCTTCCAAAAGATTATTAATCAACTTCCTGATTCCATTGGTAACTGGAGGCGTTTTCTGTTTGTTATTGCTTCGTCATCAAGTTTATGGATTAATTGGACCTGTAACCCTTATTTTTTATGGATTAGCTTGTGTAAACGCAAGTAAGTACACCTTAAGAGACGTACGTTATCTCGGTATAACCATCATCATTTTGGGACTTTTGTCAACTGAATTCTCCGGATATGCATTGGAATTTTGGGCATTGGGTTTTGGAGTTTGCCATATTATTTATGGAAGCATGATGCATTTTAAGTACGACCGGAATTAGAAAAAAGTAATCAGATTGCAGTATTCAGATTGTAGTTTACAGAAAAATTTATAGCAGAATTAAAAAACAGAGAATATTTAAGAAATTGTATGACACAAAAAGACACGGAAATGAAAAAAACAAAGTATCTATTCGCCATTATTACCTTTTTAATGAGTTTTGGCTGTGCTTTGTTTATTGCCAATTCTATGTTTGGGAATATTCTTTTTGGCAAACGTCCCGAGAATATATTAAATAAAATTCAAGAAGGTGACATGATTTTTCAAACTTCACAATCCAAGCAATGTGAAGCGGTTCGAATAGCAACCAATTCAAGGTTTTCGCATTGTGGCATTGTTTTTTTACAGAATGGAAAAAAGTATGTGTTTGAAGCTGTACAACCCGTAAAATCTACTCCAATTGAAGAATGGATTACTCACGGAAAAGAAAATCATTTTGTAGTTACCCGATTAAAAAATGCGTCAACAATTCTTAATGAGCAAACATTGCAAAAAATGAAGACGTATGGGAATACATTAAACCACAAAGATTACGACCTATATTTTGAGTGGTCTGATGATAAAATATATTGTTCAGAGCTGATATGGAAAATATACAAAAATGGAGCAGGAATCGAATTGTGTCCGTTACAAAAGCTGAAAGATTTTAACCTAAAAGACGCACGGGTCAAAGCTATTTTAGAAGAAAGATATGGAAATAATATTCCATTGAATGAAAATGTAGTGGCTCCATCCAATCTTGAAAATTCCAAAATAGTTACCACAATAATAGACACTTACTAAGATTTGAAAAATATTATTCAAAATATCAATAAAGCTTTTGATCATCGGATCCGACTGGGAATCATGTCTGTTTTAATGGTCAATGACTCAGCCGATTTTAGTACCTTAAAGGAATTATTGGGTGTAACTGACGGAAATCTAGCCAATCATACCAAAGCCTTGGAACTCGAAAATTATATTGCCATTGAAAAACAATTCATTGGCAAAAAACCAAATACAAGCTATAGGGCCACCAAGGAAGGGCGTAAGGCTTTTCAAGACCATATCAATGCCCTTGAAAAATTGATTCAGAAACGATAACCTATTTTTTTTAACTTTTAACTTTGAAATTCAAAGTACTTTTAACTAATCAAAATGAAAGACCAATTCATCGAAAAAATGTACGAATGGAGTAAAAAACCATATCAAAGATTCTTCAAAAACAAAAAGGCTTGGAAAATTGACAAGCTGGAATTACTAAGCTATCCCGAGGAAACATTAGGATATCATTTAGGTCAATTTCTTCACAAAAACAATTTTGATATCCAACCGAAATTGGAAGATCATGATGTTATTCATGTGCTCACCAACACAGGCATAAGCGTTCGGGAAGAAATAGGAATGCAATATTACTTATTGGGAAACGGTAAAGACAGTGTGTATATGTATCTCGTTATTCTTGCAGGAACAATCTTCTACCCTACTCATATCAATTATTTCATAAAGGAATTTCACAGAGGCAAAAAAGCTTTTCAATTTCATTCCTTGGATTTTTCAAAAATGCTTTTGATTCCTATTTCAACAATGAAACAAACTTTTAACATCTAAACCATGCAACTCATTATCAACCTATTTAACAGCAACCGAAAGATCAATAGCGTCTTGGCCTTATTTACAATTTACAGTCTGATCTTGCTTGTTATTCGTGCCAAACTGACCAATACTATTTATCTATTTTTTTTAGTCTGGAATCTATTTCTAGCTTTTGTTCCGTACTTTTTTATAAGTTATTTGAAAACTCAGATTTTAATTCAAGAAAATAAATTCAAAACACTTTCACTTCTTTTTCTCTGGCTCCTTTTTTTACCAAATTCATTTTATATTCTTACCGATTTGATTCATTTATCACAATCAAGCAACCATTTATTTTGGTTTGATTTAATTGTCATAAGTTCCTACGCCCTAATTGGTTTTTCACTTGGCATCATTTCATTGACCGAATTCGAAAATATTATAAAAGCATACACTTCTCCCCTAATTGTCAATTTACTAATGCCCATAATTTGTTTTTTATGTGGTGTCGGAATTTATTTAGGCCGAATTCTCCGTTTCAACAGCTGGGATATTATCAGTAATCCATTCGAAATAATTCGGGGGATGTTCGTCACTTTATCATCAGCCCATGCATTGCTATTCTCCTTTTATTTTGGAGTCTATATTTATTTGTTTTTATCCTTAAAAAAAATCTATTCAATCATAAACCAATAAAAATCATGGAAACAACCTTAATTAAGGAAGAACCTTTTGAAGGTAGAACTTCTACTGAACTTGCCCTGGGCTGCTTTACAATTGGCACTTTGTTTTTTGTTCTTTTTCTAACGCTTGCAGACAATTCATTTATTTTCATTATTGGATTTATTTTTATTATTCTGGCAACTCCTCTCAACGTGATTATGCTTACCAATCTGCTGCATCATTTTTATATTTTGCCACAACAGAGGAAAGATATTGGAGTAAAAATTTTAATTCTATTGAGCAATATTCCAATAGCTTACTTGTACTACGTTATCTTAAATTCTCACAAACTATTATAATTTTTAAAACTATTAACAACAAAAATCATGGAAACAACAGAAAATCAAAACCCAACTCCAACACCTTTTTTTCAATCCAATACCGCCAAGATGATTATGGTTGGTATACTTACATTAGTACTGCTCATTCCGCTGGAATTTGTCAAAAGCCTGATAACCGAACGTTCCTTCCGTCAAGAAGAAGTTATCACGGAAATCAATGATAAATGGGGCGAAAGCGTATTTTTCTACGGGCCTATACTAAAAGTACCCTATACTGTTTTTGAAGAAACATTATCCATCAACCAAAAAACAAATGAGACGGTAAAACAACAAAAAGCAATTACCAAATATGCTTATTTCTTTCCTGAAGATTTAAAAGCCAAATCAAACGTTACAACCAAAGTACTCAACCGAAACAACTACGAATCGGTTGTTTATAGTTCCAAAATGAATTTTGAAGGTCAGTACGTTCAGCCCAATTTTAGCAGCAAAAACATTTCTGCTGATGCGATTCAATGGAACAAAGCCACAATTTTGATCAAAACCACCAATCTAAAAAGTATCAAGGACGAAGTAAAAATCAATCTTGGCGGTACCAAATTCACTTTCGAGCCTGTTTACAGCAACAATCAAAACGATACCACACAAGCTTTGGAAACTGGTTTTATCGACCTGAAAACTATTTTTAGGACTAACCAAACCAAATTTGGTTTTGACATCACTTACAACGGAAGCAAGCAGATAAAAATGGTTCCTATTGGTAAAACCACACAATTAAGCATGCAATCCAACTGGAATTCGCCAAGCTTTACAGGCAATTTTCTTCCAGATGATAAAACCAAAAAAATCGATGCCAACGGATTTATTGCCAACTGGAAAGTCCTGCACATCAACAGAGCTTTTTCGCAACAATTCTTTGAAAACCTACCCGATTTAGGAACATTTGCTTTTGGTGTCGATTTTGTAATTCCGGTAAATCAATACCAACAAAACGAAAGAGCCGCAAAATATGGTTTTCTTGTAATTGGTTTGACGTTCTTGATTTTCTTCCTAATTCAATCGATCAGCAAAATCAAGATTCACATCTTCCAATATTCGATGATTGGTCTGGCGCTCATTTTGTTTTACACACTTCTTATTTCCATCACCGAACATAGTAGTTTCATGAAAGCCTACCTCATTGCAGCACTGGCAGTCATCATATTAATATCTTTGTACTCGGTGTCTATCCTAAAAGAACGCAAATTTCCATTATTTATAGCCAGCTCACTCACGGCATTGTATACATTTATCTACGTCATTATCCAGTTGGAAAACTACGCCTTATTGGTAGGAAGTGTTGGTTTATTCAGCATATTGGCAGCTGTAATGTACTTTTCCAGAAAAATTGATTGGAATAAATAAGGAAGTAGTTAGAAAACAAAAACACATAGTAATTAGTCAATCACTATGTGTTTTTTTTTTGTGTTTGGTAATTTTCCTTCTTCTGTGTGGTTCAGTTCGAGAAATTTTTGAATTGTACTGTGCAAATTCTACATCAATTAATTGAATATTAATTCAATTGGTTTTATCCAAGATTTTTTATCTCTCAGAATTTTGATTTATTTTATTTGCAAGCGAAATTAGCAGTACTAAAAGTAAAATTCCTGCTACTATTCCTAATTGTAATAATAATAAATGCATTTTAATTTTTTTTGGGGTTAGACATTTACTTTTTTCTATTTGTAAAAACAAAAAGTATCTCAATTTACAATCGAAAATACTCAATGATTCAAATAATAAACTAATAATTCAAATATAAAAAAAATAAGATTAAATCAAAATATAATCGACAAAGTATATCATTTTTTAAAATAAATACATACAAATCTTACAAAAATAGCTGTTTTTTAGATTATCTAAATTAAAAAAAAAATTTAGTTTTTTAATTTTTTAGACATAACTACAATAAAACATTTAAACAGAACGATTAGAACTTTTAGACAATAGATTTAAATTTTAAAATTAGGGATTGTTATCATATCACATTAATTTTAGTCACAATGAGCCAAAAAGTTTAGTATTTTTGAGGCCTGAAAATCAAATGATGAAAAAAATTATAATTCTGATAATGGCTTTGGCTATCGGTATTGCGTTCTATGAACAGACAAGTGCCGATAAAAATGTATATATAATGGTAGTTGCCATAGTCATTTTCATGATGGGAATGATGCGTTTAAGCAGTAAAACTCCAAGTAAAAACCAAGATAATAACGAAGATAATGTTGAATAAAGGAGATAAAGTTTCAGTGTTGGATGATGCAGTCGATGGTGTGGTTTTATCCGTCAAAGACAAAGTGGTAACAATCGAAACAACTGATGGTTTCGTGATGAATTACAACACCAGCGAGTTGATTAAAATTGGTGAATCCGTCAATCTGATGGAAGGAATCAAAGGCATTAATATCAATGAAATCAAGAAAGAAAAGGAAATCCCGAAACCGCGCAGTTTTGTAAAAGAGAAAAAAGACAAAAACGAATTGCCGGTGCCCGAATTTGATTTGCACATCGAGAAATTGGTTCCCAACAAACGAGGCATGTCCAACTATGATATTTTGACCCTACAGGCAGAAACTGCCCAACGTCATATTGAATTTGCCATTCGCAATCGCATTCCTAAAATTGTTTTCATACACGGCGTAGGCGAAGGAATTCTCAAAGCCGAATTGGATTTCCTTCTGGGGCGTTATGATAATATCGTTTTTCAGGATGCCAATTATCAAAAATATGGTCAAGGCGCCACTGAAGTTTATTTCAAGCAAAACAACAAATAAAGCTTATTTAAAACATAAAGAGGCCTGTAGTCAGCCTCTTTATTTAGTATCTGTATTTTAGATTTAATGACCTAACATTTAAATACCTATAAAATATTTTTAGGAATAAGCCTTAACAAAACAGACACTTCCAATTATAATTTGATTATTTTTTCTTTGCCATTATAATTCACTACTGCATTGAAATGACCAGCGCCGGTTTTCACAGTTTCTCTTTCCTTATTTACAAGAATTATATTGAAAACTCTATTTTCTATCATACCGCTGAAACTGCCTGCTCTTTTACCAATAGTTAATGTTTTGGTTTGTTCATTCCATTTGAATGCAATAGTGGAAAAAGCACCCTTCTCATAGTTATAATTATCATTTTCATCTTCGTACAAGGTAAATTCTCCATTGGCTCCGCTGTAAATGCGAATTTCCAATTTATCCCATTTTTTTTCAGTAGCATATTGTACATGAGGGCCAAAAGGAATGATACTTCCTGATTTAATGTACAAAGGAATTTCATCAATGGTTGTTGCTTTTTCTATTTCCTTACCACCTTGAATTTTTTCGTTTGTCCAGAAGTCATACCATTCTGTTCCTTCCGGTAAATAAACTTTTGTTGATTTAACTTGAGTAAAAGTTATCGCTTGTGCTTTAGTTCCATTAGCATCAATATTCTTATCCCAACCAGTTTCTTCGTTAGATTTTACAATAGTTTCCGGTGTATATTGGGCATTAACAACAGGTGCAACCAATATTGATTTACCAAACATGTACTCGTTGTTCATATCCACAACCTTTTTATCGTTAAAATCCATTACCAAAGCACGCATCATAGTAGATTGACTATTTGTGATATTCCATGCTGCAGAATAAATGTATGGCAATAGTGAATAACGCAAATCAATAGTTTTGGCTATCGCATCATAGATTATTTCTCCTTTTTTTCCAAAATTGTATATTTCTCTAGGAATATCTGTGCCATGCGAACGCATCATGGGAGTAAATGCTCCAAACTGAAGCCAACGAACGTACAATTCCTGAAACGATGGATTTTTAGTTCCGTCACCCCATCCTTTTTTGTAGGCCCCTGCAAAGAAACCTCCAATGTCCGTATTCCAATAAGGAATGGCACTCATAGAAAAGTTTAGACCAGCGGGAATCTGATTGCGTAACGATTGCCAAGATGAATTGACGTCGCCCGACCAGGTATTCGCTCCATAACGCTGCTGTCCAGCAAATGCCGAACGGGTAAGGATAAAAATACGTTTATCGGAACTTGTGGCACGTTGGTGTTCAGAAACTCCTCCTACAGCCATTAACGGAAAAGCATTACGTACTTTTCGGAATGAACCCAGATAAGTTTTAATATCAAAATCAGAAGGTTTGAAATCCATGTGATCAGGTTCTGTTGAATCCATCCACCAACCATCTATTCCTACGGAAAAAAGACCTTTATTGAGATGTTTCCAATATATATCACGAGCTTCAGGGTTGTACGGATCATAAGGTTGAACACCTGATGGATAGTCACGGTTTGGCGGCCATGATTCGACTCCGGATTGTGGCCATGTACCAAAATCCAATAGCATGCCCTTGGGTTGCATTTCTCTAAATTGCTTCGTATTTGGACCAAATGAACTCCAAATTGAAATAATCATGTGTGCATTCATTTTGTGAATATCATCCACCATTTTCTTTGGGGTAGGGAATTCAGTGTTGAGGAATTCCATGGCATTCCACAAATAATTATTACCCCAATATTGCCAATCCTGAATAATTCCATCAAGTGGAACTCCCAGTTCTCGGTATTTACTCACCACACCTACTAATTCATTTTGACTCTTATAACGTTCTTTACTTTGCCAATAACCAAATGTCCATAATGGAAACATTGGAGCTTGTCCAGTGAGTTCTCGCATAGCTGCAATCGATCCGTCAATATTGCCGCCAACCATGAAATAATAATCAATACAATCACCAACCTCTGATTTGAATGAAGTACTTTCGGGCTTATCTTCAAAAGTGGTAGGTGAATAATTATCCCAAAATATCCCATAGCCTTTTGTGGAAACGAGGAAAGGAACATAATCATCCTTGTTACCCTGCACCATATTGAGTTTTGCATTACGCAACGATAATTGACCTCTTTGTTGTTGACCTAAACCATATATGGCTTCGTCTTTTTCAAGTATAAATAATTGATTGATGTTATATGTTTTTGATCCTGCATCATCAAAATCAATAAACTTTGCACCAGATGCTGCTTCGCTTAAAAGTGTCTCTCCGACAAGTGTGTAAAAAGATATTTTACCTGATTTTAAATCAATATTCACTTCTAATTTTTTACTTTTCAAGGAAAGTATATTGCCTTTTTCTTGGATTGTGAATTTGGTTTCCTGTGGTTTTTTGTTTACAGATAAACTTTCTTTTTTGAAAGAGATTCCTGCTGGTGATTTTAAAACACGAACTATACCAGGACTGTAAAACTGAATTTCCACATCTATAGACTGCAGACTGGTTTTTAATCCAGCAGCTGTTTTTTGATAATTTTGAGCTGATAATGAAAAAGAAAACAAAGCAGACAGCAACATGAAATGCAGTTTTCTTTTCAAAAGAAAGTTTTTCATAGGGTATGATTTAAGTTAAATGAATTAGTCCAAGACAGAGGTCTCAAGGAATTCAATTGATTAGTTGAATCAAAACTATTTATTTTTGGACAAACACATTGGTACCAAATGTTGTTTTTAATGGTATAATTTGTTGTTTTTTCTTTTATTATACTTCGTTATCGGTATTTCGCGAATTTTGAGCATACTTTGAAGGAGTAATCCCAAAAGCTTCCTTAAAATAACTGGTAAAATATTTTGGTGTATTAAACCCTACTTTTTCTGCCACTTCTGCAACTGGATATTGTCCCTGCGTTAAAAGCTGCGCAGCACGTTTCAGTCGAATGGAACGAATGAATTCAGAAGGAGCCAATCCGGTGATAGATTGCAACTTTTTATACAATACTGTACGGTCCATTCCTAAATCCTGACTAAACTGCTGCACGGAATAATCTGGATTATCGATATTTTCTTCCACACAGGCAAGCCCTTTTTGGATTAACTGTTCATCGATGGAGGTAATCGTAATTTCTTTCGGATTTATTTCTAATTTTTGCGAAAAGGCCGATTGACGCTGGTTTTTTTGTGCAATAAGCTTGTTGACACGAAGCAGCAGCATTTCCATGTTAAAAGGCTTTAGCATGTATTCATCGGCTCCAGATTGATAACCTGTTATTTTTAATTCATCAGATGTGCGGGCGGTCAGCAGTATTATCGGAATATGAGAAGTTTCCAAGTTAGATTTTATACTGTTGCACAGTTCAAATCCATCCATTTTTGGCATCATGACATCACTAATGATAAGATCAGGAGATTTCGACAAAGCAAAATTTTCTCCCATTTTTCCATCAAAAGCTTCAATAACCTCGTATTGATGAGAAAGCGCTGTTACTAGAAAATGTCTTAGGTCATCATTGTCTTCAACCACTAAAAGCGTTCCCTTTTTAGAAGGCTCTATAGTTTCACTTTTATCAATTTCATCAATAAGAATAGGTGACGGAATTTCAGAATCCGCTTTTTCAGGAGCAAGATCGATTGGGATTTTAAGCGTAAATATTGTTTTTACCATTGGCTCGCTTTCCACATTTATTTCTCCCGAATGTAATTCTGTATACTCCTTTACAAGATGTAAGCCAATACCGCTTCCTCCCTGACTGCCCGAAGCCTGATAAAAACGGTTAAACACATTAGATAAATCCTTTTCAGAAATTCCAGAACCGGTATCAATAACTTGCAGTCGAATAAAATTGGCATATTGATTCTCTTTTGGCTGCGACAGTTTTAAAGTGATAGCACCTCCTTCTGGAGTAAACTTAAAAGAATTTGACAGCAAATTATTAATGACTTTATACAATTTATCCTTATCAAAATACATAAACAGTTCCGCAGTTGTGGATTTTATCGAAAAATCAATCTTTTTTTCCTGAGCCATTCTTTCAAATAAATCTTCAAACTGCTTACAAAAATTTACAAGATCGCCAAAAGTAAGATGCAGCTTTTCACCTGAACTTTCCAATCGTCGGAAATCCAATAACTGATTCACCAAATGCTGCAGGTTTAATGCATGACGATAAACTAGCTGAATTTTTGGCTCGATCGCAGTTTCTTTTATTTCTTTCAACATGGATTCCAGCGGCGTAATAATTAAGGTAAGCGGTGTGCGGAATTCATGGCTCACATTTGTAAAAAAATTAAACTTCATTTGATTTAATTTTTCTTCATTTTTACGCATTAACTGCTGATTTGTCCAACGCTCATAATAAATCAATGAAAAATAAATCACCAGTACCAAAATGCTTAAATAGATAATATAGGCAAGCGGCGTTTTCCAGAAAGGTGGACTGACAATAATGCTAATTTCGGCATATTCATCGGGCCATTCTCCGCTATTGTTTGACGCCTTTACCTTCAGCACATAAGTTCCCGGTGCCAGATTGGTATAAGTAGCACTTCCCGCACCATTTTGAAAAGATACTTCCCGCCAATTATCATCAACCCCTTCTAAACGATAACGGTAATGGGTCTGAGCAGGGTTTACATAATTAACGGCTGAAAAATCAATACCAATAAAATTCTGATTGTAGTTTAGTTTTACCAGATGAGTCACAGCGACGGCATTTATCAATATTGTATTGCCATCGTATGATTCTCCCATTTTTATTGTGGTTCCAAAGAGTTTTAAACCAGTAAACAATGGTTTCTGCAATTGCTTTAATGACCAGGGCTTTTGCAGATCAATGCTATTAAAACCATTTACACCACCCATATATAGCTGTCCATTATTGGACACAAAAATTGCTGAAGGAGTAAATTCATTTCCAATCAGCCCGTCATAATGATTGAAATTAGCGATAGAAAAAATAAGTTGTTTTTCTATAACATTTACAGCAATTTGAGAAACACCACCTGAGGTAGTAATCCATATTTTTCCCTGCTTGTCCTCTATAATACCTTTAATACTGTTATTGATTAGGCCGTTATCTGTAAAAATAGTGTGCAGTTCATTACTTGATGGCTTCCAGATGACAAGTCCGTCTTGAGTTCCTATCCACACCATTCCGCGTTTATCCTTAAAAAGACAAGTATATTGATGGTTTTCATTCGCAAGACGTTTTTTTAGTGGAAAACTAATGGTGTTTTTTCTGAAATCATAAATAAACAATCCTGATCCGTCTATTCCCAGACAAGATTGATCGTCAAAAGGAATCAATTGAGAAACGGAACGTAATGGATTTTTTTTCAATGCTATCGGCAGTAGCTGAGAACCGCCGTTTGCAGGATTAAAAATAGTTAATCCCGGAGCTGTTCCCACGACAAATTGACCATCTGGCTTCTCGGCAAAGTATAGGCAGTTTTCATCAGGAGAAAATATTTTCTTAATCCGATTGTTCAGTAAGCAAAAAACTCCTTTGTTTCTAGTGTTTATCCAAATGCGGTTCTGGGAATCTTTTTTCATCGAAAGACAATCAGCATCGCTTGGAATTCCTGTAAAAAGGGAAAGTTTTGAAGTTTTTGGGGAATAACTGTATAATCCATTTTTTGTCCCAGCCAAAATTATCTGCTGCTTCGTTTCTTCAAAGCAAGTCACATCAATATCTTTTGCCTGTGTTCCAAAAAACGCTTTTCCTATATTTTTAAACTTAAATCGATCTGGATGATAATATAAAAGACCATGATTGAATGTTCCTATCCACAGTCCGCCTTGTGTATCGTTATAAAGCGTACTGGCTTCCGTATTTATTTCTGTCCCATCAACCAGACTAAACGATGGAATAAATTGCTTTTGTTTCAAATCCTTGTTAATAAACCACAATCCGGTGGCGCAACTCACCCAAATATTTCCTTTTGCATCTACAGAAACGGTATTGAGCCAGTACTCTGTCTGCAGTAAAGTCGTGTAAACCCGTTTTTGAATATCGTAGGCCAACATGATACCTCCTCCTCCATTCCGAATTTGAAACAAAGTGTTATCGGATTGGGCAACCATTAGTGTCCTTTGGTATTTGGCTTGATTTTGATCTAGAAAAGAATTGGATTTATATAATTCTTTTGCCGTATTTAAATCATAACAAATTATCAATCCGTCTTTGTAGAGTAATAAGAGCTGATTTTTAATTACTGCAATATCGTAGAGCTGGTTTTTTATCCGATTGTTGGCAGCGAGATTTTTTATAAAAACAGAAAACTTTTCTTTTTGGGCACTCTTGAATAATAGTTTCCCCGAGGAAGTAAGCACCCAATAGTTTTGATGTGCATCGAGAAAAAAATCGGCTATGGGCTCATGAATCCCCATCAACGATAACACCCGATCTGGTTTGATTACAAAACCTTCTTGTTTTATATCAATAAGCATCAGCTTTCCTTGATCCTTTATCCAAACATATTTTTCATCTACATAGCCATGATGAAATCCAGAATAATCGGTTAATCTAGAAATATTATCCCTTTTCAGGTGCAAATATTTAAAGGTAGTTCCATCATAAATATTGGTCACCCCTTCAGTAGTAATTATCATTCGGCCATCGTGAAGCTGCAAAATGTTACGTACCCGGTTTTCCGAAAGACCGTTTTTGGAATCTATAGAAGTAAACACAAAAGACTCCTGCGCATTTACTGACATGCAAAAAAAGAGAAACAACCTCAGTAAAATATATCGGCTAAAATGACTATCCATGATTTCTGTTAGTATCAGCAAGTGTAATTGTTTGCATTAAAACTATATACCATAGTATAATATGCTATAGCCATAATTAACAGTTTCGTTAAAGGGCTTTGGATTAGCTTCAAATATAGAAAAGTTTATTTTTATGTTTTTATATTTTATTCCATAAAAAAACGTCAATGTTATTAGCATTGACGTTTCTTTTATGATTTATTTCTTTATGGATGAGTTTGCAATTCGCCATATTTGTAAGTATCGCCCAATCGGAAATTATTATTCCCTTTGGCTAGAGATACATTTTTAAAAACGATAACATGGGTAAAAACATTACCAATTGAAGTTGTAGTAACCTCTATAGTTCCTCCTGCAACACCCAACCATTCTTCCTTAACTGCAAAATCTGTTGTTTCGCAAAACTTGTCTACAGATATTACATTCGTATATAAACGGTAAACCAATTTATTTTTGAGTAATCCAATAGTACCTACTCTTGGCTGGCCTATTGGAGTATTTGAATTATCAATCAACAACGGATCAATAGTAAGGGTCAATGACTCACTGGCACTGGTTTCATATACAAGTCCTGTGTTGCAAATACTTAACTTTTGGTCAAATGCCAAGGGTAAAGGAGTTATGTTTTTTAAATAGTCTCCAAAAACAAAGCTTTCATAAAACTGGGTAGTACCATCTCCTTTTCCAAAAGTGATATTCTTGAAAATAATATTATGTTTATATCCTGTTATTTTGGTACTATTATTGGTTTCGTCCAATGATTTAACAGTCACTGTGGTAACTTCGATAACGCCAGAATCAGCTTTCCATTGGTTTTTAACATTAGGTGTTGACGGTGGAATCAAATCACAAATATTATTTGAAGACACCTTACCATCATAAAAGTTATACACTACTTGATTTTGTGAACTAACATTTAACCTAATCGGATCATTTGGAGGTGTCGCTTCTTCTTTAAACGTTTCTGTAGGAACATTTAATATCAACGCTTCGCCTTCCTTAAGCTTAAATAGCAAATTATTGGCATCTCCACATGAACTAGTGGTTACCTCATCAAAATCAATTGTATCGATTACCAAATCCCCATCGTCACAGGCTGAAAATACAATTAAGCAAGTCAATATTCCAAAAAATCGTTTCATTCTTTTTTTATTTTGAACAAAAATATAATTTTTAATTTGTTTCGGTAAACTTTACGCCCTAAAAACATATCTCTTACCATCAATTTAACCTTTTGATCCATCCTGTTTATGCATTATTGATATCAAAACCATTGATAATACCGAAAAAGTATATTACTCTTATAAAGTAAAATAACATGAAGTTAGTTTTACAAAATTCAAATCATGTCAAAGCATTAGTTCAATACCCAAATCAAATACATTTCATTGGCTTTGGAAATTCATATCTTTGCACAGAATTTTACTTTCAATGAAAAAATACAACTACTATTTAGCCGCCTTTTTTGCTTTTTTTCTCTGGGGATTTTTCAGTCTGGCCTTAAAGCCTATTTCCAGCTATCCCTCCCTCGATATAATGTTCTATCGCGTATTTTTTAGCGCGATTGTCTTGACGGTTATAAATCTTTCTTTTAGAAAAAAAGTCATCAAAAAAAACTGGATGGACTTTACTACATTGCCAAAAGAAAAAAAACGGAAAGTGGTTCTATTGACCTTGTCCGGAAGTATCGTTTTGGCCTGTAATTGGTTTATTTTTATTTATGTTGTAAATCATGTTAGTGTCAAGGCCGGTTCACTGGCGTACTTGATCTGCCCCATCTTAACCACTGTTTTTGCCTACTTTTTGCTGCGTGAAAAACTAAACAAATGGAAGTGGATTGCTGTTGGCATTAGTGCATTTAGCTGCGTTTTGTTGTCCCGAAATCATTTTCAGGATATTTTTTACAGCTTTGTCGTAGCCTCATCATTTGCGCTTTATTTGGTTAGCCAACGCAACAACAATGAGATTGACAAATTTGTGATTTTAAACATTCAATTGCTATTTATTGCTTTGCTTATTTTACCTTTTTATCCAAATTACAGCGGATCAATTCCGACTGAAGCATTATTTTATACCTGTTTGTTTTGTATCGTACTATTTTTTACGATCGTACCGCTTTTTCTAAATCTATATGCATTAAAAGGACTTGATTCCTCTACTGTGGGAATCCTTATGTATATCAATCCAATAATCAATTTTAGTTTGGCAATTTTTTACTTTGGGGAAGAGGTAAATTTGATTCAAATAGTATCGTACTCCCTTATTTTAATTTCCATTGTTATTTTTAATAAAAAAATAATATTTGGCAAAAAAAATAAAACCAAAACAATTGTTCAGGATTCAAAATCTAATTAATCATGAAAAAAGTATATCTCGATAACGCTTCAACCACGGCGCTTCACCCCGAAGTGATTCTGGAAATGACCAAAATATTGACCGAAGATTATGGCAATCCTTCCTCTACTCACAGTTTGGGACGTAATGCCAAGAGCATACTTGAACTCTCTCGAAAATCAATTGCCAAACATATAAATGCCACTGCATCTGAAATCATTTTTACCTCATGCGGTACCGAAGCCAACAATTGGATTATGCGATCGGCTGTAAAAGATTTAAAAATTGAACGCATCATTACCAGTAAAATAGAGCATCATGCCGTACTTCATACCGCAATGGCGCTTCAAAATGAATATGGAATTCAGGTAGATTATGTACATGTAAAACCAAATGGAGAACTTGATTTGACTCATTTAGTCGAATTATTATCAGAAGAAAAAAAGGCTTTGGTTTCCTTAATGCATGTTAACAATGAGACTGGAAACATTTTAGATCTAGGAAGAGTGAGCCAAATTTGTCAAGAACATCATGCTTTGTTTCATTCGGATACGGTTCAATCTATTGGAAAAGCCAAAATTGATTTGCAAGCCACTCCCGTTGATTTTATTGTAGCCAGTGCCCATAAATTTCATGGTCCAAAAGGCGTTGGATTTGCCTTTATTCGAAAAAATTCAGGATTGCAGCCTTTGTTTTTTGGCGGAGAACAGGAAAAAGGACTACGAGCAGGAACCGAAGCCATACATCAGATTGCGGGAATGGCAAAAGCTCTAGATCTGTCTTATGAAAATTTTGATAAAAACAGCCTTTATATTTCTTCGTTAAAAGAATATACCATCAAAAAATTAAAAGCTAATTTCCCTGATTTTAAAATTAATGGAGAAAATGGCTTTTACAATTTACTGAATGTGACCTTGCCTCTTGACGAAAGCAAAACATCCATGATTTTGTTTCATTTGGACATGAAAGGAATTGCCGTTTCCCGAGGCAGCGCATGTCAGTCGGGCAGCATCAGGCCTTCGCATGTATTAGCCGAAATTCTCACTCCAGATGAACTAAAAAAACCGAATATTCGAATTTCCTTTAGCCATTTTAACACTACCGAAGACATTGATTTATTGATAGAAGCCCTTAAAAATTATTAATTGGAAAATTTAAAAAATGTACTTTCATTTATTCTACTTTTCCAAATTTGTTATATAAGGGATTAATTAACCAAATATAAATTAAGGAAAACGCCCAGCCAACTGTTATCAATAAAAGCAATGCCAATTTCTTTTTGACCACGCTTTCAATGTTGATGACTGCAGCCAAAACTTTGGAAAAGTAACCAATCAAGAAAACTATCAACGTAAATCCAATAAATTTATAGGAAATATTGATTTGCTTAAATGGGACTGGATTATTCCAATTGCAAATTAAATAATACAGTACTCCAATCGATACAATAACACCAAGTGACAATAAAATAAAACGAATGCTTTTTGACATTCGGACAATTTTAAAAGGAACAAAATTACTCACCGCCAATTGTTTTACAAGTCTCTTGTCATTTTCCGGATAGGTGCAGCTATCAGCCACTTTTAGAAAATTCCAATTTTCTTTTTTCACAATCCCAAAGTCCTTTTCATTCATCATTTGCTTATACCCGCTATACATTAGTGCATAAGCTTCGAGATCATTAAAGGAGTCTAAATCGGTTCGAACCTCACTAAGTCCTTTCTGAATTTTTTTCATTACGCCATACTTCAAAAGCGTATTTTCTTCCTCTATTTTTTTATCATACAAAATACTTCGATTTACATCAGTACAATCAATCCAGCTCACGGGAAGTTGTATCAATCCATTTTTTAAATGAACAATCGAGAGTTTGGCAACAATCGAAGTATATTTTCTAGATTTTAAATCCAATAATTGAATCTCCCGCAATCGTTCCTGTAAAATAGTATCCACTCTAAAGAACAAGGACGCTGCACTATCCGTATGCGTTTCATTATCTGGCATTTGTGCACTGGCATCGCTTACAATAATTTCATTGCATTCCTGTTCCAATATTGATGCTATACCCTGATTGTCATGAACACCCCCATCAATTAGTTCCAAATCGAAATTTTCATACAATCCTTTCATTACTAATGGCTGAAACAAGACAGGCACACATGATGAAGCCGCAACAGCATACCCCAATCTAAACTGTTGATATTGTGCTGGTGCATTTTCATAGTACATTCTTCGTAAACGGGGCTTAACATCAAATTCATCCGAAATGTAAGTAGGCGGTTCTCCCATCCACGAGGCAGTAAACTGCCAGTTGTGACCCGTATTTACAGCTGTTGAATTTAAAATTAATTGGGGTACTTTGTTACTTCTTTTCCAATTGTCATCATTCAATTTAAATGAATCATTCCCAAAAGGATTAATGAACAAATCGTGCATATAAATTGGAGAATCTTTTTTAGGCATTAGTGCATTATAAAAATATTCCTCATACAACTCGCCCAATCTATTGGAACGCGAATAGGAATCTCCCTTCCACATCTTTAAATTCTTGGAAAAACTAGTTAAAAGACGCATTCTAATATTCTTTTGCACGGCAGCTAAAAATTCGGTTTCAATTTCTTTAACAATCCGAATATAATCTTCCTGAATAATAGCTTCGTCTTCCTTACTTTCAAACAATTGCTTTATTTTTAAATAATAAAAAGTGCCAATGATTGAGCCTCCGGAAACACAGGAAATAACCTCAATATCCTTAAGCTTGTCTTTTTCGGCCATTGCAGCCAAAACTCCTATATGAAACAAAGCCGCCCGAAAACCACCTCCCGAAAGACCAATCCCTAATTTATTTTGCGGTTTTTGCTTTACGTTTTTAGCATCTTCATTGGCTTGGAGATTTAAGGCGATCAAGCAACTGTTTTGTTCTTCCTCAATGATTTCACTTTTTTGGAAAGGATCCTTATTATTGGAATTTTGATATTTTTCTGTTATCTGATAATTGGCCAAATTATAAATTTGCTTGCTAAAGGGTTTTCTTTGCCAATTTTCCGTCTTGTCCTGAGTATATAATTTAATGAAGTAAAGCGCTTGTTTATACTTTCGCAAACCAAAAAAAGCTTCAGCCAATGCAGAATATAATCTTTCCTTGTTCTCAATTTCATTCTTAAAAACGATTTCATCGCCCTCAACCAAATAGGCATCAACAATTTCCTTTCTTGTGTTTTGTGCCGTTTCAAATCGTGTTAGGGTTTCGGCAGTAATTTCACAAGTTTCAGAAAGTCCCTCTAAATTTTCAATTACTATCAATTCATTAAGATTGGCATAATTCACGGCGGTGTTAATACATTCTGTTTCGGTATGTACCGTTTTATGGGATTTGTTTTTCCAAATCAAATATCCCTTTTTATAATACGCCCGCGACTGTAATAAATTATGAAACTGACGATCAAATTTCCACTTGCTTCTATATATTGCCCCGGCAATACCAAGGGTTCTTGAATTCTTGGTGTTTTCCAAATCACAGCACGATTTGAGTATATTAATTGCTTTATCAAATTTAAAATAAGAGGACAATGTACTGTCTTTATATACATTGTCTGCCAAATCTTGATATTTTGACAACTTGATTTCAGCTCCTTCATCTTCATTTTCTTCAATTTTTTTTAGCAATGTCTCGGTAGCATAACCATATTGTTCATATTTGATCAGGCTTTGATACAAATCATCGAAAGGAATATCATTAAAAATATCTTCACCCCTCAAATATTTTTTTGCCCATGCTATTGTTCTTTTTTTATCCTCCATAACCAACACTGAAAATTAAATTAATGAAACAAAATATACTTTTAACGAGAACGTTTTATAATTTTAGAAATAAAACTATTGAAAGAAACTTGTTAAAACAGTCTCATAATTTTCAAAATAAGTGATTATTCTTTCAAAAATAAAATTTATTTTTACAATATAAACTTACAACTAATTATAAGAAAAATGAAAAAACTTCTTTTTACTCTTTCTTTCCTGTCATTTTTAACCACAAATTCGTATTCCCAAGAAGCTACTCTTGTCACTACAGTTGAGGGGATTAAGGAATATAGCTTGCCCAATGGACTAAAAATTTTACTGATTCCTGATGCTGCGCAGTCGAATGTAGTTGTAAATATTGTATACGGCGTAGGCTCCCGCCATGAAGGATACGGTGAATCGGGTATGGCTCATTTATTGGAACACATGCTATTCAAGCGTTCTTCCAAATTTACCGACATCAAAAAAACAATTGCCGATAAAGGTGCTCAAGCAAACGGAACTACCTATTATGACCGTACCAATTATTATGAAATTCTGCCTGCCACAGACGAAAATTTAAAATGGGCATTGGATATGGAATCCGATAGAATGGTCACTTCGGCAATACTTCAATCTGATTTGGATAGTGAATTCAGCGTAGTACGAAATGAATTCGAAATTGGCGAAAATGACCCATCGGGAGTTTTAAGCGAGCGTATTGTTTCGACCGCTTATTTATGGCATAATTATGGAAAATCAACCATTGGAAGCAAGGAAGATATAGAACGTGTAAAAGCCAGTCGATTAAAGGAATTTTATCAAAAATATTACCAACCCAATAATGCTACGCTTATAATTGGCGGGAAATTTGACGAGAAAAAAACCCTTTCATGGATTAAGGAATACTTTGCTCCTATTCCAAAATCAAAAAACGAAATTCCACAAACCTATACAGTAGAGCCTGCCCAAGACGGAGAACGATTTGTGGAACTCAAAAGAAACGGAGACCTTCAATATATTGGCATGGCCTACCATACTCCTGGTTTTTCCAACAAGGACTATGCTGCCAATAATGCCCTGATTTCAATAATTACCAACAATCCATCCGGTGCACTGTACAAAGCATTGGTCGAAACAAAATTATCCACTAATGTGTATGGCTACACAATAACCCTAAAAGATCCAGCTTATAGTTATTTTGCTTGCGAAATTAGCAAGGACAAGGACATCAATACCGTTCAAAAAGCATTTTTGGAAACAATGAATGCCGTTCCAACAATGACTTTTACCGAAGAGGATCTTAAGCGTGCCAAAAATGAATTGCTCAAGCAATTTGAAAACACTTATAACAAAACGATCAATTTAACGGTAGCAATGACCGAGTTTGTTGGAGCCGGAGATTGGCGTTTGTTTTTTATCGACAGAGACAATATTGAAGCCTTGACAGTTGCCGACATCAACAATGCTGCCAAAAAATACTATTTACAAAGCAATAGAACTTGGGGCCGTTTTATTCCGGAAACAACAAGCGAAAGAACCAAGGTAGCCGAAACTGCAGATATTGCGGCACTGGTTAAAGGATACAAAGGAAAAGCAATGGAAGCCAACACCGCTACCTTTGAAGCATCTGTAGCCAATATCATAAAATCTACCGAAGAAGGAAAACTAGCTTCCGGAGGAAAATATGCACTATTGGAAAAACCTGCCAAAGGAAATAAAATTGAAGGCCGCATATTATTGAGAATGGGAGATGAAAAATCATTGAGCCAAAAATCGATGATTGCTTCCTTAACTGCAAGTATGCTTAAACTTGGAACCAAAACAAGAACCAAAAAGGAAATCAACGATCAAATTGACCAATACAAAATAAACCTGAGCTTCGGTGGATCTGTCGATGGCTTGTATGTCCGACTTAGCACTGACAAAGCCAATTTGAGCAATGCCTTAAACCTGGTGCAAGACATTCTAAAAAACCCGTCTTTTGATGTTGCCGAATTTGAAAAACTAAAACTGGAAACCAAAAACGGTTTGGAAGCCAACCGAAATGAACCACAAGCAGTTGCCAGTGAAGAAATAAACAAACTGACCAAGCTGTATCCAAAAACCCATCCCTTTTACTCGGAAACCACCGATGAAAGCCTTGCTACTCTAAGCAAAATTACGATAGAGGATATCAAAAACTTTTATAACACTTTTTATGGAGGAGCAAACAGCAGTTCTTCGTTTGTGGGCGGAATCGATAAGGCTCTTATTAAAAATTTCTTGAACAGTACTCTTGACAACTGGAATTCAAAAGTTGCTTACAAAAGAATTCCAACTCAATATTTTGAAACAAAATCCAATGACAAAACCATTCAGATTAATGATAAAACGAATGCGGTTTTACTTGGAAAAATCAATTTGAACATTGGAGAGAAAAGCCCAGATTATCCTGCCATATCAATGGCAAATGAGTTACTTGGCGGAGGTTCGTTCCTGTCTTCCAGAATACCGCAGCGTTTGCGTGAAACTGAAGGGTTAAGCTATGGCGCCGGTTCCTACCTGCAAGCTGACGTGATCGACCCTACAACCGATTGGGGAATTTATGCCTTTTACAATCCAACGATGAAAGAGAAATTAACCACTGCCTTGAATGAAGAAATTCAAAAAGCGATCAACAAGGGATTTACCAAGGAGGAGTTTGACAATTCATTAAAATCTTGGCTGCAAAACAGACAAACCATGCTGGGAGTTGATGAATTTTTGGTTCGTGAATTGAGAGACAATCTAGATACAGGTGAGACGTTTAAGGATTATGAAGCATTTGAAACCAAAGTCAAAAACCTGGATGTTCAAAAAATAAATACTGCATTGGTTAAATATTTTGATCCAAAAAAATTCGTAATCGTTAATACCGGAGATTTTATTAAAAAGTAATTTTTTCAAACTTGCCAAGATCAAGAAAGAACTTACATCAAGTTTTATAAAAAATGTATTGAGCAATCAATACATTTTTTTTTATGGGTAAAATTAATTTCACAAAAAAAGAAGTAACTTAGTACAAATCTGAATTCGATTATTTTTTTGGAGCAGAAAGATAAGGTATTTCCAGGAAGCATCATCCCGCTCTCCGTTATAATCTTGTGTGCCGAACACCGGCACACAAGGATTTCCACTACGATCGGGGCTAAAAGGGAACATTCTTCTTTTTTACAATGATTCAAAAAAGTAAACAATCAAAAAATCAAGTTCAATTATAAATCACCACATCACAAAACATAAAAAGAATGAACTTTAGAATCGAAAAAGACACAATGGGCGAAATACAGGTACCGGCAGACAGGTACTGGGGCGCACAAACGGAACGCTCGCGAAACAATTTCAAGATTGGTCCCGAAGCATCAATGCCTAAAGCCATTATCGAAGGTTTTGCCTATCTAAAAAAAGCTGCGGCCTATGCCAATTGCGATTTGGGCGTTTTAGAAGCAGAAAAAAGAGATTATATAGCCTTCGTATGCGATGAAATTCTCGACGGAAAACTTTCGGATGAATTTCCTCTCGTGATTTGGCAAACTGGTTCAGGCACCCAAAGCAATATGAATGTTAACGAAGTAATCGCCAATCGTGCACAAGCACTGAAAAATCTCAGCATTACAGAAGACGAACCTTTTATCAAGGCCAATGATGATGTCAACAAATCACAATCATCCAATGATACTTTTCCAACCGCAATGCATATTGCAGCCTACAAAACCGTGATTGAAAATACCATTCCGAATGTCGAAAAACTCAGGAACACACTTCAAAAAAAGGCTGTAAAATTCAAGTCAGTAGTAAAAATTGGCCGCACCCATTTAATGGATGCCACTCCCCTAACCTTGGGTCAGGAAATTTCGGGCTATGCGGCGCAATTGGATTTTGGGATAAAAGCAGTCAAGAATACTTTACCTCACTTATCCCAGATAGCTTTGGGTGGCACTGCCGTAGGAACGGGATTGAATACTCCAAAAGGATACGATGTAAAAGTGGCCAAATATATTTCGCAATTCACGGGACATCCCTTTGTCACTGCCTCCAATAAATTTGAAGCATTGGCAGCACATGACGCAATTGTAGAAACTCATGGAGCTTTAAAACAATTGGCCGTTTCCTTAAACAAGATTGCCAATGATATTCGGATGCTCGCATCAGGACCGCGCTCTGGAATTGGTGAAATACATATTCCCGAAAACGAACCCGGTTCATCCATTATGCCCGGAAAAGTAAATCCAACGCAATGTGAAGCTCTTACCATGGTTTGTGCGCAGGTCATTGGAAACGATATGGCGATTACTGTTGGTGGCATGCAAGGCCAATATGAACTCAATGTTTTTAAACCGATGATGGCTGCCAATTTTTTACAATCAGCGGAATTATTGAGCGATGCCTGTCATTCATTCGACATTCATTGCGCACAGGGAATCGAACCGAACCACAAACGTATTCAGGAACTGGTGAACAACTCCCTGATGTTGGTTACGGCCTTGAATACCAAAATTGGTTATTACAAATCGGCTGAAATTGCACAAACCGCACACAAAAACGGAACAACACTCAAAGAAGAAGCAGTACGCTTAGGATATGTAACCCCCGAAGAATTTGATCAATGGGTGAAACCGGAGGATATGGTTTGAATTAATGGTTAATTGTTAGTGGTTAATTGTTTTTTAACTTATCCAAAGTCAATTCACTCATAATTGTCCACTAACAATTAATAATTATTTTTATTTTCCATCAACATAATCCTGCAGATAGCTAAAACGCGCTGTAAGTTTCCCTTTTTCAGTTATTTTAGCTCTTTGGAGAATTCCGTCTTTGTCTCCGTTGAAAAAAGCTGGAATAACGTGCTCTGAAAACATTTCTCCAAAACCTTCGCTAGCATCTTTTGGCAATTCGCAAGGCAGATTATCTACAGCCATAACGACTACTGCAGCTGGGTGAAAAACGTCTACTTCCTTGTTTTCGTTGGGCAAATAACCGTATAAAGGTTCGGCAATTGTCGAGGAACGCAGCGTACAGGCAATTGGGCCATTCACATCACAGGAAATATCGGCTACGATTTTTATTTTACAGTCATTAGCCTGAAGCATCTCGCGGGTTAAAATCGCTGGAGCGTCATTGGCATGAAAATGAGCGGTAATATAAATATCCGAAACTTTGGTAAAACGTTCAAAGTCTGAAACATATTCCGATGGATTATCATGGAAATCAATAAAATCCAGTACTTGTCCATCTTTTCTTTTGTTATAATCCAAAACATCAATCTGTGTATAAACAGCTTGCGTATAATTTTTAGTCAAATAATTTTCAGGTGTGACTTCCTTGACTTTCATGGCATCCAAAATTTCCTTAACACCATTCCCTACTTTTCCAGTTCCTGTTACCACAATTTTCAGAGGAGGCAAAATCTGTCTTTTCAAATAGGTAACTAATGCATCTTTTCCAGCAAGTGTTTCGGCTTTTGGCATTTTAAACAATTCAAATTTGATGCCGAAAGCACGGAAAGCATTGTAAGTCCCAACAAATCCGGCGTACCTTCCAAAACCGATTAACCTATGATTGTGCGAGTCAACAATGGTTTCATGATCATACAAATCGATGTTTTTTTCTAAAATGTCTTGTAACAGTTTACGGTTATGAGGTTGTTTTTTGATGGTATGCGAAAAAAAGAAATAGGATTTATTAGGAATCAAATCATCCACAGGGACTTCTTTTACCCCAAAAAGAACATCACAATCACTAATATCATTAACAACATCAATTCCCATGCTTTGGTATTGAACATCGGTAAAAATACGAACATCAGAGTTTTCTACTTTTACCGTGCACTGATATTGTTGTTTTATTTTGGCTAATTCTTTGGGCTAAAAAACGACTCTTCTATCGGGTGGATTCTTTCTTTCTTTTATGATTCCGAACTTCATTTTACTATTTTATTTTTTATAAATATAACTTTACAAGCTTGATTTATTACAGAACTAACAATTTATTTTAAGGTAAAAAAATGCCTTTGATTAATTACAAAAGCCGATAAAGGTAGTTTAAACAATCCGTTTGGGCAAAGGCGAGTGTTAAATAAGTTTTCTTATGCAAGACTTGCATCAAATTAAGAGAAATCCTGAGGATTTCAATATATAAAAATCAAAAAAACACATTGCGGCAACCCCAGCGGGGTTTTACTATACAGAGAAACATATGACCTCACTGGGATCATTATCGAAATCGAATATTGTTCTAAAATAACTTAATGATATTGAAATCTCACTAACATGTTAATTCTTGGTCAATATAAATTCCAGATTATCAATAAGAGTTCCGTTTGTTCCATTTTTAATTTCTAATGGAATTACAGTTTGATTTGCAGTAAAATTTAAACTAGCTAACTGGTCGGTATCCATTTCGACAGTATAATTTCCGTCTTTCAATCCCAAATAACTGAAATAACCATCTTGCTCAGAAAGAATACTGGCTACTAAACGATGATTCCTGTCAAAAATATTCACTTTGATTCCGTTTAAATATTTTGTAACTCCGTTCTCGCTTTTATTAACAATACCACCTATTTCTCCCACTACCACAATTGGAATATAAATAGATCTCAACTGATTGGGATTAAGCATTATGCTAATATTTTTGTTTTCAATCTGCCATGCAATATTGCTTAATTTATTACCATTTAACTCAATATTATTTTCAACATACGGCTCCAGACCCGAAAAAATAACACTTCCGTTTTTGGTTATTACTTTTTTTCCTCGTCCAAATTTTATATCCACATCCGATACTATTGGCTCATCAGAATCCATTTTACCGTTGTTGTTAACATCCAAAAAAGGAATAAGCTTTATCTCTGCAGTTCCAATACTGGATCGATTATTGAAGTCTACAAAACCTGCATTGGGCTGAAAAATCAAGCTCCCGCTTGCCGATTGGCTGTAAGAGGAACCATTTTGCGACCAATTGCTTGAGGAATTCACTGCCATTATATTGAAATCATAGCGTAATCCAAGAGTTACATAATCTTTGTCACTTACAAACTGATGTTCATAGACAAGATTGACTTCGCCATTTTTGAAGATTCTTTTTCTCATATCCACTTTTGTGTATAACAATCCAGAATCATCATATTGATATCGAATACTTGGAATCAAATTAAAGTTTCTGGGCAAATGAATATTGGAGAAAAGCGTACTGTATAACATTCTCTGTCCATAAGAATAGTGAGAGGAATGTGTCGTCAGGTTAAAATTGAATTGTTTTATTGCTCCCATAATCAATAACTCGCCGTTTGTGTTGGAAGAATTACCTATATAAGTATTTCCGTAAAAATTAAAACGAACCTGACCATTGAATCTTTTTATATGCAAGGGAACTGACACACTCCCTTTCATTGTTTGCAGATAATTATAAATAATAGCATCTTGATTTTCATCATATTTAGTATAATCGAACTCAAAACGAATATTGTTTACCGTAGTATAGTTGACCAATCCGTTAAGCATCAAATTATGAGAATAGTTTCCAGCAAGCAATAACTGGGAAAAAGGCTGTACGGCAAAACTAAAGGATGGAATTGTTTTATTGTATTCCAAGGATTTATTATATTCTAATGCAGCTCCAATGGTAATGTTTTTAGTTAGACCGTAGTTCGTTTTTATGTTGGTAAAGGGAGAATTATCGTGGTTTTCAATAACTCCGAAGCTTAAGGTATATTCGAATTCATTTTGGGGAATGCGGGTAAAAGGGGTAACAAATCGCTTTCTGGAAATTTCCTCTTCGCCATTAGGGCCATAAAAACGAAGGCTTGTTTCTGTTTGTCCGTACACGATTGGTACATCAAACGAGAAAAAACCGTTAGTATCGGCTTTTGTAAAACCAATAAGTACATCATTTACGTATAATTCCACATTCCAATTGGGCTGTGTATAATCACTCAAAACATAAGTCCCAAAAGATTTACGCAGTGAATTTGGTGTATTTGTAATTTGTAAACCCAGTGTAGGATATAAAATGGTACTTTTTGACTGTACCGAAAGATTTCCCACTTTTATTCTGGTTAGGTATTTATAGTCATCAAAAGCGTATTTCCAGTAATAATAGCCGTTTCTTTTAAAATAAGGATTATTGTTTCCAAAATTAAAGTCGGCATTAAACTCCCCTCCTAATAGTATCCCACCCAATTCCAATTGATACTGTTCATGACTTGACTTCTTACTGTTGTTTATTTGGTTATTTATACTCTGATTAGTGTTGACAAACCAAGAGGCAGTCCCAAATTGAAATACTGGTCGATCCCTAACAATAGTGGTATCGGGAATAAACCCATGCTTCATTTTCTGGAGATTCTCACGAATTTTTGCAAGACGCATTTCCTTGATTATGGGCAATTCCAGTTGGGATGACATAACAATTGTTAGTTTTCGCATGTTAAAAGCATTTTCAAGCCCAAAAAGAGATGCAAAATAATCCGATTTCAAAAAAATATCGGTATCGGTATAAATAATATCTGTAGGTTTCAGTTCTATCTTTTTTTTACCAATTGAGATACTGTGATTTGTATTATCAATCCGATAAACATTTTTTTCATTCAAATAAAAACCACTGATTGTATGGGAAGTGAAATCGATTTTATTATTTATTTTCAAAAAAGTAAACAAGGCAGGAACAGAAATATAATAATTATCTTTACAGATATAGGCACCCATTTCTATTTCGCCAATATTTTTAAAATTAAGGGCAACCAAAACTTCTTCACAGTTTTCATCGGCCAAAAATGACTCAGCCTTATTGTTAACTGTATTGCTTTGTGTTTGGGAAAAAAAAATGTTTGAACAGAGTAATAGTAATAATAAAAAACTTCTTCCTAAAAAATTACAAGGAAGAAGAAAGCAGTATCTCTCTATTAAAAAAAGTTGTTTCAAACACTAATACAAATTTATGTTTTTAAATCATTCTCATCAAATATCTTATATGTATGATGCGACGGGGAATGGGCATAACTTAGTTTAAATTAACCGTTACTTCAATATTTCCTTGATAAATTCCTTCACCCTGATTGGCATCCACCGTTATCGAAGCCCCGACAAGCAAAATTGCTTTCCCTGTCGAGTCCAACAATCCATTTCCGCTAGGATTACTTATTATTTCATACAAATCTACTTCTTGATTTTGTTCATTCCTAAGTCCAATCCAGCCTGGAAGACCAATTGAGAATGAAGTATCGGCAGGACCGTTAACTTGAAATGAGGCAGGACTAATCAAACTTGAGTCAATTATGGTCACTCCTCCATTAACTATTGTAGTTCCATCAGTAGAAAGTTTTATCATTCCAGCTTGAGGAGAAGCTGAAACTGTACCAAAATTCAAATCAACTTTTTTTATGATCGTAAAAGAAGATGCGACTTTAACCGTAGCAATTGCATTAGCGGTAGCAGTTTGTGATACAGCTTTATTCGATATTAATGTAAACATCAATACTGATAGGTATATTATTGATTTTTTCATTTTAAAATATTAAATCATTATACAAGTTTTCCATTAATCATCTACTAATGAACCAATTAAATTTAATCCTGTTTTTTATTGCACTTATGGAATGATTAAACACAACCAACTAAACCATTGTACCCATTTATTGTAAAGATACATTCTGTTATTTTACCAAACAATTTTTAAAGTTCAAATACCTGTTTAACGGTCAAACTTTCTTATATCTAATTGTTCTAGTCTAAGAAAAAAGTTTCTTTAATATGAAAAAACCTGAATTTTAGACGATTAAAATTCAGGTTTTCAAATATTCGGTATACTACTTTAAAAGTACGATACCGTATTAGATTTTTTACCAAATGGATTTCTTAATTGTAATTTACGGTTACATCAAAAGTTCCCGTGTAAGTATCTGCCTGTGAATTTGCAGGAACTGTAAGTGTTCCCCCCACAGAAACGGTTCCGTCAGTTCCTATTACCCCCGTATCAGTTGGGTTACTGGTAAAAGTGTTAAGTGTTAAACTGTTCTCTGCGGCAGTACCAGTAAGAATCACATCGGCAGAAGGCAGTGTTATTTGATAGGATTGTCCCGTTTCGCCGGCCACTGAAAAAGCTGCGGCAGATACATCTCCTCCGCTTATTTCGGTCACACCACCACCTGTACTCACTACTCCACCAGGACTCAAGGTAATAGTTCCAGAAGAAGCACTGGCGACAAAAGTTCCGAAACTTAAATCGGCAGTTTTTGTTATTGAAATAGGCGTAATTAAGGTTACTGAAGCTTCTGCAGAACCTGTAGCCGAGTTTTGGGCATTTGCCAGATTTGAAATAATAGAAGTTAAAATAAACGCGATAGCCAGTGTTAGTTTTTTCATTTTAAAAAAATTTTTAAATTATAAAGGTGCTTAATTAAGTTACTTCAATTCAAGAAAATGTAAGATTAAGCATTTCAAACCCTAAATAAATATGGCAATGGCTTAATAGTTATACTTTCCTGTACATCTTATAACTTTAAAAGTGACTTTGCAAATACTGTGCCATTCTCCTGTTTTGCATAAATCACCTCTATCGAACCCCCTGAATAATTTATTGTTTTGCTGCTGTCCAGCTTAATTTTGGTTTTGCGTAAACTCCCCGGTGAATAAACCGCAAATCCCTTTACATTGGCAATGGGAATCGAAGTTCCCGAAGGAGAAATATAGTTTACTTTTATATCCCCAAAGACAGACATATTCCCTTTTCGGTTTATATTCAGTTTTAAATATTGAATATTATTTTCTTTTGAAACTTGCAGGTTATCCAAGCTTACTTCGACAGTGGGCCTACCCGATTTAATAATTATCGGCATCGTAATTCCATAAATGGCCGTAAGTTTTATACCCAAACCCTTATCTTCGGTTTTAACTTCTTTTGCAGGAGCCAGAGCTTCAGTTTTGGGAAGTGCACGAAAATATAAGTGGGATCGGTATTCCCCTTCTTTCATTTCGGCAGTTTTAACCAGCTGTACTTTTATAACTTGAGATTCCTGAGGCTGTAAGGTAACAGTGCGCGGGTAACAGCGTAAAAACGGAGTAGCAAAAAACTGGTCTTTTTCGGGTACTTCTATTGGTGTAAATGAACCGTCTTCGCCCATTTTTATATTCACAAACGATATGGTATAAGTAACCGCCTCCTTGGCAATATTGTTTATTGTTATGTTTTGAAATCGGCTATTGGTACCTTCAAATTCAATACGCTTGGGGAAGACCAATAAATCGCCTTGGGCAAAAACTTGCCCATAAAAACTTAAAAATAAAATAAGTCCCTGTATTATCCTTGTTTTTGTACTCATAATTATTGTTTTTTTGTCGGAATCTTTTTTAGGAAATAATAGTTCAAAACAATGTGTCCTAGCTTTTACTTGTTGAAAGACAAAGTAATATCGCTATTACGCTTAACTGTTTTTAGTACAAGATCCTATACATGAAAAGTATAACATTTATTTTAAAGTATCAATTCTTTGGGCTGTTTTAATTCAATCATTTTTTTTGATGAACCTGGCTCGTTTTATCTATTCCTGATTATTTTTTTTGGATTTATATTTCCCAAAAAATCAACCATGAAGGCTCTTTAGCCCTGATGGGAGCGGCATCCCGCGCTTTTTTTTGCGCGGAATATAGCGGACAGCAGGAACCCATATTTCCCGATAATGCCTATTCTTTCGCTCCCACTTTTTTTTAATTGGCTGATTGCAAAAACATTGAATCGCAGCTTGGTTAGAATTTCATTTGATGCCAGGTTTAACTCTATACTATTTGTTTTTACAAAAAAGTTAAATTTTAAAAAAACTGTAAATCAAACGCATTTCATTCTATATATTTGCCTTTCTAGTCCTTCAAAAATGAATTTAATAAAAAAGACAAGCCTACTCTATTTACTGCTCCCAATAGCGGTATTGACTTCCTGCAAAAATGAATCCGACGCCAAGGAAAAAGCAGCAATAGAAATAAAAGACGCTGATCTCCCAAAAAATGTTTTACCCAAAATGAAACCGATGGGTAAGGAAGAGCCTCTAACAGCCCAATATATCACTGAAAAGAAACGTCAAATAGAAGCTTTTTATAGAAAAAACTGGCCAAACAACAGTATGAACGGCGGGTTTCTTGTGGCAAAGAATGGTCAGATTATTTTTGAAAAATATGAAGGCTATTCCAATTTAAGAGATAAAACTCCAATAACAGATACTACTTCTATTCACATTGCATCGGTTAGTAAAGTACTTACGGCAACAGCCATATTAAAATTGGTCAATGCCAAAAGAATTGATTTAGACCAGAAAGTAACTGATTTTTTGCCAGAGTTTCCGTATCCCGAAGTTACTGTAAGAATGCTGCTTTGCCATAGAAGCGGTATGCGTAGTTATGCTTATTTTACCGATCGTGACAAAAGTGTCTGGGACAGACATAATACCCTGACCAATCAGGATATCTTGACTATCATGGGGACAAAAGACATCAAACTGGAGCAAAAAACCGGTACCCGATTTGCTTATTGCAATACCAACTATGCCATGCTGGCCTTGATTATTGAAAAAGTAACCAAGCTTTCCTATAGAGACGCGATGGCCCAGATTATTTTCAAACCGTTGGGAATGACCCACACTTTTGTGCTGGATTTTGACAAAGACAAGCATCATGTAGCGCCCTCCTATAAAGCCAACAGAGTCGAAATTGGTATTGATTATCTTGATAAAATATACGGCGATAAAAACATTTATTCCACTCCAAGGGATTTACTTAAATTTGACCGGGCGAGAAATTCCCCTTCTTTCCTGGAACCCAAACTGCTTGCACAAGTATACACCGGTTACAGCAACGAGCATAAAGGAACCAAAAATTACGGATTGGGCATTAGAATGATTAACTGGGAAACCGGGAAAAACTTTTATTTTCACAATGGTTGGTGGCATGGTTTCACGTCCTCCTACATTACCTTGAAAGATGAGAATGTCACCATAATTGCATTGTCCAATAAATTTAACCGAAGCACGTATGCGGTGCGAAAATTGTCTGTTATTTTTGGTAATTATCCGTTTAAGGTAGCAGACGGAGAATAGAATTCAGGTTGCAGATTGCAAAATTCCTTATTTTTATAATTTACTATTGAAAATTGATACTTGATATCGTATCTTTGCAAAAGCTTTTACATTTGAGATTAGATGAAGCATTGGATTTCTGAGATCTAACTTCTATATCTTAAATCTAAAATAAAATGGGGTCGACTGGTTTTGACAGCAAGTCGAATTGAAAAGTAAGCACGTCGAGAACTGGGATAATTCTCGTAAATAAAAGGTCTCAAACATTTTACACGGCGAAGGAAACTACGCTCTTGCTGCATAATCTGAATTATAGTAAGATTAGCCTCGTCCTACCAGGTAGGAAAGCAGGATTTACCTCGAAAGCTTTGGTTTATAGCGGTCGGTTCAGGTAAATCGTAAAGATAAACCTAGATTTCTGCAAGCTTTGGGCGGATTTCGAAATTAAAGAAGCTAAGCAAAGAGCGGTTGTTCCTGACCTAACTCAGCGTCGAAAATCTATTCAGGAAATAAACGTGTAGAAAGCTCTTTAGTTGCTTGTTTGGACCCGGGTTCGATTCCCGGCGATTCCACTAAATGAAAATCAAATTGCATCAAAAGCCTGTAAATCGTATGATTTACAGGCTTTTTGTTTTTGGGACTATTCAAATGAATAACCCCGCAACAGAGGCCTCGAGGAATTCTTTTGATTAAACTTCAATTACCCTATCCACGTTGTAACTTCCCGATTGATTCTGAAGCAAATAAAGAGCAATCTTCAAAGCAAAGTTTTTAACTCCATCCCAAATGGCAATATTAACATAAAAGGCATTTTTGTACCTTTTTGTCACTTACTACGGAGTCAATATTTAGAGTCTTTTATAAATACAAACACAGAAAACAGCATCAACTATATGCTTTTACATATAAAACCATAAAATAAGTCTAAATTATATGTATTTACATATAATTCATTATATTTGTTTAAAATCGTTGCAAAAGCATATAATCATGACAACACTAGCCGACTTTGTAAAAGAAAAGAGAAATGAAGTGAAACTCACACAGGAAGCCTTTGCCGAACGTGCAGGAGTAGCGCTTACCGTAATTCGAAAAATAGAACAAGGCAAAGAAAATCTGAATCTCGAAAAAGTGAATCAGGTTCTCAAAATGTTTGGACATACCTTGGCTCCTGTAAATGCCCGAGAATTATTCAAGACCAATTCGGATAATATATGAGACAAGCAGCCATTTATTACAAAGAATATATAGCAGGAATCCTGACCGAAACTGACGAGGGGGAATATCATTTTGAATACACTCCTGAATATGTAGTTCAGCATCCAAAAGAACCGATTTCAGTAACGATACCGGTACAGACAAAAAGATACACCGATAAACGGTTATTTCCTTTTTTTGAGGGATTAATTCCAGAAGGTTGGCTATTGGATATCGCTTATAAAAGTTGGAAAATAAACCCTAACGACCGTATGGGTTTGTTGTTGGCGTGTTGTAAAAATTGTATCGGAGCCGTAAGTGTACAACCAATTGTAAAGGAAGAAGAAAATGAGTAAAAAGTGTCTCTACTGTTACCAAGAATTAGATGAAAATAACCCAGGTGATTTTCACGAAATCTGCAGTCTCGAATTTTTTGGAACCAAGCAGCAACCTATTTTTCAACATACCTTGGAACAAATGGCAATCTTGGCCAAAAATGTAGTAGAAAGAAGCGTAGCTGTTCCAGGAGTGCAGCCAAAATTGTCATTGTCTTTAGTAAAAGATACCCTCAAAGAAGAAAACAAAGGACGTTTGACTGTTGTGGGTGCCTTGGGAGGTAATTATATTTTCAAACCACCATCCGAGCAATTCGCAGAAATGCCACAAAACGAACACCTCACTATGCGCATTGCCGAAGCATTCGGAATCAATACCGTCCAATCAAGTCTTATTCGTTTGCAATCCGGCGAGCTGTCCTACATCACCAAACGAATCGACAGGACTATTACAGGAGAAAAAATTCATATGCTAGATATGTTCCAAATTACGGAAGCTTTTGACAAATACAAAAGCTCAATGGAAAAAATAGGGAAAGCCCTTAATGAGTATTCAGACAACACCTTATTGGATAAATTGTATTTTTTAGAAATAACAATTTTCAGTTTCCTTACGGGAAATAATGACATGCATCTTAAGAACTTTTCGATGATTCACCACAATGAAAAATGGGTATTAACCCCCGCCTACGATCTATTAAACGTAACCATCGTAAATCCAGATGACACCGAAGAGCTCGCATTAACCATTGAAGGCAAAAAGAAAAAACTCAAATGGGAGCATTTCGAAAGATTAGGCAAAACTTTGGATCTAAACGACAAACAAATCAAAGGAATTGCCAAACGATTTCAAAAAAACAAAACTACAGCACACCAATGGATTGAAAACTCTTTTCTTTCTGCAGCATATAAAGAAAAATACAAAACTCTTTTAGACGAAAGATATCACATCTTGTTTGGTCGAAACTAACCGATTGATTTTTTTCATAAATTTAGACACGAAAGTCAAAATGCAATGGTTCCAAGAGTAGTCGAAGCCTAATCAAGCTATAAATATTTATCTAATCGCTAGAAAAGATAATCCCTAAAATTTATTGTAAAAAATACGCAACCGATCGTTGTAAAAAATAATATTTTATATTTGTTAAAATCAAAAGTGCTAAATAGACACTTTTTTAAGTATTTTTCTCCAGTTTATTTCTTTAGATGGTTTTGATGCTACATGGAGCCTGACCGAAAACGGGCAAGAAATCGGCAACGGAAAAATTAAAATGCGTCCTACATGGGGTAAAGGTATTTTTACGGCGAACATTCCTTATAAGATTGAGCATCCTAATGCTGGCGCAGAATACTATTTAAGAATTTCGTATAAACAAAAAGAAAAAACACCTTGGGCAGATAAAGGCTTTGAGGTAGCAACGGAGCAGTTTAAGTTACCTGTTAATACACCGCCTACTGAGGAAGTAAAAATCACGCAGACAGTAAAACTCGTTCAGAATCCTGAATCGGTAACTATTTCAGGAAAAGATTTCTCTGTGAGTTTTGACAGGAATACAGGTTTAATGACTCAGTTAGCCAAAAATGGAAGTAACCTTTTGACCGCTGACGGTTCACCTAAATTACATTTATGGAGAGCTTCACACCGTAATGATGATGATTGGGCTTACCAGCAATGGGAAAAATATGGAGTTACGACGCTTCAGTATAAATTGGTCAATTTTAAAGCGGAAATTATTGACAAATACTCCATCAGAATCACTTCAACAACAAAAGCGGATGGCAAGGAAGGTTTTGGAGTTTATCATACAGCCTCCTATCTTATTAAAGGCGATGGATCAATAAAGGTTGACAATGATGTTCAGTTTGTTGGTTTTCGTATTAATCTAGCCCGTATCGGCATACGAATGTTGTTAGATAAAAAACTGGACAGAATGTCGTATTTCGGTCGGGGCCCATTTGAGAATTATTCGGATCGCAAAAGCGCAGCAGAAGTTGGTGTATATGAATTGGATGTAAATAATCAATATGAATATGAAAAACCAATGGAACGAGGTAATCATGAAGACGTTAGCTGGGCAAAACTAAGTGGTAAGGAAATACCTTCCTTTATGGTGAAAGCCGATGAAAAACTGATACAGGTGGCGGCACTTCCGCATACTGATGAACAAATGCATCCGGTAGAATATAAAATTGATTTACCTGCAAGTACCTCAACCGTGTTCTGTATTTCTACCAAAACACTAGGTGTTGGATCTGCAAGCTGCGGCCCTAAGCCTCTTGACGAATTTCAGGTATTTGCAGTACCTACTTCATTTACATATACTATAAATTTATTTTAACCTTGACCGCTCTACCGAATTTTACTCCTATGAAACTTTATAGATTCGCCACTATATGAAAGTTCTAAAATCAAAAAAAGTAATAATTTAACTTGTATTTTTTTATGCCGATACGACAAAATCCAATTAACATAACACGCAAATTGAACCTTTACTCCTATGCCTTTAAATTATTAAAGTAAGTTGTAGTTTCTTCAATTAAGGAATGCATTAGCGCTTCGGCTTTTGTGTGTTTTAATATTGGTGCTATCTGGCCTCCCCAAAACAGGATCATATCCCATTTTTGCTGGTCAAGAGCAGCTTTTCTCAAGGACGCCATCAAAGTAGTCTGCAACGGAAATTGTAAAACATCTGCTTCTTTCCCAACAACTTCCCTTGCAATTCTGCTGGTTATTCCACGACCGAGCCTACCTGTGTAAGCTCGGGATAAAGTGGTATATTTTGCTGCGTCGGAAAATAGCATTTCTTTATGAATAGGTAAAGCATTTGATTCATCAACAGCCAAAAACGCGGTTCCAATCTGGGCTGCGCTTGCTCCCAAAGCCAATGCTGCCGCTACTCCTTTACCGTTGGCAATGCCGCCCGCTGCAATTACCGGAATTCTTACTTTTTCTCTAATCAATTGCAACAAAACAAAAGTTCCGGTTAATGATGATTCTGCCGAGGCTAAAAAAGAAGGACGATGCCCTCCTGCTTCAAAACCTGAAGCAATAATCATGTCGACACCTGAATTTTCTAAAAAAATGGCTTCGTCTACAGTTGTTGCCGCTCCAACAGTTACAATTCCCAATTTTCGACATTGTTCTACAACATCAGGAGGCAAAGCACCAAACATAAAACTAAATACTTTTGGGCGAACATCCAAAATCACTTGTAATTGATTTTCAAATCTGGATTGAAATGGTGTCGGTTTCTCCGGTAATGGAATGCCTGCTTCATCAAAATAAGGCTTGAATAATTCCCTAGCTCTATCGAAATGCTCGTCTGTTAAACCCCATTTCGGAATGTCATGATCAGAAACCCAAAGATTTAAGTTATAAGGTTTGTCAGTTGCTGCTTTTATTTGTCTGTCTGTCTCATAAATTTCCTGCGGGCTCATGGTGTAAGCGCCATAACCGCCAAGTCCGCCTGCGTTTGAAACCGTTGCCGTCAATGCCACAGAAGATAAATTACCTCCAAATGGTCCTTGCAGTATTGGATATTGAATTCCAAGTAAATCTGTTGCTTTTGTATTGTACCACATCACTTTACGTTTAAAGTTTATTCACTCCTATTGGTCAGCATTTTATTGACTATAAACCATTTACCGTTAATCTTATGGAAAGATAAAAAATCCCGATAATTAAAATCATACATTTTGACATTTAATTCGGCTACAGCGATGGAGTTTACCACTTTAATATTCAAAATTTCTCCCTTAAAAGGCTTTCCTGAATCTTTTGGACTCTGTCTGTTTTTTACACCTTCCAGATATAAATCAATAGTTTTGAAATAAGGCTCTCCGTTTACATCCCCAAAAAGGAATGTTTCAGGATGAAAAATACTTTTTAAAAGCATTTCATCTCCTTCGTATATGCCTTTGAAATAATAACTTTCTATAGCCTCCGTAATCGCCGTGATTGCTGCTTGATTTTCCATTTTAATTGTATTTTGCGCTATCATGCTTTCGACTGAGCAGAGCATGATAGCTGTTAATAAAACCCTTTTCATCTTAATTTAAATTGCGTCCAGCCGCTTTACCGCCATCAACATTAATTATTGATCCGGTAATAAAAGTGCTTTTGGCAACGGTGTATACCATTTCGGCGACATCCTCGATCTCTCCAACCCTGTTCAACAAATGTATACCAGCATTCTGATCTACCCTATCGCCATGCATAGGAGTTCTAATAACGCCCGGAGCAACAGTGTTAAAACGAATGTTTTGCTTTCCAAATTCTGATGCCAATTGAATTGTCAAGGCATGAATAGCACCTTTACTTGCGACTGGAGCCGAAGCAGGCCATCCGCCTAATCCGTGATTTACCAAAGGTGTCCCGATATTAATGACAACACCTCCATTTTGCTCCAGCATTTGAGGAACTACTGCCTGAGTTGTAAAATAAGTTCCTTTTAAGTTGGTAGTCAAAAATTTATCCAGATATGCTTCATCAACTTCCAGAAATGGCTTGCTGTCAAAAATTCCGGCATTATTAACCAATACATCTGCTGAACCAAATTTTTCGATGGCGATTTTTACTAATTGTTTACCTGTTTCCTTATTGCTGACATCTCCGGCATACATTGCCAAATTATCGCCTGCGCCAAATTCATTATAAGTGCTTTCCAATGAAACCGGTGTTACTGAATTGATAACCACATTATCGCCTCTTTCCAAAAAATATTTTGCGATTCCTTTTCCGATGCCGGATGCTGCTCCGGTAACGATTATTGTTTGTTTTTTCATGATATTTATTTTTTATCGGCTGTAATTCCTTTTTCTCTTAATACGGATACTTGTTCTCCTGCATAGCCCCAGTCGTCTAAATCTACTTCCTGAATCACGATATGAGTTAAATGCGGATCCTTATTCAATACTTCTGTAATCAAATTGGTTATACCACTGATTAATTGCTGTTTTTGCTCGCGGGTTACTCCTTCGCGGGTCACTTCGATTTTTACGTAAGGCATGTCTTTAGTTTTTGGATTGTCCTGATAAAACAGCTTCGGCAGTGATATTAAAATTCAGTTCAAAGTCGTTGTAAATCAATGTATCGCCCAAATCTTTAAAGAAATTACCTGAGCGAAATTTGATATCATATTTTGTACGATCAATAATCAGTTTTCCATTAAGAGAAATTACATTCCTATTATCCTCTAGTACAGCTTCAAAACCAACTAAATGTGTAATATCTTTTATAGTAAGATTCCCTTCAAGATAGTAAATGGTATTTGACAGCGCTTTTGCAGTAAGAATATCAAAAGATGCTGTAGGAAATTTTTCGATAGAGAAAAAATCATCAGAGGCAAGATGACCCGCAAATTGGGCATTAGTATCTGAATCTGTTATATCCAATATTTTAATGGCTGCCGTATCAATAACAACAGTTCCGCTTTTTAATTTTCCATCGTTCAAGATGAAATTACCTTCCTTGATACCAATTGTTCCATTATGAGCACCAGTCACTTTTCTGCCAGTCCACTCAACGCTGCTGTTTGCGCTTGCGATTTTAAAATTTATTGTTTCCATTTTTATTGCATTAAAATTACAATACAAAGGAACGGTGGATGTAGAAATTGGTTACGTGACCTAGATCACATTCTGATTTTTTGGATTAATGTGAAGCATAAAGCCGGCTTAAGGTTTCTCTTGAAACTCCTAAATAGGCCGCAATTAAATGCTTTGGAACCAGATTGTATAATTGTGGATATAGCGCCATGAGTTCTTCATAACGTGTTTTTACATTATTATTCATAAAAGATAACAATCGTTTTTGCGAGGCTATATAACCTTTATTGGTTCGCCAGCGGAAAAAGTACTCCACCTGATGAAATTCCCCACACAGTTTTTCGCGATCACTATTGGACAGAGAAAGCACTTCAGCATCTGTAATACAGTCTACACTTATTGTTGCAGGTGTCTGGTTGTATAAAGCGGCATAATCGGAAGCCCACCAGGTTGGCATTGCAAACTGCAATATGTACATCTTGACTTCATCATTAATAAAGAAAGCTTTCAGACAACCCGAAATAACAAAATATTCGCAATCTACCTTATCTCCTTCCCCTATAATAACCTGTCCTTTTTTAAAAGACCTGCGTTTGAAATGAGAAAAGATATAACTGAATTCCTCATCTGTTAATGAAGCAGTTTTTGCAATATGCTGCTGTAATAGTTCTTTGGCCTCCATTAAATAAATACCTATTTAAATTCAAGTAGTAAAGTTATAAAACAAATCCTCTCAAAACGTACCAATTTCATAGGCAAAATACCTATTGAAATCAATCATAAATTGAAGTTTTATACATTCAATTTTTTTCTTCTATTGGCAACAGTTTTTCGATATTATTAATAAAATCATTTTTAAAACGATTAAAACCAAAGTCTTACACTTTGTCAAGAGTGATTTTACATAATTCCCACATTTTGACAGTTAAAAATTTTTAACCGTCAAAACCTTTATACCTTTGATAGAACCATTACTTTTTTTTCATATAACCATGATTCATCCAGATAAAAAAAATCCACCCAAAACTGCACAAAATTTTCCCGTAGTCGGTATTGGAGCTTCAGCCGGCGGGTTAGACATTTTTAAGAGATTGCTTGCAGAAATTCCAGAAGATTCAGGAATGGCCTATGTAATCGTACAGCATTTGTCTCCTGATTTCCCAAGTAGCCTGCCCGAAATATTATGCAAATACACGCAAATCCCTGTTCATGAAATTATACATGATATCAACCTTGCTCCCAATCATATTTACATCATTCCGGAAAACAATATGCTAATTACCCAAGATGGTGTCTTAAAACTAAAACAAAGAACACGCAGCGAAAAACGAAATAACAGCGTGGACATTTTTTTTGAATCCCTGGCTCAGGTTTACAAAACTTTTGCCATTGGCGTTATACTTTCAGGAACTGCTTTTGACGGTACTTTTGGATTCAAGAGAATTAAGGAAATGGGAGGTTCAACCATAGCACAAGATCCCGAAACCGCCGCATTCAAGGGGATGCCCCAGAGTGCCATTGATGCCGATGTTGTTGATTTCATAGTCACTCCCGAAAAAATTCCGGCACAGCTTGTAGCAATTCGGAAAAGTTATCTCACCAATCATGCCCATACCGAAGAAGAGCATATTCCCCAAGATGAGGAAGAAATACTGCTCCAAATCCTGAAACTTATTTTTTTAAGAACAGGAAATGATTTTCGCGACTACAAACAGCCCTCATTGAGAAGGCATATTGCCAGAAGAATGGTTGCCTCACAGAGAAAAACGCTGGAAGATTACTACAATTTTCTCCGAAATGACAAAGCCGAACAGGATTCCCTGTTTAATGATTTCCTGATTCCCGTAACTTATTTTTTCAGGGACAAGGAAGCTTTTGAGAGTTTATCCAAGGTTGTTTTTCCTTTATTGGTAAAGAATTCGGATAATAACAGGTTGAGAATCTGGGTGGCCGGATGTGCTTCTGGCGAAGAAGCCTATTCGCTGGCGATCAGCATTCACGAATATTTATTGGAAACGAATAACAAAGAGATAAAAGTTCAGATTTTTGCATCCGACTTATCCGAAAAAAGCATTGCAAAAGCCCGAACCGCGATTTATTCCTATCAGGATATACAGCTAATATCCGAAGAAAGGGTGCGTAATTATTTTACCAAAAGCGAAGGTCAATACCACATCAATAAGGCAATCCGCGACATGTGCATTTTTGCCGTGCATAATTTTATCAAGGATCCTCCTTTTGCCAAAATCGATTTGATTACCTGCCGCAATGTATTGATATACTTTAATCCTTTTTTACAAAATAAGGTCTTGGAATCTTTCCATTATGCCCTTAAGGAAAATGGCTTGTTAATGCTTGGAAAATCGGAATCGGCGACAAATTCCAAGGATTTATTTGAAAGTATTGAAAAACAAGAAAAAATATATGTCCGAAAATTGGCTTTGGCAAAATTCTCACCCAATTCATTCAAACGGTCAAAAAGCCTTTTACAACAGAAAATAACAGCTTCTGAGACAATAAAACTGCAGCCGGACAATGATTTAAAAAAAACAGTGTCCGATATTTTATTTTCTAGATACACACCGGTTAGTGTTATCATCAACGAAAAGCTGGAAATTGTTCATTTTCATGGAGACACGAGTCCGTTTTTATCGCCATCTCCCGGAAAGCCCAATTTCAACATTTTAAAAATGGCCCGTGAAGGAATTGATATGGAACTTCGTAAAGCTATCTTAAATGTAAAAAAAGATAAATTAAGTGTTCGAAAAGATAATATTCCCGTTAAAGACCAACCTTATTTGGTTTCCTTTGAAATAATTCTTATTGAAAATGATGAGCAAAACCTCATGATTATTTTCTACAAAAATGCTTTGCCTGTAACTGATCCAGATAAAAGGAAAAAGCAAAAAAATGTAGATCAGATACGCATTCAGGATTTAGAAAATGAGCTATCACTGTTACGCAATGATGTAAAACGAATTACCGAAGAACATCAGATCGTCCTTGAGGAACTGCAAACTACAAACGAAGAATTAATGAGCAGCGGTGAAGAACTTCAGGCCATGAATGAAGAACTGGAAACTTCAACCGAAGAACTTCAGTCCAACAATGAAGAATTGATGTGCCTGAATGATGAACTCAAGGATCGCCAGGAACAGCTCATATCGATGAGGAATTATTCCGATTCCATCATCAATACCATTCGGGAACCCTTAATAATTATTGACAAGGATTTTATCATTAAAACTGCCAATCCGGCCTTCTACAAATACTTCAAGACTACAGAAAGTGAAACTGAAGGGCATCCATTTTTTGAAATTGGTGACTGTCATTGGGATATTCCGGAATTCAGGGAGCAGTTTTTCAAGATGCTCGGCACAAAAGACAACATCAGGGACTTTAAAATAACAACGGTCTGCAAAGGCATTGGCAAAAAAACAATGATGATCAATGCCCGCCCCATGCTAACCGCCAAGCACCATGGCCTGATCCTTATTGCACTGGATGACATCACCGACTTGGTAAACAGTAATGAATTATTGACGGCCAAGAATTCTGAATTACAAAAATACAACGATCAATTGGAGTCTTTTACATCTGCTGCAAGCCATGATCTGCAGGAACCGCTACGCAAGATTCAAATGTTTGGCAACAGAATAATGGAGAATGATGAAAATATAAGCGAAAACAGCAAGCATGACTTGCAACGCATTCAGTTTTTGATAAACAACATGAGCCAACTCATCACTGACCTTATCAATTATTCCAAGGCTAATTTTGTAAGCAAGCAATACAAAAAAACCGATATGAATGCACTTTTGAAAAAGACACTCAACGATATCAAGGATACCATCCTCGAAAAAAAGGCGGTGATTACAGTAGGTTCCATTCCGCCCTTAAAAGTGATACCCTATCAAATCCAGCAGTTATTTACCAATCTGATATCCAATTCCATAAAGTACACCAAACAAGATATCATTCCAAAAATAGCAATCAAGACCGAACCCATTTCTGATGAGGAAATCACTGCCTTAGGAGGTAGTCCGGAGATGAATTATGTGAAGATTAACGTTACCGACAATGGTATTGGTTTTGACAAGGAATATGAAAACAGGATTTTTGAACCTTTCTATCGTCTTCATACCAAAAGTGAATATAACGGTACTGGATTAGGACTGACTCTGGTAAAAAAAATAACGGACAATCACAACGGCTTTATAAAAGCTGACAGCAAAATTAATCAGGGAACGACAATGTCCATTTATATTCCGATATGAAATTGATTCCAATTATCTACACACAACACTAAAACAAAAAATTATATAAATAAACCTTTTAATTTTATAAAATAAGGATTTTACATTTTTCTAAATTTGGAATATTGGTTTTAACACTATCAATACATCCTTATGTCACTATCTAAATACAATCAGAAACGAAATTTTAACCAAACTAAGGAACCGAAAGGTAAAGTTGGTAAATCTGAAAATGAATTGTTGTTTGTGGTACAAAAACATGCCGCATCCCATCTTCATTATGATTTTAGATTGGAATTAAATGGTGTTTTGGTGAGTTGGGCTGTACCAAAAGGCCCTTCAATGGATCCCGAAGTAAAGCGTCTGGCAATGATGGTAGAAGATCATCCTTACAGCTACAAGGATTTTGAAGGAAATATTCCAGAGGGAAATTATGGCGCGGGCAATGTGATTGTTTGGGATAACGGAACTTACACACCTGCAGAAAATACTTCATCGCCTGAAAAAACACTAAAAGAACATCTCGATAAAGGCCATTTAAGTTTTATTTTAAAAGGAAAAAAACTAAAAGGCGAATTTTCATTGATCAAGCTAAAAGGCAAACAGGAAAACGCATGGCTGTTGATGAAAAAGGATGATGAATATGCATCAGACGATGATATATTGTTGCAAAATAAATCGGTGATCTCAAAAACTACCTTGGAAGATTTAGAAAAAAAATCAGAAAACAAAACTGTTGACACCAAAAAACAGGTCAAAACTCCAAAAGCGGAAATAATACAGGAAAGAGCGACTTTCCTAAAACCCATGCTCGCTACAAGCACAGAAGAACCGTTTGATAATCCGGATTGGATTTTTGAACATAAATATGACGGTTACAGAACTATTGCGGTTCTAAATCCGGACGGAGTCGAATTATGGAGCCGAAATCATGTTTCTTTCAATAACAGTTTTAAGCCTATTATTCCTGAATTAAAAAAAATAAAACATACCTCCATTTTAGATGGTGAAATTGTGGTAGAAGACAAGGCGGGTAAAGCCAGTTTTCAATTACTCCAAAATTATCTTAGAACGGGAAAAGGAAAATTAAAATACTATGTTTTTGATATTTTGAATCTGGACGGCAACAGCACGGTAAAGTTAAACTTACTGGAACGCAAAGAACTTTTGAAGATGTTGATTGACAAACAAAAACTTTCCAATGTATTTTATTCCGAACATACGATTGGTAATGGAATCAAACGATTTGTAGAAGCCATTAAAAACCAAAGCGAAGGAATAATTGCCAAAAAAGCCGATAGCAATTATTTGATTGACAAAAGAAGTAGTGATTGGCTCAAAATTAAGGTTGTACAGCAGGAAGAAGCCATTATCATTGGTCTTACCGAACCAAAAAAATCCAGAAAGAATTTTGGGGCATTGCTTTTGGGGCAATATGACAACAAAAAAATGCAATACATTGGGAAATGCGGCACAGGTTTTAACGATGCTACTCTCAAGGAATTATATACTTCGCTACAGCCCTATTTCACCAGCGAATCTCCTCTTCCTGAAAAATTATCCATGCGGGATACGATTCAGTGGGTCGAGCCAAAACTCGTCTGCCAAGTAAAATTCACGGAATGGACCAATGATTTACACCTTAGACATCCAGTATATCTGGGACTGCGAATAGATAAAAAACCTTCGGAAGTTCTTTTGATAAAAAATAAAAAAGGCAGCAACAGTAGTTAAAAAAATTAAGAAAAAAGAATCCTAAAAAGGATTATTAAGATGTTTTCTTCTTTTTCAGACTTGCTTTCAGCATACTTATCAAATCATCATTTTGTTTGTGAACGACTTTTAGTTTTGGAGCGCTCTGTTTTTTACCTTTGGCTTTGTCCTTAATAATTTTCAAGAGTTTTTCCGTGTATTCATCCTTAAAACTACTAATATCAAACCGTTCGGTAAGCTGATCTATCAGTTTATTGGCCATATCCATTTCCTTAATTTTACTTTTTGAAACCGGAGGTACTTTCAATTCGGATGTATCCCTGATTTCTTGGGCAAAACGGATTTTATTCAACACTATAACATTTTTGTAAGGTTTTAATATGGCTAGACTTTCCTTGTTACGTAGCACAAAACTCGTTACTCCTACCTTTCCCGATTTTTCCAAGGCATCACGAAGCAGCGCATAGGCATTCGACGCACCTTTATCGGGTTCCAAATAATAAGGCTGTTCATAGTAAATGCTTTCAATCTCCTTTTCAAAAGCAAAACTCTGAATGTCGATTGTTTTGGTTTTGACCGCATCGGCAGCTTCAAAATCTGATTCTTCCAAAATAACGTAGGTATCGTCCACTTTGTATCCCTTTACAATATTGGAAAAGGAAACTTCCTTGCCTGTATGCTCATTAACGCGCATGAATTTTATGTTCGCATGGTCTTTTTTATCCAGCATATCCATGTCGAGGGAACTTTCCTCTATCGCCGAGAATATTTTAATTGGAATGTTTATCAAACCAAAACTAATTGAACCTGTCCATATTGATCTCATAATAGTATGTTTTAATTAGAGATTTAAAAATATTTTATATCAACCAAATACCAGTTATACTATTTCAACATAAATTTTCAACATAAACACCTGTCGAACATTTATTTACAAAATAAAAAGCTCTTTATCCGTGAACTGGTAATTATATAAATATTGGTCAACAAAGTTATAAGCAAGCCACTACCACTACTATTAAATTTGTTACTAAACTGATAATAAAAGCAATAGCTTATTAAAATTTACACTTTACATCATGAATAATTTTAACAGTAAAATAAATGACGGCAGTTTTACTTCCGGTGATAATGTTTCCTTTTGGATTGACTCCACACCGACAATTGCCTTTGCCAAACCCAATCAGGATACCAAGACCGAAGTATTGATTATAGGTGGTGGAATCGCTGGCCTGACTACTGCTTACAAATTATTGAAAGCAGGTAAAAAAATAGTACTCGTGGAAGATGGTTTCATTGGCAGTGGAGAATCCGGTCGCACTACCGCACACCTCACAAGCGCTTTGGACGACCGCTATTATTTTCTTGAAAGCACTTTTGGGGAAGAAGCCATAAAACTCATTGCGGAGAGCCATACAGCAGCCATTGACGAAATTGAAAAAATTGTAGTTTCATTAAATATCGATTGCTCTTTCCAAAGAGTGAATGGTTATTTGTTTTTGCATGAAACGGATAAGGACGAAAATCTGGACAAGGAATATCAGGCAACCCAAAGAGCCGGGTTACAAACTTGTCTATTAAAACAGACTCCCGCAATAGCAAATGGTCAAAATAAAAGAACTGTTGCCTTCAAGAATCAGGCACAGTTTCATATACTACAGTATCTAAAAGGATTAGCTGAAGCCGTAGTTTCTCTTGGAGGCATTATATATACGCAGGCTCATGCAAAGGACATTACAAAAAAAGGGGCAAAAGTGAATGGTTATACCTTTTTGGCAGAGCATATTGTGGTGGCAACCAACTCGCCAATTAATGACATCCTAACGATGCATACCAAACAGCACTCTTATCGAAGTTATGTTATTGGAGGCAAAATTCCCAAGGGTCAGCTTCCTCATTGTTTATGGTGGGATACTGGAGACCAAAATTCCAAGTGGGTTCCCCAACCCTATCATTATGTGAGATTGGAAAGTTTTGACAAAAAATATGATTTATTGATTGCGGGCGGTGAAGACCATAAAACGGGTCAGGCAGATGAGGAAGACATTTCTGAATCAGCACGATATGACCGATTGGAAGCTTGGACACGAAGTCATTTTCCCATGATGGAGGATCTCTCTTACAGATGGTCTGGCCAAATTATTGAACCTGTGGATTCTCTTGGTTTCATGGGGAAAAATCCAGGAGACGATAACATCTATATCATTACGGGCGATTCTGGCAATGGTATGACACATACGACGATTGGCGCCATGATTATCAGCGATAGCATTATGGGCATAAAAAATAAATGGGAAGATTTATACAGTCCTTCACGCATAACCCTTAAAACTGCCGGAGATTTCATCAAGGAAACCGCTAACATGGCTTCACAATATTTAGATTGGTTATCGGCATCCGACTTAAAAAGTACGACAGAATTACCCGCAGGAGAAGGCGATGTGCTTTCCTATGGATTAAAAAAAATAGCAGTCTATCGTGATTATGACAATACGCTGAGAGCCTTCTCGGCAGTTTGCCCTCATCTGAAATGCATTGTACAATGGAACAATGATGAAAAATCTTTTGACTGCCCTTGTCACGGCTCACGATTTGCTGCTGATGGCACGGTAATAAACGGACCAGCACAAACCGATTTGCAAAAAATTAATTTAAAATAATGGTCTGTTTTTAATGAGTTCCCATCATTAGAAAATATAATAAAACGAAACTAAATTTATACTTATGATAAATTCTGTAACTCCTTGGACTGCGACAGTACAGGCTGACATTGAGAATAGCGAGCTGTTATTTGAAACAGAGCTGTTACAATATAAATTACAGTTGTTTAACTCCGGTGATTCCATTTGGCTGACTGCAATCTGGCCAAATGCAGCCAGCATTGCCTTTAGGCTCGCTTTCGGCATGAATAGTGATTTCGAACAGGTATCCGTAAACGATGTGGGCGGCAGTATTCTGATAACATCCTCCACCAGACTTGGCGATTATCGAATTAACTTGTCTTTTCCCGAAAACCAGGCTGCAATATTTCGCTATACCACCTCATTTCAGGCAGCTTTTCCTATCTTGATTCCATTCTGGCCCCGCGATATTGTTCCCCTGACCAAAGACGGAAAAGTAGAAAATACAACCGGAATCATTCATACCCATCAGGTGGGAGCTCGTTCAGGACAATTGTTCTTCAGTATGACAAAACCAAAAAGAGGTTCAGTATTTTATTTTCAGAATCTATCCGCCATGTCGGATTATTGCGATGCAGCCGAAACTTCCCTTGCAGAAACGGTTGGAGGTCAATGGCCTGAAATAGGATTCGAATTTCCAGTCAATAGTGAAAAACCATTGCCTTCAGACAAGGAATTCATAATTTCGGACGCGTTTGTATTGCTTGATGAAGACTTGCCCGAAAAAGATTTTACCATTACCTCACAGTTTTTGGATCATCTTGCCACAATATACCTGTTGCTTCCCAAACCGGTACCCGCTTATCAAGACTGGCTTCCCATTGCTGATCAAGTTTTAACCGACTTGTATCACAACAAGGGATGCTGGAAGCTAACAAATGGCGTACCTTATCTAAATGCTTATGTTGGAGATTATACTACTCCCACTGAAATTATGGTACAACTTGGAGTCCTGTTACCTTTACATGAATATCTGGAATGGGCTGAAAAAAAACATCCCGTATTTGATGACCTAAACAAAGGTCTCAAAGATTTTTATGATGAAAGGGTAAAATCAATTGTCAGATGGCATCCCGCACTCGAAGATGAATTGGATAAATCCGAAGAACAAAAACGTGAAATGGTCATGGATTCATGGTACCTGCACCATCCGCTGCTAAATCTTTCCCGTTTGGCTCTCAAGGGAGACAAAACAGCCAGAATGCTTTTTATGGAATCTGTTGATTATGCCATAAAAGTCGCCCATCATTTCGATTATGAGTGGCCTGTTTTTTACAAAATGACCACATTGGAAGTACTGAAACCCGAAACCACTCCAGGCAATGGCGGCGAAAAAGATGTGCCGGGATCCTATGCACATATCATGTTGATGGCCTACCAGCTCACTAACGAAAAACGTTTCCTGAATGAGGCAGTCAAGGCACTAAAAAGCCTTGATGGTCTTGGTTTTGATATTTTTTATCAGGCTAATAATACCGCATTTACTGCCGGAGCATTGGCAGAATTGTATAAGGAAACCAATGATAAAAACTATCTCGAACTTAGTTATTGCTGTCTTGCAGGGATATTCAAAAACGTTCATATTTGGGAATGTAATTACGGTTATGGCAAAAACTTCCCAAACTTTTTTTCTGTTTTTCCATTGAATGATGCGCCTTACACGGCCGCTTATGAAGAATTGGAAGTCTATGCCGCATTGCATCATTATCTGCTGGTGACTCAAGATATCGATATTTTGCCATCTTTAAAAATATTAATACCTGAATTCATTAAATATGCCGTAAGTCGACTATCCTTCTATTATCCCAATTTGCTCCCTCAGGAAATGATTTCAGAAGATGTGAAAAATGGCGAAGTTCAAAAAGATTTATGGATTCCGCTGGAAGACATTTATGACGGCTGGGAAAAATCAGGTCAGGTTGGTCAGGAAGTTTATGGTGCAGCATTGCCTTTTGGGATTATTCCAAGGCAGTATTTTATGATAAAAAATTTGGATGCAATGGCATTCATTAATTATCCTGTTACCAATTTTCGCCTAGGCAAAAAATCAGTCACTTTTCATGTAAACGGAAGTTCTCAACTCAGCGCCAGACTGATGTTCTTTGGCATTTCAAAAAAAGTACAATCCAGAATCAAGGTTGAAGTAAAAGAGAAATCGGTTTATCGATTAATAAATGCCAAACCATCAAATCAATTCGAGTTTCCTGCCGGAAACAGGGTTAGAATAACGTGGTAAAATAAATTGGCACGTTATTTCAAATTTGGAATTAATTACAAAAACTATAGTTATGAAAACATTTTTGCGCAACAATAGTCTCAGCATCTGCTTTGTACTTCTATTTTTAGGATCAATGATAGGTCAGGTCATTTTTGGTTTTAAAGAACACAACAAGGAACTTATTGAAGATGGCAGTACTTCTATTCTCCTCTCAGCTTATCTGACTTCGGGACATTTCCTTCAATCCACTTTTGAAAACTGGGAAAGTGAATTTCTGCAAATGGCATTGTTTGTAATATTTACCGTTTTTCTAATGCAAAAAGGCTCTTCCGAATCAAAAGACCTTGATAAGCAGGAAGAAGTAGATCGAGAACCTGACCCTAAAAAAAAAGATGCGCCATGGCCAGTTAAGGCTGGTGGTTTAATACTGGAATTTTACAAACATTCACTCACGATTGTATTGTTACTATTATTTGTAATTTCTTTCCTGCTTCATTTTTTCGGAAGCCTCAAGGATGAAAATGAGCAGCTGGCGCTTAAAGGAATGCCATTGGAATCCGCTTCTGATTATATTGGTGACTCCAGATTCTGGTTTGAATCATTTCAGAATTGGCAAAGTGAATTTATGTCCATTTTTGCTATCATCATGTTATCCATCTATCTTCGACAAATTGGTTCTTCGCAATCCAAACCCGTAGATACGCCAAATATGGAAACAGGGGAATAATTCAATTGCTCAACAAATGGCAATTGTGTAATCTTCAAAAATAATCATATAAAAGCCTGTAATACATATCAATTACATTTGAAAACACCAAATAATTTTCTCCTGAAAAAGTAAATTCAAAAAAAGTTGTATTACTCGAATTGAGAACTATTTTTTAACTTCAAAATTGCATTTAAATGAAAAATTTACAAGATGAAAAACAGCGTGATTTATCAATTAACAAATCAGATGGAACCAATAAATTCCTGACTACCGATCAAGGTGTCCGAATTAACGATGATAATAATTCACTGAAAGCTGGTGAACGTGGTCCTTCCCTGCTAGAAGATTTTATACTGAGAGAAAAAATCACTCACTTTGACCATGAACGCATTCCAGAAAGAATAGTTCATGCGCGTGGTTCCGGAGCACATGGTTTTTTTGAAGTAACCAATCCGATACCCGAATTGACGAAAGCCGGTTTCCTTCAACAAGCAGGATTAAAAACTCCTGTCTTTGCAAGATTTTCTACGGTAGCAGGTTTCAGGGGCTCTACTGATTTAGCAAGAGACGTGAGAGGATTTGCCGTTAAGTTCTACACTCAGGAAGGCAACTATGATTTGGTTGGAAATAATATACCTATATTTTTTATACAGGATGCCTCAAAATTCCCCGATCTTGTTCATGCCGTAAAGCCTGAACCTCATAATGAAATGCCTCAGGCTGCCTCAGCACATGATACTTTTTGGGATTTTATTTCCCTTATGCCCGAATCCATGCACATGATTATGTGGGCGATGTCTGATCGTGCCATTCCGAGAAGCTATCGCATGATGGAAGGATTTGGCGTTCATACTTTTCGATTAATCAATGAAGAAAATAAATCCACTTTTGTAAAATTTCATTGGAAGCCAAAATTGGGAACTCATGCTGTAGTATGGGATGAAGCACAAAAAATTTCAGGTAAAAATCCTGATTTCCACAGGGAAGATTTATGGGACGCTATTGAGATGGGTAATTTTCCCGAGTGGGAATTGGGTATTCAAATAATTCCCGAAGAGGATGAACACAAATATGAATTTGATTTGCTGGATCCTACGAAAATCGTTCCGGAAGAATTGGTACCGGTAACTATCATCGGCAGAATGGTACTGAATAAAAACCCAGACAATTTCTTTGCCGAAACAGAACAGATTGCCTTTCATCCAGGTCATGTGGTTCCGGGGATTGATTTTACAAACGATCCATTGCTTCAAGGAAGGTTATTTTCGTATACCGATACACAGCTTTCCCGTCTAGGAAGCCCCAATTTTCATGAAATACCAATCAACAGAAGCATTGCGCCCGTTCATAATAATCAGCGCGACGGGCATATGCGCCAGGAAATTAACAAAGGTCGTGTGAGTTACCATCCTAATTCGCTTGGTGGCGGATGCCCGTATCAGGCTAAAATCAGTGAAGGTGGATTTTCCAGTTTCAATGAACGCATTGACGCACATAAAATAAGAGAACGAAGCGAGAGTTTTACTGATCATTTTAGTCAGGCAAGATTATTCTTTAACAGTCAAACACCAGCTGAAAAAAGCCATATCGTCAAGGCGTTGCGTTTTGAATTGGGCAAAGTGGAAACGACAGCCATAAGAGTTAGAATGCTGGGACTTTTGTCTCAAATAGACTTACAACTTGCCGAAAAAGTTGCGATGGGACTTGGCTCCCAAGTACCTCCTATTCTTGAAACGCCCATAAACCGTGGTGTATCGCCAGAAAATGAAGAGTCCAAAAAACATGAGCCTCGTACTGCCGAATCATCGATTACATCTTCTGATGCACTTTCCATGATCAACAACCCAACCAATTCACCTACAATAGCTTCTCGAAAAGTAGCTATTATCTGTGCCGAAGGCGTTTCTGAAACTGCTGTTATGAACATAAAAAATGCACTCACCAAGGAAGATGCAAAAGGTTTTGTTGTCGCACCACATCTCGGTTCAATTCTTACTGATGCTGATGGAGCGATTGGCGTGGACTTTAGTTTTCTAACTGCTTCGTCCGTACTTTTTGACGCCGTTTACATTCCGCACGGATTAGGGATTACAACACTGACGAAAAACGATGATGTTCTGGAATTCCTGAACGATGCATACAAACATTGCAAGGTTATTGGTGCCGATGGCGAAGCGACTATATTACTAAGCGCGTTGCCATTTGCTTCGAAAATAACCAACAACGAGGAAGGAATCATTTTAAGCAGTGATGTTGCCAGCAAAACATTTGCAGAGGATTTTATAGAAGCCATGGAAAAACACCGTTTTTGGCAACGCGAAACAGATTTATACAATTAACAATTAAAATAAAATATATGAAAAATTCAGAAAAACCAATTGAAAGCAAGGCCAATTCCAATAAAAACAATATTGTATCGCCATCATCAGATGCTGCTGCGGAGTTAAGAGATTTTTTTATTGATAGCCTTAAAGATATTTATTGGGCAGAAAACGCACTGGTTAATACCTTGCCAAAAATGGCTGCCAACGCTACTTCGGGCAGTCTTTCGAGTGCTATTTTAGCGCATCTTGACCAAACCAACAATCAGGTGACAAGATTGGAACAGGTTTTCGATTTGCTTGGGCAAAAAGCAGAAGGGAAAAAATGTGAGGCCATGGCCGGACTGCTAAAAGAAGGTGATAGCATTCTTACAGAAACTGAAGTCGGAGCCGTAAGAGATGCAGGAATCATAGCAGCTTCACAAAAAATTGAACATTATGAAATTGCAACCTATGGTACTTTATGTGCTTTCGCAAAAACACTGGGGGAAAATGACGCTGCAAAATTACTGACACAAACCTTGGCCGAGGAAAAAGAGGCGGATTGCCTACTCAATGATATAGCGCTCAATATCGTTAATGTTGTAGCCGCTGAATAAACTTGCCATTATTAATTTTGTTATTTTTTTTTTGAAAAACATCTGTGTACTATTATATGCAGATGTTTTTTTGCTTAACGGAATAATTCATCTTTTTTTCTTCGACAGTAATTAATAACCTGAACTCGATTATTAGTATGCTTTTGTATGTCGCTCCTACAGAGCTCTTGATATACTTACTCATTGTTAGTTTCTATAGATATACTGCCACTCTGTGGCAAAATTAGTCTCTTTCAAAAAAATGGAGCTCCGTAGGAAACATACTATTTATAGAAAGTAAAAATGAAACCGTGTTTAAGCTCCATCGGAGCGACATCTGTTTTTATTAATCGAGTTCAGGTTAATAGCTAAATCTAAAATTATGAAAAACAAAAGAATTCATATCGGCACTTCCGGGTGGTCTTACAAACATTGGCGAGGCACATTTTATCCGCAGGAAATAAAGATAAAAAACCATTTTCCCTATTATTTGCAACATTTTAATACGGTCGAAATCAATAATACCTTTTACGGATTTCCTTCTGATGAAACATTCTTGAATTGGAGCAAAATTGTAAATGATGATTTTGTCTATGTCATTAAAGCCAACCGTTATATTACCCACATCAAAAAACTGCATAATCCATCTGAAACACTTCCTCCTTTTTTGGAACGTGTTAAATTATTGGGCAAAAATTTGGGCCCTATTTTATTTCAATTGCCTCCAACAATGAAATCGAATTTGGAATTATTGGATTCTTTTTTACGTGAACTGCCTCAACAATATCGTTACGTGTTCGAATTTCGAAATGCCGACTGGTACAAGCCGGAAGTATATGCATTGCTCGAAAAGTACGGTTGCGCATTTTGCATATATGAGCTTGCCTATCACGTTTCCCCTATCCAAATCACTGCAAACTTTGTCTACCTCAGACTGCACGGTCCCGGTAATAAATACCAAGGCAGTTATTCTGATGAAGTTTTGAAAAAATAGGCTGAGCAATGCAGGAAATGGTCAAGGAACAAGGAAGTATTTGTCTACTTTGACAATGATGAAAAAGGATATGCTGCATTCAATGCCATAAAACTTCAGGAGTTAATATAATTTTAAACCTGAACAAGATTATTAGTATGCTTTTGTATGTCGCTATAAATATCCGCTACTCTGTGGCTAAATTTAGTCTTTCTCAAAAAAATGGAACTCCGTAGGAGCATAATATTTACAGAAAGTAACAACGAAACCATGTTTAAACATCTGTTTTATTAATCGAGTTCAGGTTTTAAATAACTGTTTATCTTTGAAAAACAGCGCTTCCTTTTTTGAAAAATTTATCCCAAACATGGGAATTATATAACATTTTACTGAAATTATATAAATTGATAGTTTTAATATCAATCTATATTTGACTGAAATAGGTTACAAAATAGTATTACATCAAAGAAAAAACCTTTGGGAAGATATTTTTTCGATTTAAAATAAATTTAAAAAATCTTCATTTTATTGGTTCTTCCACACTCTCAACAAATTAAATTAATTCATTTTTTTACAGATTACTTTCAACAATCAGTAAGCCAACTTAAAAACTACAAACATGAAATATAAGAATATATTACAGATTGATGATGACTCCGAAGACTGTGAATTTTTTGAGGAAACATTAAAAACAATTTCCGATGCTACATACACCTGTATGCAGAATCCAGTTGAGGCACTGCATAAATTAACGAACGAAGAAATAAAACCCGATCTTATTTTTTTGGATATTAATATGCCATTAATGTCAGGACCGGAGTTGTTAACCGAAATAAAAAAAAGAAAAAAACTAAAGGACATTCCTGTATTTTTATTGTCGACAGCTTCCTTTTATACTGAAAAAAATGAGAAACTTTTTGGTGCCAAAGGTTATTTGATCAAGCCTAACACATTTAGTGATTTTAAAAAACTTTTGACCGGAATATTAGAACTCCCTATGGGTTACAATCTGTTTTAATGGTTATTTCTTAACTTCCATAATTATATTTTCAGTGAGGCTTTCAAATATTTGTCCTTTTTAGAATTTCATTTGACCATTTTGACCAAAATTATTTCCACGGATCGAGTACGACTTTCACACAGCCATCCTCGCGCTTTTTGAAAATATCATAAGCATGTGAAATTTGGGACAAAGGAAGCCGGTGCGTAATAATATCGTCCAGTTTGACCCTGCCCTGAACCACATATTCCAAAAGTTTGTCAATGTGTTTGTGTGCAGGCGCCTGTCCTCCTCTAAGTACGATTCCCTTGTCAAAAAACTGTCCTAAGGGAAAGTTGTCGTAATTCACGGGATAAACTCCCAGCACTGAAACAATACCGCTTCTTCTCACGGCACTCATACAGGCTTCCAACACTTTGATAGAACCTTTTTCAAAATTAACGGTAGCTATAACACGATCTGCAATACTACGATCTGGCTCAAAACCTACTGCATCAATACAAACATCAGCCCCTCGTCCATTTGTAAGCGCCCGAATTTGCTCCACCACTTTTTTTACCCCGTCTTCCCAAAGTATCGTAGTGCATCCTGTTGTAGCTTTGGCTTTATCCAATCTGTATTGTAAGGTATCAATAACAATCACTTGTTCTGCACCCCGTAGCCAAGCGCTTTTGGCTGCCATAAGCCCGACAGGACCCGAACCAAATATCGCAACACTTTCTCCGCCTTTGACTTCGCCCCAATCAACACCAGTATAACCGGTCGGAAAAATATCAGTCAGGAAAAGTACTTGTTCGTCTGTTAAATCTTCTGGCACTATTCGGGGCCCATAATTCGCATAAGGCACACGAACATATTGAGCCTGTCCGCCATCATAACCGCCATAGAGATCAGTATATCCAAATAGCGCACCGCCTTTCTGTGTTACTATACCGCCTTCTGGTCCGTAATGTTCGGGATTGCTATGTTCACAGTTTCCTGGAGCATCGTGATTACAGAAAAAGCAATTTCCGCAGGCTATTGGAAAAGGTACTACCACACGGTCACCTTTTTTCAAAGTGGTTACGGCAGACCCTGTTTCTTCTACTATACCCATAAACTCATGCCCTAGAACCATTGGCCTTGCCTGAGGAAATCCGCCTGAATAAATGTGAAGATCGGAACCACATATAGCGGTAGAGGTTACCTTAAGTATAATATCGTCTCTCTCTTTAAGTATTGGATCATTGACAGTATCATATTGTATAGACCCGGGACCATGTATAACAGCTGCTTTCATATAAATTATTCTTTATGATTAATAAAACTAAATAACTGATATTAAACACAATCCATTTACAACATTTCATGAAATGTTTATAAAACCCAACTGGTAATTATATAAAATTAAAAATCCAAGTTGTAAGATTGCGATTACTTGGCAATATTAGTTTTGAATCTGTCAAAAACAATTGGGAAGACAATTATTTTCTTGCATAATAAATGGTTTACAGCTATAAAAGCTTTTTTTAAACTGTAACTCAAATTGACATCTACTGTAACTGATCACGATTTTGTTACAGAAACAATAATCATCACTTCTCAACTACAGATTTATATGAATTAATATCAACAATTAGCCATGAAAAACTTATCCGATTATTTAGGCCAAAACATCAAACAAAAACGTGTTGTTATCACTGGCGGCACGACAGGTATTGGTAAAGCCATTGCCGATTTATTAATTTCATTGGGAGCTCGAGTGCTTATTTTTGGAAGAAACCCCAATGACTTTAAAAAGGCGTTTAATGACATCAAGAAAAAATTTCCTGATTGTGAATTGTATGGCGCTCCCATCGATGTCACAAATAAGGATGAAGTACAAATGATTTGGGAAACAATTGACAGTAATCTGGGAGGAATTGATATCCTGATCAATAATGCCGCATTGGCTGCAGATGGACTCACCAGTGGCAATCCTGATGACTGGAAATACATATTGGATACCAATGTAATGGGTTATCTATCCTTTTCTTACGAAGCTGTTTCGCGAATGAAAGGTCAAAAATCGGGGCACGTAATCAATATTGGATCCATGAGTGCTGAAACACGCAATGAAAACAGTACCATTTATGTTGCAACCAAAACTGCCATAAGAGGATTTAGTGCAGCGTTACGCAAGGAAATAAATCCGCTTGGAATAAAAGTCACACTTATTGAACCCGGATCGGTAATGAGCGATATGCAAACGGATACAAAAGCGGAACAACGCAAAAAAATAAAGAAAATGGAAATGCTTGAGGCAGAAGATGTGGCAATGAGCGTGCTGTTTTGCCTATCACAACCCCAACGTTGCAATATTGTCAGCCTGCAATTGCGTCCAATTCTGGAATTCATATAAAACCAATTTCCAGTTACAAAATTCCAAAACATAAACTGCAAATTATGTAACTACAGCATTTTAATATATAAGAAATTATAACGATGCACCTATACATTTGTAGAAAAAGTAGTAAATAAAGCCATCTATATGCCCAAATAAACCAATACGTAATCTTAAAATTAACTCCGATGATAAACAATCTAAAAAATACTCAACAAAAGACACTCAACAAAATTGATGCTAAGAACAATGAAATTCCACAATATTATGACATGATTGTATTTTGTCATTTAAGATGGCAATTTGTTTATCAGCGTCCCCAACATATCATTAGCCGAATGGCAAAAACGATGAAAACTTTATTTGTTGAAGAGCTATTAGCATACGATAATGAAAATAAAGAATTGGGAAACCTTATTGTTGTTAGTGATATGCTCCATGTATTGCAACCCAATGCTAAGGACATTGAATCAATTGCAGCCATTATTCCCGGTTATGTAAAAAACAAGCATATTCCGGTTGGCTGGTTTTACTCAGCATCATTTTCACCATTACTGGAACAACTACACTTTGAAACAATAGTCTATGACTGTATGGATGAGCTTTCCTTATTCAAGGGAGCACCGGCACAATTGATCAATCAGGAAAAATATTTAATGGCACATGCTGATATCATTTTTACCGGTGGAAAATCATTATATGAATCAAAAAAACAGTTTCATAATAATGTTCACTGCTTTCCCAGTTCGGTAGATGCCGCCCATTTTGCAAAAGCATTAGATAACATTCCAGTCCCTAATGACATTGCTGACCTGCAATCGCCAATTGTAGGCTACTATGGTGTAATTGATGAACGAATCGATTTCGAATTGCTTCATGAAACCGCTCTTAAACTATCCAATGTTTCTTTTGTAATGATTGGACCTTTGGCAAAAATTGAGGAAACGGATCTTCCAAAAGAATCGAATATCCATTATTTAGGAATGAAATCGTATGATGAATTACCGCATTACCTAAAAGCATTTGATATCGCCATGATGCCTTTTGCCTTAAATGATGCTACCAAATACATAAGTCCAACCAAGACTTTAGAATACATGGCCGCAGTAAAGCCTATCATTTCAACTAAAATTACCGATGTAGTCCGCGATTACAGCATTTGCGTAAGCTTAATCGAAACGGCAGATGAATTTTGCGAAGCCATAAAATTTATGCTTGACAAAACAGATCAAACATCCTTGGAAATAGAATACTGCAACATTCTTAAAGAAACATCCTGGGATACAACTGCTGATAAAATGAAATTAATTATCAAAACTTTTGCAGAATGAAAAATATAGACATTTTAATTATAGGTGCCGGCATATCTGGTGCTGTTTTGGCAGAACGATATGCCTCCATTGGAAAGAAAGTTTTAATTATTGAAAAACGAGATCATATTGCTGGAAACTGTTATGATTATATAGATGAGAACGGCATTTTGGTGTCCAAATACGGAGCTCATTTATTTCATACGAATGAAGAGTCCGTGTGGAATTATGTTAACAAATTCTCTGAATGGTACCCTTGGGAACACAAGGTTATTGCAAGGGTAGACAAGAAAACAGTACCCATTCCTGTAAATATTACCACGGTAAATGAGTTGTTTGACATTAATATTACGAATGAGGATGAAATGAAAATCTGGCTTGAAGAACATCGTTCGCCTATTGCCAAGCCATCAAATGGCGAAGAAGCAGTTTTGAGCCGTGTAGGACCTTTTCTATATGAAAAAATGTTTAAGCATTATACCAAAAAGCAATGGGACAAATATCCTTCTGAATTAGATGCTTCAGTCTTGGAAAGGATTCCAGTGAGAGTCAACTACGATGATCGTTATTTTTCAGATAAATATCAGGCATTGCCAAAGGGCGGTTATACCCAACTATTTGAAAACATCCTCAATCATCCAAATATTGAAATATTGCTGGAAACGGATTATTTCGATGTAAAAGACCAATACAAAAATTACGAAAAACTTTTTTATACGGGACCCGTTGATCGATTTTTCCAATTTAAAAATAGTCTAATGGAAAAATTGGAATATCGTTCCATCAACTTTGTCAGCGAAACAATCGATGCCGAATACTATCAGGAAAACTCGGTAGTAAATTATCCCGGAACCGAAGTAGATTTTACAAGAATCATCGAATACAAACACTTTGGAAACCAGAAATCAGATAAAACGACAATTGTAAAGGAATTTACAGTAAGCGAGGGCGAGCCCTATTATCCTGTTCCAAATCCCCGCAATCAGGAAATTTATGCGCAATATAAGGAAGAGGCCGATAAATTGGTAGATGTTCATTTTGTAGGCAGACTTGCCAATTACAAATATTTCAATATGGATCAGGCTTTTAAAAATGCTCTTGATTTATTTGACAAGCTGCAAAAAAATAAGACTATTTATAAAACAGCCGTATAGATGGAACTTTTCAATACTTTTTTTATGGGAGGTTATGAATGTGCAGACCACATCAACCGGTCTGGCGAAAGGATCAATCTTCTAAAAGAAACACAGCATGATATTCGTGTTATGGAAGATTATGAAGCATTGGCCTCCCTTGGCATAAAAACGGTTCGCGAAGGAATTTGCTGGAGCGCAGTAGAAACTGCTCCCGAAGTTTTTGATTTTTCGGAAGTTCATAATCGAATGCTGGCAGCAGAAAAATTTGGGATTCAGCAAATTTGGGATTTGGTTCATTTTGGTTATCCCGATGGTATTTATCCTACCCATCCCTTATTTTGCAACCGTTTTGTACAATTATGCGAAGCATTTGCCTCGTTTTACAAGGCGAATTCCAAACAGCCATTGTTTGTGGTTCCAATAAATGAAATCAGTTTTCTTTCTTGGCACTCGGGCGATGTAAGAGGAACAGTTCCGTTTGCTATAAATAGTGGTTGGGATATCAAATATCATTTGTGCAAAGCTGCTATTTTGGGCATAAAAATGCTTAAAAATATTGATCCGGAATGCACAATCATTCTGGTAGAGCCATTGGTACAAATTCATTCGTCAGAGAATCAAAATGATGTATACGAATTAAATGAAAACCAATTTCAGGCTATGGATATTATTGGCGGTAGAATGTGTCCCGAATTAGGAGGATCTGAAGATTTTCTGGAAATTCTTGGATTTAATTATTATTGGAATTGCCAATGGACAGTAAATGACGAACCGTTGGACTGGCCCGACATACATCAAAAAAGAATAGCTTTCTCAGTATTGCTGCAAACAGCTTACGAACGATATGGAAAACCATTGTTTATTTCAGAAACAGGGCATTTTGGAACTGGCCGTGTCCAATGGCTGGAAGAAATTACGGCAGAATGTTTGGTTGCCCAAAATAACGGTGTCGACATAAAAGGAATTTGTATTTATCCCGTAATAGATAGGCCAGATTGGGATAATACCAATTGTTACTGCCAATGCGGAATTTGGGATCTGGACGAAAACCATAACCGAATCCCTCATCTGAAATATATTGATGCATTAACAAAAGCACAAACTGATTACGAGAAAAAGAAAATTATTCTTGATCAGGCTATCCATTTATTTGAATAATTTTTAAAAAGAAATATACAATATAAATCCTTAAAACTAGTACAATATGATACATCCCGATACAGAAGTGCGTTTTATAAGCAAGGAAAAAGGATATGGCGTGGTGGCCACAAAATTCATTCCAAGGGGAACAATTACATGGGTTCAAGACGATCTTGACCAAATATTTACCCGAGAGGAAATAGCCCGCCTAAATCCATATATAAGAAAGCAACTGGATACTTATTGCTTCACTAATAAAAACGGCGAAATGGTGTTATGCTGGGATAATGGAAAATTTGTGAATCACAGTTTTCTCCCAAGCTGTTTTAGCACTCCCTATGATTTTGAAATCGCCATCAGGGATATTTATCCAGGTGATGAATTGACAGACGATTATGGTTACCTGAATGTAGAAAAACCTTTTCATGTTATTGATGAAAATACCTTTCGAAAAACAGTTTACCCAGATGACATTCTCAATTTTCATGAGGAATGGGATGCCTTGATTAAAAAAAATGCCCCAAAAGTTTTGGAAGTGGAACAGCCGTTAATCCACTTAATTTCCAAAACCACTTTTGCCGAATTTAAAAATGCCGTTCATAATCCCGAACAGATGAAATCCATACTAGAATGTCACTATCATCGTACCAATATTACAAGTAGTGCTACTTAATTTAATACAAGCACATTCAAATTACCAAATAGCATTTAAAAATTTATTATTATGCCTTCAGAAATAGTTATTGAGTGTAGCAAAGCCATAGCCGTTAAAAGATGGAATATTGCCTTTGCAGAGAGTGCAACCGCAGGCAGGATGAGTGCGGAATTTTCCATGACCAAGGAATCAGGGAAAATTTTGCGTGGAGGGATTGTTTGTTATGAAGTGTTTGTCAAGGAACAGATATTAAATGTTCCGCACGACATTATTCAAAAATGTACACCAGAATCTGCTGAAGTGACTCAGTTGCTTGCACAAAGGGCTGCCAAAATATTCAATTCGAAGATAACAGTTGCCATTACCGGACTTACCTCAGCTGGCGGCAGTGAAAGCGAGGAAAAACCGGTTGGCACTATTTTTTTTCACATCATCACTCCCTCCAAAAAAATAAGTCATCGTGATGTCTTCAAGGGAACTCCTGAAAAAATTGTACTACAGGCAATCGATAAAACAGCAGAGCTTATTATAAAGAATCTCTAAACTTTTATAATACCCAAAAAAATTATATCACAAAAAAAGAAGCTACAAACAGCCTTTTTTCTGTTTTGCTCGCTTATCGTTGCGGGCGCAAAGTCAGTGACATTTGCGCAGCATACACGACAAATTTATTTCTTCATAACAACTCTTTGGGTAGCTGGCTTTGCAAATCCGCGCTATCGTTCACGAGAAAAATTTTGGCATATCCGAGCCATCGGGTGCCATCTGGTAACCTATCTAATAAACCATATAAGGAAATAAATATGAACAAAAAAATGTATGCAAATAATAATTTTAATAATTTTTTTATTACAAATATCTAAAGATTTGTAAAGAAGTATTAATAATATAATCAAAAAAACAACATAGTTAAAAGATAAAATAATTAATTTCAAAGTAAAATCATTGAAAAGAAAAACATCAACAGATAAAATATTTTTATAAAAAGAAATGAGCGAATTTTTAGCAACATTTTGAAATAATAAATTATTCATTGAATAATAATTATAAATAACTAAAGTTGTTAGGTATAAAATAATATAAATTACATTATTAAATATAAATTTTCTATTTCTCATTTTATTTTAATTCATTAATATCGATTTTATATACCCGATTGTTAATAAAATATGACATATTATTATCCCAAACAACAAATTCATTAAATTTATGTACTACAGTGGGGTTGTAGTATGTAATCCTGATAGCGCGGATTTGCAATCCGAGCCCGCATAGCCTAAAACAAATCCAATATTACAACATTCAAATCATTTTCCAAACCTGCATAATTTCTAGCAGAGCTAAAATAGTAATCTTCTGGTAAAGTGACTATTTTTTCTTTTACGGGATTATTGTGAATATAATTGACCTTTTGTTTTATGAACCAATTGGTTTCTATTATTTCAGCGTGATAGCCGTCTTGCCATACTTTATAACTTTGATCCCTTTTCAAATGCTCACAGGCTTTTTGAAAATAGACTAAAAGCCATTCCCTGCGACTCTCAGGCTCATCGATTATAGTTTGAATAATTTTCTTAGATGTATATTTTTTGAAATCACGCATGACATCCGATAAAATAAAACCATTTGTCGTTTTGCACATTAAATGTATATGACTGTGCATAATGCAATAGGCATAAATTTCAAGTCCTTTCTTCTCTTGGCAATATTGCAAAGCATTAACAATATTATACTTTTGATTGAGTCGGGTAAATATATCTATCCAACCGACAGTTGTTATGGTTATAAAATAAGCTTCTCCTGTAGTTGTTGCCTTGTATTTTGTGGACATATTTTTTATTTAAAAATACAAAAAAAGCTACAAAAACAAACCTTGCAGCTTTTTTTATAGTATGCTTACTTTGTATCTAATCGTTGCAGGCACGGATTGCAAATCCGCGCTATCGTTCACGAGAGAAATTTAAGTATATCCGAGCCATCTGGGTTATAAAATAAGCTTCTCCTGTAGTTGTTGCCTTGTATTTTGTGGACATATTTTTTATTTAAAAATACAAAAAAAGCTACAAAAACAAACCTTGCAGCTTTTTTTATAGTATGCTTACTTTGTGTCTTATCTTTGCGGGCACGGATTGCAAATCCGCGCTATCGTTAACGAGAAAAATTTAGGTATATCCGAGCCATCTGGAATCTCAAACCCTCTTTTATTACATTTTATTTATTCGTACATTTTGGCTGCTATCAGAATATTTGCAAACACTTTCCAATTTACATTTTCAGGGATTGGGATATTATTATTTTGATAATAGCCCTCCATGTCTTCTGTCCAACTTGATATACTTTCTAAATAATCCAGTAAAGTTTTGTTTGCCCATTCCTCAGAGTTATTTTTAAAATTTGACGCTAACAATTCAACAAATTCAACAAAGTCTTGCTTACTATTTATATTATTTAACTTTTCATTAAAATCTATCATTTTTTTTTTATTTAATAATTATAATATTACCTCCTCCTAGTTTAAGTTTAATTGATGTACCTCCATTTCTAGTAGTCATTTTCCACATTTGTCCACTTGGATTTGCCCACTGAATTGGAGCTTCTTGTAACCCCGATAACCCTGATAGCGCGGATTTGCAATCCGTGCATAGCAAATCAATAGCCTAAAACAAATACAATATTACAACATCCAAATCATTTTCCAAACCTGCATAATTTCTAGCAGAGCTAAAATAGTAATCTTCTGGTAAAGTGACTACTTTATCTTTTACGGGATTATTGTGAATATAATTGACCTTTTGTTTTATAAAACTATTGGTTTCTATTATTTCAGCGTGATAGCTATCTTGCCCTTGCAACTCTTTTTTTATAGTATGCTTACTTTGTGTCTAATAGTTACGGGCACGGATTGCAAATCCGCGCTATCGTTCACGAGAGAAATTTAAGTATATCCGAGCCATCGGGATTTGCAAATCCGCGCTATCGTTCACGAGAAATTTAGGCATATCCGAGCCATCTGGCGATTCCACAAAAAAAGCCTGTAAACATAATGTTTACAGGCTTTTTTGCTTTATAAATTTCAACTCAGAGCTCCTCATTCAAAAAATACAATACAAGTATTTTTTAACTATTTCTCCGAATATTAATAATATACGTACATCATGATTTTTGAATTGGAACTGTCGATTATTTTTTCAAGTCTTTTAAAAAACACTTCGTTTACCATTGGACAACCTTGGCTGTTTACGATATAATGATCTTGTTCTTCATAAGGAACGGCTGAGTATTGATGTAATACGATAGCTCTTTTAAAAGCATTATTATTGGATTCATCCAGACCATTAAGTCTAAAGGCTTTACCAAACATGCCTACATAGGATTTCTCTACAGTATATGTTCCAAGTGAGGTGCTTTTGGAATTTGGCACATTACTAAACTTCAATTCACCACGAATGGCTGTCTCTGAACCGACTCCATGTGCAACAAGTCCCTGATCCAATATTTTATCGTTTTGTAAATCATATACAAAAAAACGGTTCTTTCCCGATTTAATTTTCATATCAATCAAAAATGCAATTTTGGAACTGTATTTATGGTCAACACCAATTTTTGATTTGATTTCATTGGCATGATCAGTAAGTCTTAGCAATTCAAATTCACCTAACGCTTCTTTTTTATCAGCAAAATTATAGGTTGTAAAAGAACTCAGACAAATAAACGCAAAAATCATTAAAACTGTTTTCATAAAGCAATTTTGATTAATAAAATAAAGTTTAGCGGTAACCCAGAAAGCGTTTTTTATTGGTTACAAAATTAAACAGAATGCTTATATAATTTCCACCTAAAAGTGTTAAATATTTTTTAAATGTTTAAAAACGTGATACATAAAAATAGATTTTTTATAATTCGAATGAATCATATAAAAACAAAATTGGGATATGAAATCAATCATATCCCAATTATAACCAAATTTAAAACCATAGTAAAATCAAAAGCTAAACCAAAAGCCTATTTACTACTTCCTTTGACAAAATTAATGCAAAACTTTCCCGGAATAGGGTTCATTTTGCTATTACAAAGGGTGTATTTGATAAATTAGTGTTTAAAATACACTTTTTTAACGGATAAACCGCTATAATGTTCTAAATAAGGATTTTTGATTTAAAAAAATTAAATACAAATTTGCTCAAATACGAATTGTTTAAATGAATTATTGTTTTTTCACCGTTTCCAATTTATCTGGAAAAGCGGATTCCCCATCTAAATTATTTACTTTCAAAACAGTAACATTTTTACTTTCCACAGCATATTTGAAATAATCTTGCTTATTGTTTCCCCATGTCACGGAACAATTCTGGACTTTTATGTTTTCTGCAGTATCAAAATAAAATCCTGAAGTGCTACCCCTTACAAAACCATCAATCTTGGATGGCCTGCGATCATATACTCCGCCAGGAAAACTTGAAATCTTGTCAATGCTAACATTGACTCCTTCAAAAACTATATTTTTAATTTTGTCCTTGGTTTCCCCACTTACATAAACTCCATTTTCGCCAGTGCATTGAATATTGGAAAAATAAATATTACTTATTGCCCCTACTTTCCCCTCGGTAGCTCCTTTTGGAAAACGCCAATTTGCATCTTTATGATTTCCACTGGCGCGACTGTAGGCCGTCACATAAATAGGCTCTGCTTTTCCCCACCACGTATCGGTTGTTAAACGGCCTTCAATAATTATATTGGAAAAAATAACGTCGCTTACTGTTCCTTCATCCCTATTTTGAATTCCAACACCGCGGTTACTATTTTTAATAATGCAATTATTAAAGACTACTTGCCTGATGGCATCCATGTTTTCTGAACCAATCTTGATTGCACAACTACTGCTCGTCATCGTGCAATTAGTAACCGTTATGTTTTCACAGGCGCCAAACTCTTCAAATTCCCTTCTGTTTTTTAGACAAATGCAATCGTCTCCGCTTTCAATATAACAATCGCTAATGCGGACATTTTTGGAATGATCTATGTCAATACCATCGCTGTTACGAACTTTCAAACTGTTTAGCAAGGTAATACCACTGATCACTACATCATTACAACCAATCAAATGAACAGTCCAATAAGCCGAATTTCCAATATGAATATCACGTATCCTAATATTTTTTCCGCCAATGATTGTCAATACGTGGGGCCTTGGATCCAAACCTACAAAGGGCTTCAAAACATAAGCATCTGCCAGTTCCTCTCCCATGAATGAAATTCCATTTCCGTCAATTTTACCTGTTCCGCTAATACTGAAATTCTCAATGTTTTCTCCTCCAATCCAAATGGTACCTTCACCGGGATTAGCTCGAAAGGCACTTTTTGTATATAATTTTTCATCTGGACTTGCCAAAATTTTGGCCCCAGCCTCAATATGTAAATCCACATTTGATTTCACGTCAAATGGTCCTGCCAAAAATGTAAATGGCGCCGGAATTAGTACCTGTCCACCTGTAATACTGCAGGCATCGATAGCTTTTTGAATGGCAGCAGCATCATTGGTTTTACCATCTCCCTTGGCTCCATACTTTTTGACATCATATACTTTTTGTGCAACAATCGTTAGCGTAATAAAAAAAGTAATTAGCGATATTATAGATTTCTTTTTCATATGTTTTACTTATTAATTTAAAATCACCAAAAAACAGTATATAAGGCTACCAATATTCCGCTAATGATAAATGAGCCGATTACAAACTCTGATGACACCTTAAACATTGATGTATCTACCTCTATTGTATGGGCATTGTGCTGCTCTTTGGATTCGGGCTTCAAGAAACTAATTGCTACCATTATAAGAACTATGATAAAAAAAGCAATTGTCATTCTGTCCAGAAAAGGATAATCAGGGAAAGCACCATCTGTCCACATTGGCAAAAACTTTAATACTGCAGCAATTGGTACTGTAAGCATTGCACCGGCAAGTCCTGCTGATGCGGTTGTTTTTTTCCAAAACATTCCCAGCAAGAATATAGCCAAAACTCCCGGCGAAAAGAAACCAACATATTCTTGTATAAATTGATAAGCCTGATCCAATGTTTTTAATTGAGGCGCAACAAGTGCAGCAATTACCATGCAGATTACTACACACCATCTTCCAGTGAGAACCAGTTTTCTTTCGGATGCATTTCTATTAAAATATTTTTTATATATGTCCAAAGAAAAAATTGTCGAAATACTATTGGCTTTACCTGCCAAGGAAGCTACAATCGCAGCTGTAAGTGCTGCCAAGGCCACTCCTTTTAATCCTGCTGGCAATAAATTCATCAATGTTGGGTAGGCGTGATCTGGTTTTATAACCCCGGCAGCATCTACCATTTCTTGCTGAAACATACCATTTTGATGCATGACATACATTGCGATACCAGGCAAAACTGCAATAACCGGAACTAATAACTTTAAAAAAGCGGCAAACAAAATTCCTTTACGGGCTGTTTTCAAATCGGCTCCCAATGCTCTTTGAACGATGTACTGATTGCAACCCCAATACGCCAGATTATTGATAAGCATACCTCCTATCAATACTGACATCCCTGGCAATTCTCTATAATGTGGATTTGTTTTATCAAATATCATGTGCAAATGATCGGGCGCTTCCTTGCCCAAAATAGAAAGTCCTTTCAGAATGTCTTTTCCAAATCCAAACTGCTCCGACAATAAGGTCAATGACAAGTAAGTGGTAACCAAGCCCCCAAGAATCAATACGATAACCTGAAACATATCGGTGTATCCAATAACCTTCATTCCGCCCAAAGTGACAATGATGGAAAAAAAACTTAGTCCTATTATGCATGCTTCAAAGCTAATAGGTGCAATTGATGAAATTGCCAAAGCACCCAAATAGATAATCGAAGTAAGATTTACAAACACATAAATCAACAGCCAGATTATTGCCATTATGGTGCTCACGGTTCCATTGTATCTTTTGGCCAAAAACTGTGGCATCGTGAATATCTTGTTTTTTAGATATACCGGCAGAATAAATACGGCTACCAAAATTAAGGTGGCAGCGGCCATCCATTCGTATGAGGCAATAGCCAATCCAAGTGCAAAACCGGAACCGCTCATTCCAATAAAATGTTCAGCCGAAATATTGGATGCAATCAATGAAGCGCCAATCGCCCACCAAGTAAGTGATCCTTCGGCTAGAAAATATTCCTGGGAACTGGTGGCTGTATTTTTTTTACTTCTGTAAATATACATTCCGTAGCATGTAACTAACACAAAATAAATGAGAAAGACAATATAATCGGCAAGCTGTAGTGTATTCATAATCTGGTTGGTTTTATAGTTTTTTAGTTGGTAATTATTATAATTCTTAATCCTGTTTTACTCTTTTAGATTTTCAGGAACCATTTTCTTTTATACAAAAAATAAAGCAGAAGAAGCTGGACAAATGTTATTGATAAAGTCGTGAATACGGGTTGCCAAATAAGCGGAGAAAATTTAATGAGTCCTCCAAATACAAACTCTGCGGTATGCTTAAAATCGACAACTCCCTCGGATGCCATATAAATCAGAATAGAATTTGAGCCAATTAACAGTAACGGGAAAGCCCATTTATGATAACCCAGTACATCGATTATCAGATAAAAGAAAGTAAAAAACAAAATACTGAATCCTCCCACATAACACACAAAAGAACTTGACCACAAACGCTTGTTGATAGGAAAATCATAACTCCAAAGAATTCCAATTCCGATCAAAATAATTGCCGATGCGATCATTATCATTATTTTTTTGTTTGTCGAAAAGTAATTGGCCCTTAAAAATGTTCCCAAAAACATTCCCAACAAGGCTGTGCCAATAGCCGGTATTGTTGAGAGCAACCCCTCGGGATCATAAACTTTGCTATGCAATCGCCCTGGCAGGAATTGTCTATCAATATAGCCTTCAAGTGAGCCTTCCTTGGTTAAAATACCAGCTCCAAAATTTGGAACTGGTATAAACTTCATTACTAAATAATAACTAACCAAGATGCCTACTAACCAAAGCACCTGTTTTTTTATATCAAAATTTAAATAGATAATTCCAGCAAAAAACCAAGCCACGCCAATACGTCCCAATACACTGGCAAAACGTGTTTGATCATATCCTTCAAACCTCAACAGTCCATTTACAATGAATCCCAAAATCACTAAAATGCACGTCCTTTTTAACATGGATGCGTATATTTTTTTCTTTTCATTTTTAGGTAATTCCATTGGGGTTTTTACACCTGAAACACTCATTTTTTTTTCGAAGGAAAAAGGCATTGAAACTCCCGCAACAAAAAGAAATATCGGGAATATCATGTCATAAAATGTAATACCATCCCAATCTGTATGATGCAGTTGTGATGACATCCAGATAAAAGCGGGAATTGGAAGCGCCTTTGCCAAGGCATGAATGATATGCTCTCCACTCATGATCCAAAACATAACAAAGCCTCTTAGAGCATCCAAGGAAACTAACCTCCCGTTTGTATTAGTACTACTCATAATTTTACTTATTTAAAAGCATATTCCAACTATTGGTTCCTCTTGACGAGTACCTGCTTTATTTTAAATGATAATTTTTTCGATAAGAATAAGTCAATACAATCGCTTGGGGAGGCGATTGTATGACTTGAGGGAATAGCATATCTACAAGGGGAAGTATGCTACTACTTATTTTTTATTCTATTGGTTTTATGACAAATCCATAGCTGTATTCACTAGCTTTCAATAAATACTTTTCATGTGGCAATGCGCCCCAACTGTTGTCGCCACCAAGTCCACGTTGCGTTAAATCTACACAAACTACCACTTCTTTTCTTGGTGTAATATCACTTGAGTGAATGTTCTTTTTGGATATTCCTCCATCAAAATCACTCGGATAATTATTCAAGGTACTTATCCCTAAAGGCTGTAAACCTTTTATTTCAAGTCCCTTCCCCGCATTGCTTAATAGTGTAAACCAGCGAACATCCGTCTTATATCCATTTTCCTGCGGACGGGTATATGGCACATATTGGTCGGCTACCTTACTTTGATAAATTCCTTTTAATGCCGCCGTATTTCGGTCGGGATAATTTTCCAATGGCCCTCTCCCATAATAATCAAGATTTTCAAAATTATCCTTAAGCGTAAAAATCATTCCAAAACGTGGCATTTCCGGCAATGGGTTATTTCCTTTTTTGAATGAAGGCTCAATCTCCAAGACTCCATCATTACTCAAGGAATATTTAATGGTATAATCCGAAAAAACATCATTGAGTTTCAATTTTGCCACCACATAGTTTTTTCCGTTTTCCTCCGTAATTTGAATATTTTCCACTGATGTATTTTTTCCTGCAGTTCGCCAAACATTAGTCTTAATCTGCATTTTGTTTCCAATATCATTATCGGTTGGCGCTCTCCAAAAGTTAGGCTCGGGATATTGTTTAAAATATTCTTGACCTTTTGCACTATAATGCGAAATCAATCCGGTTGCCTTGTTGATTTTGACCACAACACTCGAAGCCGTTAAAACAAATTCATTTTTATCATCCTTAATTTTAGATGAAGAAGTTGCCTGATTTTTTGCAAAATAATTTTCTGCCGAAATAACAAACTGCTCTCTGGCAATTTCAAAATTTTGTGGCAACAATTCAGAACCAACTTTTGTATAGGCAAAAACATTCAATAAATATTCTGTACCCGTTTTTGATTCCAATTTTGGCAAATCAATTTTAAACTGTTTTTTTGATTTCGGATTTAGAACAACGTCAATTGTACCTTCCTTGATACTTTTTCCGTTTTCTAAAATTTGATATTTAAAGTGGTATTTATTCAAATTTGTAAATCCGAAATCATTTATTATTTCAATTACTCCATTTTTAACATCAACAGGTTCAAACAAAATATCCTGATACACTTTTTTGACTTCAAAGGCTCCGGGATGTGGAGTACGGTCGGCAAACACTAATCCGTTATGACAGAAGTTTTCATCGTTTAGGTAATTTTGGCTTCCCATATCACCGCCATAAGCCCAATATTTGCGTCCAGCTTCATCGGTTCTTTCAAATCCCTGATCAACCCAATCCCAAATAAATCCACCCTGCATGTTTTTACTACCGCGAATAATATCCCAGTATTCCTGAAAATTACCGCTGCTGTTACCCATTGCATGTGAGTATTCACACATGATATACGGACGCTTGACCTCGTTGCGAGCCGCATATTCTTTCATGTATTCAATTGTAGGATACATAGGGCAGACAATATCAGTGTTTTCATTTTCCTTTGCCTGCTCAAATTGAACCAATCGGGTTTTATCTCTGTTTTTTATCCATTTATAAGCGTCATGAAAAACCGGTCCGTTCGCACTTTCATTTCCCAAAGACCAAATGATTACTGAAGGTGCGTTTTTATCTCTTTCGACCAAACTGTAAATTCTATCCATGTGAGCCGCATGCCATTCCGGAAGATGACCTGGATTAGTTTTTGGATTCATATAAATAAGGGGCTGTCCCTCTACTCCCATTCCGTGACTTTCTATATTGGCCTCATCAACCAGAAACAAACCGTATTTATTACAAAGTTTAACCCATAAAATGTTGTTGGGATAATGACTGCAACGCACCGAATTTATATTGAGCTGTTTCATCATTTTAATGTCTTTCATCATTGTGGCCTCATCTTGATAATGCCCTGTTACCGGATTGTGCTCATGAATATTTACGCCATGAACCATTAATCTCACTCCGTTCACCAATAATTGGCCTCCTTTCAGTTCTACTTTCCTGAATCCTATTTGAGTGGAAACTATTTCTATTGTACTCCCTTTTTCATTTTTTAAAGTAAGTAGCAAAGTGTATAAATTAGGGTCTTCGCTGCTCCACAATTTAAGGTTTGATACATTCTGCTGGAAATTGACCGTTTGTGTTTTATTTGCCAAAAAATTTACTTTTAAATCTTTGACAAAAACATTTCTCCCAGAAGCATCTACCAATTTAGCTTCCAATTTTTGATTGTTTATTGAAGTTGATGATAGGTTTTTCAAGCTAACGTCAACATTCAAACTGCCGTTTTTATAATTAGAATCCAAATCGGGTTTTGCAAAAAAATCAGCAATGCGAATATCATTGGTGCTATACAAATAAACATTTCTGTCAATTCCCGAAAGCCTCCAAAAATCCTGGTCTTCCAGATAAGAGCCATCGCTCCATCTGTAAACCTCAACAGCCAAATTGTTTTTTCCTGCCTTCAAATATTTTGAAATATCAAATTCGGCAGGGCTTTTTGTGTTTTCTGTATATCCCACCTTTTCACCGTTGACCCAAATATACATAGCCGAAGTTCCGGCTTCAAAATGAAGAAATATGTGTCTGTTTTTCCAATTTTCGGGCAAAACAAAATCTTTTTTGTAAGAACCAACAGGGTTATCCCAATGATTGATAAAAGGTGGGTTTTTCTCAAAAGGATATGTGATATTGGTATATATTGGAATGCCATATCCATTCAATTCCCAATTTGAAGGCACCTGAAGCTCTTTCCAATTTATAGTATTGTATTCTACTTTATAAAAATTCCTTGGACGTTCATCTGGTGTTGGCGACCAGGTAAATTTCCATTTGCCATTTAAGGAAAAATACCAAGGCGAGTTACTATAATCGTCTTGTAAAGCCGATACTTCATCTGCATAAGGAAGAAATGCCGCTCGCGCAGGTTCTCGATTAATTTGAAATACTTCTGGGTTTTCCCAATCATTTCCATTGTTCTTTTCTTGTCCAAAAACAATTGTCCCATACATTGTACACAGGCAAAACAAAAGTATCTTTATATTAATTTTCTTCATTATTATTCTTGTTATTTTCCAATACGATTTTTCAAACTCTCCTCTATTTTAACTAGAACCCATTTATATCATGAACAAAGGCTACCCCTATACTTTGAAGCCAATAAAATCGATAGCGATATACATAAAAAAATGGGTTGCTAGTCAAAGATTGCTTGCAACAATCAATATAAGCACATTATCAATAATGGCTTAAGCTTTAAAAACCAAGTTTTTCCGGTAAATACTTATTAACTAATTCTTTGTAATAAGGCATTAAGGCTTTTACATCTGGTTTAACCGGTGCCTTAGTGTATAAATCGTATGGATTAAACTTTTTTACCCATTCGAACATTTCTACATCCTTTTCATTCATTAAATGGGCATAGGCATTTTCTCTGTGTTGTGAGTAAAATGAATGGTATCTAATCATGTATAATGCTGGTTCCGGTAAATAATCCTTCATTATTTGATAAAGATATTCATCATGTCCCCAACTCATTTTCACTTTGTCCAGACCGCAATTCTGCGTATAAACACCCAGTTTTGTATTGAATCTTTCATCAGTGTAATCTGGATTTTCCTTGAAAAATTCCGGATACACAATTTTATCCGAATAGGCACAGCCAACCGGGAAGGTATCTCCAACTACTGCCCATTGTGGCTCTCCAAACAAACATAAAACTTTTCCAAGGTCATGTAAAAAACCGGTTAACACGAACCAATCTTCATGTCCATCTGCCCTAATGGCCTCAGAGGTTTGCAAAAGATGCTGGGTTTGATCTAAATCGATATCCGGGTCACTGTCATCAACAAGCGTATTTAAAAATTCTACCGCTTCCCAAATAGACATTCTTTTTTTATTAAACTGCAAAAATTCCTCCTCCTTACTACATACAAAATCATAAGTCTGATAGGTATGATTCATTCTGTAAAACTCCTTAACCGTTTCCACTCTTTCTGAATCGACATAATTTCTAAACTCTTCCTTCTCTTTTATATTTTCTGCCGGATCTGGATAACGTATTAATAAATCATCTTCCCATTCGTCCAAATTCTTTAGTGGCTTATCTGTATCTATTATCTTTTTCATGCTATTTAAATTAAAAATTACAAGACAAAAATATAGTTTCAGCTAGAAAATGAAATGGATTAATTCATCAAAAACATGGATAAATTTAAATTAGATCAATGATTTATACCGCTTTAGAATATTAGCCGTTAATTAGTTTACTTGGTGGGAATCCAAATTGCTTTTTAAAACATCGGCTAAAATATAATGGGTCATTAAAGCCAACCAGTTCTGTCACTTCAGAGACATTGTATTTTTTTGTTTTTAAAAGTTGTGCCGCTTTTTTCAAACGTATGGTTCTAATAAATTCATTTGGTGCCAAATCTGTCAGCTCCTTGATTTTTCGATATAATTTTGAAGAACTAACTCCCAATTTGTCGCATAGGAATTCTGTTGACAATTCTAACTCACTCAAATTGTCATTGATCAAACCTGTAATTTTTGTCATAAACTCTTCGTCGATAGGGGAATTTGTAAGCAAGCCGACCTTGCTTTCTACTTCACCCGAGAATTTTTCCTTTAATTCCAATCTTGATTTGATAATATTTTCGATAACGGTTTTGAGTAACGAAGGTTCGAATGGTTTTACAAGATACCCATCTGCTCCAATACCATATCCCTTTACCTTGTCTTCATTCTCGGAAAGTGCCGTCAATAAAACAACAGGAATGTGACTAATAAACTCATCCTGTTTTAGCTCCGAACAAAATTCGAGTCCGCCCATAACAGGCATCATGACATCGGCAACGCATAGAATAGGTTTAATTTGCCTGCAAATTTTCAATCCTTCCATTCCATTTTCAGCGTCATATACCTTATAATAATCGGACAAATAATCAACCAGGAATCGTCTAAGTTCCGCATTATCCTCAACTACCAATATTTTTTGTTTCAAATCCGTGTTCTGAAGTATTTTCTTTACTGTTTTTTCGGGAAGGGACATGCTTTGATTGTCGTTTTTTAAAACATATTCAAATACTTCCTTATCAGTATAAAATTTACGATCAATAGGAATTTCAACTGTAAAAATACTTCCGCTGCCTGGTGTACTTTCCACCTTAATAGTCCCTTTATGAAGAGTCACCAGCGATTTTACCAATGACAAACCAATCCCAGACCCCGTATTATGCGTTTTACTGCTGCTCACCTGATAAAAACGCTTGAAGATTTTCTCCTGGCTTTTCAATGGAATTCCTATTCCGTTGTCACTTACTTCGATAACCAATATATTTTCTTCTCCATCCTTTAATCGAATGAACAAATCTACATTGCCATATTTATTTGTGAATTTTAAGGCATTGGACAGCAGATTGTATAGAATTTTATCATACTTGTCATTATCTACCCATCCCTTTATATTTTCAATTTCAGTATTAAAATTCAATACAATATTTTTATTGAATGCCAATTCCTTGAATGAATCAAAAATATTTTTGGAATAGGCAATAATATCTGTTTCTGAAGCTTTTAGTTTTAGTTCACCAGCCTGCGCTTTTCTGAAATCCAATACCTGATTCACCAAATTCAGCATTCTGCTTGCGTTTTGATGAATCAAATTATACCTGCTTTTTTGGTATTCCGTGGCATTGCCTTCTTCCATCAATTGCTTGGCAGGCCCTAAAATTAAAGTCAATGGCGTTCTTAACTCATGGGATATATTGGTAAAAAAACGAAGTTTTTCATTATTGAGTTTAATATCCTGCTCTCGATTTATTTTTTCTGTTAATAATTCCTGTTTTAATCTAATGCGGTTTCGAATCTCTTTTCTAACAAAATAAAAAATAACAGTTAGCAGTACCAAAAACAATAACAATGCTATTGGTGTTAGCCAAAATGGAGGCAAAATCCTTATTTTATAGGAGGCAACCTTACCCCAATGTCCATCACTGTTACTGGACTTTATCTTGAACACATAACTGCCCGGGTAAAGATTGGTATATTGAACGGTTCTTGAATTGCTAGTGGCGGTAATCCAGTTTTTATCAAAGCCTTCCAGCATATACTGAAACTTGTTCAATTTTTCGTTTGCAAATGAAGGGACCGAAAACTGTAGCGAAAAATTACGGTTTTTATAATCCAGTTCAATCTCCCTCCCATAATTTAAGTCCTTGGTCAATGGAATTTGTCCGTTAATTTCCATTCCCGGAAGCACTTCTTCATTCTGAATCTTGAATTCGGTAACTATTGGGGTTGGTGACCAATTATTGTTTTTCATCGTATGAGGAGAAAAATAAATAATACCGTTTTTGCCTCCCAGATAAATTTTTGAATTATTAAAATTAAAAAAACCACTTGAACTAAATACATCCAATCTGTTACCGCTATTGACATGGTACGTATTAATCTCCTTCAAATCAGATTTTAGCCATGCGATGCTGTTGTTATTGATATTTAGCCATAAATCGCCTTTGGAGTCCAATAAAATATCGGTAATCCACTTTCCATTTAGTTCCTTAAGATGGGAAATTGCCTTGAATTTGTTTTTCGAAGCATCATAAATGCATAAACCATAACGGGTAGAAGCCCAGATTGTTCCTTTTTTGTCTATCAAGATATCACTGACATTGCCATCATACGGTATTCCGTTTTCTGTTTTGGAAAGCGATTTATAGGTTTCTATCTTGCCAGATACAGTATTGTAGCGCACTACGCCGGTTTCTGTTGCAAACCAAACATTGTTCCGACTGTCTTTTTCTATCGCACTGATTTGAAAACCTGGCAATAATTTACCTTTCGAGACTTGAACTTCCAGGGTATTGGTGTTTAGAACAACTGCCCCTTCGCCAAAGGAACCGACCATCATTGTTTGTGGTCCTATTTTACAAAAAGAAAATAATGCTGCCGATTCGAATCCTAAATTAATTTCTTTTGAAGAATTAGTCACATAATTATAAACCAGCAAATTACCATTCCAAAGACCACAATAAAAAATCTTACCATCGTCTGAATAAATGCTGGCAATATCCTTGTCATTATTATACAATGGCCTAAAACTATTGCCATTCGAGATAAAAAGTCCATTATGACTAGTTGTAACAATTACCTTGTCATCATAGGTCTTGGCAAACCCTCTGATTCGCGGAGCTTGATTACCGATGTAATGAGATATGTCCTTGTTGAGTGTGAATTGATTTTCGTAAGGATCGTATTTATCCAGTCCGTCTTCGGTTCCTATCCAAAGCACTCCCGAAGCATCAAAATATAAGGCCGAAACCAAATTATCAACTATGGATGTTTCTTCTGATAATATGGAATAATACCATTTATAATAGCCTTTTTGAATGTCTTCCAATTGATTGCAAACGAGTAATCCTCCTAAAGTACCCACCCAGTATTTACCATCGGGAGCTTGGGCAACAGATAGAAAATAGGGTCCCAAACTTCCTCTAATCTCCTTGTTTTCAATATACAGATTTACAAATTGATCATTAATTTTATCCAATTTATAAAGGCCTTGACGCGTCCCTACAAAAATATCCGACTTGGCATCCTGATAAATAAAATTAACATAGGGATTCTTCTCATTCGAATTGGGAACAGTAAGTGTATAATCATTAATTTTTACGATAGCTCCTTTGGTATCCATCGTTATTTTGGCAACGGATCCTTTTTCATAACTGCCAATCCAGATATTACCGCTTCTGTCTTCAAAAATTTCCTTTACATATTCAAAACCCTTTATTGGAATCTTTTCAAATTTATTTTCCTTCAAAAAAAACAGATAAACCCCCTTGGTTTTAGTACCTACCCAAACTCTCTTGAATTTGTCTACATACACGGATCGAATTTCTTCCTCGGGCAAGCTATTGGAATCTTCTTTTTTGGAAAAAAAAGTGGTAAAAACCTGGGTGTCCAATTTGAAAAGAGTCAAGCCCTTACGAGTTCCAATCCATAAATTATTTGATTCTTCATCGAGTTCCAATGCCGTAATATCATCATTGTATAATTTATTTGCAGTAGCGGAAGAACTCATGTAATTTTTAAATTGATAACCATCGAAACGATTCAATCCAGAAAAAGTACCCAACCATAAAAAGCCCTTTTTATCCTGAACAATATGCCTAACGGAATTATGAGACAAACCGTTGTTGTCATTATAATGCGTAAACTTTATATTCTGGGAATACGAATAATAAAAAGTAAATAGACTAAGGAATACTATAAGTAGATTTTTCTTCATAACAATGAATTATCAATACAATATACTGATTTTTAATCAATATTTATTATTATTTCTAAGGATTTATTCTTTCTATCTGATTGGTTTTCAGATTGATTTTAAAATGATTGGACGGTTTTCCATTCATTGACTTTAAAATTATTTTTGCCCATAAAACCAGTTTCGCATCATTTGATTTTTCTAACTGCTCGCATACCAATTGATACTGTTTTAATCTTTTGGCACCAATTTCAGGAATGGCCAATTCATCGGCGTTTTTCAATCTGTAAAAATCGTATATCATATCATAAGCTGTCCATGATTCAAAATCATTGATAGCTAAATGATTTTGAACCAAAATTTTATCCACTTCAAAATCATTTTTATTCATTTGCAATAGATCCTTACCCGAAAGTTTTACAATGGAAGTTAAAAAATCTACTGGGAAATCTTCGCGCAAAAACCGAAGACGTACCAATTCCTTCAGGTGCCAACGAGTGAAATCTTCATAATCCTTGGCTTTGAGTATTTCCTTATTCCAAATATTGGCACTTTTTATATTTTGCAAATGAGTATATTCTTCATCATAAAAAGGAAACAGGCTCTTGAACTTTGGAACCGAACGCACCACTACCGTTTCGACCTCAATTTCATCATGGGATTTTATAGTCAGTATTTTATAGGCTGGCATATACCCTGCCAAAGATGGTGTTTGAATATTAAAGAGCGTATTCCCGTTTGGCGTCGTTCTCACGCCGGTGTCGTTAATATGCATGTGTCCGCCAAAATGCACTTGAATACCTGCATCTGCAAAGACTTGAGCTACCTCTTCATTGGGAACTCTTTGCGATTGCATTTTTTCTGGACCAAAAAGCAGTTTTATTTCTGGTGCGGCATCGTCGTTAAAATCAACCATAGGGTAATGGCTAAAGGCAATCAAGATTTTCCCTTTTTGTTTGGCTTCCGCCGAAACCTTTTTGACCCAATCAATTAAATGTTTTTTATAAATAAGAACATTATTGTAACCAATAGTCGCATTGGAAAAATCATTTGGATTCTCCAAGGATCCTGATAATTTTTTATTCGGAACATACGCATTGCCATCTATTGCCAAAAGCCAAACTCCTTTGACTGGCTCTACCAGATAACTTGCATCTGGAAGAAATAAATTGGTGTCCTTAACGGCATAAGTTCGCTTATTTAATACCGATTCTGCTAATGCCGTGTCAAAATTATAGCTTTCGTATCCATAACTTGAGAAAGGAGTTTCCCAGTACAAATACTCTTTCTTTGGAAAAAAACCAAAAGAAGCCATTTCATTCAGGGTCTCCTTGTATCCACCATTTTTTATATCGGATGAGATAATAGGCTCCAACGCATTTTCTTGTTTGACCAAATTGTTTTTGGAACTGCTGATAATTTGCTCTTTTCCATCCTTGCCTAGAAAATCAGTTTTGGTTCCGTCTTGCAAAAACGGTTTTACGGCATCATGATTTCCTGTTGCCACAAAAAATGCCATGCCGTGTTTTTTTGAATATTCATCAAGTATTTTTCTCAATCCTCGAACATGGATAGGTTGTCCGTCATCACTAAAGTCGCCGGGAAGTACAACTTCCTTGATCCCTCTTTTGGCAATATCATTCAGCGCCTCCAAAAAGGCAAAATAATTTTCATTGAAAATTCTCGTGGAGCGCAATTGCGAACCCATCGTCCTGATATTCGCATATTCGCCAGTAACCGGATTTTTGATGCCTTGGTAATTATTATCCTCAAATTTCCCAAAAATATCATTCAAATGAACATCTGCTATAAAAGCAATCTTCACAGGTGATTTTCTTTGCTGCTGCTGTGATTTGCAGGCATGGAAAGAAAGTAATAGCAGTAATAAAGCCGATATTCTTAACATAGTTTTATTTTTTATTATCTATAAACCTGAACTTGATTATTAATATCTTTTTATATTTCGCTCCTATGGAGCTCTGATATACTAAACTGTTATTGTTTTCTATAAATATCTTGCCACTCTGTGGCTAAATTTCATATTAGTTTAGAAAAAACTTCAGTTCAATTGGAGCATACTATTTATAGAAGTTCAAAATGACAGTGTTTTTTAAGCTCCATCGGAGCGCTATCTATTATTAATCACTTACTGTTAATTTCTACTTTTTGTCCCAATAATTGTTTCTCCAAAGTGGTTGAAACCACATCCTTTAAGACAAGCTGTTTTTCGTTCTTTTTAGGAAAATCAATTATATCCATTTTTAAATTCTGAACATCATCAAATACAAATGCAGGTCTGAAATCCGTATCCGCCAATGTCAGTTTGATGTTTTTCATTGTTATTCCGTTGGCATGTCTCACATAAAATCCATACGCAGGTAATTCGCCAAACATAGAAAATTCGGGATATTCTTTTGCAGCTTCCGGTACTTGATTTAATCGGTTTATCGGAATATAAGCCATTCCTTTTGAAGCTCTTCCAGGATAGTTGATTTCAATGTTTTCCAAAGTTACATTTTCGACTACATAACCTTCCAAACCAACTATTGAAGAAGGAAACGGGTTATGAAAAAAATCAACCTCAGGTCCTCTCAAATCATAGTTGCTATCGGGACGACCAAATGGCACTTGCACTTTTATGTTTTTTATACTTATATTTTTTATGCTTCCGGGTCGATCACCACTTCGATTTCCCAAACGTATAAAAATAGCATTTCCAGTGTTTTCGGCTTCTATATTTGAAACGTCTATGTTTTCTATAACCGCACCATCTACAGATTCGATGGCAATCGCTGATCGAAACGTGTCATGTACTTTTATATCTTTTATCGTCACATTTTTAAATCCGCCAAAAGAAGCTGTACCGAATTTTATCGCAGAAGCACTGGATTTAATCGTACAGTTGGCAATGTAAACCGAATCATTGGAATATCCCGGATAATATGATTTTAAACAAATACCATCATCGGCAGCGTTGATATCGCAGTTGGTTACTTTTACATTTTTACAATCTGTGATATCTATTCCGTCATTGTTCCAGTAGGAACGGTTTACTATTTTGAGATTATCTAACGTAAGATTCGAGCATAATTCGAAAGACAATCCCCAGCAGGATGCTTCCCCTGCTTTTAACTCTTCGACTACAACCTTATTGCATTGAGAAAATCGAAATAATTTAGGTCGCATGGTTTCATTGGGCCTGTTTCTGCGGAGGCTGTATTTTGGGTCTACTGCAACACCTGCATGGTGAAGACTGTCAATATTCAAAGCCAGTTTTAAACCTTGCCCGTCAATTGTTCCTTTTCCCTTGAGTGCAATGTTATTGGCTTTATGGGCTAGAATTAAAGCCATTTGGGAATTATCATCTTTCTTGGGAGAATCCGGTCTTCCATCAAAAGCCATATTGAAGTAATCCTTGGGATTTGTGCTTCCCAATAAAACTGATTCCTCTTCGAAATACAAGGTTACATTACTTTTTAAAACAATACTTCCTGATAAAAATCTGCCTTTTGGAAAAACTACCCGGCCACCCTTGTTTTTAAAGGCAGCATCAATTGCCTTTTGGATAGCAATGGTATTAACCGTTTTCCCGTCTGCTTTTGAACCGTAATCGGTAATTAAAAACTCCTTTTGAGGTTTGGAGTTTTGTTGTGCTTCACATTTAAACCCAAATAAAAAAAGACTTTCAAATAGGCATAAAAAAAACAGTTTTAGTCTAATTTTTGACATTTTATTTTTATTATTTTATAATTCAAACAAAAATATATTAAACTAAAACTGCTTATTATTGGGCAATGATTTCAGATAATCTTACTTTTTTATGTAAGCTTCCAATTTATCCAAAGTATTCAGTTCTTGTTCTCTTGCGCATGAAGAGATAATTTTTGTTTCTAAATTTTTAGTTGGTTTCGAGATTAGCAAATACTGTGTTCCATCATCGGTATTTTTTTCATAATCTTTAGGGTTGTACATAATTGCTGCTCCAACCTCAATAATCTCTGCTGCCACATCTTCTGGATGTTTTCCCCATACGGCAATATAATTTGCTCCTTTTTTAGTTCCGAAATCCTTGAAATAATTGATTCCCGTAACAAATTGCACTTTTTCGCCAGTTAAGCTTTCTGCCTCAACCTTGGCCTCTCTTTTTCCTGAAAATACGGTAACACGAACTAAAATGTCCACTTTTTTCCCTTTGTAAGGAACTCCTCTTGAAATCATTTCCATCCATGAAGTGGTTTCTGTTTTTCCTACACGAGCCAAACGATTCGTAACCGGATTCAATGGTACCACTTTTTCTCCATCCCAAAGTTTTACTCCTCCCAAACCTACTGTTGCAGCAACTTTATAATAATCAGCTCCCCAGCCTTCTTTTTGTTGTTCCGGAGTTGGGTACCACTGCGCTTTCTTTAACTCTAATCCTGCTTTTGCCTTGTTATAAACGTCAATAGCCACTTTATCACTAAAATAGATTCTCAATGCCATCCATTCGTTTTCAATCGCAGGTCCGTGATGCCCGATTGTCTTGTATAAATCTCCTGATTCTGAACCAATATCAGTCAAATAAGTAATTTTATCCGACTTCATATACAAACTCGTGTCTGTATTATTTTGTGCAAAACAAGTACAACCAATCAGCAAAGCGGTAATAAATGATAATTTCATAATTTCAATTATTTATAGATTAATTTAATTTTCGTAAAAATAAAATAACCTTTCCACAATACACCAACATTTTTTATAATATTAAGAAATTGTCATTGTATGCCTAAATGGTGTAAATCCTGTAATATAAACATGCTCCCCATTTGTACGCAAACTGCCCTGATGGTAAGTGTACTCTTCGCTATCCAGATTTTCTATATTTAAATGTTCACATTTTCCCGGACCAAATTGTATAGCGTCAGTTCCCGTGGAAAGTTCTGCTGTACCCGATTTTAGAAAATAATTCTTTTTTTCGTCCAATGTGGCTCCGGTAATGTTGCTTCCTTCCTTAAAACACATTTCGATAGTTACTTCAACATTTGGTGGGCCATCAACCCTAAAATCCAAACTTAACTTTCCATCATTTTCCGTAACTTCAATTACCGTAATTTGTTTTTTTACGTTGCTTTTCGTTCGCGAATCAAAGTCCATTTTATTCCAAAACCGTCCATCTTGTGACTCGGATAATTTATAATCTCCATTGGCTTTGCGAAATTCGTCGGCAAGTGGCTGGTAATAATCGGCTTCCTTTGTTTCTTTCAAAATGTATTTATTTCCTTCTTTCACGATGCCATCACTGCTAAAATATCCCATTCTGAAAAATGAAGTCGAAAGCCGCATGTATTTTAATATTGCATCCCCTTTTCGATACATCAAAAAATTTGGATTTGAAGATCTTCCCGAAACAATCATGATGGGTTTATCATTGCCTCCAAAAAGTGTTACCGATGTTTTTCCCCGTTTGATTCTAGCCAAATTTGAGATTGCAAAAAACTTCTCAAAATCATTTGTAATTTTTCCATCAGCCTTGATTTCTTTGCGAAGCTCCTCGTTTTCCATAAAAAACACCAACGAATTTGGCAGAATATCATTGGTAAATTCGGGAAGATTTTCAATCGTATTTACCATATATGCAAACATTGGATTACCCGTGCGGATTGCCATATATCGATACTGCAAATAAAAATTGGTAACTTTTAAATTCATGAACTGATCCTGTCTTTTGGAATCAACCGTAACCAAATCACCGTTTGGTTCCGTATAATAGAAATAGGTTGTTAGGTTTTTTTGAACAATATCCAATAACTTTGGCCTGTTAAGCAGCCTTGCCATCGTAATTAATGCCTTATCGATAACGGCAGAATAAATTCCGCTTCGTTCCGAATAATGTCCATCATCATTCATATAAATTCCTTCTGCCAGCCATTCATCAATTCTTCGAACATATTTGGCATCAGGATATAGGGAATTAATGTTTGCCAATGCAGCACAAATAACCCATCTGTGATTTGGAGTATGAACTCCTCCCGTCACCATAGCCTCACCTGCTTTTACAATGAAGGTTTTCAATTTAGTTCTTAAACCTTCTAAATCTTTTTGTTTATCGAAATTCAAAATTACTGCTGCTGGGCAGATATATTCCAAAATAAAAGCGGTGTCCGGTGGTGATTGTCTGTTGCCTCCTGCGTCCAATGTACCGTCGGCATATTGCTCCTTCAACAAAATATCAATCGTCTGATTCATTTTCTCGGCCAAAACTTTAGACTTATAATATTCCGATTTGGAATTCGACATTGAAGCTGCCATTATTGTTATGGCACTTGCCAAGGGACGAAAACTACTGAATTTAATATTTGGGTCAATGGGAGCCTTATCCAATATGCTTTTAACCTTGGCATCATTGCTCAAAAGAAGTTTTTTCATCAATTGAATATCTTCCCTTGTTGAGCTGGTGTTTGAAAAAAAATCATTTGCAAAAGCGATGTCACTAACTAAAGCTCCCGCCAATGTAAGACTGCCAAGCCTAATAAATTCTCCGCGACTCATTTGATTTTTCATACTCTTTTAGTTTTGGTTAATAGATTTGAGTATTCGTGTTCGTATAAAAACGGTGGTTTTTTTCCTGCAAGGTCTTTTTTGACCTTGTAGGTTTAAGACATAAATTATGAGACCTACAAGGTCAAAAAAGACCTTACAGGAAAATCACAATACATATAAAATCAAAAAGTAATAATCAAAATCTTGATTTTATGTCAATTACTTATCTACTATTTTTACCAATGTCCAATTGATACCCAGTGGATTTTTTTCCATTTTACAGATTAAGGGGAATTCGGAATTTTTTACTATCCACATTTCAGTTTCATCAATCTGCGCCACAACATGTAAAGCATCAACGGTTTTCCCCTCAATAACCACGGGCTTTTTATCTGTTTTTTCATCCAGGACATAAGTCGTATTGTTATAAATGAACTTCTTGTTTTTTATTAAATCCTGATAAGCCGATTGCGAAATCATAAAAAAGGTCTCGTTGGGTTTCAAGACTAAAACATCTGAATATTCACCTTGATTGTAACTTAATGCATTGCCATTTTTCAATGCTTTCTGACTAACTACAATATTACTTTTCACACCTCTTGTTTCCAAATTTAACACCAGGGTATCCTTTGTTATTTTGGCATTGAGCGTTAGGGTTCTTGTTTGTCCGTGCAACTTACAGACATAACTTAATTCCGTATTGTTTTTTATTGATGGAATGTAGTTTTGTGATATTCCTATTTGACCTATTGCACAAAAAAGAATGACTAAAATTGTATTTTTCATTTGCTTCCTATTTTTATTTTTTTGGTGGTAAAATAGTTGTTCCCCAAGCCGAAGGTTTTGAATTCATTTCGAAAATCAATTCGCCTCCCTTAACAATATCTTCGTGCATAATCCATGCTTTGTCGTATGGTTTTCCGTTTAATGAAGCCGATTTTATGTATTTATTTTTATCAGTCATTCCTTTTGCAGTAATCTTAAAGGACTTTCCGTTTTCAAGCTGCAAAGTAGTTTCCTTGATTAATGGAGAATTCAATAAATAATACGGCTGACCAGCATTTGGATACAATCCCATCAAGTGAAATGCCAGCCAGGAAGACATCGCACCCGAATCGTCATTTCCAGGCAAGCCTTCATGGGAAGTGTTAAAATTATTTTTGATAATTCCTCTGATTCTGTCACTGCTTAAATATGGTTTTCCAACCCAATGGTACAAAGTAGGCGTCAAAAATGACGGCTCATTGGCTACATTATATATATTCTTATCAAAAAAAGTATCCAATCTGTTTTTGAAAGCCTCTTCACCACCTGATTTTTTAATAAGTTCAGGAACATCATGAGGAATACTGAATGAATATTCCCAAGAAGTTGCTTCATAGAAAAACACGCACCAGTGACAAACATACCAAGGAGATTCTATGATAACGGGAGTGTACTTGAATGTTGGCTTTTGAATTTTGGATTCTCCAAAAACTATATTGTCCAGCCAATTTCCTGCTGCGTCCTTTGGCATGATAAATCCTTTAGCACCATTATTTTCATAATCGGAACGCCATAAATTCTGCCAGCTATCTGCCTGTTTCATGTATTGGTTGTACAAATCAGTATAACCCAATCCTTTTGCAACGGTAGCAATACTATAATCATTGTATGAAAAGTCAATTGTCATGTTTCCTGCGCGAGGTACATTATAAGGCACATAACCCAAACGCAAATATTCCATTAATCCGCCTCTTCCTTCTTTCTCTTCATTTCCGCCAGGTGGTACTGTAGCATCTTTTAACATTGCCTTCAATGCCAATTCATAATCAATACCTTTTAAATTTTTGACAAAAGCATCGGCTAGCACTATATCAGCATTCGAACCGCCTTGTGTACGGCCATTGTCATTTCCGCTTCTGCCTTCCGGCAAATAACCGTCTCTTTTGTATATGTTCAATAAGGCATTGACAATTTCTACTTGACGTTTGGAATCAATTAGTGTAATCAAGGGACTTGAACTTCTGTAAGTATCCCAAATACAATAAAAATCATCATAGTAAGGCTCGTCATTTGTCCATAAAGGGTTTTCCCCTGTTCTGTTTACAGGCATAATCATCGTGTGATACAAACCAGTGTAAAACATTTTTTTATACTCAAGAGATGTATCCGGTGAAAGTGTAATACGACTCAACAATAGTTCCCATTTGTTTTGCAGAGAAGTCAATACCGTATTAAAATCCCAATGCGGAATTTCGACCTCAATATTATTTTTTGCCTTTAATTCGCTCAGGAATGAGATTCCAATTTTGATATTGAGTTCCTGTTTTCCTTCATTTCCAAAAGAAAGCAATGCCGCCGTTTTTTTTCCCGAATCGAATTGAGCCGATTGATTGGCATAAAATTTACCATCCTTGTAGGTAACATATTTTGCAATTGGCTGATCAAAAGTTGCCCAAAAGTAAACGGTATAAGCACGACCGTTATTCCAACCTCCCCTAATTCTGCTATAGCCCCTAACTTCATGGTCTGAAACGATTTCTATTTGAGAACCGACAAATTGTTGTGCTTCCCTCCCATCAGGTTCTGGAGATTCACCCAAGAAAAAGCCTGGATCAATTTTCAATTCCTTGGAAGCATTTTTTGGATAAGTAATTCGGTAAAAAGAAACTTTCTCGGCTGTGGTGATTTCGGTTTTTATTTGATTTTCCTTGAAAACAGTTTCGTAATATCCCAACCTTACGTTTTCTTCCGATCTGTATGAAGCTTGATTTAATTTATCCAAAGCGCCCGAAAAAGGCATAATCTGGATGTTTCCATATTTGGGACCACCACCAGTTCCGCTAACATGAACCTGACTGAAGCCTGTTACTTCTTTTGGCAAAGGCAGCCATCCACTGTTGGGACTTACCGTGCAATCAGGGCTTGGTTTTACCATTCCGTAAGGACAAGACGGCCCGATAAAAACCCTGCCAACTCCTTCGGATCCAATCATTGGATCAACAAAATTATATAACTGATTTTGGGCATCAGCCTTAATTGAAAAAAATGACGATATCCCTAAAAGAATTATTATCCTAGTATATATTTTCATTTGCATATTTATTTTTTAAAGTTTCTAAGCTACTAATTTTCCGAGTCTCTAAGATTTTTTAGTTCCTTGCTTTATCCGACATTTCTAAAATTAACTTACCTCCATTTGTAATATCCTTATGAGAAATATTGAAATTTTGCACTGGCAAATTGTTATATTTAATTTTATCTATATAAATATTCTCCGGGCTATTATTTTTGGCTTCAATAACAAATTTCCTGCCACTATAATACTTTGGATTTAATTGAATTGTCACTTTGTTAAACAGAGGGCTTCCTATTTGATATTCCGGATTTTCCTCCGTACCTCCATTCATTTGGAACAAACCAATCTTAAGCAATATATTCAGGCTTCCCATCAACCCTTGATCTTCGTCTCCATTGTAGCCGGTATTTGGTTTTAAACCGCTAAAAGTTTCCTTTACCACATTTCGTGTCCAATACTGTGTCAAATCTGGTCTTCCCAATAGATTAAAGACAAAAGACGTTTGTATGGAGGGCTGATTCCCAAAATTTATTGGAATACGGCTATACTCAGGGTGCAATTCCGCATCATGGGAAATACCAGAGGTAAAATTTTGTTTTTTGGCAGTTTCAAATTGATTGTTTAATTTTTCTACCGCCTTGTCATTTCCACCCATTAATTCAACTAAACCATTAATATCGTGTGGTACAAACCATGTTGATTGGGCACCATTGGATTCTATAAAACCATTTTCATATTGATAGGGATCAAAACCTAGGAACCACTTCCCTTCCACATTTTTAGGGCGCATCCAACCTATTGTTTTGTCAAAAATATTTTGATAATTCTTGGATCTGGCCAGAAAATAGTCGTAATCTTCTACATGATTTAATTTTTTGGCCAATTGTGCCAAAGTCCAATCTTGATACGCATATTCCAAAGTCATGCTTGCACCATCTTGATGACTTCCAAATTCACCATCGGGAAGCGGATAGGGAACAAAGCCTTTTTCCATGTAATATTTCAGCCCACCTCCACTATTTGTATTGTGTTCGTATCCCGCTTTTCCCATAATACCATTTAGCATATGGTTTTTTTTGAGAGCTATATAAATGGATTCCAAATCCTCTTTTACCAATCCTTTTTGAATGGCACTAATAATAAAAGGAGTAGTTGAAGCGCCAGTCATAACATATGTATCATTCCCGCCGGATGGCCCACGAGGAATCATTCCTCCATCTTTGTAATATTGCATCAATGAATGTACAAATTCTTCCATGATTTCAGGATATACTAAACCCCAAAGTGTATTTATTGTCCATTGAGCACCCCAAAAAGAATCAGAATTGTATTGATTGAATTTTGGTTTTCCATTTGCATTGAGAGGTAATTGCCCGATTCTGAATTTTTCTCCCGTATTATCCGGATAAGCACCATTTGCATCACTAATCATTTTTCTTCCCTGCAAGGCATGCCAAAGATCGGTATAAAATCTTCGTTGGTCTGTTTCGGTTCCACCTTCTATTTTTATTCTGCCCAACAAATTATTCCATTCGTTTCTTGAGTCTGCAACAATTTTGTCAAAATCCCAATGCGGTAATTCTTCCTGAATATTGAGAGAAGCATTTTCTATTGATGTATACGAAATACCTACCTTCATCAACATTTTTTTATCCGATTTACCTAAATTAATCAAATAATTACCTGTACTGGTATTGCGTTCAATTGAAGCAATAGGTTCACTAAACTTAATTTTATAAAATACTGTCAAAGGTTTTGGACGCCTAAAATTTGTGCTTAATACCAATGAGCCCGAAAGCTCATAATCATTATTCTTTTCCAATGTCCCGTTCGTGTTGTCACAAGGTCCCAAAACTGTATTTAAATTAAAAAGAATCGCCTTTTGTGCATTAGCCGGAAAGGAATATCTATGAAAACCAACTCTTTTGGTACTTGTTAATTCGGCAGTTATTTGATACCTATCCAATATAAGCGAATGAAAACCTGGAGTTATTTTCTCCGTATCATGACTAAATTTAGAATAAAAATCTTTAAAAATATCCTTTTGATTGGCTGCAGGAACTACAACCGGCATTACTGATACCCCTGACAATTGCCATTCATGGACATGACTGAATCCTTTTATTGTATCTACATTGTACTTATATCCTCCTCCCCAATCACCTTTAATTTCTGTATCCGGACTTAAATTTACCATACCAAACGGACGGCTTGCAGAGGAAAAGAAAAACCATCTTGAGTTTTCCGTATCAAGCAAAGGATACACCTTATCCACCAATTGATCTTTTAATTGACCCTTTGGATGAGAAGCTGTTTTTTCCGTTTTACATGATACCAAAAAAATAAGGGCTGCACTTATTCCTATGTTTAAAATTTTATTTAGTCTCATATATTCTTTGTGTATTGACTGGACAATATTGTTTATGCTTCATTGGCTTTAACTGATCAACCAAGAGCAAAAAATAAAAGTTTACAAAAGCATCTGTATTCTGATGAAAATGAAATTTTCAAAATAAACCCGAAGCAAATTTTTTAATAAAAAAAGGAGAAGAAACTAATCTTCCTCTCCTTTTTCATAAATTAAAATCTATTTGTAATTATTTTTAGATTAATTCGGGTAACCTGGATTCTGGGTTAAGGAAGGATTTAAAGCCTTGGCATAAGTTGGAATCGGGAAAATACGACGATAAGTCTCTTTATTTGTCTTGAATCCCCATTGATCTTCATATTTACCAAAACGAATCATATCGTTTCTGTGCCATGCTTCCCATGCAAATTCACGAGATCTTTCTTTATAAAGATCTTCCAAGCTTACACTAGTCCATGCTGCTGAAGTAGTACGATTAGAACGTACACTGTTTACCAATGAAAGAGGTGTTTGTCCCATAGTTGGAGCACCTCCGCGAAGAATTGCCTCCGCTTTCATCAAGAGAACATCTGAATAACGTAAAAATGGTACATCATTATTTTGGTTACGGCTAGTTGAAGTAGCATCTGGATAGAATTTAACATTTCTATACCCCATGTTCCAAGCGATTTCATCATTACCACAGTCAAACAAGGCAGGATCCTGGCGAAGAACAATATTTGGGGTTAAATCTACCTGATAAGTATATGAAGCACCTCCATCAGCACCTGTATAAAACTGGTCATATCCTTTTTTTGTTGTAGTAACCCTTACCGGAGTCACGCCATCATTCAAAAATTGTAAGCCGGTCAGCCATTGTTTATTACGAATATCATTTACATCGTCGAAATTTGCATAAAATTCAGGCAAAGTACTTCTTGGTGCACTTGGTGTAAAAGAAAGTCCAAATTTTGCTCTTTCGGAGCGAGGCACATCATAACGTGAATGATACATTTGACCGTTGAAACCTACCGTTGTAGCAGCCGGATCGAAAGGTACTGCAAAAATAAACTCCTTCATTTGCGGACCATTATTTGGATAAAACATTTGAAGATAAGTGCTTCTTGGCTCAACAGCATATAATCCAGATTTACTAACCTCATCACAAGCCAAGATACAATCATTGTAACGTTGCGTTCCTGTGTAAACCTCTGCATTCAAGTATAATTTGGCAAGCATCGCATTGGCAGTTTGTCTATTTGGTCTACCGTATGTTGTTATTCCAGATGCTGGATTTAAATTAGGTAAAGCCTTTTTTAATTCTTTCTCAATAAAATTGAAAACTTCAGTTCTGCTGGATCTCGCTTTAGAGCTAAAATCTCCATATACCGTATCCAGTGGTACACCTCCATAAGAATCCATTAGCATAAAATAAGAAATAGCACGCATCGTTTTTAATTCAGCAAGCATTGTTGATTTTTCTGCACCACTAGGCATTGTTTTGTCCAAAATTGAAATAGTCTGATTGCTCGTTCCAATAACGGCTTCTGCCCAACCCCACGGGCCAACTCCATTGTCAGGAGTCCAGTCATGATAATGCTGACAAGCATAACCTCTATTATCAAACCAGTTTCCACCACGTGCAGGCATAATAGCCTCATCAGTAGTTAGAGACTGTGACCACCACCAAGCAAATGCAAAATCTCCACGAAAGGCAGTATAAACCGCACCAGAAGCTTGAATATATTGTGCTGAATTTTGAGGAAACACATCTGGTGAGAGTTGTGTAGTAACTGGCACGTCAAGATTTTCGCAAGAACTTAACAAACCAACCATAAGTATTGGAAGTCCTAAATATTTTAATATCTTTTTCATAGTTGTTTACAATTTAGTTTTTAGAATATCACATTCAAACCAAACAAAAAGGTTCTGGTTTTTGGATAAAAGTTATTTGAATCTACACCCGGAGCTGTTCCTCCTTGTTCCACTTCAGGATCAACTCCCGAATATTTGGTAATCACAAAGACATTGTTTACTGTCTGATAGAGGCGTATCTTTTTTACGTATTTACCAACTTTACCAAAATCATATCCAAGAGTCATATTATCCAATCGAATGTAACTACCGTCTTCTATAAAACGTGTCGAATATTTGTAGGAATTGAGATCACTTGGCGATTCATCTGCAGCATCTACAAGAATGTTGTTAGTCATTGCGGTACTTGGCCTGAATAAATCGGCACGAGTTGCGTTGAAAATTTTATTGCCAAATACTCCACGGAAAAATATGTTCAAATCAAATTTCTTGTATGTAAAATTGTTATCCCATCCCATTAAAAATTTTGGCTGTGCGCTACCTGCATAGTGATAATCGACACCAATTTGTGGATTTGTTGTTAGACTACCGTCTTTGGCACGATACTGAGAAACACCAGCTGCATTTTTTCCTTCATATTGCAATGTAAAAAATTGTCCAAGAGGTTTTCCTTCCTTGAAAATTTGCAAGGTACTACCTGTTTGTCCACCACCATCAGGTTGAACTCTTCGTATTGAATCCCCACCGATAAAATATGGGTTTGTCAATTTTGTAATTTTATTTTCGTTGTGTGAGTAATTCAAAGTTGTTGTCCAACTGAATTTTTCAGTTTTAATTGGAGTACTACTTAACGAAACTTCAACACCTCGGTTTGACATATTACCGCCGTTGGCAACAATTGACCCAACAGGTACAAGTACTGGATTTACCGCATAAGTATAAATCATATCTGTTGTTTTCTTGTCATATACCTCAATAGAACCTGAAACTCTTCCTTTCAATATTCCAAAATCAAGACCAATATTTGTGGTAGCTGTTTTTTCCCAATTCAAATCCGGATTGGCAGCCTGATTGGGTCCATAAGCTCCCGTTTGTTGTCCATTGTAGTAAAATGTACCAAGGCTTCCCGAAATAAATTGAGCAGTATAAGCATTAAACCCAGAAGAGTTACCTGTCTCACCCCAGCTTCCGCGAAGTTTCAAATCATTGAAAATCTTTTGATTTTGCATAAAATTTTCCTTGTCAATTCTCCAGGCACCACCTACAGAAGGGAAATATCCCCATTGGTTATTGATTCCAAATACTGACCCACCGTCTCTTCTAATAGATCCTTGCAAAAGATACTTGTCCTTGTAATTGTAATTCAAACGTGCAAATTCAGAAATCAAACGTTTTTTCTGATAAGCCTTGCTATCACCAAAATCAACTCTATAACCGGAAACTGCTGCATAATTACCTAAGGCAAGGTTGTTATAACTAACATCGTCTACAGGAAAATTAGTGTTTGTTGCCTGAAATCCGTCACCCAAAACATCCTCTTGCCATGAATAACCAATAACTGCCTTGATTTTGTGATCACCAAAAGTTTTATCCCAATTCAAAAAGCTTTCAATAATAGTATTACTGCTTTGGTAGGAATTTCTCAGTGCTGCTCCATTTACTCCAAAATTTACCAATGAACGTGTTAAAGGTGGATCTGGGTTGTTATAAAAATTGGAACTATTGTATTTTTGATAATAACTATCATAAAACTCTCCATGCAATGAATTTAATTGCTGATAGGAAAGATTTAAGTTATATGAAAATCCATAAGGCAGTTTTACCTCTGTAGTCAAACTACCAACAAAGTTGTTGGTTTTCGTATCATCCTTACCATGATTAATCATTGCAACAGGATTGAAATACCCCGTTTGAATGAAGTTTTCAAAATAAGTTCCATCTGGATTTGTTACCGGTGAAACCGGAAGGTGGCTAATTGACTGTAAAAGTACTACGTTACGCTGAGGGACGTTATTGTAAACACTATTAGAGTTTGTTACATTCAAACCAAACTTGACATGATCGTCGAAAGCATTTTGCTCTACCGCCAAGTGTGCAATTGTTCTTGAAAAGTTATTTCCTACAAGAACCCCTTCCTTATCCATGTAGCTTACACTTGCAAAATAGTTACCATGATCACCACCACCACTAAATGAAAGACTATGACTCATTGATTTGGAATATCCCGGTCTAAGGATTTCTTTTTGCCAATCCGTATTAGCCCCCTTATCATTTTCAGGAGTGAAATTTAATTTATTCTTGGTTGTAAAAGCTCTTAACTGATCGGAATTCATCATGTCAAGTTGGTTTGAAACTTTTTCGAAACCAAAATAATTGCTGTAATTCACTTGAGCCTTATCCTTGCTTCCTCTTTTTGTGGTTACCATAATAACCCCATTGGCAGCACGATTACCATAAATAGCTGTTGCAGCCGCATCTTTCAATACATCAACCGTAACAATATCCTCTGGTGCAATAATTGAAATATCAACACCTGGAATACCATCTACCACATAAAAAGGTCCTTGAGAACTGTTTAATGTTGAAGCTCCACGCAAAACCACCGAAGATGTTTTTGTAGGATCGCCACTGGCCGAAACATTCAAACCGGCAACCTTACCTTGTAGCAATTGACCAACGTCTGCGATTACACCATTATTTAATTGATCAGCTTTGACAGAAGAAACAGCTGTCGTTAAATTTTTACGAGATCCTTTCCCGTATCCAACTACCACAACTTGATCCAAGCTGGTAGCACTAGAAGCCAATCTAATTGTATAATTTGATTTTGCTCCATCTAATTTAAGACGTTGTTCAACAAAGCCGATAAAAGAAATTACCAATACGGCATTTTTATTTGAAACAGACATGCTAAATTTTCCATCAAAACCGGTTGTGGCACTATTACTAGTTCCACTTTCGATAACATTTGCTCCAGGTAATGACATACCCTTCTCGTCCAAAATCACACCTGACACTTCTGTTTTTTGCGCCCAGCAATTAATTGATAAGCTTGCAAAAAAGGCGAATAATAAAATTTTAAGTTTTTCCATATTACGTTTAAATTAGTTATTTGGTTAATTGTTTGTCAAAATTAAGAATATTGATTTTTTAAAATAATGGACAGATTATTCATAAATATGGATTTTTTTAATAAACCCAATGACAATAAGGACTGCGACATTTATTTTTACCTAATTACATAGCAAAAATCCTATCAATATATCCATCTCACAAAAGCTTCCATGGCTGCATAATGTGATAATCCCAGTTGATGGTATAAAGAAGCTGTTTCTCTATTGCGATCTTCGGCACGCTGCCAAAATTCCCTGCTGTCCGAACCTTGAAAAACCACTCCATCTTTTTGGGATTGATGTTTAAAGATAGCCTTTCTCTTTTCCAATACTTGATCTGGTCCCATTGGAACCGCCATTTCGATTTCATCAATTCCCCATTCCTGCCATGCCCCTCTGTAAAGCCAAAGCCAGCAATCTTTCATGAAATCTTTTTCTTTCAATTGTTTTACAGCTTCAAAAACAACATCCAAACATACTTTATGAGTACCATGCGGATCTGCCAAATCTCCCGCGGCATATATTTGATGCGGTTTTATTTTTTCAATCAAGTCCATAGTTATTTTAATATCTTCCTCTGCCAATGGTTTTTTCTCAATGGCACCTGTTTCATAAAACGGAAGTTCCATAAAATGAATCTGACTATCGGATAATCCAACAAAATGACAAGTAGATTGAGCCTCGCCTTTTCGAATCAAGCCTTTAATATTTCTAACCTCGGGAATATCAATTTCGCTGTTTTTTTTATTCTCTAGAAATTGTACCGACTTGTTATAAATAGCATCAGCTTCACGACTTGCTATTCCAAATTTATCATTGAAGTCACATACGAAATTGGCAAATCGCAATGCTTCATCATCGGCAACAGCAATATTCCCAGAAGTTTGATATCCTATATGTACTTCATGGCCTTGCTCATGCAGACGTTTAAAGGTTCCGCCCATACTTATAATATCGTCATCTGGATGAGGGCTAAAAATAAGAACCCGTTTTTTTGCCGGTTCTGCTCTCTCAGGACGTTTACTGTCATCGGCATTGGGTTTGCCACCCGGCCATCCGGTGATGGTATTTTGCAGTTTATTGAAAATTTTAATGTTAATGTCATAAGCAGGACCCAAATCGGCAAGCAAATCACTCATTCCGTTCTCGATGTAATCGGCATCAGTGAGCATCAGTATTGGTTTTTTCAAATGCAAGGCCAAACCTAAAACTGCTTTTCGTATAAGCGTATCTGTCCAATTCACATTTTCAACCAACCAAGGCGTATTGATACGTGTCAATTTTGAAGCTGCGGATTTATCCAAAACAAAAGTCGTATTATTATGCTCTTGCAAAAAAGTAGCAGGAATCTGATTGGTCACAGTACCTTCTACCGAAGATTTAATTATATTCGACTTTCCTTCGCCCCAAGCCAACAGTATAATTCTTTTGGCTTCCATAATCTTTTTTACACCCAAAGTGATTGCCGTTCTTGGTGTATTATTCAAACCCGAAAAATCATTACTTGCCGCTACCCTCGTAATATGATCCAAGGCTACCAAACGGGTTTTTGAGTTTTGCAAGGATCCTGATTCATTAAATCCAATATGTCCATTACCTCCAATCCCTAAAATTTGTAAATCCAGTCCTCCCAACTTTTCAATCTTTACTTCATAATCATTGCAATAATCTCCAATTACTTCTTTCGATAAAGTACCGTCTGGAACATGAACATTCTCAGGTAAAATATCTATATGATTAAACAGGAGTTCATTCATAAACCGAACATAACTATTTATGGAATCCGGTTCCATTGGATAGTATTCATCCAAATTGAATGATACTACATTCTTAAAACTCAAACCTTCCTCTTTATGAAGACGAACCAGTTCTGCATATAAACTTTTGGGACTGGAACCGGTAGCCAGACCCAATATGCACAATTGCTTTTGGGACTGCTTTTCTTTTATTAAATCTGCTATTTCCCTGGCAACCGATTTGGAAGCCACAACCGAGTTTTCATAAACTACGGTTCCTATGTTCTCAAATCGCTTTTCAAAACTTGTCGCTTTGTCTATATCACTTTTTAACATTGCTATTATTTTTATTGATTAAACATTATAAAAAAACCTGTTGGTTGTTACTATTTCCAACAGGTTAATATTTTTTTCACTAATACATCTCTTTGCTGTCACACCATTTTGTTTCCCATTGTTTTATAGATTCTCTCTCTTTCGTTTCATCAAAAGGAGTATTGTTAATGGTGGATTCTCTTAAAGCTTCCAAAAACTTTTTCCAGCGTGGCCAATAAAACTCCTTATACATACCTCTCCATGATCTGGATGCATAATCATTTAGATGTCCTTCTCCTCCCCAAAGTGTAATTAAGGTTTTTGCATTTTTTATATACAGTTTGGACTCATCTGGAGAAGTTCCAAAATCCGAAGCTGATTTCAACCAATTATTCAAGCTATTCAAGGGCTGTACCACCATGAAACTGTCTATATCCAAAGCCAGATTCTCTATTTTTTTTAATAACTCATCACCTTTCTTTATGTCTTTTGAACTATATGCTTTTACACATTCTATCAGTAAATCATCAATACAAAGTGAATAATAGTGTCTTTTTGCATCTATTAAATCATAATTAAAAAGATTGTTTTTATCGAAGTTTTTAGTTTCCTTATTCAAAATATCCAAAACCATTTTTAACTTTAGCTTGTCTCCCGGATTCCCTTTAAATTCTGTTATTGTCAATGTAGGTCTCTTAAAAAACAAATAGGCTCCAGCCCTGCTATTCCACCAACGGGTTTCCCAATATTTAGTGCTATACACCGATTCCAGCAACAATTGCCAAGCTTTAAAAACAGAAGCCGAAGGTTTTTTTCCATATCTGGCGTTCAAATATTGCTTCAGCCAATCATTTACAGGTTCCTTACCTTGTGTCCATGGAAGATCATAAATATACTCGTAAACTATTGAGTTGTTGTTCAAACCCTCTGGCATTGCCCCATAACCAACAACATTTCCCCTATTCGGATTTTTCAATAAGCTTATTAATTCATTTTTATAAAAGTTTAAGTCTCCATACACCGGATTGGATCCTCCATAATTGTGTACATAACCGTACGTCCATTGCTTTCCGTAAAAAGCTTCTTGGTTTTCCCATACTTTATATCGGTCATTTGCATAATCCTGAATCATTAATCTGTCGTTTGGCACTTTGCTAAGAAAAGCTTTGGTAGCTTCTTTGGTCCAAAACTCCTTATTGTCACCAAACAACCAGCCTTGCATCACCCAGGTAGCTTTTGGCGAAGCTTCGTTAATGGTTTCAAATATTGTTTTCCCATAATCTGACAATTCCTCATACTTGTGCTCTTTAGAAACTGGCGGTGTTATTTCATTAAATGAATCGGCCAAATAAAAATCGGATTGCCCATATACTTTTGTATAAATTTCAATGAAACGTTTTCCAACTTCCTTAAACAGCGGATCTTTGGAATCTAATAAATAAGTACTTTCAAACCCTCCTCCGGACCATGATTTTAATTCACTAATTTTTGAGTCAGGATGTTTTTCAGCAAAAGCTTTTGGCACATAACCACTAAAGGCGGGCACTACGGGATGCATTCCCAATTCCTTCATCCGTTGCAATATTTTTTTTTGAATACTTTCTTTTTTATTAATCCAATTTTGTGGCAATGGTCCTTCCAGACTATTAATGTTACCCATTCTTTGCCAAGGTAAAAAAGCGGGTCCTGCAAAATGAGCTTGCAACTGGCTGTCAGTTAGTCCGTACTCTTTCCATAATTGTTGCCAAACCGCTTCCTGTCCTTCCATTGCGGTAGGCAGATTAATACCATGAAAAGCCATCCAATCTATTTCTTGCTCCCAACGTTGCCATTCCCACCACGGTGTGGTATAACCAAAAGTACAGGCATTTAAATACTCTCTATATTTGAATGGCGTAGCCTGTTTTTTTGAATATTTCGGCCAAGTCTTTGGTAAATTGATTCGGTTTCCTTCCCAACTAACCAAAACGGCTCCAATATCTCTCAAAAAATTATAAGCGGCATAACAAAGAACTGTATTGGAAGTTGCCTTAATTTTTACCTTATTTGTTGTTGTTTCCACCTCATACCAATCTGCTTCATTTATATCCTTGTTCTCAACAACAGTTACCTCAAACTCATTTGCGCGTTTTCCAATAAGCCTTTCAATTGCAGCAATCGAACTTTTTGCTTCCTCCTTATTTTTGCAATACGCCTTTGGTGCCAAAAAAAATAGCATCACTAAAAAAGGAATAACTCTTAATAGGGAATCATATTTTTTAATTCCAAAACATTTTTTTCTCATACTCTCAATATATTTATTAAAATATTTTACCATTTATTGAAATGCCTAAAAAAAGGGAGATTATATTTTTAATCTCCCTAACTAAATCAAACAAAACCAACAAAAATTAAAATCAAACATTTACAGAAAAAACCCTTACTTTTCATCTTTACTATTGTATTCATAGTATTCGTAAATATTTAAGATATTTAATTAGGATAAAATTATAGTAATGAGTTATAACCTAAATGGACGTATCATTCAAAATCATAGACATATTAATCCTTATCGCAACAAAACCGCTATATATGAGCCTTTAAAATTATTTTTAGCCAATAAATTTAATTTCATCAAAAAAAATGATCCAACTAACTTTTTAGAATTTATTTTATTTTTTAATATCAAAGAAACGTACAACATACTATTAACCAATGAAAATGATATTATCAAAAAGTTATGAATTCATTTGAAAATACATTCTACAATTTCAACCAGAAATTGCACAAATTTCCACAAATTAATGTCTGGAAATTTGTGGAATTTGCGGTGAAAAACATTTTTAGAAGCTGAATGCAAAATGCACTAAAGTGCATAGTTTTAACTATTTTTGGAACCAATAAAGTTCATATCCATGCGAAAACAATTTGGTGCAAAACCGACAAAATCAGACGTAGAAAACTATTCTAAATCAAAACAATGGGATGGTGAAAAATTCTTGAACATTGAAAATACTTCAATGGAAATTAGCATTCGAACGATGCCAAAACTATTGTACAAACAATTTTGCGAGAAAAAAGACAGAGCACCAAAAACTCCCTTAAGCATAATTCCATTTAACAGGGAAGCGTTCCAAAAAGCTTCCGAAAGCACTCACTTTATTTGGTTTGGACATTCAGTGCTTTTATTGCGCATGAATAACTTGACTATTCTAATCGATCCCATGTTTGGAAGCAATGCGGCGCCAATCTCTCCTTTTCCAATAAAGCGGTTTTCCGAAAATACTTTGGATATGATTGATGAGTTACCTACTATAGATTTGGTATTGCTTTCTCATGACCATTACGATCACTTGGACTACGACAGTATTCAAAAATTAAAACCAAAAGTGAAGCAATTTTATGTGGCTTTGGGGGTGAAACGTCATTTGATCAAATGGGGAATTGACGCTAATATTATAACGGAATTTGATTGGTGGGACGCAGCTAATTTTAATTCAATACAGATCACTTTTACCCCGACAAGACATTTTTCCGGTCGTGGTTTGAGGGATAGAGCCAAGTCCTTGTGGGGCGGTTGGAGCTTGGTTACACCAAAAGAAAAAATTTGGTTTAGCGGGGACAGTGGCTATGGACAGCATTTTAAAGAAATAGGCAAAAGATTAGGGCCATTTGATTTTGCATTCATGGAATGTGGACAGTACAATGAAAATTGGAGTCAGATACATATGTTTCCAGAAGAAAGTGTTCAAGCGGCTATTGATGCCCATGCAAAAACTATTATGCCCGTACATTGGGCAGGATTTGCCTTGGCACAACACGGCTGGACCGAGCCTGTCGAGCGCTTTATATCTTCTGCCGATAAACAAAATATAAAATATCTTGTACCACAGTTAGGTGAAATCGTATCAATTGAAGCACCCAAAACATCTGATTTTTGGTTTAAATAAAAAAATCACATTGGATTAACCGAATGATATTCTGTAAATGTTTTAGAATAACAAACGAATGGCTATTAGTTTAAAAAAATTAAAGGAAAAATGAAAAGAATCTTTAGTTTTGCAACTAACATCAATAAATGTTTTATGCTATCATATTGCGTAAAACAGTTCCTATATATCACTTTTTAATTATAACAAACCCCTAAATAAAGCCGAATAAATAAAAAACCTATGCTCGCAAAAAACAAAACATTATTATGTATCAGCTTACTATTTTTTAGTTCAACTATCGAAAAAATAGTAGCTCAAACCCGTGACACTATCCATTTGGAAGGACAATGGTTATTCCAAGAAGACGCAAAAGACCAAGGAATCGACGAAAAATGGTTCGACAAAAAACTTCCGGAAACCATCGCTTTGCCAGGCTCGATGACATCAAACGGAAAAGGAAATGATATTACCCTCAATACCCAATGGACAGGAAGTATCTACGATAGTACATTCTATTTCATTCCTCGTTTTAAAAAATACAGGGAACCAAAACCTAAATTTCCGTTTTGGCTTACACCAAAGAAAAGATACGTAGGTGCTGCCTGGTATCAAAAAGAAGTGGTAATCCCTAACAATTGGCAACAAAAACACATCAACTTGTTTTTGGAACGTCCTCATACCGAAACAATTTTATGGATTGATGGCGTAAAAGTAGGTATGCAAAATTCTATGGTTGCACCTCATGAATATGACCTAAGCACTTTACTCACACCTGGAAAACATACTATTACCGTACGTGTAGACAACCGTATCAAGGATATTAATGTTGGAATTGATTCGCACAGTTTAACTGATCACACCCAAGGAAACTGGAACGGAATCATTGGGAAATTGAAACTGATTTCAACTCCAAGCTTGTATATCGATAATATTCAGGCATATCCAGATTTGGCCAACAAACAAGTACAATTAAAGATTGCCATGGCTTCCATAGTGGACACAAAAACTAATGGAACTTTACGCATTTCGGCAAATAGTTTCAATTCGAACAAAAAAGACAAAGTTGATCCTATAAAAGTTTCCTATAAATTTTCTGGTAAAAGTGACACCTTAAAAGTCATTTTACCTATGGGAAAAGATTTTTTAACCTGGGACGAATTTGATCCGGCTCTTTATAAGGTAACAGTTTCGTTGATTAATAAAAAATCAGGAAATGATAGTGCCGAAACCCAATTTGGAATGCGAGATTTCAAAACCAATGGAAAGAATTTCAACATCAACGGTCGTCCTGTTTTTTTGAGAGGAACTGTAGACAATGCCGTTTTTCCACTTACCGCTTTTCCTGACATGGATTTAAAATCTTGGGTTCGAATATTCAAAATAATAAAGGATCATGGTTTAAACCATGTTCGCTACCACTCTTGGTGTCCTCCGGAAGCTGCTTTTCAAGCCGCCGATTTAACTGGTGTGTATCTACAACCCGAAGGGCCAAGCTGGGCAAATCATGGTTCGTCAATAGGTCAGGGAAAACCAATTGACAAATTCATTTATGATGAGACAGACAGAATGGAAAAATATTATGGGAACTACGCCTCATATTGCATGCTCGCTTATGGAAACGAACCTAGAGGAAATCAGGTAAAATATTTAACTGAATTTAATAATTATTGGATCAAAAAAGACAGTCGACGTTTATATACCGGTGCATCTGTAGGCGGTAGCTGGCCTGTAATTGAAAACAGTCAGTTCATGGTTCGCGGTGGTGCAAGAGATTTGGACTGGAAAAGAGCGACACCTCACACAACTGACAATTTCACCAAATCAATTGAAAAATTCACCGTGCCTTTTGTTTCCCACGAAACTGGACAGTATTGTGTTTTTCCTAATTTTGATGAAATCAAAAAATACAGTGGTGTTCTCGAAGCCTTAAATTTTGAACTATTTCAAGAAGACTTAAAAGACCATCACATGGCCTCTCAGGCAAATGACTTTTTTATGGCTTCGGGAAAATTACAAGCCCTAAGTTATAAATTCACCATAGAAAAGACTTTACGAACTCCCGATTATGCAGGAATGCAATTGCTTTCATTGAATGATTATCCTGGGCAAGGAACTGCATTGGTGGGAATATTGGATCCTTTTTGGGATGCAAAACCATATATCAACAATGTAGAATTTGAAGAATATTGCAACAGCACGGTTCCATTGGCAGAAATCAGAAAATTTGTCTATACCAATGATGAAACCTTCTATGCGGGCATACAAATTTCGCATTTTGGAAAAGAAAAATTAAACAAAACTATCAATTGGGAGATTGTCTCAGAGAATGGAAATAGCCTGAAAAAAGGAAACTTTCCTGCTTCAGAAATTAACTTTGGCATTAACAAAATTGGACAAATAGATGCTGCTTTAAATACGATTACTAGTGCTCAAAAATTAATATTCACAGTTAGTATCGAAGGAACTTCGTTTAAAAATCACTGGGAATTTTGGGTATACCCAAAAGTATTAGCCGAAATTAATTCTACAGTTTACTACACTGATGTTTTGGACACCAAAGCAGAGGAAATTCTGAAATCAGGAGGAAAAGTATATCTGAATTTAGCAGGAAAAGTGGTTAAAGGCAAGGAAGTCGTTCAAACTTTCCTTCCTGTTTTCTGGAATACTTCTTGGTTTCAAATGAGACCTCCACATACATTGGGAATTGTAGTAAATCCTAAAAATCCAGTTTTTACTGATTTCCCAACTGAATATCACAGTAATTTACAATGGTGGAGCATTTTAAACAACACCCAAGTAATGAATCTGGAAGACTTCCCGGAAGATTTCAAACCGCTTATACAGCCTATCGATACTTGGTTTATGAATCGCCGCTTAGCCACCGTTTTTGAAGTAAAAGTGGGTCAAGGAAAACTAATCGTATCCAGTGTTGACCTAAAGAACCCGAAAAAGGATGCTGCATCTCAACAATTGTTTTATAGTATTCAAAAATACATGAACTCGGATGCTTTTGATCCGAAAACTACAATCGATATAAAATTGATTCAAAATATTTTAACGGAAGAATCTAGAGAACAATTCAAAAAATACACAAAAGACAGTCCAGACGAATTAAAACCAAAAGCTGGTCTTCTTAAATAAAATTATTTTAAGTCCAATAATAAGCCTCATTTCGAAATTTAGTAACCATCTAAAAATCGAAAATGAGGCTTTTTTTTTATCTGAAAACTTGGACTATACATTTCGGATGAAATTCTTGAATATGGTTAAATCTCGGATTCCCGAAAACAAAAAAGCAAAGCAAAAAGGCCGCTCCTCATATGAGAAACAGCCTCTGATCGCTAAACTTAAATCGATATTATTTCAACTGAATTGTAGCCTCTGTAGGTTTTAGCCAAGTACTGGAAAATTTTACCGTTATAGGTTCATCACCTCCTGTTGCCTGAATATAAGCAACAAGATGTCCGTGAAATACTCTTTGAACAGCATCGGTATAATCGCCCATATCGCTATTATTTCCTGCTTCCAATCCTAATAAAACACCTGAACCGCTTACGGTACAACTAACTTCATTATCCGAAAGCATTACAGGGATTCCTTTCTCATCCAGTACCTCTATTATTACTTTTGCAACACCTTTATCCTTATTGACCGTGATGTTTTTTTCGCTAATGGATAAAGCATAAGGCTGTTGCGAAGAAGAAATAGCGTATCGACTTGCTATTTTATTATCGGCAGTAAGTCCTATTGCTTCTAATTTACCCGAAGTAAAAGGGATATCCCAATAAATCACACCCGTTTTTTCATCATATTTTTTCTCTTCACCAACTATTTTCCCGTTTAATTCCAAACGAGCTTTGGGTGCATTTGTATAACAGACCACCCTGATCATTTGTCCGTCATTATAGTTCCATAATGGCCAAGCATCTTTTGACAGTTCTTTTTCGTTAGCATTGATATATGTTCCTGCATAAATCATCGGTTTATCAGACCATAATGATTGACGAAAATACCCTCTTGGTTTGATAATCCCGGCAAGATCTACCAATCCAGAGTAAAACCCTCTGGAAGGCCAACTTCCGGATTCTCCCAAATAATCAATACCTGTCCATAAAAATTGTCCAAATATGTAATCATTGTTTTTTACTGCCAGCCATGGATCCATATTATGAACATTCTCACTGCCAAAAATTACTCTATTTGGGTATTTTTTATGGTCCGAATCATACTTGCTTTCTGTATAATTATATCCTACAATATCAAGAGCACCTGGATATTCGGTTTCGTTGGACATTGCAACTCCTGCAAGACCGGCTGTAGTAGGACGTGATTTATCATATTTTTTAACGGCAGCTACAAGACGTTTGGCAATACCTCCAAGTCGCATGGCATCTGGTGCCTCTTTTTTATAACCACCATAAGAAGCTTGCCCAAAACCAGTTTCTTTTCCACCCAGTACAGGATGTGAATAAGGATCATTTGGATAATCTACTTCATTTCCTATACTCCATCCAAAAACAGAAAGATGATTACGGTCACGACGAACCATATCTTCCAAATCTTTCTCTCCCCAAGCAGTAAATATATCGTGTGAACCCTCAAACCCTGGAGTGCCTTTGTTCCAACCGGATAACCATTTACGTTTGGGAAATTCCCACTCATCATAAGCCTCATTAAGAACTAATATTCCTAATTCATCGCAAAGCTGATAAAAATCAGGCGCTTGTGGATTGTGGCTGGTACGAATGGCGTTTACTCCTATTTCCTTTAGGGTTTTCAATCTTGATTTTAAAACATCCTTGGGCACAGCCGAACCTAAAACTCCTGCATCACGATGCAAACAGACGCCTTTCATTTTCATCCATTTACCATTTAGCGCAAAACCTTTATTGGCATCAAAAACAAAACTTCTAAAACCAGTTTGTGTAACTGTTTTGTCTATAATTTTTCCGCCTTTCAAGACAGTGGTTCGCAATAAATACAGGTTGGGATGCTCTAAATCCCATAATTGAGGATTTTTTACATTTATTTTAGCAGAATTTTTATTTGATGCATTCGCTTCTACAATGGCATTTTGAGAACTTTTGGCAACTATTTTTCCATCACTGTCCAAAAGTTCATTTACAACCGTAAGATTTGTTTTTACGGCCGAAGCATTTTCTATGGATACCTCAACATTTAAAATTCCAGTTCCATTTTTAATCTCTGGATATGCATAAACACCCCATTGTTCGATATGCACGGGATTAGCATAAACCAGCCAAACGTTTCGATAAATACCTGAACCGGAATACCAACGTGAATCGGCATTTTGACTGTGATCAACACGTACGGAAATGATATTGTCTTCTCCATATTTTACGAAAGGAGTAGCATCATAAGCAAAAGAAATATAACCGTTAGGTCGTTTTCCCAAGGAATGTCCATTAATAAAAACTTCACTGCGGTTGTAAACTCCTTCAAAATATAAATAAACCTTTTCACCTTTCTTGTTTTGAGGAATACTCAATGTTTTTCGATACCAGCCAATTCCGCCTGGCAAATATCCTGTGCAACTGGCCAAAGTAGGGCTCAACTGCCCTTCCACGCTCCAATCGTGAGGAACATTCACAGATTGCCACTTGGCATCATTGTACGTTACATTTTGAATATCCGAAGCATCCAGCAACGAAAACTTCCAGTTTTCATTAATTTTTTGGCAATCTCCGAATGATACTTGACTGAAAGCAGACAAGCAGGAAAAAACAAGAATTGGTAATGCGAATTTTTTAATGGTCATAGAATCTGTTTTTTTTATTATTCATTTTCCTAACAATAAAGTTGGTATAAAATCTATGTTTTATATATAAGTCTAAATTATTGTTTGTTTGTTTTTCTAAAAAAGTATTTAAGTACCTATTATTTTAATATGTGTAAAAAACACAATTATAAGCTAATTTTACCAATAAAGGTTACAATTTGTAAAACAAAATTGATATAAATTGTTTTACTTTTACATTTCAACAAAACCAATGGAAAAGCTCTATTCCCTCGTCATTCATCCTCCACACGACATCCTTGATTTGGTAAAATCAATGAAAGAACAACTGGCTGCCGAAATAGGCTGGTACAATAGTAAAAACGCTGTTGGGCACATTACTATTTGTGAATTCAAGGCAACTGAAATCGAAATCGAATCCATCAAAAAACAAATAAGTAAATTATGTAATCCAATAACTCCAGTTACTGTACATCTCAATTCTTTTGGCTCCTTTCCCAACGGCGCTTTTTTTATTGCTCCCAGCAGTGATTCCAAGAAGGTATTAAAACCGATCATGAAACAATTCAACAAATCACTTCAGATTTTCGAAATGAAAAAAAGCGATAATCCTCATCTCTCCATCGCCCGAAGACTAAGTCCCGAAAATCTGGCAAAAGCCAATCATTTATTTACCACAATCGATTTACATTTTATTTGCAATAGCGTGGTTTTGCGACAATTTGACGAAAATATAAAACAGTTTTTTGTAATAGACACTTTCCTGTTTAATGACAATCAACAAGAGCAATTTATTCAAGGAACCCTTTTTTAACTGATTACACAAAATCTACTAACTTGGGATGTTAAGCTTGATTTTTAATACACTCAAAAAGTATTAAATTGCAACTTTAAAATCAATAGAACCAGTACAAACTGTCACTAAATGAAAACTTCGGTAAAACATACTTGTATCATCATTTTACTGCTTTTAACCTCAACACTAAAGGCACAAAAACCAACTATAAATTTTATAGAAAACAATTACAAACTAGCACTTGAACAGGCCAAGGTCTCCCAAAAAACAATTTTTGTCATGGTTTACGCCACTTGGTGCACGCACTGCAACAAAATGAAAAGTACTGTTTTAAAAGAACCAGCTGTAATTACTTTTTTCAATAGCAATTTCATCAATCTAATGATAGATTCTGAAACGCCTATAGGAAAAGATTTTATGAAAAAATACAACATAAAATCCTTTCCTGCCTTTTTGTTTTTGGACGAAAAAGAAACCCATCTCTACAGTACGGGAGGAGAATTTACTACTCAAGAATTTCTTGCAGAAGCTCAAAAAGCGTTAAACCCAAATACGCAATTACCTTCTTTGGAAAGAAAATTCAATGAAGATGTGAGAAACGCCGAAAATTGTTTCAATTACTTATATACACTCAAAAACAGTGTAGATTCTGAGAAAAGCGATGATGTAACAGCCAAATATTTGGCAACGCAATCCAAAGAGCAACTCATTACTCCTATCAACTGGAAAATTATTGCGTACGGAGTTAATGATCTAGATTCAAAGGGATTCGAAACAATCTTAAATCATCAAACTGATTTTGCCAAAGTTGCCTCACCAAAAAGAATGGAAGCCAAAATTGTAAGTGTCGTTAAAAGAAAGTTAACCCAAAACATGAATTATCTGGATTCCATCAACTATTCCAAAAACAGGATACTTGCAAAAAATATCAATAATGCAAAAGTAGACTCATTGGTTTTTAAATATGATTTGCAAATGTATGAAGCCACAAAAAACTGGAAAAAATACCAACAGGTCACATTGGAATCTACACAAAAATTGGCTTGGAATGATTATTCTACAATCAATGGGATTTCCAAAAATTATATTGAAAACATAACGGATAAAGAAGTTTTGAAAAAAGCCATTTTATGGGCAAAACGATCAATTGAGATAAACAATTCTGCCGAAAGCACTTTTTTGTTAGCAAGATTATATTATAAGATCAATGACAAAAAAAATGCAATAGAAAATGCAAAAAAAGCAAAGGCAATAATTACAGCTATGGGTTGGAGCACCAAAGATATTGATCAATTTTATAGTGATTTACAGAAAAAATAATACACTTTCTACAGATTGAAAAAGCAGTTATTCCTCGATAACTGCTTTTTTTATTTTCCAAACTCAAATGTTCCTTTCGACCCATTTTGACTTTCATTAAAAAACAAAAAAAATCTTTTTCAAATTCAATTTTTAACGAATAAAAAATGCCCGAAAAAAAATTAAAAAGCTATGTTCTGAGAAATTTTTCATAATAAAAAATTAAAACAGTAAGAATAAAGCTATTATTTTAAAATAAAAAAATTTAGTTAAATTATTGTGTTTACATGGTTTTTTAAGGTAATTTATTATATAAATCATTATTTTTTATAACTTTTTTTATATAATATTTTGTTTGTATCTTTTTTTTTACATAGATTTGTGCAATCGATTACACTTTGATAATCAATATGTTAAAAATTTTATTTATTCGAACTTAATATTAATTTTTAAAATCATTTTTTAATTAACCAAATTTAACCATTATGAAAACCAATTTTAAATTACTAGTACTATTTACAATTTTTTCTTTGACAGCCTGTGAAAACAACGACGCACCATTGAGCGAAAATGAAGCAGCAATTACTTCGGAGGAAGCCAGCGCTTCGGACAATTCTATTACTAAAAAATCAACAACAGTTACAACCGAAGCAGCCTTGAGATCTGCTGTTAGTTCTGCCGTAGCTGGTGATGTAATAACAGTAAGCGGCACGATAAATTTGACTCAAACTTTGGAGTTGGCAAAAAGCGGTACATCTAGCTCAAAAATTAATCTAACAGGAGGTGTTTTAAATTGTTCAGCCTTGGCATCAGGAAGCTGGGGAGTAAAAGTAAACGGTAGCTATTGGAATATTACCAATATAACCGTAAAAAACGCTCCAGATTGCGGAATAGTTTTCCAAACCGGAGGTTACAATTATGCCTATAACGTAACTACTTCAGCCAATGGAGATTCAGGATTACAAATTTACAATGGATCGCATGACAATTACATCAAATCATGTAAATCCAATGATAATTATGATGCTGCAAATGCAGGTGAAAATGCAGATGGTTTTGCCTGCAAATTATCAGCTGGGAAAAATAATGTATTCGAAGGCTGTACTGCCAATCACAATTCTGATGACGGATGGGATCTTTACGGTCAACCTTACACAGTGACCATTAAAGGTTGCACGGCAAGCAACAATGGTTTTGGCTCTAATGGAGATGGTAACGGATTCAAACTTGGAAGTGCCGGACAAAATGTTGCACATACAGTAACCAATAATACCGCTACAAATAATTTAGCATGGGGATATGACGGAAATGGAAATACTGGACATATTACCATCACTGGCAGCACTGGATCTGGAAATAAAAAAGGCTTGTTTACACGTCTGTACTAATTGCATATTCTAGAGAATTTCTAACCGATAAAACTGACTCTGATTTACAAATCAAACTAATTTTAAACAGATTATCTATTTGAAATCATAAAAGTTCGGATATAACGATTTATAATCCAGAGACTAAAAAAATTATCGAATAATTTCTCATCAAAAACAAAAACCGCTATCACTGGAACTTAAGTGATAGCGGTTTTTTCAAAAAAAAATTATTCGCTTACTAATTCAAAATTATTTTTTTTCTTATTCATTTATGGTTGATCAATTTCAACCTTAGGACTTATGCTTTTAATATAATTCAAATTTAAGAAAACGTTATAGCATGAAAACTGATAATTATCATATAATTGAATATATTTTAAATAAAAACCGAAATAAAAGATTAAAATTTACAATAATTAAATAAAATCTAATTTAATTGGTTATTTGATAAAATTTTTAACAAGGTTACAATCATAAAAACATCATTATCATGGGGAAATGATTTTATTTCACAAAGCTTATTGTATTAATCTGATAAGATTGTCAAAAGAATTCCCTTAACTAAAATTGTAAATCATTAACTACAAATGGTAAAATGCCTTTATAAGATAATTGAACAATAGATATAAAATAAAACTAATTAGTGCGATGGCAACAAGCAAACTAATGCCATTAACAATAATATTAGGAATGAATTTCAATTTGGGATGTACATAACAAGGTTCGCGATGCAGATACTCGTGAACATTTTGGGCTACTATTTTTACTTTCTTTTTGATAACTGATATTTTAATTTAAGAATTACAGAAAACAAAGTGAGGAAAATTGCGATGAGCCATACTAATCAACTCTGAAACAAACTATACAAATATAGTTAATTTAGCAGCATCAATTATCTATTACACTAAAAAACAATCAATTGAAACATAAATGATTTATTTTTTTGGCATAAAAAAACCGCCTCAATTTGAAAAATCAAGGCGGCCTTAAACTATTAAAAACGATTACAAAATATAATCGGTATTGATGAAATTCGATTCTTTGCTATTTAACAATTCTTGCAATATTTCATTATTATAAGCATTGTCCTTTGAAGCAACAAAAGTTCTGATTGAGAAAGAACGCAAAGCATCATGGATACTCAATGTTCCAGAAGCAGAATCTTTTCTTCCCGTGAAAGGAAAAACGTCTGGCCCTCTTTGGCATGAACTATTCAAGTTTACTCTACAAACCAAATTCACCAAAGTATCAATAAGTGGTGCAATTGTTTTGATATTTTTACCAAACAAACTCACTTGTTGTCCATAATTTGATTCTGCCATATCATTTAATGGCTCTTGAATATCCTTGAAGGTCAATACTGGTATCACTGGACCAAATTGCTCTTCGTGGTACACTCGCATTTCCTTGTTGATTGGAAATAAAATAGCTGGAAATATAAAATTATCCGAATGCTGTCCACCTTTTGCATTAATTACCTTGGCACCTTTAGTAGTTGCGTCATCAATTAATCCTTGAATATAGGCTGGTTTTTCAGTTTCTGGAAGTGGAGTCAAGGAAACTCCTTTTTCCCATGGATTTCCAAATTTTAATGCATCTACTTTTTCGGCAAAACGCTTATTGAATTCGGCAGCTATATTTTCGTGTACGTATATAATTTTCAACGCCGTACATCTTTGTCCGTTAAAAGACAATGTTCCAGCGATACATTCCTGGATGGCCAAATCCAAATCGGCATCCGGTAATATAATAGCTGGGTTTTTGGCTTCCAATCCTAAAACCAAACGCAATCTGTTTTTGTTTGGATGTTGGTCTTGCAATGCAATAGCTGATTTACTATTTCCAATCAAGGCCAAAATATCAACTTTTCCTGATTTCATTATTGGCGAAGCAATCTCACGCCCTCTACCATAAACAATACTGATTACCCCTTTTGGGAAACTGCTTCTAAAAGCTTCCAATAACGGAGAGATCAACAATACTCCATGTTTTGCAGGCTTGAAAATCACTGGATTACCCATGATCAAGGCAGGGATAAGCAATGTAAAGGTTTCGTTTAATGGATAATTATAAGGTCCAAGACATAACACTACTCCAATAGGACCTCTACGCACCATGGCATTAATACCTTGCACTTTAGAGAAATGAGCGCTACGACTATTTAATTCCTTATAACTTTCGATAGTATCCTCAATGTATTCTACCGTTCTATCAAATTCTTTTTCAGAATCTCCCAATGTCTTTCCGATTTCCCACATCAAAAGCTTAACCACTTCGGTACGGGTCTCTTTCATTTTAACAATAAAATTTTCCATGCATTTGATGCGATCAGCAACTTTCATTGTTGGCCATAATCCTTGACCATTGTTAAAGGCTGCTTCGGCAGATTGTGCTACCTCTAACGCTTCAGCTTCTCCCATAAATGGAATCGAACCTAATAAAGTCGGCTCATATTTTTCGGTTGAAGAAATTGTTGAATATACGGGAGTTGTCTTTCCAGTCCATTTTTTTAATTCGCCATTGACCAAATATGTATCTTGATTAAGCAGAGACGTAATTTGAAATTCTTGAGGTATAGTATTCATTCTTTGGTTATTTTGGTTATTCCTTATTAATTTAAAAAGAGGTGATGACCTCCTTATGTGATATTTAGACTATATCGCCTTCCCACTCTATAATTCCGCCGAGTAAGTTATAGGCATTATCAATACCTAACTCGTTCATAATCTCACATGCTTTTGCGCTTCTCATTCCAGAACGGCAATACACGTAATAATTTTTGCTCTTATCCAATGCTGCAATAGCATCAACAAACTCCTGTCCTTTATGAATATCGATATTAATAGCTCCTTCTATTATGCCTTGGTCGCATTCATCTTCGGTTCTCACATCCAAGAGTACCGCATTCTCATCGGCTTCCTTTTGAGAAACCCATTCTTCTTGTGTCAAATTCATAATTTATATTTTTTTGTAAAAATACAAGATTTTCCTCAAACAATACACCTCTTTTTTGTGAATTACACAATGTTTTAAAGAAAACGATTTCGTAATACAAAAAACTTTCTCATAACGCATCATACTTAATTTCAATTATAAATAAGTTCTATTTTTAGTATTTTTACATTGTTGCAGTCCAACGAATTTCTAAATAAAATAAAATGTCAGAGTTTTTAAAAAAAATATTCCCTTCCTTTTCAAACGAGTTGATTCAAGACATCAAAGCGAATGAAATCATCAAAACTTTTGACACCGGTGAAGTAATCATGCGCACCGGACAATATATCAAACATACAATTTTGCTAATAAAGGGAACTATCAAGGTCTATCGTGAAGATAGCGATGGTGGTGAATTTCTCATGTACTATCTGCAGCCCGGTCAAGCCTGTGCCCTATCGATGGTATGTATAACCAAGAATGAAAAAAGCCAAATCATGGCCAAGGTGGTTGAAGATGCCGAAATCATTATGCTTCCATTACCGATGATGGAGAAATGGATGATGCAACATCGTAGTTGGTACGAATTTGTCGTTGGCTCCTATCGCGATCGCTTTAAGGAAGTATTGGAAGTCATTGATAATATTGCTTTTAGAGCAATGGATGAACGCTTGGAATTTTACCTAAAACGTCAGGCCGAAACCTGTGGCTGTAAAAAGCTAAAACTTTCCCATCAGGAAATTGGATCAGATTTAAATACTTCCAGGGAAGTTATCTCAAGACTACTCAAGAAAATGGAACAACGCGGTTTGGTAGTTTTGCATCGCAATCAGATTGAAATCTTGTGAAATTTACTACCATAAATAGGGTCTGCTGAAAAACTAATCTTATTAATTCTATTTTTTATCAAAAATACAGAAGTCGTAAATGTTATGTAAAGCAATCCAATAGAATGATTTTTTTCCAAAACCAATAAAAAGTATCCATCAATAGCCATAGTCCACGGTTTTAACCGTGGGAAACGTAACGTAAATCAAATTTCTTTCTATTGTTACCAACGGTTGAAACCGTTGGCTATGATAAAGAATTAGAAAAACGCATAGTTTTTAAAGTTGCAACAATAAAAGCCTTGCACTTGACTCCGAAATTTTATTCTTTAACCATTGTCATTGCTTAAGAATAAACTTTTTCAGCAAACCCTAAATATTTTAAACTCCAAAATACTTTCTTCAGTTATTTAAACATTATAGAAATTTACGTTATGTGACAAAAGTTACATTGCTATACAAAAACACTTTGCATCTTTGTGCTAAATAAAACACAAAATGGAATATCTTGGTTATTTAGCTTCTGTAATTATTGGACTCTCGTTAGGATTAATTGGAGGCGGAGGATCTATTTTAACTATTCCCATATTGGTTTATTTATTCAAGATAGATCCAAAATTAGCTACCAGTTACTCATTATTCATAGTAGGAATTACAGCCTTGTCCGGTTGTTTCAGTCACTATCGAATGGGAAATCTCAAAACCAAATCGGCATTATATTTTGCAGTTCCTTCGGTATTTTCAATATTGGTTATCCGAGAAGTTATCATTTTAAAAATTCCAAATTTACTTTTCACCATAAATAATTTTCAAATTACCAAAAACTTTCTAATCATGATTGTTTTTGCAATACTCATGGTATCTGCATCCATTTCGATGATTTTCAAAACAAAAAAAAACACGCTAACTATTGACACTAATTATTGGCAATTGGCTATCATAGGGTTTATTGTTGGTATTATTACCGGTTTTCTAGGAGCTGGTGGCGGATTTCTAATCATTCCTGCACTTTTGTTCTTTGCTAATTTGCCCATGAAGCAAGCAATTGGCACTTCATTGTTAATTGTTTTTATCAATTCTTTCATTGGATTTATGGGTGATTTATATATTAATACTCCTATCGATTATGTTTTTCTAGCGAGCATTTCGGGTATGGCCTTCATCGGAATGATTATTGGGACACGATTATCAAAAAAAATTGATGGAAATAAACTTAAACCTGTTTTTGGATGGTTTATTTTAATTATGGGCATTTACATCCTAATCAAGGAGTTGTTTTTTTGAGGTTGCCAAGAAACCAAATTTATTGGCTACCAAGACTATTACCTTTAAGCCTTAAACTCATAAACTTTTAAAAAAATTGGAAACTTACCTCCTTATAAACTCTTTAAAAAATAGAAACTCACTAACTTTACAATTATGCAAATAGAACAAATATATACAGGATGTTTAGCACAAGGCGCTTATTATATCACTTCCAATGGCGAAGCGGTTATAATTGACCCTTTAAGAGAAACACAACCTTATTTGGACCGAATTGCTCGCGATGGCGTAACCCTGAAATATATTTTTGAAACCCATTTTCATGCCGATTTTGTTTCGGGACACCTTGATTTAACCAAGGAAACTGGTGCACCCATCGTTTACGGACCAACCGCACAGCCCGAATTTGAAGCCATTGTTGCAACTGACAATCAGCTTTTCGAAATAGGGAATATCAAAATAAAAGTACTGCACACCCCAGGCCATACCATGGAAAGCACTACTTTTTTGCTGATTGATGAAAACGGAAAAGATTATGCCATCTTCTCTGGAGATACCTTATTCATTGGTGATGTGGGTAGGCCGGATCTAGCCCAAAAAGCAGCGGAAATGACTCAGGAACAATTGGCTGGACTATTATTTCATTCCCTTAGAAACAAAATCATGACACTTGCAGATAACGTTATTGTCTATCCCGCACATGGCGCAGGCAGTGCTTGCGGGAAAAACATGAGCAAGGAAACTGTTTCGACTATAGGGAATCAAAAAACTGCCAATTATGCCCTAAGAGCCAATATGACCGAAGCCGAATTTATTGCCGAGGTCACCAATGGATTGCTGCCTCCCCCCGCCTATTTTGGAATGAACGTAGCAATGAATAAAAAAGGATATGACAGTTTCCAGGAAGTTTTACAGCATGGAATGCATACTTTATCGGTAACCGAATTTGAGTCCATCGCTGATAAAACCGGAGCCTTGATTCTAGACACCCGAAAAAACGGTGATTTTGCCAAAGGTTTCATTCCGCAGTCTATAAATATAGGTATTGAAGGCGATTTTGCTCCTTGGGTTGGTGCCTTAATTGCCAATGTAAAGCAACCGATTTTATTAGTTACCGAAGTTGGACAAGAGGAAGAAACCGTAACTCGCCTGAGCCGTGTAGGGTTTGATAATTTGATTGGACATTTAGAAGGCGGTTTTGAAGCTTGGAAAAAGTCCAAAAAAGACATTGACACCATAAACAGAATCACCGCCGAAGAATTTCAAAAACAAGTAAAAATTGGAAAAAACAAAATCATTGATATCCGCAAGGAAACCGAATACCTTACCGAGCATATCAATGAAGCCTACAATAAACCACTGGCAAATATCAATGATTGGATCAAGGACATCAATCCAAACGAGCCGTTTTTCATGCATTGCGCAGGTGGATATCGCAGTATGATTGCCGCATCGATTTTACAGGCTAGAGGTTTTCGAAATTTCAGCGAAATTGAAGGCGGATTCAATGCCATTGCCAAAACCGATATTCCCAGAACCGATTTTGTCTGCCAAAGTAAAATGCAGTAGCGAAATTCAATTTCAATGGCAATGCAAAAATTAAAAAAATAATTAGGGCGTGACCCCATTAAGAAAAGTGGCCAACATCTCGTTGCGGTTAATCGGCCACTTCCCTTAATGCGGTCGGGCTATCCGCGCTACTTCGGTAGCTAGCTTCTATCCCTCACGCATCCGCCAAACAGCATCAAAAAATGAAAGAAGTATTATTTAGCAACTGGCATGCCATACGTATTTTTCGCTTAGCATTTTCAGTGTTTTTATTCGTACAAGCATACGAAACACGCGAATGGTTTTTTAGTATCTTTGGATTATTTTTCCTAATTCAAGCAATATTCAATTCGGGTTGCGGGTCAAATGGCTGTGCTATCCCAAAAAACAAATACAACAAAAGATGAGTACTTTTAATACTATTATCCAATCGGAAAAACCAGTTTTGGTCGACTTTTTTGCCACTTGGTGTGGCCCTTGCCAAACATTGGCTCCCATATTGAAAGAAGTAAAAGACAGTTTGGGGGACAAGATTTCAATTATCAAAATTGATGTGGACAAAAACCAACAAATTGCATCACACTATCAGGTTCGTGGAGTCCCTACGATGATTTTGTTCCAAAATGGAAAACAGTTATGGAGACAATCAGGCGTTTTAAGCAGTTCTGATTTAATTAAAATGATTACCCAAAAAATTTAAATTTGCAGCTTCGATCACAAAGTTTTCGATATTATTTTAAATTAAATTATATGAAACCAATACAGTTTATTAAAGCTTTGATTATTGTGTTAATAGCCCAGCAATCAAGCGCACAGGAAAAAAAAGAGGTTAACTTGAATGATAAAAAGTATACTATCGAAAATTGTGTCAATCATTTTGAGTTGGATAAGGCAAAAAAAACAAATGTTGGCTATCAATATTGGTTTATGGATAAAAATTTTGCCGATGGCAATACCGTTAAAATGAGTATTGTTAATCCTCATCAATCAACTCATCCGCCACACAAACATATACAGGAAGAAATCTTTTTTATCCTGGAAGGCACAGCAACCTTTTATTTGGATGGAAAAACTGTAACCGCAGGAGCCTATACCAGCTTTTATTGTCCCTCAAATGTAGAACACGGCATTAGCAATACAGGCGAAACAGAATTAAAATATTTGGTAATGCAAAAATACCCCAAAGAATAGATTTTCAGCGGATTCCATTACGTTATAAAAAAGTTAATTAATGATTCTGAGTCAAAAAAAACAATACTTTTGAATCACTTTAAAATCAAAAATCAAAAAAATGAAAAACCTAATCACCGTTCTGGCAGTAGCTCTTTTTTCAGCAGGTATGAATGTAAGTGCTCAAGAAACAAAGCCAAAAGAAACTCCTAAAAAAGAATGTTCCGCAAAAGAAAAAAAAGCATGCGACAAATCTAAAAAGTCTTGTTGTTCTGCCAAAACTACAAAGAAAGCGTAAAGTAATTAATTTATAATACCCCTAAAAGAGTGTTTGTTTGTTCAAACACTCTTTTTTTATATTCTGAATTCACAGATAAAATCATAATTATCAAATAATTAGTCAAATTATCCTTTTGGCAACCATTTGTGAATGACTACGTCCAGATCATCTTCTATTATCGGTTTTGAAACATAATCATTCATGCCAAATTCAAGACACTTATCTTTTTCCCCTACCATAATTCCCGCAGTCAAGGCAATAATGGGCACTTTATCACCATTTTTAAGATTCCTGATTTCGAAAGCTGCGTCATATCCATTTTTTATGGGCATTTGAATATCCATTAAAACCAAATCAGGATTATTCATTTCAAATTGTTCAACGCCTTCCTGACCATCTCTCCCTTCCAATATAACAGCATTTGGAATAATCCTTTTCACCAAGGTTTTGGCTAAAAACATATTGATTTTATTGTCTTCAACAATCAAGATTTGAAGTCCATCTAATTTTGCATGCTTTTCTATTTTAATTGCTTCAAGTGTTGGCAATTCAACAAAATTATCTTGTATTGGCTGCGCTTTTTTTAACTTAATAAAAAAGTAAAAATCACTTCCATCACCATATTTACTTTTTAGTTGTAAATTACTTTTCATTAGACCTAACAACAAATTGGAAATTGCCAAACCTAAACCTGTACCACCAAATTTTCTGGAAGTTGCACTATCTTCCTGAACGAATGAGTTAAAAATTTTCTTTTGATTGTATTGCTTGATTCCAATACCGGTATCTTTAATCGAAAATTTTATAGTTGTATTTTTATTACTTGTTTTTATTTGCTCAACATCCAATCGTATATGCCCAAATGAGGTAAACTTTAATGCATTACTGATTAAATTAACCAATATCTGTTTTAATCGAATGGAATCTGCGTGAACATATTGTGGTACGTTTTCTTCTATTGCAAGGGTTAAAACAATGTTTTTTAGACTCGCTTGATGCTTAAACAATTCTATTACTTGATGCAAGAGCCTAAAAAGATCAACATCTTCTAAATGCAACTCCAGTTTCCCTGACTCAATTTTTGAAAAATCCAGTATGTCATTAATAATTTCCATCAATGAATTGGCAGAAATGTTGACCGTTGACATATATTCCAATTGGTTTTTCTCCAATTCAGTTTTCATTAACAAATCGGTGAAACCCACAATTCCATTTAATGGAGTCCGAATCTCGTGACTCATATTGGATAAAAAATCCGATTTGGCCCTATTGGCTTCTTCTGCCTGTATTTTGGCTTTTTTTAATTCGTTGTTGATTTGTTTTAACTGTTCGTTTATTTCTTCATACTCAATGTATTTTTCATACAGGTATTTTTCGCTTTCTTCTGCTTTTTCCTTGGATTCTATTAATTCTAATTCCAGTAATTTATGCTCCGTAATATCTCGAATAGTTCCCAAAATAACCAAAGCTCTACCTTCTTCATCCCTTTTTACCGTCCCTAATCCATGTACCCAACGTTCTGATTTATCATTTACCCTTATAATTTTGTATTCTTTATCAAAAGGCTTTTTTTTATTAATTACTTCTTCTCGGATATATGTATCCATAATCTTTTTTGATTCTGGATGTAGTATATCAAACCAAGTTGCAATAGTCAAATCATAATTTGCATCAATACCCAAAATAGTATTCAGTAAATCAGTACGAGTCCATTCTTGGGTATACATATTAATACTATAGGTTCCAATCTGTCCAATACTTTGAGTTTCTTGTAGAAATAGCTCGTTTTCTTTCAATTTTATTTCCGCTTTTTCCCGTTCGGTAACATCTTTTACAAACAATAAAATTTGTTTTTCCGAAAGTTTTACAGCATCAATCGACCATAGACGTATAGTGTTATCCTCATGTACAAAGGGCATAATATTGTTTGAAGTACCACTCGAAAGAAGATCACAAAAAATAGATTCAATATTTTCTAACGAATCGGAAGGCGTTAAATCCTTGATTGATTTTTTTAATAATTTCTTTTTGGAATAGCCAGTAATTTTAGCCGCTGCTGGATTTACTTCAAGAAAATCTCCCTCTTTGTTGATTACAATAACTCCATCGGGTGCATTTTCGATGTAGTTTCTAAATTTGGCATTGCTTTCCTGCTCCCGTTCTTTCTCCTTGATAACCGCTACTTCTTTTTCCCTTGCCAAAATTTCGCCTTCTATCCTTTTTTTTTCGGTAATGTCCTGAACGATTCCTCTTAGGGCAACAACTTCACCATTATCATTTAGTACCGGAATCCCGGTTACATAAATCCACTTGATCCTATTGTCAGTGAACACTATTTTATTAGTTAGTTCGTATGGCTGTTGAGTACGGATACATTCACCAAACCTGGCGTATATCGATTCCTTTTCTCCTTCAGGAAAATAATTAAGATAACTCTCGAATAAATGGGAATTTGGAATATTGTCCATTTCAAAAATACGATATAATTCATTGGACCACATCAACTCACGGCTGTGAAGATTGAATTCCCAACTTCCAATTTTTGCAATTTTTTGGGCATCGTTTAGTAAAGTTTCACTTGCTGATAATTGTTCTTGAATTTTTCTAATTTCTGTAATATCCCTCCCTATCGAGTAAATCAGGTTTTTGGCAGGATTGATGATAGATGTCCACTGAACTGTAATCTGGTCTCCATTTTTGGTAAGGATCCTATTTTCGAAAATTATTGTTTTTTTTTCTTTTGAAAGTTCCAACATTGCTAACTCGGTTTTTGCAATATCATCTGGATAAATATACTTGGAAAAACTATTCAGTAACAATTCTCTTTTGGAATAACCTAATTTATCAAGAAAAACGAGATTAAACTCTTTCAATTTTTTATCTAAATCCGAAACACAAATGAAATCCGAAGTTTCTCTTGTGAAAAACTCAAAATTGGCTATTGAATCAATTTTCTTTTGCAATAGCGAAATAGCATGTTCCTGCTTTTTTATTTTTTGCAACAATTCTTCAACAGAGGGTAAATTTTCTTTCATATGAAGATATTTATGGTTTACCGTTGAAACATCAAATTGAGAATCCTATCCTTATTTTGTATGCCTGTTTTAAGGACACTCATTTTTATTTCAAAGCAAAATTGAATTAATAGATTAAAACCATCAACAAAAAACACAAAACTAAAGATATGAAATTTATTTAACATAAAATACTAATTTTCAAACAATTAAACACAAACAAATTGATGATTTCATATTCTATAAAAAAATCTTCCCTTTTGTAAAACGGTAAAGAATGACTCCTTATTGATGCAAAAAAACTTAAAAAAAGATTGAAAACCGAAAGTTCTTTTCAATTAGTTTTTTAACCATTTATGGAGTACTTTTTCCAAGTCGGAATGGATTATTGGCTTGGTAATATAATCCGACATTCCGTGGTTAATGCATTTTTCTTTCTCACCGTTTAAGACCCCCGCTGTCAGGGCAATCACGGGAATATGCATGATACTTTTGTTTTTTCTGATTGCCGTAGTTGCATCATAGCCATTTTGTATTGGCATTTGAATATCCATTAAAATAAGGTCGGGAACTTCGATTTCGGTCAAGGCAACCGCATCATAACCATTTGTTGCTTCAATTATGGTACAATTGGTAACAATTTTTTTTACTAATGTTTTAGCCAAAAGCATATTGACTTTATTGTCTTCGGCTATCAATATTTTATAACTTCCCAGTGAATTTGAATTTTGCGAATGCTTCATTTTTCCTAAATCCTTTTCAATTGCCGAATAGCTTTGTTTTTGATTTGCTTTTTCAAAAGAAATGATAAAAAAGAATTCGCTACCGGCTCCATACGAGCTACTCAGTTTTAACTCACTGTTTTTTAATGCTAAAATCTGACTTGAAATTGCCAATCCCAAACCTGTTCCCCCATATTTTCTTGTCGTGGTATTATCAGCCTGAATAAATGATTGAAAAATTTTCCTTTGGTTTTGGACCTTAATACCAATTCCGGTATCAATTACCGCAAATTTAATTTCTGATATCGTTTCACTTGCGCTGGTTTGTGTAATACTTAATTTGATATGCCCAGAAAAAGTAAATTTCATGGCATTGCTCAATAAATTGACCAATATCTGTTTCAGCCGGAAAGAATCTCCTACTATAAATTGTGGTACACTATGATCGATATAAAGCAACAAATCAATTTTTTTATGATTGGCTTCGTATTTAAATAAATTTATTATTTGATTTGACAATTCATATATATCGATCTCTTCCGAAGTCAATTCCAGCTTACCTGATTCTATTTTGGAAAAATCAAGAATATTATTGATGATTTCCATTAAGGTATTGGCAGAATCATTGACGGTTACCAGATATTCCAACTGATCTTTGTCAAAATTTGTTTTCAATAGCAAATCGGTAAAACCAATAATTCCATTAAGCGGAGTACGAATCTCATGGCTCATATTTGCAAGAAAATCTGATTTTGCCTTATTCGAAGCTACAGCATGTTCTTTTGCTTTTATAGTGTCATCTATTTGTTTTTTTTGTGTTATATCTTGAACAACCCCTTTTAAGGCAATTACATTATCATTGTTGTCCAGCATTGCAACACCTGTACAAAAAACCCATTTTACGACCTGATTTGGCAAGACAATTTGATGCTCCATTTCATATGACTCCTTGGTAGCAATAGTTTTATTAATATTCATCCTTAATGTTTCTGCATCATCGGGCAAAAAACAAGACAAATATTTTCCGTAAAGTTCACTGTCATTTGGAATTTTTTCAAATTCAAAAATTTCATATAACTCGTTAGACCAATTCAATTCTTGAGTTACCAAACTAAAATCCCAACTTCCAATTTTGGCAATTTTTTGTGCTTCATTGAGCGATTTTTCACTAGCCAATAATTTCTCTTGAGTTTTTCTAATATCAGTAATGTCTCGGGCAATAGAATAAACCAAGTTGTTGGAATAATTTAAATTGGCTTTCCATTGCAGAATGACGGTCTCACCATTTTTTTTGATATATCTATTTTCAAAATCGATTACTGTAGCATTTTTTGGTAACGATTTGATTGCAGATGCAGTCTTTTCTACGTCATCTGGATGAATAAATTCAAAAAATGACTTGGATAGTAATTCCTCTTTTGAATACCCCAATACATCAACGAAGGAGTCATTAACTACTTTAAAATAGGATTTTTCACTTACGATGCAGGCTAAGTCAGGAGAATCTTTTATAAAATACTCAAAATTGATTTTATCTTCCTTCTCATCATTTAACTTTTTTATCAGTAGTTCCTGCTCCTCTATTTTATGAAGCAGTTCTTCATAGCTAAACTCTCTTTTTGACTTTTCCATTATCCAATCTTAATTATTACAACTTCAATGTCTCCATTTTTTTTATAAATATAGTATAGTCTGACAAAATAAAAAATAACAAAACAGATAAAGAGACAAAACTGTCCAAATTTAACATTATTTCACCTACCAATACGAATTAAACCTTACGTAATAGTTGAAAAAATGATATAATCAATTCAAGTTTTCCTAAATTATAATAAGTGTGGCTTATTATTAATAGAATTTAATTCAAATAACAAAAAGGATTTTTTCAATGTTACTCCCACTGAAAAAATCCTTTTTATGTATACAGTCAGTTATTTTTTAAGCGTCTTGTTCTTCTTCCAAAACGGTTTCAAATTCCATAGGATCTTCAAAATCGGTTTCTTTTATTACTTCGGGTTTGGAATTTTTGCGGGCATTAAATTTTTCCAATTCCTCCAATTCTCCATCTTCACCAGAAAAATATGGAAAAACGTCCATAATAGGAGATTCAGAAATAGCTGGAATTGTATATTCGCCCATGGTTGTTTTCATCACCTGAAGCGTATTGTCAAAAGCTTCTCTTACATCATTGGCCTGTATCAATAAATACATGTTCGACTTTCTTTCCTTACCGCTTTCTTCATCATAAGCCATTAGTGAAACCTTTGTCTTAAACCAGCGATCCGTATTTTCAAAAGGATGAATTTCGGCATAATTTGCCATTTTTATATTGGTGATTTTAAATTCTTCACTAATATAGGCAGACATCTCTTCGGTTATTCTACTCTCAGCCTCAGTATATGATAAAGCATCTACCAAATAAGGTTCGGTGGTAACCTTTTGTGTTCCTGTTGCTTCATCAGTCTTTCTGTATTTAACTTTGCATTCGTACCAAATTGTGCTCATATATATTTTTTTAAGGATGTCAAAGATAGATTTTGCAGCAAAAAAAATGTTCATTTTACAAAATAGATATTCACAATTTATTATTCTTTGTAAATCAACAAACTACACAAATAAACACTTCATAAAATTGATTTATGTAATTTTATTAGGCTCAAAAATTTCCATTTAATAACGTTAAAATAACGTTAAAATAAAATTAAACAAGTGTTTAATTTAAACAAGTGTTTAATTTTGCACTATTAAATTATACAACAGTGGAAAACGATTTAAACGAAAAACAAATTCAGATTTTGCAGGTAGCAGAAACGCTATTTGCCGAAAAGGGGTTTGACGGCACTTCGATTCGGGATATTTCGAAAGAAGCAAAGATTAACGTAGCCATGGTTTCTTATTATTTTGGCAGTAAGGAAAAACTACTGGAATCTTTGGTATTATATAAAACTTCAGGGCTTAAGGAACTTCTATACGACTTAATAGAAGAGGAACTCGAACCAGTCCAAAAAATATACAAACTAATTGACCTTTATGTAAATCGACTTAATTGCAACAAAGGAATATATCGAATTTTACATTTTGAATTAGCGTCAAAAAAAAGAGTTTTAGAATTAACCTCTTTTTCAGATATAAAAAAGGCGAACTTAAAATCGCTCGAAATTATAATTAAAGAAGGTCAAGCCAAAGGGGTTTTTAGAAAAGATGTCATTATCGAACTCATAACTCCCACAATTTTAGGAACTTACTTCCATTTTCACATGAACAAACCTTTTTTTGAAGTACTTTTAGGTTTAAATACAGAAGAAGAATACAATACTTATATACAAACAACTTTGACAATGCACATTCAACAAACCATTAAAGCCCTCTTAACACATGAAAGTTAGTTATTTAATACTTTTGGGAGGTTTCTTCGTTGGAATTTCATCTATAACTGCACAAGACAAAACCAATTTAAAGCTGGAAGATGCTATACAATTGGCTTGGACAAAAAGTAATGAAGTTTCATTGGCGAACACCAAAGTCGACACCAAAAAACAAGAATTACAATCGGTTAAAAACAATCAGTATCCAGATTTAAAACTTACCGGACAATATCTTCATTTAACGGAACCAACTGTCAAATTGGATTTTGATGCAGGATCAGGAACATTTCCGGCTCCAGATCAAGTACTTATTGGTCAAGCCAGCTTAAAAGTGCCTGTATATTCTGGAATGAAAATTCAAAACGGCATTAAGCTTCAGGATAATTTATATCAAGCCGAAAATGCAATGGCATCAAAAACCAAAGAGGATGTGGCAATGAGAGTCATAAACTATTATGCCAATTTGTATAAAGCGCAAAGAACCATTGAATTACTAAAAGAAAATCAAAAAAGTGCACAACAGCGTGTAACTGATTTTATTGCTTTGGAAAAGAATGGAATCATTCCGCGAAATGATTTATTAAAATCACAACTTCAGGTTTCTAAAATTCAGTTGTCACTGGATGAAGCGTTGAATAATGAAAAGATAATCAATTACTATTTAATTACGTTGCTAAAATTGCCAACCGAAACGAAATTGGCAGTAACTGAAAGCGATTTGATTAACTTCCCTACAAACAGTATTCCGAGTGATGAGCAGCCAGCGTTACAAAATCGTAAAGACTTGGAAGCATTACACTTTCAGGAAAAAGCCTCTCAAAACAATGTTGATATGGCGAAGTCCAACTATTACCCAAGTATTGCCTTGACAGGCGGATATGCTGCCTTGAACCTCAACAATGTCATAACATTGGAAAATGCGATGTTTATTGGCGTGGGCGTTTCCTATGATATCAGCGGAATTTTAAAAAATGGCACTGAAGTAAAAGTGGCAAAAAGTAAAGCATTGGAGGTCAAAAATTCTGAAGAATTATTAAAAGATAATATTCGAATTCAAGTACAGCAAGCCATTACCAATTATGATTTGGCAATAAAGCAAAATACAGTTTTAAACCAAGCAACCGAACAAGCTGTCGAAAACTATCGAATTGTAAAAGACAAATACGATAACGGACTTTCGGATACCAATGATTTATTGGATGCCGACGTAGAACAACTTAGATCAAAAATTAGCGAAACTATTGCCAAAGTGGATGTTATCCAAAAATACTACGAACTACTTTCGGCTACAGGCCAACTATCACAAACCTTCAACCTTTCTAAAATATAACCATTACCATGGAAAAGAAAAAAACAAACACGAAATTCATCATAATCCTAGCAGTTTTAATCCTAGGCGGAGGAACTTATGGAATAACAAAATATATTCATTCTCAATCACACGTGGAAACGGATGATGCCCAGATAGAAAAAAACATGAACCCAATAATCCCAAGAGTTTCGGGATATATCAACAAGGTTTATGTTAAAGATAACGACTTTGTAAAAAAAGGAGACACCTTATTTACAATTGACAAAAGAGACTACCAATTAAAGATTGAAGAAGCTAATGCTGCTTATATAGGCGCAGAGAGCAGCTTTGAATCTGCCAAGGAAGAAATTGGAAGTGCATTGGCAAATGTTGCCGTTTCGAGTGCCAATATACAATCTGCCGGAGGAAACATTGAAACTGCAAAAATTAGATTGGGAAGAGCCAACAGTGATTATGTACGTTATGAAAATTTATACAAATCGCATTCGATTACCAAACAACAATACGAACAAGCATTGGCAGCCAAACAAGAAGCTGAAAGTCAAGTACGTATTTTACAACAACAACAAAAAGCAAGTTCCTATCAAAAATCGGCTATTGAAGCAAAATCAAGGGTTTCTGACAAACAAACACTTGTAGCTGCCGCTAATATCAAGAAAGCAAAAGCTTTATTGGAAGTAGCTCAATTAAATTTGACTTACACTGTTGTAACTGCTGCTATCGATGGTCAGGTTTCTAAAATTGACATTCAGCCGGGACAATTGGTGCAAGCTGGACAATCCTTATTTTATATCATCAATAACAATGAAGCTTGGGTTGTGGCTAATTTTAAAGAAACTCAACTAAACAAAATGGTTATTGGACAAAAGGTAACTATCAAAGTAGATGCTTATCCTGACTATGAATTTCAAGCTACTTTGACTTCATTCTCTCCAGCTACCGGTTCTCGTTTTTCATTACTTCCTCCCGATAATGCTACAGGAAACTTCGTTAAAACGATTCAAAGATTACCAGTAAAAATCAGTTTAGATCCAACAAATGATCCTGAAAAAGTAAAATTATTACGTCCAGGTATGAATGCTGATGTAGACGTACATCTAAAGTAAGATTGCAGAATTCAGATTTTAGATTTTGAGTAACTTAAAAACCCGAAAGTCTAAATATCCAATTTTTTTAAATCATAAAAATGACAAAAACAGTACAAGCACCAGACGACGATTTAGTAGAGTACGGCTACAGACGTATTCTTATCACGATTACAGCAGTACTTTGTGCCTTGCTAGAAATCGTTGATACTACCATCGTAAACGTAGCGCTTACCGATATGCGGGGAAGCCTTGGAGCCACCTTAACCGATGTTGCTTGGGTAATTACCGCATATGCTATTGCAAATGTTATTGTAATACCAATGACCAGTTGGTTATCGCAGCAGTTCGGGAGACGCAACTACTTTGTAGCCTCGATTATACTTTTTACAGTGTGTTCTTTTCTTTGTGGAAACGCAACAAACATTTGGGAATTAGTAGCCTTTCGATTCGTACAGGGTATGGGAGGTGGAGCCTTATTGGTAACCGCACAAACCATCATAACCGAAAGTTACCCTATTGCAAAACGTGGAATGGCACAAGCTATTTACGGAATGGGTGTAATTGTTGGACCAACACTTGGTCCGCCATTGGGAGGTTATTTGGTTGACCATTATTCATGGCCTTATATTTTTTACATCAATATACCGTTGGGAATTATAGCAACCATTTTGGCTATTTCTTTTGTAAGAAGTCCAAAATATGGAGAGAAATTAAAAGCAAATCAGGTCGATTGGTGGGGAATTATATTGTTAGCCTCTTTCATTGGATCTTTACAATTTGTTTTAGAACATGGACAACAGGACGATTGGTTTAATGATTCACTAATTTTAACTTTAAGTGTAGTAACTATCATGGGGTTAATACTCTTCATCTGGAGAGAGTTGACTTATAAACATCCAATTGTAAATTTAAGTGTTTTAAAAGACGGAAACCTGAGAATAGGAACCGTTATGTGTTTTATTCTTGGTTTCGGGTTGTATGGTTCAACGTTAATTATACCAATTTACACACAATCCATCTTGGGCTGGACAGCTACCGATGCTGGATTATTACTAATTCCAGGTTCCATAACCACCGCATTTATGATGCCAATTATTGGTAATTTAATTCAAAAAGGAGTACCGCAGACCTATATGGTTGCAGTAGGATTTTTAATCTTTTTCTTCTTTTGTTTTATGATGTACAGTAATATGACTCCCGATACTGGAGTAGAACATTTATACTGGCCATTAATTTTGAGAGGAATCGGATTGGGATTATTATTCGTCCCAATTACCACCCTTTCACTCTCTACCTTAAAAGGGAAACACATTGGCGAAGGAGCCGCTTTTACAGGAATGATGCGCCAATTGGGAGGTTCATTTGGTATTGCGATCATCACCACCTTTATTACCCGCTGGAGTCAGGAGCACCGAGTAAATTTGCTTACGCATCTAGACCCCGCTAACTATCAGGTACAGCAACGTATCCTTGGTCTGCAAAGGGGGTTTATGTCCAAAGGATTTTCCAGCAACGAAGCCTTGGACAAAGCCTACAAAGTGATTGAAGTTTCAGTAATGAAACAAAGTACCGTTTTGGCCTATATGGATATTTTTATTTATTTAGGAATTATGTTCTTGTTTTGTATTCCTATCATACTTTTAGTCAAAAAAGGAAAAAACAAAATAGATCCTGCCGAAGCAATGCACTAATTCTAGATTCTAGATTTTAGATTTTAGATTCAAAAAACTCCGAATTTCACTTATTAATTGGTGATATTCGGAGTTTTCTTTTTAAACAAAATTTCTTTTTTTTTGGAGCAGAAAGATTTGGCTTTTTTATTAGCATTGTTCCCGCTTTTCGCTACAATCTTATTGCCCAAACCATGGGCAACAAGGATTTTCACTGCAATCGGGGGCTAAGGAAAAACATTTTTGCCTTTTACAAAATTTTCAAAAAAAATCTAAACCAATAAAATTTTATCGCTCCTACAAAACTATAATTTCACAAACCAGGTTCATTAGGCTCAACTCATTATATACGGCAAAACTTTAGTCAGTTTGTAAAGAGGACTACAAGAAAAAAGAGCCATGAATGTATTTTTTAAATATTTTTTAAATAAACTCTACTAACCCTATAGTATTTGTAAAATTATTTTTATAAGTTTGCACAACAATAAAAGCATTAGAGTCAAATGTCTTTTATAAAATATCACTTGGTTTTGGTTAGCTACTTGATTTTTTTTTTTTTGGAGCCATTCATTCGAAGTGAATGGCTTTTTTATTTTTTTTAATAACATGAAATATAATAGAAACCGAAATATCACATTGCCTTGTTGTAACATGAAAATTCCTCTTGTTACTTAATCATATTTGTCAACTATTACAAACAGTTTTTAGCATAACCTATTCAAAATGACACTTACAAAACAATCACTTTTAACCTTTATTCTTTTATTTGTATTTACTATTTCGCAAGCCCAAAATTCAACAATCAAAGGAATTGTTATTGACAAGCAAAATAATTTACCCTTAGAGTTTGCCAGTGTCGCTCTACTAAAACAATCCGACTCAACAATTGTAACTGGCGTAGTGTCGAAGAATAATGGAACGTTTGTAATCCCGAAAATAAACATAGGCAATTATTTACTCAAAGTAGTTTCCATTGGCTACCAAACATCCTATTCCAATTTTTCAATATCAGACAAAAGTCAAGTTGTCACTTTGGATATATATTTAATTGAAACCTCGAAATTGTTGGGAGAAGTAGTTGTCAAAGGACAAGGAACCGCAATTACAAACAAATTGGATAAGCAAACCTATAAGGCAAACCAATTCGAATCGGCAAAAGGAGGAAACGCAACAGATGTATTAAAAAACCTTCCCTCCGTTTCGGTCAACAGTGCAGGTGAAATAAGTGTTAGAGGTTCAACAGGTTTTTTAGTACTCATCAATGGCAAGCCAGTTTTGACAGATGCGCAGACCATATTGAGCCAATTGCCTGCCAACACTATCGAAAATATTGAGTTAGTCACTGCTCCCTCGGCAAAATATGACGCTGACGGAAAAGGCGGAATCATAAACATTACAACAAAAAAAGGAACAACTGATGGTTTTGCCTTGCTGGCAAATGTTCTGGCGGGTTTACCACCTACGACAGATTACAACAATCTTGAAAACCCGTTACGATTTGGAGGAGATGCAACCATCAACTACAAACAAGACAAATGGGATATTATTCTTAGCGGAAACTACACAAGAAACGATGCCAATGGCAGAAGAGAAGGAAATGTTTATACCAAGAACTTTACTGACAACACCATTACTTATTTTCCTTCGGAAGGTGAAAGAAGTTTTGACAGATATAATTACGGAGTACGAACAAACATAAACTATACATCTACTAAAAATGACGTATTTGAAATCGGTTTTTTTGCAAGCAAGAAATACCAACAGCGAAGAGCAGACATTGTTTATGATAATTCGACCGTTGACATGACAACTGGGGATCTATTAAGTCAGTTCACTTATTTTAATTCAAATCTGCAAAATAAGGAAGGGGAATTTTTATTAGGCAATTTTAATTATAGCCACACCTTTCAAAACAATTCAAAACTGGTTGCAACCGCAATTTATGAGAACGCAAATTTATATGGCAATACCGTCAATAAAAATTTAGACTATCCTAATAAAAATACCCTTTTTCAATTGGTAACAAATCCTTATACAAACCCAATTAACGGCTACCGATTAAAATTAGATTACAGTGCCACCATTGGAGAAGGAAAACTAGAAACCGGTTATCAGTACCGATGGGACAAACAAGACGGAACATTTGACTATAATGTGACACCTCCCACAAACCAACCTGATATAGCAAAATTTAGTGGTACCGCCAAGTCAGTAAATATAATCAATAGTGCTTATACCCAATATTCCAGTAAGTTTTCGGAACTTCAATATACTGTGGGATTGAGGTACGAGTACGCCACAAGAGAAGTCAATCTATCATCAGATCCTAATGCTCATTATCTAAATCTGAGCAACCTTTTTCCATCTGCCAACTTGCTTTATACAATTAATAAAGACTGGAACATTAAAACGGGTTATAGCAAAAGAGTACAACGCAATAACAACTTTGAGCTAAACCCAATTCCCGAAAGAGAACACTCTGAAACCCTAGAACAGGGCGACCCTGACTTATTGCCTCAGTTTATAGATCTTGTGGAGTTAGGAACCAATCACAATTTCAAGAAAGGCTCCTTTTTTGCAACGCTGTATTACCAGAATATCAAGAATCCTATACAAAGAGTGAATAGTGTGTATACTGATACTATCTTAAACAGGGTTTTTACCAATGCAGAAAAAGCAAGACTTATTGGCTTGGAATTTGGCACTACCGTAAATCCAACAAAATGGGTTACCGCTTATCTGGGAGCGAATGTGTACAACTATAAAATTAGCGGTCATTTGGACGTATTGGGAAATACCTCAAATGTAAATAATGCCGACTGGGTTTATTCGATCAATATGAATACAACGTTCAACTTAGGAAACAACTGGAGTATGCAGGCCAACGTTAATTACCTATCTAACAGACCTACGGCACAAGGCGAAGATTCAAGTTTTCTTTCACCCAATACTTCGGTTAAGAAAACGTTTGGGGACGGCAAATATTCTGTCGGGTTGCAATGGCAAAACATGAATCTTGGTTTTATGGATGCCAATCAACAACGAATTACAACTTGGGGAAACGATTTTTACACTACAACAAACTATATATATGAAACAGATGTTTTTCTTTTGAATTTTAGTGTAAACCTTAACAAACTCAGCAGTAAAACAAAACTACCTGCCAGCGAACTGGGAGAAAAGGAATTTTAACCACATTAGAAAGAACATAGATAGTAAATACACACTATCAAAAATCATTAATCAACAATTATGAAATCATTTTACCTAGTAAAAACCAAACTATTCCCTTTCGACAAATTAGCATCAAACTGATAGCCTTCATAATTGAAACCTTTTAAATCATCAATCGTTTCAGCATTGGTATCTATAATATAACGCACCATTAATCCTCTCGCCTTCTTGGCAAAAAAACTGATTATTTTCAATTTTCCATCTTTGTAATCCTTGAATTCAGGAGTAATTACAGGCACTTTCAAAGCTTTGGTATCCACAGCCGAGAAATATTCATTGCTTGCCAGATTGATAAACAGTTCCCCTTTTTTTAGTTCCTTGTTCAGGGAATTGGTGATTGTCTTTTTCCAAAACTCGTATAAGTTTTTGCTTTCGCCAATAGGCAGTTTCGTTCCCATTTCCAATCTATACGGCTGAATTAAATCCAAAGGTTTCAAATACCCGTACAAGCCCGATAATATTCGCAAACGGTCTTGAAGCAAATCCAGTTTTTCGGCAGGAATCGTGTAAGCGTCCAATCCTGTATATACATCACCGTCAAAGGCGTAAAGAGCCGGGCGTGCATTTTCGGGGGTAAAAGGCGTTTTCCAATCTTGGTTCCGTTTCCAGTTCAAATCGGCCAGTTTATCCGAAATAGCCATTAATTCTGATAGATTTTTTGGAGATTGCTGTTTCAAGACTTTATGAACCTGTCTGGATTCTTTTAAAAAAGATGAAGATGTATGTTGGGTAGTTGGTAATTCCTGTTCGAAGTTTAGCGATTTGGCTGGAGAGAGTACAATTTTCATATTTGACTGGGCTTTCGAATTCTTTTTTTAGTGATTCCAAAAATACAAATTGAAATCTAGAATTTGGAAACAATAAATTGAATTGTTTAATAAGGCAATAGAAATTTAAAATAGTCAGGGCATACGTTTTAAAAAGCAAATCTTGATTTTTGTTGTATTCCCAAACGGAATATTAGCCATTAATGACATGGATTGAACAGATTGGCACGGATTTTATTTAGTATTAAACGGAATTAAAATCTGAGTAAAATCGATTTTATCCGTCAAATCCGTGACTGTTTTTTAAAAAGTAAATGCCCTGTAAATAGTGTAAATTTATTTTATGTATTTCTCTTCCCTCTAATTATTTTAATCTATAGTTGGTGGCAAGCTAAAAGTATGACAGTAATTTAGCACTTTTTAGTTTTTTTTTTACTAGACTCCAAAGCTATAAAATCCTAAATAGCTAAAATTATCCAACAGTAAGATGCTAACTTTAGTATGTAGTATAAGTAAAAGTATAGGACTACTTTGTGCTAACTATAGTATACTCAATGAACACAGAATTATCCCTAAATTTCGGTAAAATTATTAGAGAACTTCGAAATGAAAAAAAACTTTCTCAAGAAGAATTAGGATTTCAATCTAATCTTCATCGAACATATATTGGAATGATTGAAAGAGGAGAAAAAAACATTACTCTCGAAAATATTGAAAAATTATCAAAAGGTCTTGATGTATCTATGAAGTTAATATTTGAAAAACTTAATAAAATACATTAATGAAAATTACATTTTTAGGGCAAGGTTTCGAGTCCGAATCAAAAAAATCTGTTGGTAATACAATAATCAAATTATTTAAAGAAAATAAATTCAACTCTTTTACTGGTATTTCTGCATTCGCTAGTGAAGCTGGTGTTGTAGGACTTTCTGAATGTATTGCTAGTGGAGCCGAATTTTATAAAACTTTGAACTTAATTGTCGGGGTTGACCAAGAAGGGACTTCAAAAAAAGCATTAATAGAAATTAATGAACTAGGAATAAACAGTTACATATTTTATCAAAAAGAGTCGCCTATTTTTCATCCAAAAATATATTTATTTGAAGGTGAAAATGACACAACATTAATAGTTGGCTCATCTAATTTAACAGCAAGAGGATTTTTTGGAAACATTGAAAGTTCTTTAATGGTTGAATTCAAAAATGATAATGTTGATGGAATAAAATTATTAAAAGAAGTCAAAGATTATTACAGCACATTATTTGATTTTTCAGATAGAAATTTGTTTAAAATTTCCCCTGAAATGATAAATAAATTCGTTCTTGAAGGAATTGTCCCTACAAGAAAAGTTTGGCAGGAAAAACACAAAAAAAACACTTCAAACAGAATACCTAAAGAAGAAAATGACTTGGAAATCCCAAAAAGACCAACAGTTAAAATTCCATCAATTTTTAAAGGAAGATACAAATCTAACAAAACAGTATCTAAACTGATAAATGAACTCGAAATTAAAAATGATTTTGAATTTGAGAATGCTGATAACAATCAAGCTTTATGGGAAAGTGGACCACTAAAAGAGAGAGATTTAAATATTCCTAAAGGAGAAAACACAAATCCAACAGGTTCGATGCTATTCAAAAAAGGAACTCTAAAAGATATCAATACAAGACATTATTTTCGAGATGAAGTATTTCAAACATTAGATTGGTCTTTTGACACAAGACCCAATAGAACACATATTGAAAGAGCAACTGCAAATATTAAAATAGTGATTGCTGGAATTGATTATGGTATTTTTACTTTGAGTATTTCACACAATACTAATAGTGAACATTTAGAAGAAGTAAAACAACCAGCTACTCAACTACATTGGGGAGATGCAAAATATTTAATAGCTCAAGATGAGTTAATTGGAAAAACAGCAATACTTTATAAAGTCGTAACTGTTGCAGATGCATTTACCTTAATTATCGAATAAATATTTTCATAGTTCAAAAAATTAAATTAATTTTGGACTGAATCTGTCCAAAACTTTATGCGGTTAGAAAAATCATTCGGAGAAACAATTAGAGATTTACGCATTGAAAATCATCTAACATTACGAGAAGTTGCGAAGCATTTGCAAATTGATACTTCAATGCTTGGTAAAATTGAAAAAAATAACCGAAATCCATCGAAACAATTCATTAAAGATATTTCAAATTTATTTGATATTGACGAGAAATTACTTACAGTTTCTCATTTAAGTGACACTGTAGCCTATTCAATTTTAGATGAAGAATTAGCTAGCGAGGTCTTACAAGTAGCAGAAGAAAAAATTAATTATTATATTAAAAATAAAGCCAACAAATAATGCAATTAATTAAAGAAGCAACAAGCGAAAAATTAAGAGGTGGCTTTTACACACCTGAACCAATTGCATCATTTATTTTAAAATGGGCATTTAATGGAAATAAAGAATTAGACATTCTAGAGCCAAGTTGTGGAGATGGTATTTTTTTAAAAGAAATACAAAAAGGAAACTACGAATACAATTCTGTTACTGCTATTGAATTTGATGAAGTTGAAGCAGAAAAATCAGAAGCTATTGGGTTAAATAAATCATCTGTAATTAATGAAGATTTTCATAAATATTGTATTAATACAGAGAGAAGATTTGATTTAATTATTGGAAATCCACCATACATTAGATATCAATATTTCAACAAAGAACAACAACAATATGCTTCGGATATTTTTAATAAAGCAAGTTTAAAATATTCGAAATTAACAAACGCTTGGGTTTCATTCGTTGTTGGTTCATCTCTACTTTTAAAAGAAGGAGGTAAAATTGGTTTCGTTCTGCCTGCAGAAATCCTTCAAGTTTCTTATGCTCAACCATTGAGAGAGTTTTTAGCTCATTTTTACAACAAAATAAACATTGTTTCTTTTGAGAAACTTGTGTTTCCAAATATTCAACAAGAAGTAGTTTTATTGCTTTGCGAGAAAAACAACTCTAATTCTCATTTAATCGAGCATCTAGAATTAAGAGACGCTGAAGAACTTAAAAAATTAGATGTTTCTAAATTAAAAAGCCCAAAAAAGAAGATTGATTTCAAATCAAACAAATGGACTTTTTACTTTCTTGAACAAGAAGAAATTGATTTTCTAGAAAGACTTCAATCTGACAAAAAATTCAAACAATTAGGAAAGTTTGCAAAAGTAGAGGTAGGAATTACAACTGGCTCAAATCCTTTTTTTACTGTTCCCCTTTCAATTGTGCAATTTTATAATCTAGAAAAGTATGCGAAACCATTAGTTGGAAGAAGCGTACAAGTTCCAAGTGCAATATTCACTACCGAAGATTGGAATAAAAATCGAGATAAAGAAGCTAGAACACATTTTCTGTCTTTGCCAAAAATGGCAGACTTGAATGGTTCTATTGGAGCAAGAGATTATATCGCTTTTGGAGAAGAAGAAAAAATTAATGAAGGTTATAAATGTAGAATAAGAGAAGAATGGCAAATTGTACCATCACAACGAATCTCTGAAGCTCTCTTTATTCGCAGAAATAATAAGTATCCAAAATTAATTATCAACGAAGCTAAAGCGTTTACAACAGATACTATGCATCGTGTTACGGTAAAACCAAATATTGAATTAAAGGCTTTGACAGCTAGTTATTATAATTCTTTATCATTAGCGTTTTCAGAAATTTGTGGAAGAAGTCACGGCGGAGGTGTTTTAGAATTAATGCCAAATGAAGTTGAAAGAATTCTATTGCCTTACAATGAAAACAACTCTAATTTACTTCCTATTATTGATAAAATGATAAGAGAGAAAAAAGACATTTCGGAAATATTAAAAATAACAAACCAAAAAATACTTAAAGAAAATTATGGACTTTCTGATTCTGAAATTGAATTAGCCGATAGTATCTGGAAAAAGCTATCAAAAAGAAGATTGAACAGAGGAAAATAAGTAAACGGAAAATTTAAACGTTGAAAACAGCCAGCCACCAATAGACGTTTTTTCAGAGACCGTATTTTTTAGGTGATATTCTTTAAGCAGGAATGATTGTTGGTTCCATATTATCAATGGCTTCATTATTGTCATTATGAAAATTAAAGGTAACTTTCCATATTTATTTGGACTATATCGAGAACAATAACGGAACTTTATTTAAACCAATTTCAGATGAACTAAAACAAATTCCTGAATATTTGTTATATTTGAATGAAATTTAGAAAATGAAATTATTTTACCCTTTCTTTTTTTCGATGATATGCCAACTGGGTTTTTCGCAATCGGCAGAAACTTATTTTGAGAAAATCAGAAACAATGAAGCCGAACTTACGGCTTTTTTTGCACAAATGCCCAAAGGTGGCGACTTGCATCACCACTATTCCGGATCGATTTATGCAGAACCATTACTGGATCACGCCATTGCCAAAGATTTTTACCTGAATACCCAAACCATGGCCGTAAGCCAAGAAAAACTGTCTGGAAATGAATGGGTTTTATTTTCGGCTTTGCAAAAAAATGGCGAATTGGATGCTTACAAACAAAAAGTAATGCACAAATGGTCTGCCAAAGATTACAACAATGTTGATTACCCATCAGACAAACTGTTTTTTGAGTCTTTCATGAAGTTCGAACCTGCAACGCAAGGCAATTTTGAAGCCGGTTTATTGGAACTAAAAAACAGAGCAATCAAAGAAAATGTAAGCTACATTGAAACCCAATTATCGACCATTCCCTGTGATATAAAAACTGATAATTTAACCAAATACAACAGTCATTTGAGAAAATTATCAGTAAACAAAAACGAAAAAGCTGTAATGCAGTCTTTGGATTCGCTGTATGCCATTTTCATTAAAAATGACGCCAAAAAATATGCTTCCGATTTCAACACCAACTTTGTGGGCAAAATGCACGCAGCACTCAAAATCGATGATAGTCAGTTTACGATGCGCTATCAAAATTTTGTCTTACGATTTATGGAGCCCGTGGATTTATTCAAAAATTTAATCGTTGCTTTTATCTCGGCAGACAGCAGTCAGCTGATGGCTGGAGTCAATATCGTTTCTCCCGAAGACGGTGAAACTTCTATGAAAGATTATTGGCTGCACATGGTTATGTTCAAATATTGCCATAGCCGTTTTCCAAAAGTGAAATACGCTATGCACGCCGGTGAACTTACCTTGGGACTTGTCCGCCCAGAGGAATTAAGCTGGCATATCAATTCGGCGGTTTATATAGCTGGTGCCAACAGAATTGGACATGGTGTAGATATAGCCTACGAAGACAGAAGTTATGATTTGATGCGTTATATGGCGAAGAATAACATCCCGATTGAAATCAATCTTGCCAGCAATGAATTTATTCTAAAAGTAAAAGAAAATCGCCATCCCATTTTATTGTACAAAGAATTTGGCGTGCCTATTGTCATCAGCACGGACGATGCCGGAATATTGCGAACTAATATGACTGAGCAGTATGTTTTATTGGCAAAAAGATATTCAAACATTTCTTATAATGACATCAAACAATTCGTTTACAATAGTATCAACTATAGTTTTATACAGGATCCTGCGGTAAAAAAACAATTGACTCACGATTTGGATAATCGTTTTAAAACTTTTGAAGCTAATTTCCCCATGAAATAAATAAAAAATCGCTTATCCATTAGGTTTTGGACTTCCTTTCTAAGCTTTTTAAATCCCTCGCAAAGGCACTAATACGCAAAGCTAAAAACATGTTCCTTTACGTCTTAGCGACTTTGCGAGAAATAAAGCCTAACCACACTTCACCTTCGATTTAAAATCCTTTAAAACTCATTTCCAACAGAGTACACTTCATTGTTATTAAAACATATTTTTTGTTGATTTTTTTAACTAAATAAAAAATTATAACATTTAATTAAAAACAAAAGTTATATTTGAAAAAAATATAGTCTTTCGACTACTTATTTTCTGTTAACCAAACCCTAACCTATTACTAAAATGAAGAAAACCGCATTAACTATTATTTTCTGTTTGTTCAATTTTTTGATGCACTCTCAAGAAGAAAATGAACAAAAGAAAATAGATTCTATTGAAAAAACTTTTAAGTATGAACATGGATCCATTGATTTAAAAAATGGAATCGGCAAAATAAATGTTCCAAAAGGTTTCAAATATCTTGAACCTGTACAAGCTGAGAGAGTATTGGTCGATTTATGGGGAAATCCAAAAGGCGAGAATTTAACCCTTGGTTTGCTATTGCCCGAAAATCAAGGAGTAATGAGCCAAAATGGATATGTTTTCAATATTCAATATGATGAAATTGGCCATGTTGAAGATGATGATGCGGATGATGTAAATTATGATGATCTGCTTGCCGAAATGCAAAAAGAAACAATCGAGGAAAATAAGGAACGCCAAAAAGCAGGATACGAACCAGTAACAATCGTAGGTTGGGCTGCAAAACCATTTTACGACCAAGACAGGAAGATATTACACTGGGCAAAAGAAATAAAATTTGGAAAAAGTTCAATAAATACGCTAAATTATAACGTTAGAATTCTAGGACGAAAAGGAGTTTTAGTATTAAATGCAATTGCAACCGAAAATGAATTGCCACTAGTACAAAAAGACATTAATAAAGTTCTTGACATTGTTCAATTCAATAATGGATATAAATATGAAGATTTTGATTCCAATGTTGATGAAGTTGCTGCTTGGACAATTGGCGGACTAGTCGCTGGTAAAGTTTTGGCCAAAGTTGGCTTCTTGGCTATACTTGCAAAATTTGGAAAACTAATTGTATTAGGGTTTTTAGGCCTTTTTGGCGCTTTCAAAAATAAAATAAGAGGATGGTTTTCTAAAAATAATGGCACCGAAAATGAAGAAGAACCAAAATATCTTGAAGAACCGATAGCTCAAATAGAAGAAACGGAAAAAAAGGAAGAGCCTGAAACTGCTGATAGGGAACTCTAACTAAAATTTATTTAAAAAACAACTACAAAGCCTCATTTTTTGAGGCTTTTTTTATTCAATAATCTTCGTTGAAATTTGAATTATATGGCTAATTTTGCAAAATTTAATTTTTACTTCAATACACATAAAATGAAACATTGGGACATTCTTTTATCCAATCAAGTTGATAAAAAAAGCTTTATAGATGCTTTGTTATCAGACAGAATCGAAGGAAAATTATCGGTTTTTAATAACCTGAAAGGGATTTTGTTTTCAGATATTGCTATTCAGAAATTAATTGAAGAAGAATACATACACGACTCCATTGAAGCCACAGCCGAAGCGCACCGAAATCTGCGTACTTTTTCATCGGGAGAAAGAAAAAAGGAATTTTTAAAATACTGCCTCAGACAAAATCCAGATTATATTATTCTGGATAATCCCATGGATCATTTAGATATTGCTTCACGTACAGCATTAGCAGCTGAAATTGCATCCATTTCGCATTCGGTTGGCATTATTCAATTAGTGAATCGAGCTGTTGATTTGCTTCCGTTTATTGCCAATAAAGCACAGATAAATGACAATTCATTTGAACTGCATGACATAAAAAAAATTGAAGATCATTCACTTGAAAACAATGAATATAAAATACCTATTCACAAGGAGACTTTTAAAGATGGTGTCTTAATAAAAATGAATTCAGTTTCTGTTTCTTATGATGAAAGACCTATCATCGATTCTTTGTCGTGGACAATAAAGCAGGGCGAATTCTGGCAGTTAATTGGCCCGAACGGTTCTGGAAAAAGTACACTTTTGTCACTGATTACAGGCGAAAACACTAAAGGATACGGTCAGGATATTGAACTTTTTGGAAGAAAAAAAGGTAGTGGCGAAAGCATTTGGGAGATCAAGAAGAAAATTGGGTCTTTCTCTACATCGATGACCGATTTATTTAACAAAAATACTACTTTGGAAGAAATGATTCTTTCCGGTTTTTTTGATTCGATTGGATTATACAGACAACCGACAACCTTACAGCGAAAAATTGTTTCTCAATGGCTTGATTTAATCGAAATGACTACGTTGAAAAAGAAAATCTTCAATCGGCTTTCCATTGGTCAGCAAAGGCTTGCGCTTATTACCCGTGCAGTTCTCAAACATCCTCCGTTATTAATATTAGACGAACCGCTAGAAGGTTTAGATGACCATAATGTAGCTTTGGTAATTCAGCTTATCAATACGATTAAAAAAGAAACTAACATAACGATTCTGTTTGTTTCGCATAGAATGGAACCTAATCTTGCGCCCAATTCGGTTTTGGAACTGCAGTCAACCCCAACTGGATCTCAAGGAATTACAAAAGCTTTTACCTCTTAAATGATATAGTCTAAAGAAACAAAAACGAATTTACACGAATTCGTTTGTCAAATAATTACACAAAAAAACTCTGACCGTTCAGATTTGTGAAAATTTGTGTAATTCGTTTTGATTAAAAAAACATCATTGGTAGCCACGAGCAATTTCTACAATTAATTCTGCAATCAAAACCCAATCTTTGTTGAACTTCTAACGAGGATTTCTCCTCCATCGGAATGACAATATTGTGGGTAGGAGAATTATTTGAACTAAAATAAATTGTATTAAAAATAGAAAAATACTACTCCATGAAGTAAGAATGATTTTATAAAGTTTGTAACTTTTATTGTAGCATCACGTATAATAATTTTAACTTTAAATCTAAAAAACTCATGGGTCCATTTATGATTGCTCTTTTGGTCTTCGGGCTAATTATTCTTTTTTCTTCCTTTTTTACAGTTAAACAACAAACTGCGGTTGTTGTAGAACGTTTTGGTAAGTTTTTGAGTATCCGCAACTCCGGTTTACAGCTCAAATTCCCAATTATTGACAGAATTGCAGGCCGTGTAAACTTTAGAATCCAGCAATTGGATGTAATTATTGAAACACAAACAAAGGATAACGTGTTTGTGAAAATGAAAATTTCGGTACAGTTTAAAGTCATTCCGGAACATGCTTATGAAGCATTCTACAAATTGGAATATCCGCATGATCAGATTACAGCGTATGTTTTTGACGTAGTGCGTGCCGAAGTTCCAAAACTTATTCTGGATGATGTTTTTGCAAGAAAAGATGATATTGCAATTGCTGTAAAAAGAGAATTAAATGAAGCGATGATGGCTTATGGGTATGATATCATCAATACTTTGGTTACCGATATTGATCCGGATATTCAGGTAAAAAATGCCATGAACAGAATTAATGCTGCCGAAAGAGAAAAAACGGCTGCTATGTTCGAATCGGAAGCGCAAAGAATCAGAATTGTTGCAAAAGCTAAAGCTGAAGCCGAAAGTAAAAAACTGCAAGGTCAAGGTATTGCCGATCAACGAAGAGAAATTGCAAAAGGATTGGTGGAAAGTGTCGCTGTTTTAAATGAAGTAGGTATAAATTCGCAGGAAGCATCGGCTTTGATTGTAATTACTCAACATTATGATACATTACAAGCTATTGGTGCTGATACGAATTCTAACTTAATTTTGTTACCAAATTCTCCACAAGCAGCAAGTGATATGTTAAATAGTATGGTAACCAGTTTTTCGGCTTCAAACATCATTGGAGAACAAATGAAAAAACAACAACCGAGAGTTAAAAAACAAAATCACACTTCAATAGATTATAATCCTTCGGATACTTCAAATCCGACTACTGAAACTGAAGTATAGTTGTTAGTAAAAAGACAACAGTCACTAGCTTTTAAGGCTCTTAAATAAAAAACCCAGAAATACTTGAAAATTTTATTATAAATCTTCAGTATTTCTGGGTATACTTTTATGTAGTCTCGACTTTTTTTTTAAAGTTTTAGATGAACTAATGCCTATTGGCTAATTGCTAATTACCAAGAAAAATTACTCTTCATCATCCACATGATGTGACTTAGAATAACCTCTCCATTTCTCAATACAATCCTGAAGATCCTGTGGTAATTCGGTGTCAAAACGCATCATTTCTCCAGTGTTAGGATGAACAAAACCAAGAGTTTTGGCATGTAACGCCTGACGTGGTAAAGCCTTGAAACAATTTTCGATAAACTGTTTGTATTTTGTAAACGTGGTTCCTTTCAGAATCAAATGACCTCCATAACGCTCATCATTAAAAAGTGGATGACCAATGTGTTTCATGTGTGCACGAATCTGGTGTGTTCTTCCAGTTTCCAGCTTGCATGAAATCAATGTTACATACCCAAAACGTTCCAGTACTTTATAATGTGTAATAGCTGGTTTACCAATTTCCGGATCGGCAAAAACGGCCATCTGCATACGGTCTTTCAAATGCCTCGCCAAGTTTCCTTCAATAGTTCCTGCTTCTTGAGCGACATTTCCCCAAACTAACGCAATATATTCTCTTTCGGATGTTTTGGCTTCAAATTGTTTGGCCAAATGTGTCATTGCGGCTTCGGTTTTGGCAATAACCAATAATCCCGAAGTATCCTTATCAATTCGATGAACCAATCCTGGACGCTCACTACTGTTCATTGGTAAATTCTCAAAATGAAATGCCAATGCATTCACCAAGGTTCCCGTATAATTTCCGTGACCTGGATGAACCACCAATCCAGGCGGCTTATTGATTAGCAAAAGTGCCTCATCCTCATAAACAATATCCAGCGGAATATCCTCTGGATCTACCCTGTTTTCAAACGGCGGATGCGAAAGCATTACCTGAATAACATCAAAAGGCTTCACCTTATAATTCGACTTTACTGTCAAATCATTTACAAAAATATTCCCGTCGGTTGCGGCGTTCTGAATTTTATTTCGTGTGGCATTTGGAATCAGCCCCATCAAGTATTTGTCAATTCGCAAAATGGCCTGCCCTTTCGGAACTTCAAACCTGTAATGTTCAAATAACTCTTCGTCTAAATCCTCTATTATGGGGTCAATATTATTGCTCATTCGCTGGTGTTGCTGTTTCTGTTGCTGGAACAGCTGTGCTGTCCACTGGTTCCTCTTCCTGATAACTCTCTTTTCCGTCTCCCAAAACCAAATCAATTTTAGAGGCTTTCAAAACGCGATCTCCCGCTTTCACATTTCTCCCTTTACATCGCATTTCAAGAACCATGTCCTTCCCTAGATTAGGAACATAAGTAATTGTGCCCGCTTCAAGTCCCAAAGCCTTTAGCGTTGGTACCGCCTCACGATATGTTTTTTCTATCAAATCAGGAATTCGCACAGACGAAAACCCTGAAGAATTAATTTTTATATATACTTTTCTACCCACTTTCACCTTTGTACCAGGCATAGGATCTTGTTCAACCACGCTATATTTTGGATAATCGCCTCTAAAATCAACACTATCCAGCAACTCATAATCCAAATCTAATTCGTCCAACTTTTCCTCTACTTGTTCTTCGGTCAATTTTCTCAAATCTGGAACAGCAATTTCATGCCCATGATCAGTTGTAAAAGTTAGCCAATGCATGAATAAATAAGCTATAGCTACAATAATTGCAAATGCCAAAAGCACTTGTCCAAAAAATATGCGACTGGTAAGATATTTTTTTAAGCTCATATAATATTTTTATTTCCCGCAAAGATAAAGCTATTTCGTTTCAAAAAAAATGATAATTTTGTTTAATAGTATTAGCCTTCCAATCATCATTTTTGGGAGGAGCTATTTCCCGCTATCCGTTGCAATCTTGTGAGCCGAACCCCGGCTCACAAGGATTTCCACTACTATCGGGGCTAGGGATTCATTTCCAAAACAACATTATAATTTAAAATCAAGATCACGGCATTACATTTACACTTTCAATAAAACCGGTGTAATTCGTATAATCTGCAGTAAAAAACAATTAAACATGAAAAACATTGCCATCATCATGGGCGGCTATTCAAGCGAATACAAGATCTCACTCATTAGCGGAAACGTAGTTTACCAATACTTGGACAAAACAAAATACAACGGATTTAGAATCCACATTTTCAAGGAAAAATGGGTATATGTTGATAACAATGACAATGAATTTCCAATAGACAAAAACGATTTTTCAACTACCGTAAACGGAACCAAAATCACTTTCGACTGTGTTTTCAATGCCATACACGGAACACCGGGCGAAGACGGACTAATGCAGGCTTATTTCGAGTTAATTGGTCTGCCACAATCATCTTGCGACTATTACCAAGCGGCATTAACGTTCAACAAGCGTGATATGCTTTCAGTCTTAAAACCGTACGGTATCAAAACTGCCACTTCTTACTATTTGAACAAAGGAGACAGCATCAATACTGCCGAAATTGTAAAAACTGTTGGTTTGCCATGTTTTGTAAAACCAAATAAATCAGGTTCCAGTTTTGGAATTTCCAAAGTAAAAACCGAAGCCGAATTACCAATCGCAATCGAAGTTGCCTACAAAGAAGACAACGAAATCATCATCGAAAGTTTCCTTGACGGTACCGAAGTTTCTGTCGGCGTTATCAATTATCAGGGAGAAATAATCGTTTTACCAATTACCGAGATTGTTTCAGAAAATGATTTCTTTGATTATGAGGCCAAATATGAAGGGAAATCTCAGGAAATAACGCCTGCCAGAATTTCCGAAGAAATGACTCAAAAAGTTAGCGAAGCAGCAAAACGTGCTTACGAAGTACTAAAAATGAAAGGTTTCTCCAGAAGCGAATTCATCTTTGTAGATGGCGAACCTCACATGCTGGAAATGAACACCATTCCGGGATTGACAACAGAAAGTTTAATTCCGCAGCAAGCCAAGGCAGCAGGGATTTCATTGACAGATTTGTTTACCAATGCTATTGAGTTAGCGTTATAAAAAAATTTCTAAGAAACTAAGTTACTAAGTCGCTAGGTTTTTTTTATAAACAACATACGCTATTTCTTAGTAACTTAGTAACTCAAAACTTAGCACTTCAAAAAATCATGATTGATTATAAACAATATATTGCCATAAATTCTGAAATCCGTTTCGGAAAGCCTACCATTATTGGTACAAGAATAACAGTATTTGATGTTTTAAATTGATTGGCAAATGGTATGTCTGTAAAATGAAATTATTGAAGGTTTTCCAGAATTAAATAAAAATCAAATCGCATAATGAGGTTGTTGCTTGACCAAAATATTTCATTTAAAGTAATCTCTAAAATCAAAAATAATTTTCCCGAAGCAAGACAAGTAAAACAGCTCGGAATTGAAAATTATTCAGATATAGAAATTTGGAAATTTGCCAAAGAAAATCAATTTACAATAGTAACCTTTGATGCTTATTTTTTTGATTTATCTAATTTGAAAGGACATCCACCAAAAATAATATAGTTTCGATTTGGTAATACCAAAACCGATTTTCTTGCAGATATTACCAATCAAAAGAAATCAATCATTGAAAATTTTATTAACAATCCTGAATATTCAAATATTGCTTGTTTAGAGAGTAAACAAAGCTTCCAAGAAGCTAACTGACTTAGCTTTTTAAAATAAAACAAGATATATAATTTCTATTTTTCTCAGCAACTCAGAATCTTAGAAACTAGCAACTTAAAAATATGAACAAAACTAGACTAGAAGCCTTTAGCGACGGAGTATTAGCCATTATCATTACGATCATGGTATTGGAAATAAAAGCTCCTGAAAGTGATAATTTTGAATCCTTACAGCATTTAATTCCTGTTTTCCTAAGCTATGTTTTGAGCTTTATTTATGTTGGAATTTACTGGAATAACCATCATCACATGCTGCAAGTGGTTAAAAAAGTGAATGGCTCTATTTTATGGGGAAATCTTTTTTTACTTTTTTGGCTGTCTTTAATTCCGTTTGCAACAAGTTGGATCGGAGAACATCATTTCTCGGCAGTACCCATGAGTATTTATGGTTTTGTTCTACTGATGTGTGCTGTTGCTTACAACATCCTTCAAAATAGAATTATATGTTTAGAAGGAAAAGATTCGATTTTGCATCAGGCGGTCAAAAAAGATTTAAAAGGTAAAATATCGGCCATAGCTTATCTTTTGGCAATTCCGTTAGCTTTTGTCTCTTCTTGGATTTCTGGTTTACTCTATATTGCAGTAGCGCTTCTTTGGATTATCCCGGATTCAAGAATTGAAAAACAATTAAATAAATTATAAATGAAAAAAGCCATATTCCCAGGATCGTTTGACCCAATTACCTTAGGTCACGAAGACATCATCAACAGAGGTATTCCCTTATTCGATGAAATCGTAATTGCCATTGGGGTTAATGCCGAAAAAAAATACATGTTCTCACTCGAAGAGAGAAAACGTTTCATTGAGGAAACTTTCAAAAACGAGCCCAAAGTTACCGTTATCACTTACGAAGGATTAACCATAGATTTATGCCAAAAGGTAAAAGCTGATTTTATCTTGAGAGGTTTGCGTAATCCCGCTGATTTCGAATTTGAAAAAGCCATCGCACATACTAATAGAAGAATGTCGAAAATTGAAACTGTTTTTTTATTAACTGCAGCGAAGACTTCATTTATAAGTTCCAGCATCGTGAGAGATGTTTTACGCAATAACGGAGAGTATCAGTTATTAGTCCCTGAGGCAGTACGTGTGAAAAAATAAAATCCAATAAACATAGAAAAGAATATTTTATATTACTTTCGCAAAAAAATCCAAATAATGAGCTTCGAAAGAGAATTAAATAAACGTAGCGGTTCACAATGTGAATTATGTGCTGCAACCGAAAACCTAAAAGAATTTCAAGTATTACCCACTCAAAAAGGTGATTTGGACGAAAGCATTTATGCATGCTCTACCTGTATTGATCAAATAGATAATCCTGGTCATGAAGATTTAAATCATTGGAGATGCCTTAACGACAGTATGTGGAACGAACACATCCCGGTCCAAGTGGTTGCATGGAGAATGTTAAGCCGTTTGCGTAATCAAGATTTACTGGAGCAAATGTATTTTGACGAAGATACTCTAGCGTGGGCTCAAGCTACTGGCGAAGGAGAAGACGATGACAACAAAATTATTCACCGTGATGTAAATGGCGTTATTTTGTCACATGGAGATTCTGTTGTATTAATCAAAGACCTAAAAGTAAAAGGATCGAGCATGGTTGCCAAACAAGGAACTTCAGTACGCAACATTCGTCTAGATCATGAAAATGCAGAATATATTGAAGGAAAAGTAGAGGGACAACAAATTGTAATCATCACACAATACGTTAAGAAAATATAGTTTGCAGTTTGCAGTTTGCACAAAAAAAGTCCTCGAAAATCGAGGACTTTTTTTATACCGACATTAAAAAACATTCATTCTGAATTCTGTTTTCTGAATTCTGAATTCTAAAATCTTAGCTTTTTTGAAATAATTTTTCAACCTGCTCTTTTGATAATGGCTCAGAAACATTAGTAGAACTATCTAATTTATTACTTACCATAAATTGAACTGTAGTTTTATCAGAGCTAACAATATAATGCAACCAAACAAAATTGTTAGGTAATTCTAATTTTACATCATTAAGAGGGTTTGCGGTAAATCCTTTTGTGATGATACCGTAAAGACTTTGATACGCATTATCAACATTTTTAAATGTAAAATTTTTCAATGAAGCCTCTTCGCCATCAGCTGGCTGAGTAATATAGAAAAAGGTGAAATCCTCTCCTATTTTTTGTACATAAAAACTATTATTCACTCTGCCTAATTTCTCAACAGGCACAGTTTCAACAACTTTAATTTGGCTAAAACCAACAGAACTAATAAATAAAATAGCAATTGCAATAACTTTTTTCATAATTTATTTGGGGTTTAAAATATACTCTATTAGGTAAGTATTTGTCAGCAAACATAATAATAAATAAAAACAACTTCTTTATTGATCTTATTTTTTATTAACATAAAATCAATTATTTTGTTTGTAATTTAAAACACGATCGGCAAAATTTTCAAATTACGATCTGATTTACAAATTCAATTAAAGTAAAATCAACAAAAAACACTACTCTTCCTCTTTCTTAATCACCTTTCTGGCTACTTCAATTTTAAACTTCTTGCCTTTCATCTTTTCATCTTTGACATTACGCAGTAAGTCTTTTACTTTATTGAATTTCACTGCTGCAAACGAAATAAAATCTTTCACTTCAATTAATCCTAAATCGCCTTTTTCGAGTTTTCCTTTTTGGGAAAAGAAACCTACAATATCAATCTTGTTCAATTTATTTTTCTTCCCGCCACTAATGTAAATAGTTTGAAATTCTGGCGGTTTTGGCAAATTTGTATTGTTTTCTACATTTAAAACCGGCATTTCATAATCGACATAATCCAGCTTTTTTTCACTTTCATTTACAATAAGATAAGCCGTACCAGAAGCCTGCATACGAGCTGTACGACCATTTCTATGTGTAAATTCATCTTCCTTTAACGGTAAATGATAATGAATTACGTGTTTCATTTCGGGAATGTCCAATCCACGTGCTGCCAAATCTGTAGTGATCAAATAACCTACACTTCCGTTACGGAATTGAATCAAGGCTCTTTCTCGTTCCTCCTGATCCATACCGCCATGATAATAAGTAGCATAAATACCTTTTTCGTTCAAAGTATCACTAATGCGTTCTGCGGCATCACGATGATTGCAAAAAACAATAGCCGACTGTGATTTTAACGAGCATATCAAGTTGAATAGACTTTCTATTTTGTCTTTACTTTTAGAAACTACCATTTTGGTCGACAAGTTACTTTCTTGCTCTTCTTCGGTTGGTATAAAATCTAAAACTGTAGGATTTACAACTCGAGTGTATTTTGGAATTTCAATATCTGATGTTGCCGAAACCAAAACACGTTTATTCAGTTTGCCAAGTTTGCCAATAATAAAAGACATTTGCTCATGAAAACCCAATTGCAGGGATTTATCAAACTCGTCCAAGATTAAAGTCTGAATCTTGTCCAATCGAAAAGTACCTCTGTCTATATGGTCTGCAATTCGGCCGGGAGTTCCAATTAAAACTGCTGGAGGATTACTAAGATTTTTGATTTCAGTATCAATTGAATGTCCGCCGTAGCAAACATTTACTTTGTAATCGGTTCCCATTTTTTTCCAAACCTGTTCAATTTGCAGTCCCAGTTCGCGTGAGGGAACTAAAATCAAACATTGAACCGATAAAATTTCGGGCTGTAGCATTTCGAAAATCGGCAATAAAAATGCCAATGTTTTTCCGGAACCTGTTGGAGAAAGTAGTAAAACGTTATTATCATTTAGGATTACATCCTGTGCAGTTTCCTGCATTTCATTAAGGCTTTCGATACCTAAATTCAATAATATATTATTGGAGTGGTGTTTCTTATTCATTTTGCAAAGGTAATCAAAAATAACACTTTGCTTTCGAGGTCAATATATTGGTTGCAAAAAAACAAATTTAATGATTGAGACCATTTGCTGTGGTTATGAATTTAATTAAAACCCAGGATGATGGCAAAAGAGCAAAATGTTTCTCTTTAGCCCCGATTGAAGTGGAAATCCTTTTTATTTTTTCTTTAAAAATAAAAAGATTGCAACGGAAAGCGGGAACAATGTCTCTAAAAATGCCTGATCTTTCTGCTCCAAAAAATTAACAATAGAACCCATCTCAGAAAGCTTCGGTAATTCTAAAATAGAATCCCCAGTCTCCACGGCCTGCAGCAATATCAATTCCTGCATTTACTTTTTGGCCTGCCTTTTCAATAACCCGATAACGGGCACCAGCACCTATGCTTGGCAATGGTTTACTCCATGAAGCCCCAGAATTATACCAATCGCCTGATGCAGCTCCCTCTTCGGACTTTCTATAGGCGATTCCGAGTCCCACAAACCCAACGTATCCCCATTTTTTGTAAAAATTATTTCGAAATTCAGATTGAACGGTGTAGGTTTGATTTCCTCTGTATTCTCCTTGCGTATAACCTCTTAGATCCGTTTGACCAATATAATCCTGTGAAGCAAAAGGTACGTCGCCAAAATTGGCTTTCATTGCAAACCGACTGGCCAAAATTTTATGGTCTCCCAGTTTTTTATAATGATTTACATATAACATTGTTTTTATGAAATCATTATCATTATCCAGCCATTCAGGCACCATTGAAAATCTTCCATCAATAAAAATCCCAGAACTGGGATTGTAAATGCTGTTTCGGGTATCATAACTAATTGGTACGGACAATGAATTAGTGTCATTTGGCCCTACAATTTCACTACCGTCCGGAAGGGTAATGGTTACATCGGAACGCATCATGAATCCACCGACACCCAAATAAAAATTTTCGAAAACTTTTCTCTGTAATGCAAATGCGAATAAGCTCCCCTTTGTAGTGTACGGAGTTTCGTAAACACCTGTAACTCCTCCCGTACCGCCATCTTCAAAATCCTGAAAGGCCTGAAAATTATAATTGATATATCCAACAGCAGTAAGTATTCTCCAGTTATCTTCCATTAAATAAAGACGTGTTCCCAGCATCATGTAGTATGAATCGTTTGTAGCGTAATTACCAACCGCCATAACTCTGGAAAGAGGTGCTTTTTTTGAATTATCTGCCTTAAAAAGTCCCATGGCAATTACTCCAACTCCCGCTCCCTGCGAACGATCATACGTCAAGGTAGGTATAGGCATGAAAGCAAATTTCTTTTCTTTCTTTTTGACAGAATCAATGCCTTTTACAGTATCCAAAACATTGGCAAACAGAGAAACTTCAATCGTTTTTTTACATAAAAAAGGTTTAGAAAATGAAAACCCAGAAGATGCATAAAACAAAAATGAGATAAGTAAGACAGTTTTTTTCATTTAAATTAACTTTTCGTTAGAAAAAAAACAAGATAAGTTCACAAACAAAACTTTTAGGCAACTAAAAACTGTCTATGTAATTTTTAACATTTATAGTATCAAATATAAGGCATTTAGAAATCTAAAACGAATTTTACCAACTATATTGTCGGCAAAATAAAAAAATGCTGTTAGACAAAAATGTCAAATTCATTTGAAAAAAGAAAATCAGAAGTGAAATTTGATTTACTTATATTAAATTTTCTTCCTCAAACAGCAGCTTAATATTTTCATAGGAATTTTTCAATGCTTCCTTAATCTGTTCGGGATTCAGCCATGCAACTTTTTCAATTCCTTCTTCCAGCTGTCCTTTTGGTACGCCTTCAAATGTAGATTGCATTTCAAACCAATGGGTAATTTTTAGTTTGTATTTACCATTTCGCTTGAAAACATGATAGGTTTTTTGCAGTTTTTTTACAACTTTCAATTCGTTAACGCCAGTTTCTTCCTCCACTTCGCGCATTGCAGTTTCTTCAATCAGCTCGCCTTTGTCGGTACCGCCCTTTGGCAAGTCCCATTTCCCATTTCTAAAAATGAATAAAACTTCACCTTTTTTATTATAAACCAATCCACCGCCGGCTTTATTTACGGGAATTTTTGCTTTTAGCGTTTTCATAATCACGCTTTCGTCAGGGTGATAGAGATATGCTTTCTTAATTTTATTCTGAAACATTTTTACAATAACTTGCTTAACATCAATACTATCAAGCAAGAAAAGTTGAAAATCAGTTTCCTTCGAAATTTGATTTGTCAAAAAAAGTGGTTTGTCGTTAACAAAAACTTTATACATTTGTATTATGATTTTTAATAAAGATACAGCCGAAAAAACAGCCGAATTGCTTTTGCAAATAAATGCAATTAAATTGAATCCAGGAAATCCTTTTACATGGGCTTCCGGATGGAAATCGCCTATATATTGCGATAATCGTTTAATCCTCTCGTTTCCAGCCATAAGAAATTATGTTAGAGATGAATTTTCCAAGAACATCGAAAAACAATTTGGGAAACCAGATGTAATTGCAGGTGTCGCCACTGGTGCAATAGGCATAGGAATGCTTGTAGCCGAGAGCATGGGACTTCCTTTTGTATATGTTCGCCCGGAACCAAAAAAACATGGTCGCCAAAACCAAGTGGAAGGTTTTTTGCAAAAAGGACAAAGCGTAGTAATTATAGAAGATTTAATAAGTACTGGAAACAGCAGTTTGTTAGCCGTTGATGGTTTACGCGAAGCGGGAGCAGTAATAAAAGGAATGGCAGCTATATTTACTTATGGTTTTGATGTTGCTGACAATAACTTTAAGGATGCCAAAATTGACCTATACACCTTAAGCAATTATCAAAATTTACTAAATTTAGCCGTTGCCAAAAAGTATATCACCGAAAAAGAGGAACAAACTTTGAGAGAATGGAATGTAAGTCCATCAACTTGGAATATATAATTTCAGACTACTCCATTTAGAATACAATTAAAATACAGCTATGAATTTAGAAAGTCCAAAGGTTACCGTTGAAAAATCTGCCCAAGAATTATTTGAACAATTAAGCGATGTCAAAAACTTCGAAAAATTAATGCCGGATAATATTGCAAAATTTGAAGTAATCGGTGAAGATGCTTTTATTTTTGGATTAAAGGGTATGCCTGAGATCAAATTAAAAATGAAAGAAAAAGTGGCTCCAAACAAAATAATTTTAGGCGCTGCAAGCGATAAACTTCCATTTACTTTAGTAGCTAATATTGATACAATTTCGGAGCAATCAAGCGCTGTAAAACTTGATTTTGAAGGTGAATTTAACGCAATGATGGCCATGATGGTCAAAGGACCAATTTCAAAATTCATTGAAACGTTGGCTAACAACATGACAAAACTGTAAACACGATTTTATAAAAACTCAAAAGCCTCTTAGTTTATTCTAAAAGGCTTTTTTTTTATTAGTACAACATCTGTACCTCCTTGAGATTGTATTCACAAACCGTATCATCTTCTAACAAAATTTGAAGTTTCCCAATAGCCGAAACACCTTTTATAATCCCCATAAAATTAGTTTCATTTTCATCGGAAAAAGCAGTAGGAATACCAATTTTAAATAACTCATTAACATATTCTTCCCATAAAAATGAAACCTTGGTAGAATAAGCGGCTATTATTTCCTCGATTTCTGATTCTATTGACAAAAGGATTTCTTCCTTATCAAAAGTCGTACTGCAAATTATGGCCAATGAAGAAGCTCTGGGTAAATTTTGAAATTTTGTTTGGTTTACGTTCAGTCCCAAACCAACGATGGACGCAATTGTACCATCTCCCTTAATAGTATTCTCGATCAATATGCCACCAATTTTCTTATTGGCTGACATAATGTCGTTTGGCCATTTTATACTTAATTCAGGAATTCCATACTTTTTTAAGGCTCTAATTACAGCAATCGAAACCACAACATTAAGATTAAAAACGTCTTCGTTATCGAATAAAAAATCCCTAACCAAAACGCTCATTATAAGATTCTTACCGTATTCAGAATCCCATTTGGCTCCCATTTGTCCCTTCCCCTTAAACTGATCCTCAGCAGTTACCACCGTAAAATTTTCAACCTCTTGTTTGTTCGATAAACCTTTTAGAAACTCATTTGTAGAATCTATGGCATCGAGTTTGATTAACTTCATCTATAATTTATTTTGCGAAACATAATTTAATATTATGTTAAGGTTCAAAATTAATCACAAAAAATGGTAACTTTACAAATTCATATAAAAAAATAAATGGCGAAAAAGACTATAAACAATGATGCTCTATTGGCAAACATTATAAAAGGAATAGAAGAAGTAAAAGGAAGTGATATCGATATTTTAGATTTAAGAGAAATAGACACGGCAGTTTGTGATTATTTTGTAATATGCAATGGTAACTCAAACACTCAAGTAAACGCTATTGTCAATTCAATTCAAAAAACAGTTTCAAAAGATTTAAAAGACAAACCTTGGCATGTAGAAGGTTCTGATGTAGCCGAATGGGTTTTAATGGATTATGTTCACATCGTAGTGCACGTATTTCAAAAACACATTCGCGAATATTACAACATCGAAAGTCTTTGGGGTGATGCTAAAATCACTAAAATCGAAAACAAATATTAAAGAAATAATCTTCTAATGGCTAAAGAAAATAACCCAAATTCAAATAATTTTAAGGTAAGTCCTTGGTTAGTATACACTGCAATAATATTGATTTTTTTAGGAATAAGCTTTGCAACAGGTGGATCAAACTTTCAAGAACCAGGTCAGCTAAAATCATCAGAAATTGATAACATGCTGGCTAAAGGACAAATTAAAAATGTTGTCATTTTCAATAATAAAGATGCGGAAATTTATCTTTCGGATGCAGCATTAAAAGACCCTGCTAATAAAAAAGTAGCGAAAAATGTTTTAGATCAACCCAATAAAGGCCCTCACTATACTACAAAATTTGGAGATCTTAAATCTTTTCAAGAAAAACTGGACAAAGCCAAGGTAGAAAAGAAACTAGTCGACTACGATTTTAAAGATTCCAGCAACTGGACTGATATTCTAGTAAGTCTGTTGCCTTTTATAATCATTATTGGAGTTTGGATTTTCATTATGAGAAAAATGTCTGGTGGACCTGGTGGCGGAGGCGGACAAATTTTTAATATCGGAAAATCAAAAGCCAAACTTTTTGACGAAAAAACAGACATCAAAACTACATTCAAAGATGTAGCTGGTCTGGAAGGTGCCAAAGAAGAAATACAGGAAATCGTGGAATTCCTTAAAAACCCTGAAAAATACACTAACTTGGGAGGTAAAATTCCAAAAGGAGCGTTATTGGTAGGCCCTCCCGGAACAGGGAAAACCTTATTGGCTAAAGCTGTTGCCGGTGAAGCCCAAGTACCGTTTTTCTCTTTATCTGGTTCTGATTTTGTTGAAATGTTTGTAGGTGTGGGTGCTTCACGTGTACGTGATCTTTTCAAACAAGCCAAAGAAAAATCTCCAGCAATTATTTTTATTGACGAAATTGATGCTGTTGGTAGGGCTAGAGGAAAAAGCAACATGTCTGGAGGTAATGACGAAAGAGAAAATACCCTGAATCAATTACTAACAGAAATGGATGGTTTCGGAACCAATTCAAATGTAATTGTTTTGGCTGCTACCAATAGAGCTGATGTTTTGGACAAAGCTTTAATGCGTGCCGGTCGTTTTGACAGACAAATTTTTGTTGACTTGCCAGATATTCGCGAAAGAGCCGAAATTTTTCAAGTTCACTTAGGCCCTATCAAAAAGGTTGAAGGTCTTGATCTTGATTTTCTTGCCAAACAAACTCCAGGTTTTTCGGGTGCCGACATTGCCAATGTATGTAATGAAGCTGCCTTGATCGCTGCACGAAATAACAAAACTGCAGTAGACAAACAAGATTTTCTTGATGCCGTTGATAGAATCATCGGAGGTCTTGAAAAGAAAAACAAAATCATCACTCCTGAAGAAAAAAGAGCAATTGCAATTCACGAAGCTGGTCATGCAACTGTAAGCTGGATGCTTGAACACGCAGCGCCACTTATCAAAGTTACTATTGTACCACGTGGACAAAGCTTAGGAGCCGCTTGGTATCTTCCAGAGGAAAGACAAATCGTAAGAACAGATCAAATGTTGGATGAAATGTGTGCTACCATGGGAGGAAGAGCTGCCGAGAAAGTAACTTTTGACAGAATTTCGACTGGTGCACTAAGTGATTTGGAAAAAGTCACTCGTCAAGCTCGTGCCATGGTTACTATTTATGGTTTGAATGACAAAATAGGAAATGTTACCTATTATGATTCTTCTGGACAAAGTGAATACAGTTTTTCTAAACCTTACTCCGATGAAACTGCCAAAATAATTGATGCTGAAATTTCAGAATTAATAGAAGGACAATACGAAAGAGCAATTGAAATTTTGGAAAAAAACAAGGACAAATTAAATCAACTGGCTGACATTCTAATTGAAAAAGAAGTAATCTTCAAAGATGATCTAGAAGCTATATTTGGAAAAAGAACATTCGATAAAAACTTGGGTGAAGTAGTTTCATAATTTAAAAATTAACAAATATTTAAAATCTTAATTCAAAACCCTGTTTTGAATTAAGATTTTTTTATCTTTGAACGTTTTCAAGTAACACAGAACGACTATTAACAAATTTATGAATCTTTTTAAAAAATTATTTGGTTCTAATTCTCCTTCATCCGATGAAGGTGGAGATAATAATTCAAATAAACCAAATCCAGATATCAACTCCCCTTTGGATGAACAATTCATTTATAATTTTAAAAAAAATGGAGGGAAATTTTTATACTGCGAAAATTTAAATGAAGTAAAAGAACAATTTGAAAATATACTTGAAGAAAACGACTGGTTTGAGTGTGAAGCATTATGTTATGAACCGAAACTATTTTTTTTATTAGACGAAAACAAACTCACTTACGGACAAAATATAAATCCTAAATTTTTATTATCTAGCTGTGAGAATCTAGTAACTGAAGAAGGTTCCATTTTATTTTCATCCAATCAAATCAAACAAAAAAAACCAAATGATTTGCCCGCCAATATCGTAATTCTGGGAAGAACAAGTCAAATTGTTGAAGGTAAAAGTGATGGCCTTAGTGCTATTCGAAGAAAATATTCAACAGAATATCCTACTAATATTACAACAATCAAATATTTCGAAAAGGCCAAAGAAGAAGACTTCACTCAATATGGAAGTTCTGCCAAAAATTTATATCTATTGCTCTTAGAAGATCTTTAAAATGAATGAAACACTAAAAAGGTCAATATCTGGAGCTATTTATATATTATTACTAATAGCTTCAATACAATACTCTATAGAAACTTTTTTTATTCTGTTTGGAGTTTTTTTATTGATAGCGGTAATGGAGTTTTGCAATTTAGTACACTTAAATAAAATTGCCCCAATTATAATAGCCAGTCTATTCTATTTCTTTTTTTACAAAATTGCCATTGCCGAAAAAGCTGATGGTGTTTTATACATATTAAGATATAATAGAAATTTTGATTTAGCCGTACTGTTTTCATCTCTTATCATTTCCTTGAAATGTATAGTGTTTTTATTTGACAACAAAAACTTAAAAGTAGATTCCTTTTCAAAATTTGCCTACTTAATTGGTTACATTGTTCTTCCTTTTATAATTATTACAAAAATACCTTTTGGAATCAAGGGCTATAATCCGAACATCCTGATTAGTATTTTTATTTTGATATGGACCAATGATACGTTCGCTTATTTGGTTGGCAAATCAATTGGCAAACACAAGTTATTTGAAAGGATTTCACCTAAAAAAACCATTGAAGGCTTTCTTGGAGGTGTTGGTTTCGCTGTAATTGCAAGCTATTTTATTTCAAAATATTTTTTAATGATTCCAGAAAAGAACACCTACATTTGGCTAATTATAGCTGGAATTGTTGGTGTTTTTGGAACTATTGGAGATTTAGTTGAATCCAAATTCAAGCGGATTTCAGAAAAAAAAGACAGTGGAAACATCATGCCTGGACATGGGGGTATCCTAGATCGACTAGATAGTGTTATCTTTGTAGCACCAATTATATTTTTATTTTATCAAATTTTAAATTATGTTTCATAAAGAAGGAACTCAAAGTATTTTATTAGGCACTATTGTTACTGCTGTTGTTTTTTTAGCCTCAGACTATTTTATCCATACAAATTGGATTAAAATGACTATCGAAATTGTAACTTTATTATTGTTGGTTATCATTCTGCAATTTTTTAGAAATCCTAAAAGAACTGTAGAAATAAACGAAAATCATATTATTGCTCCTGTAGATGGAAAAGTAGTCGTTATAGAAGAGGTATTTGAAGGCGAGTATTTTAAAGACAAGAGACTTCAGGTTTCAATATTCATGTCTCCAATAAATGTTCACGTTACCCGCTATGCGATAAGTGGTTTGGTAAAATTCAGCAAGTATCATCCTGGAAAATTTCTTGTTGCTTGGCATCCAAAAGCAAGTGAAGAAAATGAGAGAACTACCATTGTTGTAGAAAATCAAACTTTTGGAGCAATTTTATACCGTCAAATCGCAGGTGCATTAGCAAAACGTATTGTAAATTATGCTAAGGAAGGTACACAAGTTGTACAAGGTACTGATGCTGGTTTTATTAAATTTGGTTCAAGAGTTGATATTTTCTTACCTTTAGGCACTCCAATTAATGTGGAACTAAATCAAAAAGCAATTGGAGGAAAAACAATAATTGCAACAAAGGTTTAATGAACGAAGAAGATATAGACAAACGATTTCAAGAAGCAGTAGAAATTGCTTCTTCAATGACACAAGCATCTTTACCCCAAGATGTGCAACTACGTCTTTATGCCTTTTACAAACAGGCAACATTTGACAAAAGCAATTTTATCGTTTCGGACAATTCTGATTTGAGAAATGCTTTTAAAACCAATGCATGGATTCAAATCAGTCATCTTACACAAGATGAAGCCAAGAAAAAATATACTAAATTAATTCATTCCCTAATAAAGTAATCGTATTATTTTCATGAAATGTGCATAACCGTAAATTAGTCCCAAACACTAATAACAACCATGCAAATTACATACGACCAATAAAAAATAATATATATCTACAAATGAAAAAAAACACTTTTATATTAGCTAGCTTGCTCTTTATTTTGGTCTTAATTTCTTGTAATGAAAAAAAAATGACCGAGGTCGTAGAAGTTCCATTGCCAACTGTACAAGAAAAAGTAAAAATAGGCAATCCTGATGATGTCAAAGCTGCCGAAGGGTCGTTTCAAATGGAAAAACTTCCTTTTGGATATGATGCATTATCGCCTGAATTATCAGCCCTGACATTAGAATCTCATTATAAAAACTATCTATATTACACCAACAGCTTAAACAAAGCGGTTGTAGGAACAAAATTCGAAAATCTTACAATAGAAGACTTACTTAAAACATTAGATATTAATGATCCTGTAATACGTAACAATGCAGGAGGATATTACAACCATAGCTTGTATTTTAAATCTATTTCTCCAAAAGCGGGTGGTGAACCAATAGACACATTGGCATCAAAAATTGCTAAAGATTTTGGCTCATTTTCAAATTTTCAGACGGTATTTAAGGAGACTGCCAATAAACAATTTGGATCGGGCTGGGTTTGGTTAGTAGTTGACAAAACTGGAGTACTTCAATTATCGACTACTCAAGACCAAGACAATCCTTTAATGACCTATGCTCCTGTTGTTGGATTTCACGGAACACCAATTTTAGGAATTGACCTTTGGGAACATGCTTATTTTATGGATTACCAATACAAAAAGAAAAAGTATATTGATGACTTTTTCAATATAATAAACTGGGAAAAAATAAACGATAATTACATTGCCACCTTCAAAAAGTAACTGGATTAAAAACAAAAACCTTCAATCCTAAAAGAATATTCTCATTATTAAAATGTTAAAAAAAACCTCTCAAAGAGGTTTTTTTTATATATAAGCTTCTCCTTTTGTTAAAACAGTATAAAAAAATAGATTTTAGTCAATAATACCATTAAAAACAATCCTAAATTAGTTAAACACTGATAATCTATAAGTTATACTAATTTCATGTCGTAATTTTGCACTTCCAAAAACAATACGAAATGAAAAAGAATATTTTTGCATTATGTTTAATGATTGTTATAGTATTTCAAGCCTGTCAATCTGATGATCAATCTGACAATAATACGACGGATCCGCAATCAAAAGTAGTTTTAAATTCAAACTCTGCAGAACTTTCAAGCAGAATGAATCATTCCAATTCTGGAGTTATTACATTAACAACATCAAAATTAACTTCTAGAAACGCTACGATAGAAGGAGTTGACAATTTTCCAATGTCATTATTAGCCGAAGTAAATCCTCCAACGTATGAAGGAAAAAAACTTACGGCTACACATGTGGACGTAAAAGATAATTACGTATATGTTTCATACAATACACAAGGGGAAACCTATTTGGGAGGAATTGATGTAATTGACGTTTCACAACCTAATAATCCTAAACTGGTAATTCAAGCTATTTTACCAAATACCGATATTAGTACCGTTGTATACAATAATGGAACACTTTATATCTCAGGTGCCGCAAGTAAAGATGCGAATCCAGAATTAACATCTTCTGCATTTGTTGCAAAAATGCCTTTACAAAACGGATTATTAACCAATAATTACACTCCTGTTTCCTTAGCTGGAAATGTAGGTACCGGTGTAGCTATTGCAAACTCAAACTATTTTGCTATTTCTGGAAACAATGGAGTTTTGGCGAAAATTGATAACGCTACCAACGTAATCAATACTGCTATTCCAATTGCCGATTTAAGAGCTTTGGGATATATTGATAACAAGGTAGTAATCCTAAGTGGTTCTGAAGGCGTAAAAATCTATAACGCCGATTCTATGTCGCTAATTTCATCTATTGCCAGTTCAAAAGATGTCCCTGATGCCAAAAGAACAATTGACTTTCAAGGCACAAATTTACTGGTTGCTGACGGATACAGCGGTTTGAAAGTTTTCAATTCCACTGGAAGCTTATTGCAAACATTGGCTTTACCTACAGGAATTGCAAATGTAAATCAAGAAGATATTGTTACTAATGCCGTTTCGGCAAATGGTGATTACGTATATAGCGCAAATGGTGCCGCAGGAATTGCTGTCTACAAAAACACAAATAATACTTTAACATCCTTGGGTAGCATTTTCTTGGATGGTTCTTCCAATTATGTAAAAAGTGTTGGTGATTATATATTTGTGGCAACAGGAACCGGAGGTTTAAAAATTATCAAAAAACTATCCGCTTCAATAAACTGCACCAGTTTCCCAATATACAACAGAGGAGAATGGCTAAATGTAAATTCGGGTGAAAACTTGAGTTATCAAGGTAATGCTACATTACAAGGAATAAACGTAAATCAAAATTTAACATTCTGTGGCTCACTTTCAGTTACACAAGGAATAAACGTTAACAGCGGTGGTGTATTTACCATAAAAGGCTCAATGGCACAAGGTAACAGTAACAATCCTTATTTATCATTCAATGTAAATGGTACATTAAAAATAGATGGTAATATCATAATTTACGGAAACCTAATCCTGAACAGCGGCGCTCGTGTAGAATTCGCTTCAGGTTCATCGATTACTATTTATGGAAACGTAATCAAAAATAGTGGTGTAACTATCACCGGAGATTACACAGACACAATGAACAAGTTAAAATAATATGACTGTCCTTAATCTGTACCAATTACTTCTAGCCCGAATTCACTAATTATTTATTGAGTATTAAGCTTTTAAACTTCACAAATTCTAAATAAATCTAACAGGATTAGTGAAATATTAGAAATGATTTATAAAAACAATTCGTGAATTCGTGGCTAAAAAACAGATTGCAACAAAATAACATCCCAAATACCACAAACAGAAAGGCTGTTTCATCAATTGTATGAAACAGCCTTTTTAACATTTAAAATATCCTGATTATTGATTCCAGAAGCAAAACATCAGGCTTTTTTATATACATGGTTCCTGCTCTCCACTATATTCCCGATTAACAAAAACTACGGCAAAAAAGCCTTGTTTTTCTAAATCGGGAGATGCCGTTTCGATCAGGACCTAAAGATAGATAAGGCTTCCTTGATATTATTTACAATTGGTAGATAAAGGATTCCAAAGGATTAATGGTAACATTTGCTTTCCCTTCTCCATTTACAACTATCAATTGAATGGCACTTTTTTCATACAATTGATCTTTTATTGTATAGCGTCCATCATTCAAATTCCATTTATCAACAATATCCGCTGGAATTTTCAACTCAAAAGTATTCGTAACATCCGAGGAAAAATTAGTAAGTACAATCAATTTTTCAATATCAGACCAACGAACAAATGAATACAGGTGATTTGGATCATATCCAAGTCCTGCATGACGATTTACTTCTTGCAAGTCTTGAAACTGCCCCATCACAGCCGAACTTTTGGCAGAGAAATTCAACAGTCGTTTATAAAAATCACGCAAATCCTTTTCGCCTTGCGATAATTTTCCGCCATCAAACGCGCCATCATTCATCCAACGCTGATGATTTGGTACACCTATATAATCAAAAATAGAAGTTCTGGAAGGGGAACCAAATCCCCCATTTTCATTTGCAGCCTCCCCTACTTCCTGTCCAAAATAAACCATAATAGGCGCAGAAGTTATCATTGTAGAAACCACCATCATTGGTTTTCCTTTCTCTGCAGAACCTGCAAATTCAGGACTTGCCAATCGCTGTTCATCATGATTATCCAAAAACTTAAGCATATGAATATCAATGTCTGCCAGCCCTTTTTGAATATACGATAAACCGTCCGGAGGTGTTTTCCCCTGAATAATATCTTTCAATTTATCATAGGTTTCCACTTTATCATATAAATAATCCATTTTTCCCAAATGGATATAATTCCGATATTCGTTTGGATTATAAACCTCCGCCATCAAAAAAGCAGCTGAATTTGCATTCTTTATCGCCGAGTTCATATAACTCCAAAACTCATAAGGAACCATTTCGGCCATATCATATCGAAAACCATCTACACCTTTGGCAGTCCAATACAAGGCAATATCCCTGAATTTAATCCAAGAATTTGGAACGTTTTTATCTTTCCAAAATTCAAAATGTTCCTTATAAGACAATTTATCAAAACCAGCAGGCAACTCCGGAAAATCCTTGGAACCATCTGGACGAATACCATAATTTACCTTAATGGTTTCATACCAATCATTCTTTTCCGGCTTTGCCAATCTTGAACCATTTCCAGTCCATTTGGCTGGATTTTCTTCAAATTTACCGTCTATTAAAACATTATTTTCTCCATTTAAAGGTTTTTCTCCATCAGGCAATTCGAATGGAGTATTTGGGATATAGTAAAAATTATTGTCTCTTTTATATTCAACAGTTACATCATCATCGGCACCAAAATCTTTTACTCCTTTCGGATTACTCTTGCCCTCGTATTTGCGGGCAATATGATTTGGAACTATATCAATAATTACTTTAAGATTTGCTTTATGTGTTCTTTCTATTAATGCTTCAAATTCTTCCAAACGTTTTTCTGGATTGACTGCCAAATCTGGATTTACATTATAATAATCCTTAACTGCATACGGAGAACCTGCTCTTCCCTTTACTACTTCGGGATTGTCATTTGAAACTCCAATAGCTGTATAATCCCGAATCACTGCATGATGCGGAACGCCAGTGTACCAAATATGGGTAATGCCAAGATCTTTTATTTCATGAAGTGCTTTGTCTGTAAAATCATTAAATTTTCCAACGCCATTTTCTTCAATTGTTCCCCAAGGTTTATTAGTCGTATTTTTATTTCCAAATAATCGAGTAAAAACTTGATAAACTACAGCTTTAGTTTCGGTCATGGATTCATTCTTTTGTACACTCATTTTTATATCGTTAGTTTACATGCTACGGTCATAAATAAAATACTTACTATGACCATTACTATTTGTATTCATTTTTTTGAATCAAAACAACGAGAATTATACTCGAATTCACTATTTATGGATAAAAAAATCATTCTTGCCTTTTACAGCAGTAACCTTTTATAAATAAATCTTAATATCTATAGGGTTTGTTTCAATTTTCATAAATTTACAAAAAAATTAAGACCATTGAAGAAATCTTTATATTTCATTATCTATAGCCTAATATTGTTTAGTTCAAATCTTGTTTTGGCGCAAGCTCCCAAAAAAATTAAAATTGAACAATCTGATTTTGCCGATATCGATCAGCTTAAATTTCCAGATGCACTTTTACTTACCGGAAATGTAAAAGTAAGCCACGACGGTGTGATATTAACCTGTAATAAAGCCTATTTTTTTCAAAAAGAAAATTATTTGAAAGCTTTTGGAAATGTACAATTGGTACAAGGAGATACTTTGTACTTAAATAGTAATTATGCCGAATATAGTGGCGAATTAAAAAAAGCTTTTGCAACTGGCAATGCCGTAATGAGTTCACCTGATGCTACCTTGGCAACAGACACCATAAATTTTGACAGAAATATTCAAGAAGTATTTTACAACACAGATGGCACTATTATTAACAAGGACAATACTTTAAAAAGTAAATCTGGAAGATACTACGTATCCCAAAAGAAATTTAAGTTTTTGACAGAAGTGACCCTGACCAATAAATCGTACGAAATCAAATCCAACCATTTGGATTATTACAGCAATTCGGGACATTCGTATCTATTTGGCCCATCTACAATTACCAGCAAAACCAATTACATTTATACCGAAAAAGGATTTTATGATACTAAAAAAAACTTGGCTCATTTTTTAGACAAATCCTATATCAAATATGATGATCGAATCATAAAAGGCGATAGTTTATATTATGATCGAAATAAGGAATTTGCTTCGGCAACGCGCAATGTAAAAATAACCGATTCCATTAATCGTGGAGTCGTACGAGGGCATTATGCGGAATTATTCAAAAAGAAAGACTCCATGTTCGTGATTAAAAGAGCTGTGGCAGTCAATTTTGTAGAGAATGACTCGGTATACATTCATGGAAAAAAACTCTTGGTTACTGGTAAAGAAGGGGAAAGGATTATTCGCGCCTTCAACAATGTTCGTTTTTACAAAACCGACATGAGCGGAAAATGTGATTCTATCCATTCCAGTACTAAAATTTCCTTGACAAAATTAATAGGCAACCCAATACTTTGGAATGGCGAGAGTCAAATTACCGGTGATCTGATGCATCTCATTGGCGATAAGAAAACGCAAAAACTGGATTCCCTCAAAGTATTCAATAATACTTTCCTGATTTCCAAGGACACCATTGGAACTGGATATAATCAAACAAAAGGACAAAATCTATTTGGAAAATTCAGGGACGGAAAAATCCACGATGTAGATATTATAAAAAATGCGGAAGTCATATACTACATGAGAAATGAAGCCCATGAACTCGTCGGGATTAATAAAAATGTAAGCAGTAAAATCAATATTATTTTTGATAAAAATACGATAGAAGATATTACTTTTTTTACCAATGTTGACGGTGATGTATTTCCAGAAGTTGATTTACCCGAAAATGCCCGACTTCTTAGAGGTTTCAAGTGGAGAGGTGACGAAAGAATAAAATCCAAGGATGAAATTTTTAACGAAGAAGAAAATGCCGAAGAATTGAAAATCATTGAGCAAACCAAAAAAGACAAAGCAAAAGAAAGTGTCCCAATGAAGATTCGAAAAGAAACATTGAATTATGACAAGAAGAAATCAAAAAAGTAATCAATACTATTTTTAGATGACTGATTGTGACTTAAACTATTCAATCTTAACTTTTAAACAATCAAACGTTTAAACTATTTAAAATGTTTAAACAATTAAACCTTTACAAAAGTGAATCCTGATTTCATAAAATACCAAGCACAAACTTCACCTTATCCTTTAGGTATGGAAGTTTCACATGCTATTGGTTCTTACATTTTCGATAACTACAATAAAAAATATTTAGATTTTGTTGCCGGAGTGTCAGCTTGTACCCTTGGCCATCAAAATAAAAGAGTAAATGATGCGATAAAAAATCAGTTGGATAAATATTCGCATGTTATGGTATATGGCGAATATTCACAAAGCCCAGCTGTTGAATATTGCAAATTAATGGCTTCCTTACTTCCGGATCCTTTAGACAAGACGTATTTGGTCAACTCAGGAACTGAGGCAATTGAAGGAGCTTTAAAACTAGCCAAAAGAGTAACGGGAAGAAGCCAATTGATCTCATGTCACAATGCATATCATGGAAATACAATGGGATCCATGAGCGTAATGGGCTTTGAAGAACGCAAGCAAGCTTTTCGTCCCTTGCTTCCAGATATCGACTTTATAACTTTCAATAACGAAGCCGATTTACAAAAAATAACTACCAAAACAGCAGGAATCTTACTGGAAACCATTCAAGGCGGGGCTGGTTTTATTGAACCTCATAATGACTTTTTGAAAAAAGTAAAGGCACGTTGCTCCGAAGTGGGTGCATTGTTGATATTGGATGAAATTCAGCCGGGTTTTGGAAGAACGGGTGCCCTTTTTGGGTTCCAAAATTATGATGTCATACCAGATATTGTAGTAATGGGAAAAGGAATGGGAGGCGGAATGCCTGTAGGTGCCTTCACCGCATCCTCGGCAATGATGGATTTATTGACAGAAAACCCAAAATTGGGACACATTACAACTTTTGGAGGTCACCCTGTCATTGCGTCAGCATGTTTGGCTACTTTGAAAGAATTAACTGAAACATCAATCATTACAGATACTTTAGAGAAAGAAAAACTCTTCAGGTCGCTTTTGGTACATCCTTTGATACAAGAAATAAGAGGGAGAGGATTAATGCTTGCTGCCATGACTGCAAATGCTGACATCACCAATGAAGTGATTCTAAAATGCCAAGACAGAGGATTAATTTTATTTTGGCTATTGTTTGAAGGCTGTGCCATCCGTATTACTCCTCCATTGACTATTTCTGAAGAAGAAATTCGAGAAGGATGCGCCATAATTCTAGAAGTAATGAATGAAATCCAATTATCAATTGATAATAAATAAAATAATTTTAAAATTAAATTTTTGAAATTGAAATTGATTTTTGATATTGAAAATATGTTAATTAAATTGTTCACAACAAATAGAATTCTTCCTCTTTTCAACAATACGTTTCCTTAATTTTAATTCAGGATAATTTAAAAACACACAGTATGCAATTAAGCAACGAAGAAGAAGATTATAACTTATCCCTGTCCAAATTTGAGTCGATGTTAAAAACTAACAAAGTACTCTTTTTTGACTCCGAAGAATTTGAAGAAATTATTCTTCATTATCTCGATATGGGCAAGTCTGCATTGGCCAAAAAAGCTTTAAAATTAGCATTGGAACAACATCCAAGATCCAGTGGTCTTAAATTAGTCCAAGTAGAAATGCTAATTTATGACGATAAACTCGAAATAGCCGAAAAATTGCTAAATGAGTTATATGCCATTGAACCTACAAACGAAGAAATATACATTCAGAAGGCCAATATTTGCTCCAAAAGGGATCAGCACGAAAAAGCTGTTGAAATGCTCAAAATAGCATTGCAATACACCGATGACTATGCCGATGTCTATAACTTGATTGGTATGGAATATCTATTTATGGACAATCTTGAACTTGCCAAGGAAAATTTCATTAAGTGTCTGGAAGAAGATTTTGAAGACCAATCCGCTTTATACAATGTGGTCTATTGCTTTGAATTTTTAGACCAAAATCAAGAAGCGATTGCCTATTTAAATAAATACATCAACAAAAATCCTTACAGCGAGATTGCATGGCATCAGTTGGGACGCTTGTTTTATGGAGTAAAAGAATATGAAAGTGCCATTCGTGCCTTTGATTATGCCACTCTTATTGACGAAGAATTTCTTGGTGCGTTTATGGAAAAAGCAAAAGCACTGGAACGCCTAAAAAAATATGATCTGGCCATTGAAAGCTATAACCGAACATTGGAATTGGACGACGCCACTTCATATGCATTGCTTCGAATAGGAAAATGTTACGAAAGATTAGGCAACAAGGTTTTGGCTCTTAAATATTATAATAAAACGGTACATGAAGATCCGTTACTAGACAAAGGCTGGATTGCCATTACCGACTTTTATGTTCGTCAAAAAAACTTTCAAAAAGCATTGTTTTTTGTCAATAAGGCATTAGCGATAGACAATCAAAACAAAATGTATTGGAAGCGATTTGCCGCTATTAACAAACAAATGAATTTGTTTGAAGAGGCTGAATTTGGTTATAGAAAAGCAGTTGAATTTGGAGATTATCAACTTGATACTTGGTTATTCTGGGTAGATATTCTTCAATTTTTGGGAGAATTTGAAAGTGCCATTCAAACATTGTTGCAAGCTTCAGAATATTTCCCAGAGGAAAATGAAGTGGAATATCGATTGGCTGGATTGTATTTCATGATTTCAGATAACATCAAGGCAAAATTTCATTTAAGCAACGCCTTGCGTTTGAATTATGACAACTACACTCTACTAGAAGATTTGTTCCCGGTTGTTTGGGAGAAAAAAATGGTACAAAATTATATTGACAAACATAAAAAACAGTAATGATTGAAGTTTTAAGAAGACGTTTTGGTTTATTGGGCCGTAATATCAGTTATTCCTTTTCAAAAGGATATTTTACAGAAAAATTTAGCAAGGAACATTTTGAAGGTTGCACTTACGAAAATTTTGACATTCCAGACATCAATTATTTCACTGAATTAAAAAAAAACAATCCCGATCTTAGTGGACTAAACGTCACAATTCCATATAAGCAAGATATATTGCCTTTTTTGGATAAATTATCCAAAAATGCTTCCGAAATTGGAGCCGTAAACACAATAAAATTTACAAAAAAAGGAAAATTAAAAGGATATAACACTGATTATTATGGTTTCCAAAAATCATTGGAGCCACTACTTGAACAACATCATAAAAAAGCACTTATTCTAGGAACTGGTGGTGCATCAAAAGGAGTTGCCTTTGCCTTGGACAAATTAGATATAGCTTACACATTTGTATCTCGCGAAGCCAAGGATAACTGTATCGACTATTCATTAGTCAACGCAACAACTTTTGACAATTATCAAATTATAATCAACTGTTCTCCGGTGGGAACCAGTCCAAATGTTGATGCTTTTCCGCTTATTCCCTATGAATTCTTTACAGAGAAACATATCGCTTACGACTTAATTTATAATCCTGCTGAAACAGCATTTCTAAAAAAGGCCAAAGAACAAGGAGCACAAATAAAAAACGGTTTGGATATGCTTATTTTTCAAGCAGAGAAAGCTTGGAAGATATGGAATAAGTAATAGTTTTATTAGATGTTTTGAAGTAAGTTACTATATTTGCAAATCCCCCAACCTACCCATTCATTTTTTAGTCGCACTTGTAAACTAAAATCAAGTATTTTTCGGAGATAAATTGATTAAATATTTTAAACTTAAAAACTATTATTTATGAAAACAAAACTACTTTTTGCCTTATTAAGTTTTGCGCTTTTTTCTAATTCTTATTCGCAAATCAAAGACTCTGACTATCAGTCAAGTTTAATTAATCCTTCGAAAATTATCAATCAAGGAAATGTGCTCTACATCCAAGGGGATAAAAATTTGTATAAAATAGACACTGGTTCGTCATCTCCTATTCCAACAACAATTTATAGCCCATCAACGAATTTTTATATAAATAATCTTACCATTAATGGCAGTGTAATTTATCTTTCAGAAGAAAATTATGACAAAACTGTCGACAAATCTTACGGCAGCAGGATTGTCGCTATCGATTTGAATAACTTATCAGTGCCTGCAAATGTAATTTACACAACTACGCAATATGTTTCTTCATTGGCTGTCAAGGGAGATTATATGTATTTTACATCAGAGACTAGCCCTGATGCAAATGACAAATATACACTTCAAGTACACAAAATAAACTACACCCAACCCAACCCTGTCGCTACAATTATAGTGAACAATTTAACCAAAGACAATGGTGCCAATGATATGGCTTTTTATAGCAATAATTTACTGATATTGGTTGGTCGTCAAGGGAAAATCTATGGTTTTGACACTACTGACTCCGTAATTAATGTAACAAGTTATTATACGAAAGAGGATATAAATACTCCAGCACCTACAGGATTCTATGTTAATGGTAATGACTTGTTTGTTGCTGAAGGAAATGTGATTAAAAGAAAACAAAACATAGATAGCAATGCGATGTTTTACCCAATAGCCACAAACATAACAAGCAAGCCTACAAAAAAAACAGCTATTAGTTATCCACCATTTGAAGATGTTGTTGTAATTTCAGATAGATTATTTATGACATCGACAGACCAAGGAAAAGTAACTACCGTACAAGACTCTAGTTTATCCAAAGATGAATTCATTCAAGATTTAAATACAGTTTTTATTTATAATTCAAAAACAAAACTTGTCGTTTCCGGATTAAAAAACAACGAAAAAGCAATGGTATATAATTTATCCGGACAGCTAATCATTACAAAAGAACTTTCTGAAAATGAAAATTCTATTAACTTGAGCTTGCTCAACGAAGGAACTTATTTATTAAAGTTGGGTAATCAAAAAACTTTTAAATTTATTAAATAATTGTCCACATTAGAGCGGTAACTCTTGTAAATATATTATCTGTTTCTTTAAAAAAATCCAATATTTTATATCTACAAGAGATACCAAACTGGTGTAATTAATGTCTCCAACTAATAGGAAAATCAATTTGCCACAGTGCCAAATAATTTCATTAAAGTATTCGTCTCTATACTTTTTTGTAATCCCTCTTGTTCATTTATAGTCACTATTCCGTATTCCTTTTTTTGTTTAAGAAATGGGTCAAATAAACTCATTAAATACTTCATACTTTCACTCTCACAAACTTTCCCTAAAATAAACAACAATCTCCCTTATCTTGATTTATTTGACTAAATTTAAATTTAACAACTAAAAAGTTAAAAATGAGTATATCAAAATTAATTTCGATAATATTGATCATAGGAAGTATCATACTAGCATATACTGGCTGTAACAAAATCTCAGAAAACACAACTGAATTAAACATATTAGGGATAAAACTGGAGACATCAAATGAGTCCGCCAAAAAAGAAGGCTATCTTTTTTTAGCTCTAGCAGCTTTAACCTTTATCGGTGGTATCTACACCTTAAACAAATCCAATAAATAATATTGTAGTTTTCGTTATTTAATCATCTAGAATATGTGCGCTAAAAAAATACTCTTGTTATCTTTGACTATTTTACTTTTATTTTCTTTCAAACTTTTCAGCCAAATTACGCTCCCGAAAATTCTAGGGCATAATATGGTTTTACAGCAACTAAAAGAAGTACCAGTATGGGGAACTGCCAGTCCAGGTGAAAAAATATCAGTTGTTTTTGCCGAACAAAGCAAAACAACTATTGCCGATAACTCAGGAAAATGGTCAGTGAAACTCAGTCCGATGAAAGCATCTTTTACGTCACGAGAAATGACTATTAAAGGGAAGAATACTATCATATTGAAAAACATACTGATTGGCGAAGTTTGGCTTTGTTCCGGTCAATCCAATATGGAATATGCGATGCGAAAATATAGTAAATTCCAAACGGCTGTAAAAGGAAACAAACCGCCCGAAGACGATTTAAACACAGCCTGCAATCCCAATATTCGAATTTTTCTTGATCGCCGAAAATACATGGAACCAAGCCCAGAACATATCGGTTGGGAGTCTGCGATGGGACGTCCATTAATTGATTTTACGGCTGTGGGTTATTATTTTGCGAAAGATTTATATGCAAAATTAAATGTACCAATCGGAATGATTTCTGCAGCTGTACCCGGAAGTAGAATAGAACCTTGGATTCAGGCTTCAAAAATGGAGATAGCACCCAAAATGAAAAACGGAAAAACACTAGACAAACTTAGTGCTGATGGCGGAGATCCCGGAAAATTTTATGACACCATGATACAACCCTTAATTCCTTTTACATTGAAAGGAATCCTTTGGTATCAAGGAGAATCCAATTGTTTTCTGAACGAAAATATCCGTTATGCCTATAAATTTAAAACTTTGATAGAAAGTTGGCGCAATGATTGGAATGACAAGGAAATGCCTTTTTATTTCGTTCAAATAGCACCTTACAATTATTCTACTACCAAAGACGAACGTCCCCATACCGCTGAAAATCTTCCTGAATTCTGGGAAGCACAAAAACTAGCGCTGCAGTTAAAAAACACAAATACCGTAACAATTACCGATTTGGTTGATAATACCAATGATTTACATCCGGGATATAAATGGGAAATAGGTCGTCGCTTGAGTCTAGTTGCCGCAAATAAGGCTTACGGACAGGAAAATATCATTTGTTCCGGACCTGTATATCAAAAAATGAAAATAGTACACAATACTATCGAGATTACTTTTTCAAATATCGGAAGTGGTTTGGCAAGTCGAGATGGAAAACCTCTTAGTTGGTTTAGCATAGCTGGAGCAGATGGGAAATTCATACTGGCAAAAGCAACAATAGATGGCAATAAGGTAATCGTTACTGCTCCTGAAGTTGAACATCCCCTTTTTGTTCGTTTTGGTTGGAACGAAGCAGCTCAATCGAATTTTATCAATAAAGAAGGACTACCTGCCACTCCCTTCAGAAGTGACAATCCTTGGGAAAAACTTTTTTAATGCAAATAATTCTATCAAACTAAAGAGGCAGGATATATTTATTTTTCAAGAAGAGAAAGCTTGGAAACCTAAAATAGCATCTGGAATTTTCATATTTGATTACGGTTTCCCTTAATACAAGAATTTCAACAATTTAAATATTTGTCTGATTATAAAGCCTACTTCAACTGCAATTCAATTTTCTTGAAACTCACATCCATTTCCTTGAAAATTTCCGGAATCTTGACATCCCAAAGGTTAATGTTGCTGCGCAATACAGCTCCACTTTTGGTTTCCCCAACTATTAGCATACGATTTACAACAACATTACTTAAATCGGCTTGCGTTTTAATGGTTTGCTTGTAATTAATTTCCTGATAGTATGACAATTTATCCATCGGGATAGTCACGCGTACCCACTTATCCCCGATTGTAGCCTGATCCAATTGAAAAATAATTGAAGCGTTTAAATTTGTATTATCTCCCAGCGTAACGCCAATATTGACTTTGCCATCATCCATCGCATCAACAACAGATTCATTTACATAAGTAGCATACGCTTTTTTTATATTTTCTACAGTGGGTATATGAGTTTTGGCGGTGTTAATCTTTAAGTTGAATACCAAACTTTTGATATCTCCAAATTTGTAGCCTTTCGCGAGAATATTACATTCAAAACCATTGGAATGTTGGTGATCCCAATTAGCTATCTTTTTCAACAGCACCATATCAAGAGTACTAACATTATTACAGCTACCATTTGCCTTGGCGCTGGTATTGAAGTTATAATTACTTGCTGGCAATTTCAAATTCGTCCACTCAGTGTCACTGCCATTCGTAGTATGATTCCAACCGCTAAAATTCAGACTGGAAAGATTTTGATCTTGCGCCTTGCCATCATAATCACCGAAAAGGCTGAAAATTTTACCATCAGGAGCTATGCCTTGACCACAATCGACAATGGCGGCGACAGAATAGCCTTTGAAATCCGTGAGGTTTTGTGTGTGCTCCTCACCTGCATGTGAGTTAGACACAGATGATGAAACTGATTTACCTCCACCACAAGAGATTAAACAAGGAAATACTATCGATAAGACATAGATTTTAATTAGTGACTGCATGTTTTTTTTTAGGATTATCTTTTCACATTAATTTATGAATATTTTTTTCTAGCGAGTTGGCTATCAAAAGCTAAAATAAAAAAATGAAAGCAATTCACAATTATCTAAAAATACATTATTTTGGTGTACCTAATTTTTTAAACATATTAGAAACCCAGCATTTAAAGTGTGAAAAGAAGTTTGACAGACGTTTACTTTTCATTTCAACAGAACTCATTTTTAACCATTTTTTTAATTTAAAAGCCGATACTAGGAATTTCTTCAATCATACATTTTTTTCTTTTCGGAATTAAAAAAAAGAGTAAACTAACTAAAAAGAATTCAAACAACGTTTAAAAAGAAGGAATTATCCTTAAAACACAACTATAATCAAAACTTTTATTTTGTATTTTGGCGCACCTTTAGTATCTTTCGCATTCAAAAAATACAAACCCTAAACATTTACAAAATGTTAGAAGAAAAGAACGATAACCTGTCTCTTCAAGAAAATGAGACAGACGGAAATACAGCAAATGAATTGCAAGAAACAATTCAATCTGAAACATTAGTGGACGAAAATGAAATCGGCGATACCGTTGCAGAAGAAAACACAGTTATTTCACAAGTGGAAACTGCAGCAACGACTGAAAATGTAGCAGATGAAAAGCAGACAGTTATCGACGCTATAGCCGAGACCAATGCCGAGGAAAGTGAAGATGAAACCCTAAAAGAGCGTCACGATATTCCGTTATTGGATTATGAAGCATTACCAATGGACAAACTTGTAGACGAATTGAAAAATTTGGTTACAAATGAAAAAGTAATGTCCATTAAAGAGCACGTTGAAGAAATTCGCAAAGCCTTTTTGGCTAAATACAATCACCTTATTGAAGAAAAAAGAGAAGAATTCAATCAGGAAAATCAAGATCCAAACGAAGAATTTCAATACCATTCTCCTTTAAAAACCAAGTTTGATCAATATTACACGATCTATAAAGACAATAAAAATGCCCATTTTAAAAGTCTTCAATCTAATTTAAAAACCAATCTGGATACTAGATTAGCGATTGTAGAAGAACTAAAAGAATTGATTAACCCGCAAGCCAATATCAAGGACACTCTCCATCATTTTAATGAATTGAGAGAAAGATGGAAAAATGCCGGTGCAATTCCAAAAGACAAATACAATCACGTTTGGAATAATTATCATTTTCACGTTGAGAATTTTTATGATTATTTACACCTAGACAGAGAAGCAAGAGATATTGATTTCAAACACAATTTGGAACAAAAGCAAAAAATCATTGCCAGAGTTGAAGAATTGTTAAAAGAAGCTGATATCAACAAGGCTTTCAGGGAACTTCAAGATTTGCACCGCATCTGGAAAGAAGATATTGGTCCGGTTTCCAGAGAGCATCGTGATGAAATTTGGAATCAATTTAGTGAGCTGACAAAAAAAATGCACGATAAGCGCGAAATTTTGTTTGAAAACCTAAGAGGAACCGAGCTTGAAAATCTTGAAAAGAAAAAAGAAATCATTGCCAAAATTGAAGTTTTGGCAACCGAAAAAGTAAATGCCCATTCACAATGGCTTGTTCAAATTGAAAAAGTGGAAGCGCTTCGTTCTGAATTTTTCTCAGCAGGAAAAGTACCTTCAGATGTAAATGAAGCTACTTGGGCTGCTTTCAAAACTGCCGTTAGAAACTTTAACAGCTTCAAGAATTCTTTTTACAAAGACATCAAAAAAGATCAAAACGAAAACCTCAACAAAAAAATTGCCTTGGTTAAAAAAGCCAAAGAATTGCAGGAAAGCGTTGATTTTGCATCCACCACTCCAATTATGAAGCAGATTCAGGAAGACTGGAAAAAGATTGGTCACGTTCCTAGAAAATACTCCGATAAAATCTGGAATGAATTTAGAGAAGCCTGCAATCACTATTTTGACAAGTTAAAAGAACACAAAAGTGTAGAAAACGTTGAAGAAGTAGAAGCTTTTGACAAAAAGAAAGCTTATTTGGAAACATTGAGAGAATTCCAATTGACCGGTGATCACAAAACCGATTTGGACGCTATAAAATTGCATATTGAAACTTGGAAAAACTTTGGTAAAGTACCATTTCCAAGACGACATATCGAAGGTAAATTCAATAAAATCCTTGATGCTTTGTTTGAAAAACTAAGCTTGAGCAAAAAAGATACCGAGATGATGCGTTTCTCTAACAGAATGGAAAATCTTTCTGAAAGTAACGATACCAGAAAACTCGATAACGAGAAAATTTTCTTGATGCGTAAAATTGAAGAGGTGCAAAACGAGATTTTTCAATTAGAGAATAACATTCAGTTTTTCACCAATACCAAAAATGCGAAAAAAGAGAATTCAATCGTATTGGAAGTTCGAAAAAACATTGCCATTCACAAAGAAAGTCTGGATGTTTGGAAAGAAAAACTAAGACAACTGAGAAATTTAGGCCAAGAATAGTAAAGTCTTGGTCACTCGGAAACTTTAAAAAAACTAGCCTCAAAGAAATAATTTGAGGCTAGTTTTTTTTATAGAATAGTCATTTTAACTTTCATTTACCATAATAAACTCGCAAATCAACACCCTATACGCTACATTTGCCAGATGAAAAACTTTTGGAAACTTATTGTATTTGCTTGTCTGTTCATTCAGTCCGGCTATGCATTTGACGCAATTAAGCTTTCCGAATCTTCCTTCCAAAAGAAAAACAACACTACCATTTTTGACAAGGAAAATTTAGGCATTCCTAACTTTGTGCAGTTCTGCATTGAAAGAGGAACTTCAGATTTAAAAAACAATAATCGAATTCCTGTTGGCTTTGGTAACTACTTCCCTGCTGAATTTCGATCTTTATCTACACTAAAAGAGAGCAATCCAAAAATTGTTTTGTCAAATCAGGATGTCGACAGATACAATAGCGTCTCTATCCTACTCTTTCCGTTCCATTATTTTTGGTGATTTCATATTATTGATTTTAATCATATAAAAGTTAACCGCTTTTAACCCTTCTCGATTCAACCGAATCAAGAAGATAAATCATTATGTATCATTCTCAAAAAAAATAAAACATGGACACATACGCAACAATCATGGGGCTTACATTTATATTATTAATGGGCATTCCGCTAATTTTTGTTTTTCGATCCAATCTTTTGAAAAAGAAAAAAATTGCCCAGATAAAAAAACAGTTTAGCCAAAATGGACATTATAATTTTGACCTAACCGAAACGCAGAACAAGAAAATCATATCTATAGATCAAAAAAACAAAGGCTTTCTGTTTATTGATTTTAGCTATAAGGAAAAGGAATCTATTTATTTCGTAAACCTAAAAGACATAATCCTGTGCAACACGGTAATGAAAACCGAAAATAAGTCAGGTACTGTTTCAAAAGTAGAAATAGAGCTGGTTTACAAGAACACGATGCAAAAAGAAATAATTCCAATTTACAATACTGAAAATTTTTATATAGATCATAATTGTTTATATGAAGACCACAAACTAGCCGAAAAATGGACCGGCATAATCAATGATTGTCTAACTGAATAATCCAACAAAGAGGTCCTAACGAGCCTCTTTGTTTGTATATGATTATTAACTAATTATGACAAATGTCATTTTATTCCTTAAAATGTCACCTTATTTTTGACACTTCACATAAGATGTATATTTATGAAAACTTCTCTTGTTCAAAAATACAATGTTCCTGGACCACGATACACCAGCTATCCTACGGTTCCTTATTGGGAAGAGTTAGGATTTACAAATGAAATTTGGATAGAAACTCTCAAAAAATCTTTCCTTGAAAGCAATAGCAAGGAAGGAATCAGTTTATATATTCATTTACCATTTTGCGAAAGTTTGTGTACTTTTTGTGGTTGCAACAAACGCATTACCAAGAATCATTCGGTCGAGAATCCCTATATTGAAGCTGTACTAAAAGAATGGGCATTATATTGTGATGTTTTGGATGAAAAACCAAAAATCAAGGAAATTCATTTGGGTGGAGGAACCCCTACCTTTTTCTCCATTGAAAACCTTGAGAGCTTAATGAACGGAATATTCTCTCGTGCCGAAAAAGCGGAGAGACATGAATTCAGTTTTGAAGGACATCCCAACAACACAACTTTTGCCCATTTGCAAAAATTATACGATTTAGGCTTTAGAAGAGTAAGTTTTGGTGTTCAGGATTATTCCGAGAAGGTGCAAAAAGCCATCCATAGAATACAGCCTTTTCACAATGTCGCCAAAGTCACTTTTTGGGCAAAACAAATAGGTTATACTTCTATAGGCCATGACATTATATTTGGCCTTCCTTTTCAACAAATTGAAGACATCGTTGATACCATCGAAAAAACAAACTCATTGCAACCTGATCGTCTGGCGTTTTACAGCTATGCCCACGTGCCGTGGATAAAAGGTAATGGCCAACGAGGATTCAATGACGAGGATATTCCAAAAGATGATGCCAAAAGAAAATTGTATGAAATCGGAAAGGAATTGCTTTTCGAAAATGAATATCTTGAAATTGGAATGGATCATTTTGCCTTAAAATCGGATAGTTTATACCATTCCTTTGAAGATAAAAAATTACATCGAAACTTTATGGGCTACAGCTCTTCCAAAACCCAACTAATGATTGGCTTGGGTGTTTCATCGATAAGTGACAGCTGGTATAGTTTTGCCCAAAACGTAAAAAGCCTCGAAGAATATTATGGAATATTGAAACTGGACAAGTTACCCGTATATAGAGGTCATCTTTTAAACGATGAAGATCTTATTATCAGAAAGCACATTCTCAATTTAATGTGTCATTTTGAAACGAGCTGGGAAAATTCCTCGAATTATGTACCTGAAATTCCTGGAATTTTAACCCAACTTGAGGAAATGGAAAATGACGGTTTACTGGTTATTAACGGCAACAAAATTCTGGTTACCGAAAAGGGAAAACCATATGTACGTAATATTTGCATGGCTTTCGATTTGAGATTAAAAAGAAAAACGCCAGAAACGGCATTATTTTCAATGACAATTTAAAAAAGACATAAGGATAGATTAATCCTTTAAAAGACATCATCTTAATTATTAAATTCATCTATTTTAAGTTCTTTTGGGCGTGCCCCTCCGTAAAAACTACGGGTCGTGCTGTACGTTCCCGCTTTTTTTAGAGAGGCAAAAAGAGCCTCTCTAAAAAAGAGCTCCACTGCCATCACTCACGCAAAACGACAACATTCAATATAAATCCAATTATTATTCACAAAAAAAAAGCCAATTAATTAATGACAATTGGCTTTTTCTTTTACAAACAAACTCATATTTGAAGGAGAAACATAAGGAATCCCCAATCCAAGACCCCTCAAAATAAATAAGACTCCTATTATAACGCCAACATACGGAATCATTTTTTGAACCTTATTCCGAAACGAAACGGTTATAAACGAATTGATATACACCACCAAACTCATTAATGGCACGGTTCCCAGCCCAAAAAGCAACATGTATAGCACTCCAAAACCAGCACTTTGCATGGCAATAGCACCAAATAAAGCGACATAAACCATTCCGCAAGGCAAAAAACCATTCAGCAGCCCAATAATGAAAAGCGATTTAAAACTTTTATTTTTGAAATGGCTGCCAAGATTTTGCTTCATTTTTGAAATCCACTTATAAACAGGTTTGGAAAAATTATACTGGGCAAAAAACTTTTCAGGAATCAAGATTGCCAAAATCATTGCAACGCCAATAAAAATCGACAATTGCTGCTGAATCCCAGCCAAAAACAATCCCTTGCCCAACAGTCCAAAAAGTAAACCAATACTTCCATAAGCCATTAATCTTCCTAAATGATACGTACAAATCTGAATCACTTTTTTGGCAGGATTATTTCGCTCTACAGGCAACATCATGGCAATGGGACCGCACATTCCCACACAGTGAAAACTACTGATTAATCCAAATAAAAAGGCGGTGTAAAGCATTGTGATTTTAGATTGCAGGTTTTAGATTTTAGATTGCAGATTTTGACTAAATGATTCAAAAATTAAATTCATTTTTTCCAAAATTTCTTTACTCTATCCTCTTTTATCTATTTTCTTTATTCTATTTTCTAATCTCTATTTAATATAAATCTTTTCTTTGGTCAAATAAGGTTTACCCAAATATTTCCATTCCATATTGATATACCATTCGCCACCTATTAGCTTGTTTTTAGGAATAAACAATGAAGCCGAATCCGTAAATGACAAAGGCAACTGAAAATCAAATTTTTTATTGGATGCTCTATATAAAGCCACAGTTCCCTTAATGTCTTTTGGACTAAAATCAGCAGGAAATGCAATTGTAATACCAGTAGTGTCGACTGTAATTATAGGTTTTACCTTTAGATCGTGAGCATTTTGAATGCGGGCCATTTCATCCTGAAAATGAACATCGTGCTTGTAATATTCCTCAACAACCAAATCATTATCATATTTACTATCCGACTGCACTTTTATCACAAAATACATAATAAAGCTAATGAACAAGGCAAAAGCAATCACGATATAAGTTCCCCAATTAATTTTCATTTTATCAATTTTATATTATTATACATTATAGAACTTAAAAACAATGATTAATCAAAACTTCGTGGACTTAAAAAATTAGTATATGTTGTTTCTATTTTTTTGTTGCCTTCGTAAAGATCAATCTCTAATTTGGTTCTGTCACTTTCCAACAAAAACCTGTTGATTTCAATAAACATGGTTCCGCTGGACATTTCATGCTTTAGAACCTTCAATTCCTGAACACCAACAACTTTTAAGGTACCTTTAATACCGACCAATTTAAAATGTAAATTATTTATGTCGTGGTTCGTTTTGTTAATAATTTTAAACGTATAAATATTGCTGATATTTTCCCCTTTATGTTGAAATAATTGTCCAGGTAATCTCAAAATAGTGGCTTCCACTTCTGTTCTTAAAAACAATAAACCGGTAAGAATTCCAACTAATATAACCAAAATTGCCGTGTAGCCTTTCATTCGTGCCGTAAACTTGAACTTGGCCTTGGTTTCTATTTCATCTTCAGATGCGTATCGAATAAGTCCCTTTGGCAATCCTACACTTTCCATTATGGTATCACATTCATCAATGCAAGCAGTACAATTCACGCATTCGAGTTGCACCCCATTACGAATGTCAATTCCTGTTGGACATACATTTACGCATTGTTTACAATCAATACAATCTCCCTTTCCAGAAGCTGCCCTGTCTTCCTGTTTATTGAATTTGGCTCTTCCTATTTCCTTTTCACCACGAACAAAGTCATAAGCCACATTGATGGATTTTTTATCCAACAAAACACCCTGCAACCTTCCGTAAGGACACGCGATAATACAGACCTGCTCCCTAAACCATGCGAAAACAAAATAAAAAACTGCCGTAAAAATCAATAACGATACAAAACTGCTTGAATGCGCAAAAGGCCCCTCTTCAATCAAACGAAACAATTCATCGCTTCCAATAAGGTAAGCCAAAAAAACATTGGCAATTACTAATGAAATCACTAAAAACAAAAACCATTTTATAGATTTTTTCCTGATTTTCTCTGCGTTCCATTCTTGTTTTTCCAAACGGATTTGGGCTCCTCTGTCTCCTTCAACCCAATATTCTATTCGGCGGAAAACCATCTCCATAAAAATAGTCTGAGGGCAAATCCAGCCACAAAATATTCTCCCGAAAATAACCGTGAATAGAATAACAAAGACAACCCCAATAACCATAAACAAGACAAAAATATAGAAATCCTGTGGCCAAAAAGGAAAGCTAAAAATATTGAAACGACGTTCCAACACATTGAACATCATAAACTGGTTCCCGTTTATTTTTATAAAGGGATTGGCAATAAGAATGGCTAATAAAAAATAGCTGACCCATTTTCTATAATCATAAAATTTCCCAGAAGGCTTTTTGGGATAAATATACTTTCTATGACCTTCCTTATCAATAGTCCCAATGGTATCTCTAAAAGATTCATCCAGATTAGTTGCCATTATTTTTTGGTTTTAAAACATTAAAAAAGAGCTTTGAAAATGTATCGTATTTTAACAAAGCTCTTTTTTCAATATATTACTTCTTAACTTCTGTAGAATCTACTTCATTAGGAGCTGGAATGGTAGTAGATTTCGCAGCATCTTTATCGACCCAAATTTCACCATCGGGTGCTTTTGGATCTTTTGGATTACTTCCTCTCAATGAAATCACATAACTGGCTACTGCCTGAATTTCTTTTGGTTTTAAAGATGCCTTCCATGCAATCATCCCTTTACCGTCACGACCTCCATTAGTTATAGTATGAAAAATATTTTTAATTCCTCCGCCTAATATCCAATAATCATCAGTAAGGTTTGGACCAATTTGACCACCAGCATCGGCTCTGTGACATGCAACACAATTTGTTGTGAAAATTTCTTTTCCTTTACCAATAGATTCAGCATCGTCTAACAAAACAACTGAATTTTCATCCATTAAATCAGGAGCAGTTTTCATATATTCAGCAACTTCAATTTTGGCCTGATCCATTTCAGCTTTCAGTTCAGCTTCCTGATCTGGTGCTCCCATGATTTCGAAACGAACCAAATATATTGCAGAGAAAATAATACATGCATAAAATAAATACACCCACCATGGCGGTAAATTGTTATCCAATTCCTTGATTCCGTCATAATCATGATCCATCAATAATTGCTTTTCTTCTTCAACTGAAGTAGATTTAGTAAAACTGTTTACTAATTTTTGGTACCAATTATCCTCTTGTAAACCTAAAGCTTCCTGTTGTGCTTTCTTCTCTTTCTCCTCATCAGTCAATAATAGAAAACTAATTTTATCAACTGCTGATAATGTTATTTCGATTGCTATCAAAAGGAAAAGAAATACAAACAAAAAGACAGAAACCATAGGATACTTTATGAAAGCAGGCTGGCCTCCCGAATCGATAAAATATTCCATTAATCCAAAAACAAGGAAAAACAGGGCTAAAACTCTTATATAAGCTGGAATTTTTTTCATTATCTATATTTTTTGAAATTGTACAATTTAATCTTCTAAAGGAATCTGACTAATTTCGTCTATTGTTTCCTTTTTATATGAATATACCCAAATTCCCAAACCGAGAAAAAAGAAGAAGAAAATCAGCAACGATAGTATTGGAAAAATTGCAACTCCCGCAATGGTTTCCATATTGTGTTTTATTTGCTCGAACATACTATTCTTTTTTAATTATTCTTTTACTTTTATATCAGTACCAAGTCTTTGCATATACGCAATCAATGCTACAATTTCTCTTTCATTCATCGGAACAAATTTCTCACCTCTTGCAATAGCTTTCTTTTTACTATCCTCATAACTTTTTACAAAGTCAGGATCATTTTTAAGACTTTCTTCGATGGCTAATGCCTGAGCTCTTAAATCTTTCAGTCCATTTGAAATCTGAGCATCTGTATAAGGAACTCCAAGAGTTACCATCGCTTCCATTTTCTTTTGAGTCATCGAAATATCCATAGGCTGGTTATCAAACAGCCATTTGTAGCTTGGCATAATTGAACCTGCAGAAATACTTTGTGGGCTCCAAAAGTGGTTAAAATGCCAATTGTCATTATATTTTCCACCAACTCTTAACAAATCTGGGCCTGTTCGTTTTGAACCCCATAAAAATGGATGATCATAAACAAATTCTCCGGCTTTGGATTGTGGTCCATAACGCTCCACTTCACTTCTAAATGGACGAACAGACTGAGAGTGACACCCTACACAACCTTCACGGATGTATAAATCACGTCCTTCTAATTCTAAAGGAGAATATGGTTTTACACTCGTAATTGTTGGAATATTCGATTTCACCATAATGGTTGGCACAATTTGAATAATTCCACCAATTAATATCGCAATGGTAGCGAATACAGCCATTTTGATTGGTTTTCTTTCCAACCATGAGTGGTATTTTTCTCCTTTAAGCCTACCAGATTTAATAGTTTGCAATGCAGGAGCTTCAGCCAATTCATCTTCTACTTCCTGACCTGCTCTAACGGTTTGGATAATATTGTAAACCAATGTTAACATCCCAATTAGATAAAGAGTTCCTCCGATGGCTCTCATCCAATACATTGGCATAATTTGAGTAACTGTTTCAAGGAAATTACCATAAGTCAATGTCCCATCAGGATTAAACTGTTTCCACATAGAAGCCTGAAGGAAACCGGCTAAATATAACGGTAACGCATATAATATAATCCCTAAAGTTCCTGCCCAAAAATGAAAATTGGCCAATTTTTTTGAATATAAAGTAGTCTTAGTCATTCTTGGAATCAACCAATAAATAATACCAAAAGCCATAAAACCATTCCAAGCTAAAGCTCCAACGTGAACGTGAGCAATGATCCAATCAGTGTAATGTGCTATCGCATTTACATTTTTAAGAGAAAGCATTGGTCCTTCAAAAGTTGCCATTCCGTAACCGGTCATAGCGACAACAAAAAATTTCAAAACTGGTTCTTCACGAACTTTATCCCAAACTCCTCTTAAAGTTAAAAGACCATTGATCATACCTCCCCAAGATGGAGCAATCAGCATTACAGAGAATACAACTCCCAAATTTTGAGCCCAGTTTGGCAAAGCCGAATATAATAAATGGTGAGGTCCTGCCCAGATGTATAAAAATATTAAAGACCAAAAGTGAATGATAGACAATCGATAAGAATACACGGGACGATTGGCAACTTTAGGAACAAAATAATACATCAATCCTAAAAATGGTGTAGTCAGGAAGAAGGCCACCGCATTATGCCCGTACCACCATTGTACTAATGCATCCTGAACGCCTGCATAAACAGAATAACTCTTCAATGCAGAAATAGGCAACTCTAAACTATTGAAAATGTGTAATACTGCAACAGTTATAAATGTGGCTAAATAAAACCAAATGGCAACATATAAGTGACGCTCTCTTCGTTTTAACATTGTACCAATCATATTGATACCAAAAGCAACCCATATTAAGGCAATAGCAATGTCAATTGGCCATTCCAATTCCGCATATTCTTTTGAAGAAGTATATCCCAAAGGAAGCGAAATAGCGGCCGCAACAATAATTAACTGCCAACCCCAAAAATTCAGGTTACTCAAGAAATCACTGTACATTCTGGCTTTCAACAACCGCTGAAGCGAATAATAAACACCCGCAAACATTGCGTTACCAACAAAGGCAAAAATTACCGCATTGGTATGTAAAGGTCTCAATCTACCAAAACTTAGCCATGAAATCCCTTCGGTCATGTTAGGAAAAAGGAACATCGTAGCCAAAATAAGGCCAACCAACATTCCTACTACACCAAAAAGTATGGTAGCGTAAATGAACTTCTTTACAATTTTGTTGTCATAATAAAATTGTTCCATTTCCATATTTATAATTGTTTAAAAAATTGTTTAAAAAAGAAACTACTAATAAATAAAAAAGATTAAAGAGTAATTTAACTCTTAATTTCAGATTTGTTTTGGGAAGGCTTGATTACTTCGTCGTCAAAAAGAATTCTGACAGATGGTGTATAATCATCATCATATTGACCTGATTTTACTGCAAAAACAAATGCAATAAAAAAACCTATGGCTACAAAAATGCTGATGGCAATTAATAAATAGATAACACTCATAACTTCTTAATATTAGTTGAACAAAATTATAAGTATCAATTTTTTCAAAAAATGACAATTATCATATTTAATCTAATATGTTAAAAATATAAAAAAAATGGATAATTATGTAACAATTTTATATTATTTTTTTTGCATAAATATTGCTCATCGCCGTAACAAAACTGACTATCGTAATGGTACTTAGCGGCATAATAATGGCTGCAACCAATGGCAAAAGATTTCCCGTAATGGCAAAAGACAATCCGACTACATTGTATAAAAGTGACAATATGAAGCTCATTTTGATTGTAATAATAGCTTTTTGGGATAATTTTAAAAAATAATGCAGTCTTCTAAATTCTTTTGCGTCCAAAATGGCATCACAAGCTGGTGAAAAAACGTTTACATTTTCGGATATGGAAACTCCCACGTTGCTTTGCGCCAAAGCTCCGGCATCATTAAGCCCGTCGCCTACCATCATCACATTTTTTCCCTGCTCTTGCAAAGATTTTATGTACTCAAGTTTCTGCTCGGGTTTTTGATTGAAAATCATTTCGGTACCACTGGGTAAAATAGATTCCAATAAACTGCGTTCTCCTTCATTATCTCCTGATAAAACTTTTACTTGGTATTGAGTACTCAATTTACCAAATAAATCGGAAAGACCTTTCCTATACTCATTATTGAAAATATATTTTCCAAAATACTTACCGTCTATTTCAACATGAATTGCAGTTTGCAAAACCTCCCCCAGCCCCTCCGAAGGAGGGGAGCAAAAACCCGCAGAACCCATTCGGACAGAAACTCCATCCACTTCCGCTAGAATTCCTTTTCCTACTATCTCTTCGAATGTATTCAATTTTAGCCTTCTTGTTTCAGGCAAAAAGTCATATAACATTCTGCTCAAAGGATGATTCGAAGCACGAAGAACATTTTTGATTACAACCGAATTATCTTCGTTAAAAGCTTTGCCTTCATACGAAATATTTGATTTCATATTAGTCGTAATGGTTCCAGTTTTATCAAAAACAATCGTATCAACCTTGGCTAATTGCTCAATCACCAAGGCATTTTTGAGATAAAAATATTTATTGCCAAAAATTCGCAACATATTCCCCATAGTAAAAGGAGCGGTCAGTGCCAATGCACAAGGACAAGCAACTATTAATACCGCCGTAAACACATTAAAAGCGGTATTGGCATCAAAGAAAATCCAATAGCCAAATCCGGCAAATGCAATCAATAAAAGGATTGGTGTAAAATAACGGCTAATGCTGTCGGTAATGGTTTTGTGTTTTTGTTCCACTCTTTTCTGGAATACATCATTACTCCATAATTGAGTTAGGTAACTTTGGGAAACGGTGTGTAAAACCTCCATTTCAATCACTTTCCCAATTTGTTTTCCTCCTGCAAAAACTTTATCCCCTGATTTTTTCGTGATTGGAATAGCCTCTCCAGTCACAAAACTATAATCAATTTCGGCTTTGTCTGATATTAGAATTCCGTCCACTGGAATTAATTCCTGATTACGAATCAAAAGTCTGTTTCCTTTTTCAATTTCATAAACGGGAATACTTTCTTCGGTACTATCACTATTTATCTTGGTAATGGCAATTGGAAAATAGGATTTAAAATCTCTTTCAAAACTTAAAAAACTATACGTTTTGATTTGAAACATTTTTCCCAATAACATAAAAAATATCAAACCGGTAAGACTGTCAAAAAATCCCGAACCATAATCCATTACAATGTCAAAGGTACTGCGTACAAACATTACAACGATTCCTAATGCGATGGGAATATCAATGTTTAGCATTTTGCTCTTTATGCTTTTATATGCCGAAACATAATAACCGCTAGCCGAATAAAAGAAAGATGGCAATGACAAGGCAAAAATCAATCCCCTAAAAAATGGCTTGTAATTATCCAGCCAATATTCTTTTACCTCAAAATATTCAGGAAAAGAAAGCAACATAATATTTCCAAAGCAAAAAAATGCCACACCTAGTTTGTAGGTCAAGCTTCTGTCAATATTATTTTTTCCAGCTTCGTAATTCTCTAAACTTATATAGGGCTCATAACCTATGGAACTCAATAAATGAACAATTTCTTTTAGAGAAACAATTTCCGAATTATAGTTGATTCGTACTTTCTTTTCGGGAAAATTAACCTGTGAAGTATTTACACCTTTTTGAAGACGCTGTAAATTCTCCAAAATCCAAATACAGGAACTGCAATGTATATGCGGAATGCTTAACGAAATTATTGCGGTGGAATCTTCCTTAAACTCCAATAATTTAGAGACAATACTTTCATTGTCTAAAAAATCATATTTTCCATTAATATCTTGTGGAGTTGCGCCCGGTGAGTTTTCAAAATCATAATAACAAGTCAAATCATTAAGGCTGAAAATTTCATAAACGGTTTTACATCCATTACAACAGAAATCTTTTTGATCAAAGACAATTTTATCCTCTTTTACAACATCTAAACCACAATGAAAACAGTTGTTTTTACTCATAACAGGCATTAATTAAAGCATGCAAAAATAGTCAATACATTGTGTTAAAAACAATGACAATTATCATATAAATGTATAACTTTGCAAACGAAAATCCTATTTCGTTATGAGTAAATGTGAACAATGTATAGTTAGAGAATTTAGTTCTTTGAAGGCACTAAACAAAGATGAACTTATAAGAATCTCCGAATGCAAAACCTCTAAAACCATCAAAAAAGGGGAAAACATTTTTGAGGAAGGAGACAACGTAAATGGCATTTTCTGTATCAAAGACGGTGTTTGCAAACTTACTAAACTAAGCCCAAACGGCAAAGATCATATCGTAAAACTAGTTGCGAAAGGTGAACTATTGGGACAGCGTTCCATGATAAGCGACGAACCTGCCAATTTGAGCGCCATTGCACTGGATGATATGCAGGTTTGTTTCATCCCCAAAAATGAAATATTGAATTTCTTCGACAAAAACAATCAGTTTTCCATGAATGTTATGAAAACAATTTGTGGCGATTTAAAATTAGCAGATGATCATATGGTCAATATGGCTCAAAAATCGGTAAAAGAACGATTGGCTGAAACATTGATTTATATACATGAAACATTTGGCACCAATAACGATGGCACCTTGAAAATTCAGCTTTCCAGAGATGAATTGGCCAGTATGATTGGTACTGCCACCGAAAGTTGTATCCGATTATTATCTGATTTTAAAAAATTAAATTTAATTGAACTTGTTGGAAAAAAAATTGTACTGAAAGACATTGCTAAGTTGAAGAAAATAGCGGATTAGAATTCAGTGTTCAGATTTCAGATACTAGATGTTTAACATTCTAAATCTGAAATCTATAACTTCTTTGCTTCGTTCCAGAAAACATCCATTTCGGCAAGTGACATATCCATTAATGATTTCCCAAGTTCATCGGCTTTGCTTTCCAAATATTGAAAGCGTTTAATAAATTTTTTATTGGTCCGTTCTAAGGCATCTTCGGGGTTTATCTTTAAAAATCGGGCATAATTTATCATCGAGAACAAAACATCACCAAACTCGGATTCCATTTTGTCTTGATCCCCAACAGCGACTTCGTCTTGCAACTCCTGTAATTCCTCCTGTACTTTGTCCCAAACCTGATGCGTTTCTTCCCAATCAAACCCCACACCTTTTACCTTATCCTGAATTCGGCTTGCTTTTACAAGAGCAGGCAAGCTTCTTGGAACTCCTTCAAGAACCGACTTTTTACCTTCTTTCAGTTTGAGCTTTTCCCAATTCTGCTTTACCTCTTCCTCATCCTTAACAACAACATCACTGTAAATATGTGGATGTCTGTGAATGAGTTTTTCACAAATATCATTACAGACATCTGCCATATCAAAATCATTCGTTTCACTGCCTATTTTGGCATAAAAAACAATATGCAATAATAAATCACCTAACTCCTTTTTTACTTCGGTTAAATCATTATCCAATATTGCATCTCCCAATTCATAGGTTTCTTCAATAGTAAGATGACGAAGGGTTTGCATGGTTTGCTTTTTGTCCCAAGGACATTTTTCACGCAAATCATCCATAATATCCAATAATCGTTCGAAGGCTTGAAGTTGGTTTTGTCTTGTATTCATCAGGCTTTGTTTTTTTGTAAAAATAAGAAATCCTGTCAGGAATTATCTTGACAGGATTATTTTTTATTTAGTAATTAGTCTAAACCGTATTCGATAAACTATGCTAATCACTAAAAGCCAATTACTCTTTTTTGGCTTTTGCTTTTTTGGCAGGTGCTTTTGCTTTCTCTTCAACAACTTCTTCAGCAACTGGAACAGGAACTTCTTCAATAACCGCAGGAACTTCATCTACTAACAATCCTTTTGCCTGAAGCGTATTATACCAGCTAACGATTTTCTTAACGTCAGATGCGTAAACTCTTTCTTCGTCGTACTCTGGTAATATTTCTCTAAAATAAGTCAATAAAGTAGCATTGTCTTCTTTATGAGAAATGGTTTGCCCCTTGTTTTCTTTTTTTGCAATATTCTGCATGATTTCTGACAAAGGTTTTTCAGCATTATAAGTATAAATAGAAATTTCAGACAATAAACTTACATTGCTTTTTAAACTTACCGTGATTTTTTTTCCGTCTAATAATGATTCAGCAACAAAACCTGTACGTGTTTGTACTTTTAAAACATATAAACCCGGCTTTCCTGAAATCGATAATATTTTCTCTAAACTCATTTTTATTTTTTTTATTTATTCCTTTTTAAAATCTGCAAACTTAATTCTGACACCTGATTCCTTAAAATTATCTTCCTTTTTTGGCAAAAAACTTCATTCTGTAATCCTGAAATGTTTTCCCTTCGGTAATATTTTTTAATTTCTTCTGAATCAAACGTTTTTTCAAAGATGATATTTTATCTGTAAATAAGATTCCCTCGATATGGTCGTATTCGTGCTGGATAACTCTGGCAATCAAACCATCAAAAACTTCTGTTTTCATGACAAAATCCTCTTCGCAGTATTCAATTGTAACAGTTGGCTTTCTGTACACATCTTCACGAACATCAGGAATACTCAAACAGCCTTCATTAAAAGCCCATTCTTCACCTTCCTCTTTTATTATTTTGGCATTGATAAAAGTCTTTTTGAAACCATTTAATTTTTTTTGTTCATTATCTTCCAAATCCTCATCATCGCTAAATGGAGTTGTATCGATAACAAACAAACGCAATGACAAACCAACTTGTTCTGCAGCAAGACCTACGCCACTTGCATTATACATGGTTTCATACATGTTTGCAATAACTTCTTTCAAATTTGGATAATCTGGAGTCAACTCCTCTCCTACTTTTCGTAAAACAGGATCACCATATCCTATAATTGGTAATATCATTTGATTTATTTTTGTTATTAGCAGGGTCTTCAAAATCAATTTTGCCCTATTTTCAGTTCGCAAAAATAGTAAAAAAATATGCATTCGATTATCCTTTAATTAATATTTAAATTTTGTTTAGAAATCTAAACCATTAATTGCACACAGAATATTACACAATCCTTATATTTGCTATTAACCAAAAAATGTATGATTTCAAAAATAAAGAACTTAACGCTTGGTACTAATTTCACTAACGCTATCAGATCAGCTCTTTCTGCTGTTTTACCAGTACTTTTCTTCAACTATTTGGGAGATTTGCAAACAGGCTTAATAATAGCACTTGGAGCCGTTTTTACATTTCCCAGCGATACTCCCAGTAATTTAAAACATAAAATAAATGGCCTTTTGGTAACGATTCTAATTGTTACAAGCGTCAATTTATTAATCAATCTGACTTATCCGTATCCTTATATTTTTTATCCTGTATTTGCCTCATTAGTCTTCATACTTTCCATGCTTGCTGTTTATGGACAACGTGCCACAATGGTAGCATTTTCGGCATTAATGACCATTTCGATATCATTTGCACACATACATTCCGGTTGGGAAATGCTGAGATACTCCGGTCTTTTACTTGCTGGCGGTTTGTTTTACTTAGTTATTTCACTAATTTTTTACTACATCAATCCTCACCGATACACCGAACTGGAAATTGTAGAATGCATCAAACTTACTGCCAAATATTTAAAGCTAAGAGGCGATTTATGGGAATTAAATTCGGATCGAAAAGAGATAACCAAAAACCAGCTGCATCTTCAGGTGGAACTGAATGACAGGCATGAAAACATCAGGGAAATTCTTGTTAGAAACCGAACAAATTATGGTTCATCCCACCAAAACAGAAAATTACTACTGTCCTTTATGACTTTGGTAGAAATAATGGAATTGGCAATATCAACCTCATTTGACCATAATAAATTACACCAAAAATTTGATGATCATCCAAAAGTGTTAATGACCTATCAAAATTTGGCTTACAACCTTGCCAAAAATCTAAAGTTATTATCTAAAAAAATAAAAAAAAGAAAGAGTTACAGACCAAAGAATAATTTAGTCGAAAATTTATTTGCTTTTGAAAATGCCATCGAGGAATACGAAAAAACGCTCGGAAAAGATGAAGCTTCTGAAGGCGTATTGATGCTAACCAATATGCTACATTATGCCGAAAAGCAGGTAGAAAAAATAAAAACCCTGGAACGAGCTTATAACTCAAAAGTAAGACTAAGAGACCTTAAAGGAAGAGACAAAGATTTGGAAAATTTAATCACTCCTTCTTACTATCCATTAAACACTTTGGTCGAAAATCTTAGCTTTTCATCAATGGAATTCAGGCATTCCCTGAGAATTACGACAACATTACTAGTGGGATTCATCATTGGGAAAGTACTGCCTTTTGAAAATGTTTATTGGATATTATTGACAATTGTAGTCATTATGCGTCCAGGATACGGGCTCACAAAAGAGAGAACATTTAATCGATTTATAGGGACAATTATTGGAGGAATTTTGGGTTTTGCAGTTTTAGCAGCAAGTCCCAGCACAACCCTTCTTGGAATATCAACTATTATTTTCCTGATTTTGGGACTGACCTTCAATCCTTCCAACTATAAAATTGGAACAACCTTTATAACACTGCACGTCATTTTTATTTTTGCAATCTTAAACCCCAGTGACGGAGATATTGTTTTGTATCGAATTTTAGATACCTGTGTCGGAGCAACGTTGGCTATTTTGGCAAATCATTTCTTGTGGCCATTTTGGGAATTCTTAAACACCAATGAAAATATAAAAAACTCAATCGAAGCCAACCGAAATTATTTAAAGCAAATTGCTATTGTATACAACACTAAAGAAGGCATCGATGCCAACTATCGACTGGCGAGAAACCAAGCTTTTATTGAAATTGGCAATCTTATGGCTTCGTTCCAAAGAATGCTTCAAGAGCCTAAATCAAAACAATACAAACTGCAACAGGTTTATAAATTAACGGTAATCAACAATGCTTTACTTTCATCTGCGGCATCATTAGGAACCTACACTCAATCACACAAAACTACTGAAGCCTCGGAATCATTTAATATTGTATTTGACCGCATTATAAAAAACCTTGATAATTCCATTCTTATTTTAAAAAATAATGGAAATCAAAAGGACATAATTGATGATAGTTTTAATCAAAGTTTTGTCGAATTGAAGAAGATTCGGGAAAAAGAATTAATGCGAAAGGAAAATCTGGACAGTGAAGAATTTAAGCTCAAAATGCAGGAAGCACAATTAGTAATTGAGCAGTTAATCTGGCTAATCAATCTATCTGAAAACATCTTGAAAAGCTGCGAAATAGTAATGAAGATTACTTGAAAAATTTAGCCCCAGTTTTTAAAACAAAACTGAGGCTAAACTGGAATTACTCATTCAATTTTAAAACTGAAGAAGTATTTTTTCTAAGTTGTGCCAATAATTCTGGATTTTTATTCAAAGCCAAGCCAAAAGAAGGAATCATCGCTTTTACTTTTTCCTGCCATTCTGGAGAATTAAACTGCTCAGGAAAACATTTGCTAACAAGCTCAACCATGATAGAAACAGCAGTTGATGCTCCTGGAGAAGCACCCAATAAAACAGCTAAAGTTCCATCATTTGTGTTGATGATTTCAGTACCAAACTCCAATTTCCCAATTAGTTCTTCATCTCTTTTTATCACCTGAACACGTTGCCCCGCTCTTTCCAATTTCCAGTCTTTGGTTCTTGCACCCGGAACATATTCGCGCAGAGCATTAATTCTGTCCTTTGGTGACTGACGCACTTGCTCAATTAAATATTTGGTAAGCGGAATGTTTTTATATCCGGCAACAAGCATCGGGATTACATTATCCGGTTTTATGGACAAAGGCAAATCAGAATAAGACCCGTTTTTTAGGAATCGAGTCGAGAAACCTGCAAATGGACCAAAAAGCAATGCTTTTTCACCATCAATCATTCTCGTATCTACGTGTGGAACAGACATTGGTGGCGCACCAACGCTCGCTTTTCCGTATACCTTAGCTTGGTGTTTCGCTATTACCTCCGGATTGGTACATTTTAACCATTGACCACTAACAGGAAAACCTCCATATCCTTTTCCTTCTGGTACATTTGCTTTTTCCAATAATGGTAATGAACCACCACCAGCACCAATGAAAACAAATTTGGTATATACTTTTTTCTTTTGATTAGATTCTAAATCCGTAATTTTTATTCTCCAGGATTTATCTTCACGCTGTCTTAATTTTTTGACTTCATGGCTATAATGTATGGTAACGTTATCCAATTTTGTCAAATACGCCAACATGCTTCTTGTTAATGTCCCAAAATTTACATCGGTACCAATTTTCACTGAAGTTGCAGCTACTTTTTCTTCAGGATTTCTACCTTCCATTACTAGAGGCATCCATTTTTGCAATTCAGAAAAATCAGTACTGAAAATCATATCAGCAAAAAGCGGATTTGACTGCAAAACTTTAAACCTGTTTTTTAGAAAAGCAACATTTGCATCACCCCAAACAAAACTAATGTGAGGAACACTTTTTATAAAGTCTTCCGGAGACTGCACTTTTCCTTCTTGAACCAAGTAAGACCAAAATTGTCTAGATACTTCGTATTGTTCAGCGATACTAATTGCCTTATTTGGATTTATTGTTCCGTCAGGACCTTCTGGAGTGTAATTAAGTTCGCAAAAAGCCGAATGCCCTGTTCCAGCATTATTCCATGCATCAGAACTTTCAGCAGCAGCGACATCTAATCTTTCGTAAATATCAATCTTTAGGTCAGGTTGTAATTCTTTTAAAATTAAACCTAGTGTAGCACTCATGATTCCTGCTCCAATTAAAACTACATCTGAATTGGATCGTATTGTTGTATCGGACATTTTTGTGTTTTTTAAGAAGTTGCAAAATTAGTTCTAAAAATCACAAAAAAAAATTATTTTTCAGTTACAAACCGTCAAATAAACCAACTGTTTGTTAAATTAATAGCATTATTTTCGATTCAAATAATCCTGAAGCATAATTGTTGCCGAAATTTCATCGATAAGGGCTTTATTTTGACGTTGTTTTTTATTCAGTCCGCTATCAATCATCGTTTGAAAAGCCATTTTCGAAGTGAACCGCTCATCTACCCGAATAACTTTCATGTCAGGAAAATGATTGGTAAAATGAGTCACGAATCCTTTAATTATTGAAGCGCTTTGGGAAGCTTCCCCGTTCATTTGTTTGGGCTCACCAATGAGGACTGCTTCCACTTTTTCTTTGGTAAAATAATCTTTTAGAAAAGCAATTGCTGTTTCTGAAGGAATGGTTGTAAGTCCAGACGCTATAATCTGAAATTCATCGGTAACAGCTATTCCTGTTCGTTTTTGTCCGTAATCTATGGAGAGTATTCTTGGCATTTTATAAAGAGTCTTTGTATTTTATGAAACCAAAAACAGAAACGGTATTTTTCTCAACATCAATTTCATAAACCGAAACATAACCTTTAAATACATAATCTCTAATATTTTCATTCTCAAAATATCGTGATTTTTTGAAATGGAATGGATGTTTCAAATCCTTTTTAATGTTTTTAAATAAATCTTTTCTAAATTTTAATGCAGCCTGAGGTTTATCTTTATATATAAAACGAACTTGATCTGCCAATGATTTCAGATATTCATTCGAAATATTAACTATCATATTCTGAAAACAATTTATCCAAAATAGCATCTGCCTCATCTATCGAACACACCTTTTCGTTACCACTTTTTAATTTGGCGTAAGCATCCTCCAGCATTTTCTTATTTTCTTCAAAATTTGGATCTTCCTGAACTATTTTCAATTCGTCAGAAGAAAACGAACTCAATAATTCCAAGATTTTGGCTTTTATTTTGGGCTGAAATTCTAATCGAATTGATTCCATAATCTACTAATTTGAAATACAAATATATAACATTTTCCACTCATTTCCCTTTTTTGCTATTGGTTAAAAATGGTATATTTGCCAAAAATTTTATCAAAAATGAACGAATTACAATCAATTATAGAACAAGCTTGGGAAAACAGGGCTTTGTTGCAAGAAACAAAAACTACTGATGCTATCAGAGAAGTTATTGAATTATTAGACTCAGGGAAATTGCGTGTTGCGGAACCAAAAGGTGACGGATGGCAAGTAAACGAATGGGTTAAGAAAGCTGTTGTAATGTATTTCCCTATTCAAAAAATGGAAACTTGGGAGGCTGGAATCTTCGAATACAATGACAAAATGTTATTGAAAAGAGACTATGCTGCAAAAGGAGTTCGTGTAGTTCCTGGAGCTTCTGCTCGTTACGGTTCTTACATTTCCAGTGGTGTTATCATGATGCCTAGTTACGTAAATATTGGTGCTTATGTTGATGCTGGTACAATGGTAGATACTTGGGCAACTGTTGGTAGCTGTGCTCAAATTGGTAAAGACGTACACTTAAGTGGCGGTGTTGGAATTGGTGGTGTTTTGGAACCATTACAAGCTGCACCAGTTATTATTGAAGACGGTGTATTCGTTGGATCCAGATGTATCGTTGTTGAAGGTGTTCACGTAGGTAAGGAAGCTGTTCTTGGCGCAAATGTTTGCTTGACCGCTTCAACTAAAATCATTGATGTTACTGGCGAAACTCCAGTTGAAATGAAAGGATTTGTACCTGCTCGTTCGGTAGTAATTCCTGGAAGCTATACTAAAAAATTTGCTGCTGGTGAATTTCAAGTTCCATGCGCATTGATTATTGGTACTCGTAAACCGTCAACTGATTTAAAAACATCATTGAATAATGCCTTGCGCGAATATGATGTAGCGGTATAAAAAAGATATCAAAATTTATATAAAAAAGGTCTTAATTTCAAAAATTAAGACCTTTTTCATTTTGTACTATCCTAAAAAAATCACTTATTCTTTTTCCAAATTTCAATTAATTTGGCATATTTCATATAGGTAAAAATTGCTTGAATCATTGCAAACGACAATCCGTCCAAACCGTTAAAAATTCCTTTTTTGAAAAAATAACAACGTATAAATGCCACAGTTCCGTTGAGAATAGGCTTATACCATCCAACCTTTATTCCTTGCTTAAAAAGTTGTTGCGCATGCCAACTTGAATATTGATTTTTTTTGCTTAATAATTGCCCAAAATCTTCCCATGCATAATGATTTATGTGAACATCTACACTGGTTCTTTTATTGCCAACAACTCTTTGATGAACCATATCTTCTGATGGAGAAGCCGTTTTTTTATTAAACAAACGCACTGTTTTATCAGGATACCAACCCGAAAAATCAATTAATTTGTCACCCATGTAATTATATAGGCTAAAAGCATAGACATCAAAATCATTCTTTTCATGTTCTCCGGACAAAATAAAACTTTCAGCATCTGCAGCTAAAACTTCATCAGCATCAAGGTTTAAAATCCAATCATTTTTACAATATGGCAGTCCAAAAATTCGTTGTGGTCCATCTCCTAAAAAACTTTGCAAAACAACTTTAGCTCCTTTTTCTTCCGCTATTTTAACTGTATTGTCGGCACTTAAAGAATCTATAACAATTACTTCATCACATACTCTAAAAAGTCCGTCTATACATTTCCCTATATGTTTTTCTTCATTATAGGTTATAACTAATCCGCTAATTTTCATGACGCTCTTTTTAAAATAATTTTAGCTTTCCTATTCTTAATTTTAACATAAACCTAAATAAATTATCTTCTCCTTTTATGTCAATCCGTTTTATTAAATAATTGTTTTTAAATGGAAAACTATTTACCCTATTCCCTATTCTTAGTCCAAACTTTATACCATTTTGTTTCATTATTTCTTCAAAAATGGCAAATTCCCTGCTTTTTTTTGGATAATTTCCAAATGGATAAGCCAAAACCGGAACTAAATTTAGTTGATTTTGAGTTATAAAATGCTTTGATTTTTCAAAATCTTTTTCCAATTCTTCTTTAGCCATTGACGCATATCTTTTATGCTCAAATGAATGGTAACCTAACTCGATAAGATTATTATCTAATTTATTGAGTTGTTCTATACTCATTATTCTCTCTTTTCCTTCAATCCAATAATCAAAAGCACCAACAAATGAGAATGGAATAAAAAAAGAAGCCTTCAGTTTATATTTCTCAAGTAATGGCACTGCATAAGTCAGTTGACACTCGGTCACGTCATCAAAAGTAAGAATTACACTTTTTTTAGGCAACTCCTTTAAATTTTCCAAATCCTTAAAATGAAATGTTTTATAATCATTATCAGCTAAAAATTTAAAATGTGATTCCAGTTTTTGCTTGGAAATACTCAAATTTATAGATTTTGAGTTGTCCTCAACAACATTGTGATACATCAAAATTGGCAGCTTCGACATTTTAGGGCTTTTTTTTATTATTTTTTTCAGAAAGCCTCAAAAGTAACTTTTTTTTAATAATTAACCCTATTGGTAATAAAATTTTAAATTATTTGACCAAAAAAAATGTTAATATTCAAATAAGCGAATTAACAGACAATTTAAAAAGTTTTTCATTACCACGCATTATACTGACATACAAAAAACTACAAAAGAACAGAGATAATAAAAACTTTGCGAAACGTCACAAAAAAGTTGTTCAATTCGTAAATTGATATTTCTTCGCCAAAACAAACTCGTCATTCAAAAAACCATTCATAATTACTTCATTACAAACCCTAAAAGAGATTTAAAACATTTGCCTATTAGTTCATTTTCAATTACAAAAAATCATATAAATTTAGAAAGACTGCCCTTTTACATTTTAACACTGATAAATTATCTGCAAATACTTTGTACTTTAGCGCTTGAAATAAGTTAATTAAATATGAAAATTTTAGTAATTCAACAGAAGAGAATTGGTGATGTTCTAACAAGTACAATTATATGCAACAATCTAAAAAAACAATATCCAGATTCCAGCATAGATTTTATGTGTTACACCAATTGTGTTGATGTTTTAGTTGGAAATCCTAATATTGATAACATAATCCCTTTATCCAATAAAGTTAGAAAATCTTACATTTCCTTATTTAAGTTTATTTTTAAAATCAGAGCCAAGAAATATGATATCGTAATTGATGTTTACAATAAATTAGAAACAAATCTAATTCTATTGTTTACTGGAGCGAATATTAAAATAGGATATTATAAATGGTATACCTCATTATTTTATACTCATAATTTAAAACGTTTTGATAACTCCACAAAACCTATCCATGGATTTGCCATTGACAATAGACTCCTATTATTAGATCCACTTAAACTTGACTCTAACAAAATAGATCCTTATCCAAAATTATTTGTAAGTACCGAAGAAAACAATGAGGCACTTTCCCTTTTTGAAAAACACAATATAAGTCAGGATCAAAAAGTATTAATGATAAGCTTATTGGGTAGCGAAAAAAACAAAACATACCCTTTGGAATATATGGCAGAAGTCGTTGAGCACATTGCGAAAGACAGAGACATCATACTGCTTTTTAATTATTTTGACAAACAAATTGAAGAGGCAAAATTCATATACAATTTATGTTCACAAAGCACAAAGGACAAGATACGTTTTGATTTATTTGGCAAAGATTTAAAATCATTTATTGCAATTATGAATCTATGTGATTTAATTATTGGTAATGATGGCGGAGCAATAAACATGGCCAAAGCTTTGAATAAACCAGCATTTACAATTTTTTCGCCTTTTGTTGAAAAGAATATCTGGGCAACTTTTGAAGATGGATTAAAAAATATTTCTGTCCATTTAAACGATTACAAACCTGATTTATTCAATAATCTTCATCATGATGAGATTAAAAAAGAATACATAAAACTATACAATCAATTCAACCCTGAATTATTTAAGGAAAAGATTGATTTTTTTATAAAAACCAATTTATAAAAAATATTTTTTTGTACCAGACAATTTTTATCTTATCAAATTGAATAAAAAAGTTATTTTTGACATTTTTAAAACTTTCATCTAAAAAAATATTTTCAAAAACTTACCTGTTAACGAATGGACATTTCAATTATTATAGTTAATTATCGCAGTTGGAAGCCATTAGATGAATGTTTAGAATCGATTCTTTGCTTGGATACAAATTTGGATTTTGAAATTATAATTCTTGATAATTTTTCAGATGATGATCAGTTTTATTTTTTTGAAAACAAGTATAAAGACTTCGTTTTTATTAGAAACAACAATAACTCAGGTTTCGCCAATGCTTGCAATCTAGGCGCAGGAAAAGCAAAAGGTGACTATTTATTGTTCTTAAATCCTGATACAATAATTCAACCCAACATGCTAGATACTTTTTATACAACCTATAAAAAGCATCCAGATATAGGAATTTTGTCATGTTTGCAAGTGGATAAAAAAAACCGATTCATTTACCAAAAAAATATTTTTCCAACAATTGTTCATGGCTTTGGAATAGGTAGATTTTTTTACAAAATGTTATTTCGAAAAAGAATAACCAAAATATTTACCCCAAACGATGATATATTTTATCCGGATTGGGTTACTGGAGCCGTAATTTTTATAAGTAAAGCTTGGTTTACCAAGGTTGATGGTTGGAACGAAGATTATTGGCTTTATTTTGAAGACGTTGATATTTGCAAAAAAATAACTCAAAACAATAGCAAGGTTGCCGTTACACAAGGCACTACCGTTTTGCATAAACACGGTGGATCCTCCAGAAGTACTTTTGAAACAGAACATATTAGTAAAACCGAAGTCATTATTTCGAAACATGTCTATATCAATAATCATTTTAGTTCTTTGACTAGAATACCATCGCATATACTTTTACTCTTTTTTATTCTAACGGAAAAAACTGTTTTGTCATTATTAAGTTTAATTTTATTCAACAATTTGAAATTAAAAACAAATAGATTTATTCTAAGAAATCTCTATTTGTATTATTTTAATGTCGCAAAAAAACAAACTTGGTTAAGTTCCAGATCGGCAAACTATCAAAAAATAAATTTATGACAAATAATAATTCAGAAAAATTATCTGTATTGATCATAACTTTAAATGAAGAGGAAAATTTAAAAAAATTATTGCCTGAACTTGATTTTGCTGATGAAATTATCATTGTAGACTCCTTTAGTAATGATCAAACCGAAGAGGTTTCAAGATCTTTTGAAAAGGTCAAATTTTTGCAACATAAATTTGAAAATTTCTCTACTCAAAGAAATTTTGCAATCTCACAAGCCAAAAACGATTGGATTCTTTTTCTTGATGCTGATGAAGTTCTAACTTCACAATTAAAACAAGAGATTGTAGAAACTTTAAAAACAAACACTACCTATTCTGCTTATTTCTTTGAGCGAATTTTTATGTTTGAAAATTCAGTTTTGAAATATAGTGGTAACCAGACAGACAAAATATTCCGCCTTTTCAATAAAAATTTTGCAAAGTATGATGAAAACAAATTAGTTCATGAAAAACTGATTGTTAATGGTAAAATTGGTTTTTTAAAAAACAAACTAATTCATTACTCGTATTCCAGCTATCAGGATTACAAGGAAAAAATTATTTTTTATGGTAAATTTAAGGCTCAAGAAAAATTTTCAAAAAGAGTAAAGGTAAATTTAGCTTTTCAGTTTCTGCACCCCTGCTATAACTTTTTATACAATTATATTATCAGACTGGGAATTCTTGATGGCAAAAAAGGAATTATTATTTGCTACTTAAATGCTTATTCTATCGTAATCAGGCACAGAGAATTGAATAAATTATGGAAACAAAACGACGCTTCTATTTCCAAAATTTAAGTTGTTTTTTTAATCTCTTTTTTCTGGCGAACTTTTCTTGAAAGTCTGAAGTAAATTTCCAAAGTGTATCAAAAATCAGTTTTTCGGATTCCCCTGATAATTTGGCATATTCATTACTCATTACTGCTACCATTTCTTTTACGGGAGTCAATCTGCATAGATTCTTCATTCTCAACTCAAAAGACATTTTTTCATGGAAATTCATTCTATTCAAATCAACTAAAAAGAATTCATAATTTCCATCAATATTTTTTCTAATTAATGTATTACCTGGTGAATGATCCTTGAATTCAATCCCATTTTGATGTAAATAATATGAAAAAGAGATAAACTGACGCAAAATATTTTCGTGATCTGGATAATCCGGAATTTCAACTAATTCTCTATAAGTCAAATCACACTGTAAATGCTCACTGACATAATAGCTATCTTTTAATCCTATCCAATTATAATTTTCAAGAAATGCAATAGGCTGTGGTGTCCCAATGCCTTTTTCAAGCAAAATAGTAGCATACTCATAAGAGCGTCTCGCTTTGGATTTTCTAAAATATTTGTAGGCAATTTTATTAATTAAATTGGGTATTTTGAATGATTTGATGTTTACTGTTCTACCTTCTAATTCAAATAGCTTAATTACATTTCTTTTACCGTCTCCAAAGAGTTTTCCCTCTGTGCTAAAGTTTTCAACAAAAGAAATGATTTTACTATCACTTGTTTTGAAAGCAGAATTTATTGTATATTTCATGAGATACTCTAATTTAACTTTCCAAAAGTAAGTATTGCATTTTAGACTTCAAATTAATATTGTATTTTCGCAAAAAAAAAATAAATGTCAGATTTAAAAAGTGTTTTTTTAGAAACTCACAACATTAACAATAGAGCTGGTGGACTGGGAACTTTTAATTATGAATTGATTAAAGGTTTGTATCAACTTTCATTTAATGATCTAGAATTACACCTTAATTCAAGCAGAACCAATTTGCTGAAAAATGAATTTGGAGATAAGTTTAAATATCACACATACTGGTCATTTCAGAGATACAAACCTTTTAGAACTTTTAACAAATTTGATTTATGGCATTCTGTAAATCAAAATACAAAATTGGAACCAAGAACCCATTCCAAATATTTACTAACTGTTCATGATGTGAATTTTGTTGAAGAAATTTCTTCAAACATGAATCACAAAAGAAATGTTATGTTTCTAGAAAAATTAAGAAAAGCAGATGCAATTACATACATCTCTGAATTCGCCAAACAACAGACTCACAACTATTTTCAAGTTCCAAATATCCCTGAATACATTATTCATAATGGCAATCCAATATCAACTTTATTAAACACTTCCTCTTTTAAAAGTACAGTACCTGTAGATAAACCTTTTTTTTACACCATTGGAGATTTTATTGAAAGAAAAAACTACACTGCTATCATCAACATGATGAAAACCATAAAGGATTATAATTTAATAATATCCGGAAACGATAATAAAAAATATGGTACATTAATAAAAGAACTAATTAGTAACGAAGGATTATCTAATCAAGTCTTTTTAACTGGAAAAGTAACTAATGAAGGAAAACAATTCTATATGAAAAATTGTACTGCTTTCCTTTTTCCATCGATAAGAGAGGGGTTTGGCTTACCTCCTATTGAGGCAATGAGTTTTGGAAAACCTGTGTTTTTATCTGACAAAACTTCATTACCTGAAATCGGAGGAGATGTAGCCAATTATTGGACAAATTTTGATCCAGAATACATGAAAACAATATTGTTGGACGGACTAAACAACTTCGATAACAACAAAAACAAGTGTGAAATAGAATTAAAGCAAAGAGCGGCAAGTTTTGACTGGAAAACTGCTGCTAGTCAATACTTTGAGATTTACAAAGAAATTCTCAAGTAAAACATTGAGATTGTGATTACGATTTTTGAAAATTGATTTTTTAATACTGATTCAAAAACCGCTTTCTTTTGATCAATTTTCACTCAAAATCTCTCAATAAAGACTATTCTTTTCTTTTGATGTAATCAATAATAAAAACCATTAATTAATGGGATAAGTATGAATTAAAAACTACATTTGTGCAAAATATACTATAATAAATCCATTTTCAATGAAAATAACAATTATTAGCTACGATAATTGGAAGCTTAATGAACATCTTCAAAAAGCTTTGGATCAAAAGGGGCATACTGTACGTCATATCAATTTTTTTGAGTTCAAACACAAGTATCCAAATTTCCGAACTAAACTGTACAATTTCTTCTCAAAAACACTATTTAATAAAAACATCAAAAACTTTTATTATGGTAAGGAGATACTCAAAAAATTAGCAGAAAATGACGAAATTCAAGATATCATTCTCACTATAAAAGGAGATTTCATCGATTCAAAATCTATCTTAGATTTTAAAAAGTTTGGCAAAAAATCAATAGCTTTTTTTAATGATAGTATTAGTAGGTGTCCTAAGACTGTTGAAGTAATCCCTTCTTTTGACGAGGTATATTCTTTTGAAAAAGAAGATTGCAAAAAATACAAATTAAAATTCATAACCAATTGGATTTATCCTGTTCAAAATAAAAATCAGAGCAAAGAACAACTACAAGTATATAATATAAGCTCTAAAGATAAACGAACAGTTCTATTATCTAAAATAGCTCGGATTTTAAAAGAAAACAAAATCATTTACAAAATCATTATTTACGATAAAAAAAGTAAAGATAACGATCCAAATCTTGAATACACTTCAAAACCAATTCCGTTAGAAGAAGTTAATGATAATTTATTTAGTTCTCAAGTTTTACTCGACATTAACAGAAAAGGGCAAAAAGGGCTTACTTTCAGAGTATTTGAAAGTCTTGCGTTAGAAAAAAAATTAATTACCACTAATCTTGATATTCAAAATTACGACTTTTACAACCCGAATAATATTTTGATAATAGATGAAAAAAAACTTAACATTCCGTTAGATTTTTTTAATAATGAATATCAAAAAATCCCCGAAGATATTCTCCAGAAATACACTTTAGACGGATGGATTGAAGAAGTTTTAAACTAATCCTTATAATTTTAAATTAAATCTTACTTTATAAAAAACATAAATAAAAAATATTCGCGTTTTATAATATTTAATTACATTTTCTTTACTTAAAATCATGAAAATACATTTCACATTACTACTTGTTATTTTAACAGGATTGTCATTAAAAGCCCAAAATATCCCAGTCGGATCTATCGACATGATTGAACAAAGAAGTAGAAATGAACAATTATTAGGTAATTCAAACCCTCTTATTTCACATACTCTGAGACCAATAGAGTTACAACTAGTTGACACAACTAAAACGGATCAAACAGATTCTAAAAAGCTAATTACAAAAATACTTCCAATAACATTAACTCAACAATACAATACTTTTGGACCTTACAGCTGGAATGATGGTCCAATGATTCCTGCAAAAGGATATCAAACATTTACCACCGCGGGCATGTATGCTCAATATGGCATTTTCAGTGCTCAATTAAAACCTGAATATGTATATGCTATAAATCCGAGTTACGAAATTTTCCCTGTAACAGAATCAAATGCTGCTCGATATGCCAATCTTCCTTATCTAAACCAAACCGATTTGCCTGTCCTTTTTGGCGAAAAATCATATAGCAAATTAAGATGGGGACAAAGTAACATTAAAATCAACATAAAAAAGTTTTCTGCTGGCCTATCTACAGAAAACCTATGGTGGGGACCTGGAACTAGGAACTCATTAACCATGAGCAATACAGCACCAGGTTTTTTACATTTCACACTAAATACAAGACAACCTGTAGAAACTATAATAGGTAGTTTTGAAGGTCAAATCATTTCTGGAAAATTAGAAGGTTCTGGATTAAGCAGTCCAAAATCACAATATATAATTGATGGTGTCGATTATGAAATACCTAAATCTAATAGTTGGCGGTATATCAATGGTCTTTCTATAAATTATCATCCCAAATGGATTCCTGGATTATTTATTGGATTAAATCGCACTATACAGGTATATCGCACTGATATGGGACATACTTTCTCAGATTATTTACCAATATTTGATCCTTTTCAGAAAAAAAATCTAAGTAATGAAGATGCAAAAAATAGAGATCAATTGGCTTCATTATTTTTCAGATGGGCAATGAAAGAATCTAAATTTGAATTTTATGGAGAAAGTGGTTGGAATGATCATTCCGCTACTATTTGGGATTTATATGATTCTCCTGAACATTCTAGAGCTTATTTATTTGGTTTCAACAAGTTGTTTATGCTCAATAAAGACAAAAACAAATATCTAAAAGTAAATTTTGAAACTACCCATCTAGAACAGAGTGCTGATCGTCTTGTAAGACCTGCAGGGGCTTGGTACTTACATGGGCTTATATTACATGGATACACTAATCAAGGACAAGTTTTAGGAGCAGGTATAGGTCCTGGCAGTAATTTACAAACTTTAGATTTTAGCGTTTGGGAAAAAGATCAAGTTTGGGGTGTACAAATTGAACGATATTCACACAATATGGATTTTTATTATGACGCCTACACCGATTACAATCACAAGTGGGTTGATATAGCATTAAACACCTATGCCTACAAAAAATACGGTAATTTAGGTATTCAAGGCAAAATTAACTTCTCTCAAATGAGAAACTATCAATATCAATTTGAATACAATAAAATAAATATGCAGTTTCAACTTTCATTACAATATCAATTATAAACTCGTATTTTTTTAATTGTTAATTGATTCCCACAAAGCATCTGAAACATTAAATTAATTGGTTTATCAAAGTATTTTATATATGAAATTATCTGTTGCTTTATGTACTTTTAATGGTGAAAAATTCATTAAAGAACAGCTCGATAGTATTTTAAAACAAACTGTTTCTATTGACGAAGTTATTATTTGTGATGATGGTTCCACAGACAAAACTGTTGAAATTATTGAAGAAATCCAGTTAAACTTTCCTGATAAAATATCTTTGCATAAAAACCAAGTTAATTTAGGAACCAATAAAAATTTTGAAAAAGCTATTTCTATCTGTTCAGGAGATTACATTTTTTTAAGTGATCAAGATGATATCTGGAAAATAAATAAAGTAAAAAAGATCATTCAATGCTTCAATGAGGACGAAACAATTGAAGCAATTTTCACAAATGGAGACTTAATTAATTCTAAAAATGTAATAATAAATACGCACACACTCTGGGATTCTATTTTTTTTATCGAAAATCAATTAGAAAAGCCTATCAATTTGTTTAGACTTATAGCTTCTAAAAGAAATATAGTAACTGGAGCAACGTTATGTATCAAAAAAGAAACTAAAGATTTTATTTTTCCTTTTCCTGATGTGAAAAAATTTTATCATGATGAATGGATTGCTATAATCATTGCTTCACGGAATAAATTAAGCTATACAACTGAAAAATTAATCTCATATAGAATTCATTCAAATCAACAAATTGGAGGAAAAATTAACATTAATAAAAAAGCAATAAATAGTCATTTAAAATTCAGCAACTATATTCTTAACAATGCTGTTCCGAAATCCTATCTGGATTTAAACCAATTAACTAAAATATATTATCGGAATTATTTAAAATATCAATCTGTAGCTGACAATATAAAAACAGATTTTCATTTGAATTTTAAAGCAATTGCAGCTTCAAATTTAGAGTTATTTATAAAGTATAACGATTTACTTAAAAAAAGCTATCCTGTTTATTCGATCTTTAAAAATATAATAGATAAAATTAGAGGCAAAAGGCAATTAAACTCATGACCTTACAAATGTTTTTTTTTATAAATTCAAAAGAGATGGAATCATAAACCGTATTAAGTTTCGTTTTCTTTTATAAAATCTTTTGTGTTTTTTGTAAAATTTTCAAACATTAAAAAAAAAGACTTGCATGGGATTTTTAGTAAAATAATTCCAACAAAACTTAAAGTGATTTTAATTATCACAATTAAAAGGCTATTTTTACTTTAAATAAAACAATATGAAAAAACGTGTTTTTTTAGAATCACACAATCTCAAAAACCGCGCTGGAGGTCTTGGAACTTTTAATCTTGAACTGATTAAGGCCTTATCTAAACAACATATTGAAGATTTAGACATCTATTTAAACACTAAAGACCCCCAACAGCTTTCTGAAGAGTTTGGAAATAAATTCAAATATCAAAAATACACTAGTTTACTGAGACATTCACTTTTTCGATTAAGAGGAAAATATGATGTTTGGCATAGTCTGAATCAAAACACTAAAATTGAGCCGTTTTACAGCCCTAAAAACTACATTCTAACCATACATGACGTTAATTTTGTAGAAGAACATTCTTCAGATATGAATCATAGAAGCAATCAGCTTTTTATGAAAAAATTAAACAGAGCTGACACTATAACATATATTTCAAATTTTGCAAAAGAACAAACACACAAATATTTCAAAGTTCCAAATATCGAAGAAAAAATAATTTACAATGGAAATCCAATAATCCATTTTCTAAATACTGAAAATTTTATCTCTCAGGTTCCTATTGACAAACCTTTTTTTTACACTATTGGTGATTTCATTGAAAGAAAAAACTTTATCTCTATTATTAGAATGATGAAAGAAATTAATGATTTTAATCTGATTATTTCTGGAAACAATAATAAAGAATATGGTATCGAAATAAAAAAATTTATCAATGATAATCATTTAGAAAACAAAGTGTTCCTGACTGGAAAAGTAGATGATGTTGGCAAACAATTTTATATGAAAAATTGCACAGCATTTCTTTTTCCTTCTATTCGCGAAGGTTTTGGAATACCTCCAATTGAAGCCATGCGTTTTGAGAAACCTGTTTTTCTTTCTAACAAAACTTCTTTACCTGAAATTGGTGGTGATGCTGCTTTTTACTGGGAAGATTTTGACCCTATCTATATGAAAGATATTGTATTTGACAGATTAGCTTATTTTGAAAACAACAAAGCGCTCCAAAAAGAAAAACTTTTGGAACGCTCTCTATTTTTTAATTGGAATAAAGCAGCTACTGAATATTTAAATTGCTACAGACAAACTGTATAATAAACTAAATTCTGAATCATTAAAAATATTCTTCAAAATCTGTTTTTTTATTCAAATTGAAAATTTTCAGATGCTTAAACCATTGTCCTAAATTTTTTTTCCATAAATAAAAACTTGAGAATTGCATATCCTTTCTGTTTTCAAAATGCTTTTGAATCTCGGCTAAATTAGTTGCAGCCACAAACCCCAAATCTTTCCACTGAGTTGGATTTAAATAAAAAACATCTTTAATCTCTTTATAGTTGTCTTTATTTGCTCTTTTCCATTTATCCAAAAAAACTGGATTTAACTCATTTCTATGTCCCCAATTATTTAGCTTAAACTCTAATTCTTTTTCAGATCTTGATAATGATTCATGTAGAGTAAAACTATCCACATAGATAATTCTTTCTCTACTTTGTCTAGCTAATTTATAATTCGGATAGTTTGTTGCTAATAAAACTTTACAAGTGTTTTTTACATATAAAATTCCTCCATCAACATATTTGTAAATATCAATATGAAACCCCGAAATCTGAACTGGATGATCTTGTGGATTATCTAAGTATTTATCATATTTCCGCAGTGATTTCACATATTTTCCAAAATCTAGAAAGTATTCATCGCTGTCAACCTGTATGAGCCAATTCCCAATCCCCATTTTTAAAGACAACATATGGCGTTCTCGAGTATCCATTTGCATTCCAGTAAGTAACGGCACATAAAAATTGTCTTTATAAATCTGTATTTTTTTATCAACATCAAATCTTTCTAACCAGTCAAAAAAATCTGGTTCAACTTCAAATTTATTACCAGACCACGTTGTAAAATTTTCGTCAATAGCTATGAAAATTCTATCTGCATTAGCATAAACAGGTGGAATCGACAATTTTAATTTTTCATAATCGTATGACAACAAAAAACCTACATGAATTTTTTTCATTTTTTTTAAACTTTTAAATAAATAAAATAGAAATCTATACCAAACGATTCTATTTCTCTATAAACACACTAAAAAGCTTTATTATTATAAGAACAGTCAATTAAAAAGATTTTTATAAAATTGCACCAAATTATATTTAATAGCTTAAAATATTTTTTACAAACTTACGTCATAAATTCTCAAAAAACATACTGCAATTTAAATTTAGGACTAACTCTAAAAAATAATCAATTAGCATTAGCATAAATTTCATATTTGAAAATTTTCAACAACTAAATGAATTTACAACCCAGACTTAATTTTTTTTTTTCAAAGCAAATTAAAATTCTTCAGCGCTTAAAAATTTACGGACTAAAATCGAATACATATTTGATTTCATCAAGAATACAAACGGAATACACTTACTTATTGCAATTGAAAAACACTTAACGTATTATTTTAAATTCCCTTAATCTTAAGACAATAAAAAAACAATAATTTATTACTTTTGTATTAAATATAAATTTTATGAAAATTTGCTTAATTAGTTTTGATTATTGGGGGTATGATGAAAAAATAGCCGATGAATTAACAAAAATGGGACATGATGCTTTCCATATAAAGTTGAGTGATTTTAATTATAACTACAACAGCATAAGTGAAAAAGTCATTAATTTTTTCAACAAAAAAATATTAAAAAAGAACATTAAGAAAATAAAAACCGAAGAATTTATTTTAACAACATTAAAAAACAAAGGCTCTCAAAACAAAATTATAATCATAAATCCGGAAAGAATTAGTCAAAGTTGTCATTTAAAAATAAAATCTTTTTCAGAAAATTACATAGCTTATCTCTATGACAGTTTAGACCGGTACGATAATATAAATTTAATTAACAGTAATCTTTTCGATAAAATATTCACTTTTGATAAAAAAGATACCGAAAAATATAATATTAATTTCTTACCAAATTATATTCATTTAAAAAAAAGTACACATAGAAAAAAAGCAACATATAAAGTTTTATCTATTACATCTATTGATGAAAGATATCCTGCAATTAAAACTATAATAGAATATTTAGAGAAACGCAAAATCAAACACAACAGTATCTTTTTTGACAAAAAAAAGCCTAGAAAATTAATAAAAATAGCTCAATTCACAAAACATAAACTTACTCAAACTCAAGTTCAAGAAAAAATTGAAGATTCAGAAATAATATTAGATGTAGTAAGAAAAAATCAGACAGGACTCAGTTTTAGAATTTTTGACGCTCTTGCTCTTGATAAAAAAATAATAACCACGAATGCTTCAATAACAGAATATGATTTTTACAATCCAAATAATATTTTAGTTATTGATCCAAATAATATAATAATCCCAGATTATTTTTTAGAATCGGAATATCAAGCTATTCCTGAAAATATCTATAAAAAATACACCTTGAATAATTGGATAAATATTTTATTAAAAAATGAATAAAAAAAAATTATTGTATATAGCTCCTGATCATTATTCTTTTTACAAAGTCATTTTAGAAGGATTTATAAATTACTCGGATTATGATGTTCAATTTATTTATTCTAATAAATCAGACGCCTTTAAATATAAAAATTTTATGCAACGGGTTTATAATTTCTTTTTAAAAACGTTCACAAAAAAAAATTTAAAAAAAAATTACAAAAAAGAATATTTCAACAATAAACTAAATCAGTATGAAGAATATGATCTATTATTTATCAATAGACCCGATATCTTTTCAGATTCTCAGCTTGAAGAAATAACAAAAAAATGCAAAAAAACAATAGTTTATTATTGGGATAGTTTCGAAAAAATTGAAGGGCAATTTGAAACATTAAAATATTTTGACAAAGCTTATAGTTTTGACAGATTTGATTGTGAAAAATATGGGATGATTAAAATTCATAACTTTTTTTATAATTCAGATAATTCTAAAAACCCAGAATTTGACGTTTTTTTCTTCGGAACTTATGATAATAGATATGATTATTTAATACGAATTTTAGATTTTATTGCTAACCAAAATTTAAAAGTTCATTCAACGTTATTTTCTTATGATAAAAATATCTCATCGAAAAAAAAACATAAAAACATATCTTTCATTAGTAAAATAACACCTTTTAATGAATCATATACTTACAACCAAAACACAAAAATAATTCTAGATATCCAACATGAAACACAAGTAGGATTATCTTTTAGACCTTATGAAGCAATGGGGCTGAAAAAAAAGTTAATTACTACAAACCTCCACATCAAAGAATACGATTTTTATAATCCAAATAATATTTTCATTTGGGAAGAACATACAACAGAAATTCCTAAGTCATTTCTAGAAATACCATATCAGGATATTGACAAAAAATTATACGAAAAATACAAATTAGAAAATTGGATTAAATCAATATTATCATAAAAAAAACATGAAAAAAAATATATATTTTATTTGTACCGATAACAAAGAGCCAATCGGAGGTGTAAAACAGTTATATCGTCAAGTAGATATTTTGAACAAAAATGGATTTAATGCATTTATTGTACATAGAAAAAAAGGATTTAGACACAAGTGGTTCAAAAATGAAACCAAAATAATATATAATCTATCGCTTTATAGTAAAATTGAAAAGATTTTAATGAAAAAAAAGTTAACACTTTATAAATCATTAAAAAACTTTATTCGCTCTAGAAATGAAGATTCTATTGACAAAAACGGCATATTAGTTTTTCCCGAAATTTACGGACCGCGAATAAATGAATTAAATATAGATATTGATAAAGTTATTTTTAATCAAAATTGTTATTACACATTTAATAACAACAAAATCAAAGATTTATCTATAAAAAACATTTATAATGATGAAAGTTTTTTAGCGTCAATAGTTGTTTCTGAAGATTCAAAAAAATATTTACAATATATTTTTACCGAATCTGCAACGCATAGAATTCATCTCGGAATAAATACTAATAAATTCAGTTATGATAAAGTTTCAAAAAAGAAACAAATAGCATTTATGCCAAGAAAATTGGGGCATGATATTGTTCAAATAGTAAGCATTCTTAAAATAAGAAATAATTTAAAAAACTGGAATTTTATTCCTATTGATAATAAAACAGAAGACGAAGTTGCTAAAATACTAAATGAAAGTTTAATTTTTTTAAGTTTGAACCATAGAGAAGGTTTCGGACTACCTCCAGCCGAAGCAATGGCTTCTGGCTGCATTGTTATTGGTTATGCGGGACAGGGTGGCAAAGAATATTTTAAGACAGATTTTTCTTTTAAAATTGATGAAGGCAACATTATTCAATTTGTAGATAAAATAGAAGAAGTTGCTTTAAAATTGGAAAAAGAGGATAATGAAATTATTAAAATGTCTCAATATGCATCTGATTATATTTTAAATAACTACAACCTAAAAAAAGAAGAAGAAAGTATTATTTTAACTTGGAATAAAATTTTAAACAATAAAAAGTAATTGTTTGTAATAAGAAAAGACACTATTTTGATAAAGCATTTAAAAAAAGCTATTAGGTTTACACAAATCTTAATAGCTTTTTTTACATCTCATGAAACACTATATCCATATTACTAACTTTTCTAAATACAATTCAACATTTCTTTTTATAAATTCTAAAAAAATATAATGATAAAACTAAAAAATCAATCTTTATCTTTGCGTGCATTATTTCATTCAACCGCTTTTAACTATACATTTTTATATTAACAAGCATATATTTTTTAAAAATCTTATAAAATGGATATTAATACCGAAATCCACAACGCATTCGAAGTCATAAAAAATGGCGGTATCATTCTCTATCCAACAGATACCGTTTGGGGAATTGGCTGTGATGCAACCAATCCCGAAGCCGTAGCAAAAATATACAAACTCAAACAACGAGCTGAAACTCAAAGCATGATCTGCCTCATGAATGGCGAAAAAATGATCTACAATGTTTTCAAGGAAATTCCAGAAGTAGCTTGGCAAATCATGGATTTATCCGAAAATCCAACTACGCTAGTTTTAGATAATCCCAGAAATGTTGCTCCAAACTTAATCGCAACTGATAAAACTTTGGCAATACGAGTCGTTAAAGAGCCTTTTTGTTTTAAATTAATGGAGCGTATGAAAAAACCATTAGTGTCAACTTCGGCGAATATATCTGGACAACCTACTCCAAAAAGTTTCAAAGAAATTAGCCCCGAAATTATAAAAGGCGTTGACTATGTTGTAAATTTGCACCACGATAAAGTCGCTGGAAAACCTTCAACAATCATTAAATTAACTAATGATTCACAGGTAAAAGTGATTCGTAAATAGTTTGCAGTATTCAGTTTTCAGTTTTCAGTTAAACAACTTTAAACTTTAAACTCTAAACAAAAATAATGAATTACAAAGAAGCCTTAAACAATAAAATATTCGAAGTCATTTCGCAGGCTTCCCAAGAACTCAATGTTGAAAGTTATGTCATTGGAGGTTTTGTACGTGACTTACTTTTAAAAAGGGATTTCAAAAAAGACATTGATATTGTTGCCGTTGGAAGCGGAATCGAATTAGCCTTAAAAGTATCCGAATTACTACCTAAAAAGCCAAAAGTTCAGGTTTTCAAGACTTATGGAACAGCAATGTTGCGTTTTGAAGATACCGAAATTGAATTCGTAGGCGCCCGAAAAGAATCCTATAATCTCGACAGCAGAAATCCAATTGTAGAAAACGGAACGCTTGAAGACGATCAAAATAGAAGGGATTTTACCATCAATGCTTTGGCTTTATCCTTAAATCCAAATACTTTCGGAGAACTTTCTGATCCTTTCGGTGGATTGAAAGATTTGGAAACAAAAACAATCAAAACTCCTCTTGATCCCGATATTACTTTTTCGGATGATCCTTTGCGAATGCTTAGGGGAATACGATTTGCTACACAATTGGGATTCGAAATAGAACAAAATTCATTGGATTCCATCACCAAAAATGCAGAGCGTATCAAAATCATTTCTGGTGAACGAATTGTTGAAGAACTGAATAAAATTCTTTCCACGGACAAACCTTCGGTTGGATTTTTATTGTTATATAAAACTGGGCTTTTGGATATCATTCTTCCCGAATTAACCGCTTTGAACCAAGTCGAAGAAATAGAAGGTCATACACACAAAAACAATTTTTATCATACTCTGGAAGTTGTCGATAATATCTGTCCAAATACCAATGATGTTTGGTTGCGTTGGTCGGCTTTATTACATGATATTGGAAAAGCGCCAACAAAACGCTTCAACAAAAAACAAGGCTGGACATTTCACGGACATGAATTCCTTGGAGGAAAAATGGCGAAAAAGATATTCGAACGCCTTCACATGCCATTAAATCACAAAATGAAGTTTGTGCAAAAAATGGTCATTATGAGTTCCCGTCCAATCGTTTTGGCACAAGACATAGTAACCGATTCGGCCGTACGACGTTTGGTTTTTGATGCCGGTGAAGACGTAGAGAATTTAATGACACTCTGCGAAGCGGATATCACAACCAAAAACCCGAATAAATTCAAGAAATATCATAAAAACTTTGAAATCGTTCGTCAAAAAATCGTAGAAGTCGAAGAACGAGACCATGTACGCAATTTTCAACCGCCTATTTCGGGTGAGGAGATTATGGAAATTTTTAACTTGAAACCTTCCCGCGAAATCGGACAGCTAAAAGATGCTGTAAAAGAAGCTATTTTGGAAGGAGAAATCCCCAATGATTATGATTCGGCTTATGCTTTTGTATTGAAAAAAGGAGAGAAATTGGGGTTGAAAAAAGTTTAAGAAACCTTTTTCTTTGGCAGTTAAAAAAATCCTTAATTTTATAAAAATTTAGATTATGAACACGGCTGAATTAAAATCAAAATTAATAGCGCAAATAAATGCGACTAATGATCCTATTCTTTTGAATAAAATTAAAGAATTGATAGATTCTTACGATTCTTTTTTAGTTAATGAACCAACTTCAACATACGAGAAAACAGCTTCTGAAAAAATTCGTGTTTTTAATAAATGGGAACAAAAAAAAATCAATATTGCTTTGGCACAAGTTAAAAATGGAGAATATATTTCTGATGAAGAAGCTCAAATTGAAATAGAAAAATGGTTCGAAGAACAAGAAAAATAGTCTGGACAAGTTTCGCAAGAGAATCAAGAACATCCATTTTCTTGTACTGGAATAACAAAAACCAATCTACCAATTACAGTAAAAAACTCAATAAACTATTTCAAGAATCAATACAACAACTTTTAATTTTCCCAGAAAGTTCAACACAATCTAACAATAAAAATATTAGACTCAAAATAGCAAGTCACTACGAAATTATATATTCTGTTTCAGAAACTCAAATTTTTATTTTAGATATCTGGGACACAAGACAAAATCCACAAAATTTCCCAATTCAATAGTAATGAAAAACAATAAATCCGTAATTATCTGGCTTCTTTCTGGTTGCTTTTTAGTATTTGTAATGGTTGTTGTGGGTGGAATTACCCGATTGACAAATTCCGGTTTATCTATGACCGACTGGCATCTTGTAACCGACACCCTTCCACCTCTTACCGAAGCCAAATGGCAGGAAGCTTTCGACCGATACAAACAATTTCCAGAATATCAAAAAATCAATATCCATAACGACTTTACACTTTCAGATTACAAGTTTATCTATTTCTGGGAGTGGTTTCACCGTTTCATTGGACGAATAATTGGTCTTGTTTTCATCATTCCTTTCTTTTATTTTCTTTGGAAGAAAAAAATCGACAAAGCCACACTTAATAAATGTTTCGTCCTTCTTGGAATGGGCGCGTTACAGGGATTTTTCGGTTGGTTTATGGTAAAAAGCGGCTTGGTCGACAATCCAGACGTGAGTCATTTCCGCCTTTCACTACACCTTACCTTTGCCTTTGTCACATTCGCATATACTCTTTGGGTTGCATTGGATTTAATCTACCAAGACAAAAAAGACGCCATCATTCCTTTGCGAAAAATAGCCCGATATGCTTTGGCCTTTTTGCTTCTGCAAATTATCTACGGAGGTTTTGTTGCTGGTTTAAATGCCGGCCTAATCCACAATCACTGGCCTTTAATGAGCGATGGACAACTCATTCACGACAGCGTATTTATTGAGCAAAAAACACTATTCCTAAACTTGGTCGAAGGCAAAAGCGGTGTGCAATTAGTACATAGAACATTAGCTTATGTTGTAGTGGGATTGATTCTTTTCCTATTCTACAAAAGCAAAAAATATAGCGTCGACCAACAACAGCAAAAAGGATTAAATGCCTTGGTCATCATAGTCTTTCTGCAATTCACTTTGGGCGTTTTCACGCTTTTGTATAGTGTACCGCTTTGGCTGGGTCTAACCCATCAAATCGTCGCTTTCTTTCTATTAACCGCAATGACATACACTTTGCACCGATTAAGTAAATAACGGTCTCTATTTTATTTTAGGAGCAGAAAGATTAGGCATTTTAGGAAAAGATTCTCAAATCAAATTTCAATTCAGATAAAAATAAGTGACAATTAATGTAATTCGTTGCTAACTTTTTTTAAAAGTAAAAGCTGTGGAAATTGTTTTTTTTGAAATTGGAATTGCTTTTTGATTCACTACTTTTGTAGTCTGACTATATTGTCACATCTTATTGTTTCAACGCAACAAATGCCAAAACTTGCCGCACAAAATCAATTTCTTGATTTATCCGATTATGGTAGACCGTTTGCAAGATATTTTGCAAATCAATTAAAAAGCACTCGTTTTACCCCCATACACGTAACCCTTCTTTTTGGCGTTTCGGGCCTAGTTGCGATCTATTGTATTTTACAAAATCATTACTTTTTAGCTTCTTTTTTTATCATCCTAAAATCAATAATTGATGCCGTTGACGGAGAACTTGCACGCGCAAAAAACACACCGTCATATACTGGCAGATACCTTGACAGCATCTTTGACATCATACTAAATTTTCTGTTTTTGATGACCATCTGCTATGTCTCCGAAACTACTTTTTGGATCACGAGCTTAGCTTTTATCGGGATACAATTGCAAGGCACTTTATACAATTATTACTATGTGATCTTGAGGCACAATTTATCAGGAGGAGACACTACCAGTAAAATTTTCGAAGATAAATCACCAATTGCATTAGCAGGCGAAAGCCAAAAAACGGTAGATATTTTTTTTAGGATTTATACTTTTGTCTATGGCCTTTTTGACACCATTATTCACTATTTAGACAAGGAGGCTTACAAGACAAAAACATTTCCAAGTTGGTTTATGACTCTTGTTTCTCTTTATGGACTGGGTTTCCAACTGTTGTTGATTGCAATACTTTTACCTTTGGGCTGGATAGAAATGATTGCTCCGTTTTTTATAGGCTATTCGGTATTGATTTTTGTCTTGATTGGAATTAGGAAAGCTTACCTAAAATAAAAAAGAGTAAAAACGAACTTGTCTTTACTCTTTTCAATCAATTTTAGGTGATACCTTATTTCTTTGCCTTAATCGAACAGCCAATGGCTTTGGTTGTTTCTGGCGAAGGAGTTTTTCCACTTTCCAAGGCAGCAATAGCATTTTCAAGGTATTTTTCTTTTACATCACTCGCACTATCCACATTATCATCGATAGCGCCAATGTATTTAACAACTTGGTTTTTATCTAACAAAAAGACGTGAGGTGTTTTTGTAGCGCCATATTGAGGATATATTTTCTGGCCTTCATCAAATAAATAAGGGAATACAAAACCTTTCTCCTTGGCTCTGGTTTTCATTAATTCAAAGCTATCTTCCGGTTGTACCGCTGGATCGTTGGGATTAATGGCTAACAAAACATAACCTTGGGATTTGTACTTTTTGGCCAATGCATTGATTCGGTCTTCATATTTTACGGCAAAAGGACAATGGTTACAAGTAAAAACCACGATAAAGCCTTTTGCGCTTTTAAAATCAGACATACTATACAATTTACCATCAACAGATTTTAGTTTAAAATCGGTGGCTTTATCACCAATTTTGTATGGCGTTGGTGTATCTGGAGCAAATCCCGAAATAAAAAAAACGGAAACAAACATTAAAAGTCCTGACAAAATTTTCATAAAATAAATGATTTAGTTAATATTCGTGTTTACATATTCATTGAGTTCTTCGTAGCTGTGAAAAATTCTCTCGGCAAAAATTCTCTTTCCCTTATTGATAATTAAAGTTGCAGGAATTGATCCCGACCAATCCTTATCTACTGTTGGAAGCCAAGTATTATAATCTTTATCCGTGAGCAAAACCACTTCAGAATTAATCTTTTTATTCTTCAAAAAAGGCAGTAATTTAGTTTCAAACTGATTCTTGAAATCCAAACTTACCAACACTACTTTTACCTTTTTATTTTCCGAATTCAATTTTTCGAAATGAGGTAATTCTTTCACGCAAGGGGCACACCAAGTAGCCCAAAAATTAACCACGTAAATAGTATTTTGATCATTCAAAATTTGCTTTTCCAATGTAGAATAATTTTCAAAAATTCTTACATTTTGAGACTCAGCCTGACTCGAAAAAACGATTAAAAAAAATGCAGCCAAAAAGGATTTCATAGTAGTGTTTTTAATTTTTCAGTTCGACTAAATTACAATCTTCAAACTGGTTTGTAATTATCCTTAACAAAAAATTATTACTTATTTTAAAGCTATAAATAATGACTCAAACTATTTTTTATGATTTTGATTTTTTCGCAAAAGTCAGATATAAACAAAAATGCTTCCAAGAAAATTAGCATATCAATTAAAAACAAAAAAGCTGCCCGAAAAATTAGACTCTTATAAATGATTTTCATCTTCAAAACAATTCTCCAAAACCCAACCCTAATTCCAATCTTTTCACAAACATAAAACACGCTTTTTCACTGTAAATCAGCAAAAAAAACGTCATAGACAATTTCTATGATGACTATTTATAAATTTAAATACCAATAACTTAACAAAATAGACCTCAACAATAAAAAGAAGTAAATATTTACCCAATCCAATTTTTAAAATCAGACACCTTTTCCCTGCTTACAATTACCTCGTCGTCCTTGTAAGTGGGCAAAATTATCTTTAATCGGGAGTTGCTGTACATCACTATTTCCTTTATTGACTTGAGCGAAATAACGAACTTTCGATTAATACGATAAAAAGTCGCCGGATCAATTTCTTGCTCCAAAACTTCCAAGGTAGTATCCAATAAATAATTCCTGTTGTCGAAAGTATGAATGTAAGTCCCTTTATTTTCACTAAAAAAACATTCAATCTCATCGGTAGAAATTACTTTAAGATGCTGCCCTATTTTTACCGTAAATCTTTTTTTGTATGTTTTTTCAAAAGGGTTTGAAAACATTTTTTTGATTTGTTCAAAGTCCAATTGCATCGATTTGTTTCCTACAAAATTTTCCGAACCAAATCGATCCTTAAACTTCAAAACTGCTGTTTCCAATTCGTCCTCATCGATAGGTTTCAAGAGGTAATCGATGCTGTTTAATTTGAAGGCCTTTAATGCATATTCGTCATAAGCCGTTGTGAAAATTACAGCACTTTTTATGTCAATTTTTTCGAAGATTTCGAAGGACAAACCATCCGATAATTGTATGTCCAAAAATATCAAATCAGGGTGTTCGTTTTGGGAAAACCAGTTCAGGGATTCCTCAACAGAATGAAGCATTACTTCTGCCTGAACATTTATTTTTTCGAGTTTGCGTTGCAACAATCTTGCCGCCGGTTTTTCGTCTTCGATTATTATTGTAGTCATTTTTAAGTTGGAAAGTTAAATATTGGAAATTATAAATTTAAAATTATTGTTAGCTGTTTCAGATTGTCTTGATTAATATTTTCTAGTCTCTAAACACTGAATACTCCCTTCACCTCCACTTTTGACTTTTGTCTTTATCCATGAACTCTTTGATTTTTCTTTCTTCCCAATCGGCACTAAAAAAAATATCTCTGCCAAAGACAGTCAAACCATGACCTAATAATCCTATTCCCCAAAAAAGAGCAGTAGAAAATGTTTCTACAAACGAGACACCACTTCCCAAAACCGCTTTATCATATTTTGACACAATTATAAATGCGTTTACAAGCACAAAAACCAAGGCGTGTACATAAAATGCCTTAATTTTTTTTACCCGTTTATGAGCCAATTCATATCTTGTTTCGGGATTGACGTTTTCATCCTGAAAATCTTTAAAAAAATGTTCTCTGTACTTTCCCATTGTATGTTTTTATTAATTTATAAATTACTGAGGCTGAACTCTCAAGATTCAAATAAAATCCTAAAACTCAGCAATCCTAAAAAATTATTCCCAAGTTTTTTTTACTCTTTCTTCTTTGTCTATCAATTCCTTAATTTTTTGCTCTTCCCAGTCTTTACCGAAAAAAGGCATGCAATTAAAAACTTTTAATCCATGAAAAACAACTCCGACTCCCCACCACAACAAAGGCCAATAAAACCATAAATGACTTGGAGTTGTAACCAAATTTATTGCCACTAAAAAGCAATTCACAACAACATAGGAAATCAAATTCCCATAGAAGCCCTTAATTTCCTCCATTCTTTTTTTTGCTTTGTAATAGCGTTCTTCTTCTGTATTTTGATTTTCCATTTGTACTGAATTTTATTTTTTAGACTTTACCCTGGCTACTTCCAGCTCTGTTTATTATCTTCTTTTCTCAAAATTTCCTGAATCTTTCTTTCTTCCCAATTGGAACCATATCCAAAAGTTTTAAAGGCATGCATCACCAAACCAAATCCCCAGCCTCCTGCAGAAAACCAAAACCAATGAAATTGAGGCATAAAAGTAAGATTCACAAATATTAAGACAGGGATTATGCAACAATAGGAAATCAAGTTTCCGTAGAACCCTCTTAGTTGTTCTACACGCTTTTTGGCCCTGAAATAAGCGCTGTTTTCACTATAAGCTGATGTTGTTTCCATAACACTAATTTGTTTTGTTAAAATCGGTATTTTGACCGTAAATGTTTTTTCGTTTTGCTCAATCACGACTTTTCTGTTGGTAATAATTCCGTAGCGATCCACAATATTTTGCAATCCAACTCCCTGTCTATCCTGCAAAACTTCTTTTTTCTGAAAATCATTTTGAATAGCCAAATAATCTCCATCAACAAAAATTCGAATACGCAATGGCTTTTGCTCGCTCACAACATTATGCTTCACTGTGTTTTCAAGCAAAAGCTGTAGTGACAACGGAACCACTTTGGCATCAGGATTTATATTTGTTATTGGCAATTCGTAAAATAAACTGTTTTCAAAACGCATCTTCAATAGATTCATATAGGTTTTTGCGAAAGACAATTCGTCTTCAACAGAAACCAATTCCTTGTCTTTCTGTTCCAAAACATAGCGGTATATCTTGGATAATGAAGTAGTAAACCGCTGTGCATTATCTGGATTTTCCTCAATCAAGGAACTTAAAACATTCAAACTGTTAAAAAGAAAATGCGGATCAATCTGATTTTTTAGGCTTTCAAATTTTGCATTTGCCGTACCTGCAATAATCTTTTGTTGGGTTATTTCAAATTTAGAAGCCTGTTTCCATTTTACCATAAAACTTCTGGCTTGCATAAAAGTCGAAACTCCCAATGATAAAATGATGTAAAACAAATGTGTCCATAACATGTTTTGATTGAAAAACTCTTCCAAAGGCATTTTTCTCAAAATAATAAACATGAAAAAATTGATTCCCAATACAACTGGCACAGTATATAAAATTGTTAATAAAATTCCATAATAGACCCTTGAATTTGTATGTTCCAACCAATCCCATTTCCTATCGAGAAGATGACTGATGTAACCGTTTCCAAAACCTAATCCAAAAGAATACAGACAGCTTAGAAAGAATGAAATCAGTACATTTTTTATATTAAAATCGGAGCCCAGAAAAGCAGAGAATAGTACAGTAAAGACTATAGCAATCTTGAAAGACATGATTATTCCGCTTTTTAAATTTCCGAATGTACTTCTATGATCTTTCATGTCTTAAAACTTAAATGATTTTTTGTTAAAGCCAAGCCTTATTGGGCATTCACTACATTAGTCTCACAACTAATCTTCCAGTTAATTCCAAATTTATCATTGACAATTCCGTAATAAGACCCCCAAAACGTTTTGTTCATGGCTAGTTTGATTTTGCCTCCATTTGAAAGTTTTTCAAACAGTTTATCAGCTTCTTCTTTTATATCGGTACTAATTGACAAAGAAAAATTAGTATAAGACATGATCTCTTTATGTGCTTCTGCATTATCACATCCCATCAATATTGTGTGTTCGCTAATTGGTAGTGAAACATGCATGATTTTATTATCTTGTTCCTGAAAGATAAACCTATCCGTTTGAGGCACATCCTTGTAACGGCCTATATATTGGAATTCGGTTTCAAAAACGGACTTGTAAAAATTAAAAGCTTCTTCGCAATTACCATTGAAATACAAATATGGATTTACTGTTATCATAAGAAATTGTTATTGTGTAATTAACCGAATGCCACTTTTTATTCAAGTGCTTAAATTAGTTTTATTTTTTGCAGTTTTTTTGGGCTTCCAATGCTCTATCCAATCCCCATTTTGGAGAAAAAGGCGTTTCCGGTTTAAAAGTAGCAAAAAGTTCGACAGCTTTATCAACCTGAATGCATAATGGCTTAGTATCCACACCTGTCCATTTTGCGCCTCCTAACTGAAAATCGGCTTCTCCAAAAACGGCTCTTGGATTATTTGGGTTTAATGCTTTTGCCTTGGCATAATTCTCCATTATTTTGCCGGAATACTTTTGAGAGTTTGTCATTGGATCCTGAACAAGCCAAGCTGTATAAAGTAGAGCCTGCAGTACGTATAATTCTGAATTGTTTTGATCTTTTATAATTTCAGCATCAAGGGCGTCTTGTGCCTTTGTTAATAACAATTCGACTTTGGATTTATCTTTTTCGGTAAAAACCGAAGTTGTGTTAACCAAGGCAACATAATAATTAGGCAACCAGCTGCTTTTTTCTGCAGAAGCGATTCTTTCGAACATAGCTGAAGCCTCAGCATTTTTTCCTTCTTTCCAAAGCCCCATTGCCTTACCCATTCCTTGTTCAAATTGTGTTTGTGCAGATAAAAAACTGCAGATAAAAAAAACGATTGTAGTGATAATTTTTGTCATGATTTCTAGTTTGTTTTTAATTGGTTACTAAGTTATTGAGCTGCTAAGACTCTAAGATTTTTTTTGATGATTGAAACATTATTAATTTATAGTTCAAAAATATATCGGATTATATTCTTTTAAAACTAAACGATACCGAACTGTTGATTTTGATGGATGAATTGCGCATTGTTGTACAAACGTTGCGCATTCAGACGTTGCAGTGCAACGTCTCTACGGCGAATTACAAATTCTTCAATTGATTATCATTTTTATTTTGACTGATGGTCCAGAAAAAACCAACAAAGAAAAATCTATCTGCGGTTGGCGTTACGGCTTGCCTGTTATAAACACCATTTGCATCGGGTAATTTTGCATAATCATATCCAAAAACATTCTGCGCTCCCAAAATATTCGAAACGGAGAAATAAAGAATCTTTTGGGTTGTCAATAAATAAGCCCAGTTAAAACTCAAACTGTTATATGATTTTGTTTTTCCATTCATGAATTTCGTCTCATTTGGATTATTATATGGTCTTCCAGTACTGAAACTATTCGTGAAGCCAATTTGTGATTTCCAGTCGGTGATGAAATATTTGGTCACCACGGACAAACTATGATCGGCAATAAAATTTGGAGTTGCCATAGTTGGGAAATTCTTATAATCTCTTTCCGAATCGATGTACGAATACGAAATCCAGTATTCCAGGTTTTTGTACAAATTACTGTCTCTCCAAAACAAATCCAATCCTTTGGCGTAGCCCGAACCGTTATTACTAAACAATGAATTGTACTGAATATCCTTTGTATTGTATTGAACCAAATTACTGTAATCCTTGTAATACGCTTCGGCTCTAAAAGTCTGACCCGGTTTTGTAAATTGATAATTCAAAATATAATGTCTTGACTTTTCACTCTCAAACTGATGGTATTTTGAATACTTTATATAATCAGCAACTGGAGTTTGGGAAAAATCTCCATAAGCAAATGAAAACTGGCTTGTTTTGGAGACTTTGTAAGCTACAGAAGCTCTTGGAGCAAGATTGATTTCATTTAACAGACTATTATTGGAAAGTCGAAAACCAATTTTTAACGCTAGGCTTTTGGAAAACAAAATATCACCTTCCGTATAAAAAGCGGCAATATTCGAGTCGTAGCCATTTGAAACTTTAATATCGCTATTGTTATCAAAATCCTCATTGAACTTTGTAATAAAATAATCTGTACCGAAAGACAAATTAAAATAATTTGAAAAATGCTTTCTCAGTTTCAATTTCAATTGAGCGGCATTTTCATCACTGTCAACATTATTTATATTGTACTTCACCTTGTTATTATTGTATCCATAACTAATTCCGGAGATCAAATTCCAACCAGTACCGATAGTTCCATTGTAAGAAGCATTCAAGTAAAAATTATTATTTTTCAAATCTGTTCTGATTTTATCTGCGAAGTTTATATTTTCCTGATTCAAATCGAATTTTGCGGAATCGAAAGCGGCATACAATTTAAAGATTCCGTTCACAAAATGATATCGATATACGGTTTCCCCGGACAATGATTGATAAGGACTGTTCCATTCCACATTTTGAGGAATTACCGCCTGATAAGGTGCCAAATTGATATAGGCAGCATTGACACTCAACGAACTTTTTTTCCATTTTTGTGTATTTCCTATACCCAACCCAACAGTCATGAAGGAAATATCAGTCTTGTCCTGATCGGGTTCGTCTTGTGTGTTCAAAAGCAAGACACTCGATAAAGCTTCACCATACTCTGCCGAATATCCACCAGTAGAAAAAGCGATTCCACTAAATAAAAATGGTGAAAAACGACCACGTGTGGGTACATTGTTAGTGGATGCGCCATAAGGTTGCGCTACCCGAATCCCATCTACAAAAGTTTGGGTTTCACTAGCTTCTCCCCCACGAACAAACAAGCGACCGTCCTCTCCAACGGTTTGGGTACCTGGCAAGGTTTGCAAAGCGGCAATAATATTTCCCGCAGAACCGGCAGTAGTTACAATATCCAAGGGTTTAAGTACAGAAACCCTGGCTTTATTTCCAGATTCTAACGACCCTGCAGTGATAACAACCGCATCAAGCGTGTTTACATTTTCTCTTAATTTAATAGTTTGGTTTTTAAAATTTGTAACATCAATTTCTTGCTTATAATTATCATAAATCAAAAAACTCACTATCAAAAACTGATTTCCCGTTGCTGTTGTTTCAAAAGAGAATTCACCGATTTCAGAACTTGTTGCACCATCATAAGTTCCTTCAATGTAAATATTGGCTCCAGCAACCGGCTTTCCTTTTTGATTGGTAATTTTACCCGAAATAATGTTTTGGGAAAAAATAAATGCCGTTGAGAATAAAAATGCAATCGCGAAAAGTAATTTGGTTTTCATACTATTAATTTTGATGAAGCAAATGTATTTTAGTCGTTTTAGTTAAAAAATATTTAAAAACCCAATTGTTGAAATTCAAGGATGAATTGTCAATTACTTTATTTGTATCTTAGCTTTTAAACCTAAAACCTTTTTGTTATGTCAGAAAGTAAAAGAATTTCAAATTTATATCAGTCCATTTATAATGGTAATCCATGGCTTGAGGTCACTTTGGCAGATACTTTAAAACACGTAAGCGCTGAAGAGGCTTACAGGAAAATCAATCCGAATTTAAATACGATTTGGGAAATTGTCAATCATCTCATACAATGGAGAAGAAACATTTTGAAACGTGTTCAAGGAGAAACCGTCATAACTCCCGACCATAATTATTTTGTTCCGGTTATAGACCCGTCTGAAGTTGCTTGGGCACAATCACTTCAAACCTTGGCAAAATCACAGGAATTGTGGAATAGTTTTTTTGAAGATTTTGATGATTCCAATCTGGCAAAGGTATATCCTGCCAACAATCACACTTTTTACGAACATATACACGGAATTATTCAGCATGATGTGTACCATTTAGGGCAAATTGTAATCTTGAAAAAATTGCTTTAATTGTTTTGAAAAATTACCACTCAGCATTTATTTCTTAAAATATATTTATGAAAAACAATATCCTTTCGATCGCTTTTTTATTGATAAGTATCATTGGATTTTCGCAAGAAACCGAATCAAAATATGATGAAAAACTTGCCAAGTCCCTAAATGCAGATGAGCGTGGTATGAAGAAATACGTATTTTGCATTTTGAAAACCGGAAGCAATACCACTGCTACTGCCGAAGAAAAAAACAATCTGTTTAAAGGTCACATGGATAACATTACCCGATTGGCTAATGATGGAAAACTTGTTTTGGCGGGCCCTTTCATGAAAAACGATAGAAACTATAGGGGAATTTACATCTTCAATGTTTCCACAATCGAAGAAGCGCAAGCACTTGTCGCCACTGATCCTGCCATAAAATCCAATTTGCTTGAAGCCGAATTGACTCCTTGGTACGGAACTGCGGCATTGCAGGAAATATTGAAGATTCACGAGAAAATAACACAAAAATAATTTAGCTTTTTTGTAAAAAGCGAGAATTAAAATTGTCAGCAAACTCAAGTATTTTTCTAATATTAGCCTCAAAAAATAATTTGTGAATTCACGATTAAAAAACCTTAATACCAAAGAAAATGCCACATCTTTTAGCAAAACTCAGAAACGTACCTTTTGAAACTATCAAGGAAGTTTTGGAAAACGACAAAGCTTTTCATGCTTCCGAAGAAATGTATTTGGAACATATTTGGCAAAATGCCGATGATGAAAATGAAGTACTGTTTCTCTTTAGAATTAATTCTATCGGGAACACTAAAAAACTTATCGAAAAATTACATTCCAAAGCATTGGAACAAGACCCAAACGCCAATCTACCTAACATGACTTATTTACAATGATTACATTAAACAAAATACATCACATCGCTATTCTTTGTTCTGATTATGATAAATCAAAACACTTTTACACTACTATCTTAGGACTTACAATTGTACAGGAAATCTATCGCAAGGAACGTCTATCCTACAAACTTGATTTGGCACTTAATGGAGATTATATTATCGAATTATTTTCTTTCCCAAACCCTCCAAAACGCCCATCCAGACCCGAAGCAGCAGGTTTGCGTCACTTGGCTTTTGAAGTAAATAACATTGAAGAAACAAGGCAATATATAATCGATCAAGACTGTACAGCCGAAGAAATACGTATAGACGAATTTACGGATAAAAAGTTTTTTTTCATGTCCGATCCAGACAACACACCGATTGAATTTTATGAGCGATAATTGTCATTTTATCAATTTTAACATAATAATAAGGGTCGCTTTCTAGGAAAGTACCGTTTTGATTCTTTAATTTTGTGAAACTTATACTTTTTTACCTTTCACAAATTTACCACTGATGAACAAAACGGCCAAAATCAAAAAGAATCATCAATTTATCGTATTCAGAAAACTAGTAATAGTTTCCACTTTAATCGGTTTCCTTTCTGCATTTTTAGGAATTTCACTCAAAAGGATCACTGAATATTATGAGGAAATTTTTTTGAGGGAAGTAACTTTAAACCCTATATATTACCTTATTTTTCCTGTGTTTGGATTGTCTGTAATTTATTTTCTAAGACAATATCTTTTTAAGAAAAAAGAAAACAAAGGCATTAAGGAAGTTTTTGAAAGTACAAAATCGACTTCAAAAAATTTGCCTTCCTATAAAATTCCATCACATTTTATAAATGGAATCCTAACCGTTATTTTTGGAGGTTCAACCGGAATTGAGATTTCTACGGTTGTTGCAACAGCAACTATTGGGTCTGTTGCACAGCAAAAAGAAAATATTTTTCGCAAATATAAAACAGAATTAATATGTGCCGGAGTTGCAGCCGGAATCACCGCTTTATTCAGCAGTCCGATTGCGGGAATTTTATTTGCAATTGAAGTTATTTCCAGAAAAGTAACCCGCGCTTTTATCATTTCAAATGGAATTGCCGTTGGAATCGCCTTTGGATTGATTTCTATATTAAAAGAAGAACCGTTATTCAATGTCGTTATTACAACTTGGCATTCAAAAGCAATTCCTTATTTCATTCTTTTGGGAATTTTAGCAGGTCTATATTCCGTTTATCTTACTCGTTGCGTACTTTTTTTCAAAAATCAATTTTCAAAAATTGAAAAACATTATTACAAAATCATACTAGGTTCGGTTATTTTGAGTGCCTCCTTATTCATTTTTCCGCAGTTGTACGGAGAAGGTTATCATGCCCTAAAAGTTATTTTTGGTGATTCCAACGAAATTCCGTTGACGACAACTTTGGCACTAACATTTATAGGAATATTGATTTTAAAGCCTATTGTAACCTCCATAACGCTAGCTTCTGGCGGCGATGGCGGTGTTTTTGCCCCAAGTCTTTTTATTGGTGCGTTTTTAGGATTGCTGGTTTCATCACTATTAAATACTTTTTTTAACACTCAGGTTATTCCTTTAAACTTCATGGTTATTGGTATGGCAGCAGTATTAAGTGCCAGTATTCATGCCCCTTTTACAGCCATTTTTCTAGTCTGCGGATTAACGAATGACTATACATTATTCATTCCTATCTTGGCGGTTTGCCTAATTTCAAAATACACAGCAAAATTGATTTATCCATTTACGGTTTATTCCTATTCTCCAAGTTTAATAAAATAGAAGATGCCTATTCAAAAAATAAAACGAAGCTATCGCAAAACGAAATACATCCTTTACAAAGAAACATTAATTGATTATAAAGAACATTTTTGGTCGTTTTTAGGTTCATTCGTCGGCATCGGAATCTTGGCTTATATACAATCCATACATTTCAAAGGTAATGATGCAGTTTATTTAATTGGTTCTTTCGGAGCTTCGAGTGTTTTGGTGTATGGCATCATTCAAAGTCCGTTTTCACAACCTCGAAATTTAGTCGGAGGACATGTAATTTCAGCGCTGATAGGCGTTACGGTGCATAAATTTGTACCCGATATTATTTGGATCGCCGCTCCCCTAGCCGTTTCATTTGCTATCATTTTAATGCAAATCACAAAAACCCTTCACCCACCAGGCGGAGCAACCGCGCTTATTGCTATCATTGGTTCCGATAAAATAAAAGCCTTAGGATATATGTATGTGTTTTCGCCGGTTCTTATTGGAGTCCTAATTTTACTGCTCACCGCTTTAATTTTTAATAATATGACTCCGAGCCGAACGTATCCGAGCCATAGCACTTACCACAAACATTATCATAAAATCAGAAAACGTCTGACTGGAAAGAAGTAAATTCAAACTGTTTACTATCTTTTTAATGCAGAACGATTTATTAACCACGAAGGTCTCGAAGAATTACGCAAAGTTCTCAAAACATTGCGTGTCTTGCTTTGCGAATTTTTTGATTAAATTTTAAGCATTAATTCCATTCGCTTGGAGATCAAATTTCAAACAACTTTTTTATAAAAACAAACCGCTTTACAAAACTAGAATTGACTTCAATCAAAATCTTTTCAACAAATCCCGATTCTGAAATCTGAAATCTAAAATTAAACTTTACATTTGCTCTTTCAATAAAAACAACGATTATGGTTTATAAATTCAGAGTTATTCTAGATGCCGAGGAAGACATTTTTAGAGACATAGCAATACTTGCAGAAGACACTTTAGAAGATTTACACAACGCTATTTTCAACTCATTTGGTTTTGACGGAATGGAAGTAGCTTCTTTCTATACTTGCGATGAAACTTGGAATCAGGAAGATGAGATTTCGCTTTTTGACACAGGTGATGTTCAAGGTGAGCAAAAAATCATGAGCGATTATGCTTTATCTGACATATTAGACGAGGAAAATACCAAGATTATTTATGTTTACGATTTTATCAATATGTGGACATTCCTAGTTGAACTAGCCGCTATTGAAGAACAAGTTGTTGGAAACACTTATCCAGAAACTATATTCTCGCACGGAGAAATGCCAGACGAAGCTTTGGAAAAAAACTTTGAAGCCGATGATATGCACAATGACATTTACGGCGAATTTGAAGACGATTTAGACGAAGATGACTTGGATATGTTTGAAGGAGACGATAGTTTTGAAGACTATGGTTTTGAAGAGAATTGGAACTAAAATATTTGTTTAAGAGTTTAAAATTGTTTAATTCTGTTTAAATAGTTGGAAAACGAAATAAAGTTTAAAATAAGTTTAATTTTTAAAAATGGTTTGTTGATGGCTACAATTAAAAGATTTGAAGATTTAGAAATTTGGCAGGATGCCCGAAAACTTTCAAAAGAAATCATTTTAATATCCAAAAACACAGAATTAAACAGAGATTTTAAACTCAAAGAACAAATCAAGGATTCTTCAGGTTCAGTTATGGACAATATTGCCGAGGGTTTTGAAAGAAACGGAAATGCTGAATTTCGACAATTTTTATCTATTGCAAAAGGTTCTGCTGGAGAAACCCGTTCCCAATTATATCGAGTTTTTGACAATGAATACATAGATGAAACCCATCTAAAGCATTTAATTTTTGAATGCGAAAAATTGAGTATCAAAATCCACAACTTCATTACTTACCTTAACAAAAAAGATTTTAAGGGAACAAAATTCATTGAATAACATATTTTAAACCTTTAAACATGATTAAACAATTTTATTTTTTAATCAAAGGCTTTAAATTTAAACCACATTAAACTCGAATTAAACAATTTTAAACTTTTAAACCTTTCAACAGGTTAAACTTTTAAACAATTTTAAACAAAAATTAAACCTTCTTAAATGATAAACTTATACAACACGCACATTGATACACTTTCCATACACCGTGTGGGAAACATGAGTCGCAACGAGCCTCTTTTTTTATCGGAAGAGCCTTTTAAATTGAATGATGAAATTGTGCCTTTGATGAAGGAGTTTTTCTTTAAATCGTTTAAGGAAAAAGAAGAGAATTATTTTCAGTTTGCACACGAAGTAGACTTGGACTATAATGACATGTATAAATATGCTACTGAGATTTTTAGCAATCCAAGTTCCTTACATGAAGTTTCCAAAAAGATAACCAAACATCTTTTTGAGCAATCCAATCATCCTCATATCAAAAACGGTGAGGTGTATGTGACCTACTTGACTAATTTAAGCATTGATAACAATGTGGTTGATGCCGTTGGTATTTTCAAAAGTGAAATTCAATCCGACTTTTTACAGTTTGAAGAAAAAGAAACACAGTTGGAAATGATTCTGCAACATGGAGTAAGCTTAAACAAGTTAGACAAAGGATGTTTGATTTTCAATTACAAAAAAGAGGAAGGATACAAAATCCTGTCAGTTGACAGCAATCGTTATGATGCGAGATATTGGTTAGAGCATTTCTTGTCGGTAGATGCATTTGAAGATGAAAACTTCATCACAAAAAAATATTTGAAATTTTGCCAGAATTTTGCAAAAGATGTTGTTTTCCCTGCCGAGGATAAAAAAGAAGAGGTAATGTTCATGAACCGTTCCGTAAATTATTTTGCAAAGAATGATCAATTTGAAGAAACCAATTTCCTAAATGAAGTTATCGACAATCCTGATTTGATTCCTGAATTCAAAAATTACAAAATGGATAAAGGGGAGAAATACAGCATTGAAGATGTAACCTCATTCCCAATTGCCAATGCAGCAGTAAGCGATGCCAGAAAATCCATAAAAAACGTGATCAATCTAGATACTAATATTCAAATCAAGATGGATTTCATCAACCCTGAAAGTGCTGAAAAGTTTGTAGAAAAAGGATGGGACGAAGAAAAACAAATGTATTACTATTTAGTTTACTTCAACAAAGAACAGAAATCGTAATTAAGTTAAATTCAGGAATTTATCCTATATAATTCACAATCCCCAATTACCTCGTAATTGGGGATTTTTTATAACAACAAGTTATTCAGACAAATAAAAACAAACAAAATTGTAAGATTTAAACTTCTTTAAGTTAAAAAACATGCTTTTCATCGATTTTATTTGAAAAGTAACAAAATTTAACATACGTTTGCTCCATACCCATATCCCCCACATTATGAACCTATTAGAACTCATGTCAAAATTTGTTGACAAAAAAACAGCATGCTCCATTTTTGGACATAAAATAGTGACCGTCAGAAACGTTACTAATCATTTTAAAGAATACAAATGCACAGTTTGTCAATTAGAATTAACAAACGATTTGCAGGACAAAAAAATGTTTTTAACTCCGCAGTTAAAAGAAATAAATGAAACTTTATTGAATCATTTCAACAGAAAAAATCTTTCTTCCCTGTAATAGTTTTAGGTAAATTAAAAAACAATATTGAAAGCATTTCTATTTAGAAATCGCTGTCAAAAATATTGGTGTTTTTAAAGTTTCGAGTAATGTATTCAAATGCTGCGGCCATAACTTTGCCCATAGATTTTGCTTTTTTAAAATTAAGATCTAGCGTGTAGTTATACAGCTCCATTTTTAGACGTTCCAGATTTTCATCTGTCGAAATAACATCATCAGCCATTACTTCCATTAGTCGCTCCGTTCTACTCCCTGCAGAAATAATTCTTTTTGCAAGTAGTGCTCTTTCCTCATATTTATATTGCTCAATGGAATTTATCTGAAGTTTATCCTTTATCATCATTACCATCGGATAATTCTCCTTGAAAAACTGAGGACGATAGACCTTTAAATTACCTTCAAAACATTGCTGATCAAAATCAATTGCCCTAATTTTATATACAACCTGATCAAAATCGTGAATTGGAATCACCACATAGTTATACGCTCTCATATCTCCCAAAAGACGTATCATGCTTCGCTCGTTAAACTTTACAAATTCCTTTGAAATTTGGGCCTTTTCAGTTTCGCTACACTTTTTTAAATTTTCCTTTATAAAAACATCACCGGCAATTCCCATAATGTGCTCTTCGACCAAAGTATCATTATAAATTAGATAGTTCATCTTGTCGGGCGACAGAAGATGTTCCAATTCCAAACCATAAATCCTTGATGCATCTGCTTTTTTTACATAAAAATGAGTGTAATTGTCGTTTAGTATGTTTCGGATTTTAATTCTAAAAGGCTTCGAATTTCCAAAAGTGCAATAATCAATACAGTCTACATTTAAATATTTGATAATATTGGAGTTACCATCAGAATGAAGAAGAGAATAAATTTTCTTTAACGTCAAATCAATGTCGGCTCGCTCAAATTCGTTATAATAGACTCGAATCCATAAAGTGTCCACGTCATTCTTGTCATAAACATTTATGGCTCCAGAGAAACGTAATAAATCTCCATATACAATGGGTACTTTCGAAATTCTATCATATCGTGCCAGATAATTTAATAAATTACTATTTATTGGATAGGTAGGTTTTTTAAAAACCATTAACTTCTCATCACTCATTGTAAATAAATTTACTGCAAATTTACATTAAAACCCTTGTATATTGAAGGAGTGAGGATTATAAAAATCATAAAAAACTCCCAATAAAAGATATTCTGCCAATGATTCGAAAATGACAAGTTTTTTCCGAAAAATAGTTTATTTCAATACTTAGTTAACAAAAAGCAACTACTTGAGTAACAAAAAACCAACTAGGACGTCCTATACAAAAAAGATATACTTTGGAAACAATTCTTTCAATACAGAACCTGAACAAGCGCTATGGCAGTCTTCAAGCTTTAAAAAATGTTTCATTAGAAATTACAAAAGGTAATGTTTATGGCATTTTGGGCCCTAATGGAAGCGGGAAATCAACCACTTTGGGCATTGTACTTAATGTAGTTAACAAAACTTCGGGTGAATACAGCTGGTTTGGCGGTAAACTTGAAACACATGAAGCGCTAAAAAAAGTGGGGGCAATTATTGAGAGACCCAACTTTTATCCCTACATGACTGCCGAACAAAACCTGAAATTGGTTTGCAAAATAAAAAATATTGATTATTCCAAGGTAGCAGAAAAACTGGAATTGGTAGGCTTAACCGACAGAAAAAACAGCAAATTCAACACCTTTTCCTTGGGAATGAAACAACGTTTGGCCATTGCTTCTGCCTTACTTAATGATCCCGAAATCTTGATTCTTGACGAACCTACAAATGGGTTGGATCCACAAGGTATTCATCAGATAAGAGATATCATTAAGCACATTGCATCCAAAGGGACAACTATTTTGTTAGCTTCTCACCTATTGGACGAAGTCGAAAAAGTATGTTCGCATGTTTTGGTTTTAAGAAAAGGACAAGTTCTTTATTCAGGACCTGTTGATGGTATTTCTGCCAATGAAGGCTTTTTCGAATTGCAAGCCGATGACATTGAGAATTTAATTCGTGTTGTACAGACGCATCCTGCGGTTGACAAGGTTACAACAACAGACACAAAAGTTTTGGTATACCTAAAAACCAAATTGGAATCAAAAGACCTCAATCAATATTTATTTGCTAATAACATTTGCCTGAGCCATTTGGTAAAACGAAAAAACAGTTTGGAAGAACAGTTTTTGGAATTAACCAAAAAGCAATAAAAATCAAATCCAAAAATCCAAGATATCGAAAACATGAAACGATTACTCTCTATAGAATTACAAAAAATCTGGCTAAACAAAGCTAGTCGTGTATTGACTTTGACTTATTTTATATTGCTATCTTTTATTGCCTTGATAGCTTCTATCAATTTTGAATTTGGCAAGCTACATTTTCAGGTTGCCGAAATGGGTATTTTTAACTTCCCATACATTTGGCATTTCAACACATACGCGGCGGCAGTTTTAAAACTCTTTTTGGCAATCGTTATTGTTTCGATGATGGCAAATGAATATAGTTATGGCACTTTAAAACAAAACTTGATTGATGGTTTGAGCAAAAAGGAATTCATTCTCTCAAAATTTGTAACCATAGTACTATTTGCATTATGTTCTACTGTTTTTGTTTTTATAATGACATTAATTTTAGGCTATAGTTTTTCTTCATATACTGAAATAGGCATTGTTTTCTCGGATTTGGAATATCTTCTGGCTTTTTTTGTAAAACTGGTTGGATTCTTTTCATTCTGTTTGTTCTTGGGAATATTGGTAAAAAGGTCTGCATTTGCATTGGGATTTCTTTTGGTTTGGAATGTAATAGAAGGTGTAGGTAAAGGATTTTTAAATTTTCGCATTTTTCCCGAAGGCAAAACGGCCGGTTACATCACACAATTTTTTCCTTTGGAAGCAATGGCAAATTTAATAGTTGAACCAATCTCCAGATTATCGGTTGTCAAAACAATTGGAACCCAAATGGGAGTCGAAAATCTTAAGGATTACAGTGTCCACTTTGCTACAATTGTAATAGTTTTATGCTGGACAGGTGTTTTTTTATTCCTCTCTTATAGAATCTTAAAAAACAGAGATTTATAGTATATTTGTATACTATGAATAGTATCAAGAATATTTTATTTTTAATATTTTACTTAATCACTTCTGTAGCAACAGCTCAGTATATTACAGTAGATGATAACAAAACAGCTCAACAATTAATTGAAAATGTTTTGGTAAACAGTTCCTGTGCCAATGTGTCCGGTTTTAATGTTAGTGGTGATTCTTTTACTATTGGAAAAAACAGTTATGGTTATTTCAATGCAGCAAATAGTGCTTTTCCGTTTAAGGAGGGAGTCATTTTATCAACTTATAGCAGTAACCTTGCAATAGGTCCATACGTGAGTAATCAAAATGGCGGAGGAAATCAATCTTGGCTTGGAGACCCCGATTTGAACAAGGCATTGGGTATCACCAGCATCAATGCAACCGTGATCGAATTTGATTTTGTTCCGCTAACCAATTTCATTAGTTTCAATTATATTTTTGCTTCCAATGAATATCAATCTTATTTCCCCTGTGAATTCTCTGATGGTTTTGCTTTTTTAATTAAGGAAAAAGGAAGTGCCGATGATTATAAAAATCTTGCTGTTCTTCCAGGAACTTCTATTCCCGTTTCTTCACAAAACGTTCATCCCATTATAAATTCAGTCGTAGATTCGCAAAACATTACCCATGCTGGTTGTGCTGCAATAAATCAATCTTATTTTAACGGATTCAATACAGCTTCAAGTCCTGTAAATTTTAGTGGTCAAACCATTAAATTAAATGCACAAAGCGATGTTGTTGCTGGAAAAACGTATCATATAAAATTAGTAATAGCCGATGATAAGGAAGAATACTTCGATTCTGCCATTTTTCTGGAGGCAGGCAGTTTTTCAGCCAAAATAGATTTGGGCCCTGATCGTTCTATTACAAACAGTAATCTTTTATGTTTTGGTGAAAGTTTTACAATCGACACCAAACTGCCAGCTACTTATTCCTACGCGTGGTACAAAAATGGTTCTACAACTCCAATTCCCGGAGAAACAAAACCATCACTTGTTGTTACCGATACTGGAACTTACAAGGTAAAGGTAACTTTTGCCCTGTCGACTTGCACCGCCGAAGATGAAATTAAAATAGAATATGCCCCTCAAATTGTTTTGAATAATGCAACCTTATATCAATGTGATGACGATTCAGACGGGATTACGACTTTTGACCTAACAAAAATGGATAATTTCATCAAGAACAATGATCCAAAACTAACAAAGCTGACCTATTATACTTCATTAGCCAATGCACAAACACAAATAAACCCAATCACAAATCTTACTTCTTTTAAAAACACCTCAAATAACCAGACACTTTATGCTCGAGTAAGCAATGATTTTGGATGTGTTAATTATGCCCAGTTAAATTTGGCTATAGCCAATAATACAATCTCACCTCAAAATCCAATTCAAAGTTGTGACATGGACACATCCCAGGATGGAATGACTCAATTTGATTTAAACTCGAAAGTTACCCCTCAAGTAATTAATGGGCTGCCTACAGGATTAATTGTTGAATATTATCTATCCGAAGCCGATGCCATTGTTCAAAAGAATCAATTGCCTAATTTATTCACGACTACAATTCCAAATCAGCAAACAATTTACGCCCGCATCATTAATGGCCCTGATTGTTACAAAATTATTTCGGAAACACTTATCGTGAATACATTTGATCCTCCAAATTTTGAAAAAACACCATCTTTTTTGTGTGATGGTTCTAATGTAACCCTAAATGTAGATAGTGGTTATACGACCTATGCATGGAGTAATGGAAGCAATACCAATACATCAACCATTACAGATTCGGGTCAATACACAGTTACTGTCACCAATAGCATAGGTTGTCAAAAAACAAAGGAATATATCGTAAAGCCATCAGGAATAGCAACAATTACCGATGTAAAAGTTAATAATTTTGCTGGCACCGAAAATATGGCTACTATTTACTATATTGGCAATGGAAATTTTGAATTTTCATTGGATGGAAATATTTATCAGGATAGCCCTATTTTCAATGGTTTGGGTGCAGGAGTATATTGGGCAACAGCCAGGGATAAAAATGGCTGTGGCATATCTGCTTCCTATAAGTTTTATATACTTGATTACCCTCGTTTTTTTACCCCAAATAATGATGGTTACAATGATACTTGGAAAATAAAAAATTTGAACTTTCTTCCAAAATCCACCATAACTATCTTTGATCGCTATGGAAAATTATTAAAACAACTAAGCACTATAAGTAATGGTTGGGATGGCACCATCGATGGAAAACAATTGCCTGCAGATGATTATTGGTTTGCCATAAATTTTGATAATGAAAAAACAATAAAAGGACATTTCTCTTTAAAGAGATAGTTTAAAATATTTAGATCTGATGAAAAAAAATCTACACTTATTTTTTATTCTTTTAACCCTAAATTGTTTTGCACAATTTAGCAAAACACATTATATCCCGCCTTTAATTTCGTCCTCAGGATTAGTTTCAGACCATTATTTATACATTTCGACACCTAGTCTTGTAAATGTAAATTTTAAAATAATAGCCAATGGTGGGGGCGTAATTAATGGAACCGTAAATAGCACTAAACCCTATATATATTATATTGGAACAGGTGCCAATACCCAATTATTCACTCCTTTGACAATGACGGGAATTATAGCCAATAAAGGGTATATAATTGAAGCCGAAGATTTGATATATGTAAGTGTCAGGGTCAACGCCGGAGTGAACAATACTGGCGGCTACAATCATGCTGGCGGATTGGTTTCCAAAGGAAATAGTGCATTAGGTACTACTTTTAGGCTGGGAGCCATGCTCAATCCGCTTTTTGATCAATCCCTCCTGAATTTTGCTTCAATACTTGCTACTGAAAACGGAACCAAGGTCACAATTTCAGACCTTAAATCGGGAGCCCGAATTTTAAACAGATCAAGCACTAACACCACATTTACGATTACCCTCAATAAAAACGAAAGTTTTGTGATGCCCTTGGAAAATTATTCAGATGGCGATCCTGTTTCAAATAGTTCAAAAATGATTGGTGCATTAGTTAAATCGGACAAACCCGTAGTAGTGAACTCAGGTTCATTTGGCGGCAGTAACAGTTCCGAAGTGAGAGTTCAAAATAATGTGATCACACCTACAGGCAGAGATGTTGGTTTTGACCAAATTGTTCCCTTGGAAAAAACAGGGAAAGAATATATTTTTGTAAAGGGAATTGGAACAGATGAATTGGAACGGGTTCTATTGGTTGCCCATTATGATCAAACAAAAATTTTTCTTAATGGAGATACAACCCCAATCACCACCTTAAATAGCGGGGAATACATTGCATTGGATGGAAGCCAATTCATCAACGATAATATGTATATTACGGCGAGCCAAAATTTATTTGCATATCAAAGCATAGGAGGATTAGCTTCGCCTGCCAATCAGAACTTGTTTTTTGTTCCGCCAATAAATTGCTCCACACCCAATGCGGTTGACAACATCCCTGAAATTCAATCTATTGGAAACACAATATTTAACGGATTTTTAAATATTGTAACCGAAACCGGTGCCACCGTTTTATTAAACAATAGCCCTATCGCCGCTACTCCAACTACAATTACGGGGAACCCAAATTTTGTAAGATACACCATAGGTAATTTATTGGGAAATATCGCCGTAAAATCAACCAAACAGGTGTATGTTTCCTATTTTGGAACCAATGGAGCAGCTACATACGGAGGCTATTACTCAGGATTTGATTTAAAACCCGAAATTGTAAGTGGCAAAATTAGCATAACTGATAATTCCTCTTGGATTCCGAACGTGTCCTTAAAAATCAACACCTTGTCATCTTATGATACTTTTCAATGGTTCAAGGACGACATCCTAATTCCAAGCGAAACAAACAACAACTATAAACCTACCCAACCCGGATTTTATCAGGTAAGAGGTAGTATATCCGGTTGCGTTAGCGATGTTTACTCTGATAAAATTCCAGTAAGCATACGTCCAATAAATATCGACAATGATTTAGCAAACGACAATATCGATATTGATTATGACAATGACGGAATATTAAACTGTACCGAATCCTTCGGAAGCAAAAGTATTGACAATTCAAATCCAAACTCAGGTATTGTAACGGCAGGTACATATTCCAATTCATTTACAGGTTCATTTAGTAATACAACACCCGAAGCAGCAATACCATTTCAAGGAAATACGGATGGTAGTTTTGTAACTGAAGTTATGGCTGGAAAAGGACTTTCGGTTGCTTATAATTTGAATTTCACAAAACCTATAAATCTTAGTTTGGAATATCCATCAACTGCAAATACAACTGATTTGTTGAATACGGATTCTGAATATATCATCAATTCCGATATAGACAAAACCATAACCGTTTTGAATCCGACCGATCAACTATTAATTGATACCAATTATGACGGAGTCTATGAAAGCGGGGTAACACAGTTCTCTTCTTTTGAAATTCGTTTCAGGCTCAACGGGAATATTCCGCTAGCTGCAGGAAGCGGAACCTTTTCATTTCAATCCTATCAAACCAAAACTTTTAAGATTACCCATAAAAATCTTCTTGACACCGCAGGAAACAAGGCAACATTCAAGCTTACGGCAACTTGTCTTCCAAATGATACTGATGGTGATGGTATTCCTGACCAATTGGATTTGGATTCAGACAATGACGGCATCCCGGATAGTATGGAAAACCAAAAAATCCCAAAACCATTATCAAATACCGATACTAATCTCGATGGATTAGACAACCTTTTTGATTCGGCAACAAGCCCACTCGATTCAGATAATGATGGTGTACCCAATTATCTTGATTTGGACAGTGATAATGACGGCATATACGATTTAGTGGAATCTGGAAGTAATGCCTTAGACAGTAATAAGGATGGTATTCTTGACACAGCGGCTTTTGGAACAAATGGACTGGCCAATATATTGGAAACAAGTCCCGATAATGGAGTTTTAAGCTATTCAGTTGCTGATACAGACGGTGATGGTATAAAAAACCAAACCGAAATGGACAGTGACAACGATTTATGCAATGATGTTATTGAAGCTGGATTTTTAGATGCTGACGGAGATGGAATTTTAGGTTCACAAGTTCCTGCCACAGTTAATGCAAAGGGCAAAGTTACAAGCGGCACTGGATATAATACTCCAAACAGCAATTACATCCTCTTTGCCCCTATTGTTATAACTGCACAACCAACATCAAATCCAGTTTGCGAATTGCAAAACGCCAAAATCACGTTAACCGATAATGGTGGTAACACCTATCAATGGCAATTATCTACAGACGGTGTAAACTGGAGCAATCTTGTTAACAATTCAACTTATTTGGATGTTGCAACAAATACCTTAACTATAGTGAAGGTTACCACTATAATGAGTAATTATAAATATAGAGTACAATTAAACAAAACAGGAAATTCCTGCGGGCTAACTTCTGCCGAAACTTCATTATCAATTTATGCCTTACCTGTTATTAGTGATGCAACACTGATTCAATGTGATGACGATTCAGATGGTATTTCCAACTTTAATGTAACCGAAAAAAACAGTTTTATTTCTACCAATTATACTAATGAAACTTTCAGTTACTATACCACTTTGAATGGAGCAAATACAAAAGATGCAACGGCACTTATTACCAATCCAATTGCTTTTACAAGTGCCAATAGCACCATTTGGTCAAGAGTCGAAAATTCGAACGGTTGTTTTAGAGTAGCACAGTTAACCCTAATTGTTTCCACTACACAGCCTAATGCTGCTTTCAAGAAAACCATTGAAGTTTGTGACGATTTTGTTGATGCCGTAAATGATGACAGGGACGGAATAGCGACATTTGATTTTAGTTCGGTAACTGCAGACATAAAAAGCTTACTTCCTCCGCCTTCCACAAACTATATGATAAAATTCTATTCCAATAAAGACGATGCTTTGGCAGAAACGAATGCAATTCAAAACCCTTCCAATTACAGAAATACAATCCCAAACCAACAAGAAATTTGGGTACGAATAGAAAGTAATTTGGACAATGCCTGCTTTGTTTTAGGATCCTACATCACTCTTATTGTAAATCCAAAACCGCATGTTGATACCAACGCCAATAAAAAAGATAATGAGTTAATATGTTCAAATCTGCCTACCTTTTCCATTACTCTCAATGCCGGAATTATTGATAATACACCTATCAACTCTTATAATTATATTTGGTTAAAAGATGGTATGACAATTCCAAACGAAAACGGTTATACTCTTGATGTTAATGAAGAAGGAAATTACTCGGTAATAGTATCAACCTCTAAAGGTTGTGATAGAACGCGAAACATTAATGTTACAGCATCTGATATTGCCCACTTAAATACAGTGTCAATTTTAGATTTATCTGACTCTAATACCGTAACTGCAAATATTACAGGGCAAGGTGATTACCAATACAGCCTTGATTTGCCTAATGGTCCATTTCAGGATTCCAATTTCTTTGAAAATGTTCCCTCTGGAATTCATGATCTTTATATTAATGACAAAAATGGATGTGGAATAATTAAAAAGAACATTGCTGTTCTTGGAATACCTAAATTTTTCACACCAAATAACGATGGCTATAATGATTATTGGAAAATTAAGGGAACCAGTGAAACATTTAATTCTCATACCCAAATTTTTATTTATGATCGATATGCCAAATTAATAAAGCAAATTACAGCTTCAGGCAATGGCTGGGACGGAACTTATGTAGGAAATCCAATGCCGGCCGATGATTATTGGTATACCATAAAACTTGAAGATGGACGGGAGGCCAAAGGTCATTTCGCTTTAAAAAGATAAACAATCGATTTTAAATATCTAAATCAACAGTCATGATAAAGTTTTTCGTCATAGGTTTATTAACCGTTAGCAGCTTAGGATTTGCTCAAAATTCAAACCTTATCATCAATGTTTCGGGTTTAAAAAACAATACCGGAGTATTGACAGCCGAATTATATAATACGAAAGAAAAATTCCTTAAAACATCTTATAAAAAAGGTTCTGTCACAATAAAATCAAATGCTGCAACAGTTACTTTTTCTGATATTCCCAAAGGAGAATATACTATTATGGTATACCACGATGCAAACAACAATGGCAAACTGGATAAAAGTTTTATAGGAATGCCAAAAGAGCCTGTTGCTTGCTCCAACAATGCAAAAGGTTTTATGGGACCTCCAAAATATGACGATGCAAAATTCATTGTTTCAACTGATACAAAAATGAATATTAAAATGACTTCGGCACATTAAACAGCTATAAGTGATTAATGAATGGTTATACTTTTTAAACGGTTTTTAGAATGATAGCAAAAAAGCAGAATCTCCCCCTTTAGCCCCGATTGAAACGAAAATCCTTGTTTGCCGGAGTTCGGCAAATAAGATTGTAGTGGAAAGCGGGACCAATCTTTGCTAAAAATGCCTAATCTTTCTGCTCCCAAAAAATCAATAATCAAAACGACCTTAAAACAAAAATCCCAAATTCTGATCGAATTTGGGATTTTTTAATATTGAAAATTTAAATCTTTTAGATTTTGAATCTTTTTCTATCAGTTTCAGTCAAATAAATTTTTCTCAAACGAATAGATTTTGGTGTAACCTCTACATATTCATCTTTTTGAATGTACTCTAAAGCTTCCTCAAGAGAGAAAATGATTGGAGGAATAATTCTCGCTTTCTCATCATTTCCAGATGAACGAACGTTAGATTGTTTTTTCTCCTTAGTTACGTTTACACACATATCATCACCACGAGAGTTTTCTCCAATTACCTGACCTTCGTAAATTTCGGCATTTGGTTCAACAAAAAACTTACCACGATCTTGCAATTTGTCGATAGAATAAGGAATAGCTTTTCCTTTTTCCATAGAAATTAATGAACCTTTATTACGTCCTGCAATTTCTCCTTTGTAAGGCTCATATCCAATGAAACGGTGAGCCATAATAGCCTCACCAGCTGTAGCAGTAAGCAACTGATTACGCAATCCAATAATTCCACGTGATGGAATATTAAATTTAACAATCATACGCTCCCCCTTAGTTTCCATACTCAACATTTCGCCTTTACGCATGGTAACAAACTCAACTGCTCTACCTGAAAGATTTTCTGGCAAGTCGATTGTCAATTCCTCGATTGGTTCACATTTTTTACCATCAATTTCTTTGATGATAACTTGTGGTTGACCAATTTGAAGCTCATACCCTTCTCTTCTCATTGTTTCAATAAGAACAGATAAGTGAAGTACTCCACGACCAAATACCATGAATTTATCAGCAGAATCAGTTTCACCCAATTTCATTGCTAAGTTTTTCTCTAATTCTTTTGTCAAACGCTCTCTAATGTGACGAGAAGTTACAAATTTACCCTCTTTACCAAAGAAAGGAGAGTCGTTAATTGTAAACAACATACTCATTGTAGGTTCGTCGATATCAATAGTTTTAAGACCTTCAGGATTTTCATGATCAGCGATTGTATCACCAATTTCAAATCCTTCAACTCCAATAATTGCACAAATATCTCCAGCAATTACTTGTTCTACTTTTTTACGGCCAAGACCTTCAAAAGTATGAAGTTCTTTTATACGAGATTTTGATATAGTTCCGTCTCTTTTTACCAATGAGATTGGCATACCTTCCTTAAGAACTCCTCTTTCCAAACGACCAATCGCGATACGACCTGTAAAAGCTGAGAAATCTAAAGATGTAATCAACATTTGTGGTGTTCCTTCAGATACTTTAGGAGCTGGTACATTTTCAACAACCATATCCAACAATGCTTCCACATTATCAGTTACGTTTTCCCAGTGGTCAGACATCCAGTTATTTTTAGCCGAACCATAAACGGTTGGAAAATCCAACTGCCATTCTTGAGCACCTAATTCGAACATTAAATCGAAAACTTTTTCGTGAACTTCTTCAGGAGTACAGTTTTCTTTATCTACTTTATTGATAACCACACAAGGTTTCAATCCTAAGTCGATTGCTTTTTGCAATACAAAACGGGTTTGTGGCATTGGACCTTCAAAAGCATCCACCAAAAGACAAACACCATCAGCCATGTTCAATACACGCTCTACTTCTCCACCAAAATCGGCGTGGCCAGGTGTATCAATAATGTTGATTTTTGTACCTTTATATTGAACCGAAACATTCTTTGAGGTAATAGTAATACCTCTTTCGCGCTCTAGGTCGTTGTTATCAAGGATTAAGTCACCTGTGTTCTCGTTGTCACGAAATAACTGACAGTGATACATAATTTTATCAACCAAAGTTGTTTTACCGTGATCGACGTGGGCAATAATTGCAATGTTTCTAATAGCTTCCATCTGTGAATTTTAATGGGTGCAAAGGTACACTTTATTTTGATATAAAAAATCTTTATGCAATAGTTTGCTATTTTGTTAACAACTAAGCACTTAACACAATACTAAAAATATAGTGTCAGAATTTATTTAAAACGAAGATTTAAATTTTAACATTAAATAGATTATATTTGATTAATGAAAAATAAAGCCGATCAAGTAACAGCAATTTATATAATCTCAGGACTATTTATCGCTATCATAAGCTTTAAATTGACAAAGCACTATTCCCCCTATTTAAATACCTATAATTTTGAGCTTATCAAGGACATTCTTTTCATAACTACAACTGGTTGTATCTTTAGATATATTTTACACAAAAACAACAAAAGAAACACTGAAACATACAAAAATCTCAAACAAACTAACGACAAACTAAAAGAATCTTACGAAAAATATGATATTGTTGCAAAAGCGACCAGTGACACTATTTGGGACTGGAAAATCCCCGAAGACAATCTCACATGGAATAAAGGCATCAAGGGTGTATATGGCTACAATCAAGACGAAGTAGGCAACACATCTAAATGGTGGTTTGACAATATACACCCGGAAGACAGTATAAAAATGTCTATCAAACTCTATGCTTTTCTTGAACAAAAAACAGAAAAATGGCAAGATCAATACCGCTTCAAATGCGCAGATAACACCTATAAATACGTATTGGATAGAGGTTTTATCATAAAAGATGAAAACGAAAAAGCCATACGCATGATTGGTGCCTTACAAGATATCACCAAACAAAAAGAGGAAGAAAATAGATTAAAACTACTCGAAACTGTCTTTACAGAAGCTCGAGATTCAATTATTATCACACAAACAATATCTGATGACAACCAAATTCCAAAAATAGTTTTTGCAAATCCTGCTTTCAGTAAAATGTCTGGCTATCTACATTCTGAAATCATAGGAAAGTCACCTAATTTCTTTATGGGACAAAATACAGACACTCATGAAATCGAAAAATTAGCACAAGCAATAAGAAACAGAAACGAATGCTTTTCGGAAATCATACTTTACAAGAAAGACCGCTCCGAATATTGGGTAAGTCTTTCTATAATCCCAGTTTACAACCTAGAACATGATTTATCTCACTGGATTTCAATACAAAGAGACATCACAGAAGAAAAAAAATTAGAAAAGGAAAAAGAAATACTCATTCAGGAATTAACCAGTAACAACAAAGATCTAAAACAATTTTCATACATCACATCTCATAATTTAAGAGCTCCATTATCAAATCTAACAGGACTTTTAAATTTAATCGACGACATCACAATTGAAAATGAAGATTTAAAAGAAATCATAAATGGCTTTAGAGTATCCACTCATTTATTAAATGAAACCATTAACGATCTCGCCAAGGTAATCACCATAAAAGATAATCCATCAATACAAAAGGAAGAACTACAAATTCAAGATATTTTCAAGAACATCCTTAACCAGTTGCATCTAAAAATTGAAACAATAAAACCAAAGCTAAACATTGATTATGGAAACGTCACCAAAATAAATACTAACAAAATTTACCTAGAAAGCATCCTCCTCAACCTATTCACTAATTCACTTAAATTCAGATCAAAAAATAGAGACTTAATTATTGATATTACCATGTCAGAAACAAACCATATCACATCAATTAATTTCAAGGATAATGGCATTGGAATAGATTTGGAAAGACACAAACACAAAATATTCGGTCTCTATCAAAGGTTTCATGATTGCCCCGACAGTAAAGGATTAGGTTTGTTTTTAGTCAAATCACAAATAGAAGCCATGGGAGGATCTATAAGCATTGAAAGTGAAATTGACAAAGGAACTGAATTTACATTAACATTTAAATCATTTTAAAATGTTAGACATAATTATGTGTGTCGATGACGACCCAATTACATTAATGCTATTTAAAAAAATAGTAGAAAAAGCATCTTTTGCCAAAGAAATAGTAAACGCAATGAATGGTGAAGAAGCCATTACATTTATCAACGCAATTACCTATGAAGACTCGAAGCCTCAATTAATTTTTTTGGACTTAAACATGCCTATAATGAGCGGTTGGGAGTTTCTTGATTTATTCAACAACTCTACTTATTACAAGTTAAACAATACCAAAATCATCATTTTAACTTCAACCATAGATCCGGAAGATATCAAAAAATCAAAGACATACCCAAATGTTATTGAATTCTTATCCAAGCCCATCACCGTTGAAATGTTAAATTACCTAAAATCAAAAATTGATTAACAAAAAACTTTTAGCCATAAAAAAAGCTCCTTTTTCAAGGAGCTTTTTTTATACAAATTATATTACTTACAATTTAGCAACATGTTTAGTTAACTTAGACTTCAAGTTTGAAGCTTTGTTATCATGAATGATGTTTTTCTTTGCTAATTTATCTATCATAGAAATTACACTTGACAATTTTGAAGTCGCATCAGCCTTATCAGTTGCAATTCTTAATGCTTTAATAGCATTACGAGTCGTTTTATGTTGGTATCTATTTAATACTCTTCTCTTTTCGTTACTTCTAATTCTTTTTAGAGCTGACTTATGATTTGCCATTGTGTTATCTTTTTATCTTAATTATTTCATTTTTTGTAGTCCGTAAGGGAATCGAACCCCTGTTACCAGAATGAAATTCTGGCGTCCTAACCCCTAGACGAACGGACCATATTCCTTCTAAGTTCAGAACTTTCTAGATCAAAAAAATTGTAGTCCGTGGGGGAATCGAACCCCCCTTACCAGGATGAAAACCTGGCGTCCTAACCGATAGACGAACGGACCATTGTTTTTTTATTCTCAGAAATTTTTCAATCTAAATACTTCTTGTAGTCCGTGGGGGAATCGAACCCCCCTTACCAGGATGAAAACCTGGCGTCCTAACCGATAGACGAACGGACCCTACTTCTGTAAAACGCCTTACTTCTGTAATGCGGATGCAAAAATACAACTATTTTTGAGAAGCACAATAGCTGAAGCAAAAAAAATTATTTTTTTTTAATATGCCTTAGCAAATAGCACCCTTCCTACAGAAGGTTTCCCAGTAAACACACAGCTTCCCGCCTGTTCTACCCTATCCAAAGGAATACATCTTATCGTTGCTTTTGTCAATTCCTTGATCTTCTCTTCAGTAGCTGCAGTTCCATCCCAATGTGCTGAAACAAAGCCACCTTCACTATCAAGAACTGTCTTAAATTCATCAAAACTATTTACTTCAGTGATATGCGTATTTCTATAATTTAATGCTTTTTCGAATAAATCATTTTGAATTTGTTCCAATAAATCACCAATATAAGTTGTGATTCCGTCTTTGGAAACAACTTCTTTTGTCAAAGTATCTCTTCTTGCCACTTCAAAAGTTCCGTTTTCCAAATCTTTTGGACCTACAGCAATTCGAACTGGAACTCCTTTTAATTCCCATTCGGCAAATTTGAATCCTGGTTTTTGAGTTGTTCTATTATCAAATTTAACCGAGATGTTTAATTTTCTAAAAGCCTTAACCAAAACATCAACTTCATTAGAAATAGCTTCCAATTGTTCATCACTCTTATATATAGGAACAATAACAACTTGAATCGGAGCTAAATTTGGAGGCAATACCAATCCTTGATCATCAGAATGAGTCATCACCAATGCTCCCATCAATCGAGTTGAAACCCCCCAAGAAGTTCCCCAAACATACTCCTGCTTACCTTCTGCATTGGCAAACTTCACATCAAAAGCTTTTGCAAAATTCTGCCCTAAAAAGTGAGAAGTACCAGCCTGTAAAGCTTTACCGTCCTGCATCAAGGCTTCGATACAATACGTTTCATCAGCACCTGCAAAACGTTCTGTTTCTGTTTTCAATCCTTTTATTACCGGAATAGCCATGAAATTTTCAACAAAATCAGCGTAGACATTCATCATTTTCTCAGATTCTTCTATTGCTTCTGCTTTTGTTGCATGCGCAGTATGCCCTTCTTGCCACAAAAACTCGGCTGTTCTCAAGAACAATCGTGTTCTCATTTCCCAGCGAACCACATTTGCCCATTGATTGATCAATAAAGGCAAATCTCTATACGACTGTACCCATCCTTTATAAGTAGACCAAATAATAGCTTCACTTGTAGGACGAACAATCAATTCCTCTTCTAGTTTTGCATTAGGGTCAACCATTAGTTTACCTGGTTTATCAGGATCATTTTTCAATCTATAATGAGTCACAATAGCGCATTCCTTTGCAAATCCTTCTGCATTTTTTTCCTCTGCCTCGAACATGCTCTTGGGAACAAACAAAGGGAAATAAGCATTTTGATGCCCTGTTTCCTTAAACATCCTATCAAGTTCAGCTTGCATTTTTTCCCATATAGCATATCCGTACGGTTTTATCACCATACACCCTCTAACTCCTGAATTCTCTGCTAAATCGGCCTTAACAACCAACTCATTGTACCATTTTGAATAATCTTCTGCTCTTGTTGTAAGGTTCTTGCTCATTTTGAATAATTTGGCATAATATTTGTTTCTAATAATTTAACTAAATAATTACGCAAAACTAACTAAATTTGTATTGTCCAACAATAAAATAATCTGCCGAAATGAAAACAAATGCATTAATTACTCGGAAAACATCACTTTACTTCCTAATAGGATTTTTGAGTTTGGTAATAACTTCTTGTGGATCTTATCAAAACAGTTCTTATTACGACAGCGATGGCATATATAGCACAAATGGAGAGAAAGTTGTTAAAAAAGACAATCAATCTGCATCCACTTCCATTCAGTATAAAGAATACTTCAATTCATTACAAACTACAGGGACTTCTGGTGATATTTTCACTGATGTAAATAGCTACAGCACCAATTATAGCACAGAAAACGATTCCATACAAACGCCATCAACAGGATATGCTTCATGGGGTAGTTCTCCACAACAAACAACCGTAACGGTTTATCCAGATACTTCTTGGTATTTTGGTTATGGTTATGGTTGGGGATATCCTTATTATGGTTATGGCTGGGGCTATCCTTATTACGGTTGGGGTTATCCAGGTTATGGTTGGGGATATCCGGGATATGGCTGGGGAGGAGGCTATCCAGGATATGGTCACCCTGGATATTATCCTATCGCTACTCCTTATGCTTACAACAACAGTAGAAGAGGTTCTTCTTACGGAGGGAATTACACAAATAGAGAAACCTACTCCAATAGAGTTACTCCCTACAGCAGAAATGGTATCGCTAACAGAAATACCATTAGCAACAACAATATTTATAACAGAAATAGCACTAATAATATTGTAAACAGAACTGCTCCTACATTTACAAACAGGAATAACTATTCTACTAATTCAGTATCTACCTCTAGAAACTATAATCAAAGCCAATCTAGAAATAGCTACAATAACACACAAAACAGAACCAGTACCTCTAGTCAAAACAACACCCAAAGATCTAGTTACACTCCAAGCAATAATTCTTCTTATAGAAGCAGCAGCAATAGCGGTAGTATGGGCGGAGGTAGCAGAATGTCATCTGGCGGAGGAGGCGGAGGCAGAATGTCTGGCGGCGGAGGCAGAAGATAAAACACTGAACTAACACAATTAACTAACCCTAAGTTAAACCCAATGAAAAAGAACCTCTTATTATTTTTAATAGTAGGATTAACATTCTCTACTGTATATTCGCAAGAAATGAAAGACGCTATGCGTTATGCGCAAAGCGAATTACAAGGAACTGCTCGCTTTACATCCATGAGTGGTGCGTTTGGAGCATTAGGTGGAGATTTATCGTCCTTAAATATAAACCCTGCCGGATCTGCTGTTTTTAATAACAATCTATTCGCTACCACTATGGGGTTTTATGATATCAAAAATAAATCTAATTATTTCAAAACCTCTACTTCGGCCAGCGAGAATAATTTTGATCTTAACCAAGCAGGTGGTGTTTTTGTTTTTAAAACCAGAGATCCTAATGTTGATTTGAGAAAATTTTCATTTTCCATCAATTATGAAAACACCAATAATTATGACAACTCCTTGTTTTCTGCAGGAGTAAGTCCAATTCACTCAATAGATGGCTATTTTACAAGTTATGCAAATGGCGTACCGTTAGGATTAATAACAAATAGTAATTATGCAAATTTAGAGAATGGGGCACAACAAGCTTATCTAGGATACTATGGATTCGTTATAAATCCTGTTGATGATGTTGACACAAATGATAGATACACTTCAAATGTTCGATCAGGAGGAAATTATTATCAAGAAAACAGCACCTACTCTACCGGTTATAATGGAAAGTTAATTTTTAATAGTGCAGTGCAAGTTAATAACTTATATTTCGGATTGAATTTGAATTCCCATTTTACCGATTATGTCCAAGATTCAAATTTTTACGAATCCAATAACAATATTTTAGATTTGCGTGACGACGGGGTTAGCAGTTTGAATTTTTCAAATAGCCTTCATACTTTTGGCTCAGGATTTTCATTCCAAATCGGAACTATTGCCAAATTAAACAACAACATCCGTGTAGGTTTTGCTTATGAATCACCAACATGGTATAATTTGAGAGATGAATTTTCACAAAGACTAACTTCTATTACTACCAACATAAAAGAATCAAGTCCTCCAAATGTTGTAGACCCTTTAATCATTAATTACTACGCCCCTTATGACCTACAAACTCCCGGAAGTTTAACCGGAAGTTTTGCTTATGTATTTGGAAAAACGGGTTTAATTAGCGTAGACTATAAATACAAGGATTATAGCAAAACTGAATTTGGCCCACAAAACGACCCTCATTTTAGAGATTTAAACATCGAAATGCGCAATTCACTAGGCAGTTCAAGCGAATTAAGAGTTGGTGGTGAATATAGAATCCAAAATTTAAAACTAAGAGGCGGTTACCGTTTTGAAGGGAGTCCTTACAATGACTCAGTAACTATTGGAGATTTATACAGTTTTTCGGGCGGATTAGGCTATAATTTTGGACCTATAAAACTTGATTTTTCATATGCTCATGCTTATTCTACATCCCAAGAGCAGTTTTTCTCTCAAGGATTTACAGAAAGAGCCAGAATTAACACTTACAAGAATAATTTCACGATGACTTTTACATTTGAAATGTAAAAATATATCCTCCTAGTAAAAGAAGCCACTTTTGAATAATCCCAAAAGTGGCTTCTTTTTTGCACAAAGCTTGATTCTTGTTATGAAAAACAAAATTTCTTGATCAGCCCCGACAGTAGTGGAAATCCTTATAAGCCGGTGTTCGGCTTATAAGATTGAAGCGAATGGCGGGACTAAACTTCCTAAATACAGCAAATGTTGTGCTCCAAATCATTTTTATACAAACAAACTGGGCATTTTGAAAGTAAAGAAGCAGGTTTTCGACAAAAAATTGTAATTTTGCAAATTCCTAAATTATCAGGAATACAATATATATGAGAACTAAGTCTTTAAAAAAGAACAAAATAAATGTGATCACCCTAGGGTGTTCAAAAAATGTGTATGATAGCGAGGTGCTGATGGGACAACTTCGTGCGAGCGGAAAAGAAGTGACTCATGAGGCCAAAGCTGAAGATGAAGGAAATATTATCGTGATAAACACTTGCGGATTTATTGATAATGCAAAGGCAGAATCAGTAAATATGATATTGGAATATGCTGATAAAAAAGACAGAGGACTCGTTGACAAAGTTTTTGTAACTGGATGTTTATCTGAAAGATACAGACCTGATTTAGAAAAAGAGATTCCAAATGTTGACCAATTTTTTGGAACTACAGAATTGCCTTCTTTATTAAAAGCCTTGGGTGCTGATTACAAGCATGAGTTACTAGGAGAACGTTTGACAACTACTCCAAAAAATTACGCTTATTTAAAAATTTCTGAAGGTTGTGACAGGCCATGTAGTTTTTGTGCGATTCCGCTAATGAGAGGCAAAAACGTTTCACAAACCATTGAAAAATTGGTTAAGGAAGCTGAAGGACTAGCGAGAGATGGTGTAAAAGAATTGATTTTGATTGCTCAGGACTTGACTTATTATGGTCTTGATTTGTATAAAAAAAGAGCGTTGGGCGAATTACTGGAAGCTTTGGTAAAAGTAGACGGTATTGAGTGGATTCGTTTACACTACGCCTTCCCTACCGGATTCCCGATGGATGTTCTTGAAATCATGAAACGTGAGCCTAAAATTTGTAATTATATTGATATTCCATTGCAACACATTGCAGATTCTGTCTTGAAATCAATGCGCCGTGGAACCACTCAAGAAAAAACTACCCAATTATTAAAAGACTTTAGAGCTGCTGTTCCAGGAATGGCAATTCGAACTACCTTAATTGTAGGTTATCCAGGGGAAACAGAAGAAGATTTTAATATTTTGAAGGATTTTGTTCAGGAAATGAAATTTGACAGAATGGGCTGTTTTGCTTATTCTCACGAAGAAAACACACATGCTTTTTTACTGGAAGATGATGTCCCTGCCAATGTAAAACAGGATCGTGCCAACGAAATTATGGAATTGCAGTCGCAAATATCCTGGGATTTGAATCAAGAAAAAGTTGGAAAAACTTTTAGATGTATTATTGACAGAAAAGAAGGTGGTCATTTTGTAGGTAGAACGGAATTTGATAGTCCAGATGTAGATAATGAGGTTTTAATAGACGCAACAAAACACTATGTAAAAACAGGTGATTTTGCAATGATTAAAATTATTGAAGCAACAGAATTTGATTTATACGGAGAACCAGTTTAGATTTTTTTTTAATTCAACATTGTATTTTATGAGAACTTTTAAAACAATATTGTTTATTGCGATTTTACTTTTGTCTGCCAATACTATTTTGGCACAATATAATAATGGCTACGGAAATGGATACGGAAATGGATATGGCAACGGTTACGGAAATGGTTACGGAAACGGATATGGCAGATCCAGCCAAATGGATCAAATGGCTAGTCAACCCAGTGCTCCAAAACCTGTACCAGTGGAACAAACTGCCGCAAAAATAGTAGCTTATTACAAGAAAGAACTCAATTTGGACGCCCTTCAAGAAGTTGTTGTAAAAAATATTTACATCAAAACGCTTAAAAAAGAAGAGATTGTAATGAAAAAGGAGATTAGCGATGAGGAGAAAAAAAACGAGTTAAAAATTATGAGTGAAATGACTGAAATGGAAATTAAAGAAATTTTAAACAAGGAACAAAAAGAAAAATACAAAAACTTGATTGATGAAAGAAACAGTAAAATGGAAGCCCGAAAACACTAAATAATCACAAAATACTATTTGAAATTTTTCGATATGAAAAAGCTTTTTTATTCTCTCATACTAGCTCTATTAATTGTTTCATGTGGTACAAATCCACACAAGGCAAATGAAAAAGCCTATAATGTTCAAGTAAAATCCTTAAATGAAACTATTGCTACAAAAGAAGCCATTCCTTTAAAAAATGAAACTTTTGTAATTATTGATAGCGCTGCATATCGATACAATAATCAATTACTCAATTACAAAGACACACTTTCCAAAACTGATACCAAGATTTTACAAAACGGCATTGTTTCTGAATGGATGGGAACCGTTAATTTCAATTTAAGAAAACCTAATTTTATTATTATTCATCATACGGCACAGGATTCGATACAACAAACCATAAAAACATTTACTTTAAAACAAACCAATGTAAGCGCTCACTATGTTATAGCGAGAGATGGAAAAGTGGTTCACATGCTCAATGACTATTTAAGAGCTTGGCATGCAGGAAATGGATCATGGGGCAGAGATACTGATATTAATTCCAGTTCCATTGGAATTGAATTAGACAATAATGGTTCTGAACCTTTTTCAGATATACAGATCAATACTTTGCTAGCCCTTTTGACCAAATTAAAAAAAGATTATAATATTCCAACCCAAAATATAATAGGACACGCAGATATTGCTCCAAGCAGAAAGAAAGATCCAAGTGCTTTATTCCCATGGAAACTTTTGGCTTTAAATAATTTTGGAGTTTGGCCAGACGATGAACTACCTTGCCCTCCACCAGAATTTAATCCGGAACAAGGTTTACAAGCCATAGGTTACAATACCAAAAATCTTTCGGCAGCTATCATGGCTTTTAAACTTCATTTCATCCAAACAGAAGTGAATGATATTATGGATGAAAAAACAATTAGAACAATTTATTCTATTTACAAAAAATAAAAATACTTATATATTTTTGGATTAACCAAAAGTGATTTTGGATATTTATATTGGAATTAAGGTATCAAATTACACAATGACTTGTTTTGCTAAATAGATTCATCAAAATCATTTTGTGAATTTATGAAGTTTAATACCTAAAAGGATGACACACCCAAAAATATGGCTTTCCTCCCCACACATGGGAGGCTCCGAACTCAACTACATACACGATGCGTTCGATTCCAATTGGATTGCCCCAATCGGAGCAAATATTACCGAATTTGAACATGATTTAGAAAAACACTTATCTAATAATGTTTTTGTAACTGCCTTGAATTCAGCAACAGCTGCAATTCATTTGGGTTTAATACTTTTGGATGTAAAATTTGGGGACACGGTCATCTGCCAATCCTTGACATTTTCGGCTTCGGCCAATCCGATTCTATACCAAGGTGCCACTCCAATTTTTATAGATAGCGAACCCGAAACTTGGAATCTTTGCCCCATCGCTTTAGAAAATGCCATTTTGGATACAATTTATAAAGGTCAAATTCCAAAAGCAATCATTGCCGTGCATTTATATGGTGTCCCGTATAAAATAGACGAAGTTAGAGCCGTAGCCAATAAGTACAACATTCCAATTCTTGAAGATAGTGCCGAAGCTTTGGGAAGCAGCTATAAAGGACAAAAATGTGGGACTTTCGGTGATATTGGTGTTTTTTCATTCAATGGTAATAAAATCATAACAACTTCTGGAGGCGGAGCCATTGTAACCACTAATCAGCAACTGAAGAAAAAAGTACAATTCCTTGCATCACAAGCCAAGGATGAAGCGCCACATTACCAACACAGTGAACTCGGTTATAATTACCAAATGAGTAATATTTGCGCAGGCATTGGACGTGGTCAAATGAAAGTTCTTAATGAGCGCATTGCCTCACGAAGAGCCATGCATGATTTTTATGTATCTCTTTTTGAAAATATCCCCGGAATTACTGTTTTTACAATCGAAAATCCAGACTATTTTGCCAATTATTGGCTCACCTCAATTCTTGTAAATCCTGCAGAAACCAAAAATAAAATCAATAAAGAAACTATCCGATTGACTTTATTGGATTCTAATATAGAGTCTAGGCCTTTATGGAAACCCATGCATCTTCAGCCGTTGTATAAAAAATATCTTTTTTACGGAGAAAAAGTAGCCGAAACATTATTTGAAAACGGCTTGAGTTTGCCTTCCGGATCTAATTTAACCGACATAGAGAGAAATCGCATCAGTGATGTTTTATTGAAATTATTAAGTTAAAGCGTTTTAAACAACCCTCATTAACTATGTTTTCGCAGTAAAAAACCTGAGTTAAGCACAAATATCACCAAAAAAAAGGCTGCCAAAACCTATAAAGGTCTTGACAGCCAAAAAAAAAATATCTTTTTATTGTTTTTTAAAAAGCCTAAGCTACGTAAACTCTCCTTATTAGAATCCGTAAACCACAGCTAAAAGCACTTGAGAAGCAGATTTTGTTGGAGCCATATCCGAATCTTTAAATACCTCATCAGAGTTAGAATCCATTCTAAACTCAGGAATAATTGTCAAACCACTCACTTTATAGTTTCCTGATAGAGTAAAAGCCGTAACGCTTGTATCTCCAGAACCTTCTTTGTATTTAAAATATTCCGCACGCAATCCCAAAGCAAAAGCATCAGTAATAGCATAAGAAGGATACAAAGCTGCTCCAGTATAACCAACATCTCCTTCATTTGAAAAATCAGCAGCATTTAAACCTAATTTGAATTTTTCGCTAAGTTGGAATGTTGCAGTCAAATCAAAAATAGTACCACTTACAGAACCATCCATAAAGTTTAAATAAGCGCTAACTCCTTCATTTGCAAAAGACAATTGACCTCCTACAGCATTCAATCCTTTTGCCGGATCAGCTTGGTATTTATTCCAAGAGTCATTAAATACTCCCAGCATTGCTCCAAATTTATCAGTTATCTTATAATTTGCCTTAACTCCAGCATTTTGGAACGGACCGTTGGTAAACAAATAAGAAGTAGAATAAGCAAAATTACCCACTGGAGAAATCACCTCATAACCAATAAAAGTTCCCATGTAACCAGCTGTAAAACTTAATTTGTCTGAAACTGCGTAGCTGGCATATAAATTTTGAATATGAAATGAATTAAAACCATTGCCTTCATCATATGTCCCATCTGAGTTTGGAATAGATTGATATTGTCCTCTTGGCCCAAAAGAAACTTCACCAACAAAAGACACTTTTTTTATGGTTTTCTTCAAAGCGATATCCAGCATCCCCAAAGAAACAGAATTTTGGTCTGTTGCAAAACTCGTTGGAATGTTTGGGTTTTTAGAAAAATCGTACTTGTAATATAAATCTCCAGAACCCGTAATTTCTAATGGGGTACTTTCCGGTGCATCTTGCGCAAATGAAATACTCGTTGTTAAGGCTAACACTAAAATTGCTAATACTTTTTTCATGTTTAATTTGTTTTTTAGTTACTAATTTGAATAACGACTTTCTAGTCAGATTTTGTTATTTTTTTCTTTCTTTGAAGCGAAATTATTAACTTTTAGTTAACATGAAAATTTTTTTAAAAGTTTCTGAGAAGAATTATTAATATCCAAAAATCATCGCATAAATATCATCAAATTACGTTTTTTTTGTAATTATTTTACAAATTCAATAATCGACATTTTATAAAAAACCCCTAAAAAAATAACACAAAACAATTAAACAGTTTAAAATAAATTAATTTATAGCTCAATAAAACGTCATTTTTAAAAAATACCCCCTAAAATTTAGGGGGTATCGTAAAAGTTTATAAAATTATATTTTCAAATAAAAAATAACAACTATTTGCTCATTGTAATTAGTTTTTAAATTTTATTACCTAATAAATCACTCTATAATTACCGTTTTCATATTCATAAATTCCTTAATTCCAATTTCGGATAACTCTCTACCGTAACCCGATTTTTTTACACCTCCAAAAGGAATCCTTGAATCTGATCGTACCAAAGAATTTACAAAAACATTCCCTGCTTCAATTTGCCTAGCCAATCTATAAGCCCTTTCCCTATCCTCTGTCCAAATAGCAGAAGCCAATCCATATTTATGACTATTAGCAATTGTAATCGCTTCATTTTCATCTTTGGCTCTGATAATTGTAGCCAATGGACCAAAAGTCTCTTCCTTGAATGCAATGTTATCAACAGCTACAAAATCAATTAAGGCAGGCTGAAAATTGCATTGGTCTCGTTCACCTCCAACAATCAATTTAGCGCCTTGTCTTATAGAATTCTCCAATTGATAGCTTAATTTATCGGCTAAGTCAATTCTAGCCAAAGGTCCAATGTCAATACCAGCTTGAAGTGGATTCCCCTGTTGTAACTTTTTTGTTTTTTCGGAAAAAAGAAATACAAATTCATCTGCAACTTTTTCAGTAACAATAAAACGCTTTGCACAAATACAAGCCTGACCAGCATTAAGCATTCTTGATTGCACTGCTACAGTAGCAGCTTTTTCCAAATTGGCGTCATCCAAAACAATAAACGCATCAGAACCGCCTAATTCCATTACCGACTTCTTAATATACTTTCCCGCCAACGCAGCCACAGAAGACCCTGCCGCCTCACTTCCCGTCAAGGTTATCCCATGAACAATATCAGAAGCAATCACACTTTCAACCTGAGGAATATCAATATTGATTTGTTGAAAAACACCTTCGGGGAAACCAGCTTCCAAAAAAGCATTTTCAATTGCCTTCGCACAGCCAACAACATTTGGGGCATGTTTTAAAAGTGTTATATTTCCCGCCATTATTGCCGGAGCTGCATAACGCAATACTTGCCAAAACGGATAGTTCCAAGGCATAATTGCAAATACTGCTCCTTGGGGATCATAAACCGACATACTTTTAAAAGGAGTATCATAATATTCATCCTTAAGCATTTTTTCAGCATTGTCAGCATAAAAATCACAATTCCCTGCTGCTTTTTCAACCTCTGTAATTGCTTCCGGAAGAATCTTGCCCATTTCATTGGTAATCAACAAGCCTAATTCCTCTTTCCTAGTTCGCAATATAGTAGCCAGCCTCTTCATTTTATCTGCCCTTTCCTGAAAAGTGGTTTTGCGCCAATCCTTGAACGCCAATTCTGATAATGCCAATTTTTGAGCCAATTGAAAATTAGTCAACACTTCATGCTCCGCGAATGTTACACGCGTAAACGGATTTATAGATTTGAATATCATCTTAAATTTTATATAAGTTTAAAAAATATAATATAATATGGTAACCGAATAATTAAAACGTGTATTTGGCCATTCCGAAAATTTAAAACGAAACCATACACATTAATATCAAATAATGCCATTTTTTTTCTTTTTGAGTAAGAGAAAAAAGACAAAATCAATTAAATCTAATTTATTTTTTAAATAAATTATTATCTTTTTTGTATATTTAGTTTTCAAAACTAACTCAACCTACACATTATGACAAGAAAAGCCAATATTCAAGACTTAGATCAATTGACGAAATTATTTGATCAATATGTTGTTTTTTATAAAAGCCCATCCAATTATGAAAAACACAATGCTTTTCTAAAAGAACGATTAGAAAATAATGAAGCTATTGTTTTTGTTGCCTGTGATGATGAGAATCCAGACAAAGTTATTGGTTTTGCACTGATTTATATTACTTTTTCATCATTGGCACTTAATAAAATATTAATTCTAAATGATCTTTTTGTAGATAGTTCAGCTCGAAAAAAAGGAATAGGTGAAAAATTAATTTTAGAAACTGTTGCCTTAGCCAAGGAGATTGGTTCTCACACCATTCGATTACGTACTGCCAAAAGTAATAATGTTGCCCAAAAACTATACCATAAAATGGGCTTTGTGAGGGAAGACTATGTTTACAGCTACGACCTTACCGTGTCGTAATTATTAGAAATATATAAAAAATGAGGGCTTAAGAACCCTCATTTTTAGCTTAAATAAATCCTAACAAACTGAGTTGCTCTGGGATATATTATTAATTATTTCGTGTATCTTTTCCTTATCCAAAGGTTTTGTTATATAGCCTGAAAATCCAGCTTTCATAATTCTTTCTTTTACTTCAGATGAAGAATGGGCAGTTTGAGCAATTACTATTTGATTTGGATTCTTTTTCTTAATGATTTCAAAAGCTTCGTAACCATCTAAAACAGGCATTTTTATATCCATAAAAATCAAGTCTATTTCTGAATTAGATGCACTGATGTCGACTACTTCCTGACCATTTCTTGCTCTCAAAACAGTATGTTTTTTTAGTTCCAATATGGTTTTTAACAATAAAAAATTAATATTGTCATCTTCTGCCACTAAAATAGTTTTAGCCTCAGAGGTATTATAAGGACTTTCTTCCTTGTTTGCGCTAGTCTCAATCGCAACCTCTTCATAAATCAGTGGAATTGTAAATTTAAAAACAGAGCCTTCTCCATATACCGATTCTACCTTAATTTCTCCACCTAGCATTTCTACATAAGCCTTGGAAATAGACAAACCCAATCCTAATCCGCTAAGCAATATCGAATAATCATCATCAACTCTTCTGAAACGTTCAAAAACAACCTTCAAATCTTTTTTACTAATCCCTATACCTGTATCTTCAATTCTAAATTCTAATAAATGCTCTTTCTTATCTATTGAATAGCCAAATGCAACATGACCAGTATTCGTGAATTTTATGGCATTCGTCAATAAATTAACCAATATCTGTTTCAATTTCACTTCGTCTGTTAGAATATCGTTCTCAAGTGTATCAGTAGTACTTTTGATAATATAAAAATCAATACTTTTATCTTCAGGTACAGTCACCTTAAGTGTATTATACAACTCGCTAATACATTTTTCTATATCTACACCCTTATAATTAGGAGCTATTAATTTTGCATCAATCTTAGACATTTCAATTAAATCTTCAATAATAGACACTAAACTTTTACCGCTACTATTGATGATTTTCAGATACTTCATTTTCAATTCTTCGCTCAAACTTTCATTCAAAAGCAAATCGGAAAAACCAACAATAGCATTCATTGGAGTTCTAATTTCATGTGACAAATTAGCCAAGAAAGTAGATTTGAGCTTATCACTTTCTTCTGCTTTCTGTTTGGATTTTTCCAATTGAAACCTATTTTTTCTATGATCTTCAAACAAATTGCCAATGTAACCAAATTCACCTGGTTCCCTTTTCAATAAAGAGATCGATATCTCCCTATCGGTTTCTAATATATTGGTTACTAATCGCAGCGGTCTATACACCCATTTTCTGGAATAATAAATAGCCGCAATAAGACCAATCAAAGTAGTAACAACAATGATTAACAATAACTCTTTTGTTCTTTCAAAATTAAGATACGAAGGTCTTACAAACATTAAGCTTGCAACTGTGGAATTATCAAAATTTTTAAGCCTTATTAAGGAAGTTACCTTTTTATTGAGTAGTGTATCGGTATCAATCCCATTAAAAATTTGAACTTTTGAACTACAAATATCTTCTAAATTTTTAAAATAAGTTTTATCCAATAGCCGAGCCATAAACATATAGCCAGCAGGTTTGGTTTTTATTTTTCTAGGATCATTTGAAGCATGAATGGTTCCGCCGAGTACTTCGACTATTCCCTCAGGGACCTTCATATAGAAGCGCGAAAATTTGGTTTTATACAAATTTTCCATAGCCTGACGTGGTATAAAATCTTTTGATTTAAAATCTGTCTTTGCAATACTTGTAATAAACTTTTTATCTAAACCATAAACCGTAATAAAATCTACTTCATAGGTTGGGAACTCATTTACGATATATCTTTTGAACCAAACTGTATCCTTGGATTTTGTAAAATTGACCAAGGCATCCCAATAGGTCAGGTCATTTATGGTAACAATTTGGGTTTTTGAGTTGAAATCAAACAATCTATTCACTTCAGTTTTATACTGGCTAGAATTCGCCTTAAAAACATCATTTTCTTGCTGAACTGTATATAAATAAAGAGAAATAAATAATAATAAAAAGAGAGAACAGATTCCAATAATTAACAATACTAATTTAAAATAAGTCGTTAATTTTAATGTTAATTTCATATAGTAAATTCCAAATTTCAGTCAAAATAGTGACGCAATATAGTTCTTTTTTTATAATACAAAAAGAAACAACTCATTGAAAAATTGGTTTTTATGGTTTTTATAAACTAATTCTTGCTATTATATTTGTTTAATAATTCTTTCGTTTTCAAACCTGATTCTTTGAGGTTTTCATCTTTCCAATTTCCATTGGAATCAGCAGATTTTTTTAGCATGGAACAAGTCTCGTCCTTATCGGAAATTGACCAGACTATCCAACTTAATTTTCTATTTTCCATCCAATCGATATAAGCTTGCCATTCTGCATAATTCATTGGCCCATTACCCGTAGCTTCCATGCCAGCCGATTCGGAAATAAATATTGGCAAACCACTTTTTAGAGCTTCATCAGTTCGATTGCGTAACTCTTTTCCGTGAGTAGCGGCATAAAAATGCATGGTATACATTAGATTATCATAACCTTTTATAGGATCCTGAGCTGGAAGATGAACATCTTGATCCCATTTAGGGCTTCCGACCAAAATAATATTATCAGCATCATTTGCTCTAATGACTTTTATTATCTCTTCGGAATAAGCCTTAACTTCGGGCCAAGTTTCATGATCTGGCTCATTAAAAACTTCATATATCACATTTGGATATTTCCCATATTTCTTTGAGATTTCACTAAAAAAGGCTTTGGCTTCTTTCAAATTAATATTGTGACTATGCCAATCGACAATTACATATATATCGGATTTGATAGCACCTTTTATAACAGATTCAATTTTTTCCTTTGAAAATTTTGGCTCTATCATATAAGAATGTTTTCCAGCTTCGATACCTAAAGCCGCTCGAACAATAGTACATTTAAAATCTTTTGCCAACCAATTGACTGTTTTTTCATTATAAAATCTTGGCCACATACTATGCCACCCAAAACTTACCCCTCTAAGCACAATTGGATTTTGATTTTTATCTACCAATTGAGTCCCTTTCACACTAAGCTGACCGTGCTTTTTGACAAATTGCGCATTTGCCATACTACAGCTCAATGTCAGCAAAAGCATAATGATTTTAAATTTAAAGCTCCTCATATTTCTTATTTTGGAATTCGGAAAATTTCGTTTAATTAATACCTAACAGGCTTTCAAAGCCTGTCAGGAAAATATCCATCGCTTTTAAATTAAGGGATTAATCGAAGCGTAATCACATCATGAGAAGCTATATCGGCAGTAAAATTCTTTTTGGTTGTGCCCACTTCCTTATTTTTCCAAAGATCTTTGATCTTGAAAACTGTTTTATTAAAATCGGCTATAAAACCAAAATCAGCATCCTTGATTGTATTTTTTTTCCAGTCGAAATTGATTTTTTTAGAAGCATCAGTCCTATTCAAAAATGTGATAGCCCAATTTCCATCGGATAACGGTTTTACCCAAACTTCCAATCCATCTTCGGCAGAAAACTTAAATCCTTGTATTCCTAATTTATCCTGATTTACGGCAATCAATTCCTTGTTGGTTAGAATCGTCAAGGTTTCTTTTGACATTTTTCGGTAATCATTTCCAGTAAATAATGGAGAAGACAGCATACACCATAAACTAAAATGCGATTTATCTTCAGTATCATTCATTTCGTTACCCACTTCCATCATATCGAAATCGTTCCAATGATCCGGACCGGAATATTTACGGATATCTTTTCGCATATCGGCAATTTTCATAAATCCCCATGAAGACCAATTTTCTGGATGTTTATATTCGCAATCAAAACAAGGATAAATATCACCCGAAATTCTCCATAAATTTCCCATAGGCGTAGCCCACTCCCACGGTTGATTGTCTCCCCATTCACAAAGACTGAAAACAATTGGACGTCCGGCTTTTTTCAAGGCATTACTCATGGTATTATAGGCTTCCTTGGCCGTAATTCCTTGTGTGTTACACCAATCATATTTTAGAAAATCAATTCCCAATTTTGCATAGAAACGAGCATCCTGATATTCATAACCACGAGTTCCCGGATAGCCAGCACAGGTTTTTGTACCCGCACAATTGTAAAGTCCAAATTTCAAGCCTTTACTATGAACATATTCTATAAGATGCTCCATGCCGCTCGGGAATTTCACTGGATCTGGAATTAGATTTCCATTTTCATCTCGCTCTTTTGCCATCCATCCATCATCCAAGACTATATAATTGTAACCCGCATTTACCAATCCTGAGGAAACCATTATATCAGCTGTTTCCTTAACTAATTTTTCGTCGATGCTGGTAGCAAAAGTATTCCAGGAATTCCACCCCATTGGCGGTGTCATGGCAAGACCTTCATATTTTCCAGATTCTTGTTTATAGACATTTCCTTGGGAGAAACCGTGAAATGACTTACAGGCTAAAAACACAGTTAGAATTATTTTTTTCATTTTTTAATATTTTTATTATCAATTGTATTACAATTTGTTTCTTAAGGTTTGTAATCTAATTTTTTAAAACATATAAGACATATCAGTTTCTATATTGAATAAAATCAAGAATCCATTTAAGTAATTCCAAAACTTATTGCTTATAGGGTTTAAAACAAAATGGTGCTGATTTATATTTAATCTTTTTTAACAGCATTTAATTTTATTTCGGCTTTTTTTAATCCTTTACTGGTTGCAGTCAAAATGATTTCACCCGCTTCTCCAGTGGTTTGAACAATAACCTGAGCCAAGCCGTTAAATAGTTTACGCTTATAATTTTCGGCTTTGGTAATAATTTGAATTGTTCCTGGATTTTGATTCACTACATCCCATTTGTATTTTTTTAATAAGGGTTGTGCGATAATTGCAATAGTATTTTTGCCCGAATGCAGATTTTTTTTATCCAAGACAAAAGTGTCGCCTTTTTTGTTTTCGGAGATTTCATTACTAATTTTTTGTCCATTAATAAAAATAGACTGTTTTTTTCCAAGACTATTGTAGAACAAACTAATCGCAGTTTCATTGTAATTTGCAGGCAAATCAAATTCGGTTCTATAAACGACTGCTTTCACTTTTTTTCCAAAAATGGTATCCCTGTCATCCGTGAAGGCTTTTTGCCAAGATTCTATGGCAACATTTTCCTGAGTTTCTTCTGTGGCGTTGAAATCGGTAACAATTTTTTCTTTTAGATTTTCAATATTCAAAACTGTGTTGGTGTCCAGATATTTATCAGCTTCTAACGATGTTGGATTTCCATTTCCGACACCAATAATTTTTCCAGGACCTGTAATTGTAAAAGCAATTTCATTGTCTGCAATTGGCACAGAAAGTCCCGATTTATCTTTGGTACTAACCATAATCATGGCGATATCATTTTTAGAAACATCTACATTACTTTTATCAGATGCTAAATTTAAAACGGCTGGTGCGCCAGTAGTTTTCACTACATCGGTTATAATTTTCTTTCCGTTTTTATAACCGATTGCCTCAAGCGTTCCGAGTGTATAATTAACGTTCCACTCCAGATGTCCATCTTTTTCCATTGCTTTTTTGCCTAAACTTTTCTTGTTTAAAAAAAGCTCTACCTCGTCACAATTGCTGTATGCCCAAACTTCTATAGCCTGATTCTCCTTCCCTGCCCAATTCCAATGAGGCAAAAGATGAAGAACTGGTTCATTTTGCCACCATGCTTTCAAGTACCAAGCGGTGTCTTTGTAAAATCCGCATTGATCCACCATTCCGAAATAAGAACCTGTTGAAGGATATTCGAATGGCGTAGGCTCACCACGATAATCAAATCCTGTCCAAATGAACATTCCTGACAAATATGGGCGCGAATTGTAATGTTTCCAACCTTTTTCTATGCTGATAAAACTTGAACTTGGTGCTTTATCATAAGCTGGCATAATGTGTTTTTGATTGTCACGGTAATATTCGCCGCGCGTGGCATTGGTACTTCCTTCTTCGGTTCCCCAAATGGATTGTTTCGGAAATAATTTATGCTGTTGATCGGTACTTTTATTCATTATATAATTAATCCCTAACAGATCCATAACCGTTGTGATACCGTTACTGCCAATTCCACCGCTAAAAGCAGCAGTTGCGGGTCTGGAAGAATCTATAGTTTTTACATAAGATTGCATTGTACTAGCAATTCTCGCGCCTACAATATCATTTTCAATTCCCCATTCTTCATTTCCAATGCTCCAGCTTATAATGGAGGGGTGATTCCTGTCGCGTTCAATCATTTTTTTTACATCTGTTAGGTGCATTTCTGTGCTTCCCATCAACCTGTTTTCGTCAATAACCAGCATACCCAAACGATCACAAGCTTCAAGCAATTCGGGAGTTGGTGGATTATGTGAACAACGATACGCATTACTTCCAAAAGATTTTAGTGTTTTGATTCTGAAATCATGCAACGCATCTGGCATGGCTGCTCCCACACCTGCATGATCCTGATGATTGTTTGTTCCTTTTATTTTGACGTGTTTTTCGTTAAGAAAAAAACCTTCGTTGGCATCAAAACGGATAGTTCGGATTCCAAAAGTAGTTTGAAAAGTATCAACCAATTTATCATGTTCATAAACTGAAGTAACCATTTTATACAAATAAGGACTTTCAAGCGACCAAAGTGTTGCATTCTGCACTGTTAAGTCTGCCGAAAAATCTTTGGTTTCTCTTGGATTTAAAATACAGGAATTGATAGTTTTTTCGGCTACGCTATTCTCTTTTGCATCCAAAACAGTTTGAATAATTTTAAATGATTTTGAGTCTTTTCCTTCATTGGTCAATGTAACCAATGCATTTATTTCGGCTGAATTGTCCTTAATTTTTGTTTGTACAAAAGTTCCATTATCAGGAACATGAAGTTCATTAGTTTTATTCAGCCAAACATGACGGTAGATTCCTGCTCCTTCATAAAACCAGCCTTCTTCCATCGTGGCATCCACGCGGACGGCAATTGTATTTTCGCCACCATAATTAATATAATCGGTTATATCGTATTCGAAACCTAAATAACCACTGTCCTGATTTCCTAAGTAATGACCGTTTACCCAAACAATTGAATTACGAAAAACTCCATCGAATGCAATATGAATTCGGCGACCCAAATCGCTATCGGGGATGTTTATTTTTTTGCGATACCAACCGATGCTTTTGTCTGGAAAATTTCGGCCAATGGCTTTGAATCCGTGGCTAAAGCTGGCTTCAGGACTAAAACCTTGCTCTACTGCCCAATCGTGTGGAAGATCTAATTTTCGCCATGAGCGATCATCAAAAGAAGCATTGGCAGCTCCATCACCAAAACCCGCTTTTGCCAAATAGGAAAAATAGGCCGTTCCGGTATTGAAATCTTTCTTGGTATCTGATGGATATCCAAAAGCAAATTTCCAATCTTTATCGAGTGAAATATGTTCACGATTTGATTTATTTGCAACTGATTGAGACAAAATAGAAAAACTAAAAACCAGCAAAAAAAGAATGGAATAAATTTTTTTCATTTGATAAAGGTTTGTGAAAGCTAAACTTTCAAAAATAATAGACGAAAGCATATATAATGATGCTTGTTATTTCAAAAAAACTGTTTTTAAAAAAAATATTCCCTAATTTTTCAATCAGGGAATATTTAAACTAACTCAAAAAACTAACCTATTTTAAAACAAATCCCATTTCATCCATCAATATGGTATTTCCACCAAAATTACCAGATTCCTGGAATGTCAATTGATCAAAAGTAGTAGGATTTCCAATAGCAGAAAATGGAATCTCAACAGTAGTCCATGATGTATTTATTGATTTTGTTATTACATAAGCCCATCCTCCAAAAACAAAATTCAACTTTGCATCAGGTTTATCAGATATACTTTTAATCTTAACTGTAAATGCTTTATATTTTGTAACATCTCTGGAATTAAACTTCATATCGGCACCACTCCAGCCACCAAAAACTAATTTTATTGATGAGTTACCTTGAGCTTTATCTACAGCATAATCCGTAGTAAAAGGGCTTCCATCCCATGTCCAATGTCCTGCATCACCCTGTATTGCATCATCATAAAGTGCTGAACCAACAGCTAAACTAGAAGTTGCAGTACCCGTAATATTAGCAACGGTCACTAGTTTATCATTCGAATTAGCTGGCATTTTAAATTTAATTTCGGTCAATGTAGAAGAAACAACAGTAGCTTGTTGCGTTCCAACTGTTACCACTGGATTCAAGAAATACTTTCCATTGATTGTAACAATATCTCCTGCGGCTGCATTTATTGGATTGAACCAATTAAACGTTGGAGGTGGCGGTGCAGTGACAAAGTCATAAAGAACCGTACCATAATTAGTAACAACTTTCAATTTGTTGGAAGCGTTAGCATAAGGGGTATTTTCATCAATTAATATAACTATATCTGTGTCAGTTACAAAAGTTGGTCTAAAATACGTGTCATAATCATTAAAATACACTTTTTGCGTGGTAAGAAGTCCTTTTCCATGAATGATGTAATAACTTTTAGGATCTCCTTTTGTAACAGGAGTCAACGGCAAAACAGTACCATCTTTAGCATACCCTGATGGCATTACCGATTGTATAACTGGAGGACCAGCGCTATCTGATGATGCATTATCATCATTTGAGCATGAACTAAAAAGCATTAAAGATAACATCAATGCGATGCATGCTGTTAACGAAACAATTTTTATATTTTTCATCTTTTTATTTTTAAAAATTATTTAAAAGTATATGGTACTACTTGTGTCAATTTTGGATTTTTAATCAAATCATCCGAAGGATAAGGTAATAAAAGATTTGTAGCAGTAATTATAATATGTTTTGGAGTATCTTTATTACCTCTGTCTTGTGCTTCCAATATTGCTTTTGCTTTTGCAAACGGCAAACGTCCCAAGTCAAAATAGTAATCTCCTTCACAAGCTAATTCAGCACGTCTTTCTTTGAACACATCATCAAAAGAAATTGATGTCTTTGTAGGTAAACCAGCTCTTTTACGAACAGCATTAAATGATTTTAATGCCAATGCATCAGTAGTACTACCTGTTTGAGAGCCTATAGCAGCTTCAGCATGAATCAACAATAACTCTGCATAACGCATCTGATAAGTATTCATACTACTTTCACCGTTAAAAGGTTTATTAAACTTCCCTGTAACAGGTAAATTTTCCTTACCTATTACGTATTTTTTTAATCCTGCACCAGAATTTTGAACCCCATTAAGTGTAGGATTAGCTGTCGTCCCATCAGGTAAAGTTGCTGATGTTGAATCAAATGTATATCCCAAAATATAAGGAGAATCAACACTAAGATCTTTAGCATAAGTTAAATTTGGATAATAATCCCCCGTAAGCATAAACGTCTCTTTTCTTCTTCTGTCTCCATTTTCAAAAGCATTTTTAATTAAATCTTGAGATGGTGCAATCTGGGCAGAATAAGTAGTTTCTACCAATCTATTTTCTGGAGCGAATGTTGTATTAGAGAAGTTACCATCAAAATAAGTTCCTGTCCCAGTCCATTGCCATGCAAAAATTGACTCTTCATTATTATTGTTCATCTGCAAAAACAAATCGGCGAAAGATTTTGTAGGCAATTCCTCTCCTCCTAATAACTTAAACTCTCCACTGTTAATTACTTCTTGAGCTTTGGCTTTGGCTAAGTCGTACTTTTTTTGGTACAAATATACTTTAGCTAAAAATGCTTTAGCAGAACCGCTAGACACGTGTGCATTGGCTGCGTAATTAGAACCCCTGACTTTAGTTCTTAAATTCGCTTCAGCAAATTTCAAATCATTTTCTATAAATCTATAAACATCTGCAACTGGATTACTTGGAGTAACAAAGTTCGCAGCATACTCAGCAGTGTTTTCGATGATTGGAACATTCCCCCATAATCTCACCAAGAAAAAATAAGAAAAGGCTCTGATAAAATGCGCTTCTCCTAATGCATTATTTAATGCTTCCTTACTAACTTGTGGACCAACACCGGTAGGTAAACCATTAATGAAAGCATTAGAATTTGCAATAGCTCCATAACATGATCTCCAAGAATCAGAAATAAAGGATGCTGTATTGGTATAACTCAAATCGGTGAATTTACCAAAATCATTATACTGATCGGCATACATATTACCAGCAATCACATCGGTAATACCATAATAACCAGCTTTGTTCATATTAAACCAAACCAAACCATATAATCCATTGGCTGCATTATCCAACTTTAGATCTGAATCATAATAGTTAGTCATAGTAGGGGTACCCTGTGCCGGTACATCTATAAAATCTTGAGAACAAGAAGAGGAAACCAATAACATTAATGTCATAGCAACAGCACTGCTTCTTTTTATTATATTTTTCATATTAATACGTATTAAAATTCAACATTAAAACCAAAAGAGATCTGTCTAGGCGTTGGATAACGTCCATTATCAACACCTGATAATAATGCATCTTGATTATAAGAACCTACTTCTGGATCATACCCTTTATATTTTGTAAAAGTATATAGGTTTTGCGCAGTGGCATAAAATCTCAATCTTGACAATTTTATTTGCGAAATAAGATCAGTTGGCAAAGAATACCCTAAAGTTAAATTTTGAATTCTCAAATAAGATCCATCCTCAATAAAACGGCTTGATACCGCATTATTAATATGATCATAAGCTGAAGGCGTTGGGAAAGCAGCATTCAAATTACTAACGGTATAAAAATCTGCCGCATCAGTTAAATAATTTGTTCCAACACCACTATTCATTGTGCCAGAAGCACGGGTTAAATTCATTAATTTATTACCTGTAGTTCCTTGAAGGAAAATAGATAAATCAACATTTTTATATTTAAAATTATTGGTAAATCCGTAAGTTAATTTTGGATTTGGATTTCCAATAGCAACTAAATCTTTAGTATCAATGATACCGTCGTTGTTTTGATCTTTATAAATCACATCGCCTTTTTTAAAATTTGGCAATAATGAATTGGTTCCATTTTTCAATGGCACTTTGGTACCTGCGCCATTAGTATATCCGTAAGTTAATAAATCAGCATCCGTTTTGTAAATACCCTCAGCTTCATAACCTACAAATGATCCTATTGGCAAACCTTCCATTGTTTTTGAAACAGTAACTGTACTATAAGCAAGTGTATTCGTTGTTTTAACAATGTTTAATCCTGCCATATTAGTTACTTCATTTTCATACTTAGATAGATTCAAACTAGCATTCCATGAAAAGTTTTCAGTAAAGTTATGAGAATAACCAAGTGTAACCTCGATCCCTCTATTTCGCATGCTTCCAAGATTAAAATAAGGAGGATTTACACCACCCTCATAATCTCCACCACCGGAAAGGAAGTTTGGCAAAGGAACTTGATACAGGAAGTTTTTAGAATCTTTGTTATACACATCCACAGAAGCGGTTAATTTAGAATCAAACATTGTAAAATCCAAACCTAAGTTAGTCTGTTCCTGAGTTTCCCATTTTAATTTTGCATTGTTCGTGTTTGATGGTAAATAGGAATTCCCCATTGAACTATTAACCAAGTGCAAGTTCGAATCATATAAATTATTAGGAATTTGATTATTACCTGTTTGTCCCCAACCGAATCTAATTTTTATATTATCAACATACTTTTTAGTGCTTTCCATAAAAGTCTCATTAGAAAGTTTCCAAGAAGCACCAAATGCACCAAAAACACCCCATTTGTTACCTATATCAAACTTTGAAGATCCATCCGATCTTATCGATGCCGAAATCCCATATTTATCTCCATAATCATAAACAACCCTTCCTAAATAAGAAGACATTGTTTGGTCTCCTTCATACGGACTGTTTACAATTGCTTTAGATAAATCAGAATATGCAAGTTCATGATGACTATTGTCTTTAAAACCAGTAGCATTAATTGAATATCCTTCCCAATGTGCTCTATTAGACTCCTGTACTGCCAAAATTGTAAAATTATGTTTACCAATAGTATTTCTGTAAGTAAGCATGTTTTTTAAGTTCCATGAATTACCTGAAGATGGGTTGTAATATAAATTAGCATAGCTTTTTACAGCATTTCCTAAAGAATACATTGGGTCGTATTGTTGTCCTAAGTTATCATACATATATCCACCCGCCTCAAAACGATAATCGAATCCTTTGAACAAATCAATTTGTGTATAAAAATTTCCAGAATAATTTTTTCTAACCAATGTATTAGATCCTAATAAAGAGGTTGCTACAGGATTTACAAATGAAGTTGCCCCTCCTGATGGTGGTCCTGAAAAAGATCCACTCAACTCTCTAACTGCAACATCTGGTGTAGATAATAAAGAAGTAGCAACAACTCCATTAAACTGGCCGTTTAATGTTAATTTTTCATCAGTAAGTGAACCGCTTACATTTGCGCCAACTTTTATATACTTATTAAGTTTAGCATCGATATTAGATCTAAAATTATATCGTTTGAAACCTGATTCAATTACAATACCTTCCTGATTTAATGCGCCTCCAGATATATAATAACTCACCCCCTCTTTTCCTCCTGAAAAAGACAACTGATGCGATGTCATAACCCCAGTTTGATAAATTTCTTTCTGCCAGTCCGTACCATTTCCTAAAAATTCTGGATGAGCAAATTCTGGTCTAGGAGCGATACCATATGCAGTTGACAAAGCATTTTGATGTCTTGCGTATTGCTGTAAATTCATTGAAGGCAATTGTTTAGGCAAATTACTGATAGAATAAGTATTTTCATAAGTTAATTTACCTGTTCCTTTTTTACCTGTTTTTGTAGTCACAAGTACAACACCATTAGCACCACGTGAACCATAAATAGCCGTTGCAGATGCATCTTTAAGAATATCAATAGATTCGATGTCATTAGGATTTAATAGTGCTAAAGGGCTCAATGTAATATTACCAGCATTAGAAAAATTGGAATTTCCAGATGCATTTCTTCCTGATGTAGATGAATTTCTAGCGTCTCCAGAAATTGGCACCCCATCAATTACATATAAAGGTTCATTTGTACCAGTCAAAGAAGATGCTCCCCTAATTTTTACAGAAACATTACTTCCCGGCTCTCCAGAGTTATTACTTACAACAACCCCTGCTGCCTTACCTTGCATCATTTGATCAAAAGAAGCAACTTTTATATTTTCAATATCTTTTGCGCCAATACTAGAAATGGCACTGTTTACATCTTTTCTTTTTACGGATCCATACCCGATTACCACCACATCTTTCAAATCTTCAGCAGATGGATGCAAACTCACGTTTATAGTTGTTCTCCCATCCACAATAATGTTTTGTGTATTAAATCCGATAAAAGAAAATGCCAATGTGGCATTTGCAGGAGCTTCAATGCTATATTTTCCATCAAAATCAGTTGAAACTGAATTTTTAGAACCTACAACCGAAATATTCGCCCCCGGAATAGTAACTCCTTTATCGTCTTTTACAACCCCTTGTATCTTGGTTTGCGCAGCAATAAAATTGCACGATAATAATAAAAATAAAATCAAGGGAATAGTTCTGTGATTGACTTTCCAATGAATTAAATTAAACAATAATTTTTTCATAATATTTTTTTGTTAGTTAATTGGAATAATTTCCGAAAAGGGTTATTCGGGAATTATCATTTTTGGTATTGGTTAATATGATTTAATAATTAACAAATTTATAACAGTAGTTGACATCAAATTAATATTATTATATCATTTAGTGATAATATATTTTCAAAATGAAAAAATAATTACATAATGCGAAATTTTAATGTTGATTTTTTATATTATTATTATTTAAACCTTAAAATAAAAGTATTATAAATAATCATATAAACAAGAAAAGTCCTCGGAAGTGCATTTTCGAAGGACTTTTTAATATAAATACAGCCATTTTATAAAATTCTCTTTAACCCAGAAAAATCATCTCGATACTGGCTTGGTGTACATTTCTTAAAAGCCTTAAAACTTCTATTAAAATTAGCTATATTATTAAATCCCGACTTAAAAGCAACTTCCGAAATACTTAGGTCCTTTTCTACTAACCATCTGGCAGCGTATCCTATACGTATATCATTAATATAATTAACAAAAGTTTTTCCCGTGCGTTTTTTAATAAATCTGTTAAAGGAAATAGTAGTCATACTGGCAACTCCCGCCACTTCCTCCAATGACAGCTTTTCCGCAAAATTCTTCTGAATATAATCATAGATCAATTTCATCTTGTCATACTCTTCAAAGGTGTCATTTTCAACAGTAAATGTAGACAAAAGCCTTTGATTTCGGGAGTTGGCAAGATCATAGAGAATAGATATAATTTCCAAAAAATAATCCATTCCATCCAACTTTGATATCTTTATCAACCTTGGAGTAAGCATTTCCGCTACTTGTTTTGAAAATAAAATACCATGCACCGATCTATTAAACATTTCCTTAATAGGAGTCATAATTCTTCTTGACAATAAAAAATCATGAAAAAGATCATGATGAAATTGAATCGTAATTTCATGCATATCTTTGTTCTTACACTTATGCTGCTCCCATCCGTGATATAAGTTAGGCCCCACCAATACTAGTTCTACATCATCAATCTCTTCAATATTATCACCAACGACACGTTTGACCCCTTTTCCATTTAATATAAAATTAATTTCAAATTCAGGATGATAATGTACCGGATAATCGAATTCATCTTTTATCCTATCAAAAACCAAAAAGCTATCTTGAGCCGCAAGAGGAACAATTTCTCTATGAAAATTCTTAAAAGCGTTCATATTTCATTTTTTTATTTGCAATAATAAGATATAAAATTGATAAAATAATATTAATTCAAAAGATGTTATTACTTTATCTTTGAAAAATAAATTATGCATTTGATTTTTAAATCATAATTAAAAAACACATTTCATATCAAAACAATATACATTTTAATGTTTTATCAAAAAATTAGTTAAAACAAAAATTGTATTTTTTAAAACATCAATAACCTGATTATCATTTTCAGCGATTGAATTACAAGCAAATTAAAATTCCAAGTATTTGAAAATATTTATGACAAAAACCAGCTGTTTTCTCACCTTTTTTTTCACCTTTAGCACATTTTGTTCTGTTTTTTCACAAACGAATGATACTATATTGTCATTAATTGATAAAAAGGCAACAAAAAAGACAATTTTATTATACCAAAATTTATATAAAACGTCCAACAAAGGCATTCTTTTTGGTCATCAAGACGACCTTGCATATGGTGTTAACTGGAAATACGAGGAAAGCCGAAGTGACATAAAAGACGTCGTTGGAGATTATCCAGCTGTATATGGTTGGGATTTGGGCGGTCTAGAAACCAAATCTGATAAAAACATTGATGGAATTCCTTTTGACAAAATGAGACAATACATCATTGATGGATACAAAAGAGGCGGTGTTATCACAATTAGTTGGCATTTCAATAATCCTTTTACAGGCGGGAACGCATGGGATACTACTCCAAAATCATTGGCCTCAGCCCTTCCTGGCGGTGAAAGTCATGAAAAATTTAAAGCTTGGCTCGACGAGGCAGCAAAATACATGTTAACCTTAAAAGACGATAGAGGGAATTTAATCCCTATTTTATATCGTCCTTATCATGAACTCACGGGAACTTGGTTTTGGTGGTGCAAAAATAACGGAAGTCCCGAAGAGTTTAAAAAACTTTGGAAATTTACCGTTGATTATTTTCAGGAAAAAGGGCTTCATAACTTAATTTATGTTTATAATACTGCCGATTTTAATTCAAAGGAAGATTTCTTGGAATATTATCCCGGTTCCGATTATGTTGATGTTTTGAGCTTTGACAAATACCAATACGGTGACCCAACAAAGGACACCTCATTTATTGATAGCTGTCAAAAACAATTTGGCATAATTGACGAAATTGCCAAAGAACAAAACAAAATTATTGCTTTTGCGGAAACTGGTTATGAAGCTATTCCCTATGACAAATGGTGGACAGATACTTTGTTAAAAGCAATAGGATCCTATAAAATATCCTATGTGCTGGTTTGGAGAAATCATGGCTGGCAAGAAAAAGAGAAAAGAATGCATTATTACGCCCCATATAAGGGACAAATCAGTGAAAAGGATTTTGTGAATTTTTATAATTTAGACAATATTCTTTTTGAAAAAGATGCCGCAAAACTTAAACTATACAAAAAATAACCCCCAAAGACTACACTCTCAAATATGGAAGAAAAAATCAAATTAAAGGAAAAAATTGGCTACGGATTAGGAGACGCTGCTTCATCTATGTTCTGGAAAATTTTCAGTATGTATCTAATGTTTTTTTACACGGATGTCTTTGGGATAGCACCAGCAGTAGTTGGAACCATGTTCTTGATTACCCGAATATGGGATTCTTGTTTCGACCCATTGGTTGGTATTATTGCTGACCGTACCAAAAGCCGTTGGGGCAAATTTAGACCTTATTTACTATGGACAGCAATTCCTTTTGCTATAATAGGAGTACTTACTTTTTATACTCCCGATTTTGATGAAAAAGGAAAAATAATATATGCCTATGTTACTTATTCCTTAATGATGATGATTTATTCCATTATCAACGTTCCCTATGCTTCCTTGCTGGGTGTGATGTCTGGTGACCGAAAAGAACGTACCACTCTTTCCTCTTATCGCATGGTTTTTGCCTTTGGCGGAAGTTTATTGGCCTTATGGTTAATTGAACCATTGGTAAATCATTTTGGAGGAAGTTTAAATTCTAAAACGGGTTGGTTATATACGATTACCGTTTTTGGAATGATAACTACCGTTTTCTTTTGGAGTTGTTTTTTTCTTACCAAGGAAAGAGTTCAACCTATAAATGATGAAAAACCAAATCTAAAAGAAGATTTAAACGATCTTCTTAAAAACAAGCCTTGGTGGATTTTATTGGGAGCCGGAATTGGAGCACTTATATTCAACTCCATACGTGATGGGGCTGCTGTCTATTATTTTAAATATTATGTAAGCAGTACGGTAGGTTATAGTTTCAATATTTTGGGAGAGAATTTTACAATGACCCCAACTACACTTTATTTGGTATTAGGTCAAGCTGCAAATATCATTGGTGTTATAGCAGCGACTCCTATTGCAAATAAAATCGGAAAAAAGAAAACTTTTTTCGGAGCGATGGCTCTTGCTTCAATATTGAGTATCATTTTTTATTATTTAGGAAAAGAAGATGTTCTGCTTATCATGATTTTCCAAGTATTAATTAGTATCTGTGCAGGTTGTATTTTCCCTTTAATCTGGTCTATGTATGCTGATAGTGCCGATTACTCCGAATGGAAACAAGGACGTAGGGCTACTGGGCTTATTTTCTCGGCTTCATCCATGTCTCAAAAATTTGGATGGACCATTGGTGGTGCCGCTACAGGATGGCTATTGGGATACTTTGGCTTCCAAGCCAATGTAATACAAACCGCAACTACACAAACCGGAATACAATTAATGCTGAGTATTCTTCCTGCAATTGCAGCTGCCATCTCAGTATTTTTTATCGTATTCTACCCACTTTCAGAAGAAAAACTACAAGTTATTGAAGATGAACTCAATGACAAACGAAATACAAACAAATAATATCTGATTTAGAAAACATTCTACCTATGATTACAACAGCACTACAACCAAATTTAAAAAAGATAAAAGCTGATCTAGAAAAGCAATTCAACACATTAATAGAAACCAAAAACACCCCACAAGATGGCATCGGAAATGGAATATACACTCGTTACAAAAATCCGGTTTTAACAGCTGCACACGCACCATTGGAATGGAGATTTGATTATGATCCAAATACAAATCCGTTGTTCTTGGAAAGAATTCAAATAAACGCAACATTCAATGCTGGAGCGATGAAATGGAATGATAAATACGTCCTTGTCGCACGTGTTGAAGGAGCCGATAGAAAATCTTTCTTTGCTATTGCCGAAAGCCCAAATGGTATAGATAATTTTAAATTTTGGGACAAACCCTGCGTGATTCCACAAACCGAAGAACCAGATACCAATGTGTATGACATGCGTTTAATAAACCATGAGGACGGTTGGGTTTATGGTATTTTTTGCACGGAAAGAAAAGATCCTTCTGCTCCAAAAGGTGATACAAGTATGGCTGTTGCCAATGCAGGAATTGTGCGCACAAAGGATTTAATCAACTGGGAAAGACTACCGGATTTAGTTTCAAATACCGGACAACAGCGTAATGTAGTATTGCATCCAGAATTTGTGAATGGAAAATATGCCTTATACACTCGTCCACAAGATGGGTTCATCGATGTTGGAAACGGTGGCGGAATTGGACTTGGTTATGTAGAAGATATGACCAAACCTATCGTAAAAGAAGAAAAAATCATTTACGGAAAACAATATCACACTATATATGAATTAAAAAATGGATTGGGCCCCGCTCCTATCAAAACCGATAAAGGATGGTTGCATTTGGCTCATGGCGTGCGTAACACCGCTGCAGGATTACGTTATACATTGTACATGTTCATGACCGATTTAAATGATATTTCAAAAGTAACACACTCGCCTGCCGGTCATTTTATGGGACCAGACGGAATAGAAAGAATTGGTGACGTTTCGAATGTTTTGTTTTCCAATGGATGGATTGAAGATAAAGATGGCACAGTTTTCATCTACTATGCTTCTTCAGATACTAGAATGCACGTAGCAGTTTCTTCAGTCGCTCAATTAGTAGATTATGTTACTAACACCCCCGAAGACACTTTTACCTCAGCCGGCTCTGTAAGTACCATTATTAAACAAGTAAATAAAAATAAAGAAATTTCATAATTGTGAATTCCAATTTAAAAAATCTAAAAACCGAACTAGAGCTGGAACTCCAAAGTATTCTTTCCTATTGGATGGAAAATACTATTGATAAAAAAAATGGAGGCTTTGTTGGACAAATAGATTACAATAACAATATTATTAATGAAGCTGAGAAAGGGTCTGTACTAAATGCGAGACTGTTATGGACCTTTTCTGCGGCTTATAAAATCACAAAAAACAAGGAACACCTTAAAACCGCAAAACGTGCTTTCGAATATATTTCCAAGTACTTTTACGACAAGGAATTTGGTGGTATCTTTTGGAATATTAATTATGACGGTACTCCAAAAGATACCAAAAACCAAATTTACGCCATAGCTTTTGTCATTTATGGCTTAAGCGAATACTACTCGGTTACCCAAGATAAAAAAGCGTTACATCTTTCTATTGCTTTATATAATAGAATTCAAAAACACAGCTACGACATCGAAAAAGGAGGTTACTTTGAAGCCTTTACCCGCGATTGGAATCCTATCGATGATTTACGCTTAAGCGAAAAGGATGCAAACGAAAAAAAAACGATGAATACCCATTTACATATTGTTGAAGGGTATGCAAATTTATATAAAGTCTGGAAAAATGAATCGCTACGAAAAGCCATTATTGAACTACTCGAAACAATCGAAAAATACTTTATCAATACAGAAACAGGTCATTTAAGATTGTTTTTTGATGAAAATTGGATAGAAAAAAAAGATGTAATATCCTATGGTCATGACATTGAAGCCGCTTGGCTTTTATTGCAATGTGCCGAAATTATAGAAGACGAACAGCTAATTACCCGTTATAAAAAACATGCCCTACAAATTGCCGATGTTACCAAGGAAGGAATAGACAAAGATGGCGGTCTATGGTATGAATTAGAAATAGAAACCAATGAGTTAATGGCCGAAAAACATTGGTGGCCACAATCTGAATTGATGATTGGTTATTTTACCGCTTGGCAGCTTACTCAAAAACAAGAGTATTTGGATATCGTTTTCAAGAATTGGGATTTCACTAAAAAATACATGATCGACAAAGAAAACGGAGAGTGGTTTTGGGGTGTTTTCAGCGATTATTCAATCATGAAAAAAGACAAGGCTGGTTTTTGGAAATGCCCCTATCACAATGGCAGGGCGTGTATCGAATTGATTCATAGGATTCAAAATTAGACATGCCAATCCTGTTTTAACTTTAAAGTAACCTCTAACTATAATTTATCATGAAAGCATTACTTGTATTGGGTCTTTTATTTAGTGTTGTGACAAATAATGCACAAACCAATCTTATTAAAAATGCTGGTTTTGAAACCGAATTATTAAATTGGAGAGGCGAAGATGTGGCTACAATTTCTGCATTTGATAAAAAATCAGGAAAAAATAGTTGCTTCATTAATCAATATGTAGGAGCCGAATGGAAAGCGATTGATCAAATTATATCAATTCCCAAAAATACAGCTGCCATTGAATTGAGTGGTTGGGTAAAAACAGAAGGTGTCGAAAAAGGCAAAAACAACTGGAATACAGGAAAATTTGACATTGCTTTTTTAAATTCGGGAGAAAAAGAAATTAAAACCGAAAGCATCGCCTCGGTACTGGGAACAACTCCGTGGACTCTTTACAAAAAAACAATTACAATTCCGGCAGGAGCCACAAAACTTAGGGTAATGCTTGCTTTGGGACAAACTAACGGAACCATTTTTTTTGATGATCTAAAAGCTATTGCGATTACTCAGGAACAGATTGACAAAATACAAGCCGAAGAAAATGCTAAAAAAACAACAGCAACATCCGAGGCTAAAACTGTGGAATTACTGAATACCGGTTTTGAGGACGGAATAACATCTTGGCGCGGAAACGCAATAGTTTCAACAACTACATTTAAAGAAGGAAAAGCTGCCTTGGTATTAAACTCAACAACCTTTGATTGGAATGGAATTGACCAAATCGCAACTGTTCCGGAAAAAGCCACAACAATTACAATTTCAGGCTGGTTAAAATCAGATACTATCAAACAAGGTAAAGATCCATGGAACAATGGGTTATACAGCGTAGAATTTACTGGAAGTAGCGAACAAAAAACCGGAAATGAAAGTATTGCTTTCGTTACCGGAACAACTGATTGGACCTATTACACCAAAACTTTCACACTTCCGGCAGAAACAAAACACTACAGAATCATGCTAGCTTTGGGATTTGCGACCGGAACAATGTATGCTGATGCCCTTTCGGTTGATTTTAAATAACATCCAAATCAATTACTACAATCCTAAATCATAACCATTCAAATGAAAAAACAGTATACCGCTACAATTCTGTTAGGATTATTATTCCTTTTGGCTTGTTCTGGAAACAGCTTGGACACAGCTGTTATTTCTACCCCGCCTACAACACCATTGGTTGACAAAAATGCCACTCCCGAAACTGTAGCATTATTTTATAACTTAAAAAATCTTGCCAAAACCAAGTTTGCTATCGGGCAACAAGATGCTTTTAGCGGAATTTATAATAATGGATCTACCGATGAATCGGATATTAAGAAAACCACAGGATATGATCCAGCACTTTTAGGAAGTGACTTTATATTCATCACTGATAAACAGAATAACAATCAAGCCAACAACTGGTTTTATCAACAAGAACAGAAAACGATAAGTGATGTGAAATCCGCTTACGCAAAAGGAATGATCAATACTTTTTCTTGGCATTTAAGGGAGCCCTACAATGAAAACAGCTTTTATGTTGAAGACATGACAACTGAGCAAAAAACAACTGCTTTCAAAAGTATTTTGCCTAATGGGAACAATCATGAATGGTATAAGAAAAAGTTAGACAAAATAGCCAGTGTATTTTTGAAATTAAAAGGAGCAAATGGAGAATTAATTCCCGTTATTTTCAGGCCTTTTCATGAGTTTGATGGAAGTTGGTTTTGGTGGGGAACCAATTTTTGTTCCGCAGAAGATTACAAAACCGCTTATCAATTTACGGTTACTTATTTAAGAGATACCAAAGGTGTTCATAACATTTTGTATGCCTTTTCCCCTGACAATTCTTATTCAAAATCCGCTGATTATTTGACTCGATATCCCGGAGACGACTATATTGATGTCTTGGGAATGGATAATTATGGGGATTTAAACAATCAAGGACAAACTGGTGCAGATAAAGCCAACGCAAAACTAAAAATGCTTTCAGACTTGGCTATAGCCAAAGAAAAAATTGCCGCCCTGACCGAAACAGGTTATCAAGTTACGGCAAGCACTTCTCCAATAACCAATTGGTTTTCGACTTACTTATACAGTGCGCTTACAGCAAATGACATCCAAATAAGTTATGTCGTTTTTTGGACAAATTATCAAGACGGTTATTATGTCCCAACACCGACCGCATCAAATGCATCTGATTTTAAAACATTTGTAGCTAAACCAAAATCGGCATTAGTGAATAATTTGCCTAAAATGTATGAGATGCCGAAGTAAAAAAAAACATAAACCCTAAAAAATTCATTGGGTTGAATTATGAACATAGCAAACTAACGAAGTAATGGCTTCTTAAAAAAATAAACATGAAAAATAAATTTTTAAAAACACTTGGTTTAGCTTTAATTTTTTCTACAATCGCTTGTCAGGCGCAGGAAAGAATTACGGTAAAAGGAACACAATTTTACAAAGGCGACAAACCCTATGCCTACATTGGAACAAACTATTGGTATGGAAGTTTACTAGCTTCCAAGAAAGTGGGCGACCGAAAAAGATTGCTTCGTGAACTGGATTTAATGAAGAAAAACGGTATTGACAACTTGCGAATTCTGGTCGGAGCTGATGGTGGAAAATATGATTTTACCGTTCGTCCCGCTTTGCAATATGAGCAAGGAAAATACGATGAAGACTTATTGGATGGTTTGGATTTTTTGATTTCCGAAATGGGCAAACGCAACATGTATGCGGTTTTGTACCTAACAAATAACTGGGAATGGTCTGGTGGTATTTCACAATATGTGGAATGGAGCGGAAAAGGTGCAATTCCAATTCCGGCGATTCCACCAAATACGTGGCCGCAATTTATGGCGTATACGCAACAATTTCACAGTTGTGAGCCTTGTATGGAAGCTTTGAACAATCATGTGCGATTTATAATTGGCAGAACAAACGCTTATACACATAAAAAATATACGGAAGACAACACAATTATGGCTTGGCAGGTTGGGAACGAACCAAGACTTTTCACGGTTGAAAATGAAGCAAAATTCACAACTTGGCTAAATAACATTGTGAATTTGATTGACAGTTTAGACAAAAATCACTTGATTTCAACGGGTTCTGAAGGTTTAAATAGTTCGAATGATGATATTGCGATTTTTGAAAGAACACACCAAAATCCGAATATTGATTACCTGACGATGCATATTTGGCCAAAAAACTGGAACTGGTTCAAGGCTGATAATGCCGAGAAAACATTGCCAACAACTCTTGAAAATGCTGGAATTTACATTGACAAACATGTAAAAGTGGCTAACGATTTGAAACGCCCGATTATCATTGAAGAATTCGGTTTACCAAGAGAAAATGAGAACTTGACAAGCAGTTCATCGGTTACCAACAGGGATATTTTCTACAATTATATTTTTAATCGAGTTGCCGAAAGTGTGGTGAACAAGGGAGTATTGCAAGCGGCCAATTTTTGGGGATTTGGTGGTGAAGGAAAAGCAGTTATTGCTGATGGAAAATGGAAACCAGGCGACCCTTTGACTACTGATCCACCACAAGAACCACAAGGATTGAATTCTGTTTTTTCTTCGGATAAAACGACTTTGGAAATTGTGAAAAAATACAATGCAAAATTTAAAAAAGGGTAACACGAATTCCACAAATTGGCACTAATTTTTTTTTTATTCAGAAAATAATTTGTGTGAATTTGTGAAATTTATGGTTTTATTTAAACCAATAAAATAGCACGCAAATTTTGCAGATTTTAGCAGATAATTTATGATTGGAAATCTGTTGAATCTGCATGAAAAAATATTTAAAACATGAAAAATACTTTTCTTCTTTTTTGCCTTTTACTCTTAAATCTTTCGTTTTCACAAAAGGCACAAGATTTTGTTGTAACGTCTCCTGACGGAAAAATTAAAGTAAGTATTTTAATCGACAAAAAAATAACTTGGTCAGTTTTGCATGAAAAAAATCAAATTCTGGCTCCCTCTTCTATTTCAATGACATTGGATCAAAATGAAGTTTTAGGAAAAAATGCTGTGCTTTTGAATTCAAAAAGAGAAAAAATAAACCAAACATTTGATTCTCCATTTTACAAAGAAAGCTCCATAAAAAACCAGTATAATCTCCTGATTTTAAATTTTAAAAATGATTTTGCAATTGAATACCGTGTTTTTGATGATGGTGTTGCGTATCGTTTTCTAACCAAAAAGAAAAAAGACATCACAGTAAAATCGGAAGAAGTCGTTTTGAATTTCGATCAAGATTACACCACGCTAATGCCTTATGTCCGTGATTTAAGAAACCCGAAAGACCCGTACATTTCTTCGTTCGAAGCACATTATGAAAACAAGAAAATCAGCGACTTTGCCAAAGATACCTTGGCATTTTTGCCTTTTTTGGTAGATTTTAAAAATCATAAAAAAGCTGTTTTTCTGGAAGCCAATCTCGAAGATTACCCTGGTTTATTTGTGACCAATAACAAGGATAAATCTGGTTTTGAAAGTCGATTTTCTAAATATCCTTTGCAGGAAAAAAACGGTGGTTTCAATAATATTAACCGATTAATTACCGAAAGAGCCGATTATTTGGTTAAAACAAAAGGAACTCGAAACTTCCCTTGGAGAATTGTTGTAATCTCTGAAAATGATTCGGAATTAGCCAATAATGATATGGTTCAAAAGTTATCCGAACCAACCAAAATCAAAGATCTTAGCTGGATAAAGCCTGGAAAAGTGGCTTGGGATTGGTGGAATGACTGGAACATTTACAATATTGATTTTAAAGCAGGAATCAATACCCAAACCTATAAATATTACATTGATTTTGCTTCCAAAAACAAGGTGGAATATGTAGTTTTGGACGAAGGCTGGAGTCTGGAAGAAGACATTATGAAACACAATCCAAATGTGGATTTGGAAGCTTTAATCGCCTATGGAAAAGAACGAAATGTAGGAATCATTTTGTGGAGCTCGTGGATGGCCCTGACCAAGAATACGGACGGGATTTTAAAGAATTACGCCAACTTGGGAATCAAGGGATTCAAAGTTGATTTCTTGGATCGTGACGATGCCAAAATGGTGAATTCAGTATATGATATTGCCCAAAAAGCTGCCGATAATAAATTGTTATTGGATTTTCACGGCATGTATAAACCAACAGGAATCCAACGCACTTTTCCAAATATTCTAAATTTTGAAGGTGTAAAAGGTCTGGAAAATAACAAGTGGACCCCAAATGATGATGTTCCTACTTATGATTGCTCGATTCCATTTATCCGCATGATGGCAGGCCCAATGGATTACACGCCGGGAGCGATGCGAAACGCGACCAAAAGTGAATTCAAACCAAGTCATTCCAATCCGGTAAGTCAGGGAACAAGATGTCACCAATTGGCACTTTATACAATTTTTGAAGCTCCTTTACAAATGATGGCCGATAGTCCAACAGCTTATATGAAAGAGCAGGAAAGTACCGATTTCATTGCTAAAATCCCCACCATTTTTGATGAAACAGTCGCTTTGAGCGGAGAAGTTGGAAAGTTTGTAGCATTGACTCGAAGAAAAAATACAACATGGTACTTGGGAGCAATTACAAATTGGGATTCCAGGGAACTGACCATGGATTTTTCATTCCTTGAAAAAGGCAAAAAATATGAAGCAAAAATTTTCTCTGATGGATTAAACGCTGATAAGGCTGCTGCAGATTATAAAAAAGAAATCATAACTGTAGATTCAACTACGAAATTGAAATACCGATTGGCTAGTGGCGGCGGATTGGCGGCGATTATTGAACAAAAATAACTCACGTAACTTAGAGATGCACTGCAGTGCATCTCTACACGTGCATCTCTACACGTGCATCTCTACACGTGCATCTCTGCACTGTGTACCTCTGCATATTAATAATTTAATCCCATATTTTATTTACAATTAGAAAGTACCTATTTTTATACATTCTAATACCATTAAATTTGAAATCATTTTTAAAATTTTTCACCTTATTTCTTTTAGGGACAGTACTTTGTTTTTCCCAGTCTCAAGCTGTCTTCAAAAAAATAAACCAATCATCTGGATTGTCTAATGGTAGAATTACCAGTATCGCAAAAGAGAAGAACGGTTTTGTTTGGATTGGTACCAATAATGGACTTAACCGTTACGACGGTTTGGGTTTCAAAGTGTATAACAAGAGGAACAGCACTATTGGATCCAATGATATTTCGGATATTTTAATTGACAGTAAAAGTAGAATCTGGATTACAACCCTTGGAGGTGGACTGAATTATTACAATCCGCTAACTGATACTTTTCAAATATTTAAAAATAATCCCAACAATCCTAAATCGCTAATGTCTAATAACCTTAGTACATTAATTGAAGATTCCAAAGGACTTATTTGGCTAGGAACCGAAAAAGGATTATGCTGCTTTAACCCGATAAGCAAACAGTTTGTTTCCTATACCAATCAATTCAATAATAGTCAAACCAAAAAAAGCAACAGTATTACAAGTATTTATGAAGATAAAAACAAGAACCTGTGGATAGGTACCTTTGGGAATGGCTTGTTTTTATTTGATAGAATTGAAAAAAAATTCAACCAAATTAAATCAGGAAAAATACAGGTTCCCGATTTTATAAATGTGATTTATGCTTTAAATCCCGACAAAATTCTTATAGGAACCAGTGGTGATGGTTTATTGCTATATGATTTGGCTACACAAAAGTTTTCGGATTTTTTAAAAGAAAATTTAGCTCTAAAACAAGAAATAAACATTGTTCGTTCCATAATAATAGACAATAAAAATAATTTATGGATTGGTACCGATGGAAATGGCGTTTTCGAGGTTGAGTACCCAAATGCAAAACGTCCAATAATTCATAACTATTTGTATAATTCTCAATTGGAAACTTCACTTTCCGGAAATGCCATCTACAACATAATGGCCGACGAAGATTCGAATATTTGGATTGGCACGGCATGGAATGGAATTAGTGTTTTGGACAAGAAAAACAGAAGCGAATTATTGTTTGGTGACATTGTAGGTTTAAATCCATCGCCGGTACTTTCAATATATAAAAAAAACAAGGAACTTTATCTAGGCTTGGATGGCGAAGGATTGACAGTATTTAACACAGTAACAAATAAGGTTAAATATTACAATGAGAAAAAACACAATACAGCCATAAAAGGAAATTATATCCAGAATATTACCCAGACCAAGGACGGTGCATTATGGCTTGGAACTTTCAAAAGCGGTTTGGTGAAATTCAATACTCAAACCGATCAATTTATACAGTACAAACATAAATTTGAAAACAAAAACTCCATTAGTTATGATGATGTAAGAGATATTATTGAGGACAAAAACAATAATTTATGGATTGCCACTTGGGGAGGCGGATTGAATTATTTTGACATTAAAACGGAAAAATTCATTAGTTATAGAGAAAGTGCCAATAATAACAAAACCGTAAATAATGACAATCTCATTGATATGGTTCAGGATGGAAACAAAATCTGGATTGCCACATTTGGAGGCGGTTTAAATGTTTTTGACACTCAGAAAAAACTGTTTCATTATTATAAATACAAAGATTCGGACTCAACAACAGTCAGTAATAACAATATCTTTTCCTTATGCAAAGATTCCAAAGGCTATTTGTGGATTGGCACTGCCGGTGCAGGAATTAATCGAATGAATTTAAAATCCAACAAAATTGAACGTTTTGAAAAAAATGACAATATTAAATACCAAACCGTGACTGGCATCATCGAAGATGACAATAATACCATTTGGTTTAGCACAAAACAGGGCATAATAAACTACAGTTACGCAACTAATACCTTTAACAGTTTACCTAAAATAGCATCAGAATTCCATATTAATTCCATTTTTAAAGACGAAGACGGTTGGATTTATTTTGGTGGAATTGACGGTGTTGTAAAATTGAATCCCAAAACAATAGAAGTAAACAGCAAACCTCCAAATGTGAAGCTTACTAATTTTAAATTATTCAATAAGGAGGTTGCCATCGAAAAAAAAGGAATTCTACCCAAAGACATTGCTTTTACAAATGAAATTACACTCAATCATTATCAAGATGTATTGACATTTGAGTTTTCGGCATTGCAATTTCCTTCCTCCAATAGCTGCGAATACGCCATTAAAATGGAAAATTTCGATAAAGATTGGCGTTTTATTGGAAAAGACAGAACCGCAACTTTTACCAATTTATCTCCTGGAAACTATATATTTAAGGTAAAAAGTAAAGAAATTGGCGGACAATGGGGAGATGGATATGCTTCTGTAAAAATTCATATTTTAAGACCTTATTGGTTCCAATGGTGGGCATTTTTAATATATGGTGCCGTGCTGATTTTTCTGTTTTATTTATTTAGAAAATATACCATTGCATGGGAACGTTTGAAAAATAATTTGGAATTTGAAAAATTAAATCATGAGAAAGACAAGGAATTATACACGCTCAAACAACAGTTCTTTACGAATATCTCTCATGAAATCAGAACTCCTGTAACCTTAATCTTGAGTTCTATAAACAGACTTTTTGATAATGGTGAAATGCTGGAAAGCAGACAAATAAAATCGGCTCACACCATTCGAAAAAACAGTAATTTATTGCTTCAATTAGTCAATGAACTTTTGGATATTAGAAAATTTGAAGCGAATGATATTCATCTAAAAATTACCAAAGGCGACTTTGTTTCTTATTGCAAGGAGATTTACCTGTCCTTTTCCGAAATTGCATCCGACAGAGATATAGAATATACCTTTGATTCGGAACAACTAAAAACAGAACTCTGGTTTGATAAAAATCAATTGGAAAAAGTACTCTATAATTTATTGACAAATGCCTTTAAATTCACTAAAAACGGTGGAGCCATCAATATTGAAATAGAAACCGATAATGAAGCCGTTTACCTGATAGTCAAGGACACCGGAATTGGAATTTCCGAAGCTCATATGAGTGAAATATTTAATCGTTTTTATCAAATTAAAAATATAGAAACTGATGAAAAATCAGGATTTGGTTTGGGTTTATCCATTGCAAAAGAAATTATAGATCTTCACAAGGGATCAATTGAAGTTAAAAGCGAAAAAAATAAAGGAAGTATTTTTGAAGTAAGATTACTGAAATCGAATGCTCATTTTTATGAAAACGAAATTGAAAAAATTGAACTTGCTACCAATCAGGAATTAGACACCATTAAACATTTAAAACAAAAAATAGTCAAAAACGAGGTTAAAAAAGCGACCATTTTAATTGTTGAAGACAACAAGGAGATTCAGGAATCGCTAAGAGAAATATTGCACAATGAGTATTCGATACTACAAGCTTTCAATGGAGAAGAAGGTTTAAAAATTGCTGCCGAAAATTTTCCAGACTTAATTATTAGTGATGTAATGATGCCCGTGATGGACGGAATTGAATTTGTCAAAAAATTAAAATTAAACACTTTTACAAGTCATATCCCAATTATTATTTTAACAGCACGAACTACTTTAAAAAACACTATGGAAGGCTTTGAAACCGGAGCCGACGATTATATTGCCAAACCCTATGACGAGGAATTATTAAAAACAAGAATTAATAATTTACTTAACAATAGAAAATTAATACGAGAAAAATTTATAACCGATAATCTTCTAAACCCGAGAGAGCTTGCTATTAGTTCTCCCGATCAATTATTTTTGGAACGGTTATATGAAAATTTAGAGCCCAATTTAGAGTCCAATAATCTAAAAGCGGAGGTAATTGCAAAGGAAATAGGAATGAGCCATTCGGTGATGTATAAAAAAATCAAGGCATTAACAGGATTGTCTTATGTAGAATTTATTCGCGATTACAGATTGTCTATTGCCAAACAGCTCATTCAGGATTTGGGATACTCTGTTTCCGACGCTTGTTATAAGGTAGGCTATTCCGACAGAAAATACTTCAGTAAACTATTCAAGGAAAAGTTTAAAAAGAACCCTTCCGAATTCTTAAAATCTTAAACATATTTTTACATTATGTGTAATTTATCGGTCTATTTTTTTTGTATTTACCTAAATTAAAGCATCTTTCTCCAAAACTGACGAATTCTTCACCCCTAATCGATGAAACTGACCCACATGAAAAGTCAGGGAATCGAGGTAATTGCACCTATCAACTAATGGGTATTATTTTTGGATTGACGAAAAATAGATACCAATTAAAAAACCAAACCTAACCATTTTAAAATTACAATTTATGATGAACCGCTATCGAAAAAGAGGGCGTTATTTTCATGTAAGGCAACATTTATTTACAGTGTTGTTTTTATGTTTCTCCCTAACCATTTTTGGTCAACAATTAAAAGTTTCAGGAATTATTACAGATGCCAAAACGGGAGATCCACTTCCGGGCGTAAGTGTCACTATTAAGAGTTCGAATCAAGGAACTACAACAGGTTTTGACGGTAAATATCAGCTACAGGCAAGTCAAAATGAGGTTTTGCTATTTTCTTTCATGGGATACCAAAAAGCTGAAAGAACAGTAAATTCAACAACTATTAATGTTAATTTGATTGAGGATAATCAAAAGCTGGAAGAGGTTGTTGTTATTGGTTATGGTAGCATGAAAAAGAAAGATGCTACCGGAGCCGTAGCTTTAGTGACAACAAAAGATTTCAATAAAGGAAACATTGTTACTCCCGAAAATCTTTTGGCAGGTCGCGTGGCAGGTTTATCCATTATAACCGGTGGAGATCCGGGATCAGGATCCACAATCAGAATTCGTGGGGGAGCATCATTAGGAGCATCAAATGATCCTTTGATCGTAATCAATGGTTTGCCTGTAGACAACAATACCATTGGAGGTTCACGCTCTGTATTGAGTTCCATTAACCCTAGCGATATTGAATCATTTTCTGTTTTAAAGGATGCATCAGCAACAGCGATATACGGATCAAGAGCTTCAAACGGTGTTATCATTATTACTTTAAAGAAAGGCACAAAAACACTGTCTGCTACCGTAGACATGAATATGGGGGTTAATACACTTGCCAAAACAATCGATGTTTTTAGTGCAGGCGAACTACGAAACCTAATTAGTGGACAAGACCCTACCCTACTGCCTTTATTGGGAACAGCAAATACCGATTGGCAAAAGGAAATTTACAGAAACAGTATTTCATCTACTTTGAATGCTTCGATAAACGGAATGTTGTTTGATAAAGTTCCATCAAGAGCTTCTTTCAGTAATACAGTACAAGAAGGTTTAGTGTTAACCTCAGGATTTCAGCGCACCACAGGTTCTGTCTCCTTGAATCCAAGTTTATTTCAAGATCACTTAAAAATGAGTGTCAATGCCAATATTTCTTTGGAAAAAAACAGATTTGCTAAAGGGGTACAAGGAACTGCCATAACCTTTGACCCAACTCAACCTGTTTATGATGAAAATTCTCCATTTGGGGGATACTTTCAATATTATAAAAACAATAATGACGGTATAATCAACAAGAGTGATCTTACAGAACGTGCTCCATTGAATCCAGTGGCAGAATTGTTGCAAAGAAACGACAGAAGCGAAGTAAAAAGAATCTATGGTAATGTGAAATTTGATTACAGCTTCCACTTTTTACCTGAATTATCAGTAGTCTTAAACTTAGGATTAGACCAAAGTTCAGCCGAGGGTCACGTAAGGGTCTCGGATAAAAATCCACTTGCTCAAGCTGATGGACGTATTGTTGGCTCGGCTAGTGATTATTCCAATGATATGAGTAATCATTTGTTGGACGGCTATTTAGCTTACAAAAAAACATTTGGAATCTTAAACCTAGATGCAACAGCAGGTTATTCGTATCAAAAATTCACCAACGAAAAATACAACACCAATGAATTGCTAGACGATGGTGTAGATAGTGCTCCTGTTACCAATATAGATCCAAATTTGGTTTTAATCGGTTTCTTTGGAAGAACGAATCTTTCCTTTTATGACAAATACCTTTTTACAGTTTCGTATCGTAGAGATGGTACTTCTCGTTTTAGCGAAGACAATCGTTGGGGGAATTTTCCTGCCGCTGCTTTTGCCTGGAAAATCAAGGAGGATTTTTTAGCTGATTCCAAAACCATATCCAATTTAAAATTAAGATTGAGCTGGGGAGTAACTGGCCAACAAGATATTGGACGGGAAAATCTAGACCTGTATATGGCAAGATATACGAGAGGTTTACCTACTTCCCAATATATTTTTGGAAATACGGTAACCAATATTGGAATTCCTCAATTTAGAAATGAAGATTTGAAATGGGAAGAAACAACCACTTACAATGCTGCTCTTGATTTTGGGTTTTTCAATGATCGATTGACAGCCACTGTTGAAGGTTTTTATAAAGAATCCAAAGATTTATTGGCTAATGCGGCCATTTCCGATGGTTCAAACTTCAGCAATTCCGGATTCCAAAACATTGGTAATTTTACTTCAAAAGGTATTGAATTTACTATTGCAGGAGATATTTTTAAAAACAAGGGCGGATTTAGCTGGAATGCCAATTTCAATAGCACTTTTATCAATACACAAATTGAAAGTCTGGCTTTAAATCAAGATCAATTAATTGGTGCAGCAGGAGCAGGTAAAGGATCTACGGCACAAATACACAGAGTGGGCTATACTCCGTACTCTTTTTATGTATACAAACAAATTTATAATGAAGCTGGCAAACCAATTGAAGGTGCTTATGCCGATTTGAACGGTGATAATATCATCAATGACTCTGATTTATATATTCATCATAATGGTATGCCAACAGTAACAATGGGATTTGCATCCAATATGAATTACAAAAACATAGACTTATCTTTTAACATGAGAGCCAGTTTAGGAAATTATGTCTATAATGCCGCTAATTCTAATAGGGCGCAATACAATTTATTGAAAAACAGCTCGGTGGTGTCCAACTTGCCTACTTCTGTTTTAGATACCGATTTTAAATCAAACGAAACGGTTTTGTTATCTGATTACTACATCGAAAACGCTTCGTTTTTAAAAATGGACAATGTAACACTTGGATACACATTCGAGAATACGTTCAATGCTCATTCCTCCATACGTTTATCTGCCGGTGTGCAAAATGTATTTACCATTACCAACTATTCAGGTTTAGATCCTGAGGTATTCGAAAACGGAATTGACAATTCAATAACTCCTCGTCCCAGAACTTTTCTGATAGGAGCTAACATGAAATTTTAAAAAGAAACAGTATGAAGAATAAAGTAAAACATAAAATAATTTACATTTTAGGAATTGTATCGGTCTTTGCCAGCTGTACAAATGACCTTGATGTTGAAGTTAAAGACCCTAATGTACTGTTGGTAGAAGATTTTTATTCTACTCCAGATTCTTACAAACAAGGATTGGCCGGTGTTTATGGTAATTTAAGCCTGACAGGAGCTTCCGGACCGGCAAGTTCTAACATTTCAGGTCTTGATCCGGGAACTAGCCAGTATGGAAGAGGTTTTTGGAACATGCAGGAACTAACAACGGACGAAGTAAAATGGTCTTGGGAAAATGATCCGGGATTAAAAGGATTAAACAATAACACTTGGACATCTGACAACGTAATTATCAGAGGCTTTTTTGGAAGATGCATGACACAGATCGCCTTTGTTAATGAATACCTCAGACAAACAACCGACGCCAAATTAGATAGCCGCGGAGTGAGTGCCGAATTGCGTAATGATATTAAAATCTACAGAGCAGAAGCTCGTTTTTTAAGAGCATTGTCCTATTATCATTTGATGGATTTATTTGGCAAGGCAGGATTTGTTACCGAAAATGATCCTGTAGGTGCTTATCAATCTCCACAATATGGACGTCCTGAATTGTTTGCTTTTATTGAGTCTGAAATAAACGCAATTCTTCCAGATTTAAAAGATGCCCGTCAAAATGAATATGCCAGAGCCGATAAAGCTGCCGCTTGGATGCTATTAGCTAAAATTTATTTGAATGCAGAAGTTTTTATTGGTCAAAAAAAATACGATCAATGTCTGGCTAATTGCAAAAATATTATTGCCGCGGGGTATATTTTATCTCCCAAATATGCAAACAATTTTAATGCGGATAACAATAGTAATTCGGCAAAAAATGAAGTTATATTCCCAATCGTTTCTGATGGTGTAGTAACTCAAAATTATGGACCAACTACCGTTATGGTTAATGCTCAAGTAGGATCTATAGAACAAAATGGAGCTGATTTTGGTGTTGTTGGATGGGCAGGCGGATTGAGAGTGCCTAAACAATTCTCTGAAACGATGCTAAATGGAAACTACGATCATGATGACAGAAACACTATCATCAGCAAGGACAGAACCATCGAATTGACTAGTATGAGCAATTATGGCACAGGATATATTACGGCAAAATGGTCCAATAAAACATCAGCAGGAGTAAATGGTTCGGCTACTGAAATGGTTGACACCGATTTCCCGATGTTTAGGCTGGCAGATGTGTATTTGATGTATGCCGAAGCGGTTCTTAGAGGAGCTACTGGCGGTTCGACAACTACTGCAAGAGATTATGTAAATCTATTGCGTTCAAGAGCCAACAATACCAAAACTATAACTACGGCAGATCTTACTCTGGATTTAATTCTAAACGAAAGGATGGTCGAATTGTACGGTGAAGCACACAGAAGACAGGATTTAATTCGTTTTGGAAAATTCACCGGCGGAGCCTACAACTGGTCTTGGAAAGGAGGCATCGTTAACGGTATTGCAATTAACGATAAATACAAGGTATTCCCAATTCCTAAAGCAAGTATAGCTGCCAATCCAAATCTTATTCAAAACACAGGTTACTAAAAAATATAGACAAAATATAAAAATATAGATACAATGAAAAAACTAATCTTACTATTTATAGCATTTACGGCATTACTAAGTTTTAATGCATGTACAGACGATAATGAACCAGTGTTTGTTGCAAAACCGGATGCGGATGGTATTGCCTTTACCAATGCTTTTGCTGCCAATTATTTAATAGCACCAGCTACAAAGACTAACATAGCCGATCGTTTTCTGTGGAATGCAGCCGATTTTGGAGTACAAACCAACATCACTTATGAACTTCAGGGTTCAACCGTAGCTGATTTTAAAACGTTCAAAGTTGTAGGTACTACAAGCGAAACTAATATGCCTGTTACCGTTGATAACTTATTAGACTTTGCCAAAGATTTAGGTCTTGATGGCGATCCATTAACCACTAATTCAAATGGATCGGCTAACAACAAAGGACAAGTATATTTTAGAGTAAAAGCTTCTGCTGGTACAACGGGAGCCAATGCAACATTCTCAGAGCCACAAATTATTTCTATTGAATGGATTGAAACGGTAGCTGCAGGTACTGCTTGTCCTTCTCTTTGGGCAGTTGGAGATGCTTTGGCTGATATCGGTTGGAATTTCAAAGCGGAAGGCGAAATGAAATGTGATAATAATGTATTACAACTAAAAGCAAAATTTACAACCGGTAACTTTAGATTTTTTCAAGAATCAGGAAACTGGTCATCAGCTCAAAATTATACCTACTACAAAACCGGAGGATATGCTATTGATGCAAAATTAACAGATGCTTTGGATAATGATGGAAACTTCAAATTTATTGGTACGCCCGGAATTTATACCTTGACAATTGACAACACGAAAAAAACAATTGTTATGACAGCATCAACTTCTCTTTGGGCAGTAGGAGGCGGAGTGCCTGGTGGTTGGAGTTTTGATACGGCTAACACTGTTAAATTTGTTGAAGCCACTCCAAATATCTGGTCAGCATCAATTAAATTAACCAATGATGTTTTCAGGTTCTTCCACGAATTTAATACTTGGGATACAAAAAACAACTTTGCATTTTATGCAGATGCGGGTTATAAAATCAACGCTAATTTAGTAAGTGACGGCGGTGGTGATGCCAATTTTAAATTTGTTGGTACACCTGGAACGTATAAATTAACAATCAATGCTATTACCAAAACAATTACCCTAGAGTAAATTAATAGTACCATGAAATGAGCATAGTCTAAATTGGCGAAAATTCATCACCAATAATCACTATGCTCATTCCATATTTCAATAAAACAATAACTACCTAAATATGAAAAGAATAAACACCATATTATCCCTTTTTATTTTAATTACAGTCCAATTTTCTTGTTCTAATGGTGATTCTACAGATACACCGGTACCAGTTATAGAACCACCAGTTGTTGTAACCGATAATTTTATCAGAGCTGCAGATATTTCCTTTCTCCCGGAAATCGAATCCAAGGGAGTAATTTTTACCAATAATGGTAAAACCGAAGACATGCTTACTACCTTAAAAAATTCAGGTTGCAATGCTATTCGAATCCGTTTATGGAAAAATCCAGCCAGCGGACATTCCGGATTAACCGAAGTAAAAGCTTTGGCAACTCGTGTAAAACAAGCAGGTTTAAAAGTATGGCTTACCGTTCATTATTCTGACACTTGGGCTGATCCGGGAACTCAAACTATTCCAGTGGAATGGAAAAACTTATCTTATGCCGATTTAAAAACAGCAGTAGCAAGTTACACATCAACAATAATCACGGAAATTAATCCTGATATTATTCAAATAGGAAACGAAATCAATGATGGTTTGTTATGGCCACAAGGAAAGTTGAGTACAAATGAAACACAATGTATCGATTTACTAAAAATCGCCAGTACTACAATTCGAGGTAAAGCGCCAAATACAAAAATCATAATTCATTATGCAGGAGTATCAACAACAGATACCGATTGGTTTTTTACAAAAGTGAAAGCCATTGATTACGATTATATCGGGCTTTCCTATTATCCTGTTTGGCATGGCAAGGATTTGACGGTTGTCAAAAGTACTATCGATGCTTTAGGAAGCAAGTTTGGCAAAAAAGTTCTTATTGCCGAAACTGCTTATCCATTTACGTTAGGGTATAATGACTGGACAAACAATATAGTTGGATTGGATTCGCAATTAGTTACAGGCTATCCAGCTTCTTCTGAAGGGCAAAAAAGTTTTATGCTGGCCATTAAAGATCTTGTAAAAACATCTAAATTTGGTATTGGATTTGCTTACTGGGGTGGAGATTGGATTTCGTTCAAGGGAAATCAAGCTACAGATGGTTCTACATTTGAAAATCAAGCATTATATGATTTTACCAATAAAGCATTACCTGTTTTTCAGGTTTTCAACTTAAATTAAAAAAATGTAAAGAAGTTTATGGCTCCGGTAAAATTCTTTTGGGAATTACTATTTCATATAGTGCCTCTAATAAAATAACAGAAAAACCAAAAGATTCCACTTTTTCATGATGCCGATGGAAGTAAAATGATTGTCTCCTCTTCCCATCATAATATTAAATAATAGACCGATTGATAATGAACAAATTGACAACTATTCTAATTGTATTTTTAACAATTATACAAACTTCCTTTTCTCAAGTACGTACCGTAAGAGAATTGGATAACAACTGGAAATTTCAAAAAGGAGATTTCCAGAATGCTTTTCAATCCAATTTTAATGATTCAAAATGGGAAACAGTAAGTGTCCCGCATGATTGGGCTATTTACGGACCTTTTGACAAGGAAATAGACAAACAAAGCGTGGCTATAGTCCAAAATGGCGAAAAAGTAGCTTCTGAAAAAACAGGTAGAACTGGATCATTGCCACATATTGGTTCGGCTTGGTATAGAAATCAATTTAACATTTCAGCAACAGAGAAAAACAAGAAAGTTATTTTGCTTTTTGAAGGAGCAATGAGCGAACCGCAAGTTTATTTGAACGGAAAAAAAGTAGGCGAATGGGCTTATGGTTACAGCTATTTTTATTTTGATATCTCCGATTTTCTACAAGAAGGGGAAAATACATTGGCGGTTAAATTAACCAACAAGGAATTTGCTTCACGCTGGTATCCGGGCGCTGGCTTGTATAGAAAAGTAAGTCTTATTATAAAAAACAAGGAAAGTATTGATCAATGGGGAACTTACATTACCACTCCGTTTATCAGTAAGGAAGTTGCCAAAGTAAATATAAAAACAAAGGCTTCGGGAGAAAATGGTTATTTGGTCACCACCGTTTTTGATGCTAATGGACAAAAACTAAATTCCGATAAGGCAACAATAAAATTTGGAAATGAATTTGACCAAAATATTAAGGTCGAAAACCCAAAATTATGGAGTCCGGAAACCCCGTATCTATATAAAGCCGTTTCACAATGGTTTGTTGGAAATGAATTAAAAGACGAAATTACCACTCGTTTTGGAATTCGCGAAATAAAATATGAAGCGAACAAGGGATTTAGCTTAAACGGTGAAATAACAAAATTCAAGGGAGTTTGTCTGCACCACGATTTAGGACCATTAGGAGCAGCGGTGAACGTGGCAGCCTTGCGTCGTCAATTGACTATATTGAAGGATATGGGTTGTAATGCCATTCGTAGTTCACACAATATGCCTTCATTGGAACAATTGGAATTGTGTGACGAAATGGGTTTTATGTTTTTGGCTGAAAGCTTTGATGAATGGGCAAAGCCAAAAGTTGAAAACGGCTACCATAGATTTTTTGAAGAATATGCCGAAAAAGATGTAGTTAATTTAATTCATGCAACCCGAAACCATCCTTCTATTGTAATGTGGAGTTCCGGTAACGAAGTTCCTGATCAATGGGGAGAAGCGGGAGTAAAACGTGCCAAATGGTTACAGGATATTTTCCACAGAGAAGACCCTACAAGACCCGTAACAGTAGGCATGGATCAGGTAAAAGCAACTATGGAATCCGGATTTGGAGCGTTATTGGATATTCCAGGTTTAAATTACCGTGTACATCTATATGAAGAAGCGTTTAAAAAATTCCCGCAAGGATTTATTTTAGGTTCCGAAACGGCTTCTACCGTTAGCTCAAGAGGGATTTACAAATTTCCTGTAATAAAAGCAAAAGACAAACAATACCCTGATTTTCAAAGTTCATCTTATGATTTGGAAGCCTGCAGCTGGTCAAATGTACCCGATGAAGATTTTGTTTTGCAAGATGACAAACCTTGGGTTATAGGCGAATTTGTCTGGACAGGTTTTGATTATTTGGGAGAACCAACTCCTTATGATGAAAAATGGCCATCTCGCAGTTCTTACTTTGGAATCAATGATTTAGCCGGTTTGCCAAAAGACAGATTCTATTTGTACAAAAGCCGTTGGAACAAAAAGGAACCAACCTTACATATTTTGCCACATTGGAATTGGGAAGGACGTGAAGGTCAGGTAACGCCTGTTTTTGTTTACACCAATTATGATAGTGCTGAACTTTTTATAAACGGAAAAAGTATGGGAATTCAAAAAAAGAATACGGCAACGCCACAAAACAGATTCCGTTTAATGTGGATGGACGTAAAATATGAACCTGGAACCGTAAAAGTAGTTGCTTTGGACAAAGAAGGAAAAGCAGTAGCCGAACAAGAAATTCATACCGCTGGAAAAGCTTATAAAATGATACTTGATCCTGATCGAAAAACAATTAAGGCTGACGGAAAAGACTTGTCTTACGTTACCGTTTCAATTGTGGACGAAAAAGGAATTCCATGTCCAACGGCAACAAACCAATTGGAATTTAAAGTGAAGGGTAAAGGAAAATTCAGGGCAGCTTGTAATGGAGATGCCACTTCGTTAGAACTATTTCATCTGCCAACCATGAAAGCATTTAGTGGGAAATTAGTAGTATTGTTACAATCACTAAAGGAAGCTGGAAACATAGAACTTACCGTTACGGGAAAAGGTTTAAAAACGGCAACCTTAAGTATTAATTCTACAAACTAGACAATTCCTTAATAAAATTCAAAATCCCTCTTTTCAGAAATGGAAAGAGGGATTTTTGTTTAAGAATAACCCCCAATTATTCTTTTATGCATTTTAGAAACATAAATGATCCTATTTAAACTCCCTCGCCTTTGAAAGGGGCTGGGATGAGTTTACAAAAAATTATTTATATTTCTGAGTGGTATTATTTCAACTCAAAACTACTTTCCAAACCTTTGTCAGAGCTTCCTCCGACCATGATTTTAAAAGTACCCGATTCTACCAAATAATTACCGTCATTGTCAAAGAAACCAAGTTCTTTGTCTGTTAAAGTAAAAGAAACTGTTTTAGTTTCCCCTTTTTTCAATTCGATTAATTCAAAACCTTTCAACTCTTTTACTGGCCTTGCCAAACTCGCAGAAACATCATGAATATACAATTGAACTACTTCTTTTCCATCATAATTCCCAGAATTTGTTACCTCAACCGAAATCTTTACAGCCTCTCCCTTGTCGAAAGACGTTTTGTTAATTTTTAGGTTTTTATAATCAAAAGTGGTGTAGCTTAATCCAAATCCAAAAGGGAATTGTGGCGTTTTCTCCACATCGGTATAATGGGACCAAAACACGTTTTTATCACTATTAGTTGGTCTTCCCGTATTGAAACTATTGTAGTAAATTGGACATTGTCCTACGTTTCTTGGAAATGACATTGGTAATTTTCCACTAGGATTATAATCTCCGTACAAGACTTGCGCCACGGCATTTCCTGTCTGGGTTCCCAAATGCCAAGCTTCGACAATGGCAGGAATATGTTCCGCAGCCCAAGGCAAAGCCAAAGGTCTTCCATTGTTTAAAACCAATACAACATTTGGATTAACCTTATAAATTTCTTCCAATAATTCTTGTTGAACACCAGGCAAATCCAAATTGGTCCTACTTCTTCCCTCTCCTGATTGAAAACCTATTTCGCCCAAAACCATCACTACGACATCAGCATTGGCAGCTACTTTTTTGGCAGCATCAAAACCGCTTTTATCTGTAGTATTGAAAACCAATTCATCTTTAAAAGACTGCTGTCCAATCACTAAATCAGCCCCTTTTTCGAAAGTTAATTGATTGTCCTTATACTGTTGCATTCCTTCCAAAACCGAAACGGCAGTATTGTCATCTGCCGCAATTCTCCAACTTCCCAATGGGCTGTTTTTATCATTTGCCAAAGCTCCAATCAAGGCAATTTTTTGTCCTAATTTTTTTAGCGGGAGCAACCCTTCCCCAGCCTTCCCTAAAGGAGAGGGAGCGTTTTTCAATAAAACAATTGATTTTTTTGCCATATCCAAAACTCCGTCATTATTGGCTTTGTTGCCAATGGTGGCTTTTTCTCGCTTCTCGTCACAATATTTGTACGGATCATCAAACAAGCCCAATTCAAATTTTACACGAAGAATTCTTCGAACGGCATCGTCAACCAAAGCTTGTTTCACTTTTCCATCCTGAACCAATTTCACTAATTCCTTCACATACAAATGAGATTCCATATCCATGTCTGCTCCTGCAATTACGGCCTTTTCCGAAGCTTCTGCCCCATCTTTGGCGTAACCGTGTGAAATCATTTCCTTGATGGAAGCCCAATCTGTAATTACAAATCCATCAAATTTCCATTTGCCTTTCAAGATGTCTCTTTGCAAAAAACTGCTTCCTGTGGCTGGAACACCGTTCAAAATATTAAAGGAATTCATATACGTACGAACTCCCACATCATTAGCTGCCTTGAATGGTGGCAAAACCGTATTATAAAGTGTCGAATTACTAATATCAACCGTGTTGTATTCTTTTCCTGCTTCGGCAAAACCATAGGCTGCAAAATGTTTGGCGCAAGCAGCAATTGTATTTATTTTCGACAAATCTGCCTTGGTTTCTCCTTGAAAACCTTTCACTCTTGCGGTTGCAATTTTGCTGCCAAGAAATGGATCCTCACCAGAACCTTCCATCACTCTTCCCCAACGGGCTTCGCGGGAAATATCAACCATTGGTCCAAAAGTCCAGTTAATTCCAGATGCCGAAGCTTCGTCGGCAGCAATTTGAGCCGATTTTTTTATGGCTTCCATATCCCAACTTGCAGCTTCTGCCAGCGGAATTGGACTCAAGGTTTTATACCCATGAATAACATCAAAACCGATGATTAATGGGATTCCCAATCGGGTATCTTCAACGGCAATTTTTTGAACTGCACGGACTTCTTTCACGCCACGAACCGTCAACATTGAACCTACCAAACCTTCACGCAAATGTTTGTATTTTATTTCTGCATTTCCTCCTTTTGGAGCAGGTCCCGTTACTTCCCAAAAACCATTGTATTGGTTCATTTGTCCCACTTTTTCATCTAGGGTCATTTCTTTCATTAATAGAGAAATGCGTTCTTCAATAGGTTTTGTTTTGTCCAAATGTGGTTTTTTTTGTGCATTCATAGTTCCAATAGTAAGCAAAGCAATAAGCCCTTTCATCGTTGTTTTTTTATTCATCATTAGTAAATTTATTTTTTGGGCGTGTCCCCTACGGGTCGGGCTATCCGTTCCCGCTTTTTTATAATTAGCTAAAAAAGCTAATTATAAAAAGAGCTCCACTTCTATCCCTCACGCAATTCACAGTAAACAAGAAATTTATTTTTCTATTTCCACTTTCAAATCCGCACAATCTAAAATCATTAATCTAAAATCCCTCTCTTTACTCCGTAATAAAAGACGATGCTGGTAAATTTGCTTTGTTAAAAAGCGTTGATTGGTCCGTGTTTTTCCATGCGTAACGCACCTTCACAGGAACTTTCACCTGACTAGATTGTAATATTATTGTATTGTTTTTAATAGTAGCTGTCGCATTATAAAACACATTATCGGCTCCGGCTACTTCAAACAAATCAGACTTTTTATTTTTAAAATACAAGCCATCGGCATAATCAAACGTAACTATCACCTTGTTTTTGTCAATTTTGATCCCCTTATAAAGCGGTCCATTCACCAGTGCGGTATTCGTTTTATAAGTATTTGCCAAAGCCAAATTACCCAAACGAATCCCAACCGATTTCTTGTCTTTTGGATGAATGTCGTCAATAGGGGAAATATCGCTGGTAATTACCATTCCCGTGTTTGGAACTTCCTGCAATACTTTTCGTTGCGCATCCCGAATAATCGAACCGCCAAAATGGTTTTCTCCATATTTATAAGGCGCAATCTGAACATAAAAAAAAGGGAAATCATAACCCCATAATTTTCGCCATGAAGTAATTAATGCCGAAAGAGTTTTATCATAAACCGTTGATCCAACATTGCTTTCACCCTGATACCACAACGCTCCAGAAATTTTAAATTTTGTCAGTGGGTAAATCATCGCATTAAAAGCTCTCGCTGGTTGGTTTGGCCCATAGCGCTCCTCTTTTCTGGTCTTTGCCGATTCCAATAAAACAGGATCATTCTGAATCACTTCTTCGGGCATCCAAATCTCGGCTGGAGTTCCTCCCCAATTCGATGAAATCAATCCGATAGGCACATTTTTTAATTCTTCCTGCAAACGTTTTCCAAAAAAATATCCTACCGCACTAAAATACTTCATCGTTTCCGGCGAGCATTCTGTCCATGTTCCGGAAATATTATTTTGTGGCGTAGTGGCTGTCAATTGGGGAACCAAAAACAATCGAATATTTGGATTCGCAGCATTTTTTACCTCTTCGTCACCATTCTCGATTCCCCAGCTGGCATTCATTTCCATATTTGATTGACCGGAACAAATCCAGACTTCACCTATCAAAATATTTTTCAGGACAATTTCATTATACCCTTTTACAGAAATCGTATAAGGTCCGCCCTCTTTTGGAGTTGGAACATTGATTTCCCATTTTGCCTGATTACTGGCTTTTATTTTATATTGCTGATTATTCCAACTTGGCGTAATTGTCACTTCTTCCTGTGAATTGGCAAATCCCCAAATGGTAACTTCGCTATTACGCTGCAATACCATATTATCCGAAAAGATGTTCGGTAGCGTAACATTTGCGAAAGCGGTATTTGAAAATATCAGAAAAAGAATAAATGCGATTGTATTATTTTTCATTTGTGATTGTATTATTTTTTATTTGTCAAATGTAATTCGCTTACAGACATTTCGTTTTATTTACATTTTTTTAGAAAAGCTCATTTCATTGAGTAACTTTTTAAAAACAGGAATTAATTGATCTGCCATTACCTTATCATCGGCAATATCGGGATGATAACCACAACCTTTCGGAATCATCGGCTCAAAATGAAATAGACTTGGTGGCTGATGTTTTTTATCTTTCGCAATAACTTCTATTACACGTCTCAAGCAACGCACTAACACTTCATTTTTTTCACCCGAAACCATAGGACTGGTTAAAAGTACAATTCTTGTGTTTGGAGCGTGTTTATAAACCGTTTTGATAAAACTGATATAATTAGAAACAAACTTTTCTTCGTTAAAGGGCAATCTGGCTTTTTTACCGTCACCGTCAGAAAGATCATTGGTTCCCAAACAAATGCTCACCAAATCGGGTTGAAAGGAAAAATTATAGGGTTTTGAATTGTCTTTATTCAGATATAAATTTTCGTAAACGTCTGGTAAATTAGGCTCATTAATGTGCTCGTCATTCCAATTGCGATACATCCCGTATCCTGAAACGGAACTCAATACAAAATCAACATCCAATGCTCTGGAAAGTACAGGTCCGTACGCCCAATAGGCATTGTGCTGATCATACCAGTCTCCGCTCCCGCAAGGAATCTCGGATGCATCATTACCAAAACCACAGGTAATGGAATCTCCTATCAATTCAATCTTTTTTCTGTTTTTTGGTGCTGAACTTTTAATTACGGCAGCAGTGGTTCCTCCAAACAAAACTCCACCATTGGCGGCCTCTGTAGCTTTATAAATAACAAGATGATGCGTTTCCTTGTTGGCAGAAACCGTTACCGGATACGATTTCATTGCTCCTTTATCAACCTTTAGCCTTCCTATATATTGACCATCAAGTTCCAGGGAAACATAATTTTGGTGTTCATACGAATCAATACCTTGCAAGGAAATTGCACAGGAATTCCCTTTAAAATCAAAAGAAATTGAGGAAGCAGAACCAATAAGTATTACTTTATTGTCTTGCATTTTTTCGACTCTCCCTTGATAGCAAAAAAAAGATTCTGTTTTACTCCTTTGTTGTGCAAGAGAAACAGATGAAATGGCAATGAATAAAAATAAAATGCATTTTTTTTTGTAATTCATAATCTTTTGGGAATTTCATAAAATTATTGACAACAAATATAAAGCGATTGCGATTTACGATTAGATACTATTTTTTCAAATTATAATCATAAATCTTCAAGGAGTGTCCATTACAAATAAAAAAACCACCTAAAAAAGGTGGTTCAATACTTTATATGAATGCTATACTAACTTTTTACAGAAGCAGATGCTGCAACCACAGTTCCTTTAATAGTCAAAACTTTAACGGCCGATTCAACATTCGTAGTTACTGATACTGTTTTGGTAAAAGCGCCGGCATTCGCAGCATTATAAGTTGCCGTAACTATACCTGACTTCCCTGGAGCTATTGGAGTTTTGGTATAATCTGTTGCCGTACAACCGCAAGAACCTTGCACATTTGTAACAATAACAGCCGTTTTTCCTGTATTCTTGAATTCAAAAATAATAGGTTTTGGGGTATTTTGAGGAATTTGTCCAACATCTATACTTTCGCTTTTCCATACAATTGTGGAAACTGTAACAGCCGCTTTTGAAATTATTGTCTTTACAGGAGCGATCGCTGAAAATGACATTAATCCTAGAGATAATGCCAACATTGAAATTTTAATTAGTTTCATGATTGTTTAATTTTATTGGTTATGATTTTGAATAATCCAAAAGTAGATTAGAAAAACGAGCACCCTTGTTAAGCAGTTTCAAATCTTTGTTAATGACTTGTTAATGCAAAAAAGACAGCCGAATTTTGATTAATATTACATCATGAAACTGACCAAGCTCAACAGCAGTATCCTAATTGGATTAATCGCAATTATAGGAATTCTGGTAGCGCAATTGCTTTGGACAAAAGAAGCCTTTAGTATTGAAGAAAAAAAATTCAGTCAAAAGACGCACGTTGCCCTATTGGAAGTTGCCAAAAAATTATATCTGGGGACCAATCATGACCTTTCCGGAAAAAACCCTGTACGGAAAATTTCCAATGATTATTACATTATTAATGTTGACAACGATTTTGAACCCGAAATTTTAGAGTTCTACCTCATATCCGAGTTCAAGAGAATGAATATCACCACTGATTTTGAATATGCCATGTACAATTGCCAAAGTGATGAAATGGTCTATGGTAACTACATTTCCTTATCACAAAAGAAACAAACAAAACATTCCGTATATTTCCCAAAACATAAAAATTTAGTCTATTATTTTGCAATTCGGTTTCCCAATGAAACTAGTTATTTGTTCAGTTCCTTACGTTTTTGGTTTGTACTTTCCATTGCCTTGATTGTTATTTTACTGGTGTATGTGTATTCAATTTTTACACTTTTACAGCAAAAAAAATATTCTGAACTGCAACGAGATTTCATCAATAATATGACTCACGAATTCAAGACACCATTGTCTTCCATACTGATTGCTTCCAATTATCTCCACAAACAAGATCCAATTAGACAAGATGAAAAACTGGAAAAATACACTCACATTATTATTGATCAAAGCAACAAGCTAAACCAGCATATCGAGAAAATCCTAAGCATTGCCAAATCCGACAATACACCTTTGGAACTGAATAAAACAGTTCTAAACGCATTGTCAATTCTAGAAACCGTAATTGAAAACATTAAACTAAAACATCCCGACACCAAAATAGAGATTAAAACCGATTTACCATCCGTTTCCATTGAAGCCGATGAGTTTCACTTCACTAATTTGATTTACAATCTGCTGGATAATGCCGTAAAATATAGTGAGAACAAACCCGAAATTTGTATCGCTATTGCAAAAGTTGGAAAACAATTGCAATTCAGTTTTATAGATAATGGTATTGGAATTGCTTCCAAAAACATTCCCTTTGTCTTTGACAAATTCTACAGAATTCCAAGCCAAAAAAGCAATGAAGTGACCGGATTTGGATTAGGTTTGTACTATGCAAAAAAAGTGTGTGACCTGCACCACTGGAAAATAACCGTAAAATGCAATCCCGAAAAAGGCTGTACTTTTTCACTATTAATCCCTGAAACCAAATGAGTACTTTTCGAATACTATATACAGAAGATGATGCGACCTTAGCATTCCTAACCAAAGACAATTTGACACAAAATGGTTATGAAGTGACCCATTGCGAGGATGGAAAATCTGGTTTTGAAACCTTCAAAGAAAATGCTTTTGACATTTGTATCCTTGATATTATGATGCCAAAAATGGACGGATTTGAATTGGCTGCCGAAATCCGAAAACTCGATACTGAAGTTCCCATTATTTTCCTTTCGGCAAAAACCCTGAAGGAAGACCGTATCAAAGGTCTCCGTTTGGGAGCCGATGATTATCTCGTAAAACCTTTTAGCATTGAAGAATTACTGCTGAAAATTGAAATATTCCTGAGACGTTCCCGTAAGAATACTGCAATTGAAAAGACAATTTATGAAATTGGAAAATACCTATTTGACACCAAAAATTTCATTCTTTTCAATGAAACAGAAAAAATATCGCTCACACAGCGCGAAGCAGATCTTTTAAAACTGTTCCTCGATAACAAAAATGTGGTTTTAAAACGGGAACAAATCCTAACTTCACTTTGGGGTAATGACGATTATTTTATGGGACGCAGCCTCGATGTTTTTATTTCCCGCCTGCGCAAAATTTTGGCTAACGAAAAAGGAATTGCAATTGAGAATTTACATGGGATTGGGTTTAAGTTTAAAGCTGAGTAAAGCTATAAAACAAGAAGAATTCTCAATATTAATTTCTCCTTTTTGTCATGAAAAGACAAGTTTGAGTAAAAACTAGTCGCAATTACTTTAATATAAAACACTTTATTAAACTATAAAAACAACCACCCTCATCAGGTGGCTCTTTCAAACCTTATAAAACCTACAAAGGAATATTCCCATGCTTCCTATCAGGAGTTACGCTTACTTTATTTTCTACCATAGAAAAAGCTTTTATCAGTTTGCGTCTTGTATTTTGTGGCAAAATTACCTCATCGACAAAACCGCGCTGTGCCGCTGTATATGGATTCGCAAACAAATCGGCATATTCGGCTTCTTTTTCCAGAAGTTTGGCTTCATGGTCTTCGGCATCGTGGATTTCTTTCTTAAAGATAATTTCCGATGCGCCTTTGGCTCCCATAACCGCAATTTCTGCAGATGGCCAAGCAAAATTCATGTCGGCACCAATGTGTTTGGAATTCATGACATCATAAGCGCCACCATAGGCTTTTCGGGTAATTACGGTAATTCTCGGAACAGTAGCTTCGCTTAACGCATAAAGTAGTTTTGCTCCGTGAACAATGATTCCGTTCCACTCCTGATCCGTTCCTGGCAAAAAACCCGGTACATCTACCAATATCAATAAAGGAATATTAAAAGCATCACAAAAACGGGTAAACCGTGCCGCTTTTTTTGAACTGTTCACATCCAGACAACCTGCCAAAAACATCGGCTGATTGGCTACGATTCCGATGCTTCTTCCTCCCAATCTTGCGAAACCCACAATGATGTTTTCAGCATAATTTTTATGAATTTCAAAAAACGAATCTTCGTCTATAATTCCTGTAATCACACTGTGCATGTCATAAGGCTTATTCGGGTTATCCGGAATAATTCCGGCCAATTTTTCCCGTATTTCATCCTTGAGTTCATACGGTAAACTACGTGGTTTTTCCTTATTGTTTTGGGGCAGATAACCCAACAGCCTCTTGATATCTTCCAAACAAACCACGCCATTGATTGCAGTGCGATGTGCCACGCCTGACTTGGTAGAATGTGTACTTGCACCTCCCAATTCCTCCGAAGTTACCGATTCATTGGTCACGGTTTTCACCACATTTGGCCCTGTAACAAACATATAACTGGTTTCTTCTACCATAATTGTAAAATCGGTAATTGCGGGAGAATATACGGCACCACCGGCGCAAGGCCCCATAATTGCTGATATTTGCGGAATCACACCACTGGCTTGAACATTTCTGTAAAAAATATCGGCATATCCGCCCAACGAGCGAACTCCCTCCTGAATACGTGCGCCACCCGAATCGTTCAACCCAATCATGGGAGCACCCACTTTTACTGCCATATCCATAATTTTACAAATTTTTTCAGCATGTGTCTCGGATAATGAACCACCAAAAACAGTAAAATCCTGAGCAAAAACATACACCAATCTTCCATTGATGGTTCCGTAACCCGTTATGACTCCATCGCCGTAATACATTTCATTTTCCATACCGAAATCTGTAGTACGGTGGGTAACCAGCATCCCGATTTCTTCAAAAGAACCTTCATCCATCAAATAATTGATACGCTCCCTTGCGGTCAATTTTTTGTTCGAATGCTGTTTGGCAATACGTTTGAGTCCTCCTCCCAAATGGGCTTGAGCAATTTTATCGTTTAGTATTTTTATTTTGTCTTGCATACTTTTCTCTTTTAACCACTAATTTTTAAAAACACACCTACCTTTTTTCGCCCACTGATTTCACAGATTCACACAGATTTTATGCTCATTATTAAAAGAATCTATGAGAATCTTTTTAATCTGTGGCTATTTTATATTTGGCAAGCGCACTATTTTTTGATCTTCAAAATATTGTTTCAAGGCTACTAAAGCAGCAATTTCGGCTTCCTGCGCCATTTGGATTTTCAATACATCGGCATTGTAATATTTCTTTACAAAATGGGTGTCAAATTTTCCCGAACGAAAAGCCTCGTGTTCAAAAACAAATTTCCCGAAAGGCAAAGTCGTCTGCACGCCTTCAATCTTGTAATTTTCAATCGCTTTTATCATCAGCTGAATTGCTTCTTCCCGCGTTTGTCCGTAAGTAATCAATTTGGCCAACATTGGATCATAATAAATAGGAATATCCATGCCCTGCTCAAAACCATTATCCACTCGGATTCCTTCGCCAACAGGCAATTGATACACATCCAAATAACCTACACTCGGCAAGAAATCATTCAGCGGGTCTTCGGCGTAGACACGTAATTCCAGTGCATGACCCTGTATTTTCAAATCTTCTTGTTTGATTGACAATGCTTCTCCCCTGGCAATCCTGATTTGAAATTCAACCAAATCGGTACCAGTTATCAACTCCGTAACCGGATGCTCCACCTGCAAACGGGTATTCATTTCGAGGAAATAAAAATTATTGTTTTCGTCCAATAAAAATTCTACCGTTCCAGCACCTAGATAATCACAGGACTTGGCTACTAAAACCGCTGCTTCACCCATCTTCTTCCTCAATTCCGGAGTCAAAACTGATGACGGTGCTTCCTCAACCACTTTTTGATGACGGCGTTGAATGCTGCATTCCCTTTCAAAAAAATATAAAAAATTTCCATGACAGTCTGCCATCACCTGAATTTCGATATGCCGTGGAGAAGCCACGTATTTTTCGATAAAAACCGATCCGTCGCCAAACGCGGCAACCGCTTCACTTATGGCACGATTCATTTGAGGTTCAAAATCAGCTTCACTTTCTACCACACGCATTCCTTTTCCTCCACCTCCTGCCGAAGCTTTAATCAGGATTGGAAAACCAATTTTTGTGGCTGCCTGCTTTGCTTTTTCGATATCGGTAATCGCTTCCTCTATTCCGGGAACCATTGGAATATTGTATTCTTTAACAGCTTCTTTGGCTGCCAGTTTACTTCCCATGATTTTTATGGCATGTGATTTTGGACCTATAAAAATGATATTGTTTTTTTCGGTTTCTTCGGCAAATTCCGCATTCTCACTTAGAAAACCATATCCGGGATGAATCGCGTCAACATTCAAGGATTTTGCCACCTCAATAATTTTACTTCCTAACAAATACGATTGATTCGAAGGTGCTTCTCCGATACAAACCGCTTCATCGGCAAACTTTACATGAGGTGCATTTCTATCGACTGTCGAAAAAACAGCTACCGTTTTAATGCCCATCTTCTTTGCGGTTTTCATCACCCTAATGGCAATTTCTCCTCTATTGGCGACTAGAATTTTTTTCATATATTTTTTTTAGATAAAAGAAAGAACAAAGACCACATTGCTGAAAAAGTCAAGATAAACCTAATCAACCCTTTTCTTACCTCTTGATTTTTTATTCTTGTCTCCTTATTCAAACTCAATTAACAGCTGGTCTTTTTCCACAGCATCTCCAGCGCTCACCGAAATAGATTTAATCACGCCATCACGAGGCGAAAGAAAACTGTTCTCCATTTTCATCGCACTCAAAATAATCAGATTATCATTCTCCTTTACAGCCTGCCCAACAACAACGCTGATTTCCAGAATCATACCCGGCATAGGCGCCCTAATCGCATTAACCTGTTTGGTCAACCCAACTTCAAACCCCATTTCCTTGATCAACATATCCAAAGAATTGGCAATAGAAACTGTATAATTTGTATTGTTTATCTTCACCGTATAACGTTTATGAATAAAATCCGATGAGACAATTTCCGCTTTATAAGGTAAATTTTGATGCAGAATATGAAATTCATTTATACCGGTTGGTATTGCATCGAGCGGGGTAACACTTTCCTTTTCAAAGTCAAAATGAAAAGCGTCATTAACGGTAACTTTGTAGTTCGAACCCATTCTTTTTCTTTTTAGTCTAGTAAAAATAGAAAAGAAAACCTTTGAGTTTACAAAAAATCAAGTTCCAATCAAAAGTTATCACCTACTAATCAATCTATTAAAAACAATTTGGGCGTGCCTCCAGTAGGAAAAGGGCCTAACTCACTTTGCGCTTATACGGCCCTCTCCCTACTGGAGTCGGGCTGTCCGCTCCGCTGCGGCGGATTGCTCCCATCCCTCACGCAACCTGCTAACGAGAAATTTATTGGTAAAATTGAAATTTAAACTAGAATAGAAACTATTTATAACATACAAGCTGATTTACACGAGTTAAAATAAAATCCGCGAAAATCCATGTAATCCGTAAAATCAATGACAAAAAACTACAACACCAGTAATCCAAACTCTCTCAAAGTATTCACGGGTTTTGAATACCAAAACAATTCAAAATCCTTCAAGTTAGCCTCAAAATCGGCTTTTATTTCCTGAAAAGAATAGGTTTTCACATTCGAAACCGAGATTTTCTGAACTGTTTCAACAAGCCATTCGCCTTCGTTTTTTGAAGTTTGAATCGTAAAACTTTCCTTTTTGTCATGAAAAGTTAAAGTCAACATTTCCCAACTGTTTCCTTTTTTGGACTTTGTAAAATGTTCTACTGCAGGCTTACCTCCCAGCCAAACGATTTTGGCAGTTGGTTTTATATTAAAATTAGCTTCTTCCTGAAGCGCGTCAAAAATAAAATCGGGATGAATCTTTGTCTTCGGAATTTTGAAATCGAACCAATCCTGCAGTTCATAGTCAAAACAAATTCCGTGCATATAATTGAACAGCGATTTTTTGAGCCCGAAACTAAATTTATCGTGATCGATTCCTGTTGAATCCACAAAACTAATATCATTGTTTGCAAAAACCACCCCTAACTCCTCAACAGTCGGCGAAGTTGGGACTGCTCCATATTGCTCGGGAAACATTCCCACGGGACTATGAGCCGTCATTGCAAACTGATGCCAAAATCCTGACTGTAAAATCCCCGCTTCAAACAACTGCCTAACCATTTCGAGGCTGTCCACCGTTTCCTGAATAGTTTGTGTTGGGTAACCGTACATCAAATAAGCATGAACCATTACACCGGCTTCGGTAAAATTGCGGGTGACTTTGGCGACTTGTTCTACCGTAACCCCTTTGTCAATCAATTGCAATAACCTGTCTGAAGCCACTTCAAGTCCGCCCGAAACAGCTATGCAACCCGAAGCTTTCAATAATAGACATAAATCTTTGGTAAAACTTTTTTCAAAACGAATATTTGTCCACCAAGTAACCGATAATTTTCGGCGAAGAATTTCTAACGCCAAAGCACGCATCAAAGCGGGTGGCGCAGCTTCATCAACATAATGAAAACCGGTTTCACCTGTTTGGGCAATCATTTCTTCCATTCGATCACAAAGCAAACTCGCCGCAACTGGTTCATACACTTTTATATAATCCAAGGAAATATCACAAAACGTACATTTTCCCCAATAACAGCCGTGTGCCATCGTGAGTTTGTTCCAACGTCCGTCACTCCAAATTCGGTGCATCGGGTTTACGATTTCGATAACCGAAATGTATTTATCCAAAAACAAATCGGAATAATCCGGAGTTCCTACTTGCGATTGCTTGTAATCGTGTTTTAATGAATTGTTTTTGTAAACTACTTTTCCTTCTTCCAGCAGAAAAGTTCTTTTATAGAAATTATGGTTTGGATTTTCAATACTGGAAATCAACTCCTCAATTGGAGTTTCGCCATCATCCAAAGTGATGTAATCGAAAAATTCAAAAACTCGAGCATCTGATAATGAACGTAATTCAGTATTTGGGAAACCGCCGCCCATCGAAATTTTAATATCGGGATAGTGTTTTTTTACCCATTGCGCAGAGCGAAAAGCGGAATATAAATTTCCAGGAAACGGAACCGAAATCAAGAATAAGGTTGGTTGAATAGTTTCAATTCTTTCTTTCAAAATGGAAAGCAATATTTGATCGATATAGGTTGCTTCTTGTTGTAACGCTTGATACAATTCATCAAAAGAATTGGCACTTCTTCCTAATCTTTCGGCATAGCGACTAAAGCCAAAATTCTCGTCAACACATTCCACTATAAAATCGGAAATATCTTCGAGATACAAAGTCGCTAAATGTTTGGCTTTGTCCTGCGTTCCCATCGTTCCAAAAGCCCAATCGAGTTCTTCCAATTGTGCAAACCGAGAAGCTTCAGGCAGGTAATCTTCCTGACATATTTGCAACGCCAATGTTGGATTTTTCCCTTGTAAAAATGCAATAACCGAATCGATCGTTTTGATGTATTCATCCTGCAAAGCAAAAATTCGTTTGCAATTGTCAGTTGTTGGTTGATTGTTGCTAGATTGAAATAAGTTTTTCAGCCCTTCCTTTGAAAACAATTTCAAAATCACTTCTATCCCCAAATCCGCCTGAACAGATTCTATATTTTTGGTATTCAAAAAACCTTTGATGTAAGCCGTTGCCGGATACGGCGTATTGAGTTGGGTAAAAGGAGGCGTGATGAGGAAGAGTTTGGTTTTCAAGACAATTGTTTTGTGCAAAAATAAGGGATATTTTTAGTTTCTCTTCATAAAAGCTAATTGTTACTTTTCTTTTGATTGATTTATGCCAAATAATGGTTGAATTAGCCATTGGCAAACCAATTTTGCATTCGTGAAACACAGAATTTAAATTCGGTAGATCTTAATTGCAGGTTATTAAAATTAATTCTTCTTTAAAAAATAATTTCAAAATCATATCGATACCCATAATACTTTAAAAAAAATACACCACAAATTAAATAGATTATTACCCCTTAACGAAAGCAAATTGACTAAGTAAATTCTATCTGTTTTTAAGAGTTTGAATTTAATTTAAAAAAAAAACAAATACACTGAAATATCAAATCCTTTTATACTAAAAGTATTATTTTTTTTTTACATTAGCCAACAAAATTTTCTGCTAATGAAATTCAAAACTTTACTCCTTTTTATCATACTCCATCAATGCACTTTAGTTTTTTGTCAAGAAACCAATCCAAATTCCAATCAATTTCTCTTTGAAGATAAAAACGGAAAATTAATTACAGATCCTTCTGAGCAAGCTGCATACATAACAAAACAAAAAAAAGCACTTGAATTATATTCCAAGACTGCCAAAACCAAAGCATTAAAAAGTCAGGTTTCAACTCAATTATGTTCCAATAGTGGATTTGAGGAATTTGTAACCGAAAATGGAGTAAACGTTTTAAAAAACTTTCAGTACACGGTAGACGAACCCTTGAAACCAATTCAATGTAAACCAAGTTCAGCTACTGCAAACTTGGGAATTTTACAATATAATCCAAATAATTTTGGTTTGATGGCAACTACTGTTCCCTCAAATCATATTGATGAATTTATTGGAAACATAGATGGTTTTGATCAGTATTGTCTTAAATTGAATTATAAGGAATCTGGCTCTACTATGACTTTAGTTCAAGCAAAAAGATTCAAAACAGATAATGAAAATGTATTGAAATTTAATTACAAGGCCGTTCTGCAAAGTATTCCGGGAAGTGGTCACTTAAACGAACAACCTTATTTTAAGGCACGAATTATAAATAAGAGTGGTGCTGTCGTAAGTGAATTTTGTTTGATAGCCGATACTGAAAATTGCATCTACTCACAAGCTCCGGTATTAGCGGGAAACAATATTATTTTATACACAAAAAACTGGCAATCTGGAACATTAGACATCTCTTCGATACCTAACAATGAAGATTTCACGATTGAATTTATGACTACCCGATGTGGTCTTGGAGGTCACTTTGGTTACTCTTATATTGACGATATTTGTATGTCCCATACTGATGAAAACCTACAAGGAAGTATTGAATTAGATCCTTTGTTTCAATCGTGTCCTACATCACCTATATCTATTTGTGGCGGATTTACAATTCCAAATTCAGGAGATATCAAGGCAACAGTAAAAGCTATAGAATTAAAAATTTATGATTCTTCAAACAAGCTAATACATACTACCACACAAACATCAAGTTTGGATTTAATTAAAAAAAGATTTTGTTTTGATTTGGACTTAGCGGTACTTCCTGATACGAAAACAGAAAATTACAATGTAAGTGTCTCCATAAATTATGATCTAGCAGATCAATTAGTTTGTAAAGGAACCAGTTTTAATGAAATTACTGATGATGACGCAAATCCTGGTTGGGATATTACATTTTTAAATTGTGACCCAAAATGCGTATTAACATTGGAAACTGCAAGTTTAAGCTTGTGTGACAATGATAAAAACGGTAAAGAATTTTTTGACCTTACCAATTTAGATTCACTTGTTGCTGGAACACAAACAGGAATAACATTTACCTATTTTAAAAATCTAGACGATGCTTCCTCTGATAAAAATCCAATTTCAAACTTCAAAAAATACGATAGCTTTAGTTCAACTATATTTGTAAGAGCCACACTAGCTGCAGACTGTTATAAAATAATAGCCGCTAAATTGATTGTCAAAAACCCAGCAGCAAACATTACAGGAGTTCTAAATGTTTGTAATGGAAGTACTTTACTGACGGCAACAAAAGGAGTTAGTTATTTATGGTCAACAGGAGATACAACACAAAGTATTGATGCTACCAAAAATGGATTATATTCCGTAACAGTAACAGATGTCCTAGGATGTAAAGCCATTGGCGAAGTAACAATAATACCCAATTCAGTTGCTGCTCAACCTACAATTAAAGTCACTCAACCCGATTGTTTTGTCCATACAGGAACAATATCCGTAACATCGCCAGCATCCGAATATAGTTTTGATGATGGAAAAACATGGGGAACCGATTCTGAAATAAAAAACGTGGCAATAGGAACCTATTTTGTAAAAATCAGGACGGCTAGTGGTTGTGAATCTTATAATACCAAAATCAATCTTATTCCATTCTTAACTTCTTTTCCTAATTACACAAAAACGGATCCTAAATTCTGTGGTGATGTTGGAAGTATAACCATTACAACACCAGCTTCAAGCTATAGTTTTGATGATGGCAAGACTTGGACAAATAACAATACTACTAACAATCTTCCATCTGGTAATTATAACATTAGAACAAAAGATGCTTTTGGATGTATTTCAAATTTTAATAATGCTGAACTCAATTCCGAGTTTCTTCCAGCTCCAAAATATACTATTTCAAATCCATACTGTTCCAATTTAGGAAGTATTACAATAACAACTCCTGGAATTGAATATAGTTTTGACGGAGGAACCGTATGGCAAACATCCGACACAATGCCTAATCTAAAATCAGGAAGTTATATAGTTAAAATGAAAAATGAAACGGGCTGTACCTCAGCCAATGCTTATGTTTATCTTAATGACCTAAAAGATATTTATCCAAATTATCAAATAAATGAAGCAGGCTGCGATAAATACGCCAGCATCGAAATAAAAACCATTGGCGATTTGTATAGTTTTGACAATGGTCTTAATTGGACCACAAACCCAATCAAGGCAAACTTAAATGGAGGAACTAATTACCAAATAGTAGTTCAAAAAGCAGGAACTTGTAATTCAAGAACACAATTTATTAGCATTAACACCTACTTCCGCCCATTACCCATTGCCAATGATGCTGAAATTACCCTATGTGACAATCTGAATGATGGTTCTGAACTAGTAGATTTGCCCCTTTATAATTCCAGTTTAATACAAAATTCAACATCATATCGATTTGAATATTATACATCCTTGTCTGGAGCTACAAAAAGTGACAACTCTGCATATATCTCTAAATACAATGCGCATTCTCTAAGTAACAGTGACAATACTGTTTATGTAAGAGTGATATCGCAATACGGATGCGGTACAGTTGTAGCGCTAAAATTTAAATTCTTAGATTCACCAAGAATAAAAATGTTAGACAAATATCCATTGTGTGTTGACAAAAGTGTCACTATTGATGCAGGTCCAGACTACTATGGTTATCTTTGGTCGAATGCTAAAAACACACAAACAATAAACGTACTACAACCTGGTGATTATTGGGTAAATGTTACCGAGAAACATGGTCCATTGATTTGTAATTCAACCAAAAAATTCAATATCTTTTTATCCAATCCTGCAACAATAACAAAAATAGACACTAAAGATTGGTCTCACGTAGAGAATACCATCAGTGTTTTTCAAACAGGTTTGGGTGATTATGAATATTCTTTGGACAATATTACTTATCAAGACAGCAATACCTTTACTAACTTATTAAACGGCGAATATAATGTGTATGTAAGAGATAAATTCGGTTGCGGTATAACCCGCGAAAAAGCTTATCTGCTTATGTATCCAAAATTCTTTACTCCTAACGGTGATGGCCATAACGATACATGGAAAATAAAACTATCTGAACTTGAGACAGGTTTATCCATAAAAATATTTGATCGTAACGGAAAATTAATCAAAACATTAACTAACAATATCGAAGATTGGGACGGAAGCTACAATGGAAACGCTCTTCCGGCATCCGATTATTGGTTTGTGGTTACAAGAGCTAACGGAACCGAACACAAAGGTCATTTTAGTTTAAAACGATAAACAAACACTCATATTTCGCATTAGAAATCCGGGTTAATAAATAAGGAGGCTGTCTAAAGTTAGTAGACACCCTCCTTATTTTATTTCACTTGCAACAAAATCCAACTCGAAATTTCTTCTAGCGCCGTTGGTGAAAAAGTTTGTTCAATGGTTGCATATTCATCAACAGCACCTGTTTGACATTCTTGGAATAGATGATTTAAATTGGGGATTTTTTTAGTTGTTACATTTTTATTACCTCCTTTTGCGAGTGCTTTTTTAATAGCTTCCAAATTGATTTCGGCAGGAACTTGTAAATCTTTTTCTCCATTGAGTGCCAAAACCGGACATTTTACCTTTTCCAAAAATAATGCTGGATCTAATTTTAAAAAACCTATTAACCACGGACTTGTAATTTGAGAAGACAATGCGCTAATCTGAGTGTCATTTGCAGTATCACCTAATTTCGATTTTAGATAATTAAATGCCTTGCTTTTTAAATTTACATCATTCGAAGAAGAAGCTACAATAATATCATAAGCTCCTTTGAAAATTTCCTGCGACTTCTGAATTTCATTTTCCGACGCTCCTTTCTGACGCTCAATCATTTCTTTTTGCAAAAGCATCAATTGATCACCGCGAAGTCCCGATCCTGCCAATAAAACAATGAATTTTATATCTTTCGAATTCTCTGCAACAATAGGAGCAACTATTCCGCCCTCGCTGTGACCTATTAATCCAATTTTATTTTTATCAATTTCTTGTCTGGTTTGCAAATAATTGACTGCTGCTCGGACATCATTCGCAAAATCAAAAGTTGTTGCCTTTTTAAAATCACCAGTTGATTTTGCAACCCCTCGATCATCAAATCGTAAAACACCAATTCCTTTTTTAGTCAAATAATCGGCTAAAACCAGAAACGGTTTATGATCTAAAATTTCCTCATCTCTATTTTGTGCACCACTTCCCGAAATTAAAATCACGACAGGAAATTTACCTTCTTTTTTAGGTAAACTCAAAGTTCCAGCCAAAACATTTTTATCTATTTTGTTTTCAAAAGTAACTTCTTCCGTATAATATGGATACGGTTTTTGAGGCTCCTGCGGTCTTTTTACAATTTCTTTTTCCAATTTTTCCTTGGACAAATTCAAGGGAAAAGTTTGACCACTTTGTGAAAAAGTGCCAACAATCATATTATACTGATTCAATACACCTTCAAAAACGATTCGAGCACTTGGAATCTCCAATTTTAAGGTAGCATTCTCAAATTTTGTTATTGCTACTGGAATTCCCTTTGCCCCTTGGTCTGGACTATCCATGGTTGTACTGTATCCATTTTCATTTTTACTAATATTAAAAACAAGTGCCAATTGTCCTCCGGGAACTTTTAAGAAACCATTCCATTGTCCCGTAATTTCTTGTGCAGAGACACTAAAAGAAAATAAAATTACTGCCAAAAAAAATACTGCTTTTTTCATAATGTATAATTAAACGAGTAAACTAAATCATTAACAATCTTTATATCTAAATCCTAAATTAAAAAAAAGAGCTGTAAAATGATTTTGCAACTCTTTCCTTTTCAACAAACTGTATTATGTCTTAAAACTTATGTTCTTTTTTGCTAATCGCCAATAAAGCGAACAAGGAAATACAAGCCGCAAAGGTAAGATAGAACCCAACATAGGTCAAACTATAAGTCGATGCCAACCAAATTGCAATCATGGGAGCAAAAGCGGCACCCATAATTCCCGCCAAATTAAATGTCAATGATGCTCCTGAATAACGAACGGTGGTAGGAAACAATTCAGACAAGAAAGTTCCCAAAGGGCCATAAGTAAATCCCATCAAGGCCATTCCTGCACATAAAAAGAAAGTCACCATTATCGTATTTCCAGAATTTAAAAAATAGGAAAAGAAAAAACCAAAAACAGCAATAGCCGTTGTAGCCACGATTAACATTTTGCGACGACCGATTTTATCAGCCACAACAGCAGAAATTGGAATAAAAAAAGCGAAAAACAATACCGAAAACAACTGAATCAACAAGAAATCTCTTTTTTGATAACCTAAATCGGATGTTGCCCAGCTCAATGTAAATACGGTCATTAAATAAAATACCAAGAAAGTGGTAATTGAGGCCAATGTTCCAAAGATCAATTGATTTTTATACGACTTAACCAAAGTAAGAAAAGGAATCTTAACTTCCTCGTGTTCTTTTTTGGAATTTTCGAAAGATGGTGTTTCAGTGATTTTAGTTCGGATATAAAAACCTACTACGACCAAAAGCGAACTGGCAATAAAAGGAATTCTCCAGCCATAATCCATAAAATCCTGACTGCTCATCGAATCGGTTAACAACAGAAAAGTCCCTCCGGAAAGCAGCAAACCAATCGGCGCCCCCAATTGCGGAAACATTCCATACCAAGCGCGTTTATGAGGTGGTGCATTTTCAATTGCCAATAAAACAGCACCTCCCCACTCGCCTCCTAGTCCAACACCTTGTCCAAATCGGCACAACATCAACAATAAAGGGGCTGCAACACCGATACTCGCATAACTTGGTAAAAATCCGATCGTCACTGTCGAAATTCCCATAGTCAACAAAGCGGCAACCAAAGTAAATTTACGACCAATTTTATCACCATAATGACCAAAAAATGCTGAACCCAACGGTCGTGATAAAAAAGCAATTGAAAAAGTTGCCAGCGATTCCAAAGTTGCCATTGTAGCATCCGAACTTGGGAAAAACAATTGTGGAAAAACCAATACCGCAGCATTTGCATAAATATAAAAGTCAAAAAATTCGATTGTGGTACCTATTAGGCTTCCAAAAAGAACATGCTTTAATGAGTTCTTTTTATTTTGATCATTTTTCATTTGATTACTATATAGCTTTTTAGAAAATTAGGATGTAAAAATGAATCTTATTTTTGAATGTGGCAAATTTTTGGTTTTAATATTTTAAACCTTTTTTTGGCTTAACAATGAAAAAAAACTCAGTCTTATTTTATTAAATCGGCAAATCGATAATCAAAAGAAACAAAAGTTTGGTGTTTTGTTAGAAATAAACGTAAATTACATCAAAATTAACTAAACATTAATATTTAAATAACCCAAATTGATTTTGAAAACACAATTTAACTATGCTGTTATTTTAGATGATTTCACACTGTGGAATGATTTGAGAGCTGGTGATGAAAAGGCATTTTCAACACTTTTTGAAAAATATTATCCAGATTTAGTCCGTTATGGCAACTCCCTATGCTCTTATGACGACAAGGTGCAGGATTGCGTGCAGGATGTCTTTACGGATATTTGGGTGTACAGAGAAACACTCTCGGCTAGCGTTATAGTAAAAGCCTATTTATTGGCAAGTGTTCGTAAAAGAATTGCTAGATTGTATCAAAATGATCCCTTTTTCAAAAAGAAAGGTAATATAGAAACTATTGAATTTCTATTTGATTTCTCCATTGAGCAACAATTAATTGATAATGAAATTACTGCCGAAAAAGTATTACAACTCAATATTTTAATAAACAACTTGCCTTGCAGACAAAAGGAAGCACTTTATTTGCGTTACCATCAACAATTAACTGTTGATCAAATTGCGGAAATATTGACAGTGAATTATCAGTCAGCAAGTAACATTTTATTTCGAGGAATACAAAACTTACGCAAGGATTGGAAATAAATACCTCAACAATTTCAGCATTAAACCCTTAATTTATCTAGGTTTTTAAATATTTATTTAATTTAGTTCAAAAAAAATCCCAATTAAGTGAGTATATAATTAAAGAAGTTTCCTTACTGTTTTTATAACCCCTATTATAAAGATGCAAAAGCGAAACAACTATACTCAAACAGAAGACTTTTTAGGCGATGATTCTTTTCGCCAATGGGTCTTGCAAAATAAAAACACTTCCGATTGGGAGAGTTGGATACTCGAAAATCCTGAAAAGGCAAAACTAGCAGAAGAAGCCCGTTTATGGATTCTTGCCTTGAAAGTCGAAGAAACACAAATGTTAACTTCTACTGTAGCATTGGCTTTAGAAAAAACTTGGAAAAAAATTGAACGTAAGGAAACTAATCCTACAAGAGTTCAAAATCCAAAACCTAAAACTTGGAATAAAAAATGGTTCATATCGGCAGCAGCTGTTTTGGTAATAGGTTTAGCATTTTCTTGGAAATATAATAACAATTTTGTTTCAACAGAAAATAGTCGTACTAACCAAGAACTTCTTATCGAAAATAGTGATGGATTAGTTGAACAAACAAACAACTCAAAAAATCCCCAAATCATAACTTTATCTGATGGAAGTTCTGTTTTATTACAACCAAAAAGTAAACTGAGTTATCCTAAATTTTTTATTGGTAATGAACGAAAAGTGTATTTGTCAGGTGAAGCTTTTTTTGAAATAAGTAAAAATAGAAAAAAACCTTTTTTTGTTTTTGCCAATGAAATTGTAACCAAGGTTGTGGGAACCAGTTTTCGAATTTGCGCTTTCGAAAACCATCCTAATGTAGAGGTAATAGTTCGTACTGGAAAAGTGAAAGTTCACTCAAAAAATCAGTCAACCAAAACTTCTTCCCAAGAAATTGTTCTGTTACCTAATGAAGCTGTACGCTTCGTGAGAGAAACGGCAAAATTTGACAAAATAACAGATATCACAAAAGATATTGTTTTGAAACAAGCTGCAAAAAACATCGAGCAACTGAGTTTTGATTTTACAGACATTCCTGTAAGTCAGATATTCAAAACCATAGAACAAGCTTATCAAGTTGAAATTGATTTCCCTAAGGAAAAATTAAATAATTGTCATTTAACCACATCGTTAATCGATCAACCTTTACCAGAAAAGTTAAAAATTATTTGCAAAAGCCTGGGAAACAATACTAGCTATGAAATAAATGGAAATCTAATTATCATAACATCTGAAGGATGCAACTAAATAAAAAGCCTATGTAAATATTAATAAAATAAAAAGCGCCGAATATGCTGTAACACATTCGACGCCAAGTAAGTATCAAAAAGCTTTCTGTAAAAAGCATTTTGGTAAGTTTTTTAAAACACCCATGTATAAAAGTATTAATCAAAACCCATCCAAAATTATGAAAAAACCAGTTGTCAAACAACGATTACTCTATCGAATCATGAAAATAACACTCTTTCAGATGGTGTTGGCTTTTGTCTTTTCGACTGTTATGATGGCCAATAGCGTCAAGGGACAGAAAAAATTAGACACCAAAGTCACCATTTCTATATCCAACTTGAGTTTATCCAATGCGCTATCTAAGCTTGAAAAGTCTGCTAATGTTAAGTTTTCTTATAATTCAAGAATAAGTCAACTGCAACAAAAAGTAAACATCAATGCTAATGATGAAATACTTTCCAGTGTTTTAAACGAAGTCCTTTTACCATTAAACATCAGTTATTCTGAAGTAAGCAATCAGATTGTGTTACAATACGTACCTGCAAAACAGTCTAAAAGCTTTGACGTTTTAGATTCTTTGAATTCTAATTTGGTTGCAGCAACTACTGTTAAAGGTAAAGTAACAGATTCCAATGGTAGTCCGCTTCCGGGAGCATCGGTACAAATAAAAGGAACCAAAGTCGCAACAATGACAGATTTTGATGGTACCTTTTCGATAGAAGTACCATCAGGCAATACAAAAATTGTAATTAGCTACATAGGTATGCAAACCAAGGAAGTTGATGTGACTAGTAATTATATTACAGTAGTTTTATCTGAAGTGGGAGAAAATCTTAATGAAGTCGTAATCACTACCGGTTATGAAAAAACATCCAAAAGAACGTTTACCGGAGCAGCAAGCAAAATTAGCGCTACCGAATTAAAAGTTGACGGTGTGGTTGATGTAAGCCGAATGATTGAAGGTAAAGCTGCGGGTGTAACTGTTCAAAACGTTACGGGTACTTTTGGTACAGCACCAAAAATAACGGTACGTGGATCATCTTCCATCTTTGGAGACACAAAACCATTATGGGTTATTGATGGTGTGGTTCAAGAAGACATTATCAATATTACATTTGCCGATCTAGCCTCAGGAAACTCTGAAACCTTATTGAGTTCATCAATTGCGGGTTTAAACGCTAACGACATTCAAAGTATTGAAATTTTAAAAGATGCATCCGCAACTTCTATTTATGGTTCAAGATCGCTAAACGGTGTTGTTGTTGTTAATACAAAACAAGGCCGAAGAGATTCGCCTTTAAAAATAACCTACTCATTGGAACAAAGCCTTAGAACCGTTCCGAGTTACGGCCAATATGACATTTTAAATTCTCAAGAGTCAATGAGTATATTTAAGGAAATGGAAGCTAAAGGATATTTGGATTTACCATCAACGGTAAATGGCAGGTATGGTGGTGCATATAATATTATGGGAAGAGCTTTCAATACATATAATCCAGAAACTGGCGGTTATTTAGTCAATAATGATCCTGTAAGCCGTAACCAATTTTTGAAAAAATATGAATTAGCCAATACCGATTGGTTCAATGTTCTATTTAGACCATCTGTTACTCAAAATCATTCCTTAAGTTTTTCAGGAGGAGGTAAAAACAACACCTTTTATGCTTCACTAGGTTTTTACAATGATCCGGGATGGACTGTTGCTGATAAAGTAAATCAGCTATCATCAAATATTAAAGGTACATTCTATGTAAATGATAAATTAAACATAACACTTTCTACATTAGCATCTGTTCGTGATCAAGAAGCTCCAGGTAGTTACGAAAGTAAAAAAGATGAAGTTTTTGGAAAAGTTACCAGAGATTTTGATATAAATCCTTTTAATTATGTTTTAAATACCAGTAGAACCTTAAGACCTTATGATGAAAACGGAAATCTGGAATATTACAGAAACAACTGGGCTTCAATAAACATTCTAAATGAATTGGAAAACAATTATATGGAAATTGAAGTTAAGGACATCCGTTTTCAATTAGATTTAGATTATAAAATAAATCCACATCTAACGTACAATCTAGTAGGGTCTGGTCGTTACGCAAATACAAGCCGCCAACATAAAATATTAGAAAATTCAAATGTTGTGGGAGCTTACAAAGCGGGAACTCCTGATGGTGAAGATGGTGTTAACACATTGGTTAGAGACGAGAATGTCTTTTTATATCAAGATCCGAATGATTTGACTGCTCCTAAGGTTTCGGTTTTACCGAATGGAGGTTTCTTGAGAAAATTCACAAATGACATGACTTCCTATAACCTTAGAAACAGTATTAATTATAGAAATACTTTCAAGGAAAAGCATGAATTAGAAGGATTCTTCGGGACAGAGTTACGTATAGTTGATCGTAACAGTGATAACTTCACCGCAGCTGGACTACAATATGACCGAGGTCTTACCGCTTTTACAGACCCCAAAATTATCGAAAAGGTAATTAATGGAGGGGATTCTTACTATGCGTTTAATGAAGAGAAAGAAAGAACAGTAGGTTTCTTTGGCAAGGTGGGATATACTTATGACCGTCGTTATACCGCTTCTGTAACGGGCCGTTATGATGGATCAAATAGACAAGGTGATAGTGGTTCATCAAGATGGTTACCGACCTATACTTTCAGCGGAAAATGGAATCTTTCTGAAGAGAGTTTCTTGAAAGATGTTAAATCCATAAACAATTTGAGCTTGAGAGGTTCTTATGGACTAACCGCTACAGCTGGACCAGCAACAAACTCTTTGGCTATTTATAAAAGCTACATTACCGATCGTTTTAATATTGACGATAGGGAATCTGGAATCCAAATTGACGAATTACAAAATGCAGCATTGACTTGGGAAAAACAATTTGAGACCAACATAGGAGTTGATCTGGGAATGTTTAATAACAGAATACAATTTACAACAGATGTTTATAGCCGAAAAGCATTTGATTTGGTGGATTACGTTATTACATCTGGAATTGGTGGTCAAAGAATAAAGCAAGGTAACAATGCTAATATGGAAACCAAAGGTCTAGAAATTGGTTTTACAACAAAAAATATAAATTCCAGTAATTTCAAATGGTCCACAACATTAAACTTTTCAATTTACAATCAAGAGATTACAAAATTACAAAACAAGCCTACTGCATTCGATTTAATCGATGGTAATGGCGGTAATACTGTTGGACACCCAAGAAATTCAATTTACTCCTATCAATTTACCGGTTTAAACAATCAAGGTTTGCCGACATTTATTATGGCAGAAGGAGAAACTGATAAAATAACAGGGGCTGATTTTCAAGACAATCAAGATGTGACTAATTATTTGAAATATGAAGGATCCATTGAGCCTAATAAATCTCTTGGTTTAGCAAATACATTCACGTATAAGGATTGGTCATTATATGTCTTTTTTGTAGCGTCTGGCGGAAACAAAATACGTCTAAATCCTGTATATGACAGTACTTATGATGATTTGACAGTTTTTACCAAAGAATTCACTAATCGTTGGCTCAATCCTGGTGATGAAAACTATACAAATGTTCCAGTTATAGCCGATAAACGACTGAATACGGATTACGGAGGGTCAAGAACACTGGAAAGAGCTTACAATACTTATAACTATTCTGATGTTCGAATTGCAGACGGTGATTTTGTAAGGTTAAAAAACATATCCTTAAGTTGGGAATTTCCAAAGGATTTGAAGAAAAAATTAGGGCTTAGCACCTTTACCTTAAGAGGTTCATCTGTTAATCCTTGGCTAATTTATTCTGATGAGAAATTAAATGGTCAGGATCCAGAATTCCGTAATACCGGAGGTGTTGCAATGCCAGTTACCACTCAATATACTTTTGCCATAAACCTTTCATTTTAATATTATAAAATTATGAAAAAAATAAAAATAACACTATTTCTTCTAATGCTTGTAGGTGTTAGCAGTTGTGATGATTTTCTTTCTGAGAAACCCGATAATAGAACCGAAATAAATACCCCTGATAAAATTTCTGAAGTTTTAGTTAATGCTTACCCTCAAATGAGTTATTTTGATATTGCCGAAACAATGTCTGATAACGTATTTGATAGTGGCCTACCAGAAACATTAATAAAAAATGAGCAAAACTACAATTGGGAAATTCAGACAGAAACTAATGACATCGATACCCAAGCTTATTATTGGGACGCTTGTTATAAAGCAATTGCCCATGCAAATACTGCATTACAGGCCATTGAAGATTTAGGAAATCCGAGTAGTCTAAATCCTCAAAAAGGAGAGGCACTATTGGCTAGAGCCTATGCCCATTTTATGTTAGTATCTCTTTGGGCGCAACGATACAATCCTGCAACAGCAAGTACAACATTAGGTATTCCCTATGTTACAAAACCGGAAACCGAGTTAGCTCCTCAATACAAACGCAACACTATTCAAGAGGTTTTTGATTTCATTCAAAAAGATATTGAAGTAGGTCTGCCTTACATTACTAATAACTATAAAGAGCCGAAATTTCATTTCAATAAAAATGCTGCCAAGGCATTTGCCAGTAGGTTTTATCTAGTGAAAGGAGATTGGAACAGGGTAATCGCCTTGTCAAATGACTTGGGCTCTAAACCACCAATTGGAACTACAATAAGAGATTTTAACATTTATGAAACAATGAGTGTAGATGATCAGCGTGTAAGTTATGCGAGCAGTGCCGATCCAACAAATTTATTAATAGTATCGGCAAATTCAATTATTAGAAGATCATCTTACCAAAGTAGATTTTATCTGTCGGGAGATAGGTATTCAGAAATTTTAGGGTCTGGTACCAGTCTTTTTGGAAAAAGCTGGCTTTACAATTTTTATTCATCCAATAGCAGCATAACTGTATTTCTTCCTAAGTTCTATGAGTACTTCAAATATAGCAATGTGGAAGCTGGAATTGGGGATCCTTATGTAGCTGAAGTTTTGCTAAGTAATGACGAGTTTTTCTTAAATCGCATAGAAGCTCACGTCATGGCTGGACAAATAACTTTGGCAAATGATGAATTGGAATACTTTTTATCAACAAGAACAGTAGGATACAACGCTACAACAGATAAACTGACAGAAGCGAAAGTTGTTGCAAAATATCCTGTAATCGCTGGTGAGTATACGCCGTTTTACACTATGACTCCAGTACAAACATCATACATAAAAGCTATTGCCGAAACAAGACGCAGGGATTTTATTCACGAAGGTATGAGATGGTTTGATGTAAAACGTTTCAATATTGTTGTTAATCATGAAACTGAAAACAAACCAACCAACACTCTGGTCAAAGATGATAATCGAAGAGCTTTGCAAATACCGCTTCATGCGTCAAATAACGGTGTCGAATTAAATCCTAGATAATTTTAAAAACAAAATCTCATGAAAATAATAAAATACAATAAAATAGCCGTTTTGTTTTTGACATTGGCGATATTTTCTTCTTGTTCGAATGATGATCAAGTAGGAGAAAGCCAACTTAATTATAATCAACCAACAAAAACAGCACTGGATAATTGGATAGGTATCAACTATCTAAATCCTTACAATATAAATGTACAATATAAGTGGAATCAGAATACGGTAGACAATAGTCGCTATTTGTTTCCGCCTTTAGTAGATAAGGTACAGCCAGCCCTTGAAATAGTTAAAAAAATATGGCTTGATAGCTATAAAACAATAGGAGGGCCGGATTTTGTAAAAAAAATTGCCCCTAGGGAAATTGTTTTGATTGGAGGAGTTAATTTAAATAGCGTTGGTACCAGAACCTTAGGAATTGCCGAAGGAGGACAACGAGTAACTCTTTTTGAAACTGATTATATCGATAAGACAAATCGAGCAAATATAAAAGAGTTTATTCACACCATTCAACATGAGTATATTCATATTTTAAATCAAAACAAACCCTTTGACGAGAAAGCTTGGGCAGTGATTACTCCAGTTGGCTATACTGCCGATTGGTATAATTATTCAATCCCTTCCTCAAATGAATTAGGTTTTATCACAAGTTATGCCAGATCCAATATTAATGAAGATTTTGCCGAAACAGCATCTGTAATATTAATCAGCTCAAAAGCTGAATATGCCGCTTTCTTGGCAGGAATTAAAAGCCCTACCGCACTTTCTGCACTAAAAGCAAAAGAAGCCTTAGTCGTAAAATATTTCAAGGAAGCCTTTGATATGGATTTTTACGCTTTACGCGATGAAGCTGAAAAAAACACTAATGCCGTTATAAATTAATTAAATACAAATAATTATGAAAACACAATCTATATATCGATATCTAATTATAGGATTTATAGCCGTACTATTGGCAGCCTGTACCAACACAGACGCTGAGCAAAAATTTGACCAGACTCCAACCGAACGATTAAATTCGCAAAAAAATGAATTAAGTGACATTCTACTTTCCTCACCAAATGGCTGGAAATTAGTTTATTTCACAAACAATACAATCTTGGGTGGTTATACGCATTTATTTAAATTTGCGGCTAACGGAACTGTTGAAATGGCTTCTGATTTTGATGATGATACTGCTATTTATAAAAGTGAATATGATATTCAGCTAGGAAGTACAATGAGTTTGGTTTTTACGACCAAAAACAGGATTCATCTTTTATCCGAATCTGATAATTACCCTATTCCAGAGTTGGAAGCAAAAGGATATCTTGGTGATTTTCAGTTTTTATATTATGGTCAGGAAAATGGTGAAATTATTTTTAAAAACAATAGAGTCAATGAAAACACCGGTGTTAACGGTGAATTACGTTTTGTAAAAGCAACAGCTCAAGATTGGGCCGATTTGCACAAAAACATAGACATGATTGACAACGTCATAGGTGATCCTTCCAGACCTCTTTTCCGATTACTTGAAACTAATGATGGTAAAACAATACACCAATTCGATTTTACTTTTTCCGAAATTACTCGTTTTGCTGAAGCAAATTCTGTAGAGACAGGTTATTCCGTAACCTATGATATGGGAATCGGTTATACACCAACAGGGATTGTAGTTAGTCCTGCAGTAGAAGTGGGAGGTCAAAAATTAACCGTTTTTACCTACAAAGATTCAGATGGAAGTTTTACCGCAACAGGTACAGATGGTGTAAGTGCGACCATCAAATATTCCACCAAGCCTCTTGTAATAACCGATGACTATAAAAAATTATTGCCTGGTCAACCACAAACAGTTTATGGATATATAGCGGCAAACCTGTATAATGCTCCAACAAATTCTGCCTTGTTTAAAGACCTTGTCAATAAGGTTAATGCAACCTTACCCGCAACTCAATCAATTGCCAGAATACAATTGGTATTTAACAATGCGGTTAATGGCACTTATATTCAATATCAGTTTAATGGCGGAAAAGCGGCAATATCACATTTGGTAACTACTAAGGAAGATGCCGTTAACAAAACCATAATCTTGACAAATGTTGGGTGGACCCAGTCAGCGGCAGCTGTTGCTTTCCTAAAAGACCTTGATGCAGAACTAACAAATCCAAAAGGACTTTATGTAAAAAAAGAGGACTTTAAAATAACTTATTCTAATACTATTTACACTTTTACAAGTGCCGCAAGTAATTTTAGAATGACATCCTACGCCTTATAATTTTTTAATCAGAATAATTAGCATGAAAAAGGTTGTCCTCAAAAGGCAACCTTTTTTTACATAACCCTTGCAATATTTTTGCTATTTTAGCAATAAAATAAAATGTATGCCTACCGACTGTATCAGCTACCAAAATTCGGGATATTTCTCTCCCCTGATGAATGACTATTTAAATCAAAAAAAAGAACTACATTCCTTATACCATTATTTCCCCACTCTCGATAACTTTGAAAAACAGATTGAAGAAAAAAAAATCAATTTCAACGGTAATGATTTAAAAAGACAGGTTTTAGTTGAAGTATTGGAAAAACAATATACAAAATATGATGTTTCCAATGTAACGTTAAACAATATTCAACTTTTAAGCAATCCCAATACCTTCACGATTACCACTGGTCATCAGCTCAACTTATTCAGTGGTCCTTTATACTTTTTATACAAGATCATTTCGACTATTAATCTTACCAAGGAATTAAAAACAAAATATCCAGAATATAATTTTGTGCCAATTTATTGGATGGCTACCGAAGACCACGATTTTGAAGAAATTAATTATTTCAATTTCAATGGAAAAAAATTCAGATGGAACAAGGAAAGTTCAGGGCCTGTTGGCAGATTGTCCACCGAAGGCTTGGCTGATTTTCTGGAAATATATGCACTGGAAATAGGCGGAAGTACCAATGCAAATACCATCAAAAAACTTTTTGAAGATTCATATATCAAGCACGACAATTTAGCCGATGCCACACGATATCTAGCTAATGCCCTTTTTGGTGCATCAGGTTTGGTTATTTTAGATGGTGATAGCCAAGATTTAAAACGCAATTTTATTCCGTATATAAAAGATGAATTACTTAATCAAACTTCGTACAAGGCAGTATCCGAAACTATAGAACAGCTAAAAGACTATACGATTCAGGTAAATCCGCGCGAAATTAATTTATTTTATATCGAAGAGAATTTACGCGAGAGAATTATTTTGGATAACGGGATTTATAAAGTCAATCATACCCAAATCCAATTCACTGAATCTGAAATTCTGGCATTATTGGAAAACAATCCTGAGAAATTCAGCCCCAACGTGATTATGAGACCTTTATATCAAGAAGTTATTTTACCCAACTTATGCTACATTGGCGGTGGCGGAGAAATTGCATATTGGCTCGAACTGAAATCATTTTTTGCTTCCGCAAAAGTTACTTTCCCGATCTTGTTATTGAGAAATTCTGTGCTTTTGACAACTGAAAAACAAGGCAAGAAAGCCGAGAAATTAAATTTAAATTGGTCTGATTTATTTTCAAAACAAGCTTCTTTAGTCAATCAAATAACTCAAAAATTATCTGATTATCCTATTGATTTTTCCGAGCAAAAAGAAGTACTTAGGAAACAATTTGAAATGCTCTTGGAACTAGCCAATCATACGGACAAATCATTTCTAGGAGCTGTAAAAGCACAGGAAACCAAACAAATCAAAGGATTACAAAACCTTGAAAAGAGATTGCTTATTGCCCAAAAAAGAAAATTTCAAGACGAATTACAACGTATTATTGATCTGCAGAATGAATTATTCCCTAATCAAAGTCTGCAGGAGCGCCAAGTCAATTTCTCGGAATTTTATATAGAAAATGGAGAACATTTAATTTCTATATTAATGAGCGAGCTCAAACCGCTGGAGCAAAATTTCAATATAATAACCTTGTCCTAAAACGCAATCAAAAACAAAAACAGCAGTAACAGCAACTTTCTATCATTAAATTGATTATTTGCTAAAATATATCGATAAAAAAAGTATATTTTTGCACAAAAATTTAAAACACAGAAAATGGCGACTAATAGAACTTTTACAATGATTAAACCAGATGCGGTTCAAAACGGACACATCGGAAACATATTAGCAATGATTACAAACGGTGGTTTCAAAATCGTTTCTTTGAAATTAACTCAATTAACAGTTGCAGATGCTAAAGCTTTTTATGCTGTTCACGCTGAAAGACCTTTCTACGGAGAATTAGTAGAATTTATGTCAAGAGGTCCTATTGTTGCTGCTATTTTAGAAAAAGAAAACGCTGTTGAAGATTTCAGAACTTTAATTGGTGCTACAAACCCAGCTGAAGCTGCTGAAGGAACTATCCGTAAAGCATACGCAACTTCTATCGGAGAAAATGCAGTTCACGGTTCTGATAGCGATGAAAACGCTGCTATCGAAAGTGCTTTCCATTTCGCAGGAAGAGAGCAGTTTTAGTATTCAGAAAACAGAAAACAGATTGCAGATTGCAGATTGAAGATTGCAGATTGAAGATTGCAGATTGAAGATTGCAGATTAAATAAAAAAAACCATTCGAAATTCGAATGGTTTTTTTTTGTATACTTTATCTTAAAATCTTTTTCTGAATTCTGCCTTCTGAAATCTGCTATCTCAAAACAACATCTTTCACCACATCACGACGCAATTCCTCATTAATCATTTTTATTATTTTAGATTTTCCGTGGCTTAATTCTTCACGCAACACAGCCGAAGTTAATTGAACATATAATGTAGAACCTTTCAAAACCACATTATTGGTATAGCTGTTCACCCCATTTCCCATCAAATTACGCCACGCTTCTTTCACATCAATCTCATCCATTCCTGATTGCAGTTTATTTACCTCGATAATCTGCTTCAAAACATCCCCTATCGTACTTTGATTATTTAGTCTTTTTGCCATAGTCATCGAGCTTTATCGGCCCCGTTTTTTTATAATGATATTCTTTTTTCTCTGAATTTAAAACCACCAATTCTTTATCCGTCAAAGTCAATACTTCCTCGCTCCACTTCATATAAGGCGTGCTATAGTCCAAAAAAGTCTGGTCATCTGCAAATCGAAATTTCACATTTTCAAATGTATCATTTACCAAAAAAGTTCCATCCAATTGCGGCATTACTTTTTTTCGAATACCTGAATTATTTTTATCCATTTTAAAATAATCGAACGCTTCATTTACCCCATATTTCTTCTCATTTCCGTCTTTAAAAACCACCTTTTCAATTTCCCAATAACCATTGATTTTGGCAACATCTGCTGGTACAATTTTCTGTTTGCATGCCGTCAGTAAAAAGACAGTAATCAAAACACCTAATACTTTTTTCATATAATTATTATTTTTAAGGAGCTAATCCTGCTGTCCACTATATCTTGCGTGCTGAACCCCAGCACACAAGGATGCCGTTCCCATCAGGGCTAGGGTAAACCGGCCCACAACACCTTTTCTTAATACGACAAAGTTAATTTATAAAGTCAAAAAAAAGAAAAAGAGCCCAAATAAATTGGACTCTTTTTATAAACATTATATTTAAAAATTATCTTTTTTGTTTTATCCTTCTCATTAATCCCAAAAAGAAAAAAACCAAACCAACAATCAATAATGCATAATAAATAGTAATATTGATTTCTCTAATTACATTTGCTAACACAAAAGCTGCAATACTTATAAAATAAAAAAGTATTGGACTTGCATTTTTAAAAAAATCCATAATTTATTATTTAAAAAAACTATCTACGAATTCGTATTTATTAAAAACCTGTAAATCTTCGATTCCTTCTCCAACACCAATATATTTTACAGGAATTTGAAATTGATCCGAAATTCCAATAACCACACCACCTTTGGCAGTACCATCTAATTTGGTAACTGCTAATGAAGTTACTTCAGTAGCTGCAGTAAATTGTTTGGCTTGTTCAAAAGCATTTTGACCAGTCGAGCCATCCAAAACCAACATTACATCATGAGGTGCGTCAGCAACCACTTTTTGCATTACACGTTTTACTTTAGAAAGTTCGTTCATCAAATTGATTTTATTATGCAAACGCCCTGCAGTATCAATAATAACAATATCTGCATTTTGAGCCACTGCTGATTGTAACGTATCAAAAGCAACAGAAGCCGGATCACTTCCCATTTCTTGTCTGACAATTGGCACTCCAACTCTATCCGCCCAAATTTGCAATTGATCAATTGCCGCAGCACGGAAAGTATCGGCTGCTCCTAAAACCACTTTAAAACCAGCTTTCTTAAATTGATAAGCCAATTTACCAATTGTTGTTGTTTTCCCTACTCCGTTTACTCCAACTACCATCAAAACATAAGGCTTTGTATTTACTGGAATAACAAATTCTGTTCCTTCGCCAGTATTGGTTTCAGAAAGCAAACCAGCAATTTCGTCTCTCAAAATCTGATTCAATTCATCAGTTCCAAGATATTTATCAGCTTCAACTCTTTTTTCAATTCGAGTAATAACTTTAAGAGTTGTATTGACTCCCACGTCTGAAGAAACAAGAATTTCTTCTAAATTATCCAGAACATCATCATCCACTTTTGATTTTCCGGCAACTGCTTTAGTTAATTTGGAAAAAAAAGAAGATTTTGTTTTCTCTAGACCTTTATCTAATGATTGTTTTGCCTGTTCGCTAAGGCCAGAGTCTTTTTTCTCTGAAGAGAATATTTTTTTAAAAAAGCTCATTTACTATGGAGTTTTTACGATTTGAATTACATTTATCAACTTAAAGAAAATCAATTAAAACGATCAAATTTGTATTTAATTGTAGCTTAAAAAAGCTTTTTGCTTTAGAAATGTAAATATAGAAAATAAAAAAGCTACTTCCGAATGAAAGTAGCTTATCTATAAAATGTAATGTGATTATTTCTTTTTCAAGAATTCATCAACTTCTTCAGGAGCCATAATAGACTCAACGAATGTATATGCACCTGTAACTGGAGATTTTACCATTTTGATGGCTTTTGATAATCTCTTAGAAGATGTTTGTAACGATGCTACGGTTTTCTTTGCCATGATTAATGTTTTTTAAAACTTTTACTTTAAGTAAAAATTTTTATTATTTAATTTCTTTATGAACAGTTACTCTTTTCAAGATTGGATTAAATTTTTTAATCTCTAATCTATCTGGAGTATTTTTTTTGTTCTTAGTAGTTATATATCTTGAAGTACCAGCTACACCAGTAGTTTTGTGCTCTGTACATTCTAAAATTACCTGGATTCTATTTCCTTTCTTTGCCATCTTGCTATATATTTATTTTGGAAAAGATTATTTAATAAATCCTTCTGACTGCGCTTTTTTCAAAACTGCAGCGATTCCATTTTTATTAATTGTTTTTATCGTAGATGCTGCTACTCTAAGAGTAATCCATCTATCTTCTTCTGGAAGATAAAAACGCTTTTTAACTAAGTTTACAGAAAATTTTCTCTTAGTTTTGTTCATAGCGTGAGAAACGTTATTTCCTACCATCGCTCTTTTACCTGTAAGGTCACAAACTCTTGACATTATACTTATCTTTTATCGTTATTCAAAATCAGGGTGCAAAGAAAAGAAAAATAAACCTATCTACCAAAATATTTATACGTCTTTTTTCGAAATTTCTTTCAATAACATTTCAAGCCCTTTTACCGATGCCCTATCTATCACTTTTTCACGTGGTTGACCAAAATCAAACACTTCTGCAAAAACTCCATTAGGCGTAGCCACAGCAATATAGACCGTTCCAACACTTGCATCAGCCTCCCCTTTTGATGGACCGGCATTACCTGTTGTCGCAATTGCATAATCCGTTCTTAATACTGTTTTGGCACTCAAAGCCATAGCCTTAGCGACTTCGGCACTCACAACACTGTATTCTTCGATCAAATTCTTTGAAATACCCAACACATTTTGTTTCACTTCCGTTGAATAAGCCACGACACTTCCCTTAAAATAACTTGAAGATCCGGGAACAGAGCTCAACAGTTTAGCAACACCTCCGCCTGTACAGCTTTCAGCAGTAGCAACTGTTTTATTTTGCTGTCTTAAAATCTTTCCTATAACTGTTTCAAGAGTTTCATCATCTTCAAAACCTACAATAATATCTCCAATTATTTCAGTCAAGGAAATTACATTCTCTTCTATGGCTTTTTCTAACAACTCTTTATTAGTCCCTCTTGCAGAAAGGCGCAAATTCACCCTTCCGTACGCAGGCAAATAAGCCAGTTTTATGAATTCGGGCAAATTATTTTCCCAGTCTTCAATTTGTTCTGCAACAGCACTTTCTCCCCTGCCATAAGTCAATATCGTTTTATGAAGAATATACGGGCGTTTATAATCTTTAACTATTTTAGGAACGATTTCGTTTTCAACCAAATATTTCATCTCAAAAGGAACTCCGGGCAATGACACAAAAACAGTATTTTCCTTTTTTATCCACATACCAGGCGCAGTACCAACCTTATTATAAAGAACAGTACACTTCGAAGGAACCAAAGCCTGATCTTTATTGATTTGGGTAATAGGTCGTTTATAAAACCCCTCTATCAATTGAGTTACATGTTCTAAAACCACAGCATCAACAACCAATTCATCTTCAAAATAATCGCAAAACGTCTTCTTTGTAATATCATCCTTTGTCGGTCCCAATCCTCCTGTAATAATAACAATATCAACGGTATTCTGAAGCTTGGAAAATGTATCTAGGATATGCTCACGGGAATCACTCACAGACAGCATTTCATAAACCTCAACCCCAATCCTATCCAATGATTTGGCAATAAAACCTGAATTTGTATCTACAATCTGACCAATTAGAATTTCATCCCCAATTGTAACTATGGCTGCTTTCATATTTAAAAAACTTTTGTTTATATTAAATAAAAAAATCTAACTATTGTAATTTCCCATACAACTGTTAGATTTTTTTATGTTTTATACTTTTATAGAATTAAAACGACAAACTAAAGATCAAAATCTTTTCTTAACTCCTTAATAGCGTCTTTAACCTGTGACTTAACACTTTTATACGTTTCAATTATTTCCTTTTTTTTACCTTCTGTTTTGGTCCATGCTTCAATTTGCAAAATTTCTTCAAATGCAACATTCAAACCAAGCAAATCCAATGTTGGTTTCAACTTGTGCGCAAAAGCATAGGTTTGCTTGTAATCTTTACTCTTGATCCCCTCTCCTATTTTTGATAAATCCTCAGGAACCTCGGTAACAAATAAATTCAAAATTTCATTAACAAATTCTGGATCATTATCTGAAAGTGCGTACACTTTTGCTAAATTGTATTTTATAGCCATTATTTTACTTGTATTCTAAATAGTTTTTGTCCTTCTAAAAATCCTTCCAAAACATCATCTGGTTTTACCGCTGCAACTCCTTCTGGTGTTCCTGTAAAAATAATATCGCCAATTTTTAATGTAAAAAACTGAGAAACATAAGAAACCAGTTCATCAATACTCCACAACATTCTATCTGAATTCCCTTTTTGTACCGCAATATTATTATTCTTCAATTCAAAAGTAACATTTTCCAATGAAAGAAATTGGCTTTTAGGTAAAAATTCTCCAATTACAGCTGAACCGTCAAATGCCTTGGCTTTTTCCCATGGCAACCCTTTTTCCTTCAATTTAGCCTGCAAATCCCTAGCGGTAAAATCAATCCCAACACTAATCTCATCATAGTATTTATGAGCAAACTTAGGCTCTATATACTTCCCAACTTTACTTATTTTCACGATAAGTTCAATTTCATGATGAACATCATCCGAGAATTCCGGAATCACAAAAGGATGTTGTTTTAACAAAATAGCAGAGTCTGGTTTCAAAAAAACAACAGGCTCCGTTGGTCTTTCATTTTTTAATTCTTCTATATGACTGGCATAATTTCTGCCGACGCAAATGATTTTCATTTTTTTTCAAATTGCCAAGTTTCTAAGATCCTGAGTTTCCAATAAATTCTAAAACCATAGAAATTCAGAGTCTTAACAACTTATTTCGTGTTTAATTTTCTTAATTTGATAGCTGTTAAAACTTTTTTGGTATACAAAGGAAAATCAGCGTTTTGAATCCAACTGTAGTAACCTGGTTCTGTTTCGAGAATCTTATCCACCTTAGCCCCTTTATGCTTTCCGAAAGTAAAAATTTCTTCATTATCAGCATCAAAAGCGATCATTCCGGCAAAATCAGCAATTTTTTTTCTGGTAGTAAACTCAGATAACGATTTCATGTCGTTTTCCAATTCAGGGTAACGATCCAATTGCGCTTTTAAGATTTCATAAGTCGCCATAGTATCTGCTTCTGCAGAATGCGCATTTTCCAAGCCTTTTCCACAGTAGAATTTCAGAGCAGCACTCAAGGTACGTTCTTCCATTTTATGAAAAATAGTCTGCACATCTACGGAAACCCTGTTTTTCATGTCAAAATCAACTCCTGCTCGCAACAATTCTTCAGCCAATAGCGGTATATCAAAACGATCAGAATTAAATCCGGCCAAATCACTATCCTTAATCATATTGTAAACTTGTGGAGCCAATTCCTTAAACGTAGGCTCATTTGCAACTTTTTCATTGCTGATTCCATGAATAGCTGTTGATGAAGGCGGAATTGGAATCGTAGGATTCACAAGCCATGTTTTGCTTTCCTTATTTCCATTGGGAAAAACTTTAAAAACTGATATTTCTACAATTCTGTCTTTTCCAATATCGATTCCTGTCGTTTCAAGGTCAAAAAAACAAATTGGCTTATTGAGTTTGAGTTCCATTTTTTTTATTTAATTGCACAAATATAAAAATTTGGGCTTGATTTCATTTTAAAAGTCAACATTAAAAACCACAAAAAATAAGAAAACCCGACATCCTTAAAAATCAATGTCGGGTTTATTCTCATTTTATATTAATTTAATAATCTCTATTTACATCAAATGCTTCAAGGTATTCCGCTACACGTTTTACAAAACTTCCTCCCAAGGCACCATCAACAACACGATGATCATAACTGTGTGACAAAAACATTTTTTGACGGATTCCAATAAAATCACCCTCTGGAGTTTCGATAACCGCTGGCACTTTGCGAATAGCACCCAATGCCAATATCCCTACTTGCGGCTGATTGATAATTGGTGTTCCGAAAACACTCCCAAAACTTCCAACATTTGTTACCGTATAAGTTCCTCCTTGCGTATCGTCTGGTTTTAGTTTCCCCACTTTTGCACGATTCCCCAAATCATTTACCGCTTTGGCCATGCCAACCAAATTTAACTGATCTGCATTTTTAATTACGGGAACAATCAGGTTTCCATTAGACAAGGCTGCGGCCATCCCAAGATTGATATCTTTCTTTTTTATGATAAAATCACCCTGTACCGATATATTCATGTCTGGGTAATCTTTCAAAGCCTTTGCAACAGCTTCCATAAAAATAGGTGTAAAAGTCAATTTCTCGCCTTCTCTCTTTTCGAAAGCATTTTTGACTTTATCTCTCCATTTTACAATATTGGTTACATCAACCTCTATAAATGACTGTACGTGTGCCGAAGTTTGAAGCGAAGCCACCATATAACCGGAAATCAGCTTGCGCATTCTGTCCATTTCGACAATCTCATCACCTCCATTTACCGAAACTGGCGAAGGCGAAATTGTTTGTACTGGAGAACTTTTTGGAGAATCAACTTTAAGGCTTTCAGCAGTTTTAGCAGGTAAGCTATCAACGATTGTCGGTTGTGTTCCTCTATTTTTTATATAATTTAAGATATCGTCTTTGGTAACTCGTCCTTCTTTTCCTGAACCGGCAATACTTTCTAGCTCTGCCAAGGAAATTCCTTCCTCTTTTGCAATATTTTTTACCAATGGCGAAAAGAATTTATCTGTCTCGAAAAAACTCACTGGAGCAGAAACGGATTCTTTAGCCACTTCAACACTTTTTTCAATTTCGTGAACAATAGCAGCTTCTGGAACTTCCTGAACTGGCGTTTCAACAGCCTCTCCCTCGGTTTCAATAATAGCTATCGTTTCGCCAACTTGAATCAAATCGTCTTTGCCGAATAATTTTTCGACAAGAACACCCGAAACCTCTGATGGAACCTCTGAGTCAACTTTATCGGTGGCAATTTCCAAAACAGCTTCATCAGCTTCAATCTTGTCACCAACTTCTTTTAACCAGTTTGTAATGGTTGCTTCCGCAACGCTTTCCCCCATTTTTGGAAGCTTTAATTCAAATCTTGCCATATTACCAATCTAAAAGATAATTTTGATTTATTTTTTGCGAAATTATAAAATTATTCAAACATAAATTACACTAAATATAATTTTATTTGATTTTCACAATTTCTCCCCTGTCATTAGGAGAATCACTTCCAATAATAAAATTTGCGCCTTTTGGTATTATTCTAAAAATAACTCCTTTATTTCTATATCTTTCAAGAATCTCTATACATTCTTTAAAGGACACATATTCGTTATCTAAAATAATCTGTAACTCGTTTCTTATTGAATTTGACTGCAAATTTACCTCTTTTTCTGCTTCCCAATCGAGAAAATCAACCTTTTTTTGGACAACAGAGGCTATTATTTTTGCTAATGTTTCAGAGGCTGATATAAGCAAATAATTATCAAGGGGAATTCTGGTTTTAGTTCGTCCTTGAATCCTTTTTATCAGGGAAAAAAACACAATACCAATTTTCATGAATACCGAAAAAAACAACGAAACCTGAAAGTGTTTTTTGTAGAAAAACTCCATCGCTTCCTGAAATCTTTTCATATAAACGGCATCCTTGCTCGTGCTTTCACCCTTATAATGTATTACTGCCGTTTCATGAAAATAATAATTGCTTTTTCCTTTTTGCAATACCATATACGACAAATCAATATCATCCGAATACATGAAACAATTTTCATCAAAACCTCCTACAGCCTCATAAAGATCTTTTTTCAAGAACATGAAGGCACCAACCAATATTTCCACTTGACCTGTTTGGTTTTCGGATACATGTTGGGCATAATATTTATTAAAAAGGGTTGATTTTGGAAAAAGCTTATACAAGCCAGTGATTTTGGTAAAGGCAACCCACGGTGTCGGAATTCCTCTTTTACTTTCCGGAAGAAAATTACCCGTTCCATCGATAAGTTTTACTCCTATGATACCTAAATCATTTTTGCTTTTGGCGAATGCCAACACTTTCTCAAAAGTATCTTCGGCTACGACTGTGTCTGGATTTAGAATACAAATATAATCTCCCTTGGCTTGAGCCACTCCTATATTATTACCTTTTGGAAAACCCAGATTTTGATTATTTTGAATGAGTTTTACATTAGGAAAATGCCGTTTTATCATCTCACAACTCCCATCCTGTGAATTGTTATCTACCACGATGATTTCAGAATCTATGTTTTTTAAGGCGCTTTCGACGCTTAGCACACATAGTTCCAAAAAATACCGAACATTGTAATTGAGAATAATAACCGATAATTGCATTTTTCAAAGATATATTTTAAGTGGTAAAGTCGCAAAATTCAACATGAGAAAGTCAGTTGCAACATTCTCATTCCAGAATACTAAAAATTTTCTGAAAGTGCAACTCTAAAAGTCCAGTCGTCTTTACTCACACCATAATCCAATGCCAGATTACTATTGTTCTTTCTATTAAATTTTATTCGCAATCCCGTTCCTATGGCAGGAGTCCAATTGGTAAATCTGTATGTATCCAAATTCGATACGGAAGAAACATTCCCATAAAAAACGGCTCCAAGAAAACCATTTTTGGTAATATCGGTACGGTATTCGCTTTCCAAATACAATAATGAATTACTTCGGTAACGGTTGCGAGTAAATCCTCTACCCGTCTTACCATAACGATCCCAGCCTATACTTGGCAAATCCAGATAATGTGATTTACCATCAAAAACTGCCCAATAAAAAACTCTAGTTGCTAACACCTTGTGCCGTGTATCACTAAAAGAATGATATTTTCGAGCATCAATATAAATGGACTGCCACTTGGTATCACTTCCAAAAATACTGGAATTAATACGATAATCAGCTTCAAAATAGTAGCCTTGCTTCGGATTCAAAGTATTTTTTCGAGAATCATACAAAGCCTGAAAAGCAATTCCCGAAGAAAGTTCATCTGAATAATCTCCTTCTTGGTATTTCGTAAAATCAGTTGGAACGTCTATTTCGGGATCCTCAGAGATATTTCCATATTTATCTAACTGAAAACCTAATCCCAATCGAAAATCACCCTTTATTTTTCTACTAATAAATTGATAAAATCGGATTTGTTGGTAATCTACTTCCGATTGTGGGTTCTTGGAACTATTTCCTCCCAAACCATACGTAAACTGAGGGTAAATCATAAACCTGTAATCGCCAATAAAATTATACTTATTATCCTTGGTATATATATAGGACTGTATAGGAAAAGAATACTGGCCTGTAAAACTTGTTGTTGGAGTAAAATAAACCTCGGACATCTTGGTCGTATCATGGTTTTCGTCCATAAAGAAAGTCGTCACAAAGGAGACCACCAGCCCACCTTCGGCGCTCTTCATGTCGGGTGCAGGAATTAAGGAGAAAGCAATTTTGCCATGATCTTCCTCTTTCTTCACGGAATCATTATCTGTAAAAATACTCAGCAAAATTTGTTTTATATCGACATCCTTACTTCTCAAATCAATTTTCTGTGAAAACAGGGAAAACGAAGAAAGAAGCACAAAAAACAGTAATAAATTGTGTTTAATAAAACCCATATATAGTATTTGGAATTGCAAAAAAACAATAGCTTTCAAGAGCCCAAATATATGAAAAATTAAAACTCCATATGACAAACAAGCCAAGGCCTTCGGATATAAAAGTTCATTCCCGCGACTGCACAAGGCTCGCTTTTTTTAAACCCAAATGCAAAACCATGACTCCTGAATAGCCCCGATTGCAGTGAAAATCCTCTTGTTCCGGAGTTCGGAACAAGAGATTGTAACGGAAAGCGGGAACACTGCTTACTGAAAAAGCTAAATCATTTGCTCCAAACCCTTTTTAATATAGAATTGTTTTAATATCTTGGTTTTGAATTTCATTTGAATTTGTGATGCAAAAAACTATCCTGCTCTTACTTTTGGTTGTAACTGGATCGTATGCCCAAATTAAGGGGTGTACGGATCAACTTGCAGAAAATTACAATCCAAAAGCGACTGAAAACAATGGAAGTTGCCGATACGCTTCCGCAAAAGTGACGCCTGCATTTTCGACAAAACTTAGTGATTCAATACCAATGACATCCAGCTTGATTCCATTTGACAATTTGCTTTGGACCCAAAATGATCACTTTGATTCTACCTTTTACGGATTGGATTCGAAAGGAAAAATCAAGAAGAAAAACACCTTACCCCTATTGAAAACTAACGATTGGGAAGAAACTTCACAAGACAGCCAATATATTTACGTTGGTGATTTTGGCAATAATAATCTGGGAAACAGAAAGGATTTACGAATATTTAAAATACAAAAAAAGACTTTTTTTACTGCTATTCAGGTAATTGACACTATCGCTTTTTCGTATCCGGAGCAGAACGATTTTTCGCTTAAAAAAGCAAATAGCACCAATTTTGATTGCGAAGCTTTTGTAGTTTTGGACAATGCTATTTATCTTTTTACCAAACAATGGTCCGGAGAAAAAACGAGCGTGTACGCCTTGCCAAAAAAATCAGGGAAATATATTGCCGAATTCAAGGGAACTATCGACGCACAGGGATTGATCACTGGTTCAACGGCATTGCCATCGAAAAAAGGTGTCGTTTTGTGTGGGTATTCTTCAATTATGCAACCTTTTGTTTTTCTTTTGTATGGGTATCAAAACAATGATTTTTGGGATGGAAATAAGCGTAAGGTAAAAATTAGGCTTCCATTTCATCAAATCGAAGGAATCACTACAGAAGACGGCAAATTATTCTATATCACCAATGAGACTACCGTAAAAAAACCTTTTGTAAACACACCTCAACAATTTCATACTATTGATTTGAGTTCGTTTTTGAAAGAATAAAAAATTCAACACGAATTGCACTGATTCATACGAATTCTTTTCTTTATTTCGAAACCAATTACACAAATTATCACTTTGACAACAGGTTTGGGAAATAATGCGTCATGCAAATTCATGTAAATTCGTGTTTTTTTCCTTTGAATCTGATGTATGCCTAATAGTTACAAATAAACAATTCGCTTTTAGACTCATAATAGCTTACTTTTGCCAAAAAAAATTACACTCGTGAATTACCTTTCTGTAGAAAATATATCAAAATCATTTGGGGAGCGTACCCTTTTCAAAGACATTTCGTTCGGGATCAACAAAGATCAAAAAATTGCCTTTATCGCCAAAAATGGCTCGGGAAAAACCACTATAATGAGCATTATCAACGGTTTGGACGAACCAGATACTGGACAAGTTGTACTTAGAAAAAGTATCCGAATGGCATTTTTATCACAGGACAATAAATTGCAAGATGAATTAACGATTGAGGAAAGCATTTTTGCATCTGACAATGAAAGCCTAAAAGTGATTGAAGCCTATGAAAAAGCATTGGAAAACCCAGAAGATGAGGAAGCCTACCAAAAAGCTTTTGATGCTATGGATCGCCACAATGCTTGGGATTTCGAAACACAATACAAACAAATCCTGTTCAAATTGAAACTGGAAGATTTCAAACTGAAAGTAAAAAGTCTTTCGGGTGGACAGAAAAAGAGGTTGTCTCTTGCCATCATTTTGATTAATCGTCCCGATTTATTGATTCTCGACGAACCAACAAATCACTTGGATTTGGAAATGATTGAATGGTTGGAAAGTTATTTTGCCAAAGAAAATATTACCTTATTCATGGTTACGCACGACCGTTTCTTTTTGGAACGTGTTTGTAACGAAATTATCGAACTGGACAATGGAAAAATATACCAATACAAAGGAAATTATTCCTATTATCTAGAGAAAAAAGAAGAGCGAATTGCCTCCGAAAATGCGAGTGTCGACAAGGCGCAAAATTTATTCGTAAAAGAATTGGAATGGATGCGCCGCCAGCCAAAAGCGAGAACTACCAAATCCAAATCACGTCAGGATGATTTTTATGTAATTAAGGAAAAAGCCCAAAGTCGTCGTAAGGAAAACGTGGTAGAATTGGAAATTAACATGGAACGTATGGGAAGCAAGATTATTGAGCTTCACAAGATTTCCAAAAAGTTTAAGGATCACGTGATTTTGGATAATTTCAGTTATGACTTTCAGCGTGGGGAGCGCATTGGAATTATTGGTAAAAACGGAACCGGAAAATCAACTTTCTTAAACTTGCTCACAGGCACTCTTCCTTTGGACCACGGAAAAGTTGTCGTTGGGGATACCATCAAAATTGGATATTACACTCAAAGTGGTATTAACCCGAAACCAGGTCAACGTGTTATTGATATAATTAAAGAATTTGGAGAATTCATTCCGCTAACGAAAGGAAAAATCATTTCGGCTTCACAATTATTGGAGCGTTTTCTATTTGACGCCAAAAAACAATATGATTATGTAGAAAAACTAAGTGGTGGTGAATTGAAACGTCTGTATTTGTGTACGGTTTTGATTCAGAATCCAAACTTCCTAATTCTGGATGAGCCTACAAATGACTTGGATATTGTGACTTTGAACGTTCTGGAAAGTTTCCTTTTGGATTATCCTGGTTGTTTGGTTGTAGTATCACACGACCGTTATTTCATGGACAAAATTGTGGATCAGTTATTTGTTTTTAGAGGTCAAGGTGAAATTGAAACTTTCCCAGGTAATTACTCTGATTTTAGAGCCTATGAAGACAGTGCCGATGTAGCTCAAAAAGAAGAAAACAAAACAGAAAAAAAAGAGTGGAAGCAAAACAATCCAACCGGAAATCTGACTTTTAACGAACAAAAAGAATTTCAGAAAATCGAAAGAGAAATCAAGGATTTGGAAATCGACAAAACAAAAATCGAACAGTTATTCGCTGATGGAAAAGTTGCCGATGCTGATATCGAAAAGAAAGCCAAAGAACTGGAAAACATTATCAAAAAAATTGAGACTAAAGAGGAAAGATGGTTTGAGCTTTCTGCTAAGATGGAAGGATAAAAAACCTCATCATTATATCTTAATCCCCAATACTTTTAGATTTGAAAGTATTGGGGATTTTTCTATTTTTACTTTTAAACTAATTCCTTTAAGTACATGACAAAAAACTAAATAGATTGTTTTCTAAAGACTTAAATCCAGTCAAAAGAAATTTTGACAAATAATCTAATCCATATTTGAACACGCTAACTGCTCTTCTACCATGTTTTTTTAT